>OBLV0100000012.1_pt1 | contig 191608 bp, 164 predicted proteins | sample 1520071 | NCBI WGS metagenome assembly OBLV01 (sample SAMEA3888446, study PRJEB22518) | metagenome | reverse complement strand
GGGCAACTGGTCACCTGTTGCTGCTTAGTACGAACCACAGGTGCCCACTTGCGGGGGGCGGCACGGTCGACGGGTGACGGGACACTCGGGGCGCCCCGAGGCCGCCACGGCACATCGGCCGCCCAGCCGACAAGCCTCTTCGGCCAGCTCGCATTCGGTTACCGCTTGACGCGCCCGCGGACCGCCAGGAGCCCGAGCGCGATGAGGATGGGACCGACCACGGCAACCGTCAAAAGCACCCGAGAAAGGCCGGGCGGCGCGCTAGCGGGGACCGATCGGAGAAAAATAGCAGCCAAGGTCATCCAAACCCCACTAATATAGTGATCCGGTTGCGTTCCCGAATGCGGCAGACTCTGTGGCCAGCGCAGCCCAATCACCCACGAGCAGGCGAGAATCACCATGGCTAGGGCGGCGAAGGCCCGCCACGCACGCAGCGAGTACCCGGAGACGAGCCAGTAGATCCCGACGATATATCGCTCGACCGCGGAAGCTCTTTTCACCGTCTCCAGCCGCTTGGAGCGCTGCCGGCGCATCTCCATCTCGCCGTAGTAGAAGTCGGCCGCACCGGGCTCGTCACGGGCGTCTTCCCGGCCCTTGCGGAGCGCCCGGTAGATCGACGCAATCGCGGCGGGGTCGCCGGGCCTAAATATGGCCAAACTATCATGCTCGCCGGACAGCAACCCGCGCCAGCCCGGATCGTTCCGGACTATGGCGCGGTATTCGATCTCCTCGTAAATTACTCGCCGTGTCGAGTACCGAATTGGGTGCCGTAACCCCCGGCTGCGCCACCGCCAACCGTTGGGTGTCCGCGCGAGAAGGCAGCTATCCTCAATCCTCGCCCGGTCTAAGTTATGCGCGCCGGCAAATCGGCAGGTACGCAGGTCAACTGCCGCCAGCGTTAACCCGGCGACATTTGCGCTCTCCAGGGAGAGGATCGCGGGGAGCGTGGCGGTGCCATGGTCCGACTCGGCCGCGTTCTCTGTCTCGGAGAAAGATCCGGTCGAGCTGATGAGAATGGATCCACTGAGGTCGGCGAACCGTAGGTTACAGTTTCCGCCACGGAACCGTATGTCGCCGCCACCGGTCAACCGAGCGCTGCCGAGGTCCAAGCCCCCAGCCAAGAGGTGCAGCCGAGTCGCGCCGTTCACTCGACAACCCACCAGCTTGAGAACATCCGAAAAGACGTTGTGCTGGCCGGTGAACGAACCACCCACAACCACGTCGGACAGCACCGACTGACCCTCAACCGTCACCCTGCCTAACTGCAGATCGCCGGTGACCTTTAGACCAAGACCGAACAAGTCGTCGATCTTGACGCTCTCTATCTGAAGATCTCCGGCGATCTCCGCTTGGCTGAGGTATAGCTGCCCAATCTCGCCATCCGTCAACCGGAGGATGCCTTCTATTTTGACATCACTGAGATCGAGAAGCTCGGCGACCAGCTTGCCATTGCTCGACAGAGCGTCGATAAGTTGTTTACAGGTTGCCACAGGCAGTGTCATGCCGGCAAGACCGGTGAGAGCTCGAGTCGTCCTCAACTGGCTCAGGAAATGCTCCTTAACCGTCGGAGAAGAGTGCTCAAGACAGCAACTATCGAAGCTCAGCGCAGGGCCACGACAGCCAGCATGGGAACAGTTTTCTGCCAATTTCCGTACGCTCCGATTAGCGCCGCCGACTCAGGACGACATGGGTCGTGGACCAGTCCTTGATCTTGTACTCTTTAATGAGCATCGTCAGTAGCCCGACCCCGCCCAGACCTGTCGCGATTGCGATAATCGCGGTCGCCGCAGGCCAGCCCACCTGAACGGCAACCCAGGCGATGGCAACCCCTGATGAGCCGAATCTGACTACACTGGAAACTCCACCTGTCGTCGCAACCTCAACGGGTACAAAGGCAACAGTACTGGCGTTAGCAACGGCATAGGCCACCGCACCGAGACAGGTGATGACGACGGCCTTGTCCAAATTCATGAGCACCAATATCTTCTTGGCAAGCTTGTGATCCGTGATCCGGATCGTGTTGGCTTTCTTGGTCAATGCGACTTTGAAGTCCGCATAGGTTTTACAGGCCAGCTCGCTCATTGTGGTCCCTCCCCCATTCGCGTTACGGCGTGACCGACTGTCGAACCCAACGATCCGGCGCGCCTGCGACCTTCACGAAGTATGACCGAGACGGCTGGCCTGGGGGATAAACTTGGCTGATCTGGCGCCGGGTCGCGGGCGGGTCAGCGTGGCTGGGTCGGCAACGAGCATGTGGCGCGGCTGCCAGGTGCCGGCACCGCTGGGGAGGGGCCAGATGGCGGCCAAAGTGATCGCCGACCTGCTGCACGAGGCGGCCGAGACGCATCACCGGGTCTACCGGATCGTCGACGGGGAGGATCCGGACTGGGCCTCCTGGTACGCCCACTGGCTGATCGAGTTGTCCGAACTGCCTGAGCTGCTGGGCACCACACCGGTCCGCAGCGAACTGGTGTACCTGCTTGTCCTGCTGGACAAGGAGCACATCGACCAGCAGATGCCCGAGCCCTGGGAGCAGTACTACGCCCGGCGGATCACCGAACACTTCACGCCCTGACTCCACCCGTATGCCGCTAGCCGGACCGGTAAACCCCGGGTGTGCCGGCTCATCGCCGCCTGGAGCGACAATGGCTCATCACCCGCGACACCGGGCCTGGGTCGGCCTAGGGACACCGGACCCCGGGCCGGCCTAGGGTGTCGGGCATGGCCAGTTGGGACGACGTACGCCGGATCGCGCTGGCATTGCCCGAGACGGACGAGCGGTCACGAGACGGTCTCTACCAGTGGCGAGTCAAGGACAAGGGGTTCGCGTGGGAACGGCCGCTGCGGCGGGCAGATCTGGCCGCCCTCGGCGACACCGCTCCGCACGGCCCGATCCTCGCCGCGCACGTGCCCGACCTCGGAGCCAAGGAGGCGTTGCTGGCCGACGACGCGACGGTGTACTTCACCACGCCACACTTCAACGGGTATCCCGCGATCTTGGTACGCCTGGACCACATCGCAGAGCCAGAACTCACCGAGCTGCTCGTCGAAGCCTGGCTGGCCCGAGCGCCCAAGCGCCTAGCCACCACGTACCTCGCCGGCTCGCCGTAGAGCGTGAATCGGAGTCGACGCCCAAGCCCCCGATCACCCAGCCGGCGACCCGGCCAACTCCGCCTCGTCGTCGAGAAGCTCGACCATGGGTGCGCCGCAGGTGCAGACGTAGGCACCGCCGGCGCCTTCGCAATGGCACTCTGCCTCGACTCGGATCCGGCAGCCGCAGTCTCCGTGACTGCACGTCAGCACGGTCCCCTGAGGACGCTCTGTCATCGGACTACTCCTTGTCCGGTCACCCCCCCGCTCCACCATCATCCCGCCGGGAGTGCTGGGTCGCATGCGGGAGCCGTGGCTGCTGGAGCGGTACGCCGCGATCCGCTCACCGGAGCCCGGTCTCAGGCGACGGTGACTCCCAGCTCGGCCTTGGCCCGAGCGTTGAAAGCCTCCACCGCCGGAATGCGATGGTAAGGCTTGAGGCGGCGTTGGAGATCGCGGACGGTCTCAACAGTACGGGAGGAGTTGACCGAGGCGGCCAGCGCGATGACCTGCAGTCCCCGGGTGGCGGCGGCCTCGATCTCGCCGCGCTGGATCTCAGCGGTAGCCAGCGCAGCCTGGCTGAGGGCGCCGCGGCGAGCCCGACCCTGGCGCCTGGCATCGTCGTCGGACTCACGGCCAAACCGCTCGACCTGGGCGGGCTGACCAAGATCGCAAAAACAGTGCGCGGCTTCTCCGAAAAGGTATGCGCGATCAATGAAGCGGGCCCACTCTGGCTCGCGGTCGCGATTGATCCCGGCGAAGGTATTTTCGGCTCTGGCGACCGCAGCGCTGGCGGCTGATTCGTCCCTTAGGCTGGCGTGGGCGCGGGCCTCCAGGATTTGCAGGTCGGCAAGGCATGCCGGGGAGTCGGCTGCAGTGCTGCCGCGCTGGCCGGCCCGGGCGAGGATGAGCGCCTCTCGATGATGGCCGAGCATGTTTGCCTGGTCGGACATGCCCGCGAGGACATGCCCACCGAGCGCGGCGTTTCCGGATGCCTGCGCGAGGCGCAGCGCTTGGATCAGGTAACGCTGCGCCAGACCGTGCTGGCCGTCGTCGTACGCCATCCAACCGACCAAGTACGCCTGCTCGGCCGCAGCCTCGTAGACAGCGGTCTGGAGCTGTTCCGGGTGACCCTCGCGCTTGACGAGCGGAAGCACGTAACTGTTCATGTACTCGATGAGAGCGCCCCGGGCGTGCCCACCGCCGCGCATTACATCAATCTCCTGGAACAGCCGAAACATGTCGCGGATGCCCTGCACTTGCTGCATACCGATCTTGCGGGGGCCGCGCTCGTCGGCCAACTCGTCCAGGGTCGCAAGCAACCAGTTACGGCTCGGTACCGCCAGCGCCGCGAGCACAAAGGGCGCCTGGATGATCTGGCGTCGTTGCACGTCAGCCCGGCCAAGCTCGGCGATAGTCTCCATTGTCGTTTGCGGATCACTCAGGTAGGTCAGACCGCGCGCCGCCAATGACTCGTCGTCGGACATCCCGAAGTCGGCCGCCCGTACCACCCGCCCGAGTTTCTCAGACAGAGCCTGCGCGATCAGGCTTGGTACTGGGGAACGTGGCCGCTCACCACGCTTGACCCACCGGTTTACCGCCGTGTAGTCATAGCGCAGGTTCAGGCCCTGCTCGGCGCCCAGCCGGTTGATCCGGCGGGCTAGTCCTGCCCACGAGCAGCCCGCCACTGTGTCAGCTTCCGCAATGAGGGCAGCTAACGCATTGTTCGGCTTGTTCACGTGAGCTCCTCCTCGTCGCGAAGCGGTACGCATCGGACGGTACCGCGCTATCTCACCGGGTCGCCAGACCGCACGGGGTGACACAACTTCACACGGTCGGTCACATGATGCGACGGGATGGTTACAGGGTGTTTCCTTGATGACATGGGTGATCACGAGAACCGCGCTGCGGGAGTTCCATCAACGGGGGACCCGCTGATGAGTCTCTGCGGTCTCGTACCCTGGCGCGACCTCGACGTTCGGCGTGCGTGGGGTCGCGAAATTGCTGGCGGGACCGGCACTGCTGGCCTGGGGAAGCCCGGTGCCGGTCCCGCTGCTCAATTTCTTCGGTCTGGATGGGTAAGCCGCAGAGCTGAGGGACTCGGCGGCACTCGTCCGTACCGGAGGATGTCCCGGTCAGGCCAGGCGGGCTGCCCAAGCAGCCCAGTCGCCCCTACGTCAGGCCGGGACGGCGGTCGGGCGGCTGGCGCCCATGCTCCCCATTGCGTCAGCCGCCCGGTCTGCCCACGGTCTGCCCCTTGCTGGGCCGGCAGCGGGCGGCTGACCAGCCTGCCGCCCGTACCCAACGCACTGGCACGAGGCACACTGGCGGAGTGACCGAGTTCCTGCAACACATCGGTGAGCAGGTCGGGCCGTGGTTGTACGTGATCACGGCAGCGCTCGCGTTCGGGGAAGCGGCGGTCCTGCTCGGGATGGTGCTGCCAGGCGAGACCGCCCTGCTGGTGGCCGGCTACTTCTGTCATGAGAAGGTGCTGGACATCCGGCTGATGCTGCCGCTGGCCATCGCTGCGGCGATTCTCGGCGACTCGGTCGGGTACGGCTTCGGCCGGTGGTTCGGGCCGCGGCTGCGGGTCTCCCGGCTGGGCGGCAGGATCGGTGAATCGCGCTGGTTGCGGGTGGATGAGTTCCTGATCCGGCACGGCGGTAAGGCGGTGCTGCTCGGGCGGCTCACCGCGTTGTTGCGGGCGCTGGTGCCGAGCATGGCCGGGATAGCCCGGATGCGGTACCGCACGTTCCTGGTCTGGAACGTGACCGGCGGCATCCTGTGGGCCGGCGCGTGCGTGTGGCTGGGGTATGCCTTCGCGGCCTCGCTGCACTCGGTAGAGCAGTACGCGACCTGGGCGCCGGTCCCGGTCGTGGTGCTCGTGATCGGCGGCTTGGTGGGGCTGGACATCCGCCGCAAGCGTCGGGACCGGGCGGCCGAGGCCGACGTCGAGGCTGAGCCGGTGCAGACCTCCACGCCGTAGCATGACCGGCCCGATCGTACGACCGTCTACTGTGGACGATCAGGCCGAGATCGCGGCGATCCGGGTGGCGGTCTGGCAGGCCGCGTACGCCGGGGTGGTGCCGGCCGACTTCCTGGCCCAAATGGACCCGCTGGCACAGGGTGTCCGGCGCCGGGCAGGGTACGCCGGCCGGCCCGACACCGACGGGGAGTTCGTCGCCGAAACCGGTGGCACGATCGTCGGCTTCGTGCACTGCGGCCGGTGCCGGGATGCCGGCAAGCCACCGGATGGCAGCGGCGAGGTGTACGCGATCTACCTGCTGCCGCGGGCACAGCGCCAAGGCACCGGCCGGGCATTGCTGGATGCCGCAGTCCGCCACCTGCGGGATCGGTGGCTGTGGCCGGTGCTGCTGTGGGTACTTCGGGACAATCTCCCTGCCCGTTCCTTCTACCAGCAGTACGGCTTCCGCCCCGACGGCGCCGAGCACTACTACCAGGTGGCCGGCGCCGCGCTGCCCGAACTGCGCTACCGGCTGGACTGACCGCCGTGCGAGGTTAACCACTGCGCGATCTCGGCCTCGAGCGCCTCTTTGCGGACCCTCATGACGCCTTGCCCGGTACCAGATGGCGGACCGTCGAGACCCGGCTGATCGCGCGGTCGAAGGATGCCACCGCATAGACGCCGGAGACCTCCGCACAGGCGACCAGGTATGCCTCAGCGAAATCCAGCCGGTTGACCTCGTAAACCTCAAGCGCACGCAACAACAGAGCTTGGTCAACAACGATGACGGGCGGGAAAGCGAGTACGGCGCGTAGGAGATCAGCGACCTCGCGGCGCGGGACGTCGTAGAACGACTCAAGAACGTACACGGCCTCGGCGACAATCAGGTCGGCGAGAAGTAGCTCATCTGCCGCAGCGAGGAAGGCAGTAGCCTGCCGTGCCATCGTTGGCGGATCGCCGGTGAGATGCCGGATGAGGATGTTGGTGTCGACGAACGCGCTCATCCAGTGCGCCTACCCCGGTGGGCTTGCGGGCTGGCAGCAACCCGACCGCTGCGGGCAGCGCGGGTCGCCCTGCGTACCTCGTCCCAGCTCGCACCACGCTTCGCAGCCGGCACACTTACCGAGCCGGCCAAATCCAGCAGATCGCGGGTACGGGCGAGTATCGCTCGGTTCCCCTCCACCCGGAACAGCACCTGATCACCCTCGACGATCCCCAACGCATCCCGCACCTGCTTGGGGAGGGTCACCTGCCCCTTGCTCGTTACAGTCGCCGAGACCTCCACGGCCGCCTCCTTACATTCGTACCAAAAGTAAGGCTACACCCGGCCACCAAGCCGCCTCATACCGCTGCGCCCGCGCCGACGGCGCTCAGGATGCGTCGGGTCAGAGCCTCGAACTGGCCGAAGACCTCATGGATAGCCGCTGGTACGCACCGATCGCACCGTCCGCTGACCTCAGCAGGAAGACGGGCTTGCGGGTCTCCTGTCCGAGCGGGATGTGGTCGGAGGCCATTATCACTGCCCCGTTGGTCGCACCCAGGTTCGAGCCGACGTCGATAAGTACGAGTTCCGCGCCGGCTGGCGGAGCATCCAGCCGACGTGGTAGGCCAGCGTCGTCTTCCCGACGTCGGTCTTGGCATTAAAGAACGCCACGATCGGAGGCGTCATCGGTGCACCCTCACCACCACTACAGGTTCGGTCAGGGCGGGAGCATTCGGCCGGTGAGGGTACGGAAGGCATCGATGCGGTCACGCAGCGTCTGTCCAGTGGGGCTTTGACGGTAGCGGTCGGCGCTGAGCATGGCGTTGACCCCGTCGAGTCGCTGGATGAGGCCGTCAAAGCGGCGTTCGACAGGGAGGGCAAGCACGGGGTCGATCATCTGCTCGGCTCCGTCGAGGTGGTCGAGCGCGAGGTGTGCCTTGGCAGCGTCGAGGCGGACCAAGGCATCGGAGCCATACCGGAACTCCTCTTCTGGCTCGGCTTCGATGATGTTGCGTGCGTGGTCGAACTGGGTCAGCGCCTCTCGGGGTTGGCCCAGCCGCAGGTATGTGCTCCCCGTGAAGCCGAGCTGGCGAGCAAGGTCACAACCGAGCAGGCCACCGGGCTCGTCGGGATCGCTGGGGCGCTCACGCTCGGTCCCCACTCGCCGCAGCAGGCTCTCGGCCTGGTCGTTGCGGCCCGGCCGGGCCCAGTTCGCCGCCGCCTGGCAGGTGGCCAGCACACCCACGGTGCCGGCGCGCGCGTACTCCAGCGCGGCCTCGGCGCGCTGCGCCGCTTCGGTCACCTCACCACGCCAGTACGCGGTCGTACACTGAACCACCCGCACCCAAGCACGCGCCCCGTCGTGGCCGGCAAGCTCCGCGCACAGCAACGCCGTGCGGGTCTGCGTGTCCGCGGCGTCGTAACGGCCGAGAGAATGGGACTCCCAAGCCAAGATCACGCATGCCAGGCTGGCGATCAGGTACAAGTCACGGGTCTGCTCGGGACGCTGGTGACCGTCCAGCAATGCGAAGGCGACGTTGCGGAGCTGGGCGGCCTCGCGAAACTTGTCCAGCGGGCTGCGGTAGATGCCCCGGGCGACGTGCCGCAGCCGGGTCTGCAGGTGTTCGAGCTGGAAGTCGCCGACGTTGGTGATCTCGGCCCACGACCCGAACGCCGCCGACTCCTCTGCCGTGGCCATCACGAACTCCTCGATCTCACCCTCGCTTGACGGATCGCTCCCTGGCTCACCGCAGCCGGGCATGCCCTGCCGCCCGCCCCCCACGGATCCCCCAGCCGCCCCAGTGCCCGGACCATGCAGGTTGCCCGCCCGTACCTACGATGCCTCAGCATCCACCGCCTCGCAAGGCTCGACATCACCGGGTCGAAGCACAGTCGAGGACGGCAGCCCGGCCGGCGGCGGGGCGAACAGCTCCTCGGCGGTATGCCCGGCCAGCATCGTCTCCAAGACACGACAGTGGTCGGGACGGGGTAGTGTCTTGAGCTTGCCGGCCAGCCAGCGTTCGAACTGGTACTCGCTGGGCGCGTGGCCAACCAAGCTGGCATCCACGGTCTGTGCTGCCTCATTATAGGCACGGATAAATGCGCGGTAGCGGTGCCAACGCCGCTCGACCAGCAATGTCCTGAGCAACACCAGGTTGGCTGACATGGACCCTCCTCCATTCACCGATTGTGGTGGGAAGGATAAAGGCTGCGCATGAGAAAGTAGAGCCGCCACCCCATCGCACCGGCAAATGCTAGCCGTACGCTACCGATAAGCCACTCACACGCCGGCTACCGCTGGCGATAATAGCCACGACGCCATCGGCGCCACCGCGGCCTGTAACGGTCGTACAGTAAGATGGCAGATGGTCGCCAAGCCGCAGCCGTACCAGGGTTAGTTGTGTACCTCGATCTCCTGCCGCTCATAGAACACGCCACCGGTCGGCCCGTCAGCATGCAACGTGGCGAGCCAGATGGGTGTATCAGCGGCTTCCTCTGCCGTCCGGTTGGTCTCATCTCTGGCTATGCGCGTGTTTGTGACGCCTGGCGAGGCGGCGTTGACGAGGATGCCCGTGCCCGTCAGCTCTTCAGCCAGGACACGAGTCAAGACGTTGAGACCACCCTTGGACACCCGGTAGGCGACGCTTCCCGTGCCACCCGTGCTCAGCAGGCCAAGGTGGCTGGTGATGTTCACGATCCGTCCGTAGCCATGTTGTCTCATCTCCGGTACGGCCAGGGCGCAGCACCGCCAGACGCCGAGCAGGTTGGTCTCCAGGGTGGCGCGCACCCGTTCGAAGTCGGGTTGCGATGCTGTCTGTCCTCGGTCGATTGCGACCCCAGCGTTGTTGACCAGCACGTCGAGCCGGCCGTGGTCGTTGGCGGTGTCGGCCATGGCGCGGGCGACGCTGGCCGGATCGGTCACGTCGAGCTGGTGGCCAGACACCAGCAGCCCTTCGTCCTGGAGCGCCGCAGTGGCCTGCTCGACGAGGTACTCGCTGCGGCCGGCGAGCACGACATGCAAGCCCTGCCGGGCCAGCCCTCGGACGATTGCCAGCCCGATGCCGCGGTTGCCTCCGGTGACCAGGGCGACGCGCTGCGGCGGTGTGGTCATCAGGCGACGAGGACGGCGAGCTGGGTGTCCAACTCCTGAGCCCGCGGGTCCCCCTTGGGCAAGGGCAACCTGGCCCGGACCCGTATCAGCCGCTGGACGTTGCGCTCGGAGGGTGCCTGCTGGATCAGCGGCACGGCTTGGGTGACCAGCGAGCAGGCCCGGTCAAGGTTACCCAAGCCGAGCTGCGCCGACGCCCGGCGCACAACGTAGGTGGCCTGGTCGCGCACCTTGGCGGAGGGCAGGAGGTTAAGCGTCTGGTCCAGATACTGATCGGCCTTAGCCGGCGCCTTCAGATCCAGATAGCAGGTGCCGACCTGAGCGTAGAACTCCGCCTCGTCGAAGTAGCTCGCCCACGCCGGATCATCGGCCTTGATCGACGCCTGCGCCAGCGCGGTCTCGGCACCGCTGAGCAGACGTTCGCAGGCAGTACGGTCACCCAACGCGGCATGCGCCCGGGCCTCACGCAGCGCCAGCATGGCCCGGGTACGCGGGGTGGCCTCAGTACCCATGCCGGCGTAGGCGCTTCGGGCGAGCCTCAGCGCCTCCTTGGGGCGGGCAAAGTCGTGGCACTGCAAGCTCATCGACTTCAGGATGTTGGCACCCAGCGCCCGGTCCCCGGCGGCATGGGCGACATGGATACCTGCCACCCAGTAGCGCTGCGCGGCAGCGTGCAGGCCGGCATCAAACGACGCCCAGCCGGCCATCCGGCTGAGCTCGGCAGCCAGTACGTGCAAGCGTCTGGCCATGGCCTCGCTGTAGGACGCACTCGACAACACCTGCGCCACCATGCCCAGCTCGGCATCGATCAGGCGGCGCGCCCGGTTGCCACCATGGGCAGCCTCCAGCATCCGCAGCCGTGGCAGACCGTCTTCGACGCAGACCAGGAACTCTTCGGTAACCCGTCCGCCGAACAGCACCGCCCTCAGGTGCTCCGGCTCGATGCGCAGCCACTCCTCGGCCACGCCAACAAGCGACGAGCCGACCAGGATCATGAACCCACGGCGGTCAAGCACAGCACGCTCCAGGGCATCCTCGATTGCTTCCACGCTACCGGTCTGCGACCACGGCAGCGTTGTACACATCAAGTCACCCGCCGGCAACCAGCTTGGTCAGGGAAGGAGGTCCACCCGCTCGGCTGGCACACCCAGCTCGGCGGCGAGCGCCAGTTGGCTATCCCGGTCCGGCACGATGCCACGCTGCTCCCAGCGCCATGCCTTCTCCCGGCGAGCGGCCATGTTGCCGACGCGGCAGGCGATGATGTTCACCAGGTCCTGGTAGGTTCCAGCCTCGCTCAGCCCGGACGACAGACAGCGGGTGCACGAAGATCGCCTCACGTGGTGCGTGCCGGGTCATGTGCCGCCTCCCCTTCGCATCGAGGACACCGTAACGCGCGGTGACGGCTCCAGCGGCATCGCACGGACCGGACAGGCTGGGTTTCACGCAGAAGCTACAACAGGGCGACGCAGGATCAGTTCCATTCAGCAGCAACAGTCGAAAGGGTGGGCTGGCAACAAGTGCTAGCCGGAAATCGCCGGTCGAGCCCAACCTCGCGCTGCTAAAGCGATACGAATTCATAAGCTGCCGGACCGGCAACGGTGAGGCCCCGCCCACGAGCGCGGAAGGGAGTACGCCCCGTTGCCGGTCTGGCTCTCAAGACGAGGGTGTTCCGCTTTACGAGACTCACGTTGGAGGGACGTGAGAACGGGAGCGGGACACCCTCCTAGAAAGTCGACGGGTTAGCTGCGGGCCTGCTCCGGTTCCGGGATGGGCTCCGGTACGCCCGGCGGCGGGGCAGCCCGGCGGCGCGCCCGGCCCTCCTCGGTCACCACCACGGCAACCGCGCAGACGATCACCGCCGCGCCGACGAGCTCGGCACCGGCCAACCGCTCGCCCGCGACCAGCACCCCGAGCAGCACCGCGATCACCGGGTTGACGTACGCGTACGTCGAGACCAGCGAGACCGGCGCGACCCCGAGCAGGTACACGTAGGCGGTGAACGCCAGCAGCGAACCGAACACCACCAGGTAGCCCAACCCGAGCCAGGACTGGCCAGAGACCTGCCCGACCGCGAACCCCGACCACTCCCCCTTGCCCGCCGAGACGGCCAGCATCACCAGCCCACCGGCCAGCATCTCCACCGTCGTCATCACCAGCGGATCCCGCGGCACCGGCCGGCGGGTCGCCAGCACCGAGCCGACCGACCAGCACACCGAGGCCAGCACCACGACCAGCGCGTACGGCAGATCGGCCGCGCCCACCGAGCCACCACCAGGCAGGAACAGCACGGCCATCCCAGCCAGCCCAACTAGCACCCCAGCCACGGTCACCGGCCCGGGCCGGTCGCTGAGCCCGCTGCGCAGCACCACGATCCACAGCGGCACGCCGGCCACAATCAACGCCGCCAGGCCAGAGGGCACCCGGGTCTCAGCCAACACCACCAGCCCGTTGCCGCCGAAGGCCAGCAGCAGCCCCACCAGCGCCGCGTTGCCGAACTCGACCGGGCTGACCCGCAGCGCGCGGCCGCCGCGCAGCGCGATGGTGATCCCTAGCATCAGCACCCCGGCCAGGGTGAACCGCGACCCGGCGAGCAGCAATGGCGGCACCGTCTGCACGCCGTACCGGATGGCCAGGTACGTCGAGCCCCACACGACGTAGACCACACCCAGCGCGGCCCACACCTTCAGCGGCATCCGGGCCCCCATCAGGCGCCGCCCGGAAGGCTGCGCGGTTGCCGGTACGGAAACGCCCCCGCTTCTAGCTTGATAGCGCTATCGTCAATAGACATGACCAACAGTAGCAGTATCGATCGGGTGACCGGCGAGCTGCGCCGGCTGGCGCACGCCCGGCGCCCGGGCGAGGCGCTGCCCAGCTTCCGGGAGATCGGCGGCCGGCTGGCCGTCGGTCCGGTGACCGTCTCCCAGGCGGTTGCCCGGCTGGTGGCCGAGGGGACGCTGGTGACCGAGTCGGGCCGCGGTACCTTTGTCGCTGCCGGCCGGCCGACAGCACCCGCGGCTCCCGCGGACTTCGGCTGGCAGACCCTGGCACTGGCCGACCGGACCGTCGATGCCGCCGCGATCTGCCGGCAGCTCGCAGTCCCCGACCCGAACGCGGTCGAGCTGTCCTGCGGGTACCTGGATGGCGGCCTGCAACCGACCCGCGCGCTGGCCGAGGCGCTGGCCCGGGCCGCCCGCCGGCCAGGTGGCTGGGACCGCCCACCGGTGGCCGGCCTGCCCACGCTGCGCGCCGCGCTCGGTGCGCTGGTCGGGGTGGAACCAGCCGATGTGCTGGTAGTGCCCGGCGGGCAAGCCGGACTGTCTACGGCACTGCGCGCGCTCGCACCGCCCGGCGCGCCGATCGTGGTGGAGTCGCCGACCTACCTCGGGTTGCTCGCGCTGGCCCGGGCTGCCGGGCTGCGGCCGGTGCCGGTGCCCAGCGACGAGCACGGCATCCGCCCCGACCTGCTGGCTGCGACCCTCGCCATGACCGGCGCCCGGCTGGTGTACTGCCAGCCGTCGTTCGCCAACCCGACCGGCACGCTGATGCCGCTGGAGCGGCGGGCCGCTGTGCTGGCCGCGGTCCGCCTGGCTGGTGCATTCATGATCGAAGACGACACCGCGCGACTGCTCGCGCTGGACGCCGAACCGCCACCACCGATGATCCGGGATGACCCGGACGGGCACGTGGTGCACTTGATCTCGCTGACCAAGGTGGCCGCGCCGTCGCTGCGGGTCGGCGCGCTGGTCGCCCGCGGCCCGGCCGCCGCCCGGCTGCGGGCGCTGCGGATCATGGACGACCTCTTCCTGCCGCAGCCGATGCAGGAGGCCGCCGCCGAGCTGCTCGGCAGTGCCGGCTGGGCCCGGCACCGGGCCATGCTGCGCCGTGCCCTGCTGGTCCGCCGGGATGCGCTGCTGGCTGCGCTGGCCCAGTACGCTCCCGCGCTGCAGGTGGCCAGCCGACCGGGCGGCGGGCTGCATGTGTGGTGCCGGCTGCCAGACGGCGTGGACGACACCGAATTCGCCGAGCGGGCCGAGCGGCACGGCGTCCGGGTCAGCGCCGGCACCCCGTACTACGCCACCGAACCACCGGCCGCCATGCTGCGGCTGACCTACTGCGGGGAACCGCCGGACCGGCTGAGTCACGGGGTACACATGCTGGCCGAGGTGCTCAACCCGATGGTTGCGGGCCGCGGAATGGGCACCCTGACGCGGTGACCGGGTTCCGCAACCGCCGACCCGTACGGTCGAGACCGCCGTCGACGCGTGAGCCGGTCCCCGAACTTTCGGCGCCGTAGCTGGTGCCCGCCGAGCCGCACCGGCGGGTCACCCCATAGGGTCATGCGGTGGCCGATGTGAGCGTACGCCCGGCGCGGGCCGAGGACGTCGGGGAGATCGCCCGAATCCAGTTGGCGACCTGGCGTACCGGCTATGCCCGCTGGCTGCCGGAGTCGGTGCTGGCCCCGGTCACCGCTGAGGAGGCCGAGTGGTTGTGGCAGGCGGCGGTGACCGCACCGCCGACACCGCAGCACCGCGTGCTGGTCGCCTGCGAGCAGGATTGGCGGGTCGGCTTTGCCGCCTTCGGCCCGGCCGGGGAGGAGGCCGCCGGTGAGGACCCCGCCGGCACCGGCCTGCTGCAAACCCTGCTGGTGGAGCCGCGCTGGGGGCGGCGCGGGCACGGCAGCCGGCTGCTGGCGGCGGTGGTGGACTTGATGCGGGCGGATGGGGTCCAAATCGCACAGGCCTGGCTGCCGGAGCAGGATGCCGCCTCGCAGGCGTTCTTCCGCTCGGCCGGTTGGGCACCGGACGGGTACGCCCGCAGCCTGCAGACCGACGGGCTGACCATCGTCGAGCTGCGGCTGCACGTCGAGCTGACCGCCGAGCCGGCTGGCGGGCCGGCTGGCGGGCCGGCTGGCGGGCCGGCTGGGGAGGGTCGGTGAGCTTCACCGGTTTTCCGGAGCAGGCGTTGGACTTCTACGAGGGCCTGGCAGCGGACAACTCGCGGACCTACTGGCAGCAGCACAAGACGACCTACGAGACCTGTGTCCACGCTCCGATGCAGGCGCTGCTGACCGAGCTGGCGGCTGAGTTCGGGCCGGCCAAGATCTTCCGGCCGAACCGGGACGTACGGTTCTCCCCCGACAAGTCGCCGTACAAGACGCACTGCGGTGCAGTGCTGCACGATGGCACCGGCGGGGCCACGCCGTACCTGCAGATCTCCGCCGACGGGCTGCTGGTGGCCGCCGGGTACTACGCCACCGCAAGCGACCAAGTGGAACGCTACCGCCGGGCGGTCAACGACGAGGTGCAAGGCACGGACCTGGAGCGGGTGGTAGCCGACCTACGGGCAGCCGGCCACCGGATCGAGGGGTACCGGCTGAAATCCGCGCCGCGCGGCTACCCGCGCGACCACCCGCGGATCGAGCTGCTGCGACACCGCACCCTGTACGCAGCCCGGTCCTGGCCGCCGCAGCCATGGCTGCACACCGCCGGCTGCGCGCAGCGGGTCCGGCAGTCCTGGCGCGACTACGCTCCGCTGATGGACTGGCTGGACCGCAACGTCGGCCCCGCCACCCACAACCGCTGACCACCCAGCGAGCAGTACGCCGCCGACACGGTGTTCAGGAGGTACGGTTACACCCAGTTTCAGTGGTGTGTGTGATTTGTCGGCCGGCTGGGCTGGTGACGATGAGTTCGTTCCAGCAGTCGCTTGTTGGGTTTTGCTGCCAGGACGCCGACCAGGTGCCTCTCCCTTGCTGCGGTCCGGTGATCCGCAGTTCGACGTAGCCATCGGGATTGACGTGGATAAGGTAGGTCACCATGCCTTGCCCCGAGGGTCGAAAGCTTGTCACTCTGGTCGCGGCCTGTTGATAGAAGTAGCTGTTCGGGTGGGCGAGGCAGATTTGGTAGGTGGCTTCGACAAGGTTACGGACTTCGCCTTGGGCTTGCGTCTGGGATGGCATTGGGGGCCGACATGCGGTCGCGTGGCTCAACGGGAAGCGCTGCGCATCCGTCGTCATCAGGAATGGTATGATACCGGCAGTTGTGACCAAGAAGCCCGCCGCCAGAAGTATCCAACGCCGTCGCCGCGCGAGCCGCAGGGTAGCCGCGAGGGCGGGTCCGAAATTTTTAGCAGCCACCACGCCATCCTTGTTCCGCGCAGTTGTGGAGGTCTCATCAACAACCGGTGGCTGGCCTGCCTCGACGGTCTCTGGAGCGGTGTCGTTGTGGCCAGCCTGGACGGGTTTTCGGCGCGTCTGACCCGTGCTGAGCCGAGTAACAGACGGTAGGTCGGCGCTGTCTTGTTGGCTGACCGTCAGCTCATCTTGCGAGCCCAACCGCGGTTCTACGTCGATGGTTACCCTCTTCGCTGAAGCCCATCGTTGGCGGGCGTCATCAACGTCACCGTCCAGGCATTTGACCAGCTTCTCGGCCAGTGGCCACGTTGGTAATTTCTTGCCGCCGAATGCTGCAGACAGCGCAGAGCGCTCGTACCCGGTGGCGCGCCGCAACTGTGAAAAGTCTGGCAAGCCAGCTTGTATCCGTACCGTACGTAAATAACGCGCAAAGTCCCCGACCGGACCAGGTGGTGGGGGGGCAGGCGGTCTTGGCATCATCGTCTCCTAAGCTGCTGAACAACGGGGCGACGAGTGGTCCGCGTAGCGTCCGAGATACCAGCTCAGACTTGAGATGGTCCGGGTGATGTCTGCGGAGCCAGCGCAGACTTGCACCCGATTCTCCACGCTTAGTCTGCTGAACAGTCTCCGGTTGTCCTCAGTTGCGCTGAACTGAACGGCGCTCCGTTGCCCTGAGAACTCCACCGGAGGATTCTGCTGCTGACACACCCACCTCGATCCAAGGACGCGGAGGACCTCATGTTCTTGAGCTTCAAAAATCTAGTCTTCAAAGCGAAGGAATCCGATGCGCTTGCTCGCAGCCGGCCGAACTGGAGTGCCTTGCTGGGCAAGCACGGCACCGCACATCTCACCCGCGTCATTCGCATTTCACTCATCACCTTTCTCAGCGCGCTCCTGCTCATCAGCCAAACCGGAGTAGCCTTCGCGCACACCGACGCAGCCAACACCTACCCGGCTGGCCATCTCAGCCTTGCCCAGGCCCAAGCGGCCTGGCCCGACGCCACTTACTCCCCGTCCGGGAGGCTGTCCAGGTCGGGGCGCTTTATCGTGCCCAACCGGACCAACGGTTATGCACTGGTCACAGTCAGCGCGCATGTCACCAAGGTCGTTGCGCCATCCGCACCAGTATTCATGGCTGCGGTCCGGCCACTGAACCAGGCGGGCTGCCCAAGCAATCACGGCTACGACGCCTGCGGACAGTTCGGTAACTACCAGTGCGGGACGCTGGTCTCAAGCACCATCAACGTCGACGCATTCAGCGCGGTCGGCACCTATATAGCCATCAAGACCGACGACACAGTCAACGTATGCAACTGGGCCCGCACGGACCACGTCACACCAGACTGCAGCGGTTTTGGCTCCTGCGGCGGCAGCCAGGTCGGTGTCATTGGCCAATACGGCAACCCGGTCAACCCCTACTACAACGTGGTTGTGCAGTATCCAGGCCCTACATCGTGCACATACTACGCGCGTCAGTACCTCTACACCGACACAAGCTGGAACGGCTGGCTTAGCGCCTGCTGACGACCGACAGCTCTTGCCGTATAGAAATCGGTTGCTCCATTCCTCTCGAAACTCGATTCAGACCCGCTACTGTAAGATTGCCTGAAATGGGCGTAGCGGGCCCCGAAAGCTCATGCCGCTTGGGTGGTGGGGCACGTTTCACCAACGTGCCCCACCTATGAGAAACCCCTATAGAGGGCTTCCAGGGTTACCGACCGTTACCTATAGATTTCTTAGCTGTCATGGGTTAAGTGTCCTCCACCGGTGAGGACACTTGGCCGGTCAGATCGTCTCAGCCATTACCCTCGGCAGGTAGGCTGCACATAGCCGTAATCCGCAGGCACCGTCAGAAGCCAGGGCCGCCGACCATGCTCCCTTAGGCTTAGGCCTCCTCACTTCGTCCCACGATCACCGGGAAATGGTAAGGAGTAAGCGACGCCGAGGCAATCAGGAATATTCCCTATCATGCCGGCGCGCCCCCTGCCTAAGCAGGACTCGTACTGGCCGAATGACGCTACTCGGCCGGGTGCTCGCCCCCGGACTCAAACTGCCAGCGGGTGGCCTGCTGGAACTCCTGCTCGATCTCGGACAGGCCGAACGCCACCCGCGGCACGAGCCGGTACACCGGCTCGTCGGGTGGGACGCCCATGCCGTACTTCGCGTTGTACGCCTCGATCACCTCGGGCGGGACGGCCAGCCGCTCGGCCACCCCCTCGACCACCACCGAGCGCGGGCCGTCCTGCACCGCCAACGAGCACTCCGGCCGGCTGGCCAGGTTGACCGCCTTGACGCTGCGGGTGCCCGTGCTGAACCAGGCTGCCCACTGACACCACACTCCCCACACCGGCATCAAGTGCGGCCGACCATCCGGGCGGGCGGTGGCCAGCCAGTACTGCCTCGCCGGACCCAGCCGCTGCTCGGCCCACTCCCACGGCAGCAACCCCTCCTTGGCGGACGGCAGGCCGTAGCCGGGCATCGTCGGTCGGCTGGCGCGTGGCGGCGGTGTCAACATGCCGCCCAGTCTGCTACCCGCGCACCGGCAGCAGCAGGTGCAGATCGCCGAACTCGTGCCACCGGTAGCCGGCGGCCAGCGCTGCCGCGTACGAAGCCCGGACCAGGTCGGTGCCAGCCACCGCCTGCAGCATCGTCTGATGGGTGGCCGCCGGCTCGTGCCAGCCGGTTAGCAGACCATCCACAGTGGACACATGATGCCCCGGGCCGACCACCAGGTCGGTCCAGCCGGCGGTCGCCCGGACCACCCCGACCTCCCCACCGCCCGGGGCGGCGGCGGACTCCAGCGCGCGCACCACCGTGCTACCGACCGCGATCACCCGCCGGCCCTCCGCCCGCGCGGCCCGGACCGCGGCGGCAGTGGACTCCGGCAGCTCGAACCACTCCCGGTACGGCGGGTCGCCGCTTTCCAGCGAGGACACCCCGCAGTGCAGCACCAGCGAGGCAACCTGCACCCCGCGGGCCCGCAGCCGGCGCAGCAGCCGCGGGGTCAGTGCCCGGCCAGCGCTGGGCAGCTCCACACTGCCCGGGGTGTCGGCGTAGCTGTTGCGGTACGCCGACAGCGGCCACGGCGCGCTGACGTAGCCGTACCGGATCGGGTCGCCGTGCTCGCGCAACCACGCCAGCAGCGGCGCCGGGGTGACCAGCTCGCCGGCCCACAGCCGGGAGGTAGTCCGGCCGGCCGGTACCGAGCGGTCGATCCGCAGCCGGCCACCGCCGGTCAGCCGTAGCTCGGCGCCGGTGCGGTCGGCGTACGAGGCGGTCCCGCCGTACCCACCCGGCTCGCGCACCTCGACCACCCAGCGGGACCGGGTGCCGGCCAGCGCCAGCGGGTAGCCCACGCCGGCCGCCGGGTCCACTGTGGACAGATGCATCTCGACCACGGCGCCGTCCGGGCCGACCCCGCGCAGCGCGGCCGGCAGGGTCTCGGAGGTGTTCAGCACCAATAGGTCGCCGGCCTGCAGCACGGCCGGCAGCGCCCACGCGGTGCGGTGCTCGATGCCGGCCGCGGAGGCGACCATCAGCCGGACCCCGTCGCGGGTCAGGCCGCGGGCCTCCGGTGGCGCGGTGGCCAGCAGGCCGACCGGCAGGATGAAGGTCGCCGGACTGCCGGCAGCCGTGGTCATCGGGCCGCCGCCCCGGCGAGCAGCGCGGCCGCGGTGTACCGGCCGCTGGGCAGGTCGGCCTCGATCAGCCGGCGCAGCGCGGGTACCACGTCGGCCGGGTCGGTTAGCTCGGCCGGGTCGGCGTCCGGGTCGGCCGCGGCGTGCATCGCGGTAGCCATGTCGCCGGGGTCCACGGCATACACCCGGATACCGGGCTCCTCGGCGGCCAGCACCCGGGCGAGCTGGTCCAGCGCGGCCTTGCTCGCGCCGTACCCGCCCCAGCCGGGGTAGCCCTCGACCGCGGCGTCGCTGCTGATCGCCAGCACCCGGCCGCTGGCCCGGCGCAGCGCCGGCAGGGCGAGTTGCACCAGCCGCAGCGGCGCCACCGCGTTGGTCTCGAACACCTCCCGCAGCGCGGCCAGGTCGTAGGACGCCAGCGGCGGCAGCGGGGTCGGGCCGAGCGCGGAGGCGTTCAGTACCAGCAGGTCAAGACGCTGCCCGGCAGCGATGATGAGGTCCCGCCGGTGGGCTTCGTCGGTGACGTCGCCGACCAGCGGTACGGCGCCCCGCCAGCCGGTCGCGGCAGCGGATAGCTCCGGGCCGGTACGGGCGTCCACGACGACCCGCCAGCCGTCGCCGGCTAACGCCCCGGCCAGCGCCCGGCCGAGGCCGCGGGATGCTCCAGTTATTAGTGCGGTAGACATGAGCCCACCCTGCGCCGCAGGCTGGCGGCCGGCATCGGTCCGTGGTCACCCGCCAGCCGCGACCTTCGTCGTAAGCCCCTACCCGCCGATCTTGTCCCTTCCCGCCGATCTTGACAAAGATGTCGCTATCCAGCCCAGAATTCCGACGTTTTCGTCAAGATCGGCGGGGTCTGTGGGGGGTCACTGCTCGTCGACCAAGCCGGAGCGTACGGCGTACAGCGCGGCCTGGGTACGGTCGGTCACGCCGAGCTTGCCGAAGATCGCCGACAGGTGCGCCTTGACGGTCTTCTCCGACAGCGCCAGCTCGCGGGCGACCAGCCGGTTGGACAGCCCGCGGGCGACCAGCCGCAGCACCTCGGTCTCCCGTGGGGTCAGCGGGTCGCGAGCCGGTCCGGTGACCTGGGCCAGCACGGTGGCGGCCACTTGCGGGTGCAGCGGCGACCCGCCGGCGTGCACGCTGCGCAGCGCGTCGGCCAGCTCAGCTGGCCCGACATCCTTCAGCAAGTAGCCGGCCACCCCGGCCCGGACCGCCGGCAGCACCGAGTCCTGGCCGGCGAAGCTGGTCAGCGCGACGATCTTCACCTCGGGATGGACGGCCCGGATGCGCCGGATCGCCTCAACGCCCGGCATGCCCGGCAGCATCAGGTCCATCAGCACGATGTCGGGCGCGAGCCTCGGGATCAGCGCCAACGCCTGCTCGGCGGTGGCCGCCTCACCCACCACCGCCATGTCGGCCTGCAGCTCCAGGAAGGTACGCAGCCCGGTACGCACCATCTCGTGGTCATCGCACAGCAACAACCGAATCTCACCGGCCAGCCGGCACCTCCAAGGTCACCCGGGTCCCCTCGCCCGGTGCGGTGTCCAGCCGCAGCGTGCCCCCCAGCGCCTCGGCCCGCTCGCGCATACTGGTCAGCCCGAGCCGGCGGGAGGACCGGCGTACCGCGGCCAGGTCGAATCCGGCGCCGTCGTCGCAGACCGCCAGCCGGACCGAGTCGCCACCGGTGTCCAGCCGTACCTCGATCCGGCTGGCGGCAGCGTGCTGCAGCGCGTTGGCCAGCGCCTCGTTGGCCACCCGCAGCACCTCGCGCTCGACCGTACGCTCGGCAAGCCGGCCAGGTCCGCCAGTGGTCAGCTCGATGGGTACGTCGTGCACCCGGCGCAGCAGCGCGATCCGCTTGCGTAGCGCAGCGGCCAGCCCGTCGGCGTCCACGTCCGGCGGGCGCAGCGTGTCGACCAGCGTCCGCATCTCGGTCAGCGCGGTACGGGCCAGCAGCCGGACTCGGCCGAGCTGCTCGGCCAACCGGCCGTCTGGGTCTGGCGAGGTCGGGCCGAACCGGCTCAACGCATCCGATGCCTCCGCAGCCAGCGACAGGCTGAACAGCGTCTGGGTGATCGAGTCGTGCAGGTCGCGGGCCAGCCGGGTGCGCTCCTCGGCCACCGACAGCTCGCGAGCCCGCTCCAGCCGCTGCGCGTTGGCCACCGCAAGCGCGGCGTGCGCGGCCAGCATGCCGACCACCCGCTCGTCGTGCTCGGTGAACTCCGCGACGCCGGTCTGTTGGACCGTGTCGGCCTCGATCAGGTCGGCCTCGATCTTGTCAGCTAGGAACAGCTCGGCCAGCACCTCGCCGCCGGCCGCGATCGGCATGCCGAGGAAGGATCGCATCACCGGATGGTGCCGGGGGTAGTACCCGAACCGCGGGTCGTCGCGGATGTCGGCCAGCCGGATCGGCCGGGGGCTGGCCAGCAGCGCGCCGAGCAGCCCGTGGGTACGGGGCAGCGAGCCGATCAGCTCCCAGGTCTGCGCATCCACCCCGCTGGTCAAGAACAGCGTGAAGCCGCCATCGCCGTCCGGCACCCCGATCGCGGCGTACCTGGCGCCGACCAACTCGCGGGCCGCCGCCAGGATCTGCCGCAGCACCGGCTCGGTCCGGCGCTCCGCACCCAGCTCCAGCGCGACGTCCAGCAGCCGCCGCAGGATCTGCGCCTCGTCCGCCATCGTTCCATCCTGGCGCACCTACCAGTGCTGTTCGACGCGGCATTCGAGCCTGGCACGTTCGTACCGTCCGGGGTACCTGCAACGACGACTCAGCAGCGACCAGAACGGACGCTCAGCGCAGGCAAGCGGACTGAAGCGTGGCCTGGGCCCGCGCCATATCATCAAGCAGTACCGGCTGGTAGCTGCGGCCATCGACCCGGATCCGGACGAAACCGATCGTGGTGATCAGGTCCTGCAGCGGCTTGCGAGTCACCGAGTTGGCCTTGGGGAGTGCCTGGATCAACGAGCGCTGATGGGTCCGCAACGCCGTCTGGTCAGCCACCGGCACGTTGGCCTGACCCTTCAGCCGCCAAGCCAGGTTCCCCAGCGCGAGTACGTCCGGCGCCACCAATCGGCAGGTTCCGGCGGTGAACTGGGCGACCTGCGGAGCCGGCGGAGCTGACGCGGAGGGGGGAGCCGAGTGTGAGGTGCAGGCCGCGCATCCGCTCGCAACGAGCAGCGCGCACAGCAGCCGTCTCATGGGTGCCTTCCAAGGTTGGGGTGGTCGCCGGACCGCTGTACGAGGTGGTCCGGCGACCACGGGTTGGTGGGTTAGCGGCTGGGGACCGCTACTGGGTTGCCGAAGAGCAGGAACGTGCCCTCCGCCGCCACGACGTGCAGCGTGAGCCCGGAATGCATCGCACCCAGCAACTGGCGCAGCCCAAGCACGACCTCGGCCTCGGGGGCGGCACCGTGGGTCTCGCGGAGCAACCGGCCCACCTGCTGAGTGAGCTGCTCAATCTCCAGCGGGGTCAGGCTCCTCGCAGCGGTCGGGTTGTCACCACGGAGCAAGGCAGCCAGCGCTGGGTCCAGTCCCGTCTTCTTCTGCTGCACCAGGGGCAGCACCTCGGCCAGCACCTGCCGGTATCTCCGGGTCACGTCGGCCGGCAGGCTGGATACGGTCGGCGTCGTTGCGGCCGATCCCCTGCTAGCTGCCGAGGTGGTGGGCGACGGCGCCGCCGGTGCACCGGCAGGGCCGGCCGAGGACGCGGGCGTCCGCGCGGCGGCTGCCGACGGCGGTGCCGCAGGTTGCGTGGTGTGGGTCGGGGTAAGCACCGGGATACTTGCGGGCGTACCGCCCGGCCCACCGGTGCCGGCGACGGCGGGCACCAGCCGGACCGCCCCAATGTACTCATCCAGCCACATTGGGCTGAGATGCACGTACTCGCCGGTCTGCGGGGCGTGTACGACCAGTCCGTTACCGGCGTACATGGTGACGTGGTGAATGCTCGCCGCGTTGCGGACGTCGTAGGCGTAGAAGAGCAAGTCGCCGGGGAGCAGGTCGGCCAGCCGCACCGGCGTACCCACCCGGGCCTGCTCCGCCGCGGTCCGTGGGATGGCCAGCCCGGCGTGCGCGTAGGACTGCTGGGTCAGCCCAGAGCAGTCGTACGCCGCGGGTCCGGTGGCTCCCCACTGGTACGGCTTGCTGATCTGGGCCAACGCGAAGGCAAGGGCATCCAACGCGGCCGGAGCCGGAGCCAGGCCCTCGGCGGTGACCCGGGCATGACGCAACAGGTCGGCGGCGAGCTGGTCCTGGCGGGTGCCACCGGCGACCGCCGCCGCGCCCACCCCGAACGGCTGCAGGCTCGACCGCGGGAGGGTCTTTACCCCGGCCAGCAACGCCAGCTCCTGGCGCTGCACACTGGGCGAATCCAGCAGCCGCGAACCTGGGTCGGCCAGCCCACTGGCCGCTGTGTCATGGGTTGCGGTCGGCGTGACGGTCATCGCGCCGGCACCCGTGATCAGCGCCCGATCGGTCGCTCCGGAGGCCAGGATGAGCAGGTCCACCGCGGCCAACGACATCAACCGCGCCCCGCCTCGGCTGCGCTTTGCCAGCCCGCGGTCGCCCGCCCGCTGTGCGTAGGTCATCGACCCTCCACCTTCCGAGCAATCTCAGCGACCTGAACCGTTCGCCCGGCGCGAGGAGGTTTGCCGCAGCGGAGCGCTAAGTTCCGGTGGTGACCTTGCTGACCTCGGGGACTCGGCCCGCTGGGGGTTGGCGTAGTCATGGTCACGGGTGGGGTTGAAGGCAAGGTACCGGCCGCGCATCCGCCAGCGATGGTGCGCGCGGTGAGCCGTCTCATCGTGGTGTCCTCTCCAGGGCCCGGGGTGGTCGGCCCGGTGTGGTCGCCGGACCACGCGGGGGCAAGGCAGGTCCGGCGACCACGGGTTGGTGGGTTACTTGCTGTTCACCGACTTGTCGTGAGGTAGCGCGACGTAGGGGAAACTGCTGCGGAACGGCAGGTCGTTGGCGTTGACGCCGTCACCTAGACCGTTGATCGCTGCAGGGTGGCCGGGCAGCAGGACGCCTTCGGCGGCCTGCAGGGTCACGTCGACCACGTCGTCGCTCAGCCGGCGCCCGTTGGGGAACCCGGCCAAGTCGCCACCGACGACACCAAGCCGGTTCGGCGACGCCGAGGGTGCGATGGCCATGTTCAGCCGGAGCTCCTCGGCGGGCCGGAAGGCCCGGGCGTTGACGTCCTTGTTCAGCAACTGCGAGTTCAGGTCAGCGGCCACCGGACCGCAGGCCTTGCACACGCCGGTTAGGAACACCTCCACCAAGTCCTTGCGAGGCGTTGCCGGAGCCGGGATGCCGTAGATCGCCTTGATCAGTTGTGGCACCTCCGGGTTGGTGATCTTGGGCAGGAACTGGGCATCGTTGACCGGTTTGCTGGCGTTGAACGCGTCCTTCTTGCCCACCGGTACGACGACCTCGTTGACCAGCGGCATGCCTAGCCGGGAGACCTGGACCAGACCGCCGCCGCTTGACTGGCTGCCGTCGTTGCCGTAGAGCGTGACCCGGGGCCGTGAGGTGGTGGTCCAGATCCCGATCACCGGGTTGCGGGTTGCGTTACCGTGCAACGCCAGGTCCGACTTCGGGATCTGCAGGGCAAGGGTGTTGACGTTGTAGCCCGACAGCGTGTCGTGGCCGACCTCGGACAGGTTCGCCCCGTACAGCAGGTCGAAGACCCGCAGGTCCAGGAAGAACGGGTCGTCGGCCTGGCCGGCGAACGACTTGCTGTGCCCGAACGGCGTGACTGCCGCGTTGGACAAGGCAGCGTAGTTCGGCATCGACGCCGGACCCACATCCGACGGCGCGACCGGCGCGTTACGCAGCAACGTCTGCGACCCGTACGGGGTGATCTTCTGCAGCGTGTACTGCTGGGTGAAGTTCAGGTCCGGGTCGGACAGCGACGTCACCTGACCGGTGTTGTACAAGAACGTGTTCTTGTTCTTGTAATGGTTGGTGAATGTCCACCGGTAGACGATGTCCGGGCGGGCATCACCATTGTTGTCGATGTTGATGTCGTAGGCGGTGTTAGTGGCGAATGGGTAGAAGTTCGGACCACCGTTGGGTTCCTCGAACGGAATCCAGTTCGCGATGAGATTGACCGAGTCGCGCTTGTCTGGGCTGACGAACGCGTATAGGTCGGTATTGTCCACCTGCGGTTCGCCAGCGATCAACGGCGCTTCCCGGTGACTGGAGGCAACCGCGACGCCCGGTGGGCTCATCGCCGCCAGGCCAGCTACAGCAGTTGCTGCCGCAGCCGCCGCAACGACGCGTCGGTAGTGCATAGCCCTCCCCTTAGGAGTGGTCGAAGAAAGTCGAGCGGCGCGCCACTCGACTTGGGATCCGCGGATGCCCCTTCGTTCGACGACGCCACTCTGATGGATTCAGCACCGGCGAAAAATCAACCAGCGACAGCAGCCAGCTCACCCACTTAGGTGACAGTCACCTCATTAAATGGATGGCGCTATCAATTGCAATAGTATGGCGATAAGGAAAGGTGTTGGACGGTAGAACCCAATCAGCCCGGGACAACGAAAGACGGTCATGCGACTGCAACGATGGCTGAGGACGGGGCTGGGCAAACTGGGGTTCGGTGCAGCACTGGTGGTGGTGCTCGTCGGGACCGGCATCATCTTCGCCAGGGATCACAGCGGCGAGTCGACCCCTGCACCGTCGGCGCAGCCGGCTCAGGTAGACCAACTGGGGGCGGCTCAGGACATCGCGACCGCGATCACCCGCGCCCAGCAGCGGCTGGCCCAGGTGCCCGGCGACTGGACGACCTGGGCCGAGTTGGGGGTGGCCTACGTCCAGCAAGCACGGATCTCTGGCGACCCGTCGTACTACACGAAGGCGGACGGCGTGCTGCACCGCTCGCTGCAGGTCCGCCCGTCCAACAACGCCGAGGCGCTGGCCGGGCTCGGGACGCTGGCTGCGGCCCGGCACGACTTTACCGGCGCGCTGCGCTATGGCGAGCAGGCGGTCCGGCTCGACCCTAACTTCGCGATCGCCTGGAGTGTGGTTACCGACGCCAACGTCGAACTCGGTCGCTACGACGCGGCGGCGGTAGCAGTGCAGCGGATGCTCGACATCAGCCCGGACACCGGGTCGCTGACCCGCGCGTCGTACCTGCTGGAGCTGCACGGCGACCTGACCGGCGCACAACGGATGCTGAACCAAGCGCTGAGCTACGCACCGAGTCCCGACGACGTCGGCTACGTCTTGTACTACCAGGGTGAGCTGGCCTGGAACGCCGGGAACCTGGCCACCGCGCAGGCCAGCTACGCCGAGGGGCTGCGCCGCGCACCCACCTACCTGCCGCTGCTGGAGGGGATGGCCAAGGTCGCTGCGGCCCGCGGGGCGACGGCCACCGCGCTGGCTGACTACCGCACCCTGGTCACCCGGCTGCCGCTGCCGGCGTACCTGGTGGAGTACGGCGACCTGCTGGCCGCCACCGGGGACCGGGCCGGCGCCGAGCAGCAGTACGGCGTACTGCGCGTACAGGAGAAGCTCGCCGCCTCCTACGGGGTGAACGTCGATTTGGACCTGGCCCTCTTCGACGCCGACCATGCCCAGCCGGGCACCGCCCAGCAGACGGTCAACGAGGGGCTCGTAGCACTGCGCCAGCGGCCTAGCGTGCTCGGTGAGGACGCCTACGCCTGGGCGTTGCACGCCGCCGGCCGGGACGCCGAGGCGCTGCCGCACGCTAAGCGGGCGCTGCGGCTGGGTACTCGCAGCGCACCCATGCTCTACCACCTGGGCACGATCGAGGCTGCTACCGGCCACCTCGCGGACGCCCGCCGCGATCTGGCCGCCGCGCTGGCCACCAACCCGTACTTCAACCCGATCCAGGCGCCTCGGGCGCGAGCCTTGCTGGCCCGGCTCGGCGGCGGTGCTTGATGAGGCGGCGCGTCCTCCTCGTCCTGACCGGGGTGGCCGCGCTGGTGCTGCTGCCGGCGACCGCCGCGCTGGCCCACCCGCTCGGCAACTTCACCGTCAACACCTACAGCGGGCTGCGAGTCGCCCCAGACGGCGTGGCAGTCGACCTGGTCTTGGACATGGCCGAGATCCCGACATACCAGGAGCGAACATCTGTCATAGACACCGACCATGACGGGCAGGTGTCACCGGCCGAGGAGGCGGCGTACCGCGGCGCGGCCTGCAACCGGCTGGCCGGGCAGGCGACGCTGGTTGTCGCCGATGCGACCGTTCCACTGTCGGTGACCTCGGCCCAAATGGCGTTCCCGATGGGCCAGGCTGGGCTGCCTACCCTGCGGCTGACCTGCGCGCTGCACGGCACCACTCAGATCAGCAGCCCGGTACACGTGCGGTATCGGATCACCGCCTACGACGACCGGGTCGGCTGGCGGGAGATCACCGCGGTCGGCGACGGTACGACGCTAACCCGCTCCGACGTACCCACCAACAGCCGCAGCGCCCGGCTGACCGCCTACCCGGCCGACCTGCTGACCTCGCCGCTAGACATCCGCGGCGCCGACCTGGACGTACGGCCCGGCGGGCCAGCGGCCATCGGCATTCCGGAGAACGCGCTGCCCGTCCCGGCAGCGCTGCGCGGTGTGGACCAGGCCACCCGGGCCTTCACCGGTCTGGTATCCCGGCAGAATCTCACCGTGCCGTTCGGGCTGCTGGCGGTGTTGCTGGCGTTGCTGCTCGGCGGGCTGCACGCGTTCGCACCCGGGCACGGCAAGACAGTGATGGCGGCGTTCCTGCTGGGCCGGCACGACCGGCAGCCCGGCGAGCGAACCGGCAAGGAGCGACCCGGGTGGCGGCAGGCCGCGTCGATCGGGCTGACCGTGACGGCCACCCACACCGCCGGTGTGCTGGTGCTCGGGCTGGTGTTGGTCGCATCGGTGTCGGTAGCGCCGCAGCGGCTGTACCCGTGGCTCGGCCTGATCAGCGGGCTGATGCTGGCCGGGGTAGGTGCGACACTAGTACGCCGACCGCGGCTGCAGCACCATCACCACGATCACGATCCCTCTGACCATCACCACCACGACGGCGAACCTGCACCGCACGCCCACGGCCAGCACCACCACGGCCAGCCGGGCCATCATCATCATCACCACCACCAGCACCCTCCCCCCGCGGGAGCCAGCCGGGGCCGGCTGCTTGCGATGGGGCTGGTCGGTGGCCTGGTACCCAGCCCTTCGGCGCTGGTGGTGCTGCTGGGCGCGGTGGCGCTCGGCCGTACCTGGTTCGGCGTAACACTGGTGATCGCCTACGGCGCCGGGATGGCCTGCTGCCTGGTCGGGGTAGGAGCACTGCTTGCCCGCGGCGGGCGACTGCTGCACCGCGCTGAGGGTAACCGGACGGTACGCCGGCTGAACCGGGCGTTGCCAGTGCTCACCGCGGCGGTGATCGTCGTGGTAGGCCTCGGGCTGGCCGGGCAGGCCGCAGCCACCCTGATTGCCGCCTGACTGGAACGCTGCTCGCGAGCCCGGGGGGCAAGCCTGAACATGCGGTAACCTCCGCTGCCTTTCACCGCCGTGACTGGCGGCCCATCCCGGCTGGCCCGAGATCAGCACAGTTTGGCTACTGCACCCGCGTGCCGTCGGCCAGTGCGTTCGGTGACCCGGCCAACCAGTCCCGGACGGTGCTGCCGGCGGTTCGAGGTTGCCGCGACCGCCGGCAGCACTTGCGCGGGCTGCCGTCCAGGCGCTGCAAGAGATCGCCGCGCGGCGGGGGGAATCACCACGCTGGACGTAGCCCATTGAGCATGGTGGGTCTTGCTTGTCGCCGGTGTCAGGGTGGTAACCCCCTCCTGGGATGGGTGCTGTCAACCGGAGTCGAACCCGGCTGCGGTGAGGTCGCCGTGGGAGGGATGATGCCCCTTGCGGGCTGTCGTCGGCTTTGCCTGGGTTGCGAGGTGTGGTGTTGGTTTCGAAGGGGTCGTTCCTGCGGGTCGACCCAGCAAGGTGGGATGAACTCGGGTATCCCATCGGGAGCGAGGGGGATAGTACTCCAGCGACACTTCGTGATCTACCGGCGTGTCGTTCCCCTACGTGAGACGGCTACCTCTTGAGGATCTTGTCTTGGATGGAGCGAAGATGATCTCGCAGTGGCCGCGAGCCACAGCGTAGATCCCCAGCGGTGGCCGGCCGGACTGGATGACCTGCTGGGCCCGGTTGCGGGGCGGATCGCGCGGGTGGAGCTACGTCGGGGTTCGGTGGCCTACCCGGATGCCGGCCAGGTCCTGATCACCGCGGACGCGAGGGGCCTCGAACGGGTACCGCAACAGGCTGTGGAAGAAGAAGATCGCCGAGTTCGCCCAGAAGAAGGGCTTGGAGGTCACGGTGGTCCACTTCCCACCGGGCACCTCGAAATGGAACAAGATCGAGGTGCGCCACGATGCGCCATCAAATACCGGGCGGGGGTGAAAGACCCTTGCCGCTGGCCTGTCGCAGTAGACCAATGAAGCTGCGTGCAGCCGATCCGTGGAGACGCGCGGAGAGGTGGGAACAACCCTGACAAAACGGGACACGTCGGCACTTCCAGACGATGGAGGTCCGGCAAGCAAGACGAGACGCCGTACGAGAGAAACCAGTGTCTGATGCCCCGTAACTGTTCCACCGGCTCCAATCTGGAGGATATGGGCCGCTGCGCCACGAGGCGCTCTGTTGTGTTCCCGATGTAGTCGGAAGGAACTTGGAAGGATGTTCCTGGGTCTGATGCCTTACCTGGCTCCGAAAGGATAAGGGAACAAGAGCATGGCAGCAAATCAACGGTCGTGTCCAGGCGTAGGGAGCGACGCGTTGAGGGACCCGTGCGACATGGTGAAAGCTATACTGCCTGAAGTCGAATCCCCAGAAGACGCAATATCCCGTCCGCCGGAAAGACGCCTGAAACCGACGCCGCGCCCTGCCCTGGTATCCCGGCCCTACCGAGGCAACTTCCAGAGCACGGAACGATGCCCAATGAGGGCATTCAAGGGGATGAGTCGACCACCTAAATCGCGCTATCACGTACGACAGAGACGAACGTGGGATCACCTAAAGGGTGCGAACCCCAGGGTGACAGAGTGCTCGTAGTAGTCGCAGGGGTCACGACCTGCCAAGGAGGACGGGAAAACCGTTCCACAGGGCGAAGGAGCACAGGTGATTGGGTCATCCACACAACCGGGAGGTATGCGAAATGCAAAGCGCCGAAACGGTGTTGGGTGTCCTCCGTGAGCGCGGAAGGCGTGGCCTGCCGTGCAACGAACTGTATCGACAGCTGTTCAACCCGCATCTGTATCTGCTGGCCTACGGGCGTCTGTCCTCTAACCACGGAGCGATGACGCCTGGGGCCGACGGGGAAACCCCGGACGGCATGTCGCTGGGCAAGATCGGGCGCATCATCGATGCGTTGCGTCATGAGCGCTACCGGTTCCAGCCAGTAAAGCGTACCTACATCCCGAAGAAGAACGGGAAACGAAGGCCGCTCGGACTGCCGTCGTGGTCGGATAAGCTTGTCGGTGAAATAGTCCGCCTCTTGCTGGAGGTGTACTATGAGCCGCAGTTCTCCGGCCACTCACACGGTTTCCGTCCCGGCCGGGGTTGCCACACAGCGTTGACCGAGGTGGTCAACACCTGGGCCGGGACAACCTGGTTCATCGAGGGAGATATTTCCGACTGTTTCGGGTCGCTCGATCACGAGGTTATGCTCGGGATTCTGGGCGAGAAGATTCTCGATAAGAGGTTCCTGCGGCTGCTGCGTCACATGCTGAAAGCCGGATACTTGGAAGACTGGGAATGGAACGCCACGCTCAGTGGTGTACCACAAGGCGGAGTTGCGTCACCCATCTTATCCAATATCTACCTGGATCGGTTGGACACATTTGTCGAGACCATTCTGATACCCGAATACACCCGAGGGGTGGTCCGGGCGAACAACCCGGCCTACCGTGAACTGATCAACACGATCGCGCGTGCCTGCTACCACGGCGACCGCACCACAGTGCGAGAACTGCGGAAGCAGCTACGCAACCTGCCCAGTAAGGATCTCCACGATCCCAGCTACCGGCGGTTGCGTTACATAAGGTACGCAGATGATCATCTCCTCGGGTTCGCCGGACCGAAGGCTGAAGCAGAGGACATCAAAGCGCGCCTCGCGGCGTTCCTGCGTGACGATCTCACGCTGGAACTGGCCGAGGACAAGACGCTCATCACCCATGGGCGCACCGGCGCAGCGAGCTTCCTCGGCTACGAGATCACTGTCCAGCACAACCAACGCAAGCTCACCAACGGCCGCAGAGCGGTCAACGGAGCAATCGGCCTGCGCGTGCCCAAGTCGGTGATCAAGGCCAAGTGCGCCTCGTACCTTCAACGCGGACAACCCGCGCGTCGGACCCCGATGGTCAACCTCGACGATCATGTGATCATCAGCAGGTACGGGGCCGAGTACCGAGGATACGTCCAGTATTATCTGCTGGCCGAGGATGTCTGGCGACTGAACCGGCTGCTCTGGATCACCCAGACCTCGATGCTGAAAACACTGGCGTGCAAATACAATTCGACCGTGCCGAAGATGGCGGCCAAGTACAAGACCACCATCGACACACCGCACGGCCGGCGTGTCTGTATGAAGGTGAGCACCGACCGGGGAGATGGCAGGAAACCACTGGTCGCACAATTCGGCGGTATTCCACTCAAGCGGCAGAGGAAAGCGGTCCTTGATGACCGCCGACCAACCCCGGTCACCGTCCGCCGCAAAGAGTTGATCTCTCGGCTCCGCGCGGGACGTTGCGAACTCTGCGAGCTGCGGGCAGAAGTCCACGTGCACCAAGTCCGTAAGCTCGCCGACCTCGCGCGGCCGGGACAGCCACAGCCGCCGTGGATGCAACTCATGGCGAAGAAACGACGTAAGACCCTCGTGGTCTGCGCCACCTGCCACGACCGGATCCACGCCCGGCAGTCAACCACAGCACACACGGAATAGTCACCGGAGAGCCGGATACTCGGAAACGGGTCAGTCCGGTTCGGAAGGAGGGCACTGGAAAAGGACCAGCACCACGCTGGCACCTCGCCAGTGCCCTACCTTGTAGCGCGGCGCACGCCATCATCGAGCCTGGATCAGCACCACCACCACCCCACCACGACCGACCATCGTCATCCCGCTGGACGCTCCGATACAACGACGCAGGGTTCTCAGCGGCGTGATCAACGAGTACCAGCGACAATCTGACTCGATCGACGAAACCCCAGGCTACGGGCACCGAAGCGAGTTTTGGCACGGTACAGGCGGCGGTGTCACTCTGCCAGGTCGCTTGTCGCTGGCGATGGTGGCTCATTTAGCGGCAAGCCGGCTTCGCTGGCACCTGCGAGGGGCCGGCGGGTAGCCGCTGGAGCATGCCGACGCGGCAGCCCGGCTCGTGCACCACCTCGTGGTCGAGTTCTACCACCTGCTGCAGTGTCATGCCTGCGCAGCTGTCAACCCCGCCCGAAGGCTCACCCCAATGCGGCCCGACCCGACAACGAACTGATCCACCTCACCCGCAACCGTGCGGTGGGCAGGCTCGTTCTTCAATAACCAGAGGTTAGGTGTCAGCGATCATCCGCTGCGGACGGCCGCTCGGGATGGGCGCTTCGAACTGACTCGGACTGAGCATTCCGATGCCGGAACGCCGCTGTTCTGTATTATACCAGCATCCTATCCATTCGAAGATAGCATTGGCAAGCTCGCGACGGCTTTCCCACCTCTTGGAGTCGAGCAGCTCAAGTTGTGTCTAGTGCCCCAGAACGACTCCATCATCGAGTTATCGTAACAATCTCCGACGGTGTCCATGGACAGCAGCACTGAATGCTATACTATTGGTGGCAGGGGACGCATCCACCGCTTGAAACCGTCGACTGACTGTCAGACGGGCACCGATCTGGCTGGCTGTTCGCCGTGGTGGTGGTCCTGCTGACAGAAGACACGGAATAGTTCTGCGTCCGAACAACCGATCGGAAGAAGAAATGGTCTGGGCCCTGCTGATCGGAGCCATCGCTGCTGAGGTCACCGCCACTTCATTCCTGAAGTTGAGTAATGGGTTGACCAAGCTCTTGCCGAGTATGGTGGTCGCGGTTGGCTACCTGACATCGTTCCTGCTATTGGCTCAGGTACTGAAGCGGCTGCAGGTAGGTGTCGCCTATGCCATCTGGTCAGGGGTTGGCACTGCCGCGATCGCCCTCATCGGAATTCTGGTCATGAAGGAGCCGGTGACCACAGCCAAAGTCGTTGGCATCCTGCTGATCATAGGCGGCATCATCATTCTCAACCTAAAGGGTGTCTCGTAACTGGTCTTAGCACCGTTCTTGAGCCCTATTTTGCGAGGCGTACTGCACGCTCACGCAGTTCATCGGAGCACTTCTTGGGTGCTGGCACGACTCATATCCTCTCATAGGATCAGAGCCTCCACCAAACCCGGGGCGGTTCAATCTGAACTGATGTCGCCAGATAGCGAAAAAATCGCTGTGACTCCCAAGCGGCTCCGTGCAAGCCAGCAATGCTTCTTCAAAAGCGCAGCCATGGCTGGAGCCTCGCCGCCGTCAAGCGGCGATACAGCATCACGATGTAGAGGATGTCAACGAGGAAGATCACCAGATACAGGTAGTTAATCAATGGTGTCAGCGGGTACTTGTTGTGGGTGACGCTGGCAACTACGAACGAGGTGAAGCTATCCGGCCACTGCTTTGTCACGCTGGTGGTCACCGTGAGCGCGGTAGCCAGCCAGGCGAAGAACGTGCCCAGGAACTTGGTGATCGCGATATAGATGGACTGGCCGCGTGGGCTGTTGCGGCGTAGCAGCATTACAACGAACAAGAACGACATCATGAAGTTGACGCCGAATCCGGTGTACTCACCGTCCGGGTCGTTGAACTCGAAGAAGCCCAAGTACACGATAGGGTAGGCGATCGCCACCGCACCGAACAGTATCAGCCTGATGTACTTCCGAAGAAGAGGGTCACCGAATTCGCTAGGACCGTATTTGAAGGCCTGCCAGAAGATCAGCAGGTCGACGACGAACCAGGCGACGCTGAGCGTATGAATGTGATCGCTGAAAGGGTTTATGAAAAACCCGTACGCCGCCTCCCAGCAGAGATTAGCCGCAAGGGCCGCGATCGGCATCCCGTAGGTTTTGTCCTTGTAGCCACGGTAGATAATTCCCACGTAGGCGATCAACCAGAAGATCACGCAGATAACACCTGTGACAACGACGATGTCCGAGGTCATGGAGCCCTTTCATGTTGGGCCGCTTGGCTATTATCCTGAAGCTGCGGTTCGGGAATGAGGTCGGTTCGGGCGCGGTAACGCCGGACGCAGAGCGCTGCGAGCTCGTCTCGCCGGTCGGCTGGGAACTTCTCGAGCTCCGCGTGGAACAGCCGTCCGTAACGGGCGATCTCGGCGCGGAGCCGTTCAGGTGCAGCACATCCGTACAGTCGGACAAAAGCGTCGTAGGTGTTGAAATGTCCGGCGGCAACGTCCCGCTCATAGTGGACGAGGTCGTTGCCGATGTCAGCGAGCACCTCCACTGGCCAGAGCAGGTTGAGCAGGTTGTTGTCGATTGGTTTGCCGAGCAGTGCGAAAGTCATGCCGTGCAGCAACCGGACGTCCGAAGCGCGCAGTTCAGCGAGCCTGAGGATCTGCTCATGGCTGGCCCCGCCATGCGAAGTCACCTTGTTTTCGAGACGCACGTACTCCTCGCCCAGGTCGAGCTCGCGAGCCACCACCTCGTTGTGAGCGTGCGTCCGGCGCAGCAACGCCCCGAACTTCTCCTTGTATTGAACCAGCTTGTCGTAGTCTTTGTTGCTTGCCGTGTCAAGGTCGACGGTTTTGGTGCCCTCCGCAACGGCGTCGACTCGATAGACCAGGTACTCGACCAGAAAGAGCATGGGCGCGCAGCGCACCCGTTGCCACCGGGATAGCCGCTGGGCGGGAAAGTACAGGTCGAGCACATACTCCTGGAAAATGCCACACGCCTTGCGCAGCACTTCGCATGAGATGCTTAGCCGGGTCCGCGGATCCATTTCAATATTCCTCCGAAATCAAAGTTCGGATCGGGTGACGCGCATCCGCAGGTTCTTCGGGTAGAGCGTCGTAGACGCGGCGGGTTTGACCGGTGCCCCTGGAGCGATTTCGAAGTTCCAGCGTTTAGTCATCGTCGCCAGGGCCAGCGTGGCCTCGGCGTAGCTGAAATGATCACCAATGCATTTAAGAGCTCCGCCGCCGAAGGTGACCCACACGGTACACGGGGGTTGCGGATAGCGCGTGCTGTCCCATCGGTCCGGTATGAACCGACCGGTGTTGTCGTACAGGTCTACCCGTCGATGCAGGAGGTAGGGACTCCACGCGACGACCGTTCCCGCCAGGATCAGGTGTGCGCCCAGGGGGATGTTAGCAGTCACGCTGCGCGTGACAATCCACGCGGGCGGGTAGAGACGCAGGGCTTCCGTGATGATCCTGGTGCCAAGCTCCAGCTTGGGAATGTCCTCGTAGGTAGCCGCATCATCGGACAGAACCCCTTCCAGCTCAGTCAGTTGCTGGCTGTATACCTCAGGATTCTGGGAGAGCAGGTACGGGGTCCAAGCGAGGGTGTCGGCGATCGTCTCGAATCCGGCGGCGAAGAACGTAAGGACCTCGTCCATGACTTCGGGGTCGGTCAACCCTTGGTCCGAGCCATCCTCGGTGTCGCGGGCTGACAGCAATGTCGAAAGCAGGTTGTCGTAATCGCCACCTCTAGCCCTCCGCTCGGCGACGATGTCGCTGGCGGTTCGTCGTAAGCGGGCGACATCTTGGCTGTAGCGACGGTTGGCCGGCAGGAGCGGTCGGATCAACGCAGGCGGCAAAACCATTGCCCGGTGGATGCCCTTGACAAAGGTCTGCAGGTCCGCGCCCACTTGCCGGAGAGCTGGGGCGGGCAACGAGGAGAACATCGTTTCCACGGCGATCGCCATGGACAGCGATGTCATCTCAGCTCGCACATCCAAGAGGTCTCCGTCGCCCCAGGCACTGGTCACCGTGTCGATGTGGGCGCACATCATCCTCGCGTAATTAGGATAGCGCGTGTGATGAAAGGACGGCTGAGCCAAGCGGCGATGACGCCGGTGCTGACCGTGCGGGACTGAAGCAAGGCCATCGCCGAACTCGTCCAAGCCCGAGTCGAAGGAGGGCCCGCCTTTGTCGAACGTTCGGTCGTCGGCCAGAACCTGGCGCGTTAACTCCGGGTCGCAGACCACGACGACCTTTACCGGTCCAAGCCGGACTCGGACCAAGCCGCCGTACGCGGGCAACGCCGTCAAGAAGCCGCGTGGATCGGCCAATAGCGGAAGAGCGTACCTAATGAGAGGTATCCGTTTAGGCGCTTCAGGTATCACGATTGAACCCAGGTGCCGGGTGTTCGCGTGGCATCAATGGCCAGGATCACGGCCGCGCTCTCGGTCCGCTCGCAAGTTGCGTTGGCCGTCCACACCGCTGACCGGGCTGCGGCGCCGCCGCAGAGATTCAAGCTTACCCCTAGCTTGGGCAAGCGGGTCACCGAGTCGCCCTTGCCGCTGCCTCGCACCTGACCCAGTGCACGAGTAGCTACCACGATCAAGCCCCCTCCCAAGCGGCCATCTATTATACGCGGTCGACCCACCGAAGTCCAGCGCGGTCGGGATGCGCCCTGGCTAAATTAAGTTGAACCCAAGCGCAGCTGCTACTATATTTGATCTCCTGAAGACATCAGCCTGAGGGGTACGCCGTTTGTTGAAGCAATTTGAACTGTCGTCATACCTGCACACGCAGCAAGAGCTCGTCAATCAAGAACTCGAGCGAGCGGTACAACTTACCATTCCAGAGCCTCTCTACCGTTCGATACGGTACTCGTTGCTGGCCGGTGGCAAGCGCATACGGCCGATCCTGTGCCTGGCCGTGTGCGCGGCGAGTGGCGGCCGGACCGAGGTCGCGATGCCAACAGCTGTCGCGCTGGAAATGCTGCACACGGCCACACTTATCCACGACGATCTCCCCGCGATGGACAACGACGATTTCCGTCGCGGCAGGCCCACGAACCACAAGGTCTTCGGGGAGGGCATCGCGCTGCTCGCCGGTGACGCGCTGCTCTCGTACTCTCTGGAGTACGTGCTGTGTAACACCGATGCATCCCCCGACCGGCTGCTCCGGGTGATCCGGACCCTGCTCCGCACAATCGGGGTACGCGGCGCGATCGGCGGGCAGGTGGTCGACCTCCAGCTGGAGAACCGGGACGACGTCGAGCTGGCGGCCCTGGAGTCGATGTACGCCCGAAAGACCGGTGCCCTGCTGGTGGCGTCCGTGGTGACCGGGGCTGTGTTGGCCGGGGCGGACGAGGGCATTATCGCCCGGCTTTCCCTGTACGGCGAGAAGATCGGGCTGGCGTTCCAGATCATCGACGACGTACTGGACATAACGTCTACTTTGGAAGAATTGGGTAAGACTCCGCGCAAGGACGAGAAGATGCGCAAGTCGACCTTTCCGAGCCTGCTCGGTCTCGAGGAGGCCCAACAGCGCGCCATCGTGCTCGTCGACTCGGCGAAGCGGGAGGTCGAGCCCCTCGGCGAGGGTGCGACCCCGTTGTTCGCCATCGCCGACTACATCTGCTCTCGGTCGAGCTGATAGGTAACCTGAGAGATGACCAGTAAATTGACCCGAAGACTGCCCTCAGGGGTGAAGATGGCTGATCCAGGGCCGGCCGACCTGGCCGCGAGCTGGTACGCCGGGCTCGCCTCGACGGAGCTGCGCAGTCGTCCGGTGGGCCTGCAGCTCTTCGGCCAGGACTTGGTGGCCTGGCGCGACGGAGCAGGCAAGCCGGTGGTGGCTCCGAGGTACTGCCCGCACCAGGGAGCGAGCCTCGTGTTGGGCAAGGTGGTAGACGGTTGCCTGCGGTGCCCGTTCCACGGCTGGCTGTTCGACGGCTCAGGCACCTGTGTCGAGATCCCCAGTTCGGCGCGGATCCCCGCCACCGCCCGCGTTACACGCTACCCAACGGTGGAATGCTATGGCTACGTCTGGGTCTGGTACGGCACGCCAGAACCGCTTTTTGCGCTGCCCGACTTCCCGGCGCTCGACGAGTACCGGGACCAGTACATCGGGTTCCGCTACACCGATCGGACCACCGGCACCGCGCGTCAGCTGCTGGAGAATGCCTTCGACTTCTACCACTTCCAGACCCTGCACGGGCTTTCCTTGGACCGCACTGAGTTCAAGGTGTTGGGCGACCAGACGAAGGCCAGCGATAATGGCTCACCGATCGAGACGGACGCCTGGATGGGTGCGTGGTTCGAGGGAGTGGTCACGCCTGGGCATCCGTTGCGCGACCCGGGCCGCTGGCTGATGGCCAAGGCCGCGACGTTTGCCGCGGGTAGCTCGTTCCAGTTGCTTGTGGACGGTTGGCCGGGCGGTCAGCGGTTCACCGGATACGTTGACGGGCAAGAGTTCTTCAAGGTGCTACTGGCGATCGCCCCGATCGCCGAGCGCATGACCACTCAGGTGGGGTGGGCAGGAGCGCGGCGTACCGGCGGAAAGCTGCGCAACCTGTTCAATCTAAGCATGCTGTACGGCCAAAGTCGCGTGGGCACGGCTCAGGACATCCCGATCTATGACAGCACCGAGGCGGACGCGGGCACCCTCCGCACTCCGTTGGACAACGGAGTGCTGCGCTTCCGCAAGTACTACCAGTCCTGGGTGGACCGGGTGGAGCCGACGCTGACCCGACCCGGGGGTTGGTCATGACGGCGCGCAACTCGGTTCGACACCGCACGAAGTCACCGGGATCGGGGGTTGGACCGCGGTTGGCCGCAGGCTGGTACATTGCGCTGCCCTCCGCCAAGCTGGGCGCCAAGCCCCGAGCGCTCGACCTCTTCGGCCGCCAACTTGTGGCCTGGCGCGACGGCGCGGGCCGAGCATCGATCATGTCGCGGCACTGTCCGCACCTGGGTGCCAGCCTGGCAATCGGCAAGGTGGTCGACGACCAGCTACGCTGCTCGTTCCACCACTGGCGGTTCGATGCCACTGGTGCTTGCGTTGAGGTGCATGGGGTGGAGCAGTTGCCCCGCGGCAAGGCTCCGCAAGCCTATCGGGTCGAGGAACGCTACGACTACATCTGGGTCTGGTACAGCGGCACCGAGCCCGCGTACCCGCTGCCGGAGGTTCCGGCCCTGGCGTCCGAGCGGGACAAGTACCTGGCCTACCGTTTCGCGCACACCACCCCGGCATCGCCGCGGCGGATCCTGGAGAACGCGTTCGACTACTACCACTTCGTGACTCTGCACGGCGTGCAATGCGGTGAGCCGCCGCAGCTGACCATGTTGCCGGATCCCTCCGCTGCGGTAGAGAATGGCCCACCGATCGCGGCGGAGGCGTGGACGGGTGCCCGGCTAGAGTTCCGCGGACTGCAGCTCCCGCCCGCGGTCCGCGCGCTGGGTATCCGCACCGAGCGGTTCGACCTGCTGGTCGACGGGTGGCCCAGCGGTCAGCGACTCACCTTCCTCCTCGACGGCCAGGTGGTGGTCAAGGAGTTGCTCGGCGTCACGCCGGTCGGCGACGGCCACACGATCATGCAGGGATGGTCGCTGGTGCGCCGCACGGGCAACCGGGCCAGGGACGCGATGACCTATCTCGCCTACCGTGCACACCACTGGTGGGGCACCAAGGAAGATCTCGCAATCTACCGCAACGCCAGCGACGCAGGCACTTCCGTTCCGGTCCGGTACGACCATGCTCTGCTGCGGTTCCGCAAGCAGTACGCGGAATGGGTCGAACGCGCCGAAGCATAATCTGAGGGGGACGCATGAGCGATTCATTCGTACCGCATCCGGAATTCATCGGCAAGATGTACGACAAGATCACCGAACTGTCCAAGGACATGCTCGGCGACAACCATCACTTCGGCTACTTCCCGGACGGCACGCACGTCAATACGACCATGCAAGAGGCAGCCGACCGGATGACTGATATTGTCATCGACCGGTTGTCGATCTCGCCGGGTCAGCGTGTTCTTGACCTTGGTTGTGGTACCGGCCGCCCCGCCGTCCGACTGGCGGAAGCCGCACAGGTGGAGGTTGTCGGAATCACCGTCAGCTCGGAACAGCTCAAGATCGCGAAGAATCGCGCATCCACCGCGAGTGTCGCGGACCGGGTGCAGTTCCACCTGATGGACGCGACGCGGATGTCGTTCGACAACGAATCTTTCGATGCTGTCGTTGCTATCGAATCACTGGAGCACATGCCTGATCAGGCGCACACGCTTCGCTCGATCGCTAATATCCTACGACCAGGCGGGCGGTTTGTCGGCGGCCAGCCTGCATTGCACAGGGTGGACGACCACGGCGATGGGAGTTTCCTCCGCGAGCTTTACCAGATGTACAACCTCTCCGAGCAGCCGTTCCTGGACGAGTACCCGCAGTTGTTCGCCCGCGCTGGTCTGCGAGTGCGTTATCTGGAAGACGTTTACCGGTATGTGATGCTACCGACGCTAAAGACCATAAACGAGTGGATTCAGTCGAACACGGCCAGACTCTCGGACCTCGGGGATTACGGGAAAGAGGTGGTGGATTTGGTCAACGGGATGGAGAAGTTCGCTGAGCTTCCAGGCGCCGGATTCGTGATCTTCGCTGCTGACAAGGCATAAACCTTTGGCAGTGGCTTGGGTACCGCATCCGACGTTCAACGGGCGAGCGCCGGATGCACCCTCCGGGCGAAATCAAATGCCGATTACCGAGTCAGCCAAAACGGGTAACGAACCGTTTCTGCCAAGGTGTCTCGACAGCCCGGCGCGAGTAGTGCTCGCGCACGTACGCGACCGCCTTGTTATTGGAAACACCGTCGAGGACGGCGAGGCACGACAGAGCGGTACCTGTCCGCCCAAAACCGCCGCCACAGGCGATCTCGGCGCGTTGGAACTCCGCTCGTTCGTGCAGTTCACGCAAAGCACGCACAAAATCCTCGCGGTCCGACGGCAGCCAGAAGTCTGGCCACCGAACCCACCGGCTCTCCCAGTTGACCGGGCTTGGCTCCTTGCCTTGCAGGTAAAGCCCGAACTCAGGCTCCGGACCTGCTGGAGGAGGCCGTCGCAGGCCGCGGCCGCGGATGAGCCGTCCCGACGGTAGGTGCATTACTCCTGGTGCGTTGGATTCCCATGTTGAATTCGCCATCTAAGCTTGCCCTTTCGATTTCACACCATTGCGGAGGCAGCCGATCCGCGTCCCCAGCCACCGTCCACAAGATTACCAGCAAGCAAACTGCGGCGGCCTCGACCTCGTTCTTCGACCGGGCGGCATCTCGCCCTCATAGCGGTATCAGGTAAGAGCCCTCGATGCACTCCTCGACGCCCTCGGGTAGCATATCATGATCGGCAGGATGATTAGCAACAAAAGACCGCTAGCGGCCACACTCGAGTGGTATTATCACCGACAAGGGGAACTGGGATGCTCGTCGATGCTGCGAAGTACTGCGCGACCCAGCCGCACATCGCGGCCGCACGTGAACGGCAGTCAATTTGTACACCACCACCGCGGTGTCGGCCCGCGGGGCGGGTTGGAGAGCTGAGGTCATGACCTCTCGAGTGACAGCGGCGGAGGGGCGGGTGCGTCCGGGGTTCAACCTGGCGGCGAGTTGGTACATCGCGCTGCCCTCCCATGAGCTAAAGACCAAGCCCAAAGCGATAACCCTGTTCAACCGACCGCTCGTGGTGTGGCGCGACCGCATCGGTCATCCCGTCGTAGCGGCGCGCGCATGCCCGCACCAGGGTGCGAGTCTTGCGGATGGAAAGGTCGTAGACGGCGTGCTGCGGTGCGCCTTCCACCACTGGCGCTTCGACGGCACCGGTGCGTGTGTTGCCGTCCCTGGCGTCGAGCGCATCCCCCGCGGCGCCCGCTTGCGGACGTATCCCGTGGTCGAGCGCTTCGGCTACGTGTGGGCTTGGTACGGCAGCCCGGAGCCGATGTTCCCGCTGCCCGAGTTTCCCGCGTTAGAGGCCGATGTACGATTCCCCCGCGGCTTCCGACTGGCGGACCCGACCGGAGCAACGGTCCGGCGCATCCTGGAAAACACCTACGACCCCAACCATCTCGTGGAACTGCACGGGCTTGAGGTCGCCGTACCCCCTGGGCTGCACATGGTGGACCACCCCGAGGACATGGTCGGCAACGGGCCGCCGATCGCGGCCGACGCATGGCTGGGCGCCGAACTCACCTGGCCTTCGTACGCCGGAAAGCTCGGGGACATCACGAAGCTGCTGGGCACCAACGCGAAGCAGTTCGTGTTGCGTGTGGACGGTTGGCCCAGCGGCCAGCGGATCGCCTACTTCGCCGACGGCGTCCCGCAGTACAAGCTCCTGCTCGCGACCACGCCGGTCAGTCCAAACAGGACTGTTCAGCACATCGCAGTTGCCATAGAACCGACTGGCCACCTCTTGCGGAACCTCCGGAAGTATCTCATCCACCGGTCCGAGATCACCTTTACGTCCAATCAGGACTTGCCGATCTTCAACACGATCGAGCCCGGCGACCGGCACGGCATCTACGTGGACTGTGATCGCGGCGTACTGCACTTCCGCAAGTACTACCAGCAGTGGGTGGATCGGGTGACCGAAGATGCGTAACATCTTTCCACTGGGTGAGCTGGGATCAGGTGACGCGGCAACGATGGGAGCCAAGGCTGCCAACCTCGGTGAGCTGATCTCTGCCGGGATGCCCGTTCCGACCGGGTTCTGTCTGCCTGCCTGCGTGTACGACCGCTTGGTAAAGCCGGCACTGGCCCCGCGGCTCGACCTGCTCACGCCCGGCCCGGCGCACTCGGTGGACCAAGCCGCAAGCACATTACGGGAGGCCGTCGAGGCGATCAAGCTGCCCGCGTCCCTGCGTGCCGACCTCGAGCGGGCGTACCGGGAGGTGTGTTCTGATCGCGGCAGCGTGGCCGTGCGCTCGTCGGGCACTTCTGAGGACACCGCGGAAGCCAGCTTCGCAGGGCAATACCACACCGAACTCGGCGTGCGCTCATTCGAGGAACTCGTGGCGGCTGTGACGAAATGCTGGGCCTCGATGTGGGAAGTGCACGCGATTCACTACCGCGAGCGCGTGGGCGTCCCGCATGCCGAAGCGAGCATGGCTGTTGTCGTGCAGGCAATGGTGCCCGCCGAGTCAGCGGGCGTGATGTTCGTGACCGCCCGGTCGTCGGGTGCGGCCGAGCCGGTTGTGATCGAGTCGAGCTGGGGTCTCGGCGAGGCGGTCGTCAGCGGCCTGGTCACACCCGATCGGTTCTCCGTGTCCCGGGCTGACCGGCGGGTGAAGAGTACCAACCTAGGCCACAAGGCGGTCATGGTCATGCCAATGAATGAGGGGACCTCGGTCGTGGACGTCGCGCCTGAGCGGCAGACCGCGGCGTCGATCACCCCCGAACAGGCAGCCGAACTCGCCGGATTTGGGCTCGCGATCGAGGCGCACTTCGGCTCTTCGCAAGACATCGAGTGGGCGATCGCGGACGGCAAGGTAATGATCCTGCAGGCCCGGCCACTCACACGCGTCGTGACAACGCCGGCCGACCTCCGCTGGGAGAGCCCCATCGACGGCGCGGAGTGGGCGCGGATCAGCATCTGCGACTCGTGGCTACCGGAACCGCTGTCACCACTGTTCGCGACCACACTGTTCCCACGTCTGGTGGAGAAGTGGAAACAGAACTGGTCGGGCTCGACGGAGTTCACCAGAGGGCTGCTCCCTGATCCGATGGCGGGCACCATCAACGGTTACGCCTATATCCGACTGGACGGCCCGCTGAACAAGTACCCGGTGCGGACCGCGAGGCTGGTGTTCAACTTCTTCCGGTTCCACCTCTCCCGGCTGGAACGGGAATGGCGCAGGGTCGTGCTGCCACACCACATCGAACGGATCGGGGCGCTGCGCAGGCTGGACTTGCGCGAGCTGAAAACCGAGGAGCTGCTGCGCGTCATCGATGAGACCCAAGACCTGAGCGGGAGCTACTGGGCGCTGCTCGGTGGACTCGCCTGGTACTGGAACGGCGGCGAATGGCTGCTGAACAAGCTGTACCCGCACCTCGTCAAACCGGCCACCGAGTCGGATGGGTTCGCAGTCCTGCTACAGGGATACCCGACGAAGACCTCCGAAATAGACTTCGCGCTGTACGAACTCGCCCGTGCTGGCGAAACACCGGACGGGTTCGCCAGGTTCCTCGCTGAATACGGGCATCAGGCCTACCAACTCGACTTCGTCGAGCCCACACCTGCCGACGATCCTTCAGCGTTCCGCGTCGCCCTCGAGGCCTATCGGGGCGGGAGTTCCGAGGATCCGCGAGAACGACTGCGGACGCTGGCCCGGCGGCGCGCGGCGACCTGGGCGCGGATCGAGTCCGCGCTGCGGGGTGCGCCGGTACGGTGGGCGGTCCTGCGGGCGTTGCTGCGCTGGAACCGCCGCTACACGCAAGTCCGCGACGAGGCACTGTATTACTTCACGCTGGGTTGGCCGACGATCCGGCACGCATACCTCGAGCTGGGTAGGCGGCTGGTCGCCTCAGGAACGCTGTGCGATAACGACGACGTGTTCTACCTGACCGGTGAGGAGTTGATGACCGAGCTCCGGACCATCGAACGAGGAGACCGGCCGCGAAATTGGGGCGAGACCGTGGGCGAACGCCGGGAGCGCCGTGAGAAGCAGAAGCAACTCATCCCTCCCGCCCAGGTCCCCGAAGAGATGCGAATCGATATAGCCGGCGTGGATTTCCTGCCAATCGCCTTTCTCGGCCGCCGTGACGAGTTTAAGAACTCTACGTCCGGCCTGAGTGGTGTCGCGGTCAGCCCAGGATATGTCACGGCTCCGGCGCGACAGGTCGCCTCTGTGCAGGACTTCGACAAGCTGCAAGCGGGTGAAGTGCTGGTCACGGCGTACATCACTCCGGCGTGGTCGCCGCTGCTCGGCATCGCCGGCGCGATCGTGACCGACATCGGCGGCGCACTGTCGCACGGGTCCATTGTGGCGCGGGAGTACGGCATCCCTGCCGTGATGGGCACTACCAATGCCACCAAGCTGATTCGAGAAGGCCAGCTCGTGACGGTCGATGGCAACCGAGGGCTGGTCCTGACGGAGAGGAGTGCGTCTTGACATCCCAAGGCTCACTGTCCGAGTGGATACCCGGGCTGGACGACACCGAGACACTGGGCGACGCGTACGCCCAGATGCCTGGCGACGACGCGTCGGTCGTCCCCTGGTACGTCCGTCTGCTCGAGAACCCATTCAGCCCGCTCGCGCTGCCCGGTGCGATTGACCTGTTCGGGCATGACTGCATCCACATCGTACTGGGTCGTGGCACTTTGTCCCGGGACGAGGCGTTCGTACTCGGCGTGACAATGGGCACGAGCGAAAAGCTCGCGCGGTGGCAACAGCAACTGTTCACGTTCGCCGCGGCCAACCTCTACCGCGGTCCGTGGCGACTTTCACACAGCGACCGGTTGTTGTTCAACATGGCTGTCGAGTTCGCCAAGCACCAACTGATCAAGCCGCTCGCCGACGTGCCGTGGCGCGACCTGCGGGACCGGCCGCTGGGCAAGATCCGTGCATCGCTGGGCATCCACACCGCTGAGCTGCTCAAGTTCTACGAGACCGAACGGGTGATGTGGCCCACCAACGTCGCGGCGCAGCGCCTGCCTGCCGCGGTCTGCTCAGATGAATGACAGCACGAAGAACCGCCTGAGCGTCGCGTTCCGGCTGCTGAGCATCGTGGCCACAGTTTTCACGCTGTGGTGGTTCCTGCGGGGACTCGACGTGCAGAAGATGGGCGACACCTTAGATCGCGCCAACTTGTGGCTTCTAGCGCTGGCTATGCTCCTCAACATCAGCGGCCAGCTCGTCCGGGCCGTGAGCTGGGTCGTCATGCTTGGGCCACGCCATCCGGTGCCGTTCGGCCAGCTCCTGCGCTACGAGTTCGCGGCGCAGGCGGCATCGGCGATCAGCCCGGCAAGGGCGGGTGAGGTGCTGCGCCTCTGGATGCTCAAGCAGGAGGATGTTCCTGCCACCGTTACCACCGCCTTGATTGTGCTGAAGAAGGCGATCGGTGCGGCAAGCATCGCGTTGCTGGCGGTGGCCACGCCGATGGTGCTGTCCGGCCTGCCGAGCTGGGTGCCCGACTTCGTCGTCCTGATCATGGTGGCCATGGTCGTCCAGTTGGTGCTGCTGGTGCTGGTGGCCTACCACGCCAAATCCGACAAGATACCGAAGTTTCTGCGCGGCGTCATCGACGGCATGTACTTCCTGCGCGACCGCCGCCGCTTTCCCCATGTGTCGGCCCTGATTCTGGTGGGCGAGGCCACCGACGCCGCTGCGGCGTTCGTCGTCCTCCACGCGCTCCACATCGACCTACCTATAGCCGCGGCGATTCTCGTCCTGTTCTTCATCGACTTTTCGAACGCTCTTCCGGCCGCGCCAGCCCAATTGGGGACGTTTGAGGTTGGCGCTCTTTACTCCATCGAGTTCCTACGCGTGCCGCAGGACGCCGCGCTGGCCTTTGCACTGCTTTTCCACGCACAGCAGGTCTTGCCACAGATCATCATCGGCCTTCCCTTCCAGCTGCGTTTCCTCGGCGCCAAGAAGAGGCACTCTCCGACGATGACTTCAGGCCAAACGAATGATTGAGCGACGCTAGGAGAACTTATGGACGCGAGCTAAGTGAACGACCAGCTTTGACGAGTCTACAAGGTGTTTCCGACCTGTATGACACCGTCGGGGTGGAGTTCTTCAGCCCATCGGGCGCCGGCTCGTCGAGTATGCCGGAATGCAGGCTGGTGAGCGTGTGCTGGACGTTGGCAACGGCCGCGGCGCAGTCCTCTTTCCAGCGGCGGAGGCAGTCGGTCCGGCCGGCGAAGTCGTCGGCATCGATATCACACCAGGGATGGTCCGGCATCTGGGCGACGAGATAACGCGGCGCGGGATCGCCAATGCCAGTACCGTCGAAATGGACAGAAAAGACCCGAAGTTTGCCCCCAGAGCTTCGATCTAATTGTCGGCGGCACGAGCATTCCATGATTCCGGATCATCCGGTCACGTTCACGAACTATGCGCGCTTGCGCTTTAACGAGCGGCTCGCGCGCTCAGTCCCAGGGAGTCTTTCCGGGAGTCGAAAGGATTTTGCACTGTCCTTCTTCCAGGCAGGCGATGACGAAGTTCATCGCGCAGAGAATGGTGCTCAAGAGACGATCGATTCGCTCGACGCCGCAGATAAAGTGGCCACATTGGCAGAGGATCTCCGTGGAGCCGGTTTCGCCGAACCCGCAATCATGGAAGAAGACGTTGTGCTGGTGACCGAGACCGGCGAGCAATTCGTTAAATAGAGGTACCCGAAAGGGCTGCATCTTTTCTGGGACATGATCCCGGATGTGCACAAACCGCGGCTTGAACAGGAACTCGCCGCAGGCATCGAAGAATATCGCTACACCGGTGGCGAAACCCGTCTGCCCAACCCCGGTCTGTTACGTGTTCGTACAGCTTACGGTAGCCGCACTTTAGTTGATCTTGGTGTGGCGGCTGTCGGGACCCTGGTGATCAAGGCGAGCAGTCGTCTCAGATCATCAGGTTGGGGCAGGTAAGTACATCGCGGCGTTGATGAGCGACCTGCCGCGCAAGAACGCTGGACCATCGCCGAGCACGTCGGAGCTGCCACCCCGGATAGGACCCAGCGGCTGCTCAGCGACGCATGTGGGACAGCGAGCAGGCGGTGGGCATGGTGCGGGCGTCCGTGGCTGAGCACCTGGGCGGTCAGGAGTTGGTGGGGGGCGCGCCCGCATGGCTGGGGCGCCGGGGGCTCGGCTGCGGCGGCCGGCATGATGGTGCGGTGACTGACGTACCCGCGCCTGTCGCGGTCCAGATCCGTACCAGCCGGGTCGCGTTGCTGGCCGTACTGCTCGGGATCAGTTGCGTGACCCCGCTGGCGGCGGCCAGCAGGTGGCTGCTGTGGCTGTACCTGGTGCCGGTGCTCGCCGGGGTGTGGGTGCTCCGGGCGGGGGTGGACGTGGACACCGAAGGGGTCACCGTACGGGCGCTAGCCCGGTCCCGGCGGGTCGGCTGGGCGCGGGTGGCCGGGCTGATGGTCGGCCAGCGCGGCAAGGTCAGGCTGGTGCTGACCTCAGGCGGCTGGTTGCGGCTGCCCGCGGTACGCGTCCGGCACCTGCCACTGCTCGCCGCGGCCAGCGGGGGCCGGCTTCCCGACGTCTCGGCAGCACCCCCGCCGGTGGCGCCCCAGCAGCAGGAAGGAAGCCAGCAGGAGAGTCAGTAGTAGCCACTGACCACGTTCTGCAGCGGCTGCCCGGCCATACACCGCTCGATCTGGCTGCGGATCAGCGTCATCGCCCGGGCCGGAAACCCGTGTACCGATCCGGCCACGTGCGGGTCAACAGCAGTCCGGTCACCGTCCACAGTAGATGGTCGGCGGGCAGTGGCTCCGGGTCGGTAACGTCCAGGACCGCGCTGCCGTGTACGCCCCGGGCATCGCACAGCAGCACACCCGACGGTACCGGCCCAAGTAGGAGTCCGCGCCGACGGTCAGTAGCTGGATCACCGCCAGCTCCGGAAGCGCAGCCAGCACCTGCTCTAACCGGCTCGACGCGGCATAGCCGGGCGGTACCCAGAACCGGGCGGTCGCCGCGGCCGGCGGCAGGTCCCCGACACCGTCCCAGCCGACCACCTGCACCGCACTCAGCAAGGAGCTGCCCGGCCCCACTCGGTCGGCAGCAGCACGGTCACCTCAGCCATCCAACGCAGCGTACGAAACCGGACCAGGCGGCCAGGCGGCCGAGCGGCACCAGCCAGCCAGGTCGTGTTGACTAGAGGGCATGACTGGTCGGGACCGCCGAGTGGCCAACATGGTCGCGATCGTGCTGACGGGTGCCGCGCTGCTGTCTGGGTGCGGGGTCAGCGGGGCGGCCGGTCCGGCGCCAACCTGGGTTCCCAAGCCGAACTTGCTGCCACCGCTGGACGAGCCCAACCCGCAACTGCCCGGCCAGCCCGAACCCGAGCCGGGGCCGGGCGGGCCGAACGGCCAGGGCGCCCCCGGACCGGGCCAGTCCACCGCACCCGGTCAACGCAACGACCCGAACGTGGTGGCCAGCAACCTGCGCGAGCCGTGGGGGCTGACGATGCTGCCGGACGACACCGCGCTCGTCGGCGAGCGGGCGACCGGCCGGATCCTGCAGGTCGAGCCGGACCATTCCGCGCCACCCCGGGTAGTGATGCGGATCAGTGGGGTGAACCCGACCGGCGACGGCGGCCTGCTCGGGCTGGCGGCCTCGCCCGCCTACATTGAAGACCGGCTGGTCTTCGCGTACGTCACGACCAGTACCGACAACCGGATCCTGCGCTTCGAGCTAGGCCGTACGCCGACCGCGATCCTGACCGGCATCCCTCAGGGGGCGACCGACAACGGCGGCCAGCTCGCGTTTGGCCCGGACGGTGACCTGTACGTCGGCACCGGTGACGCCGGCCATGCCAAGCTGGCCCAGGACAAGGCCAGCCTGGCTGGCAAGATCCTGCGCTTGGACGCCTTCGGCCACCCGGCGAAAGGCAACCCCAACCCGAAGTCACCGGTGTACTCCATCGGCCACGGCAGCGTGGTGGGGCTGTGCTGGGACGACCAGAACAAGCTGCTGGCCACCGACAACGCCGGCGGGAGCTTCGAGCTGGACCGGATCTCGGCCGGTGCCAACTACGGCTGGCCGACGGTACCCGGCCCGGCACGCCGGCCCGGGTACACCGGCCCCACGTTCACCTTTGACGCCGCCAACGGGCCGGTCGGTGGCTGTGCGGTGGTCGGGTTCGGCCTGTTCGTAGCCAGCCTGACCGGCAAGAAGCTGCTCGGGATGACGCTGTCCGGCAATGGTGACCTGGGGATGCCGAAACCGCTGCTAACCGGCGTCTACGGCCGGCTGCGCACCGTGCAGGCCGCTGCGGACGGCGCCCTGTGGCTGACCACCGCGAACCGGTACGGCAAGGGCAGGCCGGCTCCGGAGGACGATCGGGTGATCCGGATCCTGCCGCCGCCGGACTCGACCGTCTCGCCGGTCTGACATGCGCCAGCTTGCCCTGCTGATCATCGTCGCGATCGGGCTGTCCGGCTGCGGTGGCGGCCCGGCCCCCTCGCCGCAGCCCACCGCGACCGGCAGCGCCGCGCCTCCTGGCAGCGCGGCGCCGGGCCCGGGGCAGGGGGCCGTGCGGGTGCTGGTCCGCGGGCTATCGGTGCCGTGGGGGCTGGCCTTCCTCCCCGGCGGCGACGCGCTGGTGGGCGAACGGACGACCGGCCGGATCCTGCGGGTCACGCCGAGCGGTGCGGTCACCGAGGTGCAGCGGCTGGCTGAGGTGAAGCCGGCCGGCGAGGGTGGGCTGCTCGGGCTGGCGATCTCTCCGCACTACCGCACCGATGGCTTGGTCTACGCGTACTACACCACCGCCACCGACAACCGGATCGCCCGGTTCCGGCTAGGCCACCCACCGCAGCCGATCCTGACCGGCATCCACAAGGCAGACTTCCACGACGGCGGGCGGATCGCATTTGGCCCGGACGGCATGCTGTACGCCGGGGTCGGCGACGCGGGTGAAACGGCCCGAGCCCAGGATCCGAACGCACTCAACGGCAAGATCCTGCGGATGACGCCGGAGGGCAAGCCGGCGCCGGGCAACCCGTACCCGCACTCGGTGGTCTACAGCTACGGCCACCGCAACGTGGAGGGCCTGGCCTGGGACGCCGCCGGCCGGCTGTATGCCTCGGAGTTCGGGCAGAACCGGTTTGACGAGATCAACTTGATCCAGCCCGGACGCAACTACGGCTGGCCGGTGGTGGAAGGGGTTGGGCACGACCCGCGGTATGTTGACCCGCTGGTCACCTGGCCGACCGACCAAGCCTCGCCGTCCGGGATCGCGATCCGCGGCGGCTTCCTGTACGTAGCGGCGCTGCGCGGTGAGCGGTTGTGGCGGATCCCGCTGACTGGCAACGGCGGGCTGGGGACCCCGGTGGCCGAGCTGGTCGGCCAGTACGGCCGGCTGCGTACGGTAGCGGCCGCACCGGACGGCTCGCTGTGGGTGCTGACCTCCAACCGGGACGGTCGCGGCTCCCCCACCGCCGACGACGACCGCATCCTGCGGCTGACGCCCTCGTAGGAGCCGCGGGTCTGGTGTCCCCCCGAGATCGGTTGGCTGTTGGCCGGGTACGGGCTGGTAAGGGCGCCGCCCCTTTATGCTGGCCCGAACGAGGGGGTTAGATGTCGGTGCCGGTGGTGGGATACACGCTGGACGATGGGACGGTCGTACGTTTCGAGGTCGAGCCCGGCGAGGGCTTCCGGCCGGCCGGGCCGAGCGAGATCGCGGGCAAGCTACGCGAGGCAGTGGCCCCGGCGGTCGCCGGTGCGAAGGCCGTCTTGGAGAAGGTGAAGGAGTCCGGGCCGGACGAGGTCGAGGTGAAGTTCGGGATCAAGGTCAGTGGGACGGTGCACTGGCTGGTGGCCAAGGCCGCGAGCGAGGGCACCTTCGAGGTAACCCTGACGTAGCGGCCGGGCTCGGTTGCGGAGCCGGGGCGCCCAGCCAGCGGGCCATGACGGCGGTCACCAACGGTCCGCCCGCAGATGGGTGGGTGGTGGCGATCCACGCCTCGCCGGACGACGCTTGCCCGCTGGGTACGGGGTTAGTGCTGGACGCACGGCGGGTGCTGACCTGCGCCCACGTGATCCGCGCCCCCGACGGCGGATGGCGGTCCGAGCTGTGGGTGGCGTTCCCGAAGGGGGACGACCCGTACGCCCCGAGGGTGACGGTGGCAGAGATGCGAGTCGCGCCGCAGCAGGTCGCGGACCTGGTGGTGCTGAGGTTAGCCGGGCCGGTCCCGCCCGGGGTCGAGGCTGCGCCGTTACGCTGCCCGAGACCCGCCGATCTCGTCGACCGGTCGTGGTGGGCGTTCGGCTTCGCCGGCGGCGACCCGGTGGGCAACAGCGCCGACGGGCGGGTCGGGGCAGCGCTGGGGTACGGCTGGGTGCGGCTGGACGCCGAGTCACGGTACTACGTAGAGCCAGGGTTCAGCGGCGGCGGACTGTGGTCGGCGGACTACGGCGCGGTGGTGGGCCTCGTGGGCGCCGCCAACGACCGGGGTGACGGGCGCGCGCTCACGCTACACCAAGCGGACCGGTGCCTGCCGGCGGAGCAGATCCGGCTGCTGACCGAGTGGAGCGTCGAGGCGGCCGGGGAGGTGGCGCTGTCGGCGTGGGGCTGGTCGCTGTCCGGGGATGTTGAGGCCGGCCGGCACTGGCGGCCGCGCTCGCGTGGTGTCTCGATCGATGCCGAACGCGGTTACCGGTTCCGCGGCCGGCGCGCGGCGCTGAGCCAGATCGTGGCCTGGCTGGAGCGCGAGCAGCCGGACCGCAAGGTGCTGGTGGTGACCGGCTCGCCGGGGGTGGGCAAGTCCGCGGTGCTCGGCCGGGTGGTGACCACCGCGGACGCCGCGATCGCCGCGGCGCTGCCGGCCGAGGATGATGCGGTCCGGGCCCGGGTGGGATCGATCGCCTGCGCGGTGCATGCGAAGGGCAAGACCGCGCTGGACGTGGCAATGGAGATCGCCCGGGCGGCCTCGGCCGCGCTGCCCGAACGCCTGGAGGACTTCGCGCCTGGACTGTGGGAGGCGTTGACCGAGCGCGGCGGGCGGCGGTTCAACGTGGTCATCGACGCCTTGGACGAGGCCACCAACCCGGCCGAGGCCAGGGCCATCGTCACCCGGGTCGCGGTGCCGATCGTGGAGACCTGCGCCGGGGTCGGTGCCCAGGTGGTCCTCGGTACCCGGCGGAGCGATGACACCGGTGATCTGCTGCGACCCTTCGGCGCCGTCCGCGCCTCCATCGATCTGGACGCCCCGGCGTACTTCACTGTCAAGGACCTCGCGGAGTACGCGCTGGCCACCTTGCAGCTTCGCGGCGACGAGCGCCCGGATAACCCGTACGCCGACAGCGCGACCGCGCGGCCGGTGGCCGAGCGGATCGCCGCGCTGGCGGAGGGGAACTTTCTGGTGGCCGGCCTGGTCGCCCGAAACCACGGCCTGCACGACGACGCAGCCGCCGACCCCGCCGAGATCACGTTCACCGCCACGGTCGCCGGCGCGCTGGATGCATACCTCGAACGCATTCCCGTCATCGGCGACACCCCCGCGACAGAGGTGCTCACCGCGCTCGCCTTCGCCGAGGCACCCGGCCTGACCGCCGAGGTGTGGCAGGTCGCAGTCGAAGCGCTCACCGGTCGGGCCCTCTCTGCGGGCCAGCTCACCCGCTTCGCCCGCGGGTCCGCGGCGAACTTCCTCGTGCAGTCCGCCGGCGAGGGCGGGCAGGCGACCTACCGGCTGTTCCACCAGGCGCTCAGCGACTCGCTGATGGCCGCCCGCGAGCAGCAAGCCGACGCCGTGGCCGACGAGCGCGCCCTGACCCGCGCCTTCCTGGCCTGGCCGCGCTGCGACGCTCCGGCTGGCCACCCGCCGTTCATCGCCAGCGGCACGTGGGACGGTTGGGATGCCGCGCCGGCGTATTTGCTCCGCTCGCTACCCGGCCACGCCGACCGGGCCGGTCTCATCGACGACCTGCTCACCGATGACGACTACCTGCTGCACGCCGACCTGCGCCGCCTGACACCGGCCGCTGACCATGCCACGACGCCCGCCGGCCGGCGACGCGCGAAGCTGCTGCGGCTGACCCCACGGGCCATCCCGGCCGAGCCGGCCGACCGGGCCGCCCTGTTCAGCGTCACCGAAACCCTGGAAGGCCTCGGCTCAGCCTACCGCGACCACGCTTGGCGGCTGCCCTACCGGGCGCGGTGGGCCGCCGTGGCTCCCCGGGTCGAGCGGGCCGTGCTGGAAGGCCACACTGGCTGGGTCAACGCGCTGTGCCCGATCCACCTCGACGGCCGCCCACTGCTGGCCTCCGCCGGCAACGACCGCACGGTGCGGATCTGGGACCCGGCCACCGGCGAGGAACACCGCACCCTGACCGGCCACACCGGCTGGGTCAACGCGCTGTGCCCGATCCACCTCGACGGCCGCCCACTGCTGGCCTCCGCCGGCAACGACCGCACGGTGCGGATCTGGGACCCGGCCACCGGCGAGGAACACCGCACCCTGACCGGCCACACCGGCGGGGTCAGCGCGCTGTGCCCGATCCAGCTCAACGGCCGCCCACTGCTGGCCTCCGCCGGCGACGACCGCACGGTGCGGATCTGGGATCCGGCCACGGGCACCGCCGGTCCGATTATCCCCGTGCACCATAAAGGGCTGGCGCTGGCCTGGTTCCCCAGCCAGACACTGATCGTCGGCCTGTTGGCAGGCCTGCTCGCCATCTCACTCGGCGAGTGACCTACATATCCGGACAGCCGTCACGCAGTTCTCCTCCGGCGCTTCCCGCCTGCCCACCGTGACTATGGTTGGCCTGAACTGGATTGTCTGGCCTCATGGGTGCGGAGTCGACGGTCAGTGACGCAATTTGCTGCTGACCGTACCCAAGCTTCTGTAGCAGTCGAAATATGACCGGGATATCTCGCTCGGCCAGCGCCGCGCGCATGTACGGGTCCTATTATGCCGGGTCCACGTGCCGCAAGGCCGTGGCAGCGAGTTCACGACACACCATCCTGACGTGCCGACCATTGGCTGTTCCTTGTTACGATTGCCATACCTCACCTCGTCATGATCTATGGTGTACCTTTCACAGTCATTCCATCTCCCTAACCACACCCGCCACTAGTCGACGGTTAGTGACGCACCTGGGGGCAATAATGCAGGATAAGGGCGGCAGACCCGCGTGGGCGCTTCGGATCATCCAGGCCCGGCGGTCGCTGGGCTGGGGGCAACACCGGCTCGCCGTGGAGATCGCCGGCCTGATCGGCCGACGGACCGGCCGGGCACCCAACCCGGCAAACGTGCAGCGACGGCTGGTCGACCAGGAGACTGGCAAGTGGAAGCCGCGAGACTGGGAGCTACTGACCTGCGCACTGGACGTGTCAGTGACCTGGCTACGCGACGGCACCCGCGAGGAGGATAAGAACGTGGAACGCAGAGAACTCTTGCACGCGCTCGGGTTGGTAGGGATGGCTGGGCTCACCCCGCAGGTTGTCGCATCGCGCCAAGTCGGTATGGCCGACGTAGATCAGGTACGCGCGGTAACCGCGCTGTACCGGGCGGCGGACCACAAGTACGGCGGGGGCGGCCTAGGACAGGAGATTGCTTCCTTCACCGACCGGGCTGAAACGCTGCTGTCCGGCCGGTACAGCGACCTCGTCGGGCAACGACTGCACTACGCCCTCGCCGATGCCCGCGACCGGGCCGGCTGGGCACACTTCGACGCCGGGCAGCACCGGCGGGCACACGCGCAATGGCGGTTGGCCACCAGGCACGCCCGGCACGCCGAGGCCACCGACAAGCTTGCCAGCATCGGCTACAACCGGACCCGGCAGCACCAGCACCTCGGCCGCGCGACCGACGCCGTCGCGACCATCCGGCAGACCCAGTCGATCGCGGCCGGCACAGTCACACCGACGATCAAGGCCATGCTGGCCAGCGAGGAGGCAGTATCGCTGGCCATGCTGGGCGACCAGCCCGGCGCGCTCGCAGCCCTCCGACAAGCCGAGGACACCTTCGCCCGTCGGGACCCGGCAAGCGACCCCGAGTGGGCGGGATTCTTTGACCCAGCCGAGTTCGCCGCCAGGACCGGCGAGGCGCACCGGTGGCTGGCCCGGTCCGACGGGCAGTACGCGGAAGAAGCGCTGCGCTACTCCACCCTGGCCGTCGCAAGCTACCCAGAAGGCAGGGTGCGAGCACGCGCGCTCACGCTGCCGAACCTCGCGGCCGAATACGCCCTTGCCGGCGACCCCGGGCAGGCTGTGATCGAGGCACGCCAAGCACTAGCAGCAGCCGGTGAACTGCGGTCCCGCCGGCTACTCGACAAGCTGGCAAACCTGCCCGCCGACCTCGCACCGTACCGGGCGGACAGCTCCGACGTACGCGACCTCATCCACGACATCCGGACCGTACGACAAGGCAACCCAGCATAGGGACGTTCATTGCCGAGTCGGCCAAGCCTGGCGCAGGTAAGACCCACACCCGGCCCAGGTATTGGCCACTGAAGCGACCAGTTGGCTTCCCCGCACGAGCCAGCTCCACAGCTCGACGGCCGAACTCAGGCGGGTGAGGTGCGGGCCCGCGAACATCTCCCTGGGACCGGGACCGCCTCAGGTTAGGTGTCCGAGCTATGGGTCAATACCACTAAGTTAGCCCGAAGCACGTTCGCCCAGATCTTGTCAAACTCGCAGGTCAGCGCCTTGCAAGTGGATAAGATCCACTCGTAACTTAGTGGTATTGAGCTATGGGTCAAGCTCACTACCGCCCTCGCCGCAAACCAGCAACTGGGCACCTGTTGTCCCTACGAAGGAGCGACAGGTTACCACTTGCGCCCGGCGGCCGGGGGCTGGCCGGACAAGTGGGCACCTGTTGCCGCTACGAGGCACCCACAGGTCACCAGTTGCGGCCAGCGGCTGTGCCGGGTCTGGTCTTCGACCAGTCGGGATCCGAGTCGGGGCATGGCGTGCCCCAAGATTACAAAGAGACGGGGAGATCAACTCACCCACAAGTTGGGCAGCAGGGCCAGCGATCAGCCCAGTGAGGGCGCCCCGGGCGGTCTACCGTGGCTCGACCCGAGCGAAGCAGAAGCCTACCCAGTGCGCCCATCAGCTCCGTCAGCTTCGCGTACGCCGCCTGGGCCTGTCCCATGGCTGCCGCGACCACCCCGTCGTGATCATGCCGTGTGACAACTGCAAGATCATCGGGGTGGTCGCCTCACACCGCCAGCGACACGCCGAAGCCCTCCCATCCGGCCTCACCCCACGCCGCCAACCCCACCAAGCCCCGGCTACCTCATCAGATCATGAAGTACGCTGCCGTACTGGCTCGACGACGACGACCAGAAGTTCCGGCTGGAACCTGCCGGCGGCGACTACTACAAGATCACCGCTGACATCACCGGGCTGCGGTCAAAGTGTCGAGAAGGACTTTGATATCGCCATTCTGAACATGATCGCGCCGATAGTATGCCGTACTCAGCGTTATGGCTGCGAGGAGCGGTTGGCGATGGCTCCTCGCAGCCAGGTGTTCCGCCGTTCAACTGTCTCCACCGGGCGCCGTGGAGGGGTCTTCGGCGTCCGGCGGCTCGGCCGGCGTCTCGTCGTATGCCAAGCCCATGTAGCCGCGCGGTGCACCGAGCCCCTCGCAGACACGCGCGAGTACATCGTAGGCCATCACTTTCCGGCCGTGAATGATGGCGGAGACCTCCGGCTGCGACTGGCCGGTCATAACGGCGATTCGTTGTTGGCTGTACCCGAGCTTCTGCAACAGCCGGAAGATGGCCGTGATATCCCGTACGGCCAGTGCCGCACGCATCGTCGGCTCCTCCCAGTGTGCCGGGTCGACCCGCCGAGCACCATTCGGCAGCGAGTTCACGACACACCATCCTGACGTGCCGACCATTGGCTGTTCCTTGTTACGATTGCCATACCTCACCTCGTCATGATCTATGGTGTACCTTTCACAGTCATTCCATCTCCCTAACCACACCCGCCACTAGTCGACGGTTAGTGACGCACCTGGGGGCAATAATGCAGGATAAGGGCGGCAGACCCGCGTGGGCGCTTCGGATCATCCAGGCCCGGCGGTCGCTGGGCTGGGGGCAACACCGGCTCGCCGTGGAGATCGCCGGCCTGATCGGCCGACGGACCGGCCGGGCACCCAACCCGGCAAACGTGCAGCGACGGCTGGTCGACCAGGAGACTGGCAAGTGGAAGCCGCGAGACTGGGAGCTACTGACCTGCGCACTGGACGTGTCAGTGACCTGGCTACGCGACGGCACCCGCGAGGAGGATAAGAACGTGGAACGCAGAGAACTCTTGCACGCGCTCGGGTTGGTAGGGATGGCTGGGCTCACCCCGCAGGTTGTCGCATCGCGCCAAGTCGGTATGGCCGACGTAGATCAGGTACGCGCGGTAACCGCGCTGTACCGGGCGGCGGACCACAAGTACGGCGGGGGCGGCCTAGGACAGGAGATTGCTTCCTTCACCGACCGGGCTGAAACGCTGCTGTCCGGCCGGTACAGCGACCTCGTCGGGCAACGACTGCACTACGCCCTCGCCGATGCCCGCGACCGGGCCGGCTGGGCACACTTCGACGCCGGGCAGCACCGGCGGGCACACGCGCAATGGCGGTTGGCCACCAGGCACGCCCGGCACGCCGAGGCCACCGACAAGCTTGCCAGCATCGGCTACAACCGGACCCGGCAGCACCAGCACCTCGGCCGCGCGACCGACGCCGTCGCGACCATCCGGCAGACCCAGTCGGTCGCGGCCGGCACAGTCACACCGACGATCAATGCCATGCTCGCCAGCGAGGAAGCGGTATCCCTGGCCATGCTGGGCGACCAGCCCGGCGCGTTCGCAGCCCTCCGACAAGCCGAGGATGCCTTCGCCCGCCGGGACCCGGCAAGCGACCCCGAGTGGGTGTGGTTCTTCGACCCAGCCGAGTTCGCGTACCGGACCGGCGAGACGCACCTATGGCTGACCCGGTCCGATGGGCGGTACGCGGAAGAAGCACTGCGCTACTCCAGCCTAGCGATCAAGAACTTCGACGACGGCAAGGCACGAGCACGTGCAATCATCCAGACAGCCCTCGCAGCCGAGCACGCCCTTGCTGGCAACCCGGGCCAAGCGGTAATCGAGGCAGGCCAAGCACTGGCAGCAGCCGAGAAACTGCGGTCACGCCGGCTACTTGACCGGCTGGTCAACCTTCCCGCCGACCTCGCACCGTACCGGGCGGACAGCTCCGATGTACGCGACCTCATCCACGACATCCGGACCGTACGACAAGGCAACCCAACATAGGAGCGTTCATCGGCGTCGGCCACGCCAGACACGGAGTTAAGACCCGCGACCGGCCAGGTCGGGGCCATCTCAGGTTAGGTGTCCGTGCTATGGGTCAAGCTCACCCCGGTCAGCCCGGCACGCCGAGCCGCTGCAGGATCAGCGCCCGGACCGTGGCGGCGTCAGCCTGGCCGCGGGTCGCCTTCATCACCGCACCGACCAGCGGGCCCACCGCCTGCACCTTGCCGCCCCGGATCTTAGCCACCACGTCCGGCTGGCTGGCGATCGCGTCGTCCACCGCGCCGCCCAGCGCGCCGGTGTCGCTGACCGTACGCAGGCCGCGCTCGGCGACGACCTCGTCCGGCTCCCGACCGGTCTCAAGCACACCGTCCACCGCCTGCCGGGCCAGCGCGTCGGACAGCGTACCTTCGGCGACCAGCGCGATCACCCGGGCCACCTGCGCCGGGCTGATCGCCAGCTCGACCGGGTCGCGGTCGGCCGCGTTGGCGCGCTGGGCCAGGTAGCCCAGCCACCACTTGCGGGCCTCGGCCGCGGGCGCCCCGGCCACGGCGGTTGCGGCCACCAAGTCGGTCACCCCGGCGTTGGCCATCGCCTGCATGTCGGCCGGCGCCGCACCCAGCTCGGCGGCCAGCCGGGCCCGCCGGGCGGCCGGCAGCTCGGGCAGGCCGGCCCGGATCTGCGCCACCCAGGCGGCGTCCGGCGCGACCGGCACCAGGTCGGGCTCGGGGAAGTACCGGTAGTCGGTGGCCTCCTCCTTGCTCCGCCCGGGCGTGGTGATGCCGGTGTCCTCGTGGAAGTGCCGGGTCTCCTGCACGATCCGGCCGCCGGAGTCGAGCACCGCGGCCTGCCGGGCGATCTCGAACCGGACCGACCGCTGCACGCTACGCAGCGAGTTGACGTTCTTGGTCTCGGTACGGGTGCCCCACCCCTCGCCGGGCCGGTTCAGCGACACATTCACGTCGCAGCGCAGCGAGCCCTGCTCCATCTTCACGTCCGACACGCCCAGGGTGCGGCAAATCTCGCGCAGCTCGGTGACGTACGCCCGGGCGACCGCCGGGGCCAGCGGGCCGGTGCCCGGGACCGGCCGGGTGACCACCTCCACCAGCGGGATGCCGGCCCGGTTGTAGTCCACCAGCGAGTGGGTGGCGCCGTGAATGCGGCCGGTGGCGCCGCCGACGTGCAGCGACTTGCCGGTGTCCTCCTCTAGGTGCACCCGCTCGATGCCGACCCGGACCGTCCGGCCGGCCACCTCGATGTCCAGGTAGCCGTCGGTGCACAGCGGCTCGTCGTACTGGCTGATCTGGAAGTTCTTCGGCATGTCGGGGTAGAAGTAGTTCTTCCGGGCGAACCGGCACAGCGGCGCGATCGAGCAGTTCAACGCCAGGCCGAGCCGGATGGTGTGCTCGATCGCCGCGGCGTTGGCGACCGGCAGGCTGCCGGGCAGGCCGAGGCAGACCGGGCAGACCTGGCTGTTCGGCGGCGCCCCGAAGGTGGTCGGGCAGCCGCAGAACATCTTCGATGCGGTGCCGAGTTCGACGTGCGTCTCCAGCCCGATCACCGGCTCGTACCGGGTCAGCGCGTCGTCCAGGGTGGGCAGCGTGGCGGTCATGTCGCGGCTCCGGTCATGTCGCGGCTCCGGGCAGGGCGGGGATCTCGGCGGCGAACGGGTGGCCGCGGCGAGCCTCGTGCGCGGCCTCAACCGCGGCGGCAACCCGATAGCACCGGTCGTCGGCCAACGCCGGGGCCATCACCTGCAGCCCGACCGGCAGCGGCATCGGGGAGTCCGAGGTGGACAGTCCACACGGGACAGAGATGGCCGGGACACCGGCCAGCGAGGCGGGCAGCGTGCACAGGTCGTTGACGTACATCGCCATCGGGTCGGCCACCCGCTCGCCGATCTCGAAGGCCACGAACGGCGAGGTCGGGCTGATCAGTACGTCGCACTGCTGGTACGCCGCCGCGAAATCGCGACCGATCAGGGTCCGGACCTTCTGCGCCTGGCCGTAGTAGGCGTCGTAGTAGCCGGCGGACAGCGCGTACGTGCCGAGGATGATCCGGCGCTTGACCTCCGGGCCGAAGCCGGCCTCCCGGGTCAGCGACATCACCTCCTCCAGGCTGTGCTGCCCGTCGTCGCCGACCCGCAGCCCGTACCGCATCGCGTCGAACCGGGCCAGGTTGGAGGAGCACTCGCTCGGGCTGATCAGGTAGTACGCCGGCAGCGCGTAGTCGAAGTGCGGGCAGGACACCTCGACGAGCTGCGCGCCCAGCTCGGCCAGGGTGTCCACCCCGGCCCGGAACGCGGCCAGCACGCCGGCCTGGTAGCCCTCGCCGCCCAGCTCGCGGACCACGCCGACCCGCAGGCCGTGCAGGTCACCGGCCGCGCCGGCCCGGGCCGCGGCGGCCAGCGCCGGCAGCGGCGCGTCAATGCTGGTGGAGTCGGCCGGGTCGGGGCCGCCGATCACCTCGTGCAGCAGCGCCGCGTCCAGCACGGTACGAGCCAGCGGGCCGGCCTGATCCAGGCTGGAGGAGAACGCGACCAGCCCGTACCGGGACACCCCGCCGTAGGTGGGCTTGTGCCCGACGATGCCGGTGACCGCGGCCGGCTGCCGGATCGAGCCGCCGGTGTCGGTGCCGACCGCCAGCGGCGCTTCGAACCCGGCCACCGCGGCGGAGGAACCGCCGGAGGAGCCGCCGGGCACCCGATCGGTGTCCCACGGGTTTCGGGTCAGGCCAAAGGCGGAGTTCTCGGTGGAGGAGCCCATCGCGAACTCGTCCATGTTCGTCTTGCCGAGGATGATGATGCCGGCGTCCTTCATCCGGCGGGTGATGGTGGCGTCGTACGGCGGCAGCCAGCCGGCGAGGATCTTCGAGCCGCACGTGGTCGGGACGCCCTCGGTGACGACGACGTCCTTCAGGGCGAGCGGTACCCCGGCCAGCGGGCCGAGCCGCTCCCCGGCTGCGCGCCGCTCGTCCACGGTCTTAGCCGCGGCCAGCGCGCCGTCGGCATCCACGTGCAGGAAGGCATGCAGCTCGCCGTCGACGGCGGCAATCCGGTCCAGGTGCGCTTGGGCGACGTCCACCGCGGAGGTCTCGCCGGTCGCCACCGCGGCCGCCGTCTGCTCGGCGGTCAGCCGGGTCAGGTCGGTCCCGCCCACCTCAGGCCTCCTCGTCCAGGATCCGGGGCACCCGGAACCGGCCGTCTTCGGCGGCCGGGGCGGCGGCCAGCGCGGCCTGCGGCGGCAGGCACGGGCGGACCTCGTCGGGCCGGAAGACGTTGGTCAGCGGGACCGCGTGCGAGGTGGGCGGGATGTCCGCGGCAGCCACCTCCTGGACCCGGGCCACCGAGGACAAGATGACATCGAGTTGGCCGGCAAAGGTGTCTAGTTCCTGCTCGGTCACCGCCAGCCTGGCCAGCCGCGCGAGGTGTGCGACCTCCTCGCGAGTGATGCCCTCAGCCATCCGTACGTCCTTCCTGTGGTCGTGGATCACCTGAGTTTACGGTCGATCCCGCATCACCCCTGCGTCCCCCCTACGTCTCCCTTACGTCCCCCCTGCGCCGATCTTGACGTAGTTGCTGGAATTTCGGCCTCGATAACGACAACAACGTCAAGATCGGCGCAGGATGGGGCCGAGCGCCTGATCGGACCGGCAACGCGGTTGACACCCAGATGGTGCACTCTGGGGCCCTTACCCGGTTCTGACACCGTGGCCCCAACACCGTGCCGACAAGGCAAGGAGTGACCGTGTCCTACCTGCTTCGGATCGTGCTCCCCGACGCACCAGGCGTGCTCGGCGCAGTGGCCACCGCGCTGGGTCACGTCGGGGCCGACATCGTGAGCGTGGACATCGTGGAACGTGGGGACGGGCTGGCTGTAGACGACCTGATCATCGAGTTGCCACCCGGCCGGCTGCCGGACAGTCTGATCACCGCGGCCAGCTCGGTGCCGGAGGTGGCGGTGGAGGCGATCCGGCCGTACGCTGGCGGTCCGCTGGAGGCCCACCGCGAGCTGCAGCTCATCGAGGCGATGGCCGAACGGCCGGCCCAGGCGATGTCCGCGCTGGCCGACGCGCTGCCGCGAATCTTCCGGGCCGGTTGGGCGGTCGTGGTCCGGCAGACCGACACCTGGTACGAGGTGACCGCGGCCAGCCAGGCCGCACCCGAGCTGATCGACGTGCCGCTGCCGTGGTTGCCGGTCGCCAAGGCGGTGGTGCTGGACCCGGACGGCGACTGGCTGCCGACGTCCTGGCGCAACCTGGGTACCGAGCTAGTCGCCGCGCCGCTGGGCGAGCTGGACCGGACAGTGCTGCTGGGCCGGCCGGGCGGGCCGGTGTTCCGCAACGGAGAGCTGGTCCGGCTGGCGCACCTCACTGGGATCGCGGCCACCGTGCTGAGCGGTCGGCACTAAGACGCTACGGCGCGAGCGCCAGCGGGTACCGCTCGGCGATGACCTGGAAGTCGCGGTCGCCGTGCACGAGCGTGGCCCCGCGCCGGGCGGCCACCGCGGCGATCAGGCAGTCGATCAGGCTGCGCGGGGTGCAACCCGAGGAGCGGACAATCCGGTAGATCTTGGCGGCCTCGTGGTAGTCCAGCCCGGCGTCTACCGCCAGGACCGGAAACGCACCGACCAATGTCTCGATCTGGTCGATGGTCTTCGAACCGCCCCCCGCCAGTAGCTCCATGATCACCGGCTCGGTAAGGCAGACGTCCCGCGCCTCACGGATGAGTTGATCAACAAACTCACACGGACCGGAACCGGTGTCACGGATGTACTCGATCCAGGCGGAGGTGTCGACGACGTACTGGGTCAAGGCAGCAACTCCACCGGCTCGCTGTCCCGCATCGCGTCCAGGTCGCCTTCCCAGCCGATGCCGCGCAGGCTGAGCAGGTACTCCTTGCTCACCGGGTTGCCGACCAGCCGACGCAGCGCGACATCAACGGCCTCCTTCTTGGTCTTCAGGCCGTACTTGCGCATGGCAGCGCGGACCAGGTCATCGTCCAGGTCGATATTTGTGCGTGTCATGTGTAAATCTTACACCTTCCTTAACCTAGCCTGGGTCAGGGCGGCTCGGCGGGGCGGGCCACCTTCGCGGCGGCTTCCGGACCCTCGGCCAGCAGCACCGCGAACCCGTCCTCGTCCAGCACCGGCACACCGAGCTGCACTGCCTTGTCGTACTTTGAGCCGGGGTTGTCGCCGACCACCACGAAGCCGGTCTTCTTCGACACCGACCCGGTCGCCTTGCCGCCGCGGGTCTGGATCGCCTCGGTGGCGGCGTCCCGGCTGTAGTTGGCCAGGCTGCCGGTGACCACCACGCTCACCCCCGCCAGGGGTCGTGGAGCCTCCTCCACCCGCTCGGCAAGCTGCACGCCAGCGGCCCGCCACTTGTCCACCACCGCCCGGTGCCAGTCGACCTCGAACCACTCCCGGACTGCCGCGGCGATGGTCGGCCCCACCCCGTCGGCGGCGGCCAGCTCCTCCTCCGAGGCGGCCGTGATCGCGTCGATCGAGCCGAACTCCCGGGCCAGCGCCTGCGCCGCGGTCGGCCCAACGTGCCGGATCGACAGCGCGACCAGCACCCTCCACAGTGGACGGCGCTTGGCCTGTTCCAGGTGCTCCAGCAGCTTGATCGCGTTGGCGGACAGCTCGCCGTCCTTGCGGGTGAAGAACTCCATGGTGCCGAGCTGCTCGGCGGTCAGCCCGAACAAGTCGCCCTCGTCGGTCAGCAGCCCAGTCCCCTGCGGCCCAGTCCCCTGCGGCCCAGTCTCTTGCGGTCCAGCTTCCAGCAGCGCGACGGCGGCCTCGTAGCCAAGCACCTCGATGTCAAAGGCGCCCCGGCCGGCCACGTGGAACAGCCGCTCCCGAAGCTGCGCCGAGCAGGACCGCGCGTTCGGGCAGCGGATGTCGACATCGGCTTCTTTCTCTCGGCGCAGCTCGGTGTCGCAGGCCGGGCAGCGGGTGGGCATCACGAACTCCCGCTCGGTGCCGTCGCGCAGGTCCACCACTGGCCCGATGATCTCCGGGATCACATCGCCGGCCTTACGCAGCACCACGGTGTCCCCGATCAGCACGCCCTTGCGCTTGACCTCCTGGGCGTTGTGCAGGGTGGCCAGCTCCACGGTCGAGCCAGCGACCCGGACCGGCTCCATCACGCCGTACGGGGTGACCCGACCGGTACGACCGACGTTGACCCGGATGTCCAGCAACGTGGTGGTGACCTCCTCCGGCGGGTACTTGACCGCGATCGCCCAGCGCGGCGCCCGGCTGGTGGAGCCGAGCCGGCGCTGGATGGCCAGCTCGTCGACCTTCACCACTACCCCGTCGATCTCGTGCTCGACGGAATGCCGGTGCTCGCCGTAGTAGTCGATGTACTCTTGCGCGCCAGCCAGGTCGGCCACCACCCGGTACCGGTCGGAGACGGGCAGCCCCCACGCCGCCAGTCGCTGGTAGCGCTCCGACAGGCGCTGCTCGGGCTGACCGGCACCGCGGTACGCGCCCACGCCGTGCACCACCAACCGCAACGGCCGGCCGGCACTGATCCGCGGATCCTTCTGCCGCAACGAACCGGCCGCAGCGCTGCGCGGGTTGGCGAACGGCGCTTTGCCGGCCTCGACCAGGCTGGCGTTCAGCTCCGCGAACCGGGCCACCGGGAAGTACACCTCGCCGCGTACCTCCAGCAGCTCCGGAAGCTGCTCGCCAGCCAGCCGCTCCGGGACGCTAGCGATGGTGCGTACGTTGGGGGTGACGTCCTCGCCGGTCCGGCCATCACCGCGGGTGGCCGCCCGGACCAGCCGGCCCTCGGCGTACAGCAGGGCGATGGCCAGCCCGTCGACCTTCAGCTCGCACAGATACGGCGTAGCGCCGGCCTCCTTCTCCACCCGATGCGCCCACGCCTGGAGCTCCTCGGCGGAGAAGGCGTTGTCCAGGCTGAGCATCCGCTCGACATGCGCGACCGGGGTAAACAAGGTGGAGTAGCTGCCGGCCACCCGCTGGGTCGGCGAGCTCGGCGTACGCAGCGCCGGGTACTCCTCCTCCAGCGCCGACAGCTCGCGCATGAGCTGGTCGTACTCGCCGTCGCTGACGACGGGCCGATCCAGCACGTAGTAGCGGTAGGCGTGCTCGTCAAGCTCGCGGGACAGCTCGGCATGCCGCTCGCGCGCCGGCGGGCTCGGCTCGGCGCCAGCCCGCCGCTCCGCCTCCGCGGTCGGCACCTGCTCGGGGTCAAAGACATCGTGGTCGCTCATCGGCACCGACGGTAGCGCAGGGGTACGACCAATCCCCGTACGCAAGGAGAGCAGCAAACCCTAGGAAAGTGGGGTGGTCGATCCGGACTCGGCGCTCGCGAGGGCGAGATGCGCCGCACCGACCACGCCAGCGTCGGACCCGAATGTTCCCGGTTGGATCGGCGGGATGGGGCGGTACTCCGGAGAGAAGGCGAAGGTGTCGAGGCTGGCCCGGGCGGGATCGAGAAGGAGATCACCGGTCTCCACCAGGCCGCCCCCGATGACGACGAGCTCAAGCTCAAAGATGCTGGTGAGCGAGGCGATACCGACGCCAAGCCAGTACCCGACCTGCTCGAAGAAGGAACAAGCTTGGGCATCTCCGAGCTGGGCGGCTTCCAGGATGAGGTGCCCGGTAATACCACTGGGATCGCCGCCGCAGAGCCGGCCGAGCTGGCTGGCCGGGTCCGCGGCAACCGCGCTGCGGCCGAGCCGCTCCAGCGCCGTACCGGAGGCCAGCGCCTCCAGGCAACCGCGGTTACCGCAGCCGCAGAGTTCACCGCCCGGACTGACGATCATGTGGCCGAGCTCGGTGGCCAGACCGCTGCGGCCCCGGTAAAGCTGGCCCCCGAGCAGCAGGCCGCCACCCACGCCAGTGCCGACCGTGAGGAACCCGAGGTTGTCGCAGGTCGCACCGAGGCCGAGCCGGGCTTCGGCCCAGGTAGCAGCGTTGGCGTCATTGTCGACGACCGTCGGCAGCCCGGTGGCATCGGCCAGCAGGTCCTTGAGCGGGAGGTCGTGATAGCTGTTGTTGGGAGCCCACCGGATATACCCCTGCGGCCATTCGACGATCCCCGCCGCACCAACGCCGACGGCCGCCACGCCGGGATTGCGCTGGCGCAGCCGGACGATGAGATCGAGCAGGGCTGCTACCACGGCTTGATTTGGCGTTGTCGGGGTCGGGACGGCGAGCCGGTCGGTGATGTGCCCGCAGCCGGTGACCACCGCTCCGGCGATCTTCGTACCGCCCACATCCAAGCCGATCGCCAGCCGGCTCTCGGCAAACTGGGCGGGAGCAGGGGTTGCGGCCCACGTCACGAGATGCCTACTAGGTCCTCGTCGCCCACCTGCTGGTCTGGATCTGCTTCTATCGAGGTGACGGGTTCCGGCCTGGCGCGCGGGATGTAGCACTTGCAGCGGTGCTTGCCATGTTGGATGAAGCTGTCGAGGACGCGCACCGCAGCCGCCTTCGCGCCGAAGAAGCGCCGTTGCTCGGCTGAGAACGGCTCGATCTCCAGCTCCGTACGGGTAGCGGAGTCGGAGAAGGAATGCTTGCGTAGCGTCTGGATGATTTCGTTCCGGTACAGCACGGCGGCGCTGCCCGGCTCATCGATTTGTGCCAGATCAGGGGGGAGGAACAACAGCACCCGGGACGGATTCAGCAGGTTGACCAAGCCCGCGATGCCGATGCCGAGGGCCTGCCCGGCGATCTGGAAGGCCCAGCCCTCGCGAGTAGGGCCGTTGCCTGCTACCGCGGGTCGGCGGGCGACCTCAGCGAGGCTACGCTCGCCGAGTTGGCCGAGGATGCGGATCGGCGTGACGCAGTCGAGATGCACCGAGCCACCGCAATGGCACGGGTCGTGGAACCGAGGTAGCCGCCGGTCTCCGGCCGGGTCCGCGGGGAGTGCAGCGTCGTTACTGGTAGCAGCCTCGGGCGCCGGGCTGACCGCCTCGAGCGCGGCCAAGGCATCACAGTCGAGCGGGACGTGGCAATGCCCGATCTCGCCGGCCATGCCTCGCCCTCCCCGGTACACTTGGCCGCCGACGATGAGCCCCGAGCCGACGCCCTCATCGAAGACGGCCACCACGGCGATGTCCCGTTCGGGATAACGAGGTCGGTACGTCTCGAGAACGGCCAGGACGTTGACGTCGTTGTCGATGATCACCGGCAGTGGCTGGCGCTCGTGGGTGAGCCGGCGGTCGTCGAAGCGGTCGGCCAGCCGGCCGAGGCGCTCGCTGAGCTGCCGGCCTAGTTGGACGCCGAGCATGCTGTCCAGCGACGCCTGCACGACCTCACCCTCGAAGACATGACCGGCGAGTTCGACACCAATGCCAAGGATGGTGCGATGCCGCACGGCTGGGAGGTCGCACAGCTCCTCGATAGCCTCGCCGAGAGCCTCGACCACGTCGTCACCCTCACCGATGTCCCTGATGTACGGCTCATCCCCGGACTGGTAACCCGGAAGGTTCAACGGGATGCCGTCTAGACCGACGACCAGGATGTTCAGCGTGATGACTCGGCCTTGCTCGTGACCGATCTTGACGCCCACCATCGCCCACCGCGAGCTACCCAACTGTAGCGGAGTGTACGGCCGACCAGGGCGGTCCGCCTTCGGCCGGTGCTGGGTCAACAAGTTCAAGGTGCTCAGCGCCGCGGTAGCCCGGCTGACCGAGTCCGGCGGGATCTCGAAGGGCACGGGCAACCCCCGCCCCTGGGCGATCTCGGTCTGTGCCGGACGCCCGGGTGCCGCGATCATCAACCGGGCCACCACCTCGGCGATGCGCTGCCTACTGATCTTGAACTTTTCCAGCTCATCGAGTAGGTCGTCGAAGGCGCGATGTTGCCACAAGACGTCCTCGGAGGGCATGCCGCCTCCTTGCAACGTAAGTCCAACTACCTACGCTGACGATAAGGCATGCTAGTTGTCAGTAGCAAGTTATTCGCCCCTCAGCAGGGCAGGAGCTTCCTCGGTGCTCGTCGTAACGGTCCAAAGACTACAGCTCAGAGCAGGGGAGGATCTACTTGTACCGACCGTCCAACTCTTAGTTGGAATCTCCAAGTATTAGGTTGTATCATCCTGCTAGCAGATCAACAGCACGTGTGAGCGAGCCCGAGCGAACGGCGGTGGCAGGAGGTGGGCCGGCGTCATCGGCGCCGGTGTACCGGCTGCCCCATCGAGCGCAGCGTTGCGGTGGACCTGAGCTAGGGAGACCTCGGAGCGATCATGAAAATGTCAGATCTGGCGAAGGTGTTCGGCGCTGCGACACCCTGGGTCCTGACGATCACCGGACTGTTCTTCGCGGGCCTGGTCGTCGTCGCCTTTAGGCAGGGCCGGCAGATCTGGGGGATCGGGCCACGGCCGCCCACGGAGCACCCGCCCGCGGAAAGTCCGCAGAGAGCAGACTCGGCAGCGGTGGATGGACTCACGACTGCAGGACGGCCTGCCGAGCCCGTCGACCGTGAGTACCCGGTGGACCGTGCTCGGGACTTCTACCAGCAAATCGCGCCCTACTACGATCAGCGAAACTCCGGAGGCGTCGTCTCCACCCACTTGGCGACAGTGCGACGGGTTCGAGCGATCCGTACCCAGCAACCGGCGCTCCGGGTACTCGACCTCGGCGGCGGCACCGGCAAGGGGATCGCCGTTCACTTCTTCGACGACCCGGAGGTTTCGTGGACCTACGTCGACTTCTGCGACGCCATGGCCGAGCAGTTCCGCAACAACCTGGACGGTTACCCGCTTGGCCGGAACTCCAAGGTCATGGTCGATGACATCACCAGGGCGCTGCGACAACTCCCAGCAGCCTCCTACGACGTGGTCCTGCTGTCCCTCGTGCTGTCGTCCATGCGCACCCCGCCAGACTTCGTCCGCATCGCGCAGGTACTGGCGCCCGGCGGGTCGCTGATCGTCACCGACATCAACCCCGGCTACACCCACGCCAACCCGCGTTACCGGGTTCAGGTTGATGGCGGTGCCGTCGCGCTGCAGACCACGCCGGTGGACCCGTTTGAGGTGATCCAGCGGGCGGAGGCCGCGGGCTTGCAGGAGAGCCAGACGACAGCGATCGGGAAGGGCGAAGGCGGCAGCTACTACTCGTTCATGTTGGTCTTCACCGCCACGGCTACCCAGCCCACCGAGGAAGAACGCAATCACGACCTGCTGCGGATGTGATCCGCCGAACCCTCTTGGGAGTTAGTTCACCACCCTACCTGTCATGCCCTCAGGGTGGTCCAGCTACCGCGGGCTGGCCGGCTCGGGGGACTCGACCAGCACCCGCGCAGCGTCCCGGGCCGCGGCCAGCGCCGCCCGGGCGTACCCCGTACTTGCGCCGGCCAGCCCGCAGGCCGGGGTCACCACCACCGTCTGGGCCAGCTCCTCGGGCGGGAAGCCGAGCCGGCGCCACAGCGTCCGGGCCGGGTCGGCCAGCCGAGCCGGGTCCAGCCGGGTGCCGGGGTCGCAGTTGGGTACCAACCCCAGCCACAGCGCGAGGCCGGCCTGCACCGCCTCGCCGAGTGAGTCCTCGGCAGGCAGCAGGGCGGCATCCAGCGAAATCGCCTGCGCCCCGGCGGCGCGCAGCAGCTCCATCGGCGGCCCGGCCGCGCAGCAGTGCACCACCGGGTACGCCGGCACCGCCGCCATGGTCTCGCCGAGTACGGCCAGCGCCACCTGGTCTTCAACCGCACGCAGCGCGCCGTACCCGCTCGCCGTCGGGACGGTGCCAGCCAACACCGCGGGCAGCGCCGGCTCGTCCCACTGCACCAGCAGCCGGGCGCCGGGCACCCGGGCGGCCACCCGGGCGGTGAAGCCGGCGACGCCCTCGGCCAGCGACTGGGCCAGGTCCCGGGTGGCGCCTGGGTCGGCGACGACTTTGTCACCGCGGTGCAACTCGACGCATGCCGCCAGCGTCCACGGTCCGACCGCCTGGATCTTGAACGGTCCGGTGTACTCGCCGGCCACCTCGGCGAGCGCGTCCAAGTCGCGCTCGAACAGGTCGTGGGACCGGCGCAGGTCAATGCCCGGCCGGTCCACCAGCCGCCAGCCGGACGGCTGCAGGTCCACCGCCAGGTCGATGAGCAACGCCGCCGAGCGACCTACCATGTCAGCGCCCGGGCCGCGGTCGGGCAGCTCGGGCTGGTGTGCCAGATCCGGCAGCTCGCCGGTCACGATCCGGATCGCCTCGGCCGGGTCGGTGCCCGGCATCGAGCCGACACCGGTCGCGGACCCGGCCGGCCAGGGAAACTCAGCCACGGGCGCCAGCCTATTCGGCCCGCTCAATGGTGGCACTGCCGAGTACGACATCGCCGTCGTACAAGACCACCGCCTGGCCGGCCGCCACGCCGCGCTGCGGCTGGTGCAGCCGGACCGTGATCTGGTCGCGTTCGATCCGTACGGTCGCCGGCGAGACCAGGCCGTGGGCGCGAAGCTGCGCGGTGCACTCGATCTGGTCGGCGGCCGGCCGAGTGAGCGTCCACACCGGCCGGACACCGGTCAGCTCGCGTACCGCCAGCCGCTCGGCCGGACCGACGGTGACGGTGTTGGCGACTGGCGAGATGGACAGGACATAGCGGGGCCGGCCATCTGCGGCCGGCCGGCCGATCCGCAAGCCCCGCCGCTGCCCGACGGTGAACCCAAACGCACCATCATGCGCGCCGATGACGGCGCCGGTCTCGGCATCGACGATGTCGCCCGGCCGCTCGCCGAGCCGCTGCGCCAGGAAGGCGCGAGTATCGCCGTCGGCGATAAAACAAATGTCGTGACTGTCTGGCTTGTCGGCCACCGTCAGGCCGCGCCGGGCCGCCTCAGCCCGCACCTCGACCTTGGTCGAGCCCCCGAGCGGGAACATCGCGTGCGCAAGCTGCTCGGCGGTCAGCACCGCCAGCACGTACGACTGGTCCTTGCCGGCGTCCACCGACCGGCGCAGCACGCCGCCGGCCAGCCGGGCGTGGTGCCCGGTCACCACCGCGTCGAAGCCGAGGGCCAGCGCCCGGTCCAGCACCGTGGCGAACTTGATCCGCTCGTTGCAGCGCAAGCAGGGGTTGGGGGTACGGCCGGCCGCGTACTCGGCAACGAAGTCGTCCACCACGTCGCCGGCGAACCGCTCGGCCAGATCCCAGACGTAGAACGGGATGCCGAGCAGGTCGGCGGTCCGCCGGGCATCCCGGGCGTCCTCCACCGTGCAGCAGCCGCGGGCCCCGGTCCGTACGGTCGCCGGCGCGGCCGACAGCGCCAGATGTACCCCCGTGACATCGTGACCGGCGTCCACCGCGCGGGCCGTCGCCACCGCGGAGTCCACCCCCCCGCTCATCGCTGCCAGCACCCGCATGCCAGCAGCCTACGGCGCGCTACCGACAGACCGGCACGATCATCCCGCCGACGGCTGCAGTCCTGCCGGCGGGAGAGCCGTCACCGCCATCGGCCACCCCGCATACCGGCCGCCACTCGACTTGCCATTGCCTTCCCGGGGAGGAGAGGTCCAGCGGTCCATGCGGCGGCTCAAGCAGCACCTGCTCGAACTTGTTGACCCGTTGGGGTCCAAACAACCTCGATGCCCGACTGGTCGATGGGCCGAAGCGCAACTACTGGCTGACCTGGCAGGAGAGCTGCATAGGCTGTTGAACGAAGCTGACGAGACTCCACCGGAGGTCCAAAAATCTACGCCCCGGCTCTGAGCGCACAAAGCCAACCGGGAAAGCCTCCCGCGGAGGCACCATGGCAGTCTATGCTTGGTTGGCTTCGCAGGAAGGTCTCAGGGTGGGGGTGGATGTGGTGGGGGCTGCGGACCGCCGTCAGCTAGAGTTCTGTCCTCGGTCGGGCCCACGGAGCATCCAATAGTCCCCAACGTCATGGCGGTTGGCTGTGCTGCAACCTCGAGTACCGTTGTCCGACCGCATCGGTCCATCTTTTGGGGACGTGGTGACGAGTCCAGGTCGGGATGTCACCGCCAGCCCTCCCCAGCAGCCGCCGAGTTCAACGCACGAAGGCAAGCCGTGGCGTGTTGTCGCGGCCATCATTGTGGTCTTGGCGCTGATCATGCTGGGCATGATCCACTTCATTCCCATAGTCATCCAATTGGGTGCACTTGGACACGGCGGCGGGTTCCTCCTCGTCAAGTTCCTGATCGCGACCATGCTGATAATTGGGGCGGCGAGTCTGGGCGGCTTGGTCGCGGTCCGCTTGGGCCAGCCTCGCGTCGTCGGAGAAATGATAGCGGGGATTGCGCTCGGTCCGTCGCTGCTCGGTCAGCTTACGCCGGCAACCGAGCACTGGCTATTCCCCGCCGAGCTGATACCGCACCTTAACTTCATCGCCCAGATGGCGGTCGTCGCCTTTGTGTTTCCCTTCGGAGCTGAGCTTTCGCTACGGTTGCTGCGCGGATCCGGGCGCAGGGTTGCTGTGCTGGGGGTCAGCATAGTGGCCATCCCGGTTATGTGCGGGATCCTGCTAGCCACCGGCCTGTCGGATAGATACCGACCCGATGGGGTACGGCTGCTCTCGTTTCTGCTTTTCGTCGGCGTGTCGATGGGTGTCACCGCGTTCCCGGTGCTGGTCCGGATTCTCGCCGAACGTGGTCTGATCAAGTCGCGGATCGGCACACTGGGGCTAACCGCGGCTGGTGTCGACGACGCCATCGCGTGGTGCCTGCTGGCCATCGCCGTCGCGACCGTCCACAGCGGTTCCGCGGCTGGGGCCATCCGGACCATCGCGTTGCTCGTGATATTTGTGGTGGGTGTGTGGACCGTTCTGCGCCCCGCACTGCGCGACTTGCTGACCTTCGTCAAGAATCACGCGATACTCCGTAGCAGCTCAATCGCCGTGCTGGTGCTCAGTGCCGTGTCCGGAGCCTTCGTTACCGACTGGATCGGAGTCCACGCGATCTTCGGAGCATTTCTGATCGGCATCGCTCTGCCGCGCGAGAATGCCTTGGTTCAGGACCTCAGCGGTGCCCTTAAACGGGGGGTTGCCGTCGTCCTTCCGCTGTTCTTCGCTGTAGTTGGTCTCAAAGTACAGATCGATCTCCTATCGAACCGGTGGGACCTTCTGATGTGCGGGCTGGTGATCGTGGTGGCGATCACGAGTAAAATTGGCACCACCGCTCTGACCGCCCGGCTGACCAGGCTGACTTGGCGGGAGTCCATCGGACTCGGCGTCATGGTCAACTGCCGGGGACTGACCGGGCTCGTAGTGGTCAGTACGGGTCTATCCCTTGGGATCATCAGCCAGCGTTTGTTCGTCATGTTCGTTGCGATGGTACTGGTGACCACGATGATGACCGGCCCGTTGCTCGGACGGCTCAAGGTAGATGAGTAGGCTGGCTACCCGGGTCGTCCGGCTCCTTGGGTCTCCTGCTGTCCCTCACGAGCGGTTGAGCACCCGGGTGACACCGGCGATCGCGGTGCCAGCCAACGTCCATCCGAAGATCGCGAAGATACTCTCGAACCACTCCTGTCCCACGCCTGGGTTCCATAGGGACCGCTGGCCGAAGTCCGCGAACGGGATCAGCAGGTCCAAGGTGTAGAAGAACGGATTGAGATGCGCGTTTGTGCCTGGGCTACTCGGCGGTGGTGGGAAGCTCCAGAACACCACTGTACCCACCAGCAACAGCGCTCCAAACAGGGCAGCAGCCCGATAGGGACGATAGCCGTAGCCGATCGTCCAGTCCTGCAGATACCCCCATCCCCGGAGGGCGGGATGCAGCGTCTGGCGTCGGCGCCGTTCCTTTTCTAACTCGACCCTACGGGCCTTATCGTCGTACCCGAGTCGCCGGTAGGACCGGGCCAACTGCTCGTAGGGCTGCGTCTCGAACCTTTCCACCCGGCTCATCCACTTCAGCCGGGTCTCCGGGTCCAGCGGCGGGATCAGTGTCTCGTACGAGAGCCCGCTGATATCGATCTGATCTGGCTGGACTCCCCGCTTGTCATCGAGTTCGGTCATCTTGGCGTTGCGCAGGATAATTCGCCCCAGCTGGCACCTGGCAGGCATCAGCATGCGGTCGGCCTGCAGCTCCTCGGCGTCTAGCGCAACACCGTCTTGGTTCTTGATCTTGGCATTACTGAAGTCGAGGTTCTGCCCAATGCGAACTCGCCTCAGCCGGATCTCCCCGCGTGCCGTGAAGCTCGCGTCGCAGGTCATGTCGATGTCGACGCGCAGCCCATCGGCGACAAGCGCCAAGCCGTCCGTACCGCTCACAATGGGCTTCGGCGACCGCGACTGGGCTTGGGCCGTCCGCGTACCGGGTCGCCAGACACTGGGAAGCAGGGCATGCCACCGGCTCGCCCGCTGTCCGTCAGCAGGCTGCGTCTCAATCGGCTGTGCGCCACCCCAGAGAAGCTGTGCAATGTGAGTCTCGCAGAGTTGCTGATCGGACAGCTTCGCACCGATGAGATGCGCGCCGGTCAGGCTCAGCTTGCCGGCGACGTGCGCGCCGATCAAGCATACCGTGCCGGTCGCGGTAAACCCGTCGCGGCAGAACATGTCGCTTTCCACGACCAGTCGTGCCGCGAGCAGCGCAACCCGGCCGGCGTTGTGCAGCTTAGCCTTGTTGAGGCTGAGCTCACCGTTGATGTGGGCGTCGGTCAGGTCGATCAGGCCTTCCGCGGTGAAACCCTCGTTACAGTACAAATCGCTTCCGACCGTGAGCTGGTCGGCCCGAATTGCCACGCCCCCGGGATTGCGGACCGTTGTCGTACTGAAGCTCAAATCACCCTTGACGTGCGCGCCGCGAAGGCTAACCTCGCCGTCGATGACGAGCTTCTCGCGGCAGTACATGTCATCGGCGACGACAAGACGGTCAGCGCGCAGCGCGACCCCCTGCCGGTTGGACAGCGTGGACGCGCTGAACCGGACCTCACCGCCGACCCGGGCGGCCACCAAGCTGATCCCGCCTTCGATCTTGAACCCCTCTTGGCAGTACAGGTGCTTGCCGACGACGAGCTGGTCGGCGTCGAGGGCAACCTGGCCTGGGTGGCGCAGCGTGGCGTTGTTGAAGTTGAGCTGCCCTGAGATATGTGCGCTACGGAGGCTGACTGCGCCGTCGACCTTCAACCTCTCGCGGCAGTACATGTCATCGGCCACGTACAGCCGGTCAGCGCGCAACGCGACCCCGCCCGAGTTGGACAGCGTGGAGGCGCTGAACCGGACCTCGCCACCGATCCGAGCGGCCACCAGACTGATCTCACCCTCGGCGGTGAAGTTGTCATGGCAGTACAGATGTGTGCCAACCGCCAAGTGGTCGGCACGCAGCGCGGTCTTACCCTCGTTGCGCAGCGCAGCGTTGTTAAAGTTGAGCTGCCCGCCGACTTGGGCGCCACGGAGGTTGGTCTCGCCGAGCACCGTCAGCTTCTCGCGGCAATACATGTCGGCGACGACGGCGAGCCTGTTGGCACGCAGCGCGACCCCGCCCGGGTTGGACAGCGTGGAGGCGCTGAACCGGACCTCGCCACCGATCCGGGCCGCCACCATCCGGATCTCGCCTTGGGTCGTAAAACCGTCCTGACAGTACAGGTGGCCACCGACGACAAGCTGGTCAGCGTCGAGGGCGACCCGGTCGGCGCTACGCAGCGTGGCGTTGTTGAAGTTGAGCTGGCCCTTGATATGGGCACCGCGAAGGCTGACTGTGCCGTCGACCTCCAGGTTCTCCCGGCAGTACATGTCGTTGGCCACGAACAGCCGATCGGCCTGCAGCGCGACTCCTCCGGGGTTGGAGAGCCTGGAAGCGCTGAACCGGACCTCGCCACCGATCCGGGCCGCCACCAGACTGATCCCACCCATGACCGCAAAGTTGTCGTGGCAGTACAGATGCCCGCCGACCACCAGGTGGTCAGCATCGAGGGCGACCTGCTCGGGGTGGTTCAAGGTGGCGTTGTTGAGGTTGAGCTGACCCTTGATATGGGCCCCGCGGAGGCTGACCGCTCCCTCCACCGCAAACCCTTGCCGGCAGTACATGTCCTTCTCGACGGTGATGCGGTCGGCGCGCAGCGCAATTTCTCCTGGGTTATGCAGGGTGGACCTGGTGAAACGCAGCTCGCCTCCGATCCGCGCCGCCACCATGCTGACCTGGCCCTCGACGACGGCCTCGTCGCGGCAGAACATGTCGCCCACCACGACCAGGCCATTCGCACTCAACGCGACCCGCCCGGGGTTCACCAGCTTTGAGGTGCTCAGGATAAGCTGACCGCCAATGTAGGCACCGGTGAGATCGACCGCCCCCTCGATCCGGCAGCCACGCAACTGCAGGTCGCCCCCGCTGATCAACCAGGCACCCTCGACACCCGGCAGATGGCAGCCGTACAGCCGAACCGACCGGCACATGCTGTCGGCGAGCACCAGCGGCTCATCGAGCGCGCATCCCTGTAACAGCAAGGGTGGCGTCACGTCGAGACCGCGCAAATCCAGCCGACCGGTGATCCGAGCCCCCGAAAGGAACACCGCCGGCGCCTGCCCGTTGCCCTGCTCCTTCTCCTCATCGACCAGCCGCCGCCCCACCAGCAGATCCAGGATCACCTCAGCTCGTACGGTGCGATCCGGTCCCCATGACTGCGCACCCGCGGGATCGTCCCGTTCAGGATCCCCGGTCCGAAGATCGATGTGCGCCCCGTACGGAAATCCCATCCACAGCCTCCGTTCGGGCTCGGACAGATCCGCTGCGCGCATCTCAATCTCCATCTTGCTGGCGACAACGACCGAGACAGCAGATTCGGCTACCAGACACTGACCGAACCTCACGGTCAGCGTGATAGGCCAGTATACCGGTGCCCGGGTCAACAACAGGCTTACGTCCATTTCATTCACCCCGTCGATGCGGCGAAAGAAGCACACCCGTATGGGGCTGAGCCGGGTAGCGGGCGACAGCCACAAATGTCACCGAGTTGTGGACGGAACGCAACGATGCCTCAGGTGCGGCGGACGTTAACCAGACCGGCGCGGCGGGCACGGTCCACCGCCGGGCCGATCGCGGTCAGCAGCGCACGTACGTCCCCAGCGGTGGAGGTGTGACCGAGGGAGAACCGCAGTGAGGAGCGGGCGGCGGACCGGTCGGCGCCCATCGCCAGCAGGACGTGGCTGGGCTCGGCCACCCCGGCCGAGCAGGCTGAGCCGGTCGAGCACTCCACGCCGGATGCGTCCAGCAGCATCAGCAAGGCATCGCCCTCGCAGCCGGGGAAGGAGAAGTGCGCGTTGCCGGGCAGCCGGTGGACCGGGTCGCCGTTGAGTACCGCGCCGGGCACCGCAGCCCGTACCCCGTCGATGAGTTCCTCGCGCAGCGCGGCGAGCGCCCACGCCTGCGTCGGCTGGCTGGCCACCGCCTGCTGCACCGCGACCGCAAGCCCAACCACCGCCGGGGTGTCCAGGGTGCCGGAGCGTACGTCGCGCTCCTGCCCGCCGCCGTGCAGGACCGGAGTGCAGCCCACATTCCGGCCGAGCAGCAACGCGCCGCTGCCGATCGGCCCGCCGATCTTGTGGCCGGACACGGTGAGCGCGTCCACCTCGGTGCTGGCAAAGTCGACCGGCAGCGCGCCCACCGCCTGCACCGCGTCGGTGTGCATCGGGATGCCGTACTCGTGCGCGACGGCGACCAGCTCGGCGACCGGCTGAACCGTACCGACCTCGTTGTTGGCCCACATCACGCTCACCAGCGCCACCGCAGCCGGGTCGTCCTCGATCGCCGCCCGCAGCGCCTCCGGGCGGACCCGGCCGATGTCGTCAACCGGCAGCCAGACCGGCTCGGCGCCCTGCTCGGCGGCCAGCCACTGCACCGCGTCCAGCACGGCATGGTGTTCCACCGCGCTGGCCAGCACCCGGACCCGCCGCGGGTCGGCCGCCCGGCGCGCCCAGTACAGGCCCTTGACCGCGAGGTTGTCGCTCTCGGTGCCGCCAGCGGTGAAGATCACCTCGAAGGGGCGGGCGCCGAGCGCATCGGCCACCGCCTCCCGGGACTCCTCGACCCGGCGGCGGGCGGTCCGGCCGCTGGCGTGTAGCGAAGAGGCATTGCCGAGCCGAGACAGCTCGGTCGTCATCGCGGCCAGCGCCTCGGGCAGCATCGGCGTGGTGGCGGCGTGGTCGAGATAGGTCATGGCGGTCTCCAGCCTATCGGCGGACCACGACAATCCGGCCGGGCAACCGGCGGCTATCAGCTACTCCATCACGATCCGATGGTCGATGGCATAGCTGCACGGGGTCGGCAACGTACCGACATAGGCCACCAGCGCGTCCAGCACCGGGTTCGCCCGCTGCACGATGTTGCTGGCCTGGGTGAGCACGGTGAAGCCATCACCGCCGCCGACCATGAACGAGTTCGCCGTCGCGGTGTAGCTGGTGCCGGCGTTGTCCGCGATTGGGGTGGAGTCGTCGCCGGCCGGGCCAAGGTACACCGCGTTGATCGTGCCCACGCCGGGGCCGCTGCTGGAGTACCGGAAGTGCAGCCCGGAGATCTGCATGACCCGGTTGCTCGGCGCCTGGAACTGCTGCCGCAGCAGCGCCCACACCTGCGCGCCGGTCAGCGTGAAGGTGTCCACATAGTCGTCGCTGAACGGCTGCGTGGTGTACAGGTCACCATACGTCACCGGCCCGGCGTGCAGCCCGGCCCGGATGCTGCCGGTGTTGACGAAGGCGAGCTGGGTGCCGGCGTAGCTGCGCTGGGCGTCCGCGATCAGGTCACCGGCCGGCGACTCGCCCGCCGGGGTGGCCGCCCCCTCGCGCTGCGACGGGATGTCCGCCGCGGCGGTGTTGACCACCCGGTTCACGATTGGCCCGGTGGCCGCCACCGCGGCGTTGACGATCTTGGCCACCCGCGGGTCTGGTGGCACCGCGACGCCGTCCGGGTCGGTGGCCAGCGGCGGCTGCGCGGTCCAGGCTGGCTGGATTGAACCCCAGGAGGTCACCACGTCGCCGGTCCGCCTCGACAGCAGGAGGTGCACTTCGTCGTACGCCCGGGTATACGACGAGGCCTGCATCACTAGCTTGCCGGCCACCCGGGTATCCACCGTGGTGTGGCTGTGCCCGCTGACCACCACGTCCACGTCCGGGTCGAGGTGGGCCGCGATGGTGTTGATCCGGTCGCTGACGGTGCCTACCGGGAAGGTGGTCTGGCTGCCGCCCTCGTGGATAAGCACCACGAAGGCATGGATCCCGCTGGCCTCTAGCACACGCACGTAGCCGTTGACTGCGGTGGCTTCGTCGGTGACATGCACGCCGTCGGTGGCCCCAGTCGTAGTGACGCTTGGGGTGGTGATCGTGGTAGCGCCAATGACCGCCACCCGCACCCCGCCCAGCTCCTCGATCGCGTACGGCGGCAGCAGCGGCCGGCCGGTCCAGTCGTCGATCACGTTCGCGCTGACCACCGGGAAGTCCAGCGGGTTGAACCGGATGCTCGGGTCTATCGTGGAGGGTCCACCCCGGACCTGGCGGAGCAGCTCGGTCACCCCGCGGTCGAACTCGTGGTTGCCCAGCGTGCCGGCGTCGACGTGCATCGCGTTCACCGCGTCTAGGGTGGGCTTGTCGCGCAGCAGGCCGGACTCCGGCGGGCTGGCGCCGACCAGGTCGCCGGCCTCCAGGGTCAGCGTGTGCGCCGGGTCGGCTGCCCGCGCCTTGTTCAGGTACGCGGCCAGCACCGCGATGCCGCCGGCCGCGGTGTTCACCCCGGTGTACGGGTCGGCATAGGTCAGGTTCTTGCCGGTCAGATAGCCGTGCACGTCGTTGATCGCGAGCAGTTGCCCGGTAGTCAGCGCATCCCCGCCGCGCAGGATCTCGGTGAGCACCCGGCCCTGCGCCTGCAGCGGTGGCGGGAACCCGCCGAGTACGGCGAGCGTCGGCGCCAAGTCCACCGCGTGCACCCCGCGCAGCGCCCGGTGGTGCACGATGCCCGGTCCGGCCGCCACAAACGTGGCGTGCATGTTCACGTTGTGCGCCACGTCGACGTCGTTGGGCAGGTAGCCATGCTGTCCGAAGAACCTAGACGGCGCGATGAGCGTGCCCACGGTGGCCGCGTCGAACTCGTACGGCGGCTTGGTCACCACCACCACGTCGCCGGACCGGGTCGGGCTAAGCGCGTCGGTGCCCTGCACGTTGGCGAGCTGCGCCTTGGGGTAGACCTTCTCGATCACCGTGGCGTGCGGGTTGTTCGGGTCACGCAAATGCCGGTACGCAGCCACAATCCGGGCCACCGTGGCGTGGTAGTCGGCCGCCGCCAGGGTGCCGCCCGGGTTGCGGCCGACCAGGTTGAGGTAGATCTGCGCGGTGCCACCGGCCCAGCACGCCTTGGCCACCGTGCCGCTGGCGGCGCTGGCCGCCGCGGGGCGGCAGTTCGCGGTCTGCTCCACGTCCTGTAGCCCCAGGTTCTTTAGCACCAGCGGCGCGTCCACGGCGTACCACTGCGGGGCAAAGCCGTGGTCGCTGCTGGCTAGCACGTCAGTGCCAGCCGGCAGCAGGCTCCTGGCCAGCGCGAGCCGGCCGTCCGCGGAGTGGTACGCCCCGGTCAGGTAACCGGCGCGCTGCGCCACCCGGTGGTCGCGCGGCCCGGTGCCGGCGACCCGGTCGTAGAACGGGTTCGGGCCGCCCTGCGGGCTCCTCGGCGTGATCAGGCCGAGGATCTGGTGGCTGACCTCGTCGGTCTGGTCGGTGCCGACCAGGGCCACCTGGGTGTCCGGCTGCAGGGTGCCCAGTACGTAGCGCAGCACCGCGGTGTCGTACGCCTGGTTCAGGCCGACCACCTGCTGGTACCAGGTGTCTTCATCGATGATGCCGGCCTCCTCCGGGGCAAAGTCGCCGAAGACGGCCGGAGGCAGGTGGTCTGAGAGGTACTTCTCCAGCCGGTCCTCCCCCGGCGCGCCGGCCGGCAGCGCGTTGCAGGCGGCGGTGGCGCAGTGCGCGCGCGGCCGGGTCACCGAGGTGAAGTACAGCCCGAACGAGGACAGGTCGGGGGCCATCGACATGATCTTCACGTAGAACCCGGCGCTCTCGCCCGCGGCGGTCCCGGTCAGGCCGGCGCCGCCGGACAGCCGGACCGCCTGGTACGCCCCAGGGCGCAGGGTGGCTGCGGCGGCTGCGGCGTTCTTGCCCGCGCCGGCCGGCACCATGACCGCGGTGTCATACCCCGGGTGGCCGTCGGGGCGGCTGTCGTACACGTACAGGTCGTAGCTGCGGTCCGGGTTGACTGCGGCGGAGGTGGTGGGCACGCTCAACACCGCCTGCTTCGGCGGCGCGGCCGGGTCACCGGCCGGTACGTTGGTCCAGCCGGCCGCCGGACCGAAGGCCGCCACCTGGTACGACAGCCCGAAGCTGGCCGCGGCAGCCTGCTTGGCCGCATCCAGCGGGTAGGCCAGTACGCCGCGCCGGGAGTAGAACGTGCTGTAGTCCACGGTCGGCCCGTTGATGTTCGCGTTCAGCCCCCCAGTCCACTCCACCTGGGCCACCTTCTTGCCGGCCTGCTCGGCGGAGCTGGCCACCGTCTGCGCCTCCAACACGTTGGTCGGGTCGCTGCCTGGGCTCGCCCCGTTGCCGTGGAAGGAGAACGACAGCGACTGATCGAAAGCCAGCCGGTTGTCATAGAAGGTGTTGTTGGTGCTGCCGTGCACCCCCGGGTAGGCGCCGGTGGCCAGGGTGTACCAGCCCTGGCCGGTGTTCGGCGGGAAGCCCTGCTCCAGCCCGTTGTCGCCGGTCACGCCCTCGCGCATCAGCCGGGCGTACGTCGGCATCAAGCCGGCCGCGGCGTACCGCTGCATCAGATCCGGCCGCATCCCGTCGGAGCTAAACAGCAGCACCGGCCGACCAACCGGGCCGCCAGCCGCGCGCTGCCCTGGTCCGGTGGCCGCGGCCACTCCCCGACCGGCCGTCAGCCCGACCAACAGCACCAACGCTGCCACCGGGACCACGAACCGACGTAGCAGGCTGTGACGCACGAGAAGCTCCCGACCTAACCGGTGACCGACCAGCAGCATGGTGTCAGCCCAGTTGCGACACTTCAATCATTCCGGTGCGGGGACTGGCGGTAAGGGGCCGCAGCCGGCCGGCGAACAGCACGCCGGTCGCGGCCACCGCGGCCATCACCAGGTCGATCACGGTGATCGCCAGCGACATCGGCCGGATGGCCACCAGCAGCACTCCGGCCAGGCCGATCAGGCTGGCGCTGGCGAGTACGTCGGCGATCTGCAGCGCCGCGCCGTTCGCACCGCGCTCGGCCGCACCGGACTGATCCAGCACTAGCACCGAGAGACTGGCCATCGACAGCCCCATGCCCAGCCCGGCGACCGTCCACAGTGGACCAGCCAGCCAGCCGGGCACCGCTGTCCAGGCGACGGCGGTCAGGCCGCCGGCGCCGATCATGATCAATGCGCAGCCGGTACGGACCAGCAGGTACCGCCGCCGGATCGGCCGGTGACCCTGCCACCACGAGCCCGTTGACCAGCCGAGCGAGGCCACCATCAGCGGTAGGCCGGCCAGCGCCGGCCGGTAGCCATGCAGTTGGCTGAGGGTCAGCGGGATGAACGCGTCGGTAGCGAAGAACGCGCCGGCCACCAGCCCGCGGTAGCCAATCGCCGCCGGCAGGCCCTGGCGCAGCCTGATAGTCCCCGCCGGCAGCAGCCGCCGGACCGCCGGCACCAGCGCGACCAGCCCGGCCAGCGCGATCGGCAGGCTGGCCGGCCGGAGGTGCTGCCCGGCGTACTGCAGCGCCGCCATCCCGAGCGCGGCCAGCACCGCGTACCGGGCGAGCCGGCGGCGGGCCGGCACGCTAGCTGGGTCGTGCCGGGCCAGCCGGGCCAGCGCCGGCCAGACCAACGCCAGCCCGATGACGACCAGCGGCACCAGCCCGCCGAAGACCAGCCGCCAGCTCACGTGCTCGGTGACCAGCCCGGAGATCACCGGACCGGCCAGCGAGGGCAGCACCCAGGCCGCCGAGACGGCAGCAAACACCCGCGGTCGCAGTGCCTCGTCGTACACCTCGGCGATCACCACGTACAGCGCGACCACCGCCGAGCCAGCGCCGAACCCCTGCACCGCCCGGCCGGTGACGAAGATCGCCATGTCGTGTGCGGTCCCGGCGACCACCAGTCCGACCGCGAAGATCAGCAGTCCAGTCAGCATCACCCAACGCGGCCCCACCCGGTCGCTGCGCTCACCGGCCAGCACCATCGCGATCACGCTGGCCACCAGGAACGCGGTGAATGGCCAACTGTAGTACGCCATGCCGCGCAGCTCGCGGACCGCGGTCGGCATCGCGGTGGCCACCGCGAGGTTCTCAAACGCGATGAGGGTGACGACCAGGACCAGCCCGGCGGTGGTCGCCCGGTAGGGCCGGGACAGCAGGGACGCCTGCCCGGGCCGGTCGATGCGGGTCACCCTTGCGACGGTACAAACGCGTGGACGCGACACGCCCGTTAACAGGCGTGTCGTGTCCACGGGATTGCCGGCGGCGGTGGTCAGCCCTGGCGCTTGGCGACCTCGTCGGTGAGCTGCGGTACAACATTGAACAGATCGCCCACCACGCCGAAGTCAGCAATCTCGAAAATCGGCGCTTCCGGGTCCTTGTTGATCGCCACGATCGTCTTGGAGGTCTGCATGCCGGCCCGGTGCTGGATCGCGCCGGAGATCCCGGCCGCGATGTAGAGCTGCGGCGAGACCGTGACACCGGTCTGGCCGACCTGCGAGGTGTGCGGGTACCACCCGGCATCGGTGGCGGCCCGGGACGCACCGACCGCCGCCCCCAGCGTGTCGGCCAGCTTTTCAATGATGTCGAAGTGCTCGGCGCCACCGAGGCCGCGGCCGCCGGAGACCACCACCGAAGCCTCGGTCAGCTCTGGCCGGCTGCTCTTCTGCTCGGTGACCCGCTCGATCACCCGGGCGCCGCGGGCCGCCTCCGAGATCGACACCGGCACCGGCTGCTGCTCAGCCGCGACCGGCGACGGCTCGGCAGTCACCGAGTTCGGCCGCATGGCGATCACCGGAGTGCCTCGGGAGACCTTGGACTTCACCACGGTGGTCCCGCCGAAGACGTTCTGGGTGGCGGTGCCGTCGGCGGCCAGCCCGACCGCGTCGGTGATCAGACCGGAACCGGTACGCAGCGCAACCCGGGCCGCAATTTCCCGCGCCTCGCCGGTGGCGGCGACCAGGACGGCGGCCGGCGCGACATCGGCCACCAGCGCGGCGAGCACCTCCGCCTTTGGCGCGACCAGGTAGCTGTCGAGGTCGGCGGACTCCGCGACGTAGACCTTGGTCGCGCCGTACTCGGCCAGCGGGCCCGCCAGCGGGCCGGCGGTGCCCGGCGCGCCGCACACCACCGCGGCCGGCTCGCCCAGCGCCCGGGCCGCGGTGAGCAGCTCCAGCGAGACCTTCTTGACCGCCCCGCCAGCGTGCTCGATGAGAACGAGAACCTCAGCCACGATCAACCTCTTTCACATCAGCTTGTTCGACGCCAGGTACTCGGCGATCTTCACGCCGCCGTCGCCTTCGTCCTTGACGATTTGTCCGGTCTGCCGCGGCGGCCGCTGGGCGAACTCCACGACCTGGCTGTACGCCGATGCCAGCCCGACGTCGGCCAGCCCGAGGTCGCCGACACCGAGGGTGGTCACCGGCTTGGACTTAGCCTGCATGATGCCCTTGAACGACGGGTAGCGTGGCTCGTTGATCTTCTCGACCACGCTGAGGACGGCCGGCAGGCTGGCTTCCACCAAGTCGTAGCCCTCGTCGGTGAGCCGCTCAATGCGTACCGTCTGGCCGTCGACGGTCACCTTGCGGGCCCGGGACAGTTGCGGTACGCCGAGCAGCTCTGATAGCAGCGCAGCCATCACCGACATCCGGGCGTCGGTGGACTCCGAGCCGGCAATCACCAGGTCCCACTGCACCGTGCCGAGCGCCTTGGCCAGCGCTGTCGCGGTTTGGATGACATCGGAGCCGTGCAGTGCCTCATCGGTGACGTGGATGCCCGCGTCGGCGCCCATCGACAGCGCCTTGCGGATGGTCTCGGTGGTGCGCGCGGGTCCCATCGACAGCACGGTCACTTGGCCGCCGTGCGCCTCCTTCAGCCGCAGCGCTTCCTCGACGGCGTACTCGTCGAGCTCGTTGATGACCGCGTCGACGGAGGCGCGGTCGAGTGTGTTGTCGCGGTCGGACAGCTTGCGCTCCGCCCAGGTGTCGGGCACCTGCTTGACCAGGACGACGATGTTCATCAGTCTGTACGCCCTCCGTATGGGACCACGCGGTCCCGCCCCCAACTAGTGGTGTTCGGCCTCTAGGTTGCCAGTCGTACCGATGCTACCCGTCAGTAACCTGCCTGCCGTATTCGATAACCAAGTGAGTCTCGTCACCTACCATCCCGCCGACTGCTTGCCAGTCAGCCTTATACCGGACATGGCCCAAACGGGCCGGAGGAGATAGTTACCTGTCCAGACGAGGCACCGGCCGATCGAGTCAATCCGGCGAAAGTAGCCCCCGCACACGGTGAACCGGTCCGCATACTCCTGACAACAGCTCCCTCCCTCCAGGCGAGGGGACACCGAACGGGGGGATGCGGCCCGGCGCGATCGCGCCGGGCCGCACCAGGCTTCTGCCGACCGGGCTGCCCGCTCCACCCGGCGTCGCTGGACGGTGTCGCTGGTCCTTTTCGGTGCGATCTGCGGCGTTGTGGCAATCTGGCCTCGTGGCCGGGGGTGGCTCCGCAGCGGCTGGGTGGGATTTCTTCGTCTCCTATGCCCAGGCGGATCAGGCATGGGCGGAGTGGACCGCCTGGCAGTTGGAAGATGAGGGTTACCGGGTCTTGGTCCAGGCGTGGGACATGGTGGCCGGGGTCAACTGGGTGCACCGGATGCATGAAGGTGTGCAGCGGGCGGAACGGACGGTAGCGGTGCTCTCGCCGGCATATATGTCGTCGGTGTACGGCACGGCGGAGTGGCAGGCGGCTTGGCGCGGTGACCCGCTGGGCGAGCGACGCGGCCTACTGGTGGTACGGATCGCTGACTGCATACGGCCGGGGCTGCTGGCCAGTGTGGTCGGTGTGGATGTGTTCGGCGTGTCCGAGGCTGCCGCCCGGCAGGTGTTGCGGACCGCGGTCCAGCAGGCGGTCCGGGGCCGTGCCAAGCCCGAGGGAGAGCCAGCGTTTCCGGCCGAGGGGCGGACGGTGCCAGTCCGGCCGCGGTTTCCCGGTGCGCTGCCAGCAGTGTGGAACGTGCCGGTACGTAACCCGAACTTCACCGGTCGGTCCAGCGAGTTGGAGCGGATCCAGACCGGGCTGGTGAACTCGGCGACGATGACGGTGCAGGCCCTACACGGTATGGGCGGGGTGGGTAAGACCCAGACCGCGATGGAGTACGCCCACTGCCACGCCAGCGGCTATGACTTGGTGTGGTGGTTGGCCGCCGAACAACCCGCGCTCCTGGCCGAGCAGTTCGCCGCCCTAGCCGACCAGCTCGGTCTACCGTCTGCGGGGGATCCGGCCGCAGCCGTACGGGTGGTGAGTGCCGAGCTGCGGCGCCGGCACCGCTGGCTGTTGATCTTCGACAACGCCGAGGCGGTGGAGGATATTCGGCCGCTGTTGCCAGGTGGGGCGGGGCATGTGCTGATCACCACCCGCCGAGGCGGGTTTCGTGACCTCGGCGGAGTGCTTGACCTGGACGTCTTGGACCGCTGCGAGTCGGTCGCCTTGCTGCGTGGTCGGGCCCCAGCCCTGGCCGAGGCAGAGGCTGACGCGGTGGCCCAGCGGCTGGGAGACCTCCCGCTGGCGTTGGCGCAGGCCGCGGCCTACTTGGACCAGACCGGCACCCCGGCGGGTGAGTACCTGGGCTGGCTGGAGGCTCGTGCCGCTGAGCTGCACGGGCGCGGTCGTGCTGGCGAGCATCCGGACACTATTGCCACCGTCTGGTCAGTCTCGATCCAGACGCTTCGGGCCATCCATCCGGCTGCGGTGGGGTTGCTGGAGCTGTGCGCATGGCTGGCGCCTGAGCCAGTGCCATTGGATATGTTCACCGCCCACCCCGACCAGCTTCCCGGCGCTGTGGGTGAGGCCGCCGCGGACCGGCTGGCGTTCACCGAGGCGGTAGGTGCGCTGGTGGACTACTCCCTGGCCCGCCGAACCCCGGATGGGCTGCTGCTACACCGGCTGGTCCAAGACGTCACCCGGCACGCCAGCGACCCGGGATCCCAGTCGCTGCCGGTGGTGCTCGGCCTGCTGCGCGCTGACCTGCCCGAGGAGATCCTCAGCGCGCCGGAAAACTGGCCGCGCTGGCGGCAGCTCCTGCCGCACGTTCTGACCGCCACCGGGCACCACGACGACACCCACCCCCTCGCCGCCGAGGACGCCTCCTGGCTGCTGGGCGGCGGGGGTGTCTACCTACGGACCCTGGGCCAGCCCATTGAGGCCCGGCCCCTGCACGAGCGCGCCTTGCGCATTGATGAGGCCGTCTACGGCCCCCGCCACCCCCAAGTCGCCACCGACCTGAGCAACCTCGGATGGACGCTGAGCGAGCTGGGCCACCCCGCCGAGGCCCAGCCCCTGCACGAGCGCGCCTTGCGCATTGATGAGGCCGTCTACGGCCCCCGCCACCCCCAAGTCGCCACCGACCTGAGCAACCTCGGATGGACGCTGAGCGAGCTGGGCCACCCCGCCGAGGCCCAGCCCCTGCACGAGCGCGCCTTGCGCATTGATGAGGCCGTCTACGGCCCCCGCCACCCCCAGGTCGCCACCGACCTCAGCCACCTCGGATGGACGCTGAGCAGGCTGGGTCACCCCGCCGAGGCCCAGCCCCTGCACGAGCGCGCCTTGCGCATCCGGGAGGCCATCTACGGCCCCCACCACCCGCAGGTCGCCATCGACCTCAGCCACCTCGGATGGACGCTGAGCGAGCTGGGTCACCCCGCCGAGGCCCAGCCCCTGCACGAGCGCGCCTTGCGCATCCGGGAGGCCATCTACGGCCCCCACCACCCGCAGGTCGCCATCGACCTCAGCCACCTCGGATGGACGCTGAGCGAGCTGGGTCACCCCGCCGAGGCCCAGCCCCTGCACGAGCGCGCCCTGCGCATTGATGAGGCCGTCTACGGCCCCCACCACCCCCAGGTCGCCACCGACCTCAGCCACCTCGGATGGACGCTGCGCGAGCTGGGTCACCCCACCGAGGCCCAGCCTCTTCTGGAGCGCGCTCTGCGTATCCACCAAGCCGTCTACGGCGCCGACCATCCCAAAACCGTACAATCGCTGTCCCGAGTCAAGGACCTGGCTCAGGCGGGTTCGGATGACAGTCGTACCTGTTGATCTTATGTGCGTGTTCGCGGGGGTTGAGGTACGTCCAAAGCCGGCTCACACGACAGGCTAGGCCGAGGCGCCGCTACAGCTTGGTGACTGCGTGGTGGCAGCGGGTAGGCTCGGTATGCAGAACTGCTCCGACGAGTTGCCACCGCCGGGATCAACGGCCGGAGAAGGGATCTGCCGCCGTGGAGGAGGGTATCGGTGCCACCGTCCGCTCCCTGCGGCTGCGTCGCGGGTTGAGCCTGGAAGTGCTGGCCGGGCTAGTCGGCCGGGACAAGTCGTGGCTGTCCCGGGTGGAGCGTGGGCTGCGCCCGTTGGAGCGCCGCAAGGATATCGCCGCGCTTGCCGACGCGCTGCAGGTCTCGGTTGTGGATCTCACTGGCCAGCCCTACGTTGTGCCGGGGAAACCCGAAGACGACGCGACGACGGCAATCCCGGCCCTCCGCCGCGCGCTGCAAGATCTGCCTAACCCGGCGGCTCGGGCCGAGATAGACCAGCTTGATGCGCAAGCCAGCGTTGCCAGGCAGATGCACGACGTGCTGGACCACTGCGGGCTCGGCCGGGTCCTGCCCGGTCTGCTTGTCGGGCTGCAGTCCACAATCCCGGCCGTGGCCAACGCCGAGGAGCGGCGACGGTTGCAGCGGCTATTGTTTTGGGCTGCCTTTGACACGCATTCGCTCTGCCGGAATCTCGGGTACCTCGACCTGTCCTGGATCGCCGCAGAACGTGCGTACGGCACCGCAGCGGATCTCGGCGATCCCGCGTGGCTAGCCGCGGTGGAGTACATTCGCGCGCACGCTTTGGTGCCCTCCGGCGCGTCAACAGCGGCCCTCGGTTATGCCTCGGCCGGCGCAGACGCCGCATCTACCCTCGATGGACTGGACGCCCGTGGTGTGCACGGCTCGCTGCTGCTGGTCGGCGCGTACTCCGCGGCACTAACCGGCGCCTTCGACGAGGCGGAGGAACGGCTACGCGCGGCGGAAGAAGTCGCCGTCACCGAGGTAGGCCGCACTTTCGCGGACAGGTTCTTTCTCCGTCCGGTCAATGTCGAGCTGCACCGGATGGCGGTGGCGGTCGAGGCCGGTCAGCCCGACCAAGTGATCGCCACCGCCCAGCGGGTCATCCCTGACTCGCTGGCCACTCGCGCCGACCGCCACGCGATGTATTGGGTTGATTTGGGCCGTGCACACGCGCAACTCCGGCACGACGACCAAGCCATCGCGGCGCTCCGCAACGCCGAAGCCGCGTCCCCGCTACGGACCAGGCTGCACCCGCTGGTACGCGAGACCGTGACCGGCATGCTCGGCCGGGCCCAGCGTGCTGCGGTCGGCCGGGACCTGCGCGGCTTGGCCTACCGGATGGGCGTCCCGCACTGAGCCGGTTTGCCATTCTGGCAACAACACTCCGCTTGGTGCTGCCTACGGTCCGTACATGGATGAGCGCACCGAGCCAGTCCCGGATAACGAACCAGGCACCCCCCGGCCGGCCTACCGGGGGCCATTCCGCCAGCGCGGTCTGGGCACCCGCATCGAGGAGTACGAACGCCGCGGCACCGAGGACTTCTTCGCCGGTGACTACCGGCCGCCCCCGGCCAAGGTGATGTGCGCGGTGTGCAAGGCGCCATCCGAGCACTGCCTGTGCGCCGCCCACCCCGACGCATTGCGCTATGCCTTGGCGCAAATCTCGGTCATCCACTCCCCCCGCGACGGGACGTGCTCCGGATGCGGGACACAAGTTGTGCTCTGCGGCTACCTCACGCTGCTGCGCCACGTCCGCAGCCACAGTGCCTGGACTCCCCCGCCCGACGGAGCACATCCGTCAGGCGGGGTTTGAGAGGGGCGCACCCCCAGCCTCCCGAAGCTGCCGGGGGTGCGCCCCACCCGGGATCGGCGCGTCACCAGCGAAAAGGCTCGCACCTGCTACGGGTCGGTGGCGCGCCGGTCCGTGGTAGCCACCCGGACGGCCGACAAGATCATGACGGTCGGGGAGTGACGACCATCCTTCGATCATCTAGGAAGCAGGTCGCATGGGTGGGCTCCTACGAGCTGGCCCAAGTCGGCGTCAGCGCGTACCGCGTGGCGACCAAGATCGCCTCCGATGCTGCGGACGCACTGGCGCCGGTGGGCGGCCGGCAGGCTGCGGCAGCCGCCGGTCATCTTCAGCTCGCGGCGAGCTGGGCGCTGTCCGCACTCGGCAACGCCGACGAGGTGGCCGACCGGCTGGACAAGTCCGAGCAACTCGCCGCCCGAGTGGATGGCCCGACCACCTTCGGTCGCCACCTGGACTTCAGTACCGCCAACGTACGGCTGCACCGGTTGTCCACCTTGGTGGAGTTAGGCGAGCCGGATGTCGGGATGGCCAGTGCCGGCAACCTGCACGTGGGCGACCTGCACGCCAGTCGCCAAACCTCCTACTGGATCGATCTCGGTCGAGCGCACGCGGCGCTGCGCCACGACGACCAGGCCATGGCCGCGTTTCGGCAAGCCGAGCAGCTTTCTCCGTTGAAGATGAGGATGCACCCGATGGTCCGCGAGGCCGTGACGGGAATGATGGGGCGGGCCCAGCGGGCGGCGGTCGGACGTGACCTGCGCGGGCTGGTCTACCGCATGCGGGTATCGCCCTGAACCGGGCCCGGCCTCAGATCAGCCTCACTTGCGTGGCCGCAATACTCCGACCTGGCATTCCTTTGAGGTTCGGGACATGGCGGAGCGCACCGAGCCAGTTCCGGATAACGAATCAGGCACCGCCCGGCCGGCCTACCGGGGGCTATTCCGCCAGCGCACCCCCGGCCTCCCGAAACTGCCGGGGGTGCGCCCCACCGGGACCGGCACGACCGCAACCAGGCCAATTCGCTGTCCAAGTTGCACGCTGTGACCCTCAGGCAATCGGTGACCTGATGCGCTGCTACGACGGCCGGGAGTGCGGAGGCGCACGGTGCCCCCCAAGACGACGAGGCCTCGCGCTGTGTGTACCCGCCGGGCCGATGGCACTTGCGCTGGCTGCGGCACCGCGGCCATGCTGTGCCGGCACCTGAGGCTCCTGGAGTACATCTGGGCGTCCTAGACGCCGCGGGCGACCGTACCAGTCCGGAACGGTGAACGGACGCTGCCTGGATAGTCGCCGAGAACTAGGCAGCTATGACGACTGGGAGACCGCGGAGTACGTGGCCGCCGACCCCGCCACACGCGAGCGAGAGGGACCGATGACTCGGCTCAGCCTCCCGTCGGTCCCTTGCGGCACGTCGTCAGCTCCAGCTCCTGTAGAGCAAATGGGGTGCCTCGGTCAGTGTCAGCCGATTGTCCCAGTCGCTGAAATGTGTCTCCGCGCCGAGTCCTATCGCGGTCCGGATGACAGCCTCAAGTGTCATGCGACTGGTGAGGATGTGCTCCTTTGTGGTGAGAACGGCGTCAGGGCGCAGCTGTGCCGAGCCGACGTGCAGGTGCGGGCGTTGCTCATCGGAGTTGCCAGTCGGTGCCAGTGGTAGTCAAGCACTGCACCGCCACCAGCTTCCTGAAGCGAGTAGATGTAGCCCCTGGTGCGGATACGTAACGGGCCGTAGCTTTCCCGGATATCCTCGATGATCTGGTACCGCATCCGTACCAGCAGCTCTAAGCTGGGCTTGCCCTTCAAGGGGATGTAGTTGTCGCCGTTGGCATACAGGCGATGGTCAGTGTTCAGAACTGTCCTCCCGCCTGGTGAGCATTCGAGCTTGATCGTGGCCACGCAGGCGAGGGCCTTCCTGAGCGGTTCGACGAAAGCCTGGAACGCCTCGTAAGGGCTGTTACCAGGCACCGGGCAGAAGCATCGCTAGCTGTGCGACGCGCGGGTCGTCGCAGTCGCGGTACTCGCCGGCAAGCCAGCGTCGTTGGAACGTCTCGCCGCTGACGTTCAGCACCCCCCTGGCCTCGGCATCGAGACGTTCCCATTCCTGCTCGGGGCTGATCTCTTCCACGTCGGTCGCCTCCGCCTCGGAGTCCTGATGGTGTCGTGGCATCCTTGCCCCCCTCATCCGCCGCCGTCCATGGGTCCAGTAACTCACGTGCTGCTGATGATCCGGGACAACATACTGATGCGATACCCGCCGGACGGGTCAGGTTCCGCGGCGCGTTGCGCGCCAGCTCGGGTCAGTCTCGACGCCGGGGGTCTGCCATGATAACGCCGCCGGTACGGCGCCTTGTATCTACCGATACAAGCGGCTTGTCCGCGACATCTAACCATGATGGTAGCAATCTCGGTCGGCCCGGTATCCACCGATCCGGGGTGTATGGCCGCGAGCACGCTGTGAGAACAGCGGGCCGGGCCCGAACCCGGGTGAAACGGGCTGGTCCATGAGGGCAACAACATGGGGGCGGGAAAAAACCAGGGCTCCGCTCCCGCCACCATCGTCCTCCCTTCCACCGGCGGGCGCCTTTCGGCCGTCGGAGGCTCTCAGGTGGACCCGAGGCGATGTGCCGGCGGGTGATCTTCCCTGGGGATGGGCACGTCCGGGTACTCGGCGGCGAGGTGGCCGAGGAACTGGGCGAACCGAACGCAGGTACACGGCCCGCGTCTGCTCGGCTACATTGCCGTTCTGCAGGCCAGGTCCTCTCGTCGTACTAGTTCGCGAGGTCCGTGACGTCGCAAGGTCACCGGAGCAGGGAGCGCTATGCGAGGACGCGACGCCAGCCACCCGAGCCGACCCTCACAGCCGGACCCGCAGGTCAGCCTCCCAGTTCTCGCCCTGACCGGCGAGCGGACGCTGCCCGGCATCGAGGTCGAGAACTACTGGTTTCGCCGGCATGAGGCTGCCTACCGGGCGGTACTCGCGCACTGCGCCGGCCAGATCGTGCTGGAGGCCGGCTGCGGTGAGGGCTACGGCGCCGACCTGATCAGCACGGTGGCCCGACAGGTGGTCGCGCTGGACTACGATCCCGCCACCGTCGCGCACGTGGCGGCCCGGTACTGCTCGGTGCAGGTCGTCCGCGCCAACCTGGGCGCGCTGCCGGTCGCCGGGCAGCGTACCGACGCGGTGGTCAGCCTGCAGGTCATCGAGCACCTATGGGACCAGCCCGGTTTCGTCCGGGACTGTGCCCGGGTGCTCCGCCCCGGCGGCCGGCTAATCCTCAGTACGCCCAACCGGCTGACCTTCTCCCCCGGCCGGGACACCCCGCTGAACCCCTTCCACAGCAGGGAACTCGCGCCGGCCGAGCTGGCCGATCTGCTGGCCGGCAACGGGTTTGAGGTGCGCGAGCTGCTTGGCCTGCGGCACGGTCCCCGACTGTCTCGTGTGGACAGCCGGTACGCCGGCTCGCTGGTCGCGGCCCAACTGGCCACCCCGCCGGAGCGCTGGCCGGCCGGGCTGCGCGCCGACGTGGCCGCAATCCGCGCCGACGACTTCGTACTGTCCACTGTGGACCTTGCGGAGAGCCTGGACCTGCTGGCGGTCGCCGTACCAGCATGACCATGCCGCGCCGGCCTGCCAGGGGGACGGCATCTCGCCGGTCAGGTCAAACATGTCAGGGCGACCGGGTACGTTCCGGACATGAACCCGCGCATCACCGCCCTCACCGACCTGTCCGTATCCATCGCCCGCGAGTACGTCGGCCTGCACGACGCCTACGACGGCCAGATCGCCGACCTGTCGCCGGACGGGGTACGGGCCGCGCTGGGCCGGCTCGGCGGCCAGCCGCTGAGCGACCCGCACGACGAGGCACACCTGGCCGCCTTCGAGCACGCCGCCCGGGTGTGGTTCGGCGAGTTCGCGGTGCACCGATCCAACCCGATCGTGCACTTGGACAACCTCGACTTGGCCTGTTACGACCGCGAGTACGCGCCGGTCGAGCAGCGGGCCGCCGCCAGGCGGCAGCACCTGGCCCGCTGGCCGGAGGCGATCGATATGGCGGTCGAGGCACTGGAGCGGGTGCCGGCGCCCACCGCCGAGGCCACCCTCGACTCGATCCGCGGCCTGGCCGCCGGGCTGGTCGAGGGCCGGGACCCGGTCGAGGATGCCGCGCTGGCCGCGCACGCCCGGCTGGTCGGGCACCTGGCAGTATTGGCCGCCCACGGCGATCCCGACCCCGCGATCGGCGCCCCGGCGCTGGCCCGGCTGCTGTCTGCCACCGAGGCGACCGAGGTCGATTTGGCCGCGCTGGCCGGGCAGGCCGCTGCCGAGCGCGACCGGTTGCGCTCGGTGCTGGACGAGGCTTGCGGCCGGCTCGCGCCCGGCCAGCCCACCGCCGCCACGGTGGCCGCGCTGCTGGCCGACCATCCAGACACCAGCGGTGTGCTGGCCGAGGCAGCCGCGCTGACCGCCGAGGTGATCGCCTGGACCAAGGAGCACGACTTGGTGCCCTTTCACGACGGCGAGTGCCGGGTTGGTCTGGCGCCGGAGTCCCGGCAGTGGGCGACGGCGATGATGGCCTGGGCCGCGCCATACGAGCCGCCCGGCCCGTCCTGGTACCACGTCACCCCGCCGCAGCCGAGCTGGTCACCGGCCGAGCAGGAGGAGTGGCTGCAGATGTTCAGCCGTACCACGCTGCCGGCGATCACCGTGCACGAGGTCGCGCCCGGGCACTTCTCACACGGTGTGGCGCTGCGGCACGTGCCGGGCGACGTCCGCCGTACGCTGCAAAGCGAGTCGTTCATAGAGGGCTGGGCGCACTACACAGAGGAGCTCGCGCTGGAGCTCGGCTTCCGCGCCGAAGACCCTCGGTACGCGGTCGGGGTGGCGATCGAGGCGCTGTTGCGGGTGACCCGGCTGGCCTGCTCGATCGGCCTGCACACCGGCACGATGAGTGTCGCGGACGCCGCCCGGAGGTTTGAGTCAGACGCCTTCCTGCTCGGTCCAGCCGCGCTGTCCGAGGCCCGCCGCGGCACCTTCGACCCAACCTACGGCCGCTACACCTGGGGCAAGCTGGAGATCCGGCGGCTGCGCGAGCAGGCCCGACAGCAATGGGGGTCGGGCTTCTCGCTGGCTCGCTTCCACCGCGCGCTGCTTGCCCTCGGCGCGCCGCCGCTTGGCCTGATGGACACCGCGGTGGCCACCGGCTGACCCGCCGGCGCCCGTCAGCCGGGGCCAGCTCAGTCAGCCGGTCAGCTCGGTCAGCCAGTGGCGCGCGAGGTGCCGAACATAGTGTCCAGGGTCACCGGGTGCAGCCCACGCTGGTGGATCAGCGCCAGCAGTTGGCCATACAGGTGGGTGACGGTCGGATGGTTGGCGTGCCCGAGCACGATCCGGCCGCCGGTCAGCCACTGCCGGGCCTGCTGCATCAGCACTGTAGGGGTCAGCAGCCGGGAGTCGCCAAAGGAGCCCTCCCACATCAGGATCCGGGTGTAGCCGAGCTGGCCGGCCACCTCATCGGTACGGGCGTTATGCCGGCCGAACGGCGGTCGGAACCACGGCCGCGAGGTGATCCCGAAGGTCCGCTCGATCCACTCCTCGTTGCGTTCGATGTCGGCCCGGATCGCCGCGTCAGGCAGCCGGAGCATGTCCCGGTGGGTGTAGGTGTGGTTGCCGATCTGTACCTGACCGGCCTCGATCAGCGGTCGTAATGCGGTGGCGTGCTGGTCCCAAATGCGCTGGTAGGTGCCGTTCGGCGAGAAGGTGATCGGGACGCCGGACAACCGGGCGAACTCCACGTATCTGGCCACCGTCACCGGGTCGTAGCCGTCATCAATGGTCAACGCCACCTGCGAGGTGCTGCCCGGGCCGCCGGGCGCGCTGAAGATCACCCTGGTCGGGCCAGGATGCGGCGGGGGTACCGGCGGCAGCGGCCGGACCGGGCCACGCGGCACCACCGGGCCGGACTGCCGCACCGCCCCCCGGACCGGCGTCGGCGTGCCGGCCACCGGCTGGCCTAACGGCTGGACCGCTGGACGGGCGCCCTGACAGCCGGCCAGTACGCCCAGCAGGCCAGCGGCCATTGTGGCCAGGAACAGTCGACGGTCCTCGGCGAGCGCTCTCAGGCTGACATCCACCTGCACACTGTAGGCGCACGCCGCTCAGCCGGGAGACAGGCCGTCCACGGCGGCCCGAAGCGTGGATAGCCGGTCGCGCAGTTCCTCGACGGTGAAGGCAGTCTGGCCACGCGGGGACGGGATCTCGGCGCCTGGATCGGCGTAGACCGAGGACCAAGCTCGCCGCTGGTGCGTCTCCAGGAACAGCGTCACCGTCAGCAGCGATGACACCTCAACTCGGTGTAGGAGGTCCGCGGACATGGTGTACGCCGCACCCTCCGGCAGGTCCGCGACGAGCCCGACGGCCATCCGCGCGTTACCGACCCGGTCGAACCGCCACCGGCGGTCGACTATCTCGCTGGTCTCCCGAAACTGCACCATGCGCACCCCCCGGTCGGAGAGGTGGTGCAGGTAGGTCCGCAGCCGGCCGGCTACCACCACCGAGCTGAACGGGTATCGGTGATTGTGAACGTGCTCACGTCCGCGTGCCGCGTCGGGCCACCACACGTGCAACCGGAGCTGCCCGAGCGGCGCCGCGGAAGCCAAGATCAGCTTGTCAAAGCCGAGCGGGTGCCGGTAGGACCGGGCCGCCACCTGCTCGGCGAACGACTCCTCGGCCAGCATGGCGTCGAGCAGCCGCCCGAAGGTGGGCCGCCGGGACAAGGCATGCAGCAGGCCGTCGGCTGGCGGCATGTCTGCGGCTGGGCCGGCCGGCTCGGTGAGCGCCTCGACCAGCGCGGCCGCGATGCTGGCCTGCGACAGCTCCCCGAGGGCAGGGCCGACCATCCGGCTAGCTCGGCGCGAGGTAGACGAGGCACAGCTCGTGGTCGGAGCAGGTGGGGAGTACGAGTGGCTCGGCTGCGGGGATAAGTTCGGTGGAATACAAGATGTCGTCGGTCGACTGGCCACGGTGCGTCGGGCGGTCGCCGATCGCCCGGGCCAGCACCCGGTCGCTGACATCGAGCAGCAGGTCGCGGCGCGGGGTGTTGAAATCGCCGCATACGACCAGCGGGTCACCATCGAACTTGCCGAGTTCGTCGGCGAGCGCCTGCCAGATCGGCGCGAACTCCGCCTCGTCCGGCGTCCGACCGAAACGCCGGAACGGGAGGGCGTGTACCGACGCCACGGTCACCCGGAGGCCGTCGAATTCGACCGTCCCGGCGATCATGCCTTTCTCGAAGCTGTGCATCCGCTGGCCGTTCGCCTCGATCTGCAGACCGGGGTTGGGCAGCAGGTCCAAGCCGTGTCCGACGATCGGAACGCGGCTGGCGATGCCGAGACCGGCGCGGTGGTCCGGCAGGTAGGTCGACGGCGACAGCGGCTCGGCGTAGACATGGCCCAGCGGCGAGTCCCGCAGAGCGTCCAACACCGCAGACCGGCCGACCGGATCGAAGTCGATCTCCTGCAGGGCGAGCACGTCTACGTCATACTCCGCCAGCAGTGCGACCAGCGGGGCCAGCGCGTCCGGCTGGGCCGCGACCGTGGTGCAATGCTCCGGCAGACCCTCCCGAGCATTCCACGAGCCCACTCGCAGCAGGCTGGTCATGGCGGCCACGGCAGGTTCCGCAGCGAGTATCCCTGCAGCACTGCGACGCCCTGGTACATCATCCAAATCGGCTCCAGATCACTGTTGCGCCGACGCCACACGCCATCAATCTGGCAGTCCAGAACGGCACGCACCGCAGACCGTACTCTATTCAGATCATCCTCATCACCAGCCATTATCAGGGCCCGCGCCACCCAAGCGGGGGTGAAATGCCCGACGACCACGGCGTCGGTGCCCTCTCCTGCCGGCCGGTTCACCTGCTCGTCCAAATACTCGTAGTCGGCGTGGTGGCGCAGCCATTCGGCCCCTGCCGCGATGTACCGGGCCCGCCGGCCGCTCGGGTCGGGCGCGACCTGGTCGGCCCGGGCGAGGGCGACCACGGTACGGGCGGTGTGCGGCACGGAGGGTCCGGCGACCCTGCCGTCCGCCCAACGTCCCCACCCGAACTGCAGCGGAGTACGGTCCGGGACGATCTGGGCACCATGCTCTAGCTGCTCGGCAAGTTGGGCGACCCTGGCCGAGGATGGATCGACGTCGGCCAGCGCGCTCAGCGACGTAGTGATCACGGTCGTCAGCGCCAAGCCGGGGTCGGCGACCGGGTCGAGCAGCTCGCCGAACCGGGCGACCAGCGCGGTCCGGGTGCCGGTGTCCAGGCCCGCACGGATGAGGGCGGGCAGCACGAACGCCGTGATCTCGGGTCGGGCCACGTCGGCGCGCTGGGGCCGGGCCGCCCAGCCACCGCCCGGATGCTGCATGGCCAGGACCGACCGGATCACCTCGGCCACTTCCAGCCTTGGATCCCGAATGTCCAGCGCGAGCGCCAGCCGGAGCCCGTACGCGCTGCCCACCGCACCAGGCGGGCTGTCCCCATCGAGGAACTGTGGCCAGCCACGGACCCTGGTGTCGCCGTGGACGCCGTCGCGCAGGCTCGCCAGCAGCCGGTGCCGCCCGCCAGCCATGATCTCGTACACGGAGCTGGCGGGGGCCGTCCCACTCGATCGTCGTAGCACCTGCGGTTCGGCCACCTCAGCCGGCGGCCTGACTGCTGGCCCTGGCGGGGCCGGGCCAGCGGGGTCAGCGGGGTCAGGCTGCAGTGGCGGGTCGGGGACCAGCATCCGACGAACAGCCGGCTGCTGGAAGGCCACCAAGACCACCAAGCCAACCAGCGTGGCGCATACCCACGCGAAGACAGACCGCAGCCAGTCCGCCGTGAACCCGCCGCTCGGCAGGTAGTCAATGAGGATGCTGTAGGAGGCAAAGATGACGCCGAACGGACCGAGCTGAGCGAGGCGGAACCCGATCACCCGCAGCCGCCGGAACCGCCGCTGAGACACCACGGCCGGACGGCGCGACGGCTCACCGCTCGAGCTGCCGTCTGGGCCATTGGCCGGGGACGGCACGACCGCCGTCGAGTCCTCACCCACAGCCACCGGACCCTCCCAAGGCGCGGCGCAGTACTCAGTGTCAATGCTGACGAGCGTATACATCCTCGACTACTGTCAGGGGCTGCAGCCCGTCGCCGAGAGATACTCGGTGATCGCCCAACCGGTACGGCCGTCCGCCGCTGTCACCTGCACCCACCGGCCGTCTCGCGCCGAGCCGGCCACCCTCACCCGGTCACCGCGGTGCAGGGTCGCGGTAACCTGGTGCCCGGCCGGCTCGCTGCGGAGAGTGATGTCACGGGCGCACACCACGCGACTGCTGGTCGGTGGCTCGCCCTGATGCCGCCAGCGCGCGGTGCCGACCACCACACCGGCCAGCACAACAAGCGCCGCCGCCAGCAGGGCTAACCGGGTCCGCCGCCGGCCGGCCGCGCTCCTGGCCAGTCTCGGTCGGCGACCAGCCAGCGCGGCGACCAGCGCAGCACGGAACTCCTCGGCGGTGCTGAACCGGTCGGCCGGCTCGCGAGCCATCGCCCGGGCGACCACCGCGTCCACCGGCTCGGGCACCGCCGGGTTACGCTCCCGGGCACTCGGTGGCCCAGCCATGATCACCGCGTAGACCAGCTCCGGCAGCGTCGCGGCAGCAGCGTGCGGTGGCTGGCCGGTCAGCGCCGCGTACAGCAACGCACCGAGCCCGTACACGTCGGTGCGGGCGTCCACCGGCTCGCCACGCCACTGCTCCGGTGACATGTACAAATAGGTGCCACCGGCGCCACCGCGTACCTCCTCGGAGGTGACAGTGCCGGCAGACCGCAGCCACTGCGGATCCTCGGTCAGCCGACCGACCGTGCCGTTGAATGGTGGCGGCCCGGCGACCCCGAAGTCAGTCAGCAGCGCTCGGGGGGTGGCTCCTGCGCTGTCGCCGGTGCTGAGCAGTACGTTCGCCGGCGTGATATCGCAGTGCACCACGCCCGCCTCCTGCAGTGCCCCGGCGGCGGCCGCAACCTGACTGACCACCGCCACCGCTTGGTCCGGCAGCAGCGGCCCATCCCGGTCGAGGACCCGCTGCAGGTCCTCGCCGGCCACCCGGTCCATCACCAGGTAAAGCAGGTCGCCGTGCTCGCCGTGCTCATGCACCTGGACCACGCCGGAGTGCCGCACCGCTTGGGCGGCCTGGGCCTCGCGCAGGAACCGGCGCCGGGCGTACTGGTTGTCGCCAGGCCGGATCACCTTGATCGCGACCTGCCGGTCGGTGCCGTCCTGGCTGGCGGCGTAGACAACGCCCATCCCGCCGCGGCCGATTTCGGCGATCAGCCGGTAGCCGGGTACCGCATCGGCACTGTCCGGACCGTCCGGATTGCTGGTCAAGACACCCCTCTCATGTTGCCACGATAGCCGCAAGTCACCATATTGCGTTCACCGCAGTAATGACGTGACCCGTCCGTGTAGCCAACCCACGGACCGGGCCGCCGGGCCCGCGGCTACCCGGTGCGACGCAGCAGCGGCACCACCTCCGCCAGCGCGGCCAGGCAGCCTGCGGTCAGGTCGGCGGTCGATGCGTGCTGCCCGTCGTCCGGCGCCGGGTGGGACACCGCCCGGTCCAACGCAGCCAGCAGCAAGTCGCGGTCCGCGTCCGGGGTGCAACCGCGGACCGCGTCGGCCACCTCGCCCAGCTCGATGTAGGCGCGTGCCACCAGGTTGGGCCGTGGGGCGTCTTCCAGCAGCAGCGCGGCCAGCCGGAGCAGCCGGCGGCCGGCCCGCCGGATGAGCTCCGGGCCGAGCTGGCCGGCGGCCGCAGAGTGCTCACTGATCCGGGCCCGGACCGCGTCGATCCACGGCTCGACCGTGCTGCCCAGCCACAGCGGGCCGGAGGCCAGCTCGTCGTCCGGCTCCGGCATCCCCCAGCTTCGCCGGCGCCGCCAAACAGTGACGAGCTGCCGGTTCAGACCGAGCGCGTCCGCGATCTCGGCGATCCCGTAGTGCCGGCGCCGCACCTCCTCCGCTGACATGACATAACTGTACTCAGTAATTTCATCTCTTGTCATCTCAGATAGCAGAAGCTACCTTGCATAGCGGTACACGTACTTTTAGATGACAACCTCACCGACAGGAGACGATCAATGCGCCTTCCTACCCGGCTACTGGCGCCGGCCGTGCTTACCGCCAGCGCCCTGGTCCCGATCGCCGCTGCCCCCGCTCAGGCTGACGTGACCACGCCCAGCCTGATCACCTGCGTTGATGCCCACTTGTGGGGCAACTTCGACGGCAGTCACTACTCAAACCCGATCACCCTGCTGCACAGCGGCGACCGGGTCGGCTGGCGCTATCAGAACGGCGACGCCGACATGGTGCTGTGGTACGCCGGCGGCGTCTGGGGCTTCGTTCAGGCCTCCTGCGTCGCCGTCGGTGCCGGCTGAGCTCCTACCCGTCTCGATCCGATCCGACAAACCTGACAAGGAGTCCACCATGATCAGCAAAAAGATCGCCCGGCTGGCTGCAGCCAGCACGCTGGCCGCCGGCTGCCTCAGCGCTACTATGGTCGCCGTGACCGGCACCGCGAGCGCCGGCACGGTCACGCCGTACGCCAATCACACCGTGTGCGCACAGGACCTCTACGTCCGCGACGCGCCGTTGGGCAAAGTCATCGGCACGCTCTACTACGGCGAAACCTTCGACTACCACTACTCCAACGGCAACGGCTGGGACTACGGCTACGCCTACGGACACGCCAACCTCTACGGCTGGGTCGAGGCGGGTCACTTCTGCTGAGCGCCATCGCTTAGCTCCCGCATTTCACTCGCCAGGGCCGCCGGCACCGTCCGGCGGCCCCTCCCGGCGGCCTCTCCCGGCGGCCCTGGTGCGGTTCTAGGAGGTCACCCGATGTACCGAGTTCGCACCACACGTACGGTCCGACCGCTGCTGTCCGGCGTCGCCGTACTCGCCCTGACCGCAGCCGCCACCGGGCAGGCAGGCACCGCCGAGGCGGGCACCCTGCACTCCGTGATCACCGCGCCGTCGCCGTCCACCGGAGCACCGATCGCCGGCGGCGGAAGCTGGATCGTGAACAAGCCGTCCGGCTACTACCTCGGTCGCGAGCTGGCCGGCGGCCACTTCGACAACGAGGCGAACTCCAGCGGCAACTGGCACTACGGCCGGGCGGTGACGGGGATCAACATGTGCGGCTGGGCGATGCCTGGCTCGCTGGGCGCCAACCTGGGCACCGTCGCGGACAGTTGTTCCATGGCGACCCAGGCCACCCTCTCGCACCGGCTGAACGTCGGCCGGGACTACAACTCCCCCGCGCACCAGGCCACTGACGGCAGCCCGGTACCGGCCCACACCGGCTGCACGCTGTACTTCAACTACTTCTCCGGGACGAGCTTCGCCGGTGGCGCCAACGGCGGCCACTGGGCCAACCCGGCTGGGGCGCCGCAAAGCTCGGTGCAGTACCGGTTCACCACGCTGGACGGCCAGGCGGCGGTGGTCCGCGACACCATGTTGGGCTGGGGATTCCTGCCGATCGGCTGCGTACAGCGGCCGGCTAACCTCTACAACGACAACGACTGAATGGCGGTATGCCGAAGTTGTCATGGACACTGGTCCCGTGCTGGATGTTGACCTGTTGATTATCGGCGCGGGACCAACCGGTCTATATGGAGCCTATTACGCAGGGTTTCGGGGCCTGGTCACCGCCATCGTGGACGCGCTACCCGAGCTGGGTGGCCAGGTCACCGCGCTGTATCCGGAAAAGATGATCTACGATGTAGCTGGTTTCCCGGAGATCCGTGGCCGGGAGCTGGTCAAGCGGCTAGCCGACCAAGCGGCGCCGTTCGACCCGTACTACGCGCTGGGCGAAGTAGCCAGCGAGCTGACCCATCAGCCGGATGGCACGCTGCTGATCCGTACCGATGCCGGCACCGAGCTGCATGCCAAGGCGGTCCTGGTGACCGGCGGGATCGGCGAGTTCCATCCCCGCCCGCTGCCGGTCGGCGAGTCTTGGCTTGGTCGCGGGCTGACGTACTTCGTCCCGCGGCTGGACGACCATGCCGACCGGGACGTGATCATCGTTGGTGGCGGGGACAGCGCGTTTGACTGGGCGCTGAACCTGCACCCGGTGGCCCGCTCGATCACCCTGGTCCACCGGCGCGACCGGTTCCGGGCGCACGACCACACCATCCGGCAGGTCGCCGACTTGGGCGTACCGATCCTCACCTTCACCGAGATCGCCGAGCTGCATGGCAACTCGTCGCTGGAGCACGCCGTGGTGCGGCACAACAAGACCGGCGTCGAGCAGCGGCTCCCGGCGCAGTCGGTGGTCGCGGCGCTAGGCTTCACCGCCGACCTCGGGCCGCTGGAAGGCTGGGGGTTGCGGATCGAAAAGAAGCACATCGCGGTCGACACCACGATGGCGACCAACATGGACCGGATCTACGCGGCTGGCGACATCGCCGACTACCCGGGCAAGGTACGGCTGATCTCGGTCGGTTTCGGCGAGGTGGCGACCGCGGTGAACAACGCTGCGGTGGCCATTGACCCGTCTGCGCACTTGTTCCCGGGCCACTCCTCCGACTCCGGCTGACCGGCGTGGCGAGGTTCAGCCGGACCGGAATGGAACCGGACGGCTGCGCTCGGTAGTCTGACCGGCCGGCAGCACCGGGAGGGGCTTCGGACGTGGACGGCTCGGACACCGAGGATGTGTTTACCGCGGCTCGTACCGCGCTGCGTTCGGTGCAGCAGGCCCGGGCCACGGTGGCTAGCCTGGCCGGGCGCGGGCGATCGCCGGACGGCTTGGTCCGGGCCAAGGTCGGTGGCGACGGGCTGCTGGAGGCGGTCCGGCTGCGACCCGATGCGATGCGGTTAGCGGCCGACACGCTCGGCCAGCAGATCTGCGCCGCGGTCCGGGCCGCCCAGCAGAGCCTGGCTCGGCAGGCCGGCGAGGTACGGGCCGGCGTGTTCGGCACGGGTGCTGCCGAGGTCGGCGACCCCGCTGGCCTGGCCGAGCAGCTTGCTGCCGTACAGGAGCAGTTCGCCAGCCGGCTGGACGAACTCAGCCGCTCGCTGGAACAGATCTACCGGAGGTTGGACGGTTGATGCGAATCGACACCGACGCGGTCCGGGGGGCGGCGGCTCGGCTGGACGGTACGGCCGCGGAGCTGGCCGACGACTTAGGCCGGCTAGCCGCCGCGACCGCGGCCGATCCGACCGGTGGGCTGGCCAGCGTCGGTGCCGCCTACCAGGGTACCCGGACGGCGGCGCTAGAGCAGGGTGCGGGGTTAGCTCATGGGCTAGCTCAGACCGCCGCCGAGTTGCGGGCGGCGGCCGAGCGGGTGGTGTACGCGGACGCGGCCACCGCCAGCGGGATCATCGCCGCCGGTCGGGAGCGCTGAGCCCGATGGGCCTGCTGTTGCCGGCCGAACTGGCGCCGCTGCTCACCGCGGCCGGCGGCGGCTGGCCGGAGGCTGATGAGGACCTGCTGCACGCCAGCGCCGAGCAGTGGCATGGCTTCGCCGACCGGCTGCGGGAGCGGGCCGGCGAGGTCGACTCGGCGCTGCGGCAACTGCGGGACGGTACCGCCGACCCCGACCGGCCGGTGGTTGCCGAGCGGGCCGGCGGGCCTGCCGGCCCGCTCACCGACGGAGCGTTGGCCGCCGAGGCGATCGCGTTCGCATTGGCCGGTACGGCCCGGGTGGTGCTGGAACTTAAGGCGGTGACGGTGGCCCAGCTTGGCTTGCTGGCCGCCCGGCTGGCCGCCGCGGTCCCGGACGGGGCGCTAGCCGAGTGGGTGACCGCGACCGCGATGACCGGTGCCGCGCTCCGGCAGGCCGGGACCCGGGCCGCGGAGGTCCTCGACGGCGCCGTCGTCCGGGTCCTGACCGCCGCCGAGAACCGCCTACGCACCCCCCACCCTCCCCACCGATCTTGACCCCTCCCCGCCGATCTTGCCCTCCTCCCCGCCGATCTTGACGAAGTTGCTGGAATTCCGGCCCGGATAACGACATCTTTGTCAAGATCGGCGGGAGGAGGTGGTCAAGATCGGCGAGGGGGGTTGCGGGAAGGTGCCCGGGAGGCGTGGCGGGCGCCATCGACCAGTGCGGCGCGGCGTACCGCCTCGGCCTCGTAGTCCTCCGCCCGGTTGCGGACCACCCGGGCCGGTACGCCGACCGCCACGCTGTAGGCCGGTAGGTCCTTGGTGACCACCGCGTTGGCTCCGACCACGCAGCCGCGGCCGATCGATACCCCGCGCAGGACGGTCACCTTGGTACCAATCCATACATCGGCCCCTATCCGGACCGGCGTCTTGATGATGCCCTGGTCCTTGATCGGCACGTGGATGTCGCCGAGGATATGGTCGAAGTCGCACACGTACACCCAGTCGGCCACGATCGTGGCGTCGCCGAACTCGACATCCAGGTAGCAGTTGACCGTACTGTCCCTGCCGAACACGCACTTGTCGCCAATCCGCAGGGTGCCCTCGTGCGCCCGGATCGCGGTACCGCTGCCAATGTGCACCCAGCGGCCAATGATCAACCGGCCGTAGCCACGCCGAGCGGACAGCTCCACCCGCCGGTCGAGGAACACCAAGCCCTCAGTGATGATGTGCGGGTTTCGCAGCCGGAACACCAAAAACCGCCAGTACCGCACTAAGTGCCAGCGCGACCAGGCCCGGTGCCGAATCACCCACCGCAGGCTGGCCACGGTCAGGAACCGGGCCTGCCGCGGGTCACGCCGACTGCCGATCATGCCGTAGCACGGTACTGCCCCGGCCGGGACCCGACCCGGTCCCCGGGCCGCTCAAATCACATCCGGGAGTCTTCGGGGCGCTCAAGTCACATTCCGGGATCAGTGGGGGAGCTGGAGCCGGCTGCCATTGCTTCCCGCAAACGCGTGGACGCGACACGCCCGTTAGCGGGCGTGTCGCGTCCACGCGTTGCGGAGGCTAGGGCTTCACGCCGGTCATCAGCGCGTTGTAGAACAGCCCGGCCGGCACCACCCGGGCCAGCACCTTTGCGTCCACAGCGGACAGCCGTTGCCAGGTGTGATAAGCGAACATTGCCCAGCCCCAGCCGAGCTTGTCCTTGGGTACCGCGCACTCGAAGGTCCGGACCGGCCAGCCGAACCAGGCGGCCAGCAGTTCCTCGGTCTTCACCTCGACCTCGACCGCGCCGGCCCGTACGGCGAACTCGCGCAACCGAGCCGGGACAAAGGTGTGCAGATCCACCACCGACTCCAGCGCGGCCGCCCGGGATGACTCGGTCAGCTCGACCTGCGGCCGGCGCCAGCCGCGCAGCGGCGGCAACCTGGTGACGTTGGTGGTGGCCCACCAGGTCAGCCGGGACAGCCGGCGGGCAACCACGTCGCCGTACCGCGTCGGCTCGCCGGCAAACACGAACCGGCCCCCCGGCCGCAGCACCCGCAGCACCTCACGCAGCGCCATCTCGACATCCGGGATGTGGTGCAGCACCGCGTGCCCGACCACCAAGTCGAACTCGCCGTCGCCGTACGGCAGGGACTCCGCGTCGGCGACCCGCCCCTCGACATCGAAGCCCAGCTCGCGGGCATTACGGCAGGCGACCTCGACCATGCCCGGGCTGATGTCGGTGACGTACCCGCAGTCCAACACACCGGCCTGCCTGAGGTTGAGCAGGAAGAAGCCGGTGCCGCAGCCCAGCTCCAGTGCCTTCCGGTACGGCCAGCCGCGCCGGCCGGCGATAGTCTCGAACCGCTCGCGGGCGTAGCGGATGCACCGCTCGTCATAGGAGATCGACCACTTCTCGTCGTAGCGGCTGGCCTCCCAGTCGTGGTAGAGGATGTTGGCTTGCTTGGGATCGTCGCGGGCCGCCTCGACGTCCTCTGAGCTGATGCCCATCTCGCCTCCTCACCTGCGCTGCCCGGTAGACTCCCGTTGCCCGGCAGACCCTATTGTCCGGTAGAACCCTATTGTCCAGTGAACTCGGCCTGACCCGGCCCCCGCTCGACGAACGACCGCATCCCGATAGTGCGATCATCGGTGCCGAACAGGCTGGCGAACAGGTAACTCTCCAGCCGCAGCCCGCTGGTCAGGTCGGCGTCCAGCCCACCGTCGATGGCGGCCTTAGCAGCCCGCAGCGCCATCGCCGGGCCGGTGACGAACTGGCTGGCCATCGCTCGGGCCGCGTCGTACACCTCCTCTGGGGCGACCACCCGGTCCACCAAGCCGATCGCCAGCGCCTCGGCGGCCGCGACGAGCCGGCCGGTGTAGATCAGGTCCTTAGCCCGCGCCGGGCCGATCAGCCGGGGCAACCGCTGGGTGCCGCCGGCGCCCGGGATGATGCCGAGCAGGATCTCCGGCTGGCCGAACCTGGCGTTTTCGCCGCACACCCGGAAGTCGGCGGCCAGTGCCAGCTCACAGCCGCCGCCCAGGGCGTACCCGGTGACCGCAGCGACAACCGGCTTGGGGATGCGGGCCACCGAGTCGAAGGCGGAGGATAGCGCGGCCGCCCGCAGCGCCATCGCGGAGTAGGTCATGTCGACCATCTCCTTGATGTCGGCACCGGCCGCGAACACCTTCGGCCCGCCGTAGACCACCACCGCCCGGACATCGGTACGCGCGCCAGCCTCGGTGGCGGCCGCCCGCAGCCCCTCCTGGACCGCGGTGCTCAGCGCATTCATCGGCGGCCGGTCCAGCCGGATGGTGCCGATCCCGCCCTCGACCGCAAGCTGGACAAACTCGCTCATTCCGCTCCCGACCTCCTTCACGTCGCTGCCGGGCGCAGCCTAACCCGAACCTCGGGCTAGCCTGGCCGGGTGTTGCCGGACTCCGTGGACCTCGCCGTGCTCGGCGCCGGGCCGGCCGGGCTGGCGGCGGCGTGGCGGGCCGCGGGGCGCGGGCTGTCGGTGGCGGTCCTGGATCGGGCCGAGGCGGTCGGTGGGATGACCGCGTCGTTCGAGGTGGCCGGGATCCGGGTGGACTTCGGCAGCCACCGGCTGCACCCAGCCACCCCGCCGCACCTGCTGGCCGCGCTGCGCGGGCTGCTTGGCGCGGACCTGCAGCTTCGGCCGCGACATGGCCGGCTGCGGGTGTACGACCGGTGGGTTGGTTTCCCGCTGCGGGCCGGCGAGCTGGTCCGTTGCCTGCCGCCGCTCGCACTGCGCCGGATCGCCCGGGATGCGCTGTGCGCACCGTTCCGCCGGTCCGACGGCTCCTCCTACGGCGCGCTGCTCGCCGCCCGGCTCGGGCCGGAGTTGTACGGCGCGCTGTACGAGCCGTACGCGGTTAAGTTGTGGGGGCTGGCCGGGCAGGACATCGACGCCGAGCAGGCCCGCCGCCGGGTAACCGCGGACAGTCCGTGGAAGCTCGCCGGCCGGGTGCTGCGCGGCGGGCGGGCCGGCGGCGGGCCGGGCCGGGTGTTCTACTACCCGCGGCACGGCTTCGGGCAGCTCGCCGAAGCGCTGGCCGAGGCGGCGGTCGGCGCGGGGGCGAGCATCCACACCGGCGCCGAGGTAACGCATTTGGATGTCCGCGGCGGGGGGCCGGTGCTGCGGCTGGCTGGCGGTGGCGCGCTGCACTGCGGGCACGTGTTCTCTACCGTGCCGCTGACCGCGCTGGCCGGGTTGGTCCGGCCGCTGCCGCCTCCGGAACCGGCGCGGGCGGCGCAGCGGCTGCGGTTTCGGGCCATGGTGCTGGTGTACTTGGTGCACGAGGGCGGCCGGTGGACCGAGTACGACGCGCACTACCTGCCCGGTCGGAATACCCCGGTCAGCCGGGTCAGCGAGCCGACCAACTACCGTGCCTGGGCCGAGGACCCGACCAACCGCAGCGTGCTGTGCGCGGAGCTGCCTTGCGACCCCGGCGGTCCACTGTGGAAGATGGCGGACGGCGAGCTGGCCGGGCTGGTCACCAAGGGGCTGGCCGGCAACGGCCTGCCGCCGGTCCGGCTGGCCGAGATGCAGGTGCGCCGGCTACGGCAGGTGTACCCGGTGTATCGAGTCGGGTACGCCGAGGCGCTGACCAGCCTGGCGGCCTGGGCGAGCGGGCTGGATCGGGTGACCACTTTTGGCCGGCTGGGACTGTTCGCGCACGACAACACCCACCACGCGCTGGCGATGGCCTTCGACGCGGTGGACGCGCTGCGCCCCGACGGCCGGCGGGATGCCGAACGCTGGGCCGCAGCCCAGGCCCGGTTCGCCCACCACGTGGTCGAAGACTAATTTCCGCCGATCTTGACAAAGATGCTGGAATTTCAGGCTCGATAACGACATCTTCGTCAAGATCGGCGGAGAAGGCGGCCGGGAAGGGCGGTTAGGGGGTGGGGTTGAGTTCGCGGTGTACGGCCGGCAGCACGCGGCGCAAGTACTCGCCGAGCCGGACGAAGGACGTGCCGGTGGTCCGGTACGCGTAGCTGATCGGCACCTCGGCGTACCGGTACCCCTTGCCCAGCAGGTCCAAAGTGAGCACCTGGGCGTAGTTGTAGTCATGCACGATGTCGGCCGCAGCCGCCGCCTCGGGGCTGAACGCGCGGTACCCGCTCTGCCCGTCGGTGAGGTCCGGCCGGCGGGCCATCCAGCGTAGCCACCGGGTCAGCAGCACGTTGCCGGCCCGCCGGTGCGGCCGCATCCGACGCCCCCCACCGCGAAACCGCGAGCCCACCACATAGTCCGCCCCCCCGGCCAGCACCGGTGCGGCCACCCGGCCGAGCTCCTCCGGCGGGTACTCGCCGTCCGCGTCCAGGTACACCACGCAGGCCGGCTGGCAGGCCGACGCCTCGGCCAGCCCGCGCCGCACCGCCGCGCCCAGTCCCCGGTTCGCCGGCTGCTGCAGCACGGTCGCGCCAGCCGCAGCAGCCACCGCGGCGGTCCGGTCGGCCGAGCCGTCGTCGATCACTAGCACCCGCACTGGCCGGCCACCCACCACACCCGGCACCCGGCGGACCACCTCGCCGACCGAGGACTCCTCGTCGTACGCCGGGATGATCACCACGACCGGCGCGCGATCATCGACCGGCTGCCGCGCCGGCCGGGCCGGCAGCACTGTCGGCAGCCGCCACCGGCCGAAGTACCCCGGCGTCGGCGCCACCACCGCCACCCCGCCGACCACCAGCGCGTACGCCGTCTTTGCCGCATGCGCCACCAGCGCGGTGGCCAGCGCTGAGCCGACCGGTACGCCCAGCCCGACCAGCGCCGCGGTGGCCGCCGCCTCGTACGAGCCGATCCCGCCCGGCGTCACCGCCACCGTCTGCGCAGCGATGGTCACCGCGGTCACCGCCACCGCGGCCGGGTAACCCAGCCCAACCCCCGCCGCCCCCGCCGCCGCCCACATCACCGCCGCCTCGCCCAGCCAGGCCAGCACCACCGCACCGAACACCGCCGGCCCCGGCAGCCGCACTAGCACGCCACCCCGGCGCAACCGGACCAGCCAGCCCAACGCCGCCGCGCCGAGCAGCAGCAGCCCACCGGCCGCCGCCCACAGCCAGCCGCCGGCCAGCCGAGCCAGCAACACCGGACCGGCCAGCCCGGCCAGCCCCAGCACCGCAGCCAGGTCAGCAGTACGCAGCAACACTGCCGAGGCGGTCACCGGTCGGGCCGGCAGGCCGGTCCGGCGCAGCACCGAGGTGACCCGCAGCGCCTCACCGAGCCGGAACGGCAGTACGTGGTTACCCAGCAGCGACACATGGAGCGCCGCCCAGGACTGCCCAGCCGGCAGCTCCGGCAGCACCCGGCACCAGGCCCAGGTCCGCAGCCCGAACGCCGCCGCATACAGCCCCAGCGCGGCCAGCAGCGGCCCCGGCCGCCGGGCCACCGCCCGGCCCGCCGCCGACACCGCGCCAAAGTCGGCCACCCGGACCAGGTAGACCACCGCGGCACCCAGCGCCAGCAGGCCCAGCCCACGCCGTACCGTACGCATTCGGCTCCCCCGCACCCGCAACCCACTCCCTCCCCGGCCGATCGAAAGGCTAACCTCTGTCCCGAGCATGTGGAGGCAAATCCGTGTCGGTCCTGGTCACCGGCGCCGCCGGCTTCATCGGCAGCGCCCTGGTCGCCGAGCTGACCCGGTACGGCCACCCGGTGGTCGCCCTGGACCGCCGGCCGATGCCCGAGCTGCCGCCCGGCGCGCAGCCGTTGCTCGCCGACCTGCTCGATGCGGACCCCGCGGTCGGGGCCGCGCTGCGCGATGCAGCGGCGATCTTCCACTTGGCCGGGCGGCCCGGTGTACGCGACGCCGACCCGGACGCGGACCGGTGGCGGCACCGCGACAACGTGTTGGCCACCGCCCGGGTCGTCGCGCTGGCCCGGCCAGCGGTGCCGCTGGTGCTGGCCAGCTCGTCGGCGGTGTACGGCGGCAGCCGCGGCCGACCGTCGGCCGAGCACCACCCGCTGCGGCCGCTGGGTGGGTACGCCCGCAGCAAGATCGCCGTGGAATGGCTGGCCGCGGCCCGGCTGGCGGCCGGCAGCGCGGTCGCGGTGGCCCGACCGTTCACCGTGGTAGGCGAACGGCAGCGGCCGGACATGGCACTGGCGGTGTGGGCGGCCGCGATCCGGCGCGGCGACCCGATCCGGATCCACGGCTCGCCGTACCGCAGCCGGGACGTGACCGACGTCCGGCAGGTCGCGCGGGCACTCCGGCTGATGGCTGAGCGCGGGGTGACCGGCCCGCTGAACATCGGCACCGGCCGGCCCCACACCCTGGCCGAGCTGGCCGCCACGGTCATCGCCGCGGTGGGGCCGGCGGCGCCGGTCGTTGTCGTATCCGCGTGCGACGATGACCCGGCCGAGACCTGCGCCGACACCAGCCTGCTGGAGCGCCGGCTAGGCTTCCGGCCGACCACCGACCTGGCCGACGTGGTGCGCCGGGTGCTCGCCGCTGAGCTGGTCAGCAGGTGAGCCGCCGGCTGTGGCCAGCCATGCTGGCGGTCGGCCTGGTCGGCGTTGTCGCGGCCTCGCTGGGCATCGGCGTCCGGGCCCTCGACAGCGCGCACGCCGCGGTGGACGAGCCGCAGTATCTGCTGACCGCGATTGCGATTGGCGAGCACGGTACCCTGAACATCGCCCCGGAGCTGGCCGCGCAGCGGTGGCGGGCATTCGCCGAGGTTGCGCCGCCGGTACAGACCGCGGTACTGCCCGGGGGGCGGCAGGTCAGCCCGCACGATCCGCTGCTTCCGGTGCTGGTCGCGCTGCCGGTACGGCTGGGTGGCTGGTTGGCGGCCAAATGGACCCTGGCTGTCCTCAACGGGGTGCTGGCCGCCGCGCTGCTGTGGCTGTCGGTACGCCGGTTCGGCATCCCTCTGCGGGTCGCCGGGCCCGGGGTCGCGCTGGCGGCCGGCAGTGCGCCGCTGGCGATCTACGGCCAGCAGGTGTACCCGGAGCTGCCGGCCGCGCTGGTGGTGACGCTGGCCGTGATCGTGCTGACCGGACCGCTGCGGGCCGGCGGGCTGGTTACCCTCGCGGCCAGCACGGTGGCGTTGCCCTGGCTGTCGGTGAAGTACGCGCCGGTGGTCGCGGTACTGGCGCTGCTCGCGGTAGTCCGGCTGGGCTCGACGCGGCGCCGGGCTGCGCTGGTCGGGCTGGTCGGCTGGTGGCTGCTGGCTGGCGCGGCGTACCTGGCCGTCCATCGCGCGGTGTGGGGCGGTTGGACGGTGTACGCCAGCGGCGATGAGTTCGCCCGCAGCGGTGAGTTCGGCGCGGTCGGCTTCCACCCGGACTACCCAGGCCGGTCGATCCGGCTGCTCGGCCTGCTGGTGGACCGGGGCTTCGGGCTGGCGGCTTGGCAGCCGGCATGGCTGCTGGCCATCCCGGCGGTCGGCTGGCTGTTGGCTGCCCGGCCACGGCATTGGGCGGTACTGGCTGGCCCGGTCGCGGCTGGCTGGCTGTCCGCGACGTACCTTGCGGTAACCATGCAAGGCTACTGGTGGCCGGGCCGGCAGGTGGTCATCATCCTGCCGCTGGTGGTGGTGCTCATCCTGGGCTGGGTGCAGCGGCTGCGGCCGGTCTGGCAGGCCAGTTGCGCCGGGCTGGCGCTGGTCGGGGTGGCGATCTACGCTCGGGTGCTGGCCGCCGGCTGGGCCGGCCAGACCACCTGGATCCACGCGCCGGACGAGAGCGGCCTGCACCCGGTTATCTCCTGGCTACTGCCGGACAATCGGGTGCTGTCCACTGCCGACGACATCCGACTGGCGGCTTGGACGCTCGCCGCGCTGGCAGTCTTGGCGGGGGTGGTCTGGCGCACCGCGCGCTCGGCCCACAATTCGATGGCGCTCGCTGTACCGGCCAGCCGTACGCCGCAGCGAATAGAACGGCCTCATATATAAAGTGCGTCTTGTCGGCAAGGCTCGTTGTCGAGTACGCGATCTGCATGAGCAGCCGTGGTCAGCCCTCACTCAGCCGCACACCATTCAGCAGCGAGTCCACGACGCGCCTTCGTGGCTTGCCGGACACTCGCCCTCTAGGCACGGTTGCCATACTCATTTCGTCATGATCTGTGGTCTACTACCTCCCGCAGTAATTCGATCGTCGTCACCACACACGCCATAGCCGACAGGGAGTGACACACCTGGGGGCCAACAATGCAGAACCTAGAAGGCAGACCAGCATGGGCACTTCGCATCATCGAAGCTCGGCGGTTGCTGGGGTGGAGCCAGTTCCGGCTCGCCGTGGAGATCGCCGGGCTGATCGGCCGGCGGACCGGTCAGCGGCCAGATCCGGCGTACGTGCAGCGACGGTTGGTCGACTGGGAGACTGGCAGGTGGAAGCCCAATCAGCGATCGTGGGAACTACTCGCCTGCGCGCTAGACGTCTCGGTGGCGTGGCTACGCGACGGCAGGCGCGAGGAGGACCGCGAGGAGGATGATGGTGTGGAGCGTAGGGAACTCCTGACCGCACTGGGACTGGTGGGAGCTGCCGGGCTCGCGCCGCAGGTCGTCGCATCACGCCGGGTCGGCATGGTCGACGTAGATCATGTACGGGCCATCACCACGCTGTACCGGGCGGCGGACAACAAGTACGGCGGCGGTGGGATTGGTTTGGCGCTCGCCGCGTTCGCCGACCGAGCCGAAACGCTGCTCTCCGGCCGGTACACCGACCTCGTTAGGCAGCGGCTGCATCACGCGGTGGCCGATGCCCGCGACCACGCGGGCTGGGCATACCTCGACGCCGGGGAGCACCGGCGGGCACACGCGCAGTGGCGGCTAGCGACCGGGCACGCCCGGCGCGCCGAGGCCACCGATATGTTGGCCAGCATCGGCTACAGCCGGACCCGGCAGCACCAGCATCTTGGCCGAGCGACCGACGCCGTCGCCACCATCCGGGAAACCCGGGCGGTGACTGGTGGCAAGGTCACGCCGACTATCGAAGCGATGCTCGCCACTGAGGAAGCGACGTCGCTGGCCATGCTGGGCGACCAAGCCGGCACGCTCGCCGCCCTCCGGCGGGCCGAGAACGCCTTCGCCCGCCGCGACCCGGCAGCCGACCCGGAGTGGGCATGGTTTTTTGACCCGGCCAACTTCGCTCACCGCACCGGCGAGGCGTACTGGTGGCTGGCTCGGTCTGACGAGCGTTACGTGGCGGAGGCGCTTCGCCACTCCAGCCTAGCGATCAAGAGCTTTGACGATGGCATGGTGCGAGCACGCTCGATCACCCGAGTGAACCTCGCGGCTGAGTACGTTCTCGCCGGCGATCCTGGGCAGGCGGTGATCGAGGCACGCCAGGCGCTGGCAGCAGCCAGGGCGCTGCGGTCGCGCCGCCTGCTCGACCGGCTGGCGAGCCTGGCCGCCGACCTCGCCGGGTACCGGACAGATAATACCGATATACGCGACCTCATCCACGACATCCGCGCCGCCCGCCAGGGAAACCCAGCATAGGGCGGGCAACCGTGGATGGTACGGCTACGCGACGGCAGGCGGGAGGATCGCGAGGAGGATGAGGACGTGGAGCGTAGGGAACTCCTGACGGCGCTGGGACTGGTGGGAGCTGCCGGGCTCGCGCCGCAGGTTGCCGCATCACGCCGGATCGGCATGATCGAGGTAGATCACGTATGCGCCGTCACCACGCTGTACCGGGCGGCGGACAACAAGTACGGCGACGGGATCGGGTTGGCACTCGCCGCGTTTGCCGATCGGGCCGAGGCGCTGCCCCTGCATACGGTCCACCGCAACAGCATCGCCATTCTCAGCTACCCGGTGTAGGTCAGTCACGGAAAGGGGGACAAGGAGGGAAGTGGAAGGGACAGCAGGGACACCCGGTCATGGGCTGATCAGGGCGTCCGAGCACTCGGTGTCATGCCTCTGCGGCCGCCCCACGCCCGGATTGTGCGCTGTCCGGTCGGCAAACACTGGAGCCTCAGGAACCTCACGACGTGCGTATCCCCTGACGTACGTAAGGCTACCTTCCCGCAATGACGCCCGCGCCGTCCCCGTCGGAACAGTGAAGATCCAGATTGGCGAACCTAGATGTACTCAGTAGAGTTCCAGCAGGCGCTGGTAGTGGTTGTCGTTGTCGTAGCAATTTTCGTTGTGGTCCGCTTTGAATTATTCTGCCTGAAGGACATAGCCGAGGCCGAAAATGTCCGTTATCTATCCAAGCCGACCTGGGCCGTCATCTGCGTTCTCTCGATTCCCATCGGCGGCATTCTCTACCTGCTCTATGGGAGGATACCTTGATCGATCTGCCCACCCCTCGGGCTCGTCAAAGCGCCGACACCTCCGGTCACCTCGTCCGTCGCTCATTCAACGCTGCCGAGATCAGATCCTTTGCTTCTGGCCCGTAGCCGGCCAGTTTGGATAGCTCTTGGAAATGCCCTTGCATACAGGGCGATCTCAAAGGACTGCGTAATGGTCAGCTCGGCGGATATCGCCTCCACCTGCACCGCGCGATCATCAAACATGACGAACTGATTGGTCGGCACGCAACCGATGAGGACATCCCCACGCCTTCTGCCATAACGTCCAGCGACGCACTGACCGATACCCCTTCCTCCCCGCAAGCCCTCTCCAGCCGCGAGCATGCCCGCCTCCGCTGCCTCGCCCAGCGCTACCACATCCGTAGTGACGGAACGCTTCGGCCCGTGGCTGATGTGGCATATGACTTGCGCATCCTGCATGGCCTTGAGCTGACTACGCGCCAAGTCTTCGACCTGCCGGCCAGGAAAGCGCGCAGCACTGCAGCGCTCTGACAAGCTGCCGGACCGGCGACGGCGAGGACCCATCCCACAAGCGAGGAAGGGAGTGACCCGGTGCTGGTCTGGCTTTAAGGAAAGGGGTGCTTCGCCTCCTGGACGTCTCAGGATAAAGGACAAATCAGAGGCGAAGCACCCCTAAGATCTCACGTGACCGGCTACCAAGAGATCACGCCTGGCTAACCGGCAGGTGGGCCGATCGGACTCAGGACCCGCAGGTCGGCCCTCGCACCCGGCCGCAAGCCTGGCAGTAACCACTTCCCAACACGCTCCCAGTAAAACTCTAAGATCATCTCGGTTAATGCACCGCTCCCTGGAGACCGCCCACCGCTCAGAATTCGACAGCGCTTGCCGTACCGGTCAGCCGTACAACATTATAGATTTCAGTCTGCCCGTGATTGAAGTTCGGGATGACGGAGAAGCGGTGTAGCGTCGTGATTCCCTCCGTAGTAATTGGCACCTGACTGGCCTGGTCGAGGTTGACGTGGGGGCACCAGCAGGGTGAACGACGTACTACCGGTGTCAATCGTCCGGACAATGGTCACGCTCACCAAGGTGCCGATCTCAGCATCCATCGACCGAATTTCGTCGCCCTCGAAGTTGAGGATTCGCTGAGCGTCCTGGTATGTAAAGCGTGGCTTGCCGTCAAAACTGGTTGTCGAGTATGTGATGTTCAGGTGACTCCCCTGCACCTGATAGAGATTGGGAGATCTTCCGGGAACAGTCACAATCAGCCCCCTTACTGACACACTGCCCAATATGTAGAATTGATCTAGTGCACGCTGGGATTAGAGCCCGGCGACACCGATCCATCTCGCTCCGGATCATAACCTCGCTCTATATCGCGGGAAGGTACGAGCTGAGTGCACCTACGCTCGTCGCAGGCTCGACCTTATCGCCTGATTCGTACGGAACCCGTACCGAACTGGCGGCTGGTGGTGCCGTGGTCAGTCGAAACCGGTGGTGCCGTCGATTTGTTCGCGCAGGATGTCCAGGTGGCCGGCGTGCCGTGCGGTCTCCTCGATCAGGTGAACATAGATCCACCGCAGCGACACCTCACCCATCCGCCGATGTGGCGCGCGGTCGTCCAGCGCGTGGGCCGCTGCGATCCGGCGAGACTCCGCACACGCCGCACGGTACTCGGCCACCAGCAGGTCGACGGTCTCGGCCGGCTCAAGCTGGAACTCCGAGGCCCGCTCGTGCGGCCGCTGGTTGTCCCCAAGGCGCGCCTCCAACACCTGATGAAACCAGCCAACCTCCACCCAACGCAGGTGCTTGACCAGGCCGCCCGCCGTCGTCAGCGACGGCACCAGCCGGCGCCGGGCGTCTTGCTCGGACAGACCCTGCACCTTACGTATGACGATGTCGCGGTAGAGATCCAGGAATGCCGCCAACATTTCGCGCTCGTCGGCGGTCGAGATGCGCTCGTCGCGCCGTGGCGGCGGGCTGGCAGCAGGGTCGGCAGGTGTGATCATGAGCGGGCCGGCACCTCCTGCACTGCCCACCGGTTGCCATCGGGATCGCTGAAGAACACAAACGAGCCCCAGTCGTACGCCTGCACATCGCTAACATCGACCCCGCGGCCGGCAAGTTCGGCGCGGGCGGCCTTGATGTCGGTGACCACGAGCTGCAGTCCCTCGACCGAGCCCGGCGCCATCGTCGTGAGTCCCGTACCGATCGCGATCGACGCCGGCGAGCCGGGCGGCGTGAGCTGGACAAAGCGCACCCCGCCGCCGACGGTGGCGTCCACGTCCAGCGTGAAACCCGCCTGTTGGGTGTAGAAGGCTATCGCGCGGTCCACCTCGGAGACGGGAACCTGGACGAGCTCAAGCCGGAAGTCCATGATCGCGAGACTACCCTCGACCAGCCTGGAGCAGCGCTGTCAGAAAAAGTTTGTCGCACGTGTCGATCTGGCTGCCCCTCGTTCGACGCGTAGGTAAAGCCGAGGTTCGGCCCGGTCGGGACGGTCCGGCAGCCTCAGCTCCGAACCCGGTACGAGCTGGAAGCGAGAGGAGACCGACGATGCGGTTCATGGTGATCGTCAAGGCTGACAAGAACACCGAGGCAGGGGTGCTACCGAGCAAGGAACTCATTGCCGCGATGGGGAGGTACAACGAGGAGATGGTGCAGGCCGGCGTGATGCTGGCGGGTGAGGGGCTGCACGCGAGCTCGAAGGGCGCGCGGGTGCGGTTCTCGGGCGGGAAGCGCACCGTGATCGACGGGCCGTTCACCGAGGCGAAGGAGCTGATCGCCGGCTTCTGGCTGATCCAGGTGTCGTCGAAGGAAGAAGCACTCGAATGGGCCAAGCGTTGCCCTGACCCGCTCGGCGAGGGAGCAGAGGCTGAGCTCGAGGTCCGCCAGGTGTTCGAGGCCGCGGACTTCCCGCCGGAGATCTTTTCTCCCGAGGAGGCCGCCCGCGAGCAGGCGTTGCGCGACCAGATCGCGGGCTCGTGACGCTAGTCGGGGCGCATCCTGGTCTTGCCGGGACGCGGCGGAGGGTGCTCTGATCGGTCGTCGTGACGGCTTCAGAGACCCACCGGGCGATCGACGCGGTATGGCAGATCGAGTCAGCGAGGCTCATCGCCGGTCTGGCGCGGCTCGTACGAGACGTCGGTCGGGCCGAGGAACTCGCCCAAGACGCGCTGGTCGCCGCACTGGAGCAGTGGCCGGAGTCGGGCGTCCCGGACAACCCGGGCGCCTGGCTCATGGCCACTGCAAAGCATCATGCAATCGACCTGCTGCGCCGGCAGCAGCGGCTGGAGCGCAAACTGGCGGAGGTCGGGCACGAGCTTCAGATCGAGGCGGGGGCAGCGCCGGATGTTGACGCGGCTCTTAACGATGACATCGACGAGGACATCGGCGATGACCTGCTGCGCTTGGTGTTCACGGCCTGCCATCCAGTGCTGTCCACCGAGGCGCGGGTCGCGCTCACCCTGCGCCTGCTGGGCGGTCTGACGACCGAGGAGATCGCGCGTGCGTTTCTGGTCTCGGAGTCGACCGTCGCTCAGCGGATCGTACGGGCCAAGCGGACCCTCACCGCGGCCCGGGTGCCCTTCGAGGTCCCCTGCGGCGCCGACCGCGCCGCCCGACTGTCGTCGGTGCTCGAGGTCATCTACCTGGTGTTCAACGAGGGTTACGCGGCGACCGCCGGTGCGGACTGGCTGCGGCCAGCGCTGTGCGAGGAGGCGCTGCGGCTGGGCCGGATCCTGGCCGAGCTGGCTCCGTTGGAGCCGGAGGTGCACGGCCTGGTTGGGCTGATGGAGATCCAGGCCTCGCGGTCGGGCGCGCGAGTCGGCCCGTCCGGAGAGCCGGTCTTGTTACTCGATCAAGACCGTGCGCGCTGGGATTACGTCCTGATCCGGCGCGGTCTGGCGGCGCTGGAGCGGACCGAGAACCTTGGCGGCGCGCTCGGTCCGTACGCGCTACAGGCTGCGATTGCTGCCTGCCACGCACGAGCCCGGACCGCAGCGGAGACGGACTGGGCGCGCATTGCGGCGCTGTACGAGGCGCTCGCCCAGCTCGCGCCATCCCCCGTCGTGGAGCTGAACCGGGCCGTCGCGCTGGGGATGGCGTTCGGTCCAGCCACCGGCCTGGAACTCGTCGATGCGCTGACCTCGGAGCCAGCGCTGACGGGCTATCACTTGTTGCCGAGCGTACGCGGCGACCTGCTGGCCAAGCTCGGCCGCTTTGCTGAGGCACAGCAGGAGTTCACCCGCGCCGCATCGCTGACCCGGAACGGACCCGAGCGGACGCTGCTCCTCCACCGCGCCGCCGCGTGCGCGCGGGGATCGATGCCGCCGTAGCCGCGGTGCCGAAACGAGCGCATCTCGGGCCCACCGCCACTGGGTCCACCGCCACTGGAGTCCACAGCCACCGGATTCCATCGCTACCCAAAAATGTTATTGACTAATGCAAGTTAGTGGATAACACTTTTCTGGTGGCTGACATCGATGTGGTGATCGTGGGGGCCGGTCCGACCGGTCTGGTGTTGGCGTGCGGTCTGCTCGCCAGCGGGGTCGCGGTTCGCCTAGTGGACCAGGCCCCCGGACCGGCCCGGACATCTCGGGCGCTGGGATTGCAACCCCGTGGCACCGAAGTGATCGACCGGCTGGGCGCGCTCAACGATCTCCCCACCCAAGCGGTACGCATCAGGCAGATCGACGTGCATCTCAACGGTCGGCATGCGGCCAGCCTGCGGGTTGGCCAGCGGACCAGGTTGGTCACCAGACCTGGCCTCATCGTCTCGCAGGCTGAGATCGAAGCCGGGCTGCGCCACCGCCTCAGCGAGCTAGGCGGCCACGTCGAATGGGGCCGCGAGTTGCTGGCCGCCGAGCAAGACACGCACGGGGTCGCCGTGCGGTTGAGCGGACAGCAGTCTGTACGGGCCGGCTGGCTGGTGGGCTGCGACGGCGCGCACAGCCAGATCCGCAAGTTGGCCGGCATCGACTTTCCGGGCGTGGCGATCATCGAGCGGTTCCTGCTGGCCGACGTGCACGCCGACCTGCCGCTGCCACGAGATGCGGTGTCGGTGTGGCTCCAGGGCGAGAACATGGTCGGCGCGTTCCCGCTGCCCGGTGTTGACCTGTGGCGGCTGATGGCTCCGGCACCGCTGGATGCCGCCGAGGATAGCGACCACGAGACCGTGCTGGATCGTCTCGCCCGGCTGCTGGCGGCACGCAGCGGCTACCCCGCTTCCTGCGTTCGTGACGCCATGTGGACCTCGACGTTTCGGCTGCACCGGCGGCTGGCCAGCACTTACCGCCGGGGCCGGCTGCTGCTGGCCGGCGACGCCGCACACATCCACAGCCCGTTCGGTGGACAGGGGATGAACACCGGCCTAGGCGATGCAGAGAACCTGGCGTGGAAACTCGCCCTAGTGATCACCGGCCGCGCCGACCAGCGCCTGCTGGACAGCTACCAGGCCGAACGTCGCCCCATCGCCACCGAGGTACTCAGCTCCACCACTGCGCTGACCCGCCTGGTCGTTGGAGACAGCGCCATCGCCCGGCAGGTTCGCGACCACATGGTCGTACCGCTGATGAACCGGCCCTGGGTGCAGCGGCTGATCTGGGAGCAAGCATCGCAGCTCAAGGTGAGCTACCGGCACGGCCCGCTCGGGCAGCGGCGACGGCAGGTGCCAACCAACCACCCGCGCTGCGGTGACCGGGTGCCAGATCTGACCTGCCACCGAGCCGATGGCAGCAGCACCCGGCTGCACGCCGAGCTCGGCGCCCGCTGGGCTCTGCTCACCCCACTCACCAAGGCGGCCGAGGAGTGCGCGGTGGTGGCTCGCAAACGGCTGGGGGCGGAGGGTGTGACCGTCCTTGTCCCAACCCGAGAACCACAAAAGGTCATACTCGTACGCCCGGACGCGCACCTGGGCTGGTACGGTCCGCCCGTACCCGATGCCCTCGACCGGTGGCTGACCGGCATGCTGGAACGCGGACGGGTTCGCTGAACACCCGGAGGCGGCTCCATCGTGACCTCATCGTCGGCCAAGCAGCCGCCCCGGACCGGCCGGCGGGAGCGGCAGAAGGCCCGGACCCGCCACTCCATCCAGGAGCAAGCACTGCGGCTGTTCCTGTCCAAGGGCTACCAGGCCACCACTGTCGAAGAGATCGCCTCGGCCGCCGATGTGTCGCACATGACGTTCTTCCGCTACTTCCCGACCAAGGAAGCCGTCGTCGAGACCGATGACTACGACCCCATGCTGGTCGAGCTGATTCGGAGCCGACCGGCCGGCGAGGACTCGCTCACCGCCCTGCACCGCGCGGTGCTGCAGGGCCTGTCCACCGTTTATGCCACCGACCGTGAGGCGCTGTTGACTCGTACCCAACTCATCCTCAACACCCCCGCCTTGCAGGCCCGGATGGGCCAGAACTTGCAGGCCACCGAACGGTTGTTCGCCGAGGTCCTGGCCGGCCGGACAGGCACCGGCGTCACCCTGGAGATCCGCGTGCTGGCCGCCGCCGCAGTAGCGGCGCTGACCACCGCAATCCGTCACTGGGCGGCCGACGGCGGTACGGCCGACCTGCCCACGCTCATCGACCGCGCCTTCGACGTCCTGCACCGACCACATGACAGCGCGACGCTAGGTCAGCCGGCTGGTCAACCTGGGCCGGTTGAGCGGGCAAAGTAGCGGCCGGCGACTCGGTCAAGCTGCAGCGGGATGTCGAAGGTTGCGGTCAGGTTCGCCGCGGTGAGTACGTCGTCGATCAGGCCCGATGACCCGGCCTGATCCAACAACAAACCGCCACAGCATGAGCCAGATAACGGAGTACGGCTGGCTGCCGTACTAGTAGGGCAGCCGCACTTCCCAGGTGCTGGGATGGGGACTCTTTTCAAGGACACTGCAGCGGCTCACCCGAGCTGGTGCACTCACCCGAGCTGGTGCAGTAGCTACGCTCAGGGCGCTGGCATGACATCCATGTCAGCAGCCGCCGCAGGGTCGACCGAGGAGGATTCAACATCGCCCGGACGGCGGGCTGGCAGACGCATGAGCTGAGTCATGAACCGGTGGCGGCGCGTAGTGATCGAGAGTGCGGTGTAGGTGGTAGTGGACGTCGAGCCTGGAGGGGACGATGACACTCAACGAAGCCAGGCGCGGGCGCGGAGAAGATCCGTTCGCGTGACGACCGCTAAGCGGGCGGCACACGCACTGGCCTTGGGTATGGGGTTCGGTGTGCTGCTGGCTGGCTGCGGTGGCGAGCCGGCCAGCACCGGCAGCGCACAGTCCCACAGCGAGCAGGTGGTGCTGCAGTCTTCGATCGTCAGCGATCGTGAGCATCTGTTTACGGGCGTCCTCACGTACCAGCCACCCGATCCGGTGGCCGTAGACGCCACCCGGCAGCTCATGGTGACCCTCACCGCCACTGGACGGGACAGCCCGCCGGTCAGCACCGCCGATGGCGCCATCGTCGGCAGCCGGTCGCTGCGTGTCGGCGGACGGGAGGAGGCGATCCTGTCCGCGCAAGGTGGCGGTGTCGACATCAGCGCGGTTGGACCGGTCACCGGCCTGATCGGGCAGCCCGGAGACCGGGTCCACTGGATCTGGGACATCACGCCGAGACAACCCGGAACGCACACCCTGGATCTCGTCGTCATTACCTACCAGGGCACGACCGACAACCCGTTGGAGACGCTGAACCCACCCGTACAGATCCCGGTTCAGGTCGGCAACACTGTGTCCCACGCCGCCAGCAAGATCAACGGCTGGATCGTCGGCTTCGGCGCATTCCTGGCGGCTCTGGCCGGCATCGTCGCCGTCCTCACGCCGCTGTGGCGCCGGCGGAAGAGCCGCCGTTGACCGATGACGCGGGCAGTCGGCTGGGCCGCGGTCTTCAGACGGTCAGCCACTGGATTCGATCGTCGAGCAAGTCAGCCAGGCCGAGCCGGTGAGGGGTTGGCTGCTCACGACCGGGGTCATGGGCTCGAGCTGCTCCGTGGCGGCCTGAACTTTCGCAGGAGTGCAATCGTGCAACAACGACGCGACCGCTGCATTCGGCGAGAGGGCGATCGATCCAGCGGACATCGACTGACGGGTATCAGGTACCGCCCCAGCTAGTATCGCGTAATTGAACTTACTTTTCCATCGGTTCTGTGGGATAATCGTGTCATGCGCTACTCGACTCCTGTGGAACTGTCCGGTAGTGAACGTGTGGGTCTGCTGTCGTTGACGCGGTCGTCCTCGGTTGTGTCGGTGGTGGGTTTTCGGGTTCGGATTGTGTTGGCGTTGGGTGACGGTATGGGTACCGCAGATGTCGCGCGTGATCTGGGGACGTCGTCGCCGACGGTCCGGAAGTGGCGTGACCGATATTTCGCGGAGGGTGTGGATGGGTTGTGGGACTACGAGCGTTCGGGTCGTCCGCCGATAGTCGATGAGGCGATGGTAGTAGCGGAGACGTTGACTCCTCCTCCGGTGGACTCAGGGCTGATGCACTGGTCGAGTCGGGGATTCGGCGAAACGCATCGGGGTCAGCCATAACGAGGTAGCCTCGATCTGGCGGAACTGGGGTATCCAGCCACATCGGACGGAGTCGTTGAAGTTCTCTACTGATCCTGAGCTGGAAGCGAAGATCACTGACATCGTCGGGTTGTCCATGGACCCGCCGGAAAACGCCATCGTGTGGTGCGTTGATGAGAAGTCGCAGGTCCAGGCGTTACAACGGTCGCAACCGATGGTGCCGGTCATGCCGGGGCTGGCTCAGCGGCGCTCGCATGACTATCTGCGGCACGAGACGACGAGCCTGTTCGCCGCCCTGGAGGTCGCTACCGGCCGGGTGACCGACCAATGCTACCGCACGCACACCAACCACGAGTTCCTGAGGTTCTTAAAGCACGTTGCCGCCGAGTATCCGGACGGGAGTCTGCGTATCGTCGTGGACAACTACCGGACGCACAAGCATGAGAACGTAAAGAACTGGCTGGCCCGACCCGAGAACTCGCGTATCCAACTACATTTCACTCCAACCGGGTGCTCCTGGAGGAACCTCGTCGAGGTGTTCTTCTCCATTATCACTCGCAAGGCAATCCGCCGTGGCAGCTTTGCCAGCGTGAGTGAGCTGACAACCGCGATCCACAACTTCATCACCAGCTACAACAAGGACTGCCAACCCTTCACCTGGACCAAGCCCGCTGACGTCATCATCAGCAAGGCTACAAGCAAACGAAGGACGACCTTCCTTAAAAAAGGAACTTCACTTACGCGATACTAGGTATACGAGGTGGCTGACCATCGAATAAAGGCTGACCGCGTCTTCGGTGATGACAGCGCCCCCGTAGGAGTGATCACTGAGCACCAGCACGATGCTCGGCGACCCGTGGCCATCCAAGACATTACCGCGTAGTGGTGGCCGGACAACTTTGTACTCGTGTGCTGCGGGAGCGCTGACCTCGCCGAGTTCGTCGGCGTGACGCAGCGTCCACACGAAGATCGGCTTGGGACTGCGGGCTCTGGTCAGCCTGGGCCGGTTGAGCGGGCAAAGTAGCGGCCGGCGACTCGGTCAAGCTGCAGCGGGGTATCGAAGGTCGCGGTCAGGTTCGCCGCGGTGAGTACGTCGTCGATCAGGCCGGCCGCCACCACCGACCCATCCCGCAGCAGCAAAGCGTGGCTGAAGCCGGGCGGGATTTCCTCCACATGGTGGGTGACCAGTACCAGGGTCGGCGCATCCGGGTCGTCAGCCAGCTCGGCAAGCTGGCCGACCAGCGCCTCCCGCCCGCCAAGGTCAAGCCCGGCGGCCGGCTCATCCAGCAACATCAGCTCGGGGTCGGTCATCAACGCCCGGGCGATTTGGACCCGCTTACGCTCGCCCTCCGACAAGGTGCCGAACCGCCGATTGGCCAACCCGCCAACGCCGAAGCGGCGCAGCAGTACCCTCGCGCGGGCCGCGTCGGCGCGGTCATAGCTCTCTCGCCAACGGCCGAGCACCGCGTACCCGGCCGACATGACCAGGTCCAGCACCGTCTCCCCGCCGGGAATCCGGTTGGCCACCGCCGCGCTGGTCAGCCCGATCCGCGGCCGCAGCTCGAAGACGTCGACCCGGCCGAGCCGCTCACCCAGCACGTGTACCGTACCGGCGCTCGGATGGAGCTGTGCGGCAGCGAGCTGCAGCAGGGTGGTCTTGCCGGCGCCATTCGGGCCGAGGATCACCCAGCGCTCGTCCAGCTCCACCGACCAGTCAATGCCGGCCAGCAGGGCGGTCTCGCCCCGGCGGACCCCGACGCCCTCGAACTGCAGCACCACATCCTCGGGGACACCCACCGCGTCATCGACCACCGAAGCATTAACCATGGAGTCATCCAATAACACGCCGACGGCGGGCCGCGGCCGGGGCGTGCCAGTCCTGTCACCTCGACACGGTACGGTGCCGACACGACTGGCCGATGCCGAGGAGGGGCCATGGGCGGCGAGGCGGTGATTGAGGTCACCGGCCTGCGCAAGACGTTCCGCGGCGTGCGTCGCGGTCGCCAGGTGGCCGTGGATGGGCTGGACATGGTGGTGCCGGCCGGCGGGGTGCATGGTTTTCTTGGTCCGAACGGTTCTGGCAAGACCACCACGATCCGTACCCTGCTCGGGCTGGTCCGCGCCGACGCCGGCCAGTTACGGATGCTCGGAGCGCCGGTGCCGGCCGAGCTGCCCGCGGTGCTCCGCCAGGTCGGCGCGATCGTCGAGCAGCCGCAGTTCTTCCCTGCCTTCTCCGGCCGGCGCAACTTATGGTTGCTGGCCGGGGTGGCCGGGCTGCCCAAGCAGCGGGTGGAGGAAGTGCTGGAGCTGGTCGGGCTGCGCGAGCGCGGTAAGGACCGGTACAAGACCTACTCGCTGGGGATGAAGCAGCGGCTGGCGGTCGCCGCCGCGCTGCTGAAGTCACCCCGGCTGCTGATCCTGGACGAGCCGATGAACGGGCTGGACCCAGCCGGCATCCGGCAGATGCGAGACACCATGCGCCGGCTCACCCAGACCGGTACCAGCGTGCTGCTCTCCAGCCACATCCTGGCTGAGGTGCAGCAGGTCTGTGACTCGGTGTCGATCATCGACCGGGGCCGGCACGTGCGTACCGGCTCGGTCCAGGAGGTGCTGGACAGCCGACCGACCGGCGACTTGCTGGTCCGGCTGGCCGGTCTGGACGAGGGCGCCCGGATCCTGGCCGAGAGCGGCTTCGCGGTCCGCCGGACCGGCGACCACCTGCTGGTCAGCGGGGTCGACGACCCAGCCCAGGTGACCCGGCGGCTGGCCCAGCGCGGCCGGTACCTGGCCGAGCTGACCCCGGTCCGGGCCGACCTGGAAAGTATCTTCCTGGCCCTTACTGGTGGGGCACCGACTGGCGGAACGCCGACTGATGGGGCACTGAGCGGCGGCCCGATCGCCCCGGACCCGCTGCTGGCCCAGCCATCCCCGATGACCTCTGCAGATTCGGGCACCGACCGGCCGGAGGCGAGCACATGAGGCTGCTGCGGGTGGAGCTGCGCCGGCTGTTCGCCCGCCGGCTAACCCGGATCATGCTGTTGATCGGGCTGGCCCTGATCGTGCTGGTCGTCGGACGTACCGGGTACGACTCGCACCAGTACACCCCGGACCGCCTCGCCGCCGCGCAGGCCGAGGCGCAGCAGCTTGGCGAGCAGTGGCGGGCCGAGTGCCGGAACAGCAGCCCGGCCGAGGCGCAGTCGCAGTGCGATCAGATCTCCCCGCCGCCGGTGGACTCGCTGCTGCACACCTACGACTTCGCCAGCGAGACCCGCGGGCAGCTCATTGGGCTGTCGGTCGCGCTCGGGCTGTTCGGGTTCGTGCTAGGCGCCGGGTTCATCGGGGCGGAGTGGTCGGCAGGTACGCTGGCCCAGTTGCTGGTCTGGGAACCGCGCCGGCTGCGAGTGTTGGCCGCCAAGGCGACCGCGCTGGCGATCGGGATCGGCCTGCTGGCTGCAGGCGCAATGGCGCTGCACGGTGGCGCGCTGTATGGCGTGGCCAAGTTCCGCGGCTCCCTGGCGGCCACCACCGCCGCACTGCTGCGCTCGCTCGCGCTGACCGCCGGGCGCGGTGTACTGCTGGCGGTGGCCACTGCGCTGGCCGGCCTAGCGGTGGCCGGCCTAGTGCGCAGCACCTCCGGCGCCCTCGGCCTGGGCTTCGGGTACTTCGTGGCCGGCGAGCTGGCGCTCCGGAACTTCTTCCCACGCTCCCAGCCGTGGCTGCTGACCAGCAACGTGGCGGCCTGGCTACAGCAGCAGCTCACCCTATACCTGCCGTGTCCGGACTGCGCCGGTAACAGCGGACAAGTGGCGGTGATCACCCTGGGCCGGGCGGGGGCGTACTTAGCCGCCCTGGTGCTGGTCGCGCTGCTGGTCTGCGCGGTGGCCCTGCGGCGGCGGGATGTGACCTGACCGCGCCGCACTCCGCTGGACCGGCGGATAGGCCAAGATAGGCCGATGCGAGCGTGGCCCGGACAACCGCATCCGCTCGGCGCGAGCTGGGACGGCGAAGGCACCAACTTTGCGCTGTGGAGTTCTGGCGCGCACGGCGTCGAGGTCTGCCTGTTCGACGACGACGGCGTGGAGACCCGGGTTGCGATGGAGGAATCGACGTACCACGTCTGGCATGGCTACCTGCCTGAGATCGGGCCCGGCCAGCGTTACGGCTTCCGGGTGCATGGACCGTACGACCTGTCCCGCGGCCTGCGGTACAACCCGGCCAAGCTGCTACTCGACCCGTACGCGAAGGCGATCGACGGGGTAGTGGCCGCGCACGGCGCGACGTTCGGGTACGCCGAGGATCCGCGCTCCGACGAGCCGGATCGGCAGGACTCCGCGCCGTACCTACCGCGCTGCGTGGTCACCCACGGGCTGTTCCCGTGGGGCTCCGACGTGCCACCAAAGGTGCCGTGGGAGGACACTGTCATCTACGAGCTGCACGTGCGCGGTTTCACCATGCGGCACCCGGACATCCCGGTCCATTTGCGCGGCCGCTACCTCGGGCTGGCGCACCCGGCCGCGATCGAGCACCTGGCCAGTCTGGGGGTGACCTCGGTCGAGCTGCTGCCGGTGCACCACTTCGTCTCCGAGCCGGCGCTGGTCGGCCGTGGCCTGACGAACTACTGGGGCTACAACACCATCGGATACTTCGCACCGCACGCCGGCTACGCCTGCAACGGCAGCCGCGGCGAGCAGGTCCGGGAGTTTAAGGCGATGGTACGGGCGCTGCACGCGGCCGGGATCGAGGTGATCTTGGACGTGGTCTACAACCACACCGCCGAGGGCGACGAGGCGGGCCCGACCTTATGCTTTCGCGGCATTGACAACGCCGGGTACTACCGGCTGGGCAGCAGCGAGCAACTCTCGACCGGCGGCAGGCAGAACTTGTCCCGCTACATCGACTACACCGGCTGCGGCAACACGCTAGACGCCCGGCACCCGTACGTGCTGCAACTAATGATGGACTCGTTGCGGTACTGGGTGACCGAGATGCACGTGGACGGCTTCCGGTTCGACCTGGCCTCGGCACTGGCCCGGTCGCTGCACGATGTGGACAAGTTGTCGGCGTTCTTCGACGTGATCCATCAGGACCCGGTGGTCTCCCAGGTGAAGCTGATCGCCGAGCCGTGGGACGTCGGACCGGGCGGGTACCAGGTCGGCGAGTTCCCTCCACTGTGGACAGAGTGGAACGGGCGGTACCGGGACACGGTCCGGTCGTTTTGGGCCGGCGAGCAGATTGGGCTGCGGGATCTCGGCTACCGGCTGACCGGCTCCTCCGACCTGTACGCCGACGACGGCCGCCGGCCGTTCGCCTCGATCAACTTCGTGACCTGCCACGACGGGTTCCCGCTGCGCGATCTGACCACGTACCAGGTCAAGCGCAACCATGCCAACGGCGAAGGCAACCGGGACGGCACCGACGACAACCGGGCTTGGAACTGCGGGGTGGAGGGCGAGACCGGCGACCCGGCGGTCAACGCGCTGCGTCGCCGGCAGGCCCGCAACATGCTGGCCACGCTGCTGCTGTCGACCGGGGTGCCGATGCTGCTGGCCGGCGACGAGGTGCGGCGCACCCAGGGCGGCAACAACAACGCGTACTGCCAGGACAACGAGGTGTCTTGGCTGGACTGGAGCCAACCGGCCGACGCGATCACGCTGGTGGCGTTCGTCCGGCGGGCGATGGCGCTGCGCCGGAACTCGCCGGTGCTGCGGCAGCGGGCGTTCTTCGACGGCCGGCCGGTGCCGGAGGGGGACAGCTGTAAGGACCTGGCGTGGTTTCGGCCGGACGGCCAGGAGATGACCGAGCAGGACTGGTTCGACCACGCTAGGCAGACCATCGGGATGTACCTCGACGGCCGCGGGCTGCGGCACCGTGGTCCGCGTGGGGAGCGGGTGCTCGGCGACTCCTACCTGCTGGTGCTGCACGCAGGGCCGGTCGACGCGGTGTTCATGCTGCCCAGCTCGCCATGGGCCCAGCAGTACGAGATAGTGCTGGATACCACCTATGAGGACGGCACGCCGCCGGCCAGCCTGGCGCCGTACCCGGCCGGCTTGGACCTGCCGGTAACCGCCCGGTCGGTGATTGGGCTGCGGGTCAGCCGGTAAGCCCGGACCGCGCGACGGAGATCCGGTACGGGTAGGGATAGGTCGTTCGGCTGCTTAATGCGCCAAACAACCCGGCGACGCGGGGCTCTCTCTTTCCAATACGATACGTCTCGTTAATATGTGCGAAGCCGGTAACACTCACGCTGATATGGCTGGTATAGATCAACGTGCCTGATATACCTGCGGATATGCATGGCGGGAGTTACAGGCCAAGATGGCGGGCGAACCGGATGACCGGGACGACGCACGCGCGAAGGTGTGACCAGTGAACGAGGATGTCAACAGGGGACGACCGCGAGATGACCGAGTAGAGTCGGCGGTCACCGAAGCCACCCTCGATCTGCTTGCTGAGGTCGGCTACGCTCGGCTGAGCATCGAGCAAGTCTCCGCCCGGGCCGGGATTGGCAAGAGCACCATCTACCGGCGGTGGCGGTCCAAGGCAGAGTTGGTGCTGAGCACCATGGTCGGTGAGTATCGCATCCTGGCGCCGCCCGATACCGGCACGTTGCGCGGGGACCTGACCGCGTTCGTCAAAGTCATGATCGCCCGGTTGTCCGCGCCTGGCACCTCGTGGGCGCTGCCCGGGCTGATCGGCGACCTGAGCGGCGATGTCGACCTGGCCGAGCAGTTCTCCGCGACCGTACTCGCTCGGCAACGAAACGCGATCAGCGAGTTGATGGACCGGGCGGTCAGCCGCGGCGAGCTGTCGGACCGGCCGGATCTGGAGTACGTGCACGCCACCCTGCTGGGCACCATCTTCGGCTGGCTGTTCCTGCTCCGCGCGCCGCTGCCGGCGGACCTGTCCGACCAACTCGGCACCCAGGTAGCCAACGCCCTGCTCGACGCCGCCCCGGTGCCGCCGCCGATCCCGCTCGCCCTGAGGCGCGGCCACCGCGGCCGGCCCCCCACCGGCCCCGGCCGCTAACCCGCCGCCCCCTCCCGCCGATCTTCTCCCGCGCCGATCTTCCCCCCTGCGCCGATCTTGACGTAAACGTCGGAATTCTGGCCTCGATAACGACATCTTCGTCAAGATCGGCGGGAGAGGAGGGGGTTAGGCGAGGGCGACGACTCCCAGTTCGGCGGGGGTGGCGAGCAGCTCGTGCTTGGGCAGCACCCGCACCGTGTACCCGTACGGTCCGGTGATGTCCAGCGGCAGGGTGACCTCGAACCGGTAGTGATCGCCGTTGCCGACCGGCGACATCGCGACCGTACGCACCTCGCGGAGCTGGTCGTTGAAGTCCACCCGGCCGTACGCCGCCTGTACCTCCACGTCGGCGGGTGTCAAGCCAGCCAGGTCTACCTCGGCCCGCAAATGCAGGGTCGCGCCCAGCTCCGGGGTGTCCCCCGCCCCGCTGGACTCCACGTGCCGGACCCGCACCCCCGGCCAGCTCGCCAGCACCTGCGCCCGCCAGCCAGCCAGCTCCTTCGCGCCGGCGTAGCCGTCCGCGGCCAGCCGGGCCGACGAGGCCGCCGCCGGGGCGTACAGCATCCGGACGTAGTCGCGCACCATCCGGGAGGCCAGCACTTGCGGTCCCAGCGACTTCAACGTGTGCCGGACCATCTCCACCCAACGCACCGGGATGTCATCTGGCCCACGGTCGTAAAACCGCGGCTTGACCTGGGTCCGGACCAGCTCGTAGAAGGCGGCCGCCTCCAGGTCGTCGCGCCGCTCGGGGTGGGCCAAGCCGTCCGCGGTCGGGATCGCCCAGCCGTTCCCGCCGTCGTACATCTCATCCCACCAGCCGTCCCGGATGGACAGGTTCAGCCCCCCGTTGAGGGCCGCCTTCATGCCCGAGGTGCCGCACGCCTCCAGCGGCCGCAACGGGTTGTTCAGCCATACATCGCAGCCGACGTACAGGTAGCGCGCCATTCCAATGCCATAGTCGGGCAGGAAGGCGATCCGGTGCCGGACCGCCGGGTCGTCGCAAAACCGCACCATCTGCTGGATCAACGCCTTGCCGCCGTCGTCGGCCGGGTGCGACTTGCCGGCAATCACGATCTGCATCGGCCGCTGCTCGTCCAGCAGCAGCTCCTTCAGCCGGTCCGGGTCACGCAGCATCAGGGTCAGCCGCTTGTACGACGGCACCCGGCGGGCAAAGCCGACGGTCAGTACGTCCGGGTCGAAGACGCCCTGGGTCCAGCCAAGCTCGGCGTCGCTCATCCCACGCTGCTGGCAGGAGGCGTGCACCCGGCGGCGGACCTCCTCCACCAGCCGCTCGCGCAAAGTACGCCGGATCGCCCAGATCTCCGCAGCGCTGACCCGGTCCACGGCCTGCCAGCCACCAGTCTCGGCCACCACGGCCGCACCGGCCTCCCGCTCGGCCAGCTCCATAATCTCCCGGGCCAACCAGGTCGGCGCGTGCACGCCGTTGGTGATCGAGGTGATCGGTACCTCATCGATGTCGAAGCCCGGCCACAGCATGCCGAACATCTCCCGGCTGACCGCGCCGTGCAGCAGGCTGACGCCGTTGGCCCGCTGGGCGAGTCGCAGCCCCATGTGTGCCATGTTGAACACCGCCGGATCGGACTCGGCGCCCAGCTCCAGAAGCCGGTCGACCGGGGTGCCCGGGGACTGGTTGGTGCCGCTGAAGTAGGTCGCCACCTGGTCCCGGCCAAACCGGTCGATACCGGCAGGCACCGGGGTGTGGGTGGTAAACACGGTGCCGGCCCGGACCGCCTGCAGCGCGGCGTCGAAGTCCAAGCCCTGGCCCATGACCAGCTCCCGGATTCGCTCCAGCCCGAGGAACCCGGCATGCCCCTCGTTGGTGTGGAACACCTGCGGCTCCGGCGCACCGGTCAGCGCACAGTACGCCCGGATTGCCCGTACGCCGCCGATGCCGAGCACCATCTCCTGCTGCAGCCGATGATCGCCGCCGCCGCCGTACAGCCGGTCGGTGACCTGCCGCTCGGCCGGGTCGTTCTCCTCCACGTCGGTGTCCAGCAGCAGCAGCGGGACCCGGCCGACCTGGGCCTTCCAGATCTGGGCGTGCACCGCCCGGCCGGCGGGCAGCCCGACGCTGACCTGCAGCGAGGAGCCGTCGGCCTGCCGCAGCAGCGCCAGCGGCATGCCGTGCGGGTCCAGCGACGGGTACCGCTCAAGCTGCCAGCCGTCCGGCGACAGCGACTGGCTGAAGTACCCGGCCCGGTACAGCAGGCCGACCCCGATGATTGGTACGCCCAGGTCGGAGGCGGCCTTGAGGTGGTCGCCGGCCAGGATGCCCAGCCCGCCGGAGTACTGCGGCAGCACCTCGGCAAGGCCGAACTCCGGGGAGAAGTAGCCGATCTGGGTCGGCGCACCGGGCAGGCTGGTCGAGGCGGTCTGGTACCACCGGTCGCCGGTGAGGTACTCCTCCAAGTCGTCAGCGGCATCAGATAGCCGGCGGCCGAAGCGTTTGTCCCTGGCCAGCGCGGCCAGCCGGTCGGCGGAGACAGCGCCGAGCAGCCGCACCGGGTCGTGGTTACAGGAGCGCCAGACGTCCGGATCCACCGACTCGAACAAGTCGAGCGTTTCGGGATGCCAGGACCAGCGCAGGTTCATCACAAGCTCGCCCAGCGCGGCAAGTTCGCGGGGCAGGGTCGCGCGGACCGTAAAACGGCGAAGTGCTCTCACGCGGGGTGACCCTACCTGGGTACTGGCAAGTCACCCAGCGTCCCCCCGATCGCTCATGTGGTCAACATGCCGGTTCGCTCCCCACAGTGCCCCGGGTGGCGCACGACACCGGTTCGGTGTCTCTTTGGACGAGTACGGCCAAGTGCTCCCGGATCTGGTCGGCTTCCGGGGTGCCAAGTTCGGTGAAGATCTCCAGCGCCTGCTGCCAGTGCTGACGCGCCTGGTCCCGGTGGCCAAGGTCGTCGTGGGCATGAGCAATGCCGTCCAGGGCACGGGCATGGTCGTGGCGCTGGTCAAGCTCGACGGCGAGGGCGGCGGCGTGCTGGTGGTGAGTGAGCGCCTGCTCGGGCTGACCGGTGGCGCGTAGTGCCTCGCCGAGGCCGTTGTGGGCTTCGAACTCACCGTTGCGATCGCCACCCTCACGTGCGATGGTCAGAGCTTGTTGGTGGTGGTCGATCGCCTGCTTATAGTTCCTCACTTGCAGGTAGACGTTGCCGAGGCAGATCAGGGCATAGCTTTCGCTGTGACGGTTGCCGACCTCGCGGAAGGTAGCGAGAGCCTGCTGCAGGCGCTCAATCGCCTGCTCGTAGTCTCCCACTAGCCGATAAACCTCGCCGAGACCGGCCAGGGTGGAGCTTTCGCCTGTCCGGTCGCCAACCTCGCGGGCGACAGTGAGTGCCTGCTGCAGATACTCGAGCGCCAGCTCGTAGGCTCCCACCAGCCGATAGGTACCACCGAGGCCGACCAGCGCAGAGCGTTCGCCCGCCCGGTCGCCAACCTCGCGGGCGACAGTGAGTGCCTGCTGTTGGTGCTCGAGCGCCAGCTCGTAACGCCCGCCCAGCACGTAGACCTGGCCAAGACCGGACAACGCGCGGCCTTCGCCGCCCCGGTCGCCAACCCCCCGGGCGATGGCGAGAGCCTGCCGGTCATGCTCGACCGCTTGCTCGTAGCGCCCGAGTAGCAGGTAGACCTCCCCAAGACTGGACAACACGTGGCCTTCGCCGCCCCGGTTACCGACCCCCCGGGCGATGGCGAGAGCCTGCCGGTCATGCTCGACCGCCTGCTCGAAACGCCCCATCCTCAGGTAGACCTCCCCAAGACCGGCCAATGCGTAGCTTTCGCCAGCTCGGTCGTTGATACCGCGAGTGGCATGCAGAGCATGGGTATGCAAGGTGAGTGCGTCGAAGTAGCGAGCGCGCGTGAGCAGGTGGCGTGCCAGGGTGTGGGAGAGCTGGCTGCTGTGGAGGGGCCAACCATGGCTGGCGGCGTGGTCGGCGGCGGCTAGAAGGTTGAGTCGTTCGGCCTCCAGCCAGGCCACCGCCTCGGCTTGGTCGGCGAAGTCTCGACGGGGTGTGGAGGGTGCGGAGATCCGCGGAAGGTAGCCCCGGTCCTGGGGGTAGGCAAGTTCCGCAGCGACAGCGGCAGTGTGGGTGTAGTGATCGAACAGCCGGGTCAGCGCGGCCCGCTGGTCGGCCTCGGGTTCTTCGTGGGCGGTGTGGGCCGCGTACGCACGGAGCAGGTCGTGGAAGGCGTACCGGCCGGCCGCTGGTCGGGTCAACAGGGAGGCGTCGGCAAGGTACGTCAACAGCCGCTCGGCCTCGGACAAGCTAGTGCCGGCCAGAGCGGCGGCATCATAGGCGTCAGTATCGGATTCGGGGCCGGGAATCAGGCCCAGCAGCCGGAACATCCGACGCTGGTCAGCCGGCAGGGTGTGGTAGGAGACAGTGAAGGCGGCGGTGATGCTGCGTTCGCCGTCATCCAGGGTGGCCAGCCGGGCGTGCTGGTCGGCGAGGTGCTTCGTGAGTTCGGCCAAGCTAGCCCAGGCGTGGTTGCGGTAACGGGCCGCGATGATCCGGATGGCCAGCGGCAGCCGCCCGCAAGTGGTGAGGATGCCGCTGATCGGGGTGGACTCCACCGGCGAGGGAGCCAGGCCAGTGATGCGGACGAACAAGGCGTGGGCATCGGCGGGACGGAGGATGTCGAGGTGGAGGGGGTGGGCGTCGTCGATCGCGGTGAGCCGTTTGCGGCTGGTGATGATCACCCGGCAGCCGGGCGCGGCCGGCAGCAGCGGCAGCACTTGGGTGCTGGTACGAGCATTGTCGAGGACGACGAGCATGCGCTTGTCGGCCAGCTTGCTGCGGTAGGCGATGGCGCGGTCCTCAAGATCGGCCGGGATCTGGGTGCCCGGCACGCCGAGGCGCCGCAACAGCCGATCGAGGGCGACGGCGGGTTCCAGCGGGTCGGCATCGGGAGTGAACCCGAGCAGGTCGAGGAACAGGATGCCGTCAGGGAAGTGGTCGGCGTGCTGGTAGGCAGCGTGTTTGGCCAGCTCGGTCTTGCCGATGCCGGCCATCCCGTCGACCGCGCAAATCACCACCACCTGCGGCTGGTCTGACTCCCCGGTCAGCACGGTGGTGAGCTGGTCCAGCTCAGTGTGGCGGCCGACGAAATGTCCGGCCAGGCGGGGCATGCCGGCTCGCAGGGCCTGCTGTGCTCCAGGAGCGACGGGGTCATGGAGGATCTTTTGGTACGCCCGTTCGAGCGGACCCTGCGGATCGAGCCCGAGGGTGTGCAGGATGTGCTCGCGGGTGCGCCGGTAAACCTCGACCGCCTCCTCGCGGCGGCCGAGCTGACTAAGCGCACAGATGAGGACGGCAGCGGCACGTTCCCGACCCGGCTGCTGCCGGCACAACTCCTCCAGCAGGCCAGGGACGTGGCCGAGGTCGCCATGGTCGAGTTCCATCTCGGCGAGGTCTTCGACGGCGACGATCCGCCGGGCGGTAATAGTGGCCCGCAGCTCGGCCAAGGCGTCTCCCAAGTCGGCCAGCGCAGCCCCCTGCCACAAGCTGAGGGCGCTGTTGAGCAGGGCCATGGCGGCGGATGGCTCACCAGCCTGACGGGTTGCCCTCGCCTGGTCGAGCAGCGCGGTGAAGTGGTGCCAGTCGACAATCTGCTCGGGCTCGTCAACGGTGAGCCGGTAGCTCGGCCGCAGACCCTCCAGCCGCACGTGGTCAGCGACAGGGGCCAAGGCGGTCTTCAGCCCGGCGATGTAGTGGTACAGGCTGTCGCGGGCCACCTCGTTGCCTTTGCCCCACACCAAGCGGATGAGCCGGTCAGTACTCACCGGCGTGTTGGGGTGGCACAGCAGGGCAGCCAGCACCGCCTTGGCCTTCGCCCCACCAAGGTTGAGGAGCCGGTCGCCGTAGCTGGCCTGGACCGGGCCGAGTAGCTGGAATCGAAGCTCGGACGTCATCATCGTCCTCCGCAGTGCAGATGTGGTGCAGGTTTGGGTACGCCCAGTAACCGCACGGGTACTCGCACCCCGGACATCGCGAGCTACCCCAACTAGCTGTCTGGCGGATCGAGAGCGGCAAGCTGAGCCCGGACCTGATCGGCTTCGGGGGTGCCCAGCCGGATGAAGATCTGCAGTGCTTGTTGCCAGTGTGGGCGGGCTTGGTGGGGGTCGCCGAGGTCGTGGTGGTCGTGTGCGATGGCGGTCAGGGCGCGGGCGTGGTCGTGGTGTTGGCCGATCTCGACGGCGATGGTGGCGGCGTGGCGGTGGTGGGTGAGGGCTTGGTCGGGGTAGCCGTTGGCGCGCAGGGTGTCGCCGAGGCCGTTGCGGGCCTCGAACTCGCCGTTGCGGTCGCCGACGTTGAGGAAGATGACCAGGGCCTGGTGGAGGTGCTCGCAGGCTTGGTCGTGGTGGCCGAGCATCCGGTGGTCTTGGCCGAGGCCGACGAGGGCGTAGCCTTCGCCGCCGCGGTCGCCGATCTCGCAGGCAATGGTCAGGGCCTGCTGGTGGTGGTCGAGTGCCTGCTGGTAGCGGCCGGTGGTGAGGTAGAGGGTGCCGAGGCCGGTCAGCGCGCAGCGTTGGCCGTTGCGGTCGCCGATATCGCGGGCGATGTCCAGGGCCTGCCGTAGGTGCTCGGCGGCCTGCTCGTAGCGCCCGAGCATCCGGTGGACGACGCCGAGGAAGGCCAGGGCGTGGCGTTCCCCGCCACGGTCGCCGATGTCGCGGGCGATGTCCAGGGCCTGCCGTAGGTGTTCGGCGGCCTGGTCGTAGTGGCCGACCATGAGGTGGACCTCGCCGAGGATGGCCAGGGCGTAGCGTTGCCCGCCGCGGTCGCCGATGGCCAAGGCGATGGCCAAGGCTTGCTGGAGGTGTTCGGCGGCGTGGTCGTAGCGGCCGAGCATCCGGTGGACCTCGCCGAGGACGGCCAGGGCGTAGCGTTGCCCGTCGCGGTCGCCGATGTCGTGGGCGATGGTCAGGGCCTGCTGCAGGTAGCTGATGGCCTGGTCGTAGCGGTCTATCAGTAGGTAGACCTCACCTAGCCCGGCCCAGGCGCGGCCTTCGCCGGCGCGGTCACCGACGTCGCGGGCGATGTCTAGGGCTTGTTGGAGGTGTTCGGCGGCTTGGTCGTAGCGTCCGACCATCCGGTGGGTGTTGCCGAGGTGGGCTAGCGCGCGGCCTTCGCCGGTGCGGTCACCGGCGCGGCTGGTGGCGTGTAGGGCGTGGGTGTGCAGGCTTAGGGCGGTGGTGTGGTGGGCTCGGGTGTGCAGGTGGCGGGCCAGGGTCTGGGACAGGTCGCTGGCATGCGCCGGCCACTGATGGGTGGTGGCGTACTCGGCGGCGGCTAGCAGGTTGGAGCGTTCGGCTTCCAGCCAGGTCACAGCCTCGGTGGGGGTGGTGAAGTCCCGTTGGGGGGTGGCGGGTGCTGGGATCCGCGGCAGGTGGTCTCGCTCATGCGGGTAGGCCAAGGCCGCGGCGCGGTAGGCGGTGTGGGTGTAGTGCTCCAACAGTCGGCTCAACGCCGCCTGCTGGTCGGCGGGGGGTTCCTCCTGCTGGCCGCGGTCGGTGGCGTAGACCCGCAGCAGGTCGTGGAAGCCGTAGCGGCCCGGTGCTGGCCTAGTCAGCAGTGAGGCATCAGCGAGTTGGGTGAGCAGCCGCTGGGCGGCGGTCAGGGTGGTGGCGGCCAGCGCGGCGGCGGCGGTGTCGTCGGTGTCGGGTTCAGGGCCGAGCAGCAGGCCCAGCAGCCGGAACATGCGCTGCTGGTCGGCTGGCAGGGTGCGGTAGGACACCGCGAAGGCGGTGGTGATGCTGCGTTGGCCGTCATCCATCGCCGCCAGCCGCTTGTGTTGGTCGGCGAGCTGGGTGTGTAGCTCGGCCAGGCTGGCCCAGGCGTGGGTGCGGTAGCGGGCGGCGAGGATCCGGATCGCCAACGGCAGCCGCCCGCACACAGTGACAACCTCGGTGAGGGTGGTGGCCTCCTGCGGCGTCGGGGTGATGCCGGCGAGGCGGGTGAACAGGGTGTAGGCGTCAGCGGGATCGAGGATGTCCAGACACAGTGGGTGGGCGTCATCCAAGGCGATCAACCGCTGCCGGCTGGTGATGATGACCCGGCAGCCCGGCGCCGCCGGCAGCAGCGGCTGCACCTGGGTGCTGGTGCGGGCGTTGTCCAACACGATCAGCATCCGCTTGTCCGCCAGCTTGCTGCGGTAGATGGTGGCCCGCTCCTGTAGGTCGGTCGGGATCTGCTCGCCCGGTACGCCGAGGCGGCGCAGCAGGCGACCCAACGCCACAGCGGGCTCCATCGGCTGGGCATCGGGGGTGTAGCCCAGCAAATCCAAGAACACGATGCCATCCGGGAAGTGGCCGGCATGCTGGAAGGCGGCGTGTTTGGCCAGCTCGGTCTTGCCGGTACCGGCCATCCCCTCCACCGCGCAGATCACCACCACCTGCGGCTGCTCAGACTCAGTAGTCAAAAAGGTGGTGAGCTGCCCCAGCTCGCTATCCCGACCGATGAAGTGCCCCGCCAACCCGGGCAGGCCAGCCCGCAACGCCTGTTGCACCGCCGTGCTGATTGGGTGGTCCACGACCGTGCGGTAAGCCTGTTCGAGAGGGCCGTGCGGGTCCAGGCCGAGACTGTCCAAGATGTGCTGACGGGTCCGCCGGTAAACAGCGATAGCCTCCTCCCGGCGACCCACCGCACCCAACCCGCGGATCAGCAGGGCGGCGGCCCGTTCCCGGTCCGGATGCTGCTGGCACAGCTCCACCAGCAGGTCAGGCACCCGGCCAGGCTCACCATGAGCCAGCTCCAGCTCAGCCAGATCCTCAGCAGCCGACAACCGCCGAGCAGTCATAGCCGCCCGCAGCTCAGCCAGCGCGTCACCCACGCCATCCAACGCCCGGCCCCGCCACAAACCCACGGCCTCCCGCAGCAGCGTCATTGCTACGGCAGGGTCACCAGCACGGCGAGCCTCCCCAGCCTGCCCCACCAAAGCGACAAAGGCATGCCAGTCAATAACCTGCTCAGGCTTGTCCACGCTGATCTGGTAGTTCGGGCGCAGGCCCTTCAAATAAACCTGATCGGACACTGGGCGCAACGCGGCCCTCAGCCCGGCGATGTAGTGGTACAAGCTGTCCCGAGCCACCTCGCCCTCACCCCACACCAACCGGATCAGCCGATCCGGATCAACAGGGATATTCGGGTAGCACAACAACGCGGCCAACACCGCCCTCGCCCTCGCCCCACCCAACGACAGCACACCACCGTCATAGCTCGCCTCAACCGGACCAAGAAGCTGAAAAAGGTGAGACGCCATGGCCGCCTCCGCATGCAGGTGTAGGACACAGGAGTGGGTGCGCCCAGCCGGAGTAGGCTCCCCTTCTACGGTGCAGGGCGCACCCGTGCCGATACACCTACCGAGACTGCACCTCAGCGCACCCCTCGACCGCCGCAGTCGCGGCAGCGCTGACGTGCAGTGGCCCCGCGAAGCGGGCTGATCGGCTCATGCACGCTGCCCTGACCCCCGCACCGATGACACAGGGTGAGGTGCTGTCGTTGCCTGCCCAACATGGCTGCCTCCTTGGTGTTGGACGTTGCCCGCCGCAACTAGCACTCTTACCGTACGCCATGCAATTGCATTTCGTCTATTCGTAGCACAGCTTGCTTAGCTGCTGTATGCTGCGCATCACACGTCCTGCGCGGACTGACCGCCTTGACAGACTGTGGCGTGCGACGGTCGAGACGAGGCACCCCAGGAGGTGGCACCGGGGATGGACGCGGAGCCCACGCCGATCATGCGACGCCGCCGGGCAGCCGCTCGTCTCCGGCAACTCCGGGAGGCCGCCGGCGTCTCGCTGGATGAAGTGGCTGCGTACCTGGAGTGCTCCGCGGCGAAGATCAGCCGGATCGAGACCGGCCGCATCACAGCGCGGGTGCCCGACGTCCGCAATATGCTTGACCTGTACCAGGTCACCGGAGCCGAACGGGACGAGATCCTGAACCTAGTCCGAGATTCCCGCCAACCCGGCTGGTGGCGTGCCTACAGCGACATCCTCGTCGAAGGAGCGGACACTTATCTCGGCCTGGAAGACGCCGCTGCAAGTATCCGCAGCTACCAGTCCTACCTGATACCTGGGCTGCTGCAGACCAAGGAGTACGCCCACGCTGTGTCCGCTCCCCGGATGGACGTGACCGAAGATCACATCGAGCGGCACATCGCGCTACGCATGACCCGGCAGGAGATCTGGCGCCGTGATCCCCCACCCCAGGCTCATTTCATCCTCGATGAATCCATCCTGCACCGGACAGCCGCCCTCGGCTCCACCGTCGGCCGCCAGCAACTGCAGCAGCTCAGCCAGGTCGGCGGGCAATCCAACCTCACGCTGCAGGTGGTGACCTACGGGGCGGGGATCGGCGCCTCCGGTGGGATCTCGTTCGTCCTGTACGGCTTCCCTGACCCCGCCGAACCGCAGGTCGCCTACGTCGAACAGCTCTTCGGCACCCGGATCGAAACTAAGATCGACCAGGTCGCCCGCTATGAGCAGGCCTTCCAGGACCTACGCACCACCGCCTTGGATCCGGACGACTCCGTTGCCATGATCAACAGCCTCACTGGACGATTAGGCTCTTGACTCCTCACCCAAGGTTCGGGTTGAACTCGCCCGCTTGGGCGCCCGCAAGGAACGCCACCCACTCCGGGCCGGTAAACATCAGGACTGCCCCATTAGGCTGCTTGGAGTCGCGTACCGCCGCCCCGCCATCAGCCAACAGCGCAACCTCCACACAGTCGCTACCGCCGACACCTCCGCAGAACGAACTCTTCCGCCACTCCATGGCCCCCGCACCTTTAACGGTCACTGCCGGTCTCCCTTGGTATCTGGCCGCGCTTCTGAGCGCGACTGAGACCAGAGTTAGGGACCTACCTGGAGGTCGATCTGTAACTAATCTGGGATCGGCGGGTCGTTCGTCGGCTGCGCGGGTGGTGTGGCAGGGTGTGCGCCATGGTGGGACGGTTGATGCCGGTACGGGTGGGCGATGTCGAGGTTCTGGTGGAGGCGGTCCCGGTCGCCGGGTCAGAGCCGACATCGGGACGGTTGGATCAAGCCGGGCAGAAGATGGTGGACGTCTTCGACTCGGCGCAGCAGGCAATCGGAGCAATCGCGACCCGGCTGGCAGGCACGGTGAGTGAGTTGGCCGAGCAGTCGGTACGGCCGGACCGGGTCGAGGTGGAGTTTGGGCTGGCGTTCACCGCGCAGGGCCACGTGATCGTGGCCGGTGCGTCGGTAGCAGCTACCTTGAAGGTCATGGTCGGCTACGACCGGGTGACGCCCGACGGCGACAGCGCGAGCTGACTGAGGCTGAGGGCTGGTTCGTGGTGACGGGGCGGGTGCCGGGGTACCTCGGCCGGGTGCTGGCCGGTGCCGGGGCGCCGGTGGGGGACGTGCTTCCAGATGGCGCCGGGCGTCCTGGTGACCGCGTGGCACGTGCTGGTGGACGTTGGCGCAGAGCGGCCGGGAGCCGTGGTCGGGGTGGACGGGCTGGCACCGGGCGGTGCGCCAGTGATGCCGGCGGAGGTGGTCCGGGTCGATGCGCTGCACGACTTGGCGGTGCTGGTCCGCCAAGTGCCGCTCCCGGCGTCGGTGTCGCGGCTGGTGGCGACCGACGAGCAGGCGTTGCGGACCGAGGTGGTGGTCACCGGGCACTGCGTGGTGCCTGATGACCCTGGCCGGTCGCCGCCGCGGTACCTGGACGCTGCCGGCCGGTGGGCGGGCGGGACGACCAGGGCGGATGCGGTACCGCTGGGTCGGTTGTCGTCGGCCGATGTCATGACCGGGATGAGCGGTGCGCCAGTGCGGCGGCTGTCCGACGACGCCGTGATGGGCGTGGTCTCGGCCCGCTACAACAGCACGGACGGGTGGCTGCGCGACTCGGTGTGGGTGGTCCGTACCGAGGATCTGCTGCCGCTGTTGGCCGGTCTGGCCGAGGTCGAGGTGGCCGGCGCGCCGCTGACTGGAGCGGTTGACCTGCTGCTGGCGGTGGACGCGACGCAAGTACGGCTGACCGGTGCCGGGATCGACGTCCGTGCGGCGCACGGCGGGGTACGGCCGGGGCTCGCCGCCGCGCTGGACGACGTCCGGCGAGCCCGGGCGCGGGCCGGCACGATCCGGACGGAGCCGGCTGGCGGGCTAGGCGCGGTGTCGGTGTCAATGCGCCGCGCTGGCCAGTTGCTGGCCGAATCGTTCCTGCCCGGCCCGGTCGCTGACGCGCTGGCCGGGGTGCTGCGGCGCGCGCAGGCGAGCTGGCACCCGGTCCGGCTCGGCATCCAGCTCGACCCCTCGGCAGCGGGGTGGGCGCAACTGCCGTGGGAAGCACTACCCGATCCAGTCTCCGGGTTGCCGCTGGCGTTGCATCGGCTGGTCACCGTCTACCGGCAGGTCACTGCCGGGGTACCGCGACCGGTGCCGGGCCCGTTGCGGATCGTGGTCGCGATCTCGGCACCGGCCACCGGCGGCGGCGCCGTGCTGGACTACGAGGCGGAGCTTCGGGCCGTGCTCGCCGCGGTCAAGGGCGCCCGGGCCGGGGACGCCCGGGTGCAGATCGTGCCGTTCGCCACCACTCCCGCGATCAAGGATGCGCTGGCCGGCGGGGACGTCCATGTCCTGCACCTCTCGGCGCACGGCGGCCCGGGCACGCTGGATCTGGAGGACGACGCCGGAGCCGCCTGCCGGGTGACCGCGCAGCAGTTCCTGGAGCAGGCGGTGCCGCCGGACTGCATGCCGCCGGTGATCGCGCTGGCAGCCTGCTACACCGACGCGCCGGCCGCCGCGCAGGCGCCCTCCTTTGCCGCGGAGCTGCTGGCCCGGGGCGCGGCGGCAGTGATCGGCACCGAAACCTCGGTGACCGACCGGTACGCCACCCGGGTCTTCGCTCGGGTCTACAACGAGCTGACCCACGCCCCAACGCCGGACGTGGTCGCCGCGGTCGCCCAGGCCCGCCGCGCCGTGCAGGGCGAGCTGGTCACCGCCACCAACCCACGGGATCAAGCCATCGCCGGCCTGGACGAGTGGGGCATACTCACCGTCCTGTCCGCCGCCGGCTCAACGATCGTCTACGACCCGAGGACCACCCCGGTCGGGGCCGCCGCGTCGGGTCCAGCGCAGCCGGCCGGCCGTTCCTTCGCCGGCCTGCTGGCCCGCGACCCCGGCGAGTTCGTCGGCCGCCGGATCGAGCAACGCAGCCTGCCGGCAGTGTTGTCCGGCGGCACGCTGGCCGGGGTGGTGCTGCACGGCATCGGCGGCGTAGGCAAGACCACCCTGGCCGCCGAGACCATCCGCCGTACGCTCGAACGCGACCCTGCCCGAGTGGCGGCCACCGTCACCGGCGAGACCAACATCGACGCTGTGCTCGCTGCCGCCATCGACGCCCTACGACGCCCCCTGCTGATGGCCAGCGACCAAGCTGGAGCCACCGCTATGCACGCACTGTCGGTCGCCTCCCGGCTGGACCTGCCCTGGCAGGAGCGGCTGGCGGTGCTGCGCGAGTACGTCCTTGAGGCCGCTCCGCTGCTGCTGGTGCTGGACAACTTCGAAGACAACCTCATCAACTCAGGTGGCCAGCCTCGCGAGTTTCGGGACGAGTCGCTGGCCGGGCTGCTGGCCGCCTGGGCGCAGACACCGGGCCGCAGCCGGCTGCTGGTCACCTGCCGCTACCCGTTCAGGCTGCCCGACGACGCGGGCACCCGGTTGCTGTGGCGACAGCTCGGGCCGCTGACCGCTGCCGAGACACTCAAGCTGGTGTGGTCCCTGCCCAGCCTAGACGCACTGGAGGACGGCGAGATCGAGCAGGCCTGGCGGATGGTCGGTGGCCACCCACGCACCTTGGAGTACGTCGACGCGCTGCTGGGCCGCGGACAGGGCCGGTTCCCCGACATCACCACCCGCTTGACGGAGCGGGTCACCCGGGTGCTCGGCGACGACCAGGCCCAGGCATGGCTGACCAACGAGCGGACCCTGGATGCTGCGCTGGCCGACGCGGTCACCGTCGCCGCCGACGACGTGCTACTGACCGACCTGCTCGCCGGGCTGTCCGCCGATGCCCGCCGGCTGCTACTCGGCGTGTCGGTCTACCGGGAACCAGTCGACCTCCACGCGCTGCTATTCCAGGTCGGCGAGCCCGACGAGGACGCCGGCTGGCTCCCGGACCGGGCCGCTGCCGAGCAACGCATCCTGGCCACCCTCGCCACCCACAACATCGACGCCGCAGCCCTCAACCAAGCCCTGCAAACCGGCACGATGGAGACCCTGCCCCCCGATCTGGTCACCGCACTCACACCCGACATGGCCGAGTTGTTCGCCACGCCCAGCCCACCATGCTCGACCACTCTCGACCTGCCAAGCCTGGTCGAGGCGCTCGCTGGCACCAGCCTGTTGACCCTTGACTCCGATGGCGGCACGGTCGTAGTCCACCGCTGGACCGCCGCCGAACTCGCCCGTTCAACAGGGGCCACCGGCGACGATGCCGAGGTGACGGCCGCGCACCAGCGCGCCGCCGCCTACTGGGCCTGGCGGGTCGAGGTGTGGCCCCAAGGCGCGCAGGCCGACGTCCACGACCGCTTGGAGGCACGGCACCACCTGTTGGCTGCCGACGACCTAGACACGGCCAACGAGGTCACCGAACACGTCTGCTCGCAGCTTGAGCAGTGGGGCGCGTGGGACCACGCGGGCGCGCTCGCTCACGATGCTCTTCGCCGCCTGCCCACAGACGATCCGCGCCGAGCGGCGTGGTCGTACCAACTCGGTATCCTCGCGCACCGTCGGGGGGACTACGACGAGGCCGAACGCCGCTACCAACAGGCCCTAGACATCGACGAACGGCTGGGCAACCAAGCCGGCATCGCCACCAGCTACCACCAGCTCGGCATCCTCGCCCACGACCGGGGTGACTACCCCAAAGCCGAACGCCGCTACCAGCAGGCCCTAGACATCAACGAACGGCTGGGCAACCAAGCCAACATCGCCACCAGCTACCACCAGCTCGGCCGCCTCGCCCACGACCGGGGCGACTACCCCGAGGCCGAACGCCGCTACCAACAGTCCCTGGACATCGACGAACGGCTGGGCAATCAAGCCGGCATCGCAACCTCGAGGAGTCAGATCGGCATTCTCCGGAGTGCGCAGGAGCGTCCCGTGGAGGCGATCAGGTGGCATGTCCAGGCGCTTGCGACACGCTTGGCCCTCGGCGTATCGCAAGGTTCCAACAGCATCGACGCACTCGCCCGCCTCAGGGCCGAGCTAGGTGACGGCGTGTTCGTACCGCAGGTCCAGGACATCCTCGACGAGGAGTCCACCACCGCCCTGCTGGCGCTGCTCGACGACTTCGTCGTCGAGCAGCCACCATCAGCGACCAGCACCTGACCGGGCCCTGCCGTGCTAGTCCGCCCCTTGGCACCGCCTCCGGCAACGACTTTCGAAGCCTGGTTGGTGTATTACCCATTTACCCACTCGTCAGAGGTGATAGTTGCACCGACCGAGGAGGAGGAGGCCGCTGTGAGGCTCATAGGCTTCAGGCCCGTGGCCGAGGTCACCGCTGACGACCGCGCCCGGATCACGATCAGCAAGGCGGACGCGCGCAGCAACGACCGGTTCCTGGTCTCTACCCACCCCAACGGGGAGATCTTGCTGACCCCGATGGCCAGCATCCCAGGCGGGAGCTGATTGTCTGGAAGGACGAGCAGGTCCGCACCTCACTGCTGCGCGGCATGACGCAGGCCGACGCCGGGCAGATCATCCCGTACGGCGACCTTCTGGAGGATAGGGAGGACCAGGACGGCGCTGGGTGAGCACACCACCATTCGACATCCGGTTGAGCCAGGAGGTCGCCGACATCCTGCACGACCTCGCCAAACCCAGCCACCGCGGCAAGGAGAGGAAGGTCAAGAAGACGCTACGGCTGCTGCGGGACTCCGGGCCTTCGCATCCCGGCCTGAACAGCCACAAGTACCAGTCGATCACCGGTCCAAGTGGCGAGGACGTCTGGGGGTCCTACGTCGAGAACCACGCTCCGAGCACCAGGCGGATCTGGTGGTGGTACGGCCCGGACGTGGACCAGATCACCATCCTCACCATAGGCCCGCACCCGTAGCCCGGGACCACTGGTCCGGGATCTCCTCGACGAGGAATCCATGACCAGCTTAATGGCACTCCCCCCCGAAATCGACCGACAAGCTTGCGCCGCCCGCAGCGGGTGCCTGACCCATCCCCTACCTTTGCGGCTACGATACGGCGGTGAGCAGCGGGTTTACGGCGCGCCAACTGGCTTGATGACCGGTACCACGGATGCTGCCAGTCGGACCATGCCGATTCCGGTCGGATGGAAGGGATGGCCGTCGTCTAGCCCTTGGATGTCCGCCCCCAAGTGGTCGTTGTGGGGATTACACAATGTCGCGAGCATCGGCTTGGCGATATTGAAGTGGTACTTTTCCGCGCCGCTGGACAGCACATCGTTGAGCTGCTTGTTGCGGTCCGCCAGCAGAGTAATGTTGCCGGCGTTGAGTCCCTTAACCCCGGGCCGGCCCTGGGTATCGCTGCAATGTGCGTCCGGCTGGAACACGTCATAGGACGTCATAATGATGATCTGCGGGTTATTGGGGAGGTCGTTGAGATCCTGCAGGAGGTCGCCGTAGTCCCGGTCGAAAGCCGCCAGCCGGTAGCTGAACTCGCCACCGGTCAGCTTGTCCTGGCAGTTGTCGACGGCGTAGCAATACTTGAGGAAATCCGCCCAGTAAAGATCGTTCGGGCCGACCACGACCACAACAAACCGCAACCCCTCCACCTGCTTCAACAGCCCAACCTGGGCCGGCAAGACGCGACCGCCTTGCACTTGCGGGCCCCGCAGGCCTCGCGCGATGGAGGCCCCAGAGCATGCCAAGTTGAGCACCTGGGAGCCCACCAAGTTGCCGATCTCGTCGGCCAGCGAATCGGAGCTGCGCTCGCAAGCCTTGTCGTCGGCGGTGGCGTCAGCGACCAACGGACCGCCAACCCGGGATGCTCTGGAGTCACCTATCACGGCCCCGGTATAGCCGCTGACTTTGGGCCCTACCGGAGAGGGCGACAAGTGATAAGTTCCCACCAGCTCAGACAGTGACCGGACATTTTGGAGCCCATGCACTGCTCCCTGATAGGCAAGAGCGCCGGCCGCTCCCCAGGCCAGCAGGGCAACGACGACCGCGACGACCAACATCCCACGAATCTGACCGGCGCTGCGCTGCCAGATCTCCGCCGCGCTGAGATGCCGATGCCGGGCATGGCTCTGCCGTTTCAGCATCACCAGCAGGCGGATGCAGCCGGCCGCCGCCGTCGCAGCAAGGGTGAAGGCGAGCAGGCCGAGCGTCCCCCAGATGTACCACCGCAGGAAACCATTCCCGACAGTGCTGACGGCGGCGGCCTCCGCCTCCTTGCTCGTCGACGGATCGAAGACAACGAAGGCAGCGGCATCGCGTTGCACCGGCCCCAGCACGAGCTGCGGTCGGAGCGGGCCATACACCTGGAGTGGGTCGATGTCGAGCTTGGTATTACCGATCTGCACCAACTGGGCGGGGCCAGACAACGACAGGCTTGGTGGGCGAGCGCCGACCGAAAAATGCTGACCGATGGCCGTGAGTTCCTGGTTGGGGGTCAGCAGGATCGTAACCGGGATGCCAACGAACAGGCAGCACAGCACGAGGAGCAGGGTCGGCAATGACCGCAGCTCCCGCAGGACGGCGCTGGACGCGCGCCGTGACGACCGTGGTAGGTCTGCACCGGGCTCAGTCTCTGACGACGGTCGCAGACCTTGCTCGGAGGTCACGAGAGCCTGCCCACCCCCTCGCCAGCCAGCGGATCCAGTGCTTCCGTCGGCTTCCCAGGCTACCAAGCCGGCATCGGTGCTACCTGCCCCCGAGCCTCCCCTAGCCTCAATAGTGCGGTATCCAACCCGGTCCCTTGACGAGCCGACCGCGAGGTAAGCAGGAGGGCAAGCGGGGAGGTAGGAGAGCATGAACGAGCACGGACAACCCGTCCTGTACGCGATCGTCACCGGCTCTCCCGCGGCCCGCGATGTCGGCAGGCTCGTCGACCTCGCCCACACCGACGGCTGGGACGTGTGCGTCGTCGCCTCACCCGAGGGTCGTCGGTTCATCGACACCGACACGCTGGCCGCGACGACCGGCCACCCGGTACGCAGCCAGTACAAGGACCCCGACGCCCCAGACATCCTCCCGCCGGCCGATGCGATGATCGCCGCCCCGGTCACCTGCAACAGCCTCGCCAAGTGGGCCGCCGGCATCTCCGACACCCTGCCGCTGGGCCTGCTCGTAGAGGCTGTCGGCAAGCGGCAGCCGGTCGTGGCGGTGCCCTTCTCCAACTGGGCGCAGCTCAGCTTCCCTGCGATCCAGCAGGCTATCCGTACGCTCGCCGGTTGGGGCGTCACCGTCCTGGTCGGCGAGGAGGTGTACGAGCAACACGAACCCGGCACCGGCGGACAATCCATCCACCTGTTCCCCTGGCACCTCGCCTGGCAGGCCCTCCTCGACCACCCCTGGCTCACCGCGCCAGGGCAGCAGCACCACCGGTAGCTGACCGTCGCCGCAACATATGCCTAATCAGGGGGTAACTTTCCCGAAAAGTTATCGCTGTAAGGCGGCCAATCACGGAAAGTCACCGGACTGGGGGTTAAGATTGTGCAACAGTGCCCAGACGCCGGTAGCGTTTTCAGTGATGACCGGACGCCTTGGACTCACCGATGTCTCGCCCGTGGTGTCGTGCGGGCGCTACCCGGCCCATGCAGTGGTCGGTGAACGGGTGCCGATCGCCGCCACCGTGTTCGGCGATGGGCACGACCAGGTTGCTGCCAGTGTCGCCTGGAGGGCACCAACCGGCGAGCGGCTGCCGTTCACCCGGATGGTGCCTGGTGCACCCGGCATGGACCGCTGGCATGCCACCATCACCCCGAGCAGCCAGGGCATGTGGTCCTTTGTAATCGAGGCCTGGGGCGATCCGATGGCGACCTGGTGGCACGCCGTGGAGGTCAAGCTGGCGGCCGGTCAGGGGCTGCCCGACCTCGCCAACGACTTGGAGTCCGGCGCCCGGCTGCTGGAACGCGCGGTCCGCTGCGTACCCAAGGAACGCCGTACCGACCTGCTGGCCGCCGTCCAGGCGCTCCGCGACGACGACCTCGACCTGGCGCAGCGGGTCGCGCCAGCGATGACCGAGGACATCCGGCAACTGCTGACCGAGTACCCGCTGCGCGAGCTGGTCACCCGGTCCCGCCGGTACGAGCTGTGGGTGGACCGGGAGCGGGCCAGCTACGGCGCCTGGTACGAGTTCTTCCCGCGCTCCACCGGCGGCCTGGACGGCGCCGGTCGCCCAGTGCACGGAAGCTTCGCCACCGCCACCAAGGAGCTGCCGCGGATCGCCGAGATGGGCTTCGACGTGGTGTACCTGCCGCCGATCCACCCGATCGGCCGCAAGCACCGCAAGGGCAAGAACAACGCCCTGGTGACCACCGTGGACGACGTCGGCTCGCCGTGGGCGATCGGCTCGGCCGAGGGCGGCCACGACGCGGTACACCCCTGGCTGGGCACCATCGAGGACTTCGACGACTTCGTCGCTGCCGCCCGCCAGCTCGACATGGAGGTCGCCCTCGACCTGGCCCTGCAGTGCGCGCCGGACCACCCCTGGGTGACCCGGCACCCGGAGTGGTTCACCACCAAGCCCGACGGCACCATCGCCTACGCCGAGAACCCGCCCAAGAAGTACCAGGACATCTATCCGGTCAACTTCGACAACGAGCCGAGCGGCCTGTACGCCGAGGTGTACCGGGTGGTCAAGTACTGGATCAGCCACGGGGTGAAGATCTTCCGGGTGGACAACCCGCACACCAAGCCGCTGAACTTCTGGCACTGGCTGATTTGGCGGGTCAAGCAGTCCGACCCGGACGTGATCTTCCTGGCCGAGGCGTTCACCCGGCCGGCCATGATGCACACCTTGGCGAAGATCGGCTTCACTCAGTCTTACACCTACTTCACCTGGCGCACCGGCAAGCAGGAACTCACCGACTACGCGAACGAGCTCGCGGCCGCCGCCGACTACATGCGGCCGAACTTCTTCGTCAACACCCCGGACATCCTGCATGCCAGCCTGCAGTACGGCGGCCCGCCGATGTTCGCCATCCGGGCCGTGCTGGCCAGCATGCTATCGCCAAGTTACGGGGTGTACTCCGGCTACGAGCTGTACGAGCACGCCGCTCGCGAGCCGGGCAGCGAGGAGTACCTGGATTCTGAGAAGTACCAGCTACGGCCGCGGGACTACGCCGCGGCGGAGCGCGACGGCCACAGCCTCGCGCCGTACCTGGCAAAGCTGAACGACATCCGGCGCCGTCATCCGGCCCTGCGCCAGCTTCGTAACCTGCGCTTCCACCACATTGACGGCGATGCCTTGATGTGCTGGTCCAAGCGGGACGACGCCACCGGTGACACCGTGTTGATCGTACTGACCCTGGATCCGTTCGGCGCGCAGGAGTCCATGACGGCTTTGGACCTGCCGACTCTCGGAGTCGACTGGCATGAACGGTTCGAGGTGTACGACGAGATGACCGGAGCAAGTTATCAGTGGGGTCCGCGCAACTTTGTCCGGCTGGACCCGCACCAACAGGTGGCGCACATCTTCGCGGTGCGGAGGTGGGGATGACCGGCGAGCCCGAGGTCGGGCAGCCAGCAACCAGGGAGCCGGAGGCCGGGTTGTCCGACGACCCGGAGTGGTTTAAGACCGCAGTGTTCTACGAGGTGCTGGTCCGCGGCTTCTACGACAGCAACGGCGACGGCAACGGTGACCTGGTCGGACTGACCAGCAAGCTGGACTACCTGAAGTGGCTCGGCGTGGACTGCCTGTGGCTACCGCCCTTCTACTCCTCGCCGCTGCGCGACGGCGGCTACGACGTGGCGGACTACTGCGACGTGCTGCCCGACTGCGGCACGATCGAGGACTTCCACCGGTTCCTGGCTGAGGCGCACTCCCGTGGCCTGCGGGTGATCGTTGACTTCGTGATGAACCACACCTCCGATCAGCACTCATGGTTCCAGGCCTCCCGGTCCGATCCGGACGGCCCGTTTGGAGACTACTACGTGTGGTCGGACAGTGACGAGGGGTACCCGGACGCACGGATCATCTTCGTCGACACCGAGACCTCCAACTGGACCTTCGACCCGGTCCGCAAGCAGTACTTCTGGCACCGGTTCTTCTCCCACCAGCCGGACCTGAACTTCGACAACCCGCGGGTGCAGGAGGAGATCCTGGACGCGCTACGGTTCTGGCTGAAGATGGGCATCGACGGCTTCCGGCTGGACGCCGTGCCGTACTTGTTCGAGGAGGAGGGCACCAACTGCGAGAACCTGCCGCGCACCCACGAGTTCCTCAAGCGGCTGCGTACCATGGTGGACAGCGAGTACCCGAACCGGGTGCTGCTGTGCGAGGCCAACCAGTGGCCGGCCGATGTGGTGGAGTACTTTGGCGACCCGAAGACCGGTGATGAGTGTCACATGGCCTTCCACTTCCCGGTGATGCCCCGGCTGTTCATGGGAGTCCGCCGGGAGTCCCGTACCCCGATCTCCGAAATCATCGCGCAAACTCCGGACATCCCGGAGAACTGTCAGTGGGGCATCTTCTTGCGCAACCACGACGAGCTGACCCTAGAGATGGTCTCCTCTGAGGAGCGCGACTACATGTGGGCGGAGTATGCCAAGGACGGCAGGATGCGAGCTAACATCGGCATCCGCCGCCGGCTGGCACCGCTGCTTGACAACGACCGCAACCAGTTGGAACTGTTCACCGCGCTGCTGCTGAGCCTGCCAGGCTCGCCGGTGCTCTACTACGGCGACGAGATTGGGATGGGAGACAACATCTGGCTGGGCGACCGGGACGGGGTGCGTACGCCCATGCAGTGGACGCCGGACCGCAACGCCGGCTTCTCCACCGTTGACCCGCAGCAGCTCAACCTGCCGGTCAACGCTGACCCGATCTACGGCTATCAGGTGACCAACGTCGAGGCACAGCTCCGCAGTACCAGCTCGCTGCTGCACTGGACCCACCGGATGATCGAGGCGCGCAAGCAGCACCCGACCTTCGGGCGGGGCCGCTACGTTGAGATCGGCTCCCGGAACGGGACCGTGCTGTCCTTCGTCCGTGACTATGAGGACCTGAACGGAGCAACCAGCCACCGCGACGTCGTGCTGTGCGTGAACAATTTGTCCCGTTTCCCGCAGGCCGTCGAACTCGACCTGCGCCGCTTCGAAGATTGGACTCCGGTGGAGCTCACCGGCAGAGTGAAGTTTCCGAGGATAGGCATCTTGCCGTACCTGCTGACCCTGGCCGGGCACGGGTTCTACTGGTTCCAGCTCGTACCGCCGGAGGGCGGACTATGATCACACTGGAGCGGCTACTGCAGGAGTGGCTGCCCAATCAGCGCTGGTTTGCCAGCAAGGGCCGGCAGATCTGTGGGGTCGGCTCAGCCGAGGTGGCCGTGCTGCGCGAGGACGACCCCCGGCTGGAGATCCGGCTGGTGGCGGTGGAGTTCGCCGACAGCCCAGCCGGTGAGACGTACGTGGTGCCGCTGACCTTCCACTACACCTACCAGGAGCACCTCCGGCACGCTCTGCTCGGCGAGCTGAGTGACGGCTGGGCCCGCTGGGTCTACGACGGGCTGGCCGATCGGGACACCACTTCGGTGTGGACGGAGCTGATGGCCGGCGGCACCTGGACCGGGTCGCTGGTCTTCCACCCGGAGTCGGGCGCCGAGATCCCCCGCGGGCTGCCCGGTGACGTGTTGGTCGCCGAGCAGTCCAACACCTCGTTGGTCTACAGCCAGGACGCGATCCTGAAGGTGTTCCGCAAGCTGGAGTCGGGCCTGAACCCGGACGTGGAGGTGCACTCCGCGCTGCGGCCGCTGGACAACCCGCACGTTGCCCCGCTGCTCGGCTACGTCGAGCTGCTGGCCAGCCCGGAGGCCGGCACTCCCACCGCCACCCTGGCCATGCTGCAGACCTTCCTGCCGGTGGCCAGTGACGGCTGGGCGTTGGCCACCGCCAGCGTGCGAGACCTCTACACCGAGCGCGACCTGCATGCCGATGAGGTCGGCGGCGACTTCGCCGGCGAGACCCGGCGGCTTGGCGCCGCCACCGCCTCGGTGCACGCCGACCTGGCCCGGGCGCTGCCCACCGGGCCAGCCGGTCCGAGCTGGCTGGCCGAGACCGCCAACGGGATGAGCCGCCGGCTAGTCTCGGCAACCGAGGTGGTACCGGCGCTGGCCGAGCGGGCCGCCCCACTGCAAGCCAGCTACGACGCGATCCGGGACCTGCGGCTGGACCAGCCGCTGCAGCGCATTCACGGCGACCTGCATCTGGGCCAGACGCTGCGGACCGCGCAGCGCTGGGTGCTGCTGGACTTCGAGGGTGAGCCGGCCCGGCCGATGGCCGTCCGGCGACATCCGGACAGCCCGCTACGGGATGTGGCCGGCATGCTTCGATCCTTTGACTACGCGGCCCGGCATTTGCTGATCGACGAACCGGACGACCCGCAACTGGAGTACCGGGCAGCAGAGTGGGCAGACCGCAACCGTGAGGCGTTCTGTGAGGGTTACACCGAGGCCGGTGGCACCGACCCGCGCTCCCACCAGACGCTACTGCGCGCCTTCGAGGCGGACAAGGCGGTCTATGAGGCGGTGTACGAGGCACGTAACCGGCCGCACTGGCTGCCGATCCCGCTTGGCTCGCTGGCCCGGCTGACCACCCGAGGAGCCGCCTAGTGCGAGATGTGTCCACTGTGGACGTTCCGGCTGCCGAGCTGGACCGGCTGGTCGGCGGCGAGCACTCCAACCCGCATGCGGTCCTTGGCATGCATCCCGGCCGGTCCGGGGTGGTGGTCCGTACCCTGCGGCCGGGCGCCGACCGAGTGGTGGTGCGCGCAGCCGACACGACCACCGAACTGCTGATGGTGCACGACGGCGGGGTCTTCGCCGGGGTACTGCCCGGCCTTCGGGAGAGCGTTGACTACACCCTGGAGGTGACCTACGGCCCGGATACCTTCCCCGTCGACGACCCCTACCGTTGGCTGCCGACGATCGGCGAAGTCGACCAGCACCTGATCGGAGAGGGCCGGCACGAGCGGCTGTGGGAGGTGCTCGGTGCACACGAGCGCAGCTACGACACCCCGCACGGCACGGTGCACGGGGTCTCCTTCGCGGTCTGGGCGCCCAACGCGCGCGGCGTCCGGGTCACCGGCGACTTCGACCACTGGGAGCACCGGGCGTACCCGATGCGGATGATCGGCTCCTCCGGGATCTGGGAGCTGTTCGTACCCGGGGTGCGGGCCGGTACCCGCTACCAGTACGCGGTGCTCGGTGCGGATCGGACCTGGCGGGACAAGGCCGACCCGATGGCGTTTCGGGCCGACGTGCCGCCCGGCCACGCATCGGGGGTGTTTACCTCCAGCTTCACCTGGAGCGACGCGGAGTGGCTGGCCCGCCGCGCCGCGACCGCCTGGCATGCCGCTGCGATGAGTGTGTACGAGGTACACGTCGGGTCTTGGCGGGCCGGGCTAAGCTACCGGGAGCTGGCCGACCAGCTTGCCGACTACGTGACCGAAAACGGTTTCACCCACGTCGAACTGCTGCCGGTGGCCGAGCACCCGTTTGGCGGCTCGTGGGGCTACCAGGTCTCCTCCTACTTCGCGCCGACCTCCCGCTACGGCGACCCCGACGACTTCCGGTACTTCGTAGACCGGCTGCATCGCGCCGGCATTGGGGTGCTGGTGGACTGGGTACCCGCCCACTTCCCGAAGGATGAATGGGCGCTGGCCCGCTTCGACGGCACCCCGCTGTACGAGCACGCCGACCCGCGCCGTGGTGAGCACCCCGACTGGGGCACGCTGATCTTCAACTTCGGCCGCCGCGAGGTACGCAACTTCCTGGTCGCCAACGCGCTGTACTGGCTGGAGGAGTTCCACATCGACGGGCTGCGGGTCGATGCGGTCGCCTCGATGCTCTACCTGGACTACTCCCGGCCCGCCGACGACTGGCTGCCCAACGAGTACGGCGGCCGGGAGAACCTGGAAGCGGTCAGCTTCCTGCAGGAAATGAACGCCACCGTCTACCGCCGGGTGCCCGGTGCGATCACGGTAGCCGAGGAATCTACCTCCTGGCCCGGGGTGACCCGGCCGACCCACCTCGGCGGCCTTGGCTTCGGCTTCAAGTGGGACATGGGCTGGATGCACGACACGCTGAACTACCTGGTCCGGGAGCCGGTGTACCGCAGCTATCACCACCAGCAGCTCACTTTCTCGATGATGTACGCGTACTCGGAGAACTTCGTGCTGCCGCTGTCACACGACGAGGTGGTGCACGGCAAGGGCTCGCTGATCCGCAAGATGCCCGGTGACCGCTGGCAGCGGCTGGCCAACTTGCGCGCGCTGCTGGCCTATATGTGGGCGCATCCGGGCAAGCAGTTGCTGTTCATGGGCGGGGAGTTCGCCCAAGAGACCGAGTGGTCGGATGGTCGCGAGCTGGATTGGTGGCTGCTGGACAACGCCGACCACCGCGGGGTGCAGCGGCTGGTGGCCGACCTGAACCGGGTCTACCGGGACAGCCCGGCGCTGTGGTCGGCCGACTACTCCGCGGACGGCTTTTGCTGGATCGACGCGAATGACGCCGGCAACAACGTACTGTCCTTCCTGCGCTACCCCGCTGGCGAGCAGGCCACCCAGGCGCCGCTGGCCTGCGTGGTCAACTTTGCCGGCGTGCCGCACGAGGGGTACCGGCTGGGACTGCCGTGGCCGGGCGAGTGGGACGAGGTGATCAACACCGACGCCGGGACGTACGCCGGCTCCGGGGTGGGAAACATGGGGAGCGTGCACGCCGTGGAGGAGTCGTGGCACGGCCAGCCCTGCTCCACCATGCTGCGGGTGCCGCCGCTAGGCGCGCTGTGGTTGCGGCTACGTGGGGCGGCCCCGGCCTAACTGATGCCGGGCTGACCGGTCAGACACAATGGTCCTGGGGAGGCGGCCCAGTAGCGCTTTGGTACGGCATCCTGCTGCCACCGGCCGGAAGTGAGTGAGGGACAATGAAACGACGGGGTCTGCGGTGGGCGGTCGCGGTGTTGGCGCTGGTAGCGATCGGCGGGTCCGGCTGCACCCGCGTGGTCGGTGGCATTGGCCAGTACTCCGCGAACCGGAGCGACGTCCCAGACGCCAACATTGACATCAGGGGTCTGCCAGACGGGAAGAAGACCGACGTGGACGCGATCGCCGGCAATGCGATCGCTGACATCCAGCAGTTCTGGACCGCTGAGTTCCCGCAGGTCTTCCCCGGCAAGAAATACGAGGGGCCGCAAGGCGGGTTCTACTCGGTGGACCCAAACGATATCCACAACGTGCCCTGCGTGGACAACGCCTCCGACATCCGCGGAAATGCCTTTTACTGCCCCTCCAAGGACGTGTTGGCATGGGACCGGGTTGACCTCTTCCCGCAACTCAAGCGCCAGTTCGGACCGTTCCTGATCGCCATGGTGCTCGCCCACGAGTGGGGCCACGAAATCCAGACCAAAAGCGGCGATGACCCGAGCCGTACCATCGTCCGGGAGACCCAGGCGGACTGCTACGCCGGAAGCTGGAGCCGGTGGGCGCTGAGTGGCCAGGCACCGCATTTCCAGATCGACCGCAAGGAGCTGGACAACACGCTGGCCGGGTACTTGCTGTTTCGGGACCCAGTCGGCTCCGGCGCCACCGAGCAGGACGCGCATGGCAACGGTTTCGACCGGATCAACGCCTTCCAGGAAGGCTTCGAACAGGGCGCGGTACACTGCTCGAAATTTGACAATTCTCGTACGTTTACTGAGATCCCGTTCACCAGCGCTGCCGACCAGAGTCGTGGTGGCAACCTGCCCCTAAACGGCGACACCGGCGCGATCACCATTGGCCTGCTGGATCTGGACCAGACCTGGCCGACGCTGTTCAGCAGTGAGTTCGGCAAGCAGTTCAGCAAACCCCAGACCCAGGAGTACCAGACCGAGCTGAGCCCGGACTGCGCTGGGACCAAGGTCGACAAGGCAGTGTTCTACTGCACGCAGAACAACACGCTCTACTTCGACCGGGAGACGCTGGTCAAGGTCTCGCAAAGTATCAATGGCAGCGACTACGCGCCGATGACCCTGCTCGGTATCGGCTACGCCGAGGCGGTGGAGGCGCAGGCCGGCAAGAGCGTCGAAGGCGAGGACGGGCTGCGCCGGGCGATCTGCCTGGACGGGGCGTACACCAAGACCGTCACCGAACGCGGCACCGGCTCCCGGCAGCTCATCCTCTCCCCGGGCGACCTAGACGAGGCGATGCAGGCGCTGCTGTTCTACGCCGGGCTGGACAACTTCTTCGGCGCCCGCAACATGTTTGGCTTCGACCGGGTCCAGGAGTACCGGCAGGGCTTCAACGACGCCGCAAGCTGCGCGAAATAGCGGGCGGGTCGGTCAGAACAGCACGCTGGCCAGCTCGCGGCGGGCTTTGCCGACCCGCGGGTCGGCGTCGCCGACCACCGCGAACAGCTCGACCAGCCGGCTGCGGGCTCGCTCGCGGTCCTCCCCGGCGGTCCGCCGGACCGTCGCCAGCAGCCGGTCGAACGCCTGCTGTACTTGGTCGGCGAGAAGCTGTACGTCAGCCGCGGCAAGCTGCGCGTCGACGTCGTGCGGGGTGGCCTCGGCGATCGCGACCGCATTCGCCGGGGCGTGCTGGGCCCGGCGTAGTAGCTCGACCTGGCGCAGCGCCGCAGCGGCGGATTCATGCGCTGGCTCAGCAGCCAGGATCTCGCCGAACCGGCGGGCCGCCTCGGCTAGGTCATTGCGGGCCAACGCTTCCTCCGCGGCGTCCATCCGTGGGTCCGCCGGCTCGACCCGCTCTGCTTGGCCGGCGCCGGCCGACATCGCGCCACCGATCGCCTCGACCAGGGCATTGATCCACTGCCGGACCTGCGGCTCCGGCATCGCGCCGGTGAACTCGGCCACGAGCTGACCCTGGAAGACGGCCTTCACCGCCGGGATCCCCTGCACTCGCAGCGCCTGCGCGATCGCTGGGTTGGCGTCCACGTCGATCTTGGCCAGCAGCCAGGATCCGTTGCCTTCGCCGGCCAGTTTCTCCAGCACCGGGCCGAGTTGCTTGCACGGCCCGCACCACTCGGCCCACAGGTCCAGCACCACCGGCAGTTGCAGCGATCGCCGCAGCACCTCGTCCTCGAACGTCGCCTCGGTCACGTCGATGACATACCGGCGCTGTCCGTCACCGGCCGGTGCGCCGGGGCCGGCGGGCGGTGTCTCAGCCCGGGCCTTCAGCCCGGACAGATCGACGGCGCGGGCCAGAGACGCGGACAACGCTGCCTTACCAGGTTTCATGCTGCGATTCTCCCACCGCCGGACCGGTCCGTACCTCACCGGCATGGCCCCGCGCCGCCCCGACTCGTTCTCGTAGCGCTGTCACCGGGCGCTCGGTGGCCCATGGTTCGAGCAGCTCGTCAGTGAGCTGGTAGAGATCGCGCCGTTCATGCGCCGACAGCACGTGGAAGTGGTCGACGGCGGCCTGGGCTCGTTGGGAGGCGATTGCTGGCTCGCCGACAACGGCGTAAGCGGCGGCTAGGACAACCAACCGACGGGCCTTATCGGGGGTGGCAGGTATGCAGCAGTCTTCGTACCGTCGGATGCCGTCGTGTAGCAGGTCAGGGCGGCCGAGGTTGCGGTAGCACTTAGCCCGGGCGAAGGCCAGCGACTCAGGACCGCGGCGCTGCGCCCAGTCGGTGGTGTCCTCGCCGGCTTGGTCGCGGACGGTGAGCAGCCGCTCAGACTCCCCAAGCTGCGATAGGCAACTGGACTCTTCTCCGACCGCGCTATGCGCGGTCGCGCGAAACTGTGCTGCCAGCGAGCCGAGCCCCGGCGGCACCTGCCACGGCACCTCAGGAACAGCAGCCAGTATGTTGATAGCCTCCCTCGGTTGGTCGAACAAACAGGCAATGTTACCCCTACGGATGCTCGTGAAGGTCACGAGCTGCCAGTCGCCCGCCTCCTGCGCCCAGGCACTGGCTTGGTCGGTCCAGTACCGGGCGGTGCGCGGGTTACCGACGCCCTGATGCAGCCAGCCGGCGTACTCGGCGTACTCAGCCTGTACGCCCCGCAACGACGAGGCCGCCGGCCGCCGCGCCTGCCGGGACAACCGGTCCAGCACCCCGACCTGCGTCACCACGACACCTAGCCGATCACCGGGATGCACCAGAAAATCTTTGGCCTTGTGCTCGGCCAGTAGCCGCCGGAAGTAGCCGGCAACCTCCTCATCCGCCCGGCGCGGCTCGTCCAGCGCGCGGGTCAACCGGTCGACCTCATCAGGAGCTAGGGCACCGGCCGCGGCAACCACGGCCATGCCGCTGTTGAGGAACGCTCGGCGGCTGAGCTTCATGTACTCGACGGTACCCGCCGGCGTCAGGTAGGGCACCAACACCATGTCCCCAGCCAGCACCGGCGAGATCGCGTTGGTGGCCAGGTCAACGACCGCCTGCCGCGTCTCCCGACTGACCTGCCGCGCCGCCATACGGTTGGCGTCGGCAAACTCCCACAGCCGCAGCAAAGCATCCTCGGCGCCCAACACCCGGTCACAAAACTCCGCCAACCGCCGGTCGGTCGGCAACCGAGCACCAGCCTCCACGAGCGACAGGTACCCGCGATCCGTGGCATACCCCTCACCACGCAGCAAACCAGCCAACGCATCCAGCGAACGCTCCCCGCGCCGCAACCGCAACTCCGCACCAAACAAATGCGCGGGCGAAGCGTACGGCGTCAATGTTCGAGGTTTCTGAGCCACCGCATGATCCTCCCCCACCCATCGCGCCGGTGGTGTTGTCCCGGCTGCCCGACAACATCAACCGTCTTCCTCATCCGCCGCCTGAAGGCATCAATAGGAGCCAGCACAGAAAGCGTACGCGCTGGCATCTACTGGCTACCTAGATTCCCGCGCCGGTCGCACCCCACCCCAAGGAGGCAGATCCGCCCGACGCGGTCGAAAAGCCGGGCACGCCCACCGCACCGCACAAGCCGGCGGGCGTGCCCGGCCTACCGACAATCCAGCACCTCATCGCTGCCCTACCAGCAAACCGAAAGGAACTCCACCCGATGACCACTAGCAACCAGCCACCCCGCGTACGACGACAGCGACCCGACCCCGCAATGTGGGACACCCTGCCAATGCGACAGGCTCTCGGCACCCAGGACATCACCAATGTCTACCGCCTGCTGTCCCAGCTTGGCTTCAGCCAGCAGCACATCGCCGCGTTGACCGGCCAGTCGCAGCCCGAGGTCTCCGCCATCATCCACGGCCGAAAGGTGATGGCCTACGACGTACTGAGCAAAATTTGTGACGGGCTCGGCGCCCCCCGCGGCTACGCCGGCATGTCCCGATGCCCCCATCCCGAGCACGACACGCCCCACTCGGATCCGATACTCGGCAAAGACGGCCCGGCCGAGCCAGGACCGGCGGCGGCAGCGCAATAGGACAGCCGACGACCTCGCGCACCTAGCGGCTGGCAGGTAGCCCAGCCTGAGCTCCAGCCCGGCAGGAGCAGCAGCACCCGCTTTCGCACCCGGCCCGGTGGCCGCCTCGACCCACTCTCGCCCCACGCGAGACCAGGCGGCCACCGGGCTTCAGGCCCTCACGTCCCCGACTGCGTCATCCCGGCGGTCAGAACGAGGCGGCGCGATGAACGGCAGTCGGGTCGCACGGTGCAGATGCGAATCAGAACCGGGGCGGCTCGCGGTGCTCGCCCCACTCCGTACGCAACGCATCGCAGATCTCGCCGAGGGTGGCCTCGACGCGGGCCGCGTCCAGCATTGCCGGGATCATGTTCTGCTCGGTACGCGCCACATCGACCAGCCGCCCCAACGCGCTGCGGACCGCCGCACCGTCGCGGTCGGCGCGCCGGCGGGCCAGCATCCGGCACTGTTCGGTCTCTACCTCGTGGCTGACCCGCAGGATGTCTAGGTCCTGGGTGACCGAGCCGAGGTGGCAGTTCACTCCGACAATCTTCTTATCGCCCTTCTCCAGGGCCTGCTGGTAGCTGAACGCGGCCTCAGCGATCTCGGCCATGAACCAGCCGTCCTCAATACCGCGCAGGATACCGGAGGTCATCGGGCCAATCGGGTGGTTGCTGGCCGAGCCGCCGGCCAGCTCGCGGATCTTCGCGAAGATCCGCTCCGCCTCAGCCTCCAGGGAGTCGGTTAGCGCCTCGACGTACCAAGAGCCGCCCAGCGGGTCGGCCACGTTGGTCACGCCGGTCTCCTCCATGATCACCTGCTGGGTACGCAGCGCGATCTCGGCGGCCTGCTCGGTGGGCAACGCCAGGGTCTCATCCAGCGCGTTCGTGTGCAGCGAGTTGGTGCCGCCGAGCGCCGCGGCCAGGGCCTGCATGGTGGTGCGTACCACGTTGTTGTAGGGCTGCTGCGCGGTCAGTGAGACCCCCGCGGTCTGGGTGTGGAACCGCAGCCATTGTGCCTTCTCGCTGGTCGCGCCGTACACATCGCGCAGCCAGCGGGCCCAAATCCGGCGAGCCGCCCGGAACTTGGCGATTTCCTCGAAAAAATCAAGGTGGGAGTCGAAGAAGAATGACAGGCCGGGGGCGACTGTGTTCACGTCCAGTCCGCGCGAGCGGCCAAGCTCAACGTAGGCAAAGCCGTCGGCGAGGGTGAAGGCGAGCTCCTGGGCGGCGGTCGAACCGGCCTCCCTGATGTGGTAGCCGGATACCGACAGCGGCTTGTACCTCGGCAGCTCGACCGCGCAGTACTCCATCAGGTCGCCGATCAGCCGCAGGTGCGGTCCCGGCTCGAACAGCCACTCCTTTTGCGCGATGTATTCTTTGAAGATGTCGGTCTGCAGCGTGCCGTCCAGCTTGGCGATGTCGGCACCCTGCCGCTGCGCCGCCACCACGTACATGCAGAAAATTGGCGCCGCCGGACCGGAGATGGTCATTGAAGTGGTGACCCGCTCCAGCGGGATGTCACCGAACAGTACGTCCAGGTCGGCGGCGGAGTCGATAGCGACCCCGCAGTGGCCGACCTCGCCGAGGCTCTTCGGGTCGTCGGAGTCCCGGCCCATCAGGGTGGGCATGTCAAAGGCCACCGACAGCCCGCCGCCGCCGGCAGCAAGGATCATCTTGTACCGCTCGTTGGTCTGCCGCGCGTTGCCGAAGCCGGCGAACTGCCGGATCGTCCAGGTGCGGCCCCGGTATCCGGTCGGGTACAGCCCGCGGGTGTACGGGAACTCGCCGGGCCAGCCGATCCGCTCGAAGCCCTCGACGGACTCTCCGGGGCGCGGCCCGTAGACTGGATCGACCACGGTCCCGGACAGCGTGCTGAAGTCGGCCTCCCGGCGGGTGGCTGCGTCGTACCGCCGCTGCCAGCGCTGCCGGCCCGCGGCGATCTGGTTGGCATCCATCCTGGCTCCCGGGCTGGCGTCCGTACCTCCGGTGTCCTGCCAAGATGCTAGGACGTCCTACTAATACCCGCCAACCAGTTGTGTGGAAGGCAACGTAACGTCGGTTAAGGACCGGCGCTCTGGGCAAAACTTAGGCGCCAAAGGGGGCACCGTGGATCATCCAGTCAGCGAGACTGACCAGACGCCGGACCGCAAACCGACTGAGGTCAAAGCGCAGGAGATCAAGCAGGCCGCACTGCAGGAGGCCATCGAGACACCGCCGCCGCGCCGGCCAGTAGAGTCGGTGAGCTGGGGGCTGCGGCTCGCTGCCGAGTGGGCCGCCCGGGCATTGATCGTCGCCGCCGCGATCTACGTGCTGTTCCTGATGCTGGACAAGGTCCGGCTGGTCGCGTTCGCCTTCGTCATCTCGCTGCTGCTCACCGCGCTGCTGCATCCGCTGGTCGCCATACTCCGCACGCTCGGCGTGCAGCGCAGCCTGGCCACCTTGCTGGTGTTGTTGTTCGGGGTGGGCATTCTGAGCCTGATTGGCTGGTTCGTCACCATCCAGGTGACCGCCAACGCTAGCTCCCTAGCCGCGCAGGTGGGCGATGCCGGCGACAAGATCCGGTCCTGGCTGGTGTCTGGTCCGCTGCACCTCAACGAGGCACAGCTCGCCGGCCTCGTCGACAAGCTTAAGTCGGCGGCCGGCCGGAACCAGGGGGCGCTGGTGTCCGGAGCGTTCGCCACCGCCAGCACCGCGCTGGAAGTGATCAGCGGCATCCTGCTGGCCATCTTCAGCACGTTCTTCCTGCTCCGCGACGGCGAGCTGGTCTGGGCTTGGGTGGTCCGGCTGTTCCCAGCCGCGGCCCGGATCCACGTCAACGTGGCCGGCGGGCTGGGCTGGCGGACGCTGTCGGGGTACGTCCGCGGCATCGTGATTGTCGCGCTGACCGACGCGATCTCGGTCACCATCGTGCTGCTGGTCGTACGGGTGCCGCTGGCCGTCCCGCTGGGTGTGCTGGTGTTCCTCGGCGCCTTCATCCCGCTGGTCGGTCTGGTAGTGGCCGGCACGGTGAGCATACTGATCGCGCTGATCTCGCATGGCCTGGCCGCCGCCCTCATTGTGCTGCTGGCGATCGTGCTGCTGGTCCAAGCCGAGGGGCACCTGCTGCATCCACTGGTGATGAGCCGGGCGGTCCGGATTCACCCGCTGGCCGTTGTGCTCGCGGTCGCGTCCGGCACCCTGATCGCCGGTATCGAGGGCGCGGTCATCGCAGTCCCGTTGACCTCGGTCATCAGCAACATTGGCGGCTACCTGCGCGCGGTGCCGCCGCGCGAACGGGCCGGCTAGAGGGTCTGGGTACGGATCGGACCTGACCTACAAGGTCAGATCCGTAGAAAGATAACGTAGGCGGCACAGAATGCTGTCGGGCTGCCTAAGACCAGTAGGACCAGTAGCGGTCCGTGTCCTCGCTGCCCTTCCAACCAAGGCATCTCCGCCAGGGTAGGTTAGCGCAACTGCGTAAGGGCTAAATCTCGAATATCGGTTGGCTGCCCTTGGTCGCTCCCGGTCGGCGCGGTCATGGCCAGGTAGAGGCTCAGCACCGATGTCGAGAATAGCGACCATTCACCGTCCGGATGCTCAAACTGTGGCACAGCGTCCGGATCGACCTTTACCCGAAGCAGCAGGCCCTCGGTCAGCGCGGTCGTCACGTTCGGGAGTATCTGCGTCGCCGCGAGCGGGTCGACACCACTTGAGCGACCCGGCGCCGTCCGCACGCGCCGCTGGTCGAAGAGAGTTCCTCGTCGACGAGAACGTCGTGACTTGCACAGAAGCCACGCTTCCCGGTGTCGGTGGCATCAGACAAGGTGGAATTGGAGCTTGGCGCTGAGTGTGTCGGCGAGCCGGGTGAGGTCGTCTGGGTCGCTGGTCACCACGACGGCATCGCGGCGGACCGCGGTGACGATGACGATCGCATCCACGACGTCCGAGGTTTGCGCGGTCGCGCAGACCTGACCGGCTGCACGACCGGTCAGCTCGTCGTCGGGTTCAACCAGGCACCCACGCAGCAGCCGGGACAGCTCCGCCTGCGGGCCACCTCGCCATGCCTGGGCCAAGACCACCACCGGAACGATCGGCACCAGCCCGGCTGAGAGCGCGACGTCGTGGAGCGCCCACATCCGCGATCGGCATCGTTCGGCTGCTACCAACGCACCGGTGTCGTAGACGAGGGTACGGGTCAACTGACAGCCTGATCACGGTCGGTGAGACCGTAGGCGGCCAGGGCCTGGCGCGCTTCCGCGCGGTCGCTGGCCGGTAGGGGACCGTGCTCCGCCTCGTACTCGCGCACAGCCTGGCGCCCCTCCTCGACCCGGGCCGCACGTGCCGCGACCTGCGTGAGCCACGCCGACACCGGCATTGCAGCAGTCGCGGCAGCGGCCCGGATGCTCTCCTCGACCTCTTGGGGTACCGATATCGACAGCCTGCGTACAGTCATGACACCACGGTACCGGACGATAACATCAGCAGTAATACGGCGTTCCGGCCGTACGTCCCGTATTACGCCGTCAGCCGCGGAAGTCACCGGCCTCGGCTCGGACCCGGCGCAGCGCGTCGAACACCTCGGCCCGGTCAGCCTCCGGCAGGCCGGCCAGCCCGAAGTCGGCGGTCATCAGGTCCGCGGTGGCCAGCTCGACGACTCGCCGGCCCTCTTCCGTGATCGCGGCCAGCACCCCGCGGCCATCGGTCGGGTTCGGCTGGCGGACCACCAGGCCAGCCGACACCAACCGGTCGATGGAGTTGGTCACGCTGGTCGGATGCACCATCAGCCGGCTGCCGATCACCTTCATCGGTAGCACCCCGCGCCGGGAGAACCGCAGCAGCACCAGCACCTCGTACCGGGCAAAGGTCAGCTCGTACGGGCGCAGGATCTCGTCGTAGCGGGCCAGCAGGATCTGTTGCACCCGCATCACCGAAGTGGCGACCTGCATCGCCGAAGCCGGCCCCCAGATCGACTCCCAGATCTCGCCGGCCCGGGCGATCGGGTCGAACGGCAAGTCCAGCGCCTTGGTCATGCCGGCACCGTACCGCTCGGGTACGGGCGGCCGCCGGCTGCGATCGCCCCACCTGGCCACTCAGCCAGGCGCTCGCCGCCGCGTTCGATGGCATGTAGCACCGTGAAGCTACCCTGACGGGGTGGTGACGATCGGTATCCGCGAGCTGCGCCAACACGCATCGCGTTATGTCCAGATGGCGAAGGAAGGCCAGCGTGTCGCGGCGACCGATTGCGGTGAGCTAGTCGCGTACCTGGTGCCCTTTGCTGATCAGGTGACCTTGATCGATCGGATGATCGCAACCGGAGAGTACGAGCCGGACCGGGTCGCCATCACCAGAGCGGTAGTTGAGACCGCAAGCCGGCTGCCCGACCCGCAGTTGCGCAGCCTCGGCGCGATCCACCTCGCGACGGCTCTGACCCTGTGGCGTGAGCTTCATGCGTTTGTCACCTACGACCTGGCAGGCGTCGCGCACGCCCACGACATGTCCGTGGCGATACCCATATCCGCCGGATGAGTACCGACCTGCTTGCGCTGGACAGCCAGCTTTCCGGGGAGGACCGGCTGGTCCGCGACACCGTCCGGCGGTTCGCCGACGAGCAGCTCCGGCCGCATATCGCGGACTGGTTCGATGCCGGCATGCTGCCCCGGGAGCTGGCTGGTGAGCTTGGCAAGCTTGGGCTGCTCGGCATGCACCTGACCGGGTACGGCTGTGCCGGCTCGACCGCGGTGCAGTACGGCCTGGCCTGCCACGAGCTGGAGGCGGTCGACTCCGGCGTACGCAGCCTGGTCTCGGTGCAGGGCTCGCTGGCGATGTACGCGATCTGGCGGTACGGCTCGGAGCAGCACAAGCAGGAGTGGCTGCCCCGGATGGCCCGCGGGGAGGCGATCGGCTGCTTCGCGCTGACCGAGCCGGACTCCGGCTCCGACCCGGGCGGCATGCGCGCGTACGCCCGCCGGGACGGCGCCGACTGGGTGCTCAACGGCACCAAGATGTGGATCACTAACGGCGGCCTGGCTGAGGTAGCGGTGGTGTGGGCGCGTACCGATGAAGGGGTCCGCGGCCTGCTCGTACCGCGGGACACGCCCGGCTTCAGCACTCGCGACGTCGGCCGCAAGCTGTCCTTGCGCGCCTCGGTGACCAGCGAGCTGTCCTTTGTGGACTGCCGGTTGCCGGACTCGGCACTGTTGCCGGGGGCGACCTCGCTGGGTGCGCCGCTGTCCTGCCTGACCGAGGCGCGGTACGGCATCATCTGGGGCTCGATGGGTGCGGCCGGGGACTGCTACGCCACCGCGGTGGAGTACGCCAGGACCCGGGTTCAGTTTGGCCGGCCGATCGGGTCCTTCCAGCTCACCCAGGAGAAGCTGGTGAACATGGCGGTCGAGCTGGGCAAGGGGCTGCTGCTGGCGCTGCACCTCGGCCGGCTGAAGGACGCCGGCCAGCTCACTGCAGAGCAGGTCAGCTTCGGCAAGCTCAACAACGTCCGGGAGGCGCTGGCAATCTGCCGGCAGGCCCGTACGATCCTGGGCGCCAACGGGATCACGCTGGAGTACCCGGTGCTGCGGCACATGAACAACCTGGAGTCGGTGCTGACCTACGAGGGCACCTCGGAGGTGCACACTCTGGTGCTCGGCCAGCAGATCACCGGTCTGTCCGCGTTCCGCTGAGCCGCCGCTCGACCGCTTCGACCTTGGACCGCAGGCCGTTGGTGACGCCGTCGCGCAGGTCGGCCTTGAGGACCACGCTGACCCGCGGGGCGTACGCCTGGACTGCAGCCACCGCATCCCGGACCACCGCCATCACCTCCTCCCACTCGCCCTCGATGTTGGTGAACATCGCGTTGGTCTCGCACGGCAGGCCGCTGGCCCGGACCACCCGGACCGCCTCGGCGACCGCGTCGGCCACGCTGTCGGATGCCCCGCCGAGCGGGGTCACACTCAACGCCACGATCATCGCGGACACCTCCCCACCGGCATCCTGCACCCATCCGGCTACTGTTTCGCGGTGTGGACTGGAGCCTGCGAGCCTGCGCCCGCAAAGACCACGTAACCTACCGCCCAGACGAGCCGACCCTGGCTGACCGGCTGCGGGCGCAGACCCCGCACGGCGAGGCGTGGCGCTGCCTGCGTTGCGGGACGTACGCACTCGGGCCGCCGCACGGCCACGGGCCGGCCGATCAGGCCCCATCGGTGCCGCGCGGGCGGGCCCTGCGCGACCTGTTCGTCCTGCGGGTGCTCGCCGTGGAGCGGGTCGTCCGCGGGCTGCTCATCCTGCTGCTGGTCTACGGCGTGGTACGGCTGCGGGACCGGCAGGCCAACCTGCGGTTGGCATTCAACCAGGACCTGCCGCTGCTGCGGCCGCTGGCTGGCAAGCTGCATTTCAACCTGGACGACAGCGGCGTGGTGCACACTATCGAGCGGGTGCTGGCGCTGGAGACCCGCACCCTGCTGTGGATTGCGGTCGGGCTGTCCAGCTACGCGTTGATCGAGATCGTGGAGGGCGCCGGGCTGTGGTACGCCAAGCGGTGGGGGGAGTACCTGACCGTGGTGGCCACCGCCGCGTTCCTGCCGCTGGAGATCTATGAGCTGACCGAGAAGATCAACGGACTACGGATCGGCGTGCTGGTCTTCAACATCGCCGCCGTGGTGTACCTGCTGCTAGCCAAGCGGTTGTTCGGCCTGCGCGGTGGGCGGCGCGCCTTCGATGCCGAGCGGCACTCCGAGTCGCTACTGGAGGTGGAGCAGGCCGCCGCCGTCGCCTCCCGCCGCTAGCCACCACGGCACCGCCGCCTCGGCGCAAACAAGGCAAGCTGTCCGGTCAACCGGTGCGCGGCGTCGAAGAAATTCTGGGCGGTGGTGAGGGCCGCGCTACCAACGACCCGGGGGCCGCACGTACGAGCCGGACCGGCCCAGCATGCGGCTAACCTCCCAACGCCGAGCCGGTCTACATGTCGGGGTGTACAACGGTAACGGGGAAGTGTTCAGCAATAGCTCGAAAGTCGCCTAGGTTAGACGATTGGTACGGGGTCAGGCTGGGTAAGGGCACACGCGGCGGTCCACAGGTCGTTGGTGCCGCCGTCATGTAGATGGCCCGAAAGCTTGACGTGCATGGGGGCCCAGTGCTCCGCGACCACATCGTCGTAAGGGAGGACCACATATTGCCGCAGAGCCTCGCGCAAGTCCTCCATGCGGGCTGGACCCCACCGTCGCTGATGTCCAAGACACAGAACCTCGGCGTAGATTGCGAAGCTCATGCAGAGAAGATGCCCCCGAAGCAACGGCCTGAATACCTCGTAACGGCCCTGTTTCGTATATAGGTAGCTGAACACATCGGCGTCCACGAGTAGTGGCCCATCGGCGACGTCTTCAGGGGTCACGACTGCTCAGCGGCTGCGACAAAAGCGGCTAGCTCGGTCGCATCAACATTGCGGCTGCTCAGGACATCAAGATCCTGTGGGCCATGAACTCCTTGTTCCGCTGCCAACTCCGCGATCGTTCGATGTCTATGAAAATTCATTCCCGAGAGCTCCAACTGTTCACCTGGTGCGACGACGGCGCGAAGCTGTACACGAACTGCTCTATCCATCTTTCGGTCATATGTGACATCGCCCGCGAAGGTGTTCGGCTCCCGCAGCGCGGCCTGTACGTCGTTGTCGAGGTCTTCTCCGAAGGTGACGGTGACAGCCTCTCCGGTGGGTCGGCGCAGTCGAGCGGTACGTTTCTCAAAATCAGCTTCCATGAGTCGTCCGTACAACATGTCCGGCCGCGGTTCGTGCTGTGTGGCAATCTCTCGCATACGCCGCCGTATGCTGTCGTCTATCACGGCACTACGCTCCGCATATTGTCCGTGCGCCAACGATTCAAGCCGAATTCGCTTCGTGCGCCCACCGACGTTGACATCGTCAGCCATCTGAGCGATTGCGGATGCGAGCCTCTGATCTATGGTGTCGGACGGTTTCTGAACGTCATCCAACAGGCGTTGGAATGCTCGGTAGCCGAGGTCCTGCAGGGCCACGTCGATGTCCAGTGCTGCCGGATCGCTCGGAACCTCAAGGAGCGCCAACACACCTGCAAAGCTGCCCGGTTCGACGCGGACGAACCGGAGCTTCGTCGCCTCCTCGACTACCGCCTCATAACGGCCTGTCACGGCCGTGCGGTTACGGTCAAGCACGACGTAGGCGGCGCGGCGCAATGCGCTCTGCACGCCGAGCACGAGCCGGGCCACATCGCTAGCGGGCACGCGGCCCGGTGTGGCTTCGTCGCCTTCGAGGACAGCGCGAACGATCCGGTCCATACGGACCAGAGTGGCATACCACGGCGACTACCCGCAGCACCTCGCCGAGCGTCGCAAAGGCGAGTGGGACAGCCGCAGCGGGCGGTCAGGCGATGAGGGCGGCGACGAGGTCGGCGGCGGCGGCGTACGGGTCCAGCGAGCCGGCTGCCACCCGCTCGGCTAGTGCCGCCAGGGCGGCTGAACCGTGTACGTCGGCCATTTTGCCGCGAAGCGCGGCCAGTGCGATTGCCTCGATCTCGCCAGCGGCCCGGGCTTGCCGGCGACGGGCCAGTTCGCCGTCCTCGACCAGCCACCCCCGATGCCGGTCGATTGCCGCGACCAGCTCCGACATACCCTCACCTCGGGACGCGACGGTCCGTACGATCGGCGGCCGCCAGGCGTCCTGCTCAGCGTGCCGGCCACCCAGCGACTGCATGTAGCGCAGGTCTCGGACGGTCTGCTGCACGCCGTCACGGTCCGCCTTGTTCACGCAGAAGATGTCCGCGATCTCCAGGATGCCGGCCTTCGCCGCCTGGATCCCATCCCCCATCCCCGGTGCGAGCAGCACGACCGTGGTGTCGGCCAGCGAGGCGATGTCCACCTCGGCCTGGCCCACCCCCACGGTCTCCACCAGCACCACGTCGCAGCCAGCCGCGTCCAGTACCCGCAACGCCTGCGGGGTGGCCCAGGCCAGCCCGCCGAGATGACCGCGGGAGGCCATCGACCGGATGAACACCCCCGGGTCGGTGGCGTGGTCCTGCATCCGGACCCGGTCGCCGAGCAGCGCCCCGCCGGAGAACGGCGAGGACGGGTCCACCGCCAACACCCCGACCCGTCGGCCATCGGCCCGGTAGACCCGTACCAGCGCCGAGGTCGAGGTCGACTTGCCGACACCCGGCGCGCCAGTCAGTCCCACCACCTGGGCGTGCCCGGTGTACGGCGCCAGCACCTCGGCCACCTCGCGCAACCGCGGGCTGGCGTCCTCCACCAGCGAGATCAACCGGGCCACCGAGCGCGGGTCGCCGTCCCGGGCCCGCTCGACCAGACTCGGTACGTCGGCGGTCCGGCGTCCGGCGGTCATGTCAACCCCGCTCTAGTCCCGCTCTGGTCCCGCTCAGACGGTCAAGATCAGCGCGTCGCCCTGCCCGCCACCCCCGCACAACCCCGCTACACCCAGGCCACCGCCACGCCGGCGCAGCTCCAGTGCCAAATGTAGCGCGATCCGGGCCCCGCTCATCCCGATCGGGTGGCCGAGCGCGATCGCGCCACCGTTGACATTGACCTTCTCCGGACCGAGCCCCAAATCCCGCATCGACTGGATGCCCACCGACGCGAACGCCTCGTTGATCTCGACCAGGTCCAGGTCGTCGACGGCCAACCCCTGCTTGGCCAGCGCATGCTTGATCGCGTTGGACGGCTGCGACTGCAGCGAGTTGTCCGGGCCGGCGACGTTGCCGTGCGCACCGATCTCGGCCAGCGCCGGAACGCCCAGCTCCTCGGCCCTGGCCCGGGACATCACCACCACCGCGGCGGCGCCGTCGGAGATCTGCGAGGCCGAGCCGGCGGTAATCGTGCCGTCAGCCGCAAAGGCCGGCCGCAACCGCCCCAACGACTCCGCGGTGGTGTCACCGCGTACCCCCTCGTCGATCCCGAAGACAACCGGATCGCCCCTGCGCTGCGGGATCTGCACCGGCACGATCTCCTCGTCGAACAGGCCGTTCTTGGCGGCCTCGGCGGCCCGCTGGTGCGAGCGCGCGGCAAACTCATCCTGCTCGGCCCGCGAGATGCCGAGCTTGGCGTTGTACCGCTCGGTCGACTCCCCCATCGCGATGTGCTCGAAGGCGTCGGTCAGCCCGTCGTACGCCATCGCGTCCAGTACCTCGACCGAGCCGTACTTAAAGCCGGACCGGGACTTCGGCAGCAAGTGCGGCGCGTTGGTCATCGACTCCATCCCGCCGGCCACCACCAGGTCAAACTCGCCGGCCCGGATGAGCTGGTCGGCCAGCGCGATCGCGTCCAACCCGGACAAGCACACCTTGTTGATGGTCATCGAGGGCACCGACATCGGGATGCCGGCCTTCACCGCGGCCTGCCGGGACGGGATCTGGCCGGCGCCGGCCTGCAGCACCTGACCCATGATCACGTACTGCACCTGCTCGCCACTGACCCCGGCCCGCTGCAACGCGGCGGCGATCGCGAACCCGCCGAGATCGGCGGCGGAGAAGTCCTTCAGCGAACCCAGCAGGCGGCCGATCGGCGTACGAGCGCCGCTGACGATGACAGAACCGGCCATGACACGGCCTTTCAACAGACGGTTTCGAGCGGGTGACGCTCACGATACCCACCGGTTGCGGTTGGCTCGGCTGTGAGACCGGCCACCAGCGGCGTCCGCGACCGGGGTGGTACGGCTAACGTCAGGCTATGTTCACCGCGATCGACCACGTCGGCATTGCCGTACCGGATCTCGATGCCGCCAAGCAGTTCTACGCCGACACCTTCGGCATGCGGGTCGTGCATGAGGAGGTCAACGAGGAGCAAGGCGTCCGCGAGGCGATGATCGCCGTCGGCGAGTCGGACTCCCGCATCCAGCTCCTGGCTCCGCTGTCGCCGACCTCGACGATCGCGAAGTTCCTGGACAGTCGGGGTCCCGGCATCCAGCAGGTCGCCTACCGGGTGGCGGACATCGACGCGGTCTGCCGCCAGTTGCGGCAACGCGGCCTGCGGCTGCTGTACGAGGAGCCCAGGCGCGGTACCGCCGGATCTCGGGTGAACTTCATCCACCCCAAGGACGCCGGCGGGGTGCTGGTCGAGCTGGTCGAGCTGGTCGCTGGCGGAATGTTGGCCGAGCCGGTCACTGGGCCCTGACCGGCTCGCGGTACGAGTTACTCTCAAGTAACATCTGTAACCAGCGCCCCGCAGCAACGGAGGAACGCCGTGCAGGAGATTCTCGAAGCGATCATGGAGGGCTCGGCTGACTCGCTCGCCGCGCTCGCCGACCTGCCGGTCCCCGACCACTACGCTGGCGTCGTCGTACGCAAAGACGAGGTGGGCATGTTCGAGGGCCTGCCGATCAACGCGAAGGACCCGCGCAAGTCGCTGCACCTGCAGGACGTGCCGACCCCCGAGCTCGGCCCGGGCGAAGCACTGGTCGCGGTGCTGGCCAGCGCGGTCAACTACAACACAGTGTGGACGTCGATCTTCGAGCCGCTGTCGACGTTCGGGTTCCTGGAACGGTACGGCCGGCTGTCCGAGCTGGCCAGGCGGCACGACCTGCCGTACCACGTGGTCGGCTCGGACCTGTCTGGCGTGGTGCTGCGGGTCGGCGCCGGGGTGACCAAGTGGCGGCCCGGCGACGAGGTCGTCGCGCACTGCCTGTCGGTGGAGTTGGAGGACCCGCAGGGGCACGACGACACCATGCTCGACCCGCAGCAGCGGATCTGGGGCTTCGAGACCAACTTCGGCGGGTTGGCCCAGCTCGCCCTGGTCAAGTCCAACCAGCTCATGCCCAAGCCGGCGCACCTGACCTGGGAGGAGGCCGGCTGCCCGGGGCTGGTCAACTCCACCGCGTACCGGCAGCTCGTCTCGCACAACGGTGCGGCGATGAAGCAGGGCGACGTCGTGCTGATCTGGGGCGCCTCCGGCGGGCTCGGCTCGTACGCCACCCAACTGGCGCTCAACGGCGGCGCGATCCCGGTGTGCGTGGTGTCCTCGCCGGTCAAGGCGGCAATCTGCCGGCGGATGGGCGCCGGGCTGGTCATCGACCGGGCTTCCGAGGGCTACCGGTTCTGGGCGGATGAGCGTACCCAGGACCAGCGGGAATGGAAGCGGTTCGGCGCCCGGATCCGGGAGCTGACCGGCGGCGAGGACCCCGACATCGTCTTTGAGCACCCTGGCCGGGAAACCTTTGGTGCCAGCGTGTACGTGGTCAAGCGCGGCGGCACGGTGGTCACCTGCGCGTCCACCTCCGGGTTCTGGCACGAGTACGACAACCGGTACCTGTGGATGAACCTCAAGCGGATCATCGGCTCGCACTTCGCCAACTACCGCGAGGCGTGGGAGGCCAACCGGCTGATCGGCAAGGGGCTGATCCACCCGACGCTGTCGCGTACCTATCCGCTGGCCGAGACCGGGCAGGCCGCCTTCGACGTACATCGCAACACCCACCAGGGCAAGGTCGGCGTGCTTTGCCTAGCCCCGACCGAGGGGCTGGGCGTACGCGATCAGCAATTGCGGCAGACGCATCTGGAGGCAATCAACAGGTTCCGGAGTATCTGAGCGGTCTTGCACTGGCCGGGGCCGGTGACGTGACCTAACTGCTTAACTCTGCCAGGATCTGGGAATGAACCACGAGCAGCATACCGAGCTTCTGCCGCTCGGCGACCCGACCAGCCAATTCGCCATAGTATTGCGCGGCTTCGACCGCGGGCAGGTGCACGAGCACGTGGACCGCCTAGAGGCCGACCTACGGATCGCTCTGCATGACCGAGACATCGCCGCAGCCCGCTCGGCCGACCTAGCCGCTCAGCTCGCCGCGGCGCACGGCGAACTCGAGGCGTTGCGGACCAAGATGCAGCGCTTGGAGCTACCCACCCCAGAGAACATCGGCGAGCGGGTCCGGCACATGCTGGCGCTCGCCGAGGAGGAAGCCAACGACGTGCGCGGCCGGGCCCACGAGGAGGCCGCCGCGTTGCACGCCCGATCCGAACGGGTGTCCGCCGAGCTCGACGCCAAGCGGAGTGAGGCCGAGGAGTACGTGTCCGGGGTGATCAGCGAGGCCGAGCAGCGGGCCACCACGCTGATCACCGACGCCGAGCAGAAGTCTCAGCAGACCCTGGCTGAGGTGATCGCCGAGCATGAACGGCTGGAGACCGAGGCGGCCGCCAAGCGCCAGCAGGCCGATGAGGACTTCGAGATCGCGCTGCGGTCCCGGCGGACCGAGCAGGCCAAGATCGACGCCGAGAAGCGGGCGGCACTGACCGCCGAGAACGACGAACGGCGTCGGGCCGCGCGGGCCGAGGCCGAACAGCTCGTGACCACCGCGCAGCATCGGGTCGACCAGCTCCGCAGCCAGCGCAGACAGATCCTGGAGCACTTGGCCCAGGTCCGGCAGGTGCTGGACAAGCTTCCCACCGCCGACGAGCTGGAGGCGGCCGAACAGCTCGAGGATAAGGCTGACGGGGAGGTCGCGGACACGCCCATCCCGGCATCGCCGCGCAGGTAGCTGGTCGGCGGCTGCGGACCCGCGGATGAACGACGAGCCCAATGCGAGCAGGCCGCCGTCGGCACCAATACCGAGGTAGCCGACCCGGAAGCAACCGACCCGGTGCTGAACGAGTAGTTGTGGCGCCACGAGGCAGGGGTGGACGCGGACAACCCGTTCGGTCGACCGAGCCGGCCGATGAGCAACCACTCACCGTTCCGGGTCGGGCTTCTCCGCAGCGCTCGGCGCTGGCCTGGTCCAGCCGAAGCACCGTCGGTCTGCCAGTGCAGGCTACCCGACCGTACCGACCAAGCATTGGCGGATGTGGCCGGCAGCGTTTACCTCCCCTCGGACTGCGCTCCTCATTCGGTCGACCCAGTGGGAACCGGCAAGCAGAAAGGCAGGTGATGGTAGAAGAAACGGTGGTAGCTCCGAAGCGGCTGGCTGTCCGGTTCGCATCCCCTTGTCGCATACACCTAACGCCAAATCACGCAGCGATCCCCAGCCAGTCCGCTTCCCCGGGTGGCCGGCCGCGGCAACATGCGGCGAGCCACCGTCGGGCCGCTCGCATCCGGGGCGCTGCCGCCGAGGCGGGTGGGCCGTGGGGAGTGGAGGGAAGGAGCGGATGGCGCCAACCGGCTACAGCTCGGCTAGCGCGGCCAGGTCCTCGGCGGTGGGCTCCCAGTCGCTGGCGGCCACGTTGGCCGCCACCTGTTCTGGCGAAGTTGCGCCAGCGATCACCGAGGCCACCGCGGGTTGCGCGGCCAACCCACCAATGGCCACCTCCAGCAAGGTGATGCCGCGCTGCTTGGCGTACCGGGTCAACGCCTCAATCCGGTCCCAGTCAGCATCGGCATGCATGGCTGGTTTGGCGTAGCCCAGCCGGGAGTCGGCAGCGGGCGGCTGGTCGCGGCGATGCTTGCCGGTCAACAGCCCGTTGGCGAGCGGGAAGGCCGGCACGAAGCCCAAGCCGTACCGCTCGCAGACCGGCAGCAAATCAACCTCCACCTCGCGGTCCAGCAGGCTGTACTGGTTCTGCGCGCTGATGAACCGGGTGACGCCAAGTGCGCGGGCGGTGAACTCGGCCTCCACCACCTGCCAGGCCGACATGTTCGAGCAGCCGACATAGCGCACCAAGCCGGCGATGACCAGCTCGTGCAGCGCGGTCAGCGTCTCCTCGATCGGGGTCACGCCATCCGGCATGTGGTAGTAGTACAAGTCGATGTAGTCGGTACGCAGCCGGCGCAGCGAGGCGTGTACCGCTCGCCGGATGTAGCGCCGGGAGCCGCGGGCACCCCAGTCCGGGCCGTTGCCGCCCTCCATGTTGCTGCCGAACTTGGTAGCCAGCACCACATTGTCCCGGTGCCCGAGCAGGCACTGGCCGAGCAGGTCTTCGGAGGTGCCGCGGGGCCGGCCGTAGGTGTCGGCGGCGTCAAAGAAGGTGATGCCCGCCTCGACCGCGGCCTCGACCACCACGCGGGCTCCAGCCAGCGTGGTGGTAGGGCTGTGCGGCCGGCCGAAGTTGTTGCCGCCCAGACCCAGCACGGACACCATCAGCCCGGATTCGCCGAGCGGCCGGTAGCGCATGCCGAAACCGTAGCAACGTGCGCGGCAGCGCGCCTCACGCGGCCGGCAGCACCCGTACGTCGTACTTGGGGATGTGCCGGTCCGCAGTGACAATCGTCAGACCTTCATGCTGCGCTTGCGCGACGAGCATCCGGTCAAACGGGTCACGGTGATGCCGCTCTAACTGCCCGGCGGCAACCGCATGGCGGAACGTGATGGGTAGGGCGTGGAAGCCTTCGGCGGCAACCTCGGCGGCAAGATCAAGATCCGTCACGATCTTCCCGATGCTGCGCTTGATCGCCATCTCCCAGATGGTAGCGACGCTGACAAAGACAGCCGGTCCGGACGCGATCGCGGCCCGTGCTTGGCCCGCCAGCCTGTCGCTGCCGTCGAGCCACCACAGTACGACATGGCTGTCGAGCAGCAGCCTCACTCGGATCTACCTTCGAACTCGTCGAGAAGATCCGGCGGCAACTCGTCGAAGTCATCGCTCACGACGATCTTGCCGCGCAGCCGACCGGGCGTGCGCGGGAGACGGACCTGAGTCACTGGGCCAAGACGCGCCACCGGCTTGCCAGCCCGGCTGATAATGATCTCCTCGCCCTCCTCGACCCGAGCCAGCAGCCGGGACAGATGAGTCTTCGCTTCGTGGATGTTGACTTCGGCGGGCTCACTCACCGGCGTACCTCCGTCCCGCTGACAGGCTCAGACTAAGTCTAGTCCACCTGGGCGAGGAACGCTTGCACGGCGGCGGCGAAGGCGGGCGGGTCCTCCATCGTAGGCAGGTGCCCGCAGCGGGGTAGGATGGCCAGCCGGGCGGCCGGCAGCGCCTCGACCATCGCTTCGGCGTCGGCGACCGGGGTGAGCCGGTCCTCCTCCCCTACCACGACCAGCGCGGGTACAGCAAGGGCGCGCAAGGTGTCGAAGGAGTCCGGCCGGGCGGCCATCGCGTGCTGCGCCCAGGAGACGGCGGCGGCCGGCGTGGCGGTCACCATCGCCCGTACCCGCTCGACGACCGCCGGCCGGTCCCGTTCAGTGGTGTCGCCGTACAGGTTGGGCACCCAGTCGGACAGCACCGCGGTACCGGCCGGCCCGAGCACCTCCTCAGCGATCCGCAGCCGGTTGGCGGCGGCCTGCTCGGTATCGGCGGTGGCCCTGGTGTCGGCCAGGACGAGGCCGGCCAGCCGGTCGGAGTGCCGGCGGCAGACGGCCATCGCGACATACCCACCCATGGACAGCCCGCCGAGTACCGCGCGGTCGATACCAAGCCGGTCCAACAGCGCGGCCGCGTCGTCGGCGGCGAGGTCCAGCGACGGCGGCTCGCTGCCGAGCGGGGACTTGCCGAAGCCGCGCTGGTCGGGGGTGATCACCCGGGCTGAGCCGGCCAGCGCAGGCAGCACGTCAGCCCACATCGCCGAGGACAGCGGGAAGGCGTGCAGCAACACCAGCGGCGGTCCGGCGCCGGCCTCCTGGTAATGCAGGTCCATAGGCCGGAGGGTACCGGGGTTGGCCAGCGCCTCGGCCGGCTCAGCCGGCGCGGAGCAGCCGCGGCGCACGCTGGCGGCAATTCAGGCATGGTCGGCGTGGGAACTGACATTGGTCAGCACCTGTCCGTACGCTTCGCGGCATGCCCCAGCAGCCAGGCCGCACCCTTCGCGGTAGGGGCTGGACGCTCTACCTGGGTGACGCCCTGAAGGCATACCCGACGTGGCCGACGCCGACCGCCATCGTGAGCGACGGCGCCTACGGTGTGCGCGGCTTCCACGGCGACACCGTGGGGCCGGAGGGTCTCATCGAGTGGTACCGGCCACACGTCGAAGCGTGGTCGAAAGTGGCGGCACCCGGCACAGTGCTTTGGTTCTGGAATACCGAGGTCGGGTGGGCCAGCGTGCACCCGCTACTCATCGGCAGCGGCTGGGACTACGTGCAAACGGTGGTCTGGGATAAAGGCATCGCGCATATTGCCGGCAACGTCAACGGCCAGACTCTGCGCCGATTCCCGGTTGTCACGGAACTCCTCGTCCTCTACCAGCGCCGGTTTGAGGTCGATACCCCGGACGCGGGCCGGATGACGGTGCAGCGGTGGCTGCGGCACGAATGGCTGCGGGCCGGGCTGCCGCTTAACCGCGCCAATGAGGCGTGCGGCGTCGCTAACGCCGCCACCCGGAAGTACCTCACCCAGGACTGGTTGTGGTATTGGCCGCCTGTGGACATGATGGAACGGCTAGTCAGGTACGCCAATGAGCACGGCGCCGAGTCGGGCTGGCCATACTATTCATTGACCGGCGAACGGCCGGTCACACCCAAGGAATGGGCCGCGCTACGGTACAAATGGCGGCACACACACGGGGTCACCAACGTCTGGCAGCACGGAGCATTGCACTCCGCGGAGCGGCTACGCGGCAGCGGTCGCCGAGCCGCGCCACGGGTGTACAACCCGGGCGCGCGTTCGGCCACGCACCTCAACCAGAAACCGCTTGAGCTAATGCACCGTGCGCTCAACGCGGTGACCGATCCTGGCGACGTGGTGTGGGAGCCGTTCGGCGGGCTGGCCACCGGCAGCATTGCGGGGCTCGGCCTAGGCTGCCAGACCTACGCCGCCGAAATCGACCCGGAGTTCGCCAGGCTCGCGGCCCAGCGCCTCAGGTCAACCGATGTTGCGCAATCTGCTCCATGATGACGGCAAAAGCCTCCGTAAAGACGCTCCGTTCGTCAATGGAGCCAGCAGCGCGAGCGATCGCTTGGCGGGTTCGCTCCAGCCGGGCCTGAACTTGGGGGGGCGTCGCGGTCTCGGCGTACGCCTTGAAAAACGAGACCCACAGCCGCGCTTCGATCCCGGCAAGGGGCAGGTCGAGGGCCTCGTTCACGAAATCGTCCATGACGCCCGAGCGAGCGAAGCGCCCGAAATTGCCACCTGAATCTGCGACTGGCTTGTCGCCTATCTTGTCCGCCTTCGATGGGTAAGGCGGTGGCGTCGTCACGGTTGGGTGCTCGATATTTGGGTTCCCAGAGGCGCGTCTGTGCTGCCAGTAGTGGTTTCGCATCTCGGCCGCATAGCGAGCCCCAGTGATGAACGGTGGTAGGGTGCGGGGCGTACCTGAGATCACCCGGTCGAGGTACCACGGCACCACTACGAGAAGGTCCCACTGGTTGGCCGCAAGCGGGGTGACGCTGTAGCGGAAAGACGGCTCTCCCTCGCTGGACAACAACCACCAGCCTTTGAGTTCGATACCGAAGAGCACCTCGACACTGCCATCGTCGGACACCCGCTGCATACGTACGTCAGGAAAGGTCTGGGGTTGGCGGACAAACCCGTAGAGCCGGTACGACCCGGCCGGATCCCATTCCGCCCGCATCATGTTGAGCGTGTCTACGACCTGCTTTTCGATGGTAGCGCCGAGGGTCGAGTTAAGGGTAAACAGATCTCGGGCGTCAATGCCTTCGATGGTAGTCTCACTCCGAAAGTAGAATGGCAAGGCGCGCAGCGCACGCTGCACCCGCTGCCAGAGTTCAAACATCGGGTGGGAGTCGTCAGGAAGTGCTCGGATAGGAAGGGTCGAGGCTCCAGCCGGAGCTTCTCCCGCCAGCGAGACCGCAACCTCTCCGACCACCGGTTCACGAGGCGGAGTAGGTGGATTGGGCTGGTCCCCGGTAGGCGTCGTCACGCTAACACCATATCGAGGTCGAAAGACGGAAACACCTGATCACGGACGACCGCGACAGCAGACCGTATGCCAGCTTGCGTTGAGGTGCGCTTGCGTGGTCGTGCGGTCTAGCCGTAGCGGGGTGCGCCGCGGCTGCGCTGCACCCTGGCGGCCCGCCGGTCCCGGGCCTGCCAGCAGCCGGCATGCCAATGCCGCCGGTCCCCGGCGTCCCGGTCGTAGGCCGGCCAGACCACCAAATGCGCCGTATCCGGCCGGATCTCCTGGTCGCAGCCCGGACACCGGTAGATCTTCTGCGCGCCAGCCGCGGTCAGCCGCCGGACGAGATACGGCTCGCCACGCCAGTCGACCGCCTCGTCGGCACCCAGCCAGGACGAGGCGCGCATCTGCACCGCCGGGTCGTCGCGGCGGCGGTTCTGCCGCGGGCTCACCCAACCACGGTACGGGTCGCTGCCCAGCGAGCCGGCCGCACGTCGGATAAGACCCAGATGACGACCAGAGGTGCTGCCGTGGTTGTAGCGTTGTTGCGACGCAGAGTGTCAGCGGGCCGGCGGGGGTGAGGGTGGTGGCTGGGTCGGTCCGGGTGTTCATCTCCTACGCCCAGGACGGCGCCGAGCACGAGGACCGGGTCCGTGAGCTGTGGGTGTTCTTGCGCTCGCAGGGGATCGACGCGCGGCTGGACCTGCCGGCCCGTGAGCGGCGGCAGGACTGGCCGGTGTGGATGTTGCGGGAGGTTCGGGCCGCGCGGTTCGTGCTGGTGGTCGCCTCCCCCGCGTACAAGCGGCGCGCGGAGGGCGATGCGGCACCGGGCGAGGGCCGGGGGGTGCAGTGGGAGGCCGCGTTGATCCGCGAGGAGGTGTACGCCGACCGCGAGGCCGCGCTGGAGAAGTTCCTGCCGGTGGTGCTGCCCGGCTGCTCGGTGGGGGACATATCGGTCTGGCTCGGACCGAACACCACGACTCACTACGCCGTTACCGCCTGCACGGTGGCCGGCGCGGAGAAGCTGCTGCGGTGCCTGCTCGACCAGCCCTTCGAGACTGAGCCGCCGATCGGTACTGTGCCTACGCTACCGCCGCGCGAGGTGTTCGCGACCACGCCGAGCCTGCGGACGGCAGTGACGATCCGGGCCGAGCTGCAGGGTGGCCGGTTGGTCGCGCAGACCGAGGTGGCGGGTACGCCGTTGGGCCGGCAGGAGGGCCGCGTACCAACGGAGGTGCCGGCGGTGTGGGAGAGCCTGCGGGCGGGGCCGTTGGTGGCGGCCGAGCGGATGGTCGCGGCTGGGTGGGCGCTGACCCGGGTGCTGTTCGACGAGCGGTCTGAGCGTGTGGTGGCTGGTTTGGTGGAGCGGCTGCCGCCAGGTGACTGGGTCGATGTGGTCTTGCACGGTGACAGCGTGGCGGCTTCGCTGCCGGTGGAGTTGCTGCGGCTGAGCACGGCGGCGGGGGCGGACTTAGGGCCGTTGTGCCTGCGGGGCGGCGTCACGATCCGCCGGCAGGTGAGCGGGGCGCCGCTGGCGCGTCCGGTGACGCTGCCGGGGCCGGTGAAGGTGCTGGTGGCGGTCGCGGCACCGATGGAGACGCTGACCCGGAATGTGCCGCTGGACGTCGAGGCGGAGATGCAGGCGGTCCTGGACGCGGTCACCGACCTGGCCGGCGATCCCAGTGCCCAGGTGCAGATCCTCGAGGTCGCCTCGCTGGAGCAAATCCGCGATGCGCTGAGCACCGACGCCTACCACTCGCTGCACCTGTCGGCACACGGCTCGACCGAGGCGGTGGAGCTGGAGGACGAGGACGGCAGCCCGGTCCCCGTCGATGCCGAGACGCTGATCCAGGCGCTACGGCACGCCAACCGCCCGGTCCCGCTGATCTTCCTGTCGGCCTGCTCGGGAGACTCGGGTGGAGCCGAGGCAATGGCCGCCGGGCTGATCGCCCGGGGCGCCGACCGGGTGATCGCCATGCAGGCGTCGGTCACCGATGAGTACGCGACGGCGCTGGCCGCCAGCTTCTACCGGGAGCTGGCCCGCGACCCCGGCCAGCCGGTGAGCCAGGTGCTGGCCCGGGCCCGGCTCAACGCCGCTGAGCAGCCCACCGGCCGTGGCGGCGGTGGGGCGGACGCGCCGCTGCCGGAGTACGGGGTGGCGACGCTGCTGTCCGCGGCCGACGACACCCCGCTGCTGGACCCTGCGGCAGCACCGCAGCGACTAAGCCACATCACTGCCGTCCCGACCGGTACGTCGGTGCGCGAGCTGTCGATGGGGCAGTTGATCGGCCGGCGGGCCGAGCTGCGCGCCACGACCGCGGTGCTGCGGCGCACCCCGAAGGCGGTCGACGCGCATGGGGCCGCCGCCGGGGTAGTCCTGGTCGGGGTCGGTGGGATCGGTAAGACCGCGGTCGCAGGAAGGGTGATGACCCGGCTACGCGGCGAGGGGTGGGCGGTGGCCGTGCATGAGGGTCGCTGGAACCCCACCGCCCTGTTCGCCGCAGTCGCCGAGGCCTTGGACGCTCAGCCCGCCGTCCTGGCCGCGCATCCGGAGCTGCGCCACGTCGCCAATGAGCTGCGCGACTCGCAGGCCGAAGACCTGGCGAAGTTGCCGCTGGTGGGGCGGCTGTTGCGGACCGTGCGGCTGCTGGTGGTCTTCGATGACTTCGAGCAGAATCTCACCGCCCCCGGCGACGAGGCGTTCACCGACCCGATCATTGCGGAGGTGTTGACTGGTCTGGCCGAGGCGGCGCGCACCGGCGGGCTGCTGGTCACCTGCCGCTACCGGCTACCCGGAACCGACCGCACCCTGGTTGAGGTGGGCCTGCCGGCGCTGTCCCCTAGCGAGCTGCGGCGGCTGTTCTGGCGGCTACCCGCGCTGCGCGACCTAGATGCCGCCGACCGCCGGCTGCTGACCCGCACCATCGGCGGGCATCCCCGGCTGATCGAGTTCGTTGATGCCCTGCTGCGCGGCGGCCGAGCGAACCTCTTTCACGTACAAGACAAACTCCGCGACCTCGCCACCCAGCATGGCATCGACCTGACCCGCCGGCCCAACAGCGGCGCTGCCCTGGATCAGGCCACCGAGCAGGCGATGCAGCTCGGCGCCGCCGACATCCTGCTCGACGACCTCCTTGCCCTGCTCCCCCCCACCCAGGTCGCGGTTTTTCACCAGATCGCCGTCAGCCGGGCCCCGATGAATCTCGACGATCTTGGCTACGCCCTGAGCGCCGATCCACCCCCGGACGAGCCCTCCTCCACCGACCCAGCCGCCCTGCCGGCGGACGTTGACCGGCTCTCGGCGCTGACTCTGCTGACCGCCGGACCGGACATCACCATGCACCTTTGGACCGCCGAGCTGGTCTGCCGGGCCGCCGGCCGCCCGCTTGATGCCGAACACGAGCGCGCCCTGGCGATGCGCTTGCGGCGCTTCGAACAAGGTAACGGCGGCTACGAGGACCTGCTCGACATCCCCCGCCATCTCGCCCACCTCGGCCGCTACGACGACCTCGCCGATGTGGCCGGCCAAGCGGCCCAGGTGCTGTCCGGCACGCTGGCGACCGCGGCGTTCCTCGCCGAGACCCGGCCCCTGATCCCACCGCAGGAGCGGGCCTGGGTCCTGGTTGCCGACCTGGAACTCACCACGCTTCTGGCGGCCGGCGACCTGCGCGCAGCCACCCGGCTCGCCGACGACATCCACCAAGCCGTCGCTGACCGCGCCGCCGCCGACCCCACCAACACCGGCTGGCAACGCGACCTGTCGCTCAGCCACGACCGGCTGGGGGATCTCGCCATCGCCGTGGGGGATCTCACCGCGGCGGAGGGCTCCTTCCAGGCCGGCCTGGCCATCGCCCAGCGGCTGGCTGCTGCGGATCCCAGCAACACCGGCTGGCAACGCGACCTGTCGCTCAGCCACGACCGGCTGGGGGATCTCGCCATCGCCGTGGGGGATCTCACCGCGGCGGAGGGCTCCTTCCAGGCCGGCCTGGCCATCGCCCAGCGGCTGGCTGCTGCGGATCCCAGCAACACCGGCTGGCAACGCGACCTGTCGCTCAGCCACGACCGGCTGGGGGATCTCGCCATCGCCGTGGGGGATCTCACCGCGGCGGAGGGCTCCTTCCAGGCCGGCCTGGCCATCGCCCAGCGGCTGGCTGCTGCGGATCCCAGCAACACCGGCTGGCAACGCGACCTGTCGCTCAGCCACGACCGGCTGGGGGATCTCGCCATCGCCGTGGGGGATCTCACCGCGGCGGAGGGCTCCTTCCAGGCCGGCCTGGCCATCGCCCAGCGGCTGGCTGCTGCGGATCCCAGCAACACCGGCTGGCAACGCGACCTGTCGCTCAGCCACGACCGGCTGGGGGATCTCGCCATCGCCGTGGGGGATCTCACCGCGGCGGAGGGATCCTTCCAGGCCGGCCTGGCCATCGCCCAGCGGCTGGCCGCCGCGGATCCCACCAATGCTCAGTGGCAACGCGACCTATCCGTGATTCAGCAGCGCTTGGCGGGCCTGGCAGCCGGCCCTACCAGCTCGGCTCCGACCGGGCAGCCACCTCGTCGTCGGCGGGGAGTATTTTGGCGGCGGGACTGACGGCGAGCCGGCTGGGTTCGTGGCGTACTGAGATCATCGCTGACTGGAGGGGTTGCTGTCCGGCCCTTTGCTGGGTTGTGTTCAGGTCATTGCGGCCAGGGCGACGGGTAGCCGGTGCTGGACCTCCCGGGCGGCGGCAACGCTGGGGAACCGGCGGACGAGGTGACCCGTGGTGCGCAGGTCGTCGGCCAGCCGCGTGGACTTGACCGTTCCGGCCAAGTCCAGCGCGATCATGGCGCGGCGGCTGGCTTCCTCGGGCTCCCGCGTCACAAACAGGCTGTTCGCCAGGCGGGTGGCGGCAATCGCCTTGCCCCGGGCACGGCTGCTCGGATAGCGGTCAACCGCCGCCGTCAGGCGGTCCACCAGAGACGGGTCATGCCGCTGGCTCGATAGCGAGAGGTCGTGCAGCGCACTCCCGGTGTCTCCGTCTAGCGCGGCCGGGGTGAAATAGTCGATCCAAGCGGGGTCATTTGCGTTGGGAGCGACGTAGCGTTCCTGGGCCAAGCCGATGTGCCGAAGGCACGCCTCGGACTCGCCCGGGATCGTGGCGTAGGCTTCCGCCCTGATGATATGAAGCATGGCCAGTACTGGCGGCGTGAGATCGTCCGTGCCCGACTGGGCAAGCCTAGCCAGATCCAGCGCCGACTCTGGCTTGCCGGCGCGCACCTGCATCCGCGCGAAGTAGGAGGCGACGTGCGTAAGCATCGCCATGTCATCGGCTTCCCGAGCGGCGTTGATGCCGAGCAAGAACAGGTTGCGGGCCTGCTGGTATAGCCCCGCATCGTAGACCGCCCAGCCGGCAAGATCGGCAAGATGAGCTACCGCAGCCGTCAGCCTGCTCCGTACAGCAGGCGCGCAGGAAGAGCCCTGCAGATACGTGGCACATCGCAGCGCACCGAGCAACGCGTGCCTGGAAGTCACCCCACCAACTGCTCGATCCCACTCATCCAAGGCCGTGATCTGCCGCTCCAACTCCTGCACATCACCCATGTCGATGCGGGAGGGAGGGCGGGGCTCATCTGCCGCCGCGATGATCCGCGCCGGAGGCTCGACCAGCATCGCGCCAAACCCCACCGCCACCGCCTGCAACACCTCACGCCGGTCCGTGGCATCCACCTCCCCGGTGTCCGCCGGCTCGCAGACCAGCGGCGTCAACCCGCTGTCGCCCGCCGAAGCCTGCCGAGGTGGACGTTCAGCAGCCGCTGCCGCCTGCAGCGCGATGAGAACTCCTTCTGCCTTCAACACTCTATCCAGATGCCCGGCGATATCGGCTATCGGTACGAAGCGGTCGTTCTCCGCCCGACTGATCCGCGCCTGGCTCCAATTGGCCAACGCGGACAATCCCGCCTGCGACAACCCAGCCTGCGCCCGCAGCCGGCGAAGCGCCTGACCAAACGTCTCTTCCACGAGGCAGTTCCCCTCCATGCCACTCGCCGCGGGCATCACGCAAACCCTTCTGGCTGCGCACTGTGCGCTACAGGCTACGGGACGTGGCAAGAGAAACCGATCAGACACACTCATTTGCACTCGGCCGGCATGGCGAGCTGAGTGCGCCGTACACATCGTTGCGGGGCTGCATTGCTACCTGGCGGGACGCGGCCGGAGATCCGGCGCCGAACCCCGAGGCGATGCGGCTGGGCGTGCTGCGGCTGGCCAGCGCGGTGGACTGGCTGGTCCGTGGGCACCATCCGGCCGGCGGCTACTGCCCCGCCTGTTCCAACCGATTGCGGCGCCTGCGATGGCCGTGTGCGGAGTGGCAGAACGTCTCCAAGATCCTCATCGGCGACCTGACCGCCCACTTCGTACCGGTCATCGACGCCGGCCACCGCAGCGACTTTCCCGCCGCCGAGCGTGACCCGGAGCTGTGGCGGACCTTCACCGCCGCGGTTGGCGACCTGCACCGAACCGTCCGGCTACCCAGCGATGAGCAAATGTGCACGTGCGGCGCGCCGGTCGACCGGTGCGTTTACCAGGCGCTGGCCAGCATGCTTGTACACGGCGAGCCGCCGCAGACGATCACACAGGGGCCGGCGCGATGAACTCCGTGAACTCATGGCCGGACGGACCGCGCAAGCGGCGGCCACCCCCGGCGCCGGAAACCTGGGACGAGCCGGTAATGCGGCAGGTCCTCGCCGCCCAGGACGTCACCCAGATCTACCGGCTATTGCAGAAGCTCGGGTTCAGCCAGCAGCACCTCGCGGCGCTGACCGGCCAGTCGCAGCCCGAGGTCTCCTCGATCATCCATGGGCGCAAGGTGCTGACTTACGATGTGTTGTCCCGGATCGCACATGGGCTAATGATCCCGCGCGGGTACATGGGCCTGTCCTGGTGCCCTGACCATGACGAGTAACCACCTCACCGGCAGCGCCAGGCGCTAGCGGGCGGTGTAGTCGCGGAAGCCTCGGCCGGCCTTGCGGCCGAGGTAGCCGGCGGTGACCAGGTGCTCCAGCAGCGGGGCCGGCGCGAAGCCGGGCTCGCGGAACTCGCGGTACAGGGTCTGCTGGATGGTCAGCGAGACGTCCAGCCCGACCACGTCCAGCAGCTCAAACGGCCCCATCGGGTAGCCACAGCCGAGCTTCATCGCGGTGTCGATGTCGTCGGTGCCAGCGTAGTTGCCCTCCAGCATCTTCACCGCGTCGTTGAGGTAGGGGAACAGCAGCGCGTTAACGATGAAGCCGGCCCGGTCGCCGCAGTTGACCGGGTGCTTGGCCAGCCGCTGGCAGACCGCCAGCCCGGTGGCCCACGTGTCGTCGGCGGTATGCACGGTGCGTACCACCTCGACCAGCTTCATCACCGGCGCCGGGTTGAAGAAGTGCAGCCCGACCACGTCGGCCGGCCGCCGGGTGACCGCGGCCAGCTCGATCACCGGCAGGCTGGAGGTCGTGGTGGCCAGCACCGCGCCGGGCTTGCAGATCTCGTCGAGGTTGGCGAACAGGGCCTGCTTGACCGGCAGCTCCTCGATCACCGCCTCCAGCGCCAGGTCGACCTCCGCCAGGTCGTCCAGCGTGGTGCTGCCGGTGATCCGGGCCAGCGCGGCCTCGCGGTCGGCCTCGGCCAGCTTGCCGCGCTGCACCGCCTTCTCCATCGACCGCTCGATGGCGGCGCGCACCTTGCCGACCTTCGCCGCGCTGCGGGCCACGTACAGCACGTCGTACCCGCCCTTGGCGCAGACCTCCACGATGCCGGTCGCCATCGTGCCGGAACCGACCACGCCAATGGTGCGCACCGGCCGCGCCCCCGCCGCCCGCATGCCGTCGGCTGGGGTCTCCCGGTCCGGCACGGTCGTCGGCGAGTCGACCTCCTCATAGGCGTAGAAGCCGCGGCCGCTCTTCCGGCCGAGCAGCCCGGCGGTGACCATTTGCTTCAGGTACGGCGCGGGGGCGTGCCGGTGGTCGCGGGTCTGCCGGTACATCGTCTCGATGATCTCGTACGCGGTGTCCAGGCCGATCAGGTCCAGGAGCTGCAGCGGGCCCATCGGCAGGCCGCAGCCGAACTTCATCGCCGCGTCGATGTCCTCCCGGGTGGCGAAGCGCTGCTCGTACATTGACACGGCGTGGTTGAGGTAGCCGAAGAGCAGGAAGTTGGCGATGAAGCCGGCCTTGTCGCCGATGGTGACATCCGACTTGCCCAGCCGCTGGGCCAGCGCCTCGACGTCCTCGACCACCTCCGGCTCGGTGACTACGCTGCGGACCACCTCGACCAGCTTCATCACCGGCGCCGGGTTGAAGAAGTGCAGCCCGACCAC
>OBLV0100000011.1_pt1 | contig 201929 bp, 193 predicted proteins | sample 1520071 | NCBI WGS metagenome assembly OBLV01 (sample SAMEA3888446, study PRJEB22518) | metagenome | reverse complement strand
GACGCGGCCACGGCGCGCATCGTCGCGACCGGCCGCGCGGAGCTTGCGATCGGCGACGTCGCCGCGGCCGTCGGAATGCCGCGTCGAACACTCTACCGTTCCTATGCGCCGCACGAACTCGTCGATGCGTGTCAACGTCGCGCGACGACGCTGTGGCGCGCTCGATTCTTTCGCCGGATCGAAGGGGTCGACGTTTCGGACGCCGAGCGCGTCTTCGTCGTGCTGGACGCGATCGCGAGCTGGGTCGGGTCCGGCGCTTTCGCCGGCGACGTCGTCCTGCAGGTACCCGTCGCGGCGGGCGCGCGGGGCGACGACCTGCGCGAGCACGCGTCCGCGATCCAGCGTTTCGCGACCGCCGTGGCGGCGCGTGCACAGGTCGATCGTGCGCGCGCCTTCGGCATCTACGTCGCGACCACCGTCGTCGGCGCCGGCGCGTGGCTCGACTGCCGCGACGAGGCGCATGCGGCCGCCGTTACGACCGTCGAGCTGCTGACGGGCTTGTCGCGCCGAGGCTAGTTTCGCGAAGTGGCACATGTGTGCCATCTTGCTTCTAGTATTGACTTGCCATTTCATGCCGTGCGGATGCATGATGTTGGCGCTCGTGGATGTCAGGTTTTGCCGGCGACGTAAGCCGGCAGCCCGGACGCTTGCAGGGTAGGGGAAGATGGTCCGACGATCACGCGACTCCCGCGTGTTTGGCGCGAGCATTGTCGCGATGCTAGCGGTAAGCGCATTGCCGGCGATGGGCAATCCTGTTGCCGCCGTGCGCATCACCGACGCATCCGGTGCGTTCGACCTTGCATACGTTGCGAGCGCATCGTCACTCGGCGGCTACGTCACATCGGAGAACGCTCCGCAGGCGACCGTCGCGCGCGGCACCTCCGACGCGTATACCATCACGTCGGCCAGCGCCCAGGCGCTGGCGGGCGTGCTGATCTACCGCGTCGACGGGGACCCGTCGCGCGAGTGCACGTTCCGGTACACGCTCACCTACACCGGCGTTCGGTACACCCTCGCCGGTGACGCGCGTGCGACGTGGACCGGCCCGGTCAAGTGCACGGTGACGACCACCGGTCCCGACAAGACCAAGGGCGACTTCAGCGTGACCTTCACGATGCAGTGACCCGGCGTCCCGCGAGCGACGAGCGGGCGGCGATCGGTTCGGAGCAGACGCCGCCCGCTCGATCTCGTCCAACCGGCCCTCGACGGGCCATCAGACAGGAGACACGTTCATGACCCGAATCACCCAACTCCTCGCCGTCGCCGCGCTCACGTTCGGCGGCGCGTTCCTCACGACGGCCGCCCAAGCATCGGCCGCCAACTTCAACGTCAGCTTCGCGATCAAGAACGCAGACAGCACGAACAGCATGATCCGCGTGACGAATCCGCTCCCCAGCGGCGTCACCGGCCTCATCAACCCGCCGGCAGCGATCTCGCCCGCCAACTACGATCCGGCGAGCGGGTTTGCAACCTACACGGGCACGCTACCGGCGCTGCACGGGCCGCCGCAGAGCGTGTCCCTGGAGTATGCCAACACCAACAACCTCTCCGACAACTGCAACTTCACGATCAAAGTGACGAACGTCGGCGGTAGCGCGCCGTACGTGCTGCACTTCTCAAGCGATCAGGCGCGTTGCACCGTTCCCGCGGATCAGTCGTCGGCCACCGGCCAGTTCACGGCGACGACGTCGATCTTGGTCTGGGTAGGGTAGTCGAATGGCGGACTGGGCGCGGCAGACATTGTCCGCCGTGCCCGGCCGCGTCGCCGTCATCAGTAGCTATAGGGCTGGACCTCGAAGCTGTCGATGTAGATTCCGGCGGCTTCCTGCCCCAATGCAACGCCACGCCTCGAGACGCCGTTGACGCCGTCGAATCCATCGAAGGTCCCGGCGGGAAAGAGATTCGGTACGACCTTCGCGAGCCTTCCGCTCTCATCGAACTCGGTCAAACACGTCCGGGCGTTCATGTCGGCGAGGTTGACGAGGTCGGGGCAGAAGAGCGAACGTTGAAGGATCAGGTGGTTGACCGGGTCGATCCCAATCAGAGCCGATGCGCCACCGACGGTCCCGGGGAATCCGTGGTAGACCTGTGCGGACCCGAGCACGTGCTCGAACACGCGGGTCGCGCTTCCGGTGTCCACATTCACGACGCTCAGTTGCGCCCGGAAGGCGTAATCGGAACCCTGAATATACTGGCAACTGGTCGCGATCGCCGCGGCGCCGGTCGAAGGGTCGAGAGCGAGCCCAAACCCGTACGACTCGGGATCGCCGGCGCCGATTTGGAGCGTTCGAAGGCTCGACGTCCCGGTCGCAAAGTCGATCGTGAGCAGCTCCGGCGACTGCTGATTGCACGGCGTGTTTTCGTCTTCGACGATCATGTACGCACGGTCCCTGGTCGGATCGTATGCAAATGACGTTGGCGAGTCATAGCTTGGATTCGCCCCCATCCACCGCGTAACGTCCACGGCCGGGGAAAACCCTGTACCGGTTGCGATATCACCCCGCGTAGCCAGGTACGAGCCGGTCGTGAAGTCGATCGCGAGGTACGCGGATCGCGTTGCCGTGGAGTTCAGGGCAGCTGACCACACCGTCGCGGTCGGCGGAAGACTCCCGGCCGGGAATGAGAACGGCGTGAAGCCAGCCGCAAGCGGCGCAGCGCGAGCATAGTCGATCGTCGCGTAATCCAGTGTGTCCACGCTGAGGACGTCGTCCGTCTGAACGATTGGATAGAATCCGTTTCCAGGATTCGTGAACGAAAATGCGACGCCCGAGTTGGAGCCGGTCGTGAGGCCAAGCGGCTCGAGCGCGTAGATTCCAAGGTTCGCCTGCGGTGGCCCGACGTCGCCGGACTCCGTCAAGTACCCATCGGTGCCGTTCGGATTCAAAGAAACTTGGGCCAACGGTCCGCCCAGCGCGCTTGGGATTCCATGATAGTCGACGGTGTCGACGTCGCTGGCTTCGCCGACCGGCGTCCCACCGGAGATTGGAATGATCCGGACGTTCACGGTCGTCGTCGGGGGTATCGCAGTGACGACTGGGTCGATGATCGTACGGCCTCGGACGCCGCTTACGGGAATGGCGGAAAGCGACTTCGTGATGATACCGTCGTCGTCGCGCTCGTTCCCGTTCGGATTTCGGAACGTGTTGTAGCCGTCCGACTGACCCGCGACGTCGAACCCAGCCGGTGGAGGTGCCCCGATCTCGACGATTGCACCCGTCGCTCTAGGAACGGCCGAGACGTCATAGGTAACCGAGAAGCGGTGTCCGTAGGGAACATCGAGCGAATGCGCGGTTGGGCCACCCGTATCCAAGGAGAGGAGGGGAGCCGGGGGCCGAGCGGTGCCGGCGTCCACCCGGGTGAATGCGAGGTCGCTATTGTCGGAGGGAAAGGCCGTCGTTTCCGACTGCAGGTTGATCCAGATCGTGTACACACCGGAGCCGGCGAGCGCGCTGACCGGAACATTGACGGTTCCACTCGTTCCACTCAGGGGAACGGCGTAGTACGGATAGAGGCCCTGCGGCGGGAGCCAGGTGCTCGCGTTGCCGGGCATCGAGACGTTGAGTGTCGGCGCATTCAACAGTTGTCGCGGGTACTTCGTGAGATCGTACGTGATCGGTATCGTAGCGCCCTGAACGACCGCCGGGACCTGTGGTGCGAGGACAAGCCGCGAGGTCGACGCGGGTGGGCCGAACGTCAGCTGAAACGTCGTTTCGGTGAGATTGTGTAACCCGATCGACGCACTGTACGTCAGCGCGATAGTGCGTGAGATGCCTGGCGTCAGCGCAACCCCGGCAGCGGCGAAGAGCTTGCCCGGCAACAGCCGCACGTAGGGGGTCGTCGCAATGACGCGGGACGGTTGCCCGGCGACGGCGAGCTTGTACGTGGCCGTGGCTGGAATGCCTTCCCAGTCCGGAGCGATGGTGATGTATGAGTTGAGGTCGCTGGCGGTGTCGCTCCCGGGAAACGCAACGCTGTCAAAGGTGCTCGGTGTGGTGAAGGGGCCGTCGAGCTTGATATAGCTCGGATCGAGCGTCGTTACGTACACCGCGTCCTTGACATATTGCTCGTTCGAGCTCGCGATGAACTCGCCGGTCCGGCGCCCTTGTACTGCGACGCGCGCGATCTCCGGCTGGAACGTCTTGCCCGCTTTGGTGAGCAGTTGTTCGACAGCGCGTCGGATGTCGATCTGCGGACCAATGCCCAAGGTGGCGTCGGACTGGGGCGGAGTCGCCACCGGCGACCCTGTCCATACGAGCAGGTTTCGAACCTGGTCGGGCGATGTGAGTGGATGACCGCTAAGACGCGCGGTTTGCAGCGTGATCGCCGCCGCGGCCGCAGCCTCAGGCGCCGAGGCGGATGTGCCCCCAACGAGCTGGACGCCAACCGAATTGTATGCGGGGCCGGTCAGGAACAATGATTCGACGTTATCGCCCGGCGCGGAGACGTTGACTCTGCTCCCGAAACCGGACGAGAAGCCGAGCTGTCCATCGAAGCGTGTCTCCGCGAAGGTCCCGGTCCCGGCAAGTGCACCGCTCGCCGGGTTCTGGGGATTCGCGGCGACGATGTCGTCGAGCGTGGTCGCGCCGACGTCGATCGCCCCGCTGTCGAGATCGACGGAGGGTGCCGTCGTAAAGGCGAGATCTTCGACCGTGGTCGTGTTCGGACCAACGTCCGTGGCGGCACTTCCGCCTGATGGACCGATTGCCGCGGTCGTGAAGTCGCGAGTTCCGTCATTCGCGGCGAGGCAAACCACGATGCCGCTGCTGACGACCGCGGCGACAACGCTCTCCGAGAGCGGATCGTCCTCGAGGTAGCGGCCGGTGAATCCCTCGCCGTCATAACCGAAGCCGATGCTTGCGGTGATAACGTTCGGTGCCGGGATCTGACGGGCGGCACCGAGGAACGCGCCCAGGACGTCGGCGGTTCCGACTGCGCCGTCGGTCATGCCGGGTGCGATCCAGCGATACGAGGCTCCGGGGGCGATGCCGAGCAGATCGGCACCGGTGGTGTCGGTGGCGCCGGGACGCTGCACGTTGTCCGGCAGCGGCGCCATGACCGAGAAGTCGAGGCCGACCTCGGCCAGCTCCGGATCGACGCCGCAGACCTCGGCCGTCGGCGAGATGTCGCCGTTCTGGTCGGAGACCCAGACCGGGATCAGCGGGAGCGACGGAAAGTCGAGATAGCGTTGGCCGCCGATCATGTGGGTCGTCGGAGCGCCGCCGGCGACGAAGTCGTAGCACGGGTCGTTGGGGTTCAGCCCGGCCGACGCGTCGTCGGCATCGCCGAGGCCGACGTTCGTGATAATCTCGCCGGTGCCGGGAAGCTGCCCGAACTGCCGCTGGAGCTCGTCGAACGCCGCGACGGCGTCGACGCCCGGCGCGTTGAGCATCGCCTGCAAGTTGAAGGAGATCGCCGTGTTGGTCGGCAGCGCGGGTAGCGCAGCCGCGCTCAGCGACTTGGTCGACCGCCCGAACGTGCGGGTCGACCGGTGGAGGCCCGACAGTTCTTGCACGGCGCCGGCGGGCAGCCGGTTCCGGCCGGCGATCATGGTGTCCACGGCGACGTCGGGCGACGCATAGGCGACCGAAGGCAGCGCTTGCAGCACTTGAACGGCGGCGCGCACCGACGCCGCGCCGACGTGGAGCGCGAACGCGTTGTCGAACGCGAGGAGTTGGTGCCCAACTCGTCCTTCGGTGCGTGCGCGCATCGAGCTGAGCGTTCCGCGGTCGACCTTCGAGAACAGTCGTTCCGAACGATCGACTCCGAGATGCATGAGCGCGAGGTTCGTTCGCGCGTCCGTCGTGAAGGCGTGCGGTGAGATATCCTGTCGTCTGGCCCCGACGGCGCGACGCAGCGTCTGCGAAGCGGCGGCCGACAGCGCATCGACGTCCTGCGGGATCGTGACGCCGTTCTTGAAGACGACGATGACGCGGCTCGGAACGTACGACTGTCGCGGATGCTCGAGGTCGTGCATGATCTCGCTGCGCTGCGGCGGCGTGATCGTGCCGTTCACCGCTCCGTAACGAACGTTCGACAGTCCGACCTGGAGGGTTCGGCGACTCGCCGGGCCTCGTTTGAGCGCGGCTCGGAGACCGCCGGTCATTTGTCGCGGCGGTGCGATGACGGCCCGGCCGTCACCGTAGACGGTGACGGTTCGCCCATCGTGCAGCGTACCCGTCATCGTTACGCGCGGATGCGTGATGCGAGGATGAACGACCGTCATCGGACGGTTCGGACGAGCCGGCGCGGGCGCCGCGAGCATGCCGAACGAGACCACGACGGCGGTCGCAGCGAGAACCTTAGAAGACATCGCACACTCCTTGCGGCTGCGTCAGCCCGAGGACGGTTGGGGTCGAGAACGAGCGCGTCGCGTCGACCGCGCTGAGATCGTCGAGGTAGGTGGTGACCGCGTTGCCGGAGCGCTCCGCGACTTGCACGGCACGGGTGTTCGGGTCGACGGCGACGCCGTAGGGGCCGCCGGCGTCGGATGTCGTGTGGACCGGGATTCCGGTCGGATCGAGCGCTTGAACCGCGCCGGTGCCGGTGACGTACAGCTGCGCCGTCGTCTCCGGCGACTGGCTGATCGTCAGCGGCGCGCCATAGGCGACGGCGATCGGCGCGGACGTCAGCGCAGCCGATCCGCGTCCGCTGCCGGATTCGGTGAAGAACGCCAAATCGGACGTCGCGGCGTTGCCGACGGCGATGCGTTCGAGCGACTTGGTCGGAGTCGCATCGTCGTAGGTGATGCCTTGCGCGTTCGGCGAGGAGAAGGAGGCCGGGATGCCGTTCTGCGGAGCGCCGCCGGACGGTGAGAAGACGGTGACGCCGGCGCTGCCGGATGCGTAGACGTTACGGCTGTTCGGGTCGTAGACGATGCCGTTGACTCCCGCGACCGCCGGTGCGGTGAACGTCGCGAGCGGGGTCCCGTCCTCGCCGAACGCCAAGACTTTGCCGAGACCGGCATCGGCGACGAAGATCGCCCGGTCGTCGGCGTCGTAGGCGAGCCCGACCGGATCGCTCAGGCCGGCGAACGCCGAGGCGGCGAGCGGCAAGATCGTACCGCGCGGGTCGAATCGAGCGACCGCGGGCGTCCCGCCGTTCGCGTAGGCAACGTAGACGGCGCTCGTCACGTCGACGATCTGCGTGCTCGTCGCGCTGTCGCCGTTCGCGTCGGCCGCGGTCGCGACGAGCGAGGTTGGGTAGGTGGTCGTATTCGGTGCGACCGCCGCAACGGTGAACTCACCGGGCGTTCCGGCGACCGGTGTGACCGAAAGGATCCCGACTGCTCGCACGTTCGGTGCGAGCGCGATGGCCGGCGGCGCGTCGGGTTGGACGATGACGTTACCGTCGACGTCGAGCGGTGCGACCGCGAACGTGGCCGGCGTGCGCCCGACGAGCTCGAAGACCGGCGGAGAAGACCCGGCGACGGCCAGAACGTTGCTCTGGTTCGGCAGCGGTCCGATCGTGACGCTCGCGACCGTTCCGATCACGGTCGCGCTGAGGGCGTTGAGGACATCGGCAGTGATGATTTTGGCGGTCGTCACGCTGCCGAGCTCGTTGCCGGCTGCGGTCGTCTCGCCGGAGATCTGCGGCTGGTCGTACAGCGAGATGTCGAAGACGTCGTTGCCGGGCGGCGCATCGATCGTGATCGTCGAGCTGCCGCCTCCGGCCGGCGCGTTCGCGAACGTCACCGGCCCGGGCGTCGACGCGCCGGGATTGACCTCGACGATGACACTCTTTGCCGACGGCGATATGAACGCCGGGCGTCGTCCGGCCTGCGACGACGACTTCGCCGGCCAGCGCATCGTGAACGCGACCTGAGCGGACGCCTTCGAAGGTGTTCGAAGACCGGGCGGCGCGGTCGTGCCCGGAGCCGAGCACGCTCCAGCGGTGAGGACGCAGCCCAGCACCGCCGGCAACAGACGGCGCATCACTGTATCGTCCCCTTGGTGACGGTGACGCCGATCGCGAGCGCAGCTGTTCGACCGAACTGGTCGGTGAAGCTCAGCGTACACGCGCCCGGCGCTTGCGCCGTGACGGTGAATTGCGCGGGAGAGCTCGTCGACGACGGAGGCGCGACGGTGACGATCGAGCCACAGGCGGTCGCGCTCACGCTGACCGGGCCCGAGTACGCCTGTTCGCCGGCCGTGATCGCTGCAGTCTGGCCCGGGTCGGTGAACGCGATGGTCGACGGTGACAGGGCGAGACCGCCGTTCGGCGGCACGGTCGGACTCGCGGTCGGTGCCGGAGTTGCTGCGAGGAACGATGACGGTCCTGGCGCAGCGCCGCCACCGCCGCACGCGCACAGCGCGACGAGGGCGATCGCGCCGAGGAAGAGTCGAGGTCGATGGTCGAGCATGCGCGGCCTTCCGTAGTTGACGTCGGTGCACGCGGTGCACCTGATTGTCGCGCCCTACGCGAAAGCCGCCGCGTCCGACTTGTTGCCGCGTGATGATCGCCGAATCAGGGCCGAAAAGTCCGCGACCCTCATGCGACCTTGAGTCGCCGAGCGATCAGCCGAACGTCGTCGCGTGCTCTGCGCGCCCCGTATCTCAGGAGGGCGGGCATGGACGACGCGATGATCCGCCGCGCGTCGCGCGGACGGCCTTGCGCGCATGCGACGACGGCCAGGTCCCGGTCTCCGGCAACCTTGAAGCGGTGGTTGCCGAGCTCGATCGCGTCGCTTCTCGTTGCTTCCGAGATGCGATCTGTCTCGGCGTACTGGTGCATGTATCGCGCGCGGTGGGACCGCGTCATCCGGCTCAGCAGCGCGAGGCCGCTGCGCGGCGGGACGAGAGAATCGGCGAGGTCGATCGCGCGAATCGCTTGACCGTGGTCCGGTTCGCACTGCGCGGTGGCGCACGCAACGTGGGCGATCGAGCGGCCCATCTCGGCGAGGTCCGGCGCGTTGAGCTCCTCGAGCAAACGGTCGAACGTCCCGGCTTGGGATTGAGGCTGACAGATCGTGCGCCGAACGGGGGCCGATCGCTCGCCGCGCGCCGCGAACAGCGGACGAACGTGCGCGAACTTCGCGGCGCGCTCTTCGACGGCGAGCAAGAAGCCGTGATGCTCGCCGCGGCGGCTGTTGAGGCCGTGCAGCTGCGCTTCGAGCAGCATGATGCCAAGCGACTCGCGGACGCGTAAAGGATCGAGCGTCGGCAGGAGCGTGTAGCCGGCTTGGACGGCCTCCATGCCGAGCGTGAAATCGCCGACCTCCCAGCGCTGGCTCGCGTACGACGCCAGCGCCCGCACGCGTAACGCGCGACGCGATTCGGTCCAGGCGAGACTCGGCGCGGGTCGGGTGATGATCGAAGGGGGCCGCATCGCGACCCCCCCGCCCAGACCGTACTGCCAGAGCACGCCCCACTCGAGATAGTCGACGTGCTCCTCGAACGCGGCGCGCTCGAGCTCGACGAGCGACGCGCCGTGCAGTGCGTACGCAGCCTTGGCTTCGGCGACGAGCCGTTCGGCTTCCACAACGCGGCCGGCGTCGAGTTCGGCCTCGACGGCCAGCGCGAACGCTTCGAGCCGGGTCGACAGCACCGGCGCGCCGTGGGCGATCGAAGCGAAGACCGACAGCCCGAGCCGGCTCTGACCGATGCAGTGTAACTCGACGGCCTCGGCGAGGCGAAGCTCGGCGAGGTCGCGGCACATGGCCGGCGAGTGGTCGAGGTCGTCGGCTTCCGGCGCGCGCTCGGCGTCGGCCGTGCGCCGAAACGCGCGCAGGAAGGCGTCGTGCGCCGTCGAGCGCTCGCGGCGCAGTTGGCGCTCCGACAGTCCGAGCTCGGCGGACACGAGCTCGGGTCCGTGACAGTCGACCTCGCAGCGCAACAGCGCGGCGTGCATCCGGCCGAGGTGTGTCCCGTCGCGTTCCGCCGGATCGTGCTCGTCGTGGAGGGCGAGCAGCGCCGCCCGGACGAGGCTGCGGATGCGCTCGAGCGAGCGGGAGTCTTCATCCGGCGTGCGCCGCCGCGAGCGAGCCGTCGTCGCGAAGTACCGGGCGACGAGCGGATTGCGACGCAGCTCGCGCGCGTCGTCGAGGTTGCGCAGCAGGTGCCGCGTTGCGCTCTGTCCCGAACGGGACGGCTTAGCGCGCGGCACGGACGGCTTCCGTCGACAGGAGAGGGCGGACCACGGCCGGGCCTCCGGAAGAGTACCGAGCGGGGTCCGCCGTCCCTACACCCCGTTGCCTAGCAGGTGTTGGCTACGCATCCTGGCCAACTCCTGCTAGGGGGCGGAAATTCTTTCCGCTCAGCTTTTCGGCGGCGAGATCCCGAGTTCGCGATAGAACGCAGTCGGGTTCATCGGCCGCCCGAGAAACGCGCGAACCTCTTGATCGGGCTCCTCCTCGCGCGCGGGTGCGAGGATGTCCTTGCGGTACGCCGCGCCGGCGACCGGGCTGGTCAGCCCTTGCGCTTCGAAGCGCGAGAACATGTCCTGCGCGTAGACCTTCGACCACAGGTAGCCGTAGTAGCCGGCGTCATATCCGCCCATCAGGTGACCGAAGCCGGCCTGCGGGTGCGTGCCGTCGACGAACTGGTTCGGCGTCGTGCGCGCCACGGTGGCCTTCCAGACCGCGGTCGTGTCGACCGGCGGCTTCATCGTGTGGTATTCCATGTCGACGGTCGCGTAGAGGATCTGCTGCGTCGTCGCAAGCGCGTAGTGGACGTACCGTGCGGCGATCATCTTCTGAATGACATCGTCCGGCAGGGGCTGGCCGGTGGTGACGTTCGAACTCACGCGCTTGAGGATGCCCGGGTCCCAGGCCCAGTTCTCGAGCATCTGCGAGGGCGCTTCGACGAAGTCTTGGCGGAAGCCCGAGGTGAGCGTCTCGTACGGCTCGTCGGCGAGAATAGCCGCCATGCAGTGACCGAACTCGTGGAAGAACGTCTCGACGTCGCCGTGCTGCAGGAGCGCGGGCTTGCCGGGCGCCGGCTGCGGCCAATTGCCGACGATCGACGTCTCGGCGAGTCTGATCGAGCCGTCGGGCATCACCCGGCGCGGGATGATCGGGAAGTTCGCGAAGTGGTCGTACTTGCCGGGACGCGGGAACAGATCGAGATAGAAGCGTCCCAGCGGCCGGCCCGTGGCGGCGTCGGTGACGTTGTACGCCTGAACGTCAGGCTGCCAGACCGGAACGTCGGCCCGGGCGAACTTCACGCCCAGCATCTCCTGGTAGATCGCGAACACGCTGTCGATCACGTGCTGGACCGGGAAGTACTGCTTGATCTCGTTCTGGTCGACCGAGTACTTCGTCTTGGCCAGCTGGTTCTCGTAGAATCCCTGGTCCCACTGGTCCAGCGGCGCGCCCTTGAGAGCGGCGTCCTCGTCGCGCTCCTGGCGCGCCTTCGACAGCAGCGCGGTGTCGATCTGCGACAGGAAGTTTTCGACGCGCTGCGGCGTGCCGGCCATGTGGTCGGCGAGCACGTATGCGGCCCAGGTCGGGTAGTGCAACAGGTGCGCGAGCCGGTCGCGCGTCGCGATCGCATCCTGCAGCAGCGCGACGTTGGCCGCGCCGCCGCGGTTGTTGTACGCGATGTAGTACGCCTTGCGCGCCGAGGCATCGGTCTCGTTCTGCATGAACGGGCCGACCGTCGACTCGTTGACCGGGACGGTGTAGCCGCCGTCGGTGCGCGCCTTGAGCACGGCAGCAACGAAATCGGCCGGCAACGACTGCGCCTGCGCGGCGGTGATCGGGATCGTCGACTGGTCGTTGCCGAGATTCGCCTCGAACTTGTTCTGGTCGTCGTTGAGCTTTTGCTGGAGAGCGACGAACGTACGTCGCTGCGCATCGGGCAAACCGGCCCCGGAGCGCTCCAGCGCGGTCAGCCACAGCGACTGCAGCTTTTGCTGGGCGCCGGCCTTTGCCGTCTTGCTCGTTCGCGCCGCAGCGAGAGCGCGGTAGAGGTCGGGCCGAGCCGAGATCTCGGTCAGCGCGTTGCCGGCATCGGTCGCGCACTTGAGGGAGGCGGCACGAACCTTCGCGTCGGTTGAGACGTTGTACAGGAACGTCTGCGCGGCCAAGGTGTCGTTGAAATCGGCCGAGGCGTTCTCGATCTGAAGCACGACGGAGTCGAACGTGCGCGCCGTGTGCGCGCCGACGATCTGCGTGACGCGGCGCTTGCCGGTCGCGATCGCGACGGCGCACGACGATGCGATGCGGTCCGGGGAGAGGGTCCAGTCGACCGCGAGGACGGCAGCGGCCGGTTTGGCCGGTGCGGCGATCGGCAGCCCAGCGACGAGCGCGGCGGCGGCCATCGCGGCAGCGCTACGAGAGAATACGTAGTTCATCGCCGCCCTACATTCGCGAAGGCCGGCTCCGTTCCGTTCGCCAAGGGGACCGCATGCTTCGTTCGCTCCTTCGGTTGAGCGCCGCTGTCGCATTTGCGGCGCTGTTGACGCCCGGGACCCCGTCGGCCGCACCGCCGCCGGGACTCGCCTACGACGAGATCGTCCGGATCGTCGCCAATGCCACCCCGCCGCCGCCCGGGAACTTTCAGAACGACGTCGCGGCCCTGAACGCACAGCAAACTGCCGCCGCCGCCACGCCGACCCCGGCGCCGCGCCGGCGAGGCGGCTTCGGCAGCATCATCGGAGCGATCGCGAGCGGCGGGAACGTTGCCGGTGCCGCCGGCGGCGCGGTCGCCCAGAACGCGGCGGACAACGCCGTGCAGAGCTCGCTCGGCGCGCGGTTCGGCGCGATGGGAGCCGGGTTTGCCAATTTTCTGAACCCGCACCTGATGCGGTACGCCTACTGGAACGGCTGGGAGCGGGTCGAGGACGTGACGGCGCAGACCGCCACCATCCGGAAGTGCGACGCCGGCCAGGTCATACAGCTGAACCTGGCAGCCAAGACGTACACGATCTACTCGCCCGGCAACGAGCCGCCGCCGGCCGCCCCGCGCGGCGCGCCCGGCCCCCGCACCCGGCCCGCGGCCGAGCAGCCGGGCACGGCCGTGGCGACCTTCAGCAACACGACAGCGTCGCTCGCGCCGCTACGGATCGAGGGCCAGCCGACGACCGGCTACGACACGACGACCAGCTTCTCGACCACCCAGGCCACCGGCAGCTGCCACAACAGCAGCGCCGGGATGCAGACCGTCCAGTACATCTCGCCGCTGATCAGGCCGAGCGTCAACTCGTGTCCGGTCCGGCCGCCCGAAGGGCTGCCCGAGACCGCCGCGCCGCCGCCGGCGACCGGCGGCTGCAAGCCGACCTTCAGCATGCACACCAGCGGTCCGATCCCGCCGGTCAACCGGCTGGCGCTCTACTCGCTGGTCAGCTTCAGCGCCGCCAACGGGTCGGCGCAGCCGCCGAGCGGCGGCTCGTCATCGTTCGCGTTCTTGACCGAACGCGGCAACATCAAGACGCTCGGGACGGCCGACGCCGGCCTGTTCGACGTGCCCCAGGGGTTCACGAAAACGCCTTAGCCCGGTATCATGGGCGGGCCTCGACGAGGGTTGGGCCTCGCGCAACGGTAATCCGTGAACCCCGCCAGGCCCGGAAGGGAGCAACGGTAAGCGGAACCCCCGTGTGCCGCGAGCCACCTGGCCCTCGTCCTGGCCGTTCTTTCGTTGCCGAATGCAAGACCTCATAACCGCAGTGATCGCCGGAGTGCTGAGCGCTCTCGTGGTGACGAGTGGATATCATTTCCTCGTCGCCGCGCCGCGCTACAAGAAGCTCCGGACGATCGTCCACACACACGACGGACTCATCGGCGGCGGCGCCACAGGCGCCACCGACCGCCTCGCCGTGCTCGAGCGCGACACCGCGACGGCGACGGCTGCGCGTGACGCGGATCGACGCCGTGTCGATGCGCTCGAGCGCGTTGCGCACGTCGAGCTCCCGCGGGTGGGCTTCGTGCGCTACAACGCCTTCAGCGACGTCGGGTCGGACCTGTCCTATGCCCTCGCCCTGCTCAACCGCGATGGAGACGGAGTCGTGCTGACCAGCATCTATTCGCGCGAGGACACCCGCACGTACGGCAAGGCCGTGGCGGCGTTCAAGCCGGCCCAAGACCCGTCCGAAGAAGAGCTGGCAGCGATCGCCAAGGCGCGCGCGGTGATGTCGTGAACGGCGTCAACAAGACGTTCCTGATCAAGATCATCCCGCCCGACGGCTACAGCGTCTACAAAGTCGCGTTCACGCGCCGGCACCTGGCGGCACTGGCGGCGGCGCTGACGATCGCGTTGCTGGCGGCGGCCGGGATCCACACTTACCAGCTGCACGTCGCCGAAGGCAACGTGCGCGACCTGCAGGCGCTGACCTCGGAGCAGCAGACGAAGCTCGAGCAGATCGACAAGCAGGCCGACGAGCTCAGCGACGAGCTCAAGGCCGTCCAGCGCGAGAACGCCGACATCAAACGCATGATCGGCGCCGACCGGCCCGATCACAACCAGCACGCGGCGGCCGATCCGCCGAACGCATCGCCCCGACCGGACTTCGCGCAGGTGCAGACGCGGCTGCGCGAGTTGGCGCGCGCGTCGGACGTCACCCGCGACGACGCCAAGCGGGTCGAACAGCTCGCGATGCGCGTGCTCAACCTGCGCCGCCTCGCCTCGATCGCCCGCGAGCGCTTTCTGGCCGGGATTCCGTCGCTCAACCCGGTCGGCGGCGGCATCGCTGCCGGCTACGGCTGGCGGACCGATCCCTGGCCCGAGTTCCACAAAGGCGTCGATCTCGAAGCCAACTACGGCGACCAAGTCCGCGCGGCGGCCGCCGGGACGGTGGTCAGCGCCGGCTGGGACTCCGGGTTCGGCATCAAGGTCGACATCGACCACGGGAACGGCTACCACACCTGGTACGCGCACCTGTCGCGCACGGCGGTCGAACCTGGCGAGCACGTCGTGAAAGGGCAGCCGATCGCCTACGTCGGTTCGACCGGCGAATCGACCGGTCCGCACCTGCACTACCAGGTGATGTACGACGGCCAGGCGATCGATCCGGCGCCGTACCTCAACGGCGTCCCGGCTCACGTGCTGGCGACACTTCCCGACTCGCCGGGCGTATAACGTACGTCATGTGCCAGGTCTGGGGGATCGTCGATCTCGTCTTCAAGCTGTACACGCTCGCGATGATCCTCTACGCGATCGTGTCGTGGATCCCGAGCATCCGTGGCCGCTGGTCGGACTACCTCGCGATGCTCGTCGAGCCCGTGCTGGCCCCGGTGCGGCGCATCATCCCGCCGGTCGGCGGCCTCGACCTCTCGTTCCTGGTCGTGCTGATCATCCTCCAGGTCGTCGATCAAACGATCGTCCAGCAGCAACGCGTCACCGCGTGTTTCTTCTGACCGCCGGCCCGTGATCCAACGTGAATCGGCCGTCGCGACCAGCGGCCCCGACCACGTTCGGAACTTCTGCATCATCGCGCACATCGACCATGGGAAGACGACGCTGAGCGACCGTCTGCTCGAGTTCACCCGGACGGTCGAGCAGCGCGAGATGGAAGAGCAGCTGCTCGATGCCATGGATCTCGAGCGCGAGCGCGGGATCACGATCAAGATGCACCCGGTGACGCTGACCTACACGGCGCGCAACGGCGAGACGTACGAGCTCAACTTCATCGACACGCCGGGTCACGTCGACTTCAGCTCGGAGGTGTCGCGGTCGCTGGCGGCCTGTGAGGGCGCGCTGCTGGTCATCGACGCGGCCCAAGGCATCGAAGCCCAGACGCTGGCCAACTACCATCTGGCGCTGGCTCAGAACCTGACGATCATCCCGGTCATCAACAAGATCGACTTGCCGGCCGCCGACGTCGAGCGGGTCAAGCACGAGATCGAGGAACTGCTGGTGATCGAGGCCGCCGACGCGATCCCGGCCTCGGCCAAGGAAGGGATCGGGATCGAAGCGATCCTTGAGGCGATCGTCACCCGCGTCCCGCCGCCGCGCTCTGCCGTCCCGAAGCTGCGCGGGCTGATCTTCGACGCGCAGTTCGACACCTACCGCGGCGTGGTCGCCTATGTGCGCGTCGTCGACGGCGAGTTGCGGACCGGGATGCGCTTCATGTCGATGGCGCACCGCCGAGTTTACGAAGCGACCGAGGTCGGCGTGTTCAAGCCCGACATGCGCAAGACCGGCGTGCTCGGCATCGGCAACGTCGGCTACGTCATCGCCAACATCAAGTCGCTCGGCGACCTGGACGTCGGCGACACGATCACGCTGGCCGACGACCCCGCCGTCGAACCGCTGCCGGGCTACAAGCCGATCGTCCCGATGGTCTACTGCGGCCTGTATCCGAACGAAGGCGTCGAGGTCTCGGAGCTGCGCGACGCGCTCGAGAAGCTGGCCCTCAACGACTCGGCGCTGCACTTCGAGCCCGAGTCGTCGATCGCGCTGGGCTTCGGCTTTCGCTGCGGCTTCTTGGGGCTGCTCCACATGGAGATCGTCCAAGAGCGGCTCGAGCGCAACTACAACCTCGACCTGATCGCGACGTCGCCGTCGGTCGTCTTCCGGGTGACGCTGACCGACGGCACGGTCGAGAACATCGACAACCCGGCCAAGCTGCCGGCGCGCGACAAGATCGCGCTCATGGAGGAGCCGTACGTCAAGGCCACCGTGATCACGCCGCCCGAGTACGTCGGCGCGATCATGGAGCTGACCCAGAACCGGCGCGGGTCGCTGGCCAACATGGAGTACCTGGTCGACGGCCGCGTGATCCTCAGCTACGAGATGCCGCTGATCGAGGTGATCATCGATTACTTCGACGCGCTCAAGAGCCGCACCAAAGGCTATGCGTCGCTGGATTACGAGGTGATCGGCTACCGCGAGGGCGATCTGGTCAAGCTCGAGATCCTGCTCAACGCCGAGCCGGTCGACGCGCTGTCGTTCATCGTCGCGCGCGAGAAGGCGCCGATTCGCGGCCGCGCGCTGGTGGAGAAGCTCAAGGATCTGATCCCGCGGCAGATGTTCGACGTGCCGATCCAGGCCGCAATCGGCGGCAAGATCGTCGCCCGTGAGACGGTCGGTGCGATGCGCAAGAACGTGCTGGCGAAGTGCTACGGGGGCGACATCACCCGCAAGCGCAAGCTGCTGGAGAAGCAGAAGGCCGGCAAGGAGCGGATGAAGCGCGTCGGGCGCGTCGACCTGCCGCAGGAGGCGTTCATGGCGGTGTTGCGGCTCGACGAGTCGTAGCGCCGTGGTCGTCGAGTCGTAGCGCGGTGGTCGTGTACGTCGCGACCAAGAACGCCGGCAAGCTGCGCGAGCTCGAGGCGCTGTTCGCCGGCGAGGCCGCTCGGATGAGCGGCGCCGGTGCCGCGTTCGAGTTGCGGACGTTCGACGCGTACGTGGATCCGGTCGAAGGCGACGTGTCGTACGCCGACAACGCGGCGCTCAAGGCGCGCGCATTGCACGCGCAGCTGGTGCGCGCAGGGCGGTCCGGGCACGTGCTGGCGGACGACTCGGGGCTGGAGGTACGTGCGCTCGACGGGCGTCCCGGTGTGCTGACGGCGTATTACGGTGGGGCCGATCTGTCGTGGCCGGACCGCCGGCGGAAGCTGCTAGCCGAGCTCGCGGCGAGCGGTTCGACGGACCGGGTGGCTCGGTTCGTATGCGCGTTGCACTTCGTCAGCGCAGCAGGTCGAGAGCTGGGATCGTGCGCGACGGTCGATGGGGAAGTCGCGGACGCAGAACGAGGTGGGATGGGCTTTTCGTTCGATCCGGTGTTCTTCTATTCGCCGCTGGGGCGGACGTTTGCCGAGCTGACTGACGAGGAGAAGAATCGGGTCAGCCATCGGGCAGTCGCGCTGGCGGGGCTCCTGGGAGCGATCCGCGCGGGGCAGGTTGACGGGTAACGAAAAAAGCAAGCGGCCCGGTCTTTCGACCGAGCCGACTCTTACTTGGTGCACCGCGTAGGAGTCGAACCTACAACCAATTGATTAAGAGTCAACTGCTCTACCATTGAGCTAGCGGTGCGTCGTACCAGAGGGTACCCGCTCTGAGGCGAGCCCGTCAAGGCCGGCGCTCTGAGCAGGCAAGACTGCGCCCGGAGAGATTCGAACTCTCGGCCAATGGCTTAAAAGGCCACTGCTCTACCACTGAGCTACAGGCGCTCGCCTCGGTGCGTTGACGAAAATTGCCCAGGTTGACGAAAATTGCCCAGGACGGGCAACGTGGTGCATGCGGGAATCGTTGCACAGATTTCGCCGGGAGACGCAACGGCCCCGCCTACGCGGCGGGGCCGAGAGTTGGGGTGACTGACGGGGGTCGAACCCGCGACCTCTCAAGTCACAGTCGAGCGCTCTGACCAACTGAGCTACAGTCACCGTGCCAGCCGCACCTAGTCGGACACCATCGCGCCGAAACCCTTTCCGCCTGGAGCACTTCGACCCCAAAGGGTTACGGCTGTTCTCATGCGATGGCAATTCGCACATCGGACGACGCACTTCGCGATTTCCGCCGTGAGCACCGACATAGCGCTGCCGTCTCGCACGAGCGTGCTGATGTCACCTCGCTTTATTCCCCTAACATGATCGAACTCCATGACGAGCGGATTTACCAACCCGCAGTCCACGCACGGCTGGGATGCCAATATCGCATCGATGTAGGCCCGATTGCGCGCGCGATAAAGCTTCATTCGACCACGCCGGCGACTGAGATAGTCGTGTCGATTCTTCCAGTAATATGCTCGGCAATAGCCGCGGCGACAGCTCCGACAAATGGTATGTTTACGTCCCGTCCGCGTATCGCGCACCGGATATTCGAGCTCGTTCTTTTCGATCCCGCAACGTCCACACCGCTTCATGACGATATGATATCGTCCACATGTGCCAGCGTGGTGGCATTCTGCGCGTGTATTCTTGCGCGCGCGAGCAATGGTGCGCCCGGAGGGAGTCGAACCCCCATCGTTCCGCTTAGAAGGCGGATGCCTTATCCGTTAGACCACGGGCGCTCAACGCGAGTTCTTGCGGCCGGCACAACCGCATTGCGATCACACGGATGTGATCGGCGTGTTCGCGCACTTTGCGCGAACACTCTCGGGATGACAGGATTTGAACCTGCGACTTCTGCGTCCCAAACGCAGCGCTCTACCAAGCTGAGCTACATCCCGCAGGGCTCATCGTACCACGCGGGCAAAACCCCGCCCTCGCAATTCCTTCGGAGTCGGGAGGTTCTCGTGCGCCGTTCGCTCGCCGCCATGGTCGCCGGTCTGTTCGCCGCGGGCCCGGGCCTCGCAGCGGCCGCTCCGCGACCGGTGGCCGCCCCGGCCGCGAGCGCCGCGCCGGCGGCGGCCGCCCCGAGGCTGCTGACCTTCGAGGCGCTGCGCGGGCTGATCGGCGTGCGGGAGCCGCAGATCGAGCCCGACGGTACGCGGGTCGTCTACGTTCGCGCGGCGGGCGACTTCAAGGCCGACCGGTTCGACACCGACCTCGTCATCGTCGGAGCCGACGGCAGCGACCGGCGGATCCTCACCCACGGCCGGACCGGCGTCCACGCGCCGCGCTGGTCGCCGAGCGGCGACCGGATCGCTTACCTGGCCTCGCCGGCGCGCGGCAAGCCGGGCCAGCTCTTCGTGCTGCCGATGAACGGCGGCGACTCGCAACAGGTCACCGACGTCAAGAGCGGCGTCGACTCGTTCGCGTGGCGGCCCGACGGCAACGCGTTCGCGTACGTCGCCGAGGACGATCCGGCCAAGACGAAGCTCCCCGAGGGTTACGTCCCCGCCTTCCCGGTCACCGACGAGCACTTCCTCACCCGCGAGCCGACCCGTCCGGCGCACCTCTGGATCGTCGGCGCCGACGGCAAGAACGCCAAGCAGCTCACCAAAGGGCCGGCCTCGCCCAGCGACGGCGCGGACGTGGACTGGACCTCGGACGGCAAGGCCGTCGTGACGACGATGCAGCCCGACGCGATCTTCGCTCACCTGACCCGGTCTCGCACGATGGTCATCGGCGCGGCGACCGGCGACGCGCGCCCCGTCCGCTCCGACGTCTACGACAGCGCGTTCGCTCTCTCGCACGACGGCAAGCGGATCGCGCTCGCGACGTCGCGGCACGGCAGCGCATACATGGGGCACGACGCCGACGTGCGGTCGCTGGCCGACGGCAGCGAGGTCGAGAGCGCCGCCGCGATCGACCGCAACGTGCACTGGTTCGCCTTCGCGCCCGACGACAAGTCGCTGCTCGTCGCGACGACGGACGGCGTTCGCAACGTGCTGTGGCGCTATCCGCTCGGCGGCAAGCCGCAGCACGTCGAGCTCGGCGACGTCGACTTCGGTGCCGATGCGACGGTAGCGAAGGACGGCAGCGTCGCGTTCGTCGGTCAGCGCCGCGACGATCCCGATGAGATCTACGTCCTGCCGCCCGGCGGTGCGCCGCGCAAGCTGACCAGCGAGAACGCGTTCCTGACCGGCTACCAGCTCGCCCGGCGCGAGCGCGTCGACTGGAAGAGCGACGACGGCATGCCGGTCAACGGCGTGCTGACGTACCCGATCGGCTATCAGCCCGGCAAGAAGTATCCGCTGGTACTCGACATCCACGGCGGCCCGGTCGGTACGTCGACCTGGGATTTCGGGACGATCGAAGGCAACATCTGTCAGGTCCTCGCCGCGCACGGGTTCTTGGTGCTGCAGCCGAACTATCGCGGCAGCGACAACGAAGGCGATGCGTTCCTCCAGGCGATCGTGCCGCACGTGACCAGCGGTCCGGGTCGCGACAACCTCGCCGGCGTCGAGGCGATCAAGCAGATGGGAATCGTCGATGAGTCACGGATCGGCGTGAGCGGCTGGTCGGGCGGCGGACTGCAGACCGGCTGGCTCGTCGGCCATGCGACGTACTGGCGCGCGGCCGTCGCGGGCGCCGGGGTCTACGACTGGTGGGAACAGGCGGTGCTGGCCGACATCAACGAGCAGTTCGCCGCCGACTTCCTGGGCGGCGCATCACCGTGGACCAAGGACGGGCGCGCTGCGTACGCTGCCGAGTCGCCGATCACGTACGCGAAGAACGTGCGCACGCCGCTGCTGATCCTCAGCGACACGGGCGATCAGCGCGTCCCGATCGCGCAGTCGTACGCGTTCTACCACGCGATCCACGACCGCGGCGGGACGGTGAAGTTCGTCGCCTTTCCGCGCGCCGGTCATTTCCCGTCCGATCCGGTCGGACGCGAAGCCGCCGAGAGTCAGTGGGCCGGCTGGTTCCTGGAGTGGATGAAGTGATGCTCGCGATTCGTCGTCTCGCGGCCGCCGCCGCGCTCGTCGCGCTGGTCGGCGTCCCGGCCCTCGCCGCCCCGCAGCGGCCGTTCGAAGAGCGCGATCTGCGCTCGCTCGTCACGCTGCAGGATCCGCAGATCTCGCCCGACGGCAAGCAGGTCGCGCTGGTCGTGCGCAAGCCGAACTTCGACAAGAACACCTACGTCAACCAACTGGTGCTGGTCGACGCCGCGCGCGGGACGAGCCGCGTGATCGTCGGCGAGCGGGAGGACGTGGAGTCGCCGCGCTGGTCGCCCGACGGTACGCGGCTGGCGTTCGTCGCCACGCCGCCCAAGGATCCCGACGCCAAGGACGAGCCGGAGTCGCAGATCTTCGTGCTGCGCCCGGACTTCGGCGAAGCGGTGAAGGTCAGCGATGCCAAGCACGGCGTGGAATCGTACGCCTGGCGGCCGGACGGAGCGGCCTTCGCGTACGTCACGCGCGACGACGCTCCCGACGAGAAGCGAATCAAAGCGCACGACGACTGGTTCGAGATCACCGACGACGCGTGGACCGCGCGCGCGGCGCGCGTGCCCAGCCACCTGTGGACCGTCGACGCGAACGGCAAGCATACGCACCGCATCACGCGAGGAACCTGGTCGGTCGACGGCGAGCCGGTGTTCGCGCCTGACGGGCGCACCGTCTACGTCGTCCGCACGCCGCGCGCGTCGACGAACCACTACCGCGCGCGCAGCATCATCGCGGTCGCAACCGCGAGCGGACGGATCCGCACGGTGGCCGACCGGTACAGCGCCGACGGTCCGGTGATCGCGCCCGGCGGCCGGGGCTTGCTCTACGCCGCCGAGAATCCGGATGCGTTCTCGCAGAGCGACCTCTACGCTGCGGGTTTCGACGGCGGCGGGGCGCGCGACCTGACGACGCGGCTCGATCGCAATATTCAGTTCGCCGTCGACGCCCACGGAACGATCGTGCTCGGCGCGAACGACGTGACCCGCGATCGCTTGTTCGCGCTCGGTGCGGACGGGTCGGCGCGCGCGCTGCCGCTCGGCGACGTCGATCTCAACGGCGGTGCGACGGCCGCGCACGACGGCACGCTGGCGTTCATCGGCAGCACGCCGTCGCGTCCGTCCGAACTGTACGTCCTGCGGCCGAACGCGCGCTCGCCGCAGCGTCTCACCGCGTACAACGCCGTCGCGGCGAGCCGGCTGCTGGGCCGGACGCGGACGATCACCTGGCGCACCGCCGACGGCTTCGTCGCCGACGGCGTGCTGACGGCGCCGGCGGCCGCGGTTGCGGGCCGGAAATATCCGCTGGTCGTGTTGATCCACGGCGGTCCGACCGCGACCTCGACCGACGCGTTTTCGAGCTTCGCGCAGTTGATGGCGGGCCGCGGCTGGTACGTCTTCCAGCCGAACTACCGCGGCAGCGACAACCTCGGCCACCGCTGGGCGCAAGCGACGGTCCCGCACATCACCAGCGCGCCGGCGCGCGACGTGCTCGACGGCGTCGATGCGGTCGAGCGGCTGGGCGTCGTCGATCGCTCGCGGATCGGCGTCTCCGGCTGGAGCGAAGGGGGCTTGTTGACGTCGTGGCTGATCGGACACGACCACCGCTGGCGGGCCGCGATGTCGGGTGCGGCCGTCAACGACTGGGTCGGCTACGGCGACATGTCCGACGCGAAGGACTTCTCGCCGTCGTTCATCGGACCCTCACCCTGGCTGAGCGAAAAGCTGTACGCGTTCTACGAGGCGGAATCGCCGCTGAGCGACGCGGCCGCGGTCACGACGCCGACGCTGATCTTGACCGACGCCGGCGACTTCCGGGTCCCGACGCCGCTGTCGTACGAGTTCTATCACGCGATCCGGGCGACGGGGACTCCCGTCCAGCTCATGGTCTTCCCCGTCAACGGCCACTCGCCGAGCGACCCGCTCCACCGCCTGCAGCTGGCCCACCTGTGGGTCGACTGGTTCGCCAAACACTTCTGACCGAGGGCAGCGCGCGAAGGCGGACGAACGGCGACGACAGCCGGAGATGGTGTCGGAACGCGTCGTCTGTCGTGAGTTCGTAGGCCGCATCGCCGAGCTCCAGCATCTGCGCGCCCGGCGGCGGGGCGCGGCCGAGGGCCGCGGCGGCGTGGTGCTCATCGCCGGTGAGGCGGGGATCGGCAAGTCGCGGCTGGTTCGGGAATTCTGCGGACAGCTCGCGTCGGGGCGGCATCAGATCGCCGCCGCTGCGTGCCGGCCGTTCGCGCAACGGCCGCTGAGCGCGTTGGCCGACTTGCTGCGGTCGCCTGACGGTGCAAGCCCGTTCGACGAGCGGACCGTGTCGCGCGACGCGCAGCTCGGGAGCGTGTTGACCGCGTTCGACCAGGTGGCCGCGCGCGGGACGGCGATCTTGGTGCTCGACGATTTGCAGTGGGCCGACGGCGAACTGCTGGCAATCCTCGACGTGCTGGCGGAGCGCGCCGCGGCACGCCGGGTGCTGCTGATCGGCACCTACCGTGAGGACGAGATCCTCCCGGCGCACCCGCTCTTCGTCGCTTTCGGCCGGCTGCTGCGGCGTGAGGGCGTGTCGCTGCTGCGGCTCGAGCCGCTCGCCGGCGACGACGCGGAACGGCTGCTGTACGGCGCGCTCGGGACCGAGAGCACGCTCGCGCCCGAGACTCTGCGCGGCGTGCTGCAGCGCTCGGGCGGCAACCCGCTGTTCACCGAAGAGCTCCTGCGGCACGTCGTCGACCGCGAGCGTTCGGGCGAAGCGACGGCGCGCGCTGTGCTGCCGATGACCCTGCAAGCCGTCGTCCACGAACGGCTGGTCCGCTGCGCGCCCGACGAGCGCGGCGTGCTGGCGCAGGCGTCGGTCTTCGGCCGGCGCTTTCGGGGCGACGTCCTGGCGGAGGTGGTCGGCGTGCCGCTCGCGGCGCTGGTCGCACCGCTGCAGCGGCTGTGCGAGCTGCAACTGCTCGATCCGCGCGACGGTGTCCCACACGGCTTTCAGTTCCGTCATGCGCTGACCCGCGACGCCGTGTACGCCGAGCTGCTGCCGGCGCAGACTCGCCCGCTGCACGCACGGATCGCGCGCACGCTCGCGACGCGCGACGACGCACCGCAGTTCGCCGAGATGATCGCCTACAACTACTGGGAGGCGGGCGAACCTGCGGCGGCGGCGCCGCACTGCAACGCGGCCGGCGACGCAGCTTGGGCCGTGCACGCGTACGACGACGCGGCGAGCTGGTACGAGCGTGCGGCGCGCGGTTTCGAGCAGACCGATCCGGCGGCCGAGGCGCGCGCGCGTGCCAACAGCGCCGAGATGCTGATGCGAGGCGACGCGATCGACCGCGTGCAGCCGGCCCGCGAGGCGGCGGCCGCGGCGTTCCTGCGCGCCGGCGACTTCGAGCGCTTCGTCGAGCAGCGGACGTACATCATCGGAACGCTCGGCAACGACGCGCGGACCGACGATGCGCGTGCCTTCGGCGACGAGACCCTCGCGCTGCTGCCGCCCGATCAGGAGCGCCTGCGCGGCCCGGTCGCGGTGCGCCTGGCCGCACTCGAAGCGGCGGCGCGGCGACCGGACGCCGCGGAGCCGTACCTGTCGATGGTCGACGAGTCGGCGCTCCCGGTCCAAGGCGCGATCGAGTACCACGCCATCCGCAGCTCGATCTTCGCGCAGCGCTCGCAGGTGACGGCCTGGCGGGCGGCGTTCGGCCGCGCGCTGGAGCTGGCCGACAGCGGCGGATGTTCGATGTACCTGCGCCGCTGGCTGTGCGGCACGATCGCCGTCCAGGCCCTCGCGCTCGGCGAGATGACCGTCGCTCGCGCGCAGCAGATGCGCAGCCTCACCTTGTCGCGGGCGAACTTCCTGCACCTGGACTACGCGCTGGCCGTGATGGCGCAGATCGAGCTGCGCAGCGGCAACGTCGCGGAGGCCGGGCGGCTCATCGGCGAAACGCGGCCGACCCGCGAGTTTCTCTCGCGCCTCCATCGAGCCCTCACCGCGATCGGCGTCGCGATCGCGCTGGACGATCGAACCGCGCTCGAGCAGCTGATCGAACTCGATCTCATCGAGAGCGGTGAGGCCGGCGGCAACAACTTCACGATGATCGAAGCCGCCTGCGGGTTCGGCGACGCGCTGGCGGCGCTGGGCAGGACGCGCGAGGCGGCGCCGCTGCTGCAACGCGCGGCGGCGGCGATCGCGAACACGTTCGGTTTGGCGGAATCGATCGCGACGCTGATCCGGCGCGCGCCGCAGGTCGCGATCACGCTGCGCCCGCTGCTGGCGGATCGAGCGCGCGCGGACGAGGACCGGGTCAATCGCGCGTTGCTGACGCTGCTCGACGCTGCGTCGGCCGCCGATTCGGACCAGCGCCGCGATCGGGCGACGGAAGCTGCGGCGGCATTCGCCGCCCTGGGCTGGCCGCTGTTCGAGGCGCAGGCCTTCGAGCTGGCCGGCGAGGTGGACGCCGCGACGGCGCTCTACCGCCGCTGCGGCGCCGAGGCTGAGGCGCGCCGGATCCTGCGCGTACGGTACGCGCGCGCGGCCGACGCGGGCTCGGTGCTGACACCGCGCGAACAGGCGATCGCGGAACACGTCGCGGCCGGCAAGGGAAATCGTGCGATCGCGGCTGCGCTCGCGGTCAGCGAGAAAAGCGTCGAGAAGAGCCTTACCTCGATCTATGCCAAGCTCGGGCTGCGAACGCGCACCGAGCTGGCGGCGTCGATCGCACGGGGCGGCGGCGAGGGCGCGCCGAGTCCGTAGAGAACGCTCGGCTACCACTCGCCACGAGGATCATCACATGACGCCTTCTCGTCGTGCATTTCTGGCCGCCGGCACCGGCGTGGCGGCCGCCACCGTCGCGGGGCCGGCGCTGGCTGCGATGGCCGGCCCGGACGCGGTCGCCGCTGCGACGCGCGGGATGACGTTGACGACGCTGCGCGACGGCGGCCGCGATCACGTCGGCGTTCGCACCGCGCACGGGATCGTCGACGTCGGGGCTGCGGCCCGCGCGCTCGGTATCGCAAACGCGCCGGCGACCGTCGAAGACGTCATCGCCGGGCGCGGCGACGTCGCGGCGCTGGCCCGGATCGTCGCCCGGGCGCCGGTGAGCGCCGTCCGGGCCGAGTCGGCGGTGCAGTTCGGCCCGCTGGTCAGCACGCCGTCGAAGATCATCTGCGTCGGGCTGAACTACCGCGCGCACATCGCCGAGACCGGCGAGAAGACGCCGCCGTATCCCGACCTGTTCAACAAGTACAACACCGCGCTCAACCGGCACAACGGCACGGTCGCGGTCTCGCAAGTCCCGGCGACGCAGTTCGACTACGAGTCGGAGCTGGTGATGATCGTCGGCCGCACGGCGCGCAACGTGCCGGAGTCCGCGGCGCTCGGCTACGTCTTCGGCTACGCCTGCGGCAACGACTTCACCGCCCGCGATCCGCAACAGCGCGTCTCGCAGTGGATGACGGGCAAGACGCCCGACCAGTTCGCGCCGCTCGGCCCGTGGCTGGTCACCGCCGACCAGATCCCCGATCCGCAGACGCTTCAGGTGCAGACGTTCGTCAACGACGAGACCACGCCGCGCCAGGACATGAACACCTCGCTGATGATCTTCAGCTGCGCGCACATCCTGAGCTACACGTCGAGCTTCATCACCTTGCAGCCGGGCGACGTGATCTTCACCGGTACGCCCAGCGGCGTCATCACCGGAATGCCCAAGGACAAACAAGTCTGGCTCAAGCCCGGCGACCGCGTGCGCACGGCGATCTCGAAGCTCGGCGAGCTGCGTTTCAGCCTGACCTGATCCACGACCTCACGGCCCTGGCGCGATCCCGAGCGGCGCACTGTTGGCGGTCGGGATCGGGAACTCGGTGATCGCGCCGGCGGTCGTGATGCGCCCGACGTTGTTGGCGCTCAGATTGTGTTCGGTGAACCACAGCGCGCCGTCCGGTCCGCGCGTGATCGCGTAGGGCTCGCTGCCGGTCGTCGGGATGGCGAACTCGGTGATCGTCCCGCCGGTCGTGATGCGGCCGACCTTGTTGGCCGCGACCTCCGTGAACCACAATGCGCCGTCAGGACCGGCGACGATTGCGAACGGTTGACCCGCACTCGCCAGCGAAAACTCGGTAATCGCTCCAGCCGTCGTGATGCGGCCGATCTTGTTGCCCGTATACTCGCAGAACCACAGCGCGCCGTCCGGGCCGGCCACGATACCCTGTGGATTGCTCCCGCCCGTCGGAATGGCGAACTGGGTGATCGTGCCGCCGGTGGTGATCCGGCCGATCTTGTTGGCGCCGCCGGCCTCGCCGAACCACAGTGCGCCGTCGGAGCCGGCCGCGATGTAGTTCAGCACGCCGCCGGAGCTCACCGGGAATTCGGTGATCGTGCCGCCGGTCGTGATGCGACCGATCCGGCTCGCGCTCTGCTCGGCGAACCACAGTGCCCCGTCGGATCCCTTGGTGATCCCGACCGGCCCGCTGCCGAGCGTCGGCGTGCCCCAGGTGGTGACGGTGCCGCCGCTGGTGATGCGACCGATCGTGTTGCCGGACGTGTTGCCCGCGGTGAACCACATCGCGCCGTCGGGTCCCTCGACGATGTCCGTGGGCGAGTCGGCCGGCAACGCCGAGAACTCGTGGAACGAGCCGGAGGTCGTCACCCGGCCGATCTTGTTGGCGCTATAGGCGCTTTCGGTGAACCACAGCGCCGGCGGCGGGGTCGGACTGGCCGTCGGGCCCGGCGTTGCCGTGGCCGTCGGTTTGGCAGTCGGGGTCGCCGTCGGCTTGGGCGTCGGCGTGGCCGTCGGCTTGCCGGTCGGGGTCGCCGTCGCGACCGGGCTCGGCGTCGCCGTGCCGCCGGGGGTGGGCGTCGGTGCGGCGCCGCCCCCGCCGGTCGGTGGCGTGCTCGATCCGCCGCTGCTGCCGCCCCCGCCGCAGGCGGCGAGCGACGCGACCAGCGCGGCGGCGAACGATGCGAGCAGTCGGCGACGTGCCATCATGCCGTGATCGTAGCCGGGCGCTCGCGCGCCGTGTATGTCGGAAACCCGCAACTTTGACGGTCCCTGCCGGACCGGCCGAGAAGGGGCTCGGAGCGGCGGGCACGTGGCGGAATCGGCAGACGCGCTGGATTTAGGTTCCAGTGGGGCAACCCGTCCGAGTTCGACTCTCGGCGTGCCCATGAGGGTTCGGCGCGGCGCGCCGAACCCGAGCGTCCTCGGTGCGCTGGTTGTTGACCGCGCGGTGGGGGTTCGGTACACTCCGAGGGTTCGTGTTGGGCGCCTCGAAGGCGGTCCGGCGGTCGCGGAAGTAGCTCAGTGGTAGAGCATCGCCTTGCCAAGGCGAGGGTCGCGAGTTCAAGTCTCGTCTTCCGCTCCAGTTCGATTCTCGACGGCGGGCGGATGCCCGCCGTCACTGCTTCCGGAGGTCCCAGCGCACGTGTCCTCGACGCTGAAGCCGCTCGATCCGACTCGGGTCGAGCTCGAGATCAGCATCACGCCCGAAGAGTTCACGGCCGCGCAAGACGCCGCGTTTCGCGCGCTGGTACGGCGGGCGAAGATCCCGGGCTTCCGGCCCGGCAAAGTCCCGCGCAAGATCTTCGAGAACGCCTACGGCACCGACGGCATCCTCGAGCGCGCGCTCGACGACCTGATCAACCGCAAGTATCCGGCCGCGGTCGAGGAGCACCGGCTGCGGCCGCTCGACAGCCCGACCGTGGAGCTCGTTCCGACCGAAGAGGGCGAGCCGCCGCGCTTCAAGGCAACCGTCCCGATCCGGCCGGAGTTCGAGCCGCAAGACTACGCCGGCGTGGAGATCGCCGACGTTTCCGAAGCGCCGGCGGACGGCGACGTGGACCGCGCGCTCGAACAGATGCGGCGCGATGCCGCCACGCTCGTCCCGGCCGAACGCGCGGCACGCCTCGGCGACACGGTCGTCATCGACTACGAAGGCAAGATCGACGGCGTCGCGTTCGACGGCGGTACCGCGCAGGGTCAGGAGACCGAGCTGGTCGAGGAGCGGTTCATCCCCGGCTTCGCGGCCGGGATCGCGGGGATGACTGCCGGCGAGACCAAGCAGGTCGAAGCGACCTTCCCCGATCCGTACCAAAACGCGGAGCTGGCGGGGAAGCACGTCGTCTTCACCATCACGCTGCACGACGTCAAGGAACCGGAGCTCCCCGAGCTCGACGACGAGCTGGCCAAGCGCGTCTCGAAGCTCGAGAGCTTGAGCGAGCTGCGCGAGGAAGTGGCGCGGCGCCTCGGCGAGACCGTGAAGCACAACGCGCGCCGGCGGATGTCGAGCGAGCTGCTCGAGAAGATCGTCGCGGCGAACGAGGTCCCGCTCCCCGAGGTGCTCGTCGCGCGCGAGCTGGGGGCGCTGGTGAACGAGTCACGCCAGTACGTCATGCGAATCGGCGGCACGTGGGAAGACTACCTGGCGCACAGCGGCAAGACCGAGGCCGATCTGATCGAGAGCTTCCGGCCGGAAGCCGAGCGGCGTGTGAAGACGACGCTGCTGATCGAAGCGATCGCCGGCAAGCAAGGAATCCAAGCAACCCAGCAGGACGTCGAGTCCGAACTGGCCGCACTGTCGGCGCAGTACGGTCAGCCGCGCGAGCGGATCGTCGAGGCGCTGCGGTCGAATCACGGCGCGCTCATCGACGGGATCGTCCGTACGAAGACCATCGACTGGCTGATAGAGCAGGCCAAGCGCCGGCCGCCTGCAACTGAAGGCCCGGCGGATTAGGTCTCGGAGGGCGCACATGGGACACCTCGTACCGATGGTCGTCGAGCAGAGCGCGCGCGGTGAGCGCGCGTACGACATCTACTCGCGGCTGCTCAAAGAACGGATCATCTTCGTCCACGGCCCCGTCGACGACGGGATGGCCTCCCTGGTCATCGCCCAGCTCCTCTTCCTGGAGCGCGAGGATGCCGATAAAGACATCGATATGTACATCAACAGCCCGGGAGGTTCGGTAACCGCCGGGCTGGCGATCTACGACACGATGCAGCTCATCAAGCCCGACGTGGCGACGATTTGCGCCGGGATGGCGGCCTCGATGGCCTCGGTGCTGCTGACCGGCGGCGCGAAGGGCAAGCGGTACGCCCTGCCCTACTCGAAGATTCTGATCCACCAGCCGTGGGTGCAGCAGGTGGGGGGGCAAGCCACCGATATCGAAATTCACGCCCGGGATCTGATCGCGACGCGCCGCTCGCTGGCGGGCATCTACGAGAACACCACGGGGAAACCGGTGGAGCAGGTCCTCAAGGACATCGAACGCGACTACTACATGACGGCTCAAGAGGCGCTCGACTACGGGATCGTGGACCAGATCTTCAGCAAAGACAACCGGGCCGTAGCCACCAACTCACCGAGTCCATAGGTCGACTGCATGTTTCGTTTCGGGGACGAGAAGGGCCAACTCAAGTGCAGCTTCTGCGGCAAGTCGCAGGAGCAAGTGCGCAAGTTGATCGCCGGCCCCGGCGTGTACATTTGCGATGAGTGTATCGAGCTCTGCAACGAGATCATCGAGGAAGAGCTCTACAAGAACGTCGACGAGAACCTTCGGCTCCGGAACATCCCGAAGCCCAAGGAGATCAATCACATCCTCAACCAGTATGTGATCGGGCAGGAGCGGGCCAAGAAGTCGCTGGCGGTCGCGGTCTACAACCACTACAAGCGCGTCAACGCCGGCGGCACCTCCGGCACGGGTTCCGAAGAAGTCGAGCTGCAGAAGTCCAACATTCTGCTCGTCGGACCGACCGGTAGCGGCAAGACGTACCTCGCGCAGACGCTGGCCAAGATCCTCGACGTTCCGCTGGCGATGGCCGACGCGACGTCGCTGACGGAAGCCGGCTACGTCGGTGAGGACGTCGAGAACATCCTGCTCAAGCTCATCCAGGCCGCCGACTACGATGTCAAGCGCGCCGAGAAGGGCATCGTCTACATCGACGAGATCGACAAGATCGCGCGCAAGAGCGAGAACCCGTCGATCACCCGCGACGTCAGCGGCGAGGGCGTGCAGCAGGCACTGCTCAAGATCCTCGAGGGCACGACGGCCAACGTCCCGCCCCAGGGCGGCCGCAAGCACCCGCACCAAGAGTTCATCCAGATCGACACGACCAACGTGCTGTTCATCTGCGGCGGCGCGTTCGACGGGCTCGAGAAGATCATCGAGTCGCGGGTGGCCTCGAATTCGCTGGGCTTCCGCGCCAATCCCGAGACGAAGAAGGAGCGGCTGCACACCAAGATGCTGCAGCAGCTCATGCCCGAGGATCTGCTCAAGTTCGGGCTGATTCCGGAGTTCATCGGCCGGCTGCCGATCGTCGTCACGCTCGACGCGCTCGACGAGCTGGCGCTGCGCCGCATCCTGGTCGAGCCGCGCAACGCGCTGGTGCGCCAGTTCCAGAAGATCATGGGGATGGACGGCGTCGAGCTGACCTTCACCAAAGAAGCGCTGATCGCGATCGCGATCAAGGCCCAGTCGCGCAAGACCGGTGCCCGTGGCCTGCGCTCGATCCTCGAAGAGATCATGCTCGACGTGATGTACGACCTGCCGTCGCTGACCGGCGTCAAGAAGTGCGTCGTCAACAAAGAGGTCGTCGAGAAGCGCGAAGCGCCGACCCTCGTCTTCGCCGAACGCCCGAAGGACCAGTCCGCTTAGGAGCTGCGATCGGTCGCAGCTACGTGACGAGCTCGATCAGTCCGTTCGGGTAGACGCGGAAGCGGGTGTCGAACGAGCGCATGCCGTCGGCACGCTCGACCTTGCTGTGGATCAGGACGTCTTGGGCGCTGCGCTCGCGCGATGACGCACGTGCCGCGATGCTGACCATGCGGATCAGCGGCAACGTCCCGGGTGAGGGCGGCTCGAGCCGGCCGGCTTTGACGAGCGTCTCGACGATCGCGTTCTGGACGGCGATCGGCAGAGCGCGGAACTCGTCGTCGGGCTTCTTGGCGGCGGCGGGGGCGTTGGGCTCCGGCCGGTTGTCGACGTAGCGGACGATCGCGTCCCAGTCGTCGGCCGCGATCGCGACGAAGGAGCAGAAGTAGCGGTAGACGATCCGCTTGGGGGTCGGAACCGCGTCGGACTCCTCGACCCGAACCCGGGTCGGGATCGTCCGCTCGCGCAGGGTGAACGTCAGCTCCAACTCGCGCTGCGCGACCGCCAGCGGCGAGACGAACGCAATCCCCTCGCGGGCGACGCTCGTACCCAGCACGGGGACACTTCGTCCGCCGTCCATCGCTTGGCCGGGGAACTTCCCGCGCCGCGACCCGAGCGCGCCGTTCTCGAACCAGCGCTGCTCACGGCGACCGAGGAGCTGGTCGAGAAGCTGCATGTCCCTCGCATCATAGCAAGCCGGCGCCGCCCTGCCGCGGCTTTTCGCCCCGAGCAGACCGGAATTTGACACAGGTCACGGCGGCCTGAGGGCGCGCCGGGCTTCAGGTCGTGGTCGTCGGAGCGGTCGGGGCGGACCGGGCTGCGAGGGCATCGTTGATGCGCTTGGCGGCGGCTTCGGGAGTGTCCGGCGCGTCGACGTGGACGAACAAGTGCTTGTAGTTGTTGTTGACGAGGTCGACGACCAGCACCGCGTCGTCGCGGCCGTAGTCGAAGAACACGACCTCGCCGTGGTACACGAACGTGCCGCCCATCTTGAAGCCGGGCACGTTCGAGCCGAGCAGCTTGAGCGACTCCCAGAAGCTCGGCGGCTTGTCCGTGCCGGCCCCGGAAACGTTTGCCAGCGGGATGTGGAACGAGCCGTGGATCGTCCAGACGAAGACGTCCATCCGGCTGAGCTCGACGTTGAGGGTGTCGGCGTCGACGCGTACGGTTGCCATAGTGCTCGTTACCCACGCCTTCACCACCGGTTTCGGGTATCATCGGCGCCATGGAGAAGCAGTCGACGTTCACGGTCACGAGCTCGGTCTTTGCGGATGGTCAGCCGATCCCGCAGAGCGCGGCATTCCACGGCATGGGCTGCACCGGCGACAACCAGAGCCCGGACCTGCGCTGGTCGGGCGCGCCCGCCGGCACCAAGTCCTACGCGCTGACGATTTGGGATCCGGACGCCCCGACCGGCGTCGGGTTCGTCCACTGGGTGCTGTTCAACATCCCCGCGTCGGTCGCGTCGTTGGACGCCGGTGCCGGCGGGCAGAAGGGCGCGAACGTCGGCGCTACCCCCGGCACGAGCGACTTCGGGATGACCGAGTACGGCGGACCCTGCCCGCCGCCCGGCGACCCGCCGCATCACTACCACCTCGTGGTGTACGCGCTCGGCGTCGAGAAGCTCGACGGCCTCGACCACACGACGTCGTACGCCAAGTTCAAGTTCATGTCGCGCGAGCACGTGCTCGCGAGCGCGGAGATCGTCGGAACCTACGCGCGCCCTTCGTAGCGCGCCGGCCCCCAGGTGGCGTGGTTCTCGACGACCGGCAAGTACGATCGCAGCCGCCAGAGCGTCCAGGTGCCGTCAGGCTCGCGGCGCGCGCTGGCTGCGGTCGGACTTTCCGTCGGGCCGAGCTCGACGGCGTGAGCCGTGATCAGACGGGTCGCCCAAGGCACCTCGCGAGGGTTCCGGGATCGTTCGTGATACGGCCGGCTCGGCTTGCAGGTGCGGCGCGTTCGACGCGTCGGCCCTAGCGCGGCGGGCGTTCGGCGGCGGCGCGCACCTCGGGATCGGATTCATCGTCGCGGGCGCGTTCGAGGAGGGCGTCGGCCCACGGCGTCGCCAGCGTCGCCAAGGCTTCGATCAGTGCCAGCCTGACCGGCGCCGTCGATCCGCCGGCACTCGGATCGACCAACGCCGGCCAGTCGGGCGCGGCCGGCGCGGTCCAGCGTTCGACGGGCGACGGTTCGAACGCGACCGGGTCGGCCGGCGGCGCGAATGAGACCACCGGTTCGATGCGACGAGCCGGCGCGAATACGGCGAACGCCGTGAGTCCGGTTCCCGCGAAGGCGAGGACGAGCGCGGCTGCGGTCATCGCGCGCTCGCCTTCGCCGCGGTCTGCGCGTCGATCCCGGCGAGCAGCGCGCGCCGTGCGTCGTCGAGCTCGTCCTCGCGACCGCGTGCGAGTGCTTCGTCGAAGACCGCGATCGGAAGGTCCGCGTACGAGGCGAGCATCGCGTCGAGCGCGCGCAGGTAGATTGCGGCCGCGCGCACGGCGAGCGTGTCGCCGTCGGGAAGCGGGATCAACGCGAGCAGCGCGCGCAACGCGACCGGCGCGCCGAGCGGAGCAGCCGCGAGCTCGGCGCGAGAGAAGGCGAACATTTCGTCGCCGGCGAGCGCGACGAGCGCCGCGCGGAGACGCGTATCTTCGACATCGTCGGCGGCGACGACGAAACCGGGGATACGCAGCTTGACGAACAGCCGGTCGAAGACGTCGCGCAGCGCGTCGCCGACGGCGTCGAGCGCGAGGTCGGCCGCAGTGACCGGCTGCGGAAGCGCGGCTGGGAAGAACGGACGCAGCGCCAGCACGTGCGCGATCAAACCCGTGCATCGCACGCCGTGCATCAACCGCGCGATCTCCTCCCAGCGCGGCGCCGGCATCGTATCGGCCGCGCACGCGGTGTCGCGCGTCGTCACAGCGAGAGCTGTCGTATCATCGTCGAGTTCGACTCCGCGACGCTGAACGTCGTCGAGATCGATGGTACGGACAGCGTCGTCGTCGAGAGCCGCTTCGGGCCGAGCAACGATGCCGGTGACGTCGGCGACCGCAGCGACGGATGCGACGTCGACCGCAGCGGTCGAGCGCGGTGGGTCGAGGCTCAACGGGACGGTACAGGCCTCGACATGGTAGGCGAGTGAGGTCGGTCGTGCCGCGAATGGGCGCGGCTGCAACACGCGGACGGCGAGCGGTGCCAGCTCGTAGCGGCGCCCGTCGGCATCGAGGTCAGCGCCGAGGGCGAGTGATTCCGCTGCGGCCGGCGCGACCAGCAGCGACCAGCCGATGGTAACGCGGGTGCCGGGCGGGACCGCGCGCAGCAGCACGCCGTCACCGTGGAGCGGCGATGCCTCGCCGCCGTCGACGAGCGCGCAGCCGCCGACCGACGACGACCCGGCGACGTACCGTGTGCCGGCGACGTCCGGAACGCGAACGTTGAGCTGGTCGAGCGCGTCTTCGACGTCGATGTCGAGCCGAACGGCGAGCGCCGTGCCGGCGACGACGTCCTCCGCCGCACGCAGCGCTGCGTGCAGCACGGGCTGCGCGCGCACCAGCGGGTCGTCATCCGCAGACGGCGTCGTGACCGGCACCACCGGCGCGCGAACCGTCGTCTCTAGATCGGCGCGCGCCAGCTCGGCCCCGGCCTCGTCGGAAACGACCACCGCGAAGACGAGCAGGTTCCCATCGGCGTCCGAGGCGCCGGCGGCGAGCGGGAGATCGACGACCGTCGCGCTGCCGGCTTCGATCGTACGCCGCTGCGGCGCGGCCTCGAGGACATCGGCGCTGACCAGCGCGGCCTGCACCTGCTCGGCGCGGTCGGCTGCGTTCACGATCCGGACGCGCACACTGCTTTCGCCGCCGGGCGTCACGACCGCCGGGACGGCGAGCGGCTCGATTCGCACGTCGCGGCACGGCACGTCAAGAACGTCAACCTGCGTCGACCGGTCCGCCACGCCGACGCGCAGTGTCCCACCGTCGAAGTCGCCGGCGTGCCTCGCGGAAAAGCGAACATGCGTCGTAGCGCGCGCCCGCACGAGTGCGAGCGTGAGGACGGAGACCCCGTCGTGCGACCGCAGTCGGGCGACCGGCGACGACGGTCCGCGGCGTGCGCGCGCGAGCGCGACCGGTGCGCCGTCGACCTCGACGCTCGCTGCGTCGAGCCGCAACGCCGTCGGTAAGTCGATCCGGACGTCCACGTCGTGCGCGTGCACCCAGCCGTCGTTGCGCAATTCGACCGCGGCCTCGACGCGGCGGCGCCGCGACTCGACGGTGACGACCGGCGCGGCGAGCAGCGGCTGCAGCGAGACCGTGCTTCGCTCCGGCAACGCCCACCGTGTCCCGTTGCCGCAGCGCACCTCTGCGCCGGCTGCGCTCACCGACGGCATCACGCGTTCGATGCGCGCGTCGAGGGTGAGCGAAACCGACTCGCCGGGATCGAGGCGCTCGACGTCGAGCGTGGCGGCGTCGTCACCGTCGAGCCGCCGGCAGCCGGCCGGCGCGGGGAGCCGAACGTGCGCGCGCAGCGCCGGTCCGTCACCCTCGTTCGTCACCACCGCCCGAACGCGGACAACGTCGGCATCCACGGCGTCGACGAACGTGCCGCTCGCGCCGCCGTCGAGGATCGCGCGGCTGCGAATCTGCAGCACGCACACGTTGGTCGGTAGCCGCTCGCCGTCGAGGATCAGCACCGCCTGCAACGCGAGCTCGGTTCGGTCTTCGAACGGCAGTCCGATGCGGGCGCACAGCGTCGCGACGGCCGGTTCGCCCGGCGCCGCGGACGGCAGCGCGGCCTCGGGATCGCCGAGCGGCTCGACGCCGGGCGGCAGCGCGAAGACGACGATCCCCGCCGGACTCGGCAGCGTACCGACGTTCCGTGTGCGGAACGTCAGCCGGACCGTCTGACCCGGCCGCGCAACGGGCGGCTCGACCTCCAGCGCGTGCAAGACCGGCTCGTAGCGGCTCATGCTCGGCCCGGTGCCCGCCGGCGAACCGGCGCATGCCCGGCGGCGTTCCCAGGCGGACAAGGGCACCGCGCAACCCGCCTCCGAAGGAGGTTTTCCGATGATCGACCTCTCGACGCTCCGCCGGATCCCGTTGTTCCGGGATTTCTCCGACGAGCAGCTGTCGCAGGTGCTCGCGACCGTCTCGGAGCGCCGGTTTCCCAAGCATCAGTTCGTGGTGCGCGAGGGCGATCCGGGCGACACGTTCTTCATCATCGCCGAAGGGTCGGTCGCGGTGTGCCGGGTCGGACCGGACGGTCGCGAGACGATCCTCTCGATCCTCAAGGAAGGCGACTTCTTCGGCGAGATGTCGATGTTCGACTCGTCGCTGCGCTCGGCGTCGATCAAGACGCTCACCGACGTCGAGGTCGGTGCGGTCCACCAGGCGGACTTCCTGGGACTGATCGACCGCAATCCGCAGATCGGCCGGCTGCTGGTGATCGAGCTGTCGGAGCGGCTGCGCGCCGCCAACGCGCTGATCGCCGCGACGACCTCGCAGGACATTCGCTCGCGCCTCGCGGCACTGTTGCTCAACTTGTCGGAGCAGTTCGGCGAGAGCGTCGCCAACGGCACCCGCATCACGCTGCGCCTCACCAACCAAGAGATGGCGAACATGATCGGGACGACGCGCGAGACGGTGAACCGCACCCTCAACCGGTTCTGGGACGATCGGCTGGTCGACATGCGCACCGCCTACGTCATCGTCACCGATCCCGACAAGCTCCGCGCGCTGATCCCGTAATCGCACGCCCCGGCGGGTACCGCCGCCGGTATGATCCTCGACGTCGCGCGCGAGCTGGCGCCGGTCGCGGCGGCGTGGACGTGCGCCGCATGCGCGGGATGGGCCGGCCTGCGCGCTCGCGGCCGAGCGCGGGCCGACCGCGACGCCCTGCGCTCGGCCCGCGAACGGGAGACGGCGTTCGTCGAGATCGCGCGCCGGCTGGCGGGTGCGGCCCGCGAGTCGGTCGATGCGGTTCGCGACGAGATCGCGCGCGGCGCTCGGGTCGTCGCGCCGGCCGTCGACGGCATCCTGCTCTACGACGAACACGAAGGCGCGCTGCGCTGCAGCGCCGCCTACGGAACGCGCTTCGCGTACTTCGCCGGAACCCGGATCGCGCTCGACGATCCCGCCGCGCTGGCCGCACGGACCGTCGCTGCCGGTCACCGGGTGACGCTCGGCGATGCGAGGGTCGCGCCGCCGCATCCGGCCGACACGGCGGCCGTCGGCGTTCCGCTCGCGCTCGACGCGGGCCGCACCTGCGTGCTGGTCGCCGGGGCGACGAGTGAGCTCTCGCCGGACGTCATCGACCGGCTCGTCGCGCTGGCCGAGCAGGCGTCGCCGGCGTACCTGATCGCGCTCGATCGCGAGCACGACCGGCGGCGCGCGGAGTACGACGGCCTCACCGGCCTGCTGACGCCGCGCGCCTTTCGCCAGCGGCTGAGCGCGCTGGTCGAGCGCGCGAGGTTCGCGCCGGCGACCCAGCTGGTGCTGCTGTTCGTCGACACCGATCGGTTCAAGCTGTGGAACGACGCGTTCGGTCACGCGGCCGGCGACGCGCTGCTGCGCGAGCTGGCGCAGCTGCTGCGCGGCGCGGTACGGTTCGAGCGCGACCTGGTCGCGCGCAACGGCGGCGACGAGTTCTGCATCGTGTTCACCGACACCGACAAGGCGACCGCGATCGAACGGGCCGAGCTGCTGCGCGCGCGGATCGCCGCGCTCGATTGCCGGCGCTTGCGGCCGGCCGGCGCGACCGCCGAGGTGCGAATCACGGCTTCGATCGGCGTCGCCGCGCTGCCGGCAGACGCGACGAGCGCGAACGACCTGCTCGAACGTGCCGACGCGGCGATGTACCATGCCAAGCAGACCGGGCGCGACGCCGTCGCGTACGTCGAGCTCGACGGCGGATACGCTCGGCTGCGGCTCGAAGAACGCGACTGATGATCCCGTCCGCGGGTGCGGCGCGCTGAGCGAGCTGCGCGTCGACGTTCTCCCCCACCTGCGGACCGCGCGCTTCGACCGGGCGCTGACCTATCGCGTTCCTCCGGCGATGACGCTCGACGTCGGCGACGTCGTGCGCGTTCCGCTCGGATCGCGCGACGTGTTCGGTTACGTGCTGACCGCGCCGTACGCGGGCGACGCGGATGCCGTGCTGCGCGACGTCGTGGAGCGAGTCGACGTGCCGCGCGCCTTCGACGGTGCCGGGCTCGAGCTGGCGCGCTGGATCGCAAACCGTTACCTATGCTCGCTGCGGGAGGCGCTCGGCGCACTGGTGCTGGCGGCCGCGATTCCGCGCGCGGTCGAACGGCTGGTGCCGCGCGGCGACGCGCCCGACCCGGCGCGCTTCACTGCCGTGCCGCCGCGACTGATCCGCCTGCTGTGGCTGGACTTTCGCGACGGGGTCGCGCCCGACGTGCTGCTGCGTCATCCCGATGCGCGCCGCGCAGGCGATCGCCGTGCGTTGCTGCAGGCGATCGGCGCGCTGGTGCGCGCCGGCGCGCTCGAACGGCGGCGCACGCTCGCGAAGCCCGCCGTCGGCGCCGCAACGCAGCGCGTGCTGCGACCGGGCGGTGCGACGATCGGGGGCAAAAAGGCAGCGGCGCTGGTCGCGCACGTCGGGGAGGCGGGCGAGCTGCGCCGCGCCGACGCGGTGTTAGCCGGATTCTCCGATGCCGTGATCCGTCGCGCGATCGCGGCCGGCGCGCTCGTCGAGGAGGCGCGTGAGGTCCGGCGCCGGCGCGAAGGTCGCGTCGCGCTGCCGCCGCACGCGCCGACGGGCGAGCAGCGCGACGCGATCGATCGCATCGGCGAGCTGCTCGATGGCGGAACGTACGGACAGCTGCTGCTGCACGGTGTCACCGGCAGCGGCAAGACGCTGGTCTACCTGCACGCGATCGCGCGCGTTCTCGGTGCGGGTGGACGCGCGATCGTGCTCGTCCCCGAGATCGCGCTGACGCCGCAGACCGCGCAGCGGTTCGAGGCGGCGTTCGGCGATCGCGTGGCGGTGCTGCACTCGGCGCTTTCGGAACGCGAGCGCTACGACGCCTGGCAGGCCGCGGCGCGCGACGAGATCGACGTCGTGGCCGGCGCGCGCAGCGCGGTGTTCGCGCCGCTGCACGGCGTGCGGCTGATCGTGGTCGACGAAGCGCACGAGTCGTCGTACCGCCAGGATTCGGTCCCGCGCTACGACGCGGTAACCGTCGCGCGCGAACGCATGCGCCGTGCCGGCGGCGTGGTCGTGCTGGGCAGCGCCACGCCGGCGCTGGAGGACTACGCCCGCGCGCGCGCGGGCCGTTTCCCGCTCGTGCGCATGGTCGAGCGCGCGACCGCGCAGCCGATGCCCGCCGTGCGCATCGTCGACATGGCGGCCGAATTCGGCGGCGGCAACCGGCGCGTATTCTCGACCGTGCTCGCCGAGGCGATCGGCGAACGGCTTGCGCGCGGCGAGAAGACGGTGCTGTTCATCAACCGGCGCGGCAGCGGAAGGTTCGTGTTGTGCCGTGCCTGCGGCTTCGTGCCGGAGTGCCCGCGCTGCTCGACCGCGCTGACCGTGCACCGGAGCGAAGCGCTGCTGCGCTGTCACTGGTGCGACCATCAGGCGCCGGTCCCGGAGCTGTGCCCATCGTGCGGCGACGGGCCGGTGCGCGAGTTCGGCACCGGGACGCAACGGGTCGCCGACGAGGTGACGCAGCTGTTTCCGGACGCCGTCGTCGTGCGGATGGATTCGGATACGACGACGCGCGTCGGCGACCACGCGCGGTTGCTCGAACGGTTCGCGGAGCGCGGTGACGTGCTGGTCGGGACGCAGATGGTCGCGAAGGGACTCGACTTTCCGGCGGTGACGCTGGTCGGCGCGGTCGCCGCCGACGTCGACCTGCACGTCGCCGACTTTCGCGCCGCCGAACGGACCTTCGCGCTGCTCGCGCAAGTGTGCGGCCGCAGCGGCCGCGCGCGCAGCGGCGAAGCGATCGTGCAAACGTACTCGCCCGACCATCCGGCGATCGCACGCGCGGCGCATCACGACTACGACGGCTTCGCCGCCGGCGAGCTGACCGAGCGCCGCGCGCTGCGGTGGCCGCCCTTCGCGCAAGTCGGGCTGATCGGCGCGATCGGCCGCTCGCGCCGCGCGGTCGAGAGCGCGATCGCGCGTTGGGCCGCGCTGCTGCGCGAAGACGAACGCTTCGACGTGCTCGGCCCTGCACCGTATCCGGTCGCGCGCGTCAACGACGAGTGGCGATTCCGGCTCGCGGTGCGCACCAAGGCGATGGACGCGCTGCGCGCTGCGCTGCGCGAACGGATCTTTCCGGCCGTCGAAACGACGCCTCAGGTCCGCATTACAACCGTCATCGACGCGTAAAGAAGAGGTGAGAACGGTTACTGGCTTGCGAAGGCCCGGGTATCTGTGACTCCGGGCGGGCGGTGGTCCGGAGGGCCGCCGTTCGATGCTAGGATGGCGAAAGAAGAGGCCGCCTCTGTCGGGGCGGTCTCTTCACATGATTCGTGTCGCGCAGGCTGCGCGACCGACCCTTACTTGGCGGGTTGCTTTGCGACCGTCTTGGCGAGCCGCGACTTCTTGCGCGCCGCCTTGTTGGGATGGATGATTCCCTTGCGCGCAGCCTTGTCGAACTGCGCTTCGACCGACGGCGACGTCGCCGGGTCGACGGCGGCCTTCGCCTTCTTGAAAAGCGTCTTCAGACGCGTCTTCGTGTCGAGGTTGCGCTGGGTGCGCTTCTCGCTCTGACGCACCCATTTGACCGCTGCTTTGATGTTGGGCACGAGGAGTAGACTACCACATCCGGCCTGCCGGCGAAAGGCTCAGCCCGGACTCGGCGCTCCCGGCGGGGGCGGCATGCGCCGGCCGTCCATCGGTCCGCGCATCCGGGAGCGAGCAAGCTCGGGATGGTTGGTGATCGCCAGGTCGCGAACGGCAGCCGCGAGGTCGCCGCTGATCCGGGTCTGACGGGCGGCCTGCTCGACGTTCCCGGCCAGCGCGGCGCGCTGCGCGGCGGTGTTCGCGTCGACGGCGGCCTGCGCGATCGCGTGCGCTTCAGGCCCGGTCTCGACCTTGAGCAGTGCGGCCAAGCGCGTCGCGTCGAATCCTTCGCGGTGACCGCCGAAGCCGTGGCGGCCCATCATCCCGTGGCCGCCCATCATGCCGCGCTCACCCATCATGCCGGGTCCGCCCATCATGCCCGGGCCGCCCATCGGGCCGTGCATCATGCCGGGTCCGTCGGGTCCGCCGGTCGCGACGCGCATCCCGCCGCCTGCGCCAGGCGCGCGAGCCGGCGGCGACGGCGGTGCCGGGATGTCCTTGGGCATGAACGGCGTCGGGCGGGGGCGCTCGTCGAGCGCGGCGCGGGCCAGGTCGGCGGCGACCATCGCCTCGCCGGCGGCGCCGGCCGAATCGCTGCGGCCGTTGCGGTCGATCGCGGCGCGGTAGTGCGTGCGAGCGGCGTCGATGTAGTGGCCGGTCGCGCCCGCCTGCTCGGCGCGGCCGATCGTGTGATAGGCCATCATCAGCGGGAACGCCGCGCTGCGCACCATGCGCGCGGCGCGCACCTTCGGGGCGGCGGTCGTCGACTGGGCGGCCGCGACGGTCGACACGGCGGCCAGCGCGACGGCGGTGAGGGCCAAGGATGAGAGCATGCGCATGTCGGCCCCATTCGAGCAAACCATGCTGGGAGGCCCCCGGGAGCACGCTGCGGGCGCGCTCAGCCGGCCTGGACGATGTCCACGTACGAAGCGTAACGGCTGGCCGCGATGCGCCCGTCGTCGACGGCCGCGCGGACGGCGCAGCCCGGCTCGCTGAGGTGCCGGCAGTCGGCGAAGCGACAAGCCGCGGCGGGCTCGCGCATCTCGGGGAAGAGCCACGCCACCTCGCCGGCCGGTAGCGGATCGAGGCCGAACTCGCCGATCCCGGGGCTGTCGACGAGGAAGCCGTCGTCCAGCCGCGCCAGCCGGGCCGAGGTCGTCGTCTGGCGGCCGCGACCGGAGCGGGAGAGGTCGCCGACGACCGCGATCCCGCCCAGCGCGCGAAAGATGCTCGACTTGCCGACGCCGGAGTTGCCGACCAGGAGCGCGTGCCGGCCGGCGAGCGCCGCGCGCAGTTCTTCGATCCCGCGGCCGGATTTTGGCTGGAGCACGATCGCCGGCACGCCGACGGCGCGGTAGACGGCCGCGACGCGGACCGCGGCGTCCTCGCCGGCAAGGTCGGCTTTTGTCAACAGGAAGAGCGGCGCGAGCTCGTGCTGGACCGCGAACGCGGTCAGCCGGTCGACCATCGTCGTGTTGAGCGGAGGCTCGATCAGCGCGGCGACGATCGCGACGGTGTCGACGTTCGCCGCCATGGTCTTGGTGCGGCCTTTGCCCGCGCGGCGAACCAGCGCGAAGTCGCGCGCCTCGACGGCGTCGACGACGACCCGGTCGTCGGCGATCGTCCGCGCCGCGACCAGGTCGCCGGGAACCGGCATCGTCCGGCGTGCGCCCTTGCGAAGCGAGGCGAGGCGGGGCTCGGTCTCGTCGGCGGCGACGATCCAAGCGGCGTTGCGGCCGACCGCGATGACACGCGCGCGGCGGAGTCCGTCCTCGCTCACGCGAAACTTCGCACGACCGTGATCGTGGCCCGCACCGTTTCCCTGGCCTGTCCGCTCGCCCGCGCGAACGTCGTCGAAGCGTTGGCCGGTCCGGGCGGCCCGGTCGGCGTGCTGGACGTCACCGAACGGGACGACGCCGTCACCGTGCGTTTCGACGACGCGGTGACCGAGGCCGATCTGATCGACGACCTGCTGGCGATCGAGTCGATCTTCGTCCCGGCCCGAGCGACCGGTGATTTGCGCATCGGCGAGGCGGCGGCGATCGCCGCGGCCGGTCTCGGGGATCCCGAGCTCGACGCGTCGCGCGTCATCGAGACGTACACGCGCCGATGACCTGGCCGGCGATCCCGATCCACTTCAGCTTCACGATCACCGACGCGTTCGACATCATCGCCACGTCGGTCCTGACGTACTATCTGCTGCTCCTGATCCGCGGGACGCGGGCCGTGCAGATCATGTTCGGGTTGTTCGTGCTCGTCGTGATCCTCGCCGTCTCCAACCTGCTGCACCTGCTGGTCCTCGCGACCGTGATGCAGTACCTGCTGCTGGGGACCGCGGTCGGTCTGCCGATCGTGTTCCAGCCGGAGCTGCGGCGCGGCCTCGAACAGCTCGGGCGCGGACGGTTGTTCGTGCGCGACCGCCGCGCCGAAGACGAGATCGCCGCCGAGCAGCTGCGGATCGTCGCGCGCGGCGCGTTCCTGCTGGCCCGCGAGCGGATCGGCGCGCTGATCGTAATCGAGCAGCAGACGGGTCTGCGCGAGTACGTCGAGAGCGGGACCGCGCTCGACGCGCGGCTCTCGCTCGACCTGCTGCTGGCGATCTTCGGCAAGGCATCCCCGCTGCACGACGGCGCGGTGATCGTGCGCGACCTGCTGGTCGAAGGCGCAGCGTGCTTCCTGCCGCTGAGCGACAACACGATCTCGGTCGACCGGCACGTCGGGACGCGCCATCGCGCGGCGGTCGGATTGACCGAACAAACCGACGCGGTGGTGGTCGTCGCGAGCGAGGAGACGGGGTTCGTCTCGGTCGCCCGGGCGGGACGCCTGTCGGTTCCGATCGACGACGAAGACCGGCTGCGTCGCGTGCTGACCGCCTGCATCCGCCCGACGCGACGCCGCAACCAGGCCGAGGGCGGCGTGATTGCCAACTTGTGGACCCGAGTCCCGCGTGCTGCTCAATCTTCTCAAGAACAACTTCGGACTTAAGGTCCTGGCCGTCTGCCTGGCGGTGACCGCCTGGGCGTACTTCCATCTCGCCGCCGCACCCGGCACGACCGCGCGCTTCGACCAGACGCTCGAGGTGCCGATCGTCGTCACGGGTTTGCGCAGCGGCTATCAGGCGCGCTACGCGGACAAGGTCGCCACGCTGGTCATCGAAGTGCCGCGCAACGGCACGACGGTCAAGCCCGATCAGGTGCAAGCCGTGCTCGACGTCGGCGACCTGGTCGATCCCGGCTTCCACAACGTGCCGGTCAAGATCGTCTCGCCCGACCTCGCGATCCGGTCGCTCTCGCCGGCCTCGGTCACGCTCTCGCTCGACCGGCTCGAGGAGCGCGTCGTGCCGGTCAGCGTCGACTACATCGGCGATCGCCATTCGATCGTCGTCGACACGCCGGTCGTGACGCCGTCGACAACGACGATCCGCGGCGTCGGAACCGACTTGTCGCGGGTGACCGGCGTGCGCGTCGAGATCCCGATTCCGTCCAAGCCCGAGCTGTTCGACAGCATGATCCGGCCGACGCCCTCGGGCGCGGGCGGTGAGGAGATCGTGAACGTGCAGGTTTCGCCGAATCTCGTGCACGTGCGGGCAAACTTCACCTCGGCGACCACGCGCGCCAAGTAGCATGGGCCGGTACTTCGGGACCGACGGCGTCCGCGGCGTCGCCAACGCCGACCTCACCCCCGAGCTGGCGTTTGCGGTCGGCCGTTCCGGCGCGAGCGTCATCGCGCACGAGCAGCCGGTCGACAAGCCGATCGTGGTCGGGCGCGACACGCGGCTCTCCGGGCCGATGCTCGAAGGCGCCATCGTCGCCGGGATCGCGTCGACCGGTCGCAGCGTGGTTCTGCTCGACGTCGTCCCGACGCCGGCCGTCGCGGCGATCACCGCCGCGACCGAAGCCGCCGCCGGCGTGGTGATCTCGGCCTCGCACAATCCGATCGAGGACAACGGGATCAAGTTCTTCGGCGCCGACGGGTTCAAGCTGTCCGACGCGGTCGAGGCCGAGATCGAAGCCCTCATCGACGACGGCGCAAGCCTGCCGCGACCGACCGGACTCGACATCGGAACCGTCGCGCATGCCCGCGGATTGATCGATACCTACTTCGCCAAGCTGATCGCGGCGGGCGCCGACTTGAGCGGGTACACCGTCGTCGTCGACGGCGCGTTCGGCGCGGCGTACCGGATCGGTCCGCAGATCTTCGAGCGGCTCGGCGCGCGCGTCGTCGCGATCAACTGCGAGGACGACGGCAGCCGCATCAACGTCGACTGCGGCGCAACGAGTCTTGCCGCGCTGCGAGCGCGGGTGAACGAGGAGATCGCGCGCTCCACCGGGCCGGTGATCGGGGTCGCCTTCGACGGCGACGCCGACCGGGCGCTGTTCGTCGACGAGACCGGCGCGGTCTTCGACGGCGATCACGTCATGCTGGTCCTTGCGCGCGACCTCGCAGCGCGCGGCGAGCTGCCCGGCGACACCGTGGTCGGAACGGTGATGTCGAACATGGGCTTCGAGAAAGCGCTGGCGCGGAGCAACGTTCGGCTGCTGCGCGCGGCGGTCGGCGACCGCTACGTGCTCGAAGCGATGCGCGCCGGCGGCTACCGGTTCGGCGGCGAGCAGTCCGGTCACGTGATCGACCTGGCGCGCGCGACGACCGGCGACGGGCCGATGACGGCCGTCGCGCTGCTGTCGGTCGCGGTTCGCGCGCGCCGCACGCTGCACGATCTGGCCGCCGACTTGGCTGTCTATCCGCAAGTCCTGGTCAACGTGCGGGTCGCCGACAAGTCGGTCGCCGAGCACCCGGCGGTGCGCGCCGCGATCGCGATCGCCGAGCGCGAGCTGGCCGAAGACGGCCGCATCCTGGTCCGCCCGTCGGGGACCGAGCCGCTGGTCCGGGTGATGGTCGAGGCGGGCGACGACGCGCGGACCCGGGCGGTCGCCGCCACGGTCGCGGAGGCGATCCGGACGGCAGCCGGTTTGTAAGGTCCCGCACAACCCGCCAGGCTCGCCCTCAGGAGCGGGCGGGGTCGAGCCGATCTTTACGTTACGGCGACGCGACGGGGAGGAGATGCCGTTCCGGAACGCCTATCCGAAGCGCGTGGCCCCGAGCAGTCAGGGCCACCGGTCAGGTGGAGCGCATACAGCTTCGCTCGATTCGTACTTACCTGCTAACGGATCACGGAGTCCGGCGCGGCAGGCGCCGGAGCGGGGGACAAACAGGAAGGGGTGAACGCGCCGGTCGGCGCGAGGGCGATTCTTCCGCCCGAACCCGTCAACTAACCCCGTACGTGTGGAAGAAGGAGCAGTCTTGCATCGTTCCATCCTCACCGGGTTGTTCGTTTGCATACTCTCGGCGGGCACCACCGCCGCAGCGTTTGCAGCCGAGACGGGCACCCAAGGTGCTCCGGTCGCCGCGACGGCGGCCGTGACGAGCGCCTCCGCCGACACCGCAGCGCCGACCGCCGGTGCCGACCTCGCGATGTGGAACGCCGGCCCCGCGCCGGCCGACGACGCCGACGCCGCCAAACCGGCGAAGCTGTCGCGTCTCGCCCACGTCCAGAAATTCGCCAGCGGAATCGCCGCCCGAACCGCCGCGATGGCCAGCGGGCTGACCCGCAACGCGATGCGCTTCCTCGGCGTCCGCTACTCGTTCGGCGGCACGACCGCCTACGGGTTCGACTGTTCGGGCTACGTGCAGCACGTCTTCGCGATGATGGGCGTTCACTTGCCCCGCATGGCCGACGCGCAGTACTACGCCGGCAAGAGCTTCTCGGGCGAGCCGCGACCGGGCGACTTGGTGTTCTTTCACACCTACGCGCCGGGCGTCTCGCACGTCGGAATCTCGCTGGGCGGCGACAAGTTCGTGCACGCCTCGTCGAGCCACGGCGTCATGATCTCGAGCCTGCACGACGCATACTGGACCGTCCGCTACCTCGGCGCAAAGCGCGTCGTCAACTGAAGTCGAACGTCGCCGTCATGGGTGACGGCGGCACGAACGAGATCCGGCAACGAGCGGCCAACGCGTACGCAGTCTGGCCGCTCGCCGCGCTCGACTTGTTCCGCGAGCCCGCGGAAGCCACGGCGTGGTCGCGCCTGCACGTGCGGCAGGCGTTCGTGTACGGGATCGTCGCGATGCTGGCGTACCTCGTGCTGCTGGCGCTGCCGCTGATCGTGCTGATCGCGATCCCGCCGCTGGCCGCCTCGACCGTCGCGGTGGTGTGGCTCTACGTGCTGGGCTTATTGGCCGACCTGGCCGGCGCGGTCGCGCTGCTCGGCCTGACGCTGTCGTTTCGCGCTCGCGCGCTGCGGGGCGATCTGTTCGCGATCCGCGGCGTCACGCCGATCGCCGACCGGCTGTTCCCGGTCGAGCGCTGAGCGGCGGCGGAGAAGGACCGCGGCGGCGCGAAGGGGTCGCGTCGCGCTTGATGGGGCGTCGCCAAGCGGTAAGGCAGCGGACTTTGAATCCGCCATTCGTTGGTTCGAATCCAGCCGCCCCAGCAGTTCGCTCGTTCGCCGCCGCGCGGCGGGTCCAAAGGTTACGACGATGATGCGGTTGCTTCGACTGTGCCTGGTTGCGATGGTGCCGGCGCTGTGCGCGGGGGCGCTGGCGGCGGTGCCGCCGGTCGCGGACGCCCAGAGCCAGGCCGGGGCCGCGACCGACGCCGACGCGGGCTACGAGCGCGCCCAGAACCTGTTCCGGGACCGGAAGTTCGCCGATGCCATCGCCGCGCTGAATGCCTACCTGGCGGCGCATCCGCGCGACGCGCGCGCGATCGTGCTGCGCGGCGACGCGAAGGCGGACTCCGGTGACAACGACGGCGCGCTCAAGGACTACAACGTCGCGATCGCGATCGCGCCCGACTACCAGTACGCGTACGTGACCCGCTGCGAGACTCGGCTCGAACTCGACGACGCCGGCGGCGCGCTGGCCGACTGCGACAACGCGGTGCGGCTCGACCCGACCGACGGTCTCGCGTACGAAGACCGGGCCGACGTGCAGTTCGAGCGTGAAGCGTACGACCTGGCGCTGGTCGACTACGACAAAGCCGTGTCGCTCGGGCGTTCGAGCGCGCATGTGTTCGCGGCGCGCTGCGACACCGAACGGCTCGTCGGCAAGCGCGACGGGGCCAAGGCCGACTGCCAGAAGGCGCTGGAGATCGATCCGAAGAGCCGGCGCGGCCTGTGGGCCCGGGCGCGGCTGGCGCTCGACGAGACGCGCTACATCGACGGGATCGCCGACCTCAACGCGTACATCGCGCAGAACCCGAAGTCGTCCGACGGCGCGTACTACTACCGCGGCTTCGCCTACAACCGGATCAGCAAGTTCGCGCTGGCGCTCGAGGATCTCAAGACCTACGTGCAGCGCCAGCCGCAGGATCCCGACGGATACCGCGAGCGCGCGCTGGCGAGCTTTGGCGTCGGCGACAAGACCGCCGCGCTGGCCGACCTCGGCGTCGCGCAAACCGGCTACCGCAAGGGCGGCAACGTCAGCGAAGCCGACCGCGTGGCGGCGATGGCGAAGGCGATCTCCGACGGCCGGACGCCCGCCCCGTAACGTGGTCCCGGTAAGCCTCACCGCCGCGCTCGACGCGTTCGCGCGCGGCGCTCCGGACGATGCGCTGTCGTCGTTCGCGGACGACGCCGACTACGTCGAGGCCGGCAAGCCGGCCGTCCACGGGCGCGCCGCGATCGCGGCCGAGTTCGCGCGCTTCACGGCGACCGGCGTCCCGTTCCGGTTCGTCGTGGAGGACGCGTTCGCGGGCGGGAACCGCGCCTGCGTCGAGTTCCGCTTCGCGGTTGCCACAGGCACCGGCGGAGGTTGGCGCGAACGCGCGGGGTGCGCGACGGTTCGCTTCGACGATCGCGACCACATCACGGAATGGCGGGAGTACGAAGGATGAACGTCAACGGTACCACGGGACAGCAACAGCACCACGAAGACTTGTCGATCCACGTCCACACGATCGACGAGCTCCAGGTGTTCGAGCTGACCGGCTCGCTCGACATCGCGACCTCGCCGACCGTTCGCGCCGCGCTGATCAGCGCGTCCGAACGCGGCAATCACCAGCTGGTCGTCGACCTCACCCAGGTAGACTTTCTCGACTCGACCGGGCTGGGCGCGATCATCGGCGGCCAGCGCCGTGCTCGCGAGTTCAACGGCGAGGTCCGCGTCGTGGCAAAGGAGGGTCAGATCCTCCGCCTGCTCCGCATCACCGGTCTGCTCAAAGTCTTCGCTGTCTACCCCACGCTCGACGAAGCCGTTCGCGACGGCCAGCGCGTCGGCGACCTCTGACCGCGCGTTGAGCTCCGCTCAACCCGCGTAACGGGCGGCGACCGCCAAGCTCTCGTCGAGCAGCTCGACGACGTGCTTGACGGCGATCTCGGGTTTGCCGGCGCGGTCGAGGCCGTTGCGGATCTGCAGCGCGCAGCCGGGGTTGGCGGTGGCGACGATCTCGGGCGCGACGTCGACGATGCGCTCGACCTTGCGCTGCTGCAGGCGCTGCGCCATGTCGGGTTGGGTGACGTTGTAGATTCCCGCGCTACCGCAGCACAGCGACGACTCGTCCATCTCGCGCAGCTCGAGCCCGGGGATGCTCGCCAGCAGCCGGCGCGGCGGCGCGGTGATGCGCTGCGCGTGGGCGAGATGACAGGCGTCCTGATAGGTGACGACGCCGCGCAGCGGCCCGAGCGCGCCGGCGGGCAGGCCGAGTTCGTCGACGTACTCGAGCACATCGTACACGCGCGACGAGAACGCGGTTGCGCGCTCGGCCCAGTCGGGATCGTCGTGCAGTAGCGTGCCGTACTCCTTGAGCGCCGAGCCGCAGCCGGCCGCGTTGATCACGTACGCGTCGGCGCCGCTGCGCTCGAAGGCTTCGATGTTGCGCTTGGCGAGCTCGCGGCCGCGCTCCATGTCGCCGGCGTGGATCGTGATCGCGCCGCAGCAGCCCTGGCCGCGCGGAACGATCGTCTCGACGCCGGCGGCGCCCAGGACGCGGACCGTCGCCTCGTTCCAGCCGGCGAACGCGACGTGCATGATGCAGCCCGCGTGCAGGAACGCGGTCGAGCGCGGCCGGCCTTGGGGAACGAATCGCTGGTCGCGCGGGACGAAGAAGCGGTCGGAGATGCGTGGGGCCAGCGCCTCGACGTCCTGCAACCCGAGCGCGCGCAGCAGTCCGGTTCGCCGGACCAGCGCCTGCAGGCCGCTGCGCTGGTAGATCTTCAGCAACAGCGCGGCCGCGCGCATCAGCGCCAGGTTCGAGAACAGCTGCCCGATCAGCAGCGAGCGCGCGAACCGAGCGCGCCACGAGCGCGCCGGAGCTTGCGCGCGAACGATCTGCGTGCGCGAAGGCTCGAGGATGCGCCCGTACTCGACCCCCGACGGGCAGACCGCCTCGCAGGCGCGACAGTCCAAGCACTCCGACATCTGGTGCACGAAGCCGGGGCTGAGCAGGTCGAGCCGTTCTTCGGCGACGGCTTTGATCAGCGCGATCCGGCCGCGCGGTCCCGACGTCTCGACCAGCGTTTCGACATAGGTCGGACACGTCGGCAGGCACAGCCCGCAACGCACGCAGCGGTCGAACACGTCCGTCGGCGGAAGATCCGGGGCGACGAAGGTGTGCCTTTCCGTCACGCGCGCCTGTCCGGAGCCGAGCCTGTCCTGAGCCTGTCGAACGAAAGGATCACGATGACCCCGCGTTCGCGAGCGCGAAGCGGGGCCCATGCCCGCACCCATCGACCCCATGCGCGCGCGCAGCTCGGTCGTCGTCGACGGTCGCGACCGCGCGGCGGCGCGCTCGTTCTATCACGCGGTCGGTTTCACCGACGAGGACCTGTCGAAGCCGCTGGTCTTGATCGCGAATACGTGGACCGACGCGATGCCGTGCAACTTCGGGCTGCGGGCGCTTGCCGATCACGTGCGGGCCGGTGTGCGCGCGGCCGGCGGGACCCCGATGGAGTTCAACACGATCGCGATCTCGGACGGGATCACGATGGGCACGGAAGGGATGAAGGCCTCGCTCGTTTCGCGCGAGCTGATCGCCGACTCGATCGAGCTGGTCGCGCGCGGCTACGGCTTCGACGCCATCGTCGCGCTGGTGGCTTGCGACAAGACGATCCCGGCGGCGGGGATGGCGCTGCTCCGGCTCGACGTCCCGGGCGTCGTGCTGTACGGCGGATCGATCGCGCCGGGGCACTACAAGGACCGCGACCTCACCATCGGCGACGTCTTCGAAGCGATCGGGCAGCACGCGGCCGGGAAGATCGACGACGCCGAACTGCGCGCGATCGAGTACGCCGCGTGCCCCGGCGCGGGCGCGTGCGGCGGCCAGTTCACCGCCAACACGATGGCGACGGCGTTCGAGTTCCTCGGGCTGTCGCCGGTCGGCAGCGCCAGCCCCGGCGCGACCGATCCGCGCAAGGAGAAGGAAGGCTATCGCGCCGGCAAGATGGTGATGGACCTGCTGCGCAACGGAACCACGCCCCGCAAGCTGGCGACCCGCGCGGCCTTCGAGAACGCGATCGCGGCCGCGACCGGAACCGGCGGCTCGACCAACAGCGTCCTGCACCTCATCGCGATGGCGCGCGAGGCCGGCGTTCCGCTCGCGCTCGAAGACTTCGAACGCATCTCGGAGCGCACGCCGATCATTGCGTCGCTGCGGCCCGGCGGCGACTTCGTCGCGCTCGACGTCGACAAGGCCGGCGGCGTCCAGCTCATCGCGAAGCGGATGCTCGACGGCAACCTGATCGACGGCTCGACCCTCACCCCGAGCGGCAAGCCGCTGCGCGACGAGCTCGCCGGCGTCCAGGAAACGCCCGGCCAGCAGGTCGTCGCGACCGCCGAGCGGCCGTTCAAGCCGACCGGCGGGCTGCGGATCCTGCGCGGCAACATCGCCCCCGACGGCGCGGTGACCAAGGTCGCCGGTCACGAGCCGGCGCTGCTGCGCGGCCGCGCGCGGGTGTTCGAACGCGAAGAAGACGCGATGCACGCGATCGACGCGCGCGAGGTCGTCGCCGGCGACATCGTCGTGATTCGCTACGAAGGTCCCAAGGGCGGACCGGGGATGCGCGAGATGCTCGGCGTCACTGCGGCAATCGTCGGCCAGGGCTTGGGTGAGAGTGTCGGGCTCGTCACCGACGGCCGTTTCAGCGGGGCGACGCGCGGGCTGATGGTCGGTCACGTCGCGCCCGAGGCGTTCTCGGGCGGCCCGATCGCCGCGGTGCGCGAAGGCGACACGATCACGATCGACGTCGCGAAGGGCCGGCTCGACGTCGACCTGTCCGACGACGAGATCGCCGAACGGATGCGCGCGTGGCAGGCACCGGCACCGCGGTACACCGGCGGCGTGTTCGCGAAGTACGCGGCACTCGTATCGTCGGCAGCGGAAGGCGCGGTCACGCGCGCATGACGCTGCGGTGCAGCGCGTGCGCCGCGCCGGCGTCCGATCCCGACGCGCTGGCCTGTGGTGACTGTGGCGAGCTGCTCGCCTTCGCGCTCGACGACCAGTCGTTCGACGGTGCCGCGGTCGAGGCGACCGCGCGCGCGCGCCGCGCGTCGGTCGAGCCGCGCGACCGCAGCGGCGTGTGGCGCTTTCGCGAGCTGCTGCCGCCGGTCGCCGACGAGGCCATCACGACGCTGCGCGAAGGCGACGTTCCCCTGTTCGATGCGCCGCGCGGAGCGGCGTACGCCGGCGTCGACCGGCTGGCGTACCTGCACCTCGGCATGAATCCGACCGCGTCGTTCAAGGACGCGGGGATGACGGTCGCGATTTCGCACGCGCGCGAACGCGCTGCGCGGATCGCGGTCTGCGCCAGCACCGGCAACACGGCGGCATCGATGGCCGCCTACGCGGCGCGAGCGGGAATGACGGCAGTCGTGCTCGCGCCGGTCGACGGGATCAGTCCGGCCAAGGTCGCGCAGACGCTCGACTACGGTGCGCACGTCGTCGCCGTTGACGGCGATTTCGACGACGCGCTGCGTGTCGTGCGGGCGCTCGATCCCGCCGCGGTCGCCGTGGTCAACAGCATCAACCCGTACCGGATCGAGGGGCAAAAGACGGCAGCCTTCGTGCTGCTCGAACAGCGGCGCTGGGCCGCACCCGACTGGGTCGTGCTGCCGGGCGGAAACCTCGGCAACGCCAGCGCACTGGGCAAGGGCTTCCGCGAAGCGCGCGCGATCGGGTTGGCGGATCGTGTCCCGCGGCTCGCCGTCGTGCAAGCCGCCGGTGCGGCGCCGTTCGCGCGCGCCTGGAAGACCGGCGCCGACGTCGTGCCGGTGCGCGCGCAGACCGACGCGACGGCGATCCGGATCGGTGCGCCGGCGTCGTGGAAGAAGGCGCGCGCCGAAGTGCACGCGTCCGACGGGACGGCCCTCGACGTCACCGATGAAGACATCGCCGAGGCGCGCGCCGTCATCGGCCGCGACGGGGTCGGCTGCGAGCCGGCGTCGGCCGCGTCGCTGGCCGGATTGCGCCGATTGGTCGCCGACGGCAGCGTCGGTCGCGACGCCGACGTCGTGTGCGTGCTGACCGGCCACGTCCTCAAGGACACGGCGTACGCAAAGCGCTATCACGCGTCGAGCGGCCCGCTGGCGAACGCGATCGTCCGAGGCGCCGACCTGGCGGAGTACCTGAGCTCCCTGGTGCCGGCGCGCACGTGAGCGTGTTTCGCGTCTCCGTACCGGCCTCGAGCGCGAACCTCGGGTCGGGGTTCGACGCGGTCGCGGTCGCGTTCGAGCTGCGCATGTCGGCACGCGTTCGCGTGCTCGATCGTGGTGCGACCTCGCGGTGGTCGTACGGCGGGCCGCACGCGCCGACTCACGACGGTTTGCGCGCGGCGATCGAATGCGCCGTCATCCTGATCGCGCCCGACGCGCCGGCGCTGGACGTCGAGCTCGAGAACGCGATTCCGCTGGGCGCGGGGCTCGGCAGCAGTGCGGCGGCGTACGCGCTCGGCGTCGCGATCGGTGCGCAGCTTCTCGCGACGCCGCCGGACGACGATGCGCTCGCGCTGGCCGTCGCGCAGCTGGACGGACATCCCGACAACGCGCTCGCCGCCTGGTACGGCGGCACGGTCGTCGCGTCGCTCGACGGCCACCGTCTGACCTCGGCGCGGTTCGCGCCGTTGCCGGTCGACGCCGTCGTCGTGACACCCGACGTCGCTCTGGCAACCGATGACGCGCGCGCGATGCTGCCCGAGCAGTACGCACGCGCCGACGTGGTGTTCAACCTGCAGCGCGCGGCGCTCCTGGGCGCGGCGCTCGCGTCGGGCCGGCTCGACCTGCTGCGCGAAGCGATGCGCGACCGGCTGCACCAACCGTATCGCGCGGCGGCCGTCCCCGGGCTCGAGGAGATCCTCGATCTCGACGATCCGTCGCTGGTCGCGGCCGCGCTTTCCGGCGCCGGGCCGTCGGTGCTCGCGCTCGCCGACGGCGACGCCGTGCGCATCGGCGAGCGCATCGCCGGGGTCTTCGAACGACACGGTGTTCAGTGTACGGTCAGACAACCGGCCCTGACGGCGCGAGGAGTCCTCGTAACGCTTGGTTAGTCCGGCAGAGCGTGGCCGAAAGGTACCGCCTTCGCCTCCGAGAACCCAACCAACGAATGGTGAGCGTCAACGTCGGTTCGCCGGCCGGCATGTGTACCGTGGCGAGCCCGGCGTTTTACCGCTACGTGATGCGCTTGGCCGAAGCCCCGCTGCGAGCCAGCGACGGCGACCGCGCGCAGCTCGACATGCTGGCCAACGTCCCGCACGCGTACGCCGACGAAGAGGAATGCTCGGGCGACGGGTGGCGCATCGTGCCGGCGACGTCGTACGAAGACTGGCCGGTCCTCGAAGCGACGCCGCAGCGCTTGCGTGCCGCGTTCCAAACCGCGCGGCGCCTGCTGTGGAAGAACGCCGGTCCGGTCGGGATCAGCGCCGGCGATATGATCGCCGTCGACACCGAGATCGAGTCGGTCCTGGGCGTGCTGCGCCAAGCCGAAGCTGGCGGCTTCAGCGTCAACGTCGCCTACGTGAGCTAAGCAGTTCGCGCGCGGCGAGACCGCACTACTGGCGCTGGTTGAAGAGTCCGCCGAGGACGCCGCCGATGTTGCTGGTGCCGCCGGTTTGTTGCGCGCCTTCGGCCTGCGGTTCGTGGTAGGTCATCGACTGGAGACCCAGCCGGCCGGGACCGGTGAAGCGGTTCATCACCAGCGACGCGCCGCCGACCAGCGCGCCGAGCGCGCCCATGAGACCGCCGCCACCGCCGGACTGCAGCACGGTCACGGTGTCCATCCGCACCGAGGCGTCCTTCCACAGCCATGCGCCGGGCTCGACGTCGAGCTGCTCGCCCGGACCGAGCTGTTTCTCGAACACGTTGCCGTAGCCGTGCAGCAACAGCAGACCTTCGTCGGCGCTGGCTGCGAAGCGGTCGATGAACAAGCCGGTGCGGGAGAAGAAGACGTTGGCCAAGCCGGTCTGCCAATAGAAGTCGTAACCGACGTTGTTGGTCGCCATCAGAAACTGGTGCTCACGCACGTCGACCATCTCACCGGGGCGCAGCCGCAGCGCGACGACTTGACCCGGCGCCTCGCGCGACATCGCGATGTTGCCCGGACCCTGCGCCGTCGAGATGAAGATCTGCAAGCCGGCGAAGAACCGTTTGCCGGCATTCTGCAGCCCCATGAATCCGAGCCGCACCTGCGGCTGCTTCCAGAGCAGGATGTGGTGCTCGAAGTACACGCCGGTTCGTGCACCCAGCTCGATGTCGACCACCGGCACCAGCTCGCCCTCGACGACCACCGTCGTGTCGCCGACGCGCATCGGCTCCTTGGGATTGTCGCGTTCGCCGACCGGTTCGGTGTACGAGCCGACGGCGATCTGCTCGGGGACGGGCGCACCGCACGATGGGCAGAATCGCGATCCCGCGGGGATGGTCGTTTGACAGCTTGGGCACGTCATGGGGCCGAGCGTTCGCCGCGGCGCGGACGGAGCCTCGCCGCCGCGCGCGGAAAGGCGGGCCGACGCACGACGGGGGACTGACCGGACCATGGAACGCGAAGCAGACGAAGAGCACGGCCGCAGCGGCGCGGCGCGCGAGAACGAGGAGCGCGCCGGCGGAGAGCCCGTCGGCGGCGACGACCAGGAGTTCTCGTCGGTCGAGGACGTCGGAACGCCGCCGGGCGAGTCGCCTGCGGTCGACGACGTGTAAGACCGTTGGCCGACCGCCCCGCCGGGCACCAGCGGTTCTCGCTGTTCCATCGCTCGGCCGATGAGGAAGCGGGCCGGCGCGCCTGGCACCACGCCTACGCCGACGTCTTCGCCGGCTTCGGTTCGGTGCTCGACGTCGGCTGCGGGACCGGCGTGTTCCTCGACATGCTGCGCGAGCGCGGCGTCACACGAACCCTAGGCATCGACCGCGATCCGGAGATGGTCGCCGACACGCAGGCGCGCGGTCACGACGCGCGCGTCCTCGACGCGCGCACCGCGCTGGCGGCGCTCGCCGAACGGTTCGACGGCGTGCACCTTGCGTTCGTCATCGAGACGATGGACGGCGACGAAGGGATCGCCGCGCTGCGCGGCTGCGCGTCGCTGCTCGCGCCCGACGGCACGCTCGTCGTGCGCACGCTCAACCCGCGCAACGCGGCGGTGCGCGACGGCGCGTTCTGGTTCGAGCCGTGGGCAAAGCGGCCGTGGCCGCTCGAGACGCTGCACGTCGCGCTGAGCGACCTCGGCCTGCGGATCGTCGGCGCCGGAAACGAGCCCGACGGCTGGCAGCACGTGTACATCGTCGGTCGCGCGCCGAGCGCGCCGCCGGCCGGCGCAGGGCGCGCGCGCGTCGCGTTGCAGGGTGAGTTCTTCGCCTACAACTCGATGGCGACGGTCAACCGCGAGCTGGCGCGCGCGCTGCTCGTCCACGAGCCGTCCTTGGGCGCGGCGCAGGATGGGATCGCGATCGTGCCCGACGAGCCGGCGCCGGAACCGTCCGTCGCGGCCGATCCGCGCTTCGCCCCGCTGCGTGCGACGGTGCGGCGCGGCGTTCCGCCGTGCGACGTGCTGGTGCGTCAGTCGAACGGCTCGGCGGATTTCCGGCGGCCCGACGGCGTGCGCGCGCTGGTGCAGATCCTGCCGTGGGAGTACGGCGCGCTGCCGCAGAGCTGGGTCGACGGTCTGCGCGCGGACGGCACCGACGAAGTCTGGACGCCGAGCGAGTACTGCCGCACGATGTTCCTCGAGGCCGGAATCGCGCCCGAACGCGTCGCCGTCGTGCCGAACGGGATCGATCCCGAGCGCTTCTCGCCCGACGCTCCGCTCGAACCGTATCCGCTCGCGACGCAGGCGTCGTTCCGATTCTTGTATCTCGGCGGCGCGCTACCGCGCAAAGGCGTCGACGTGCTGCTCGCTGCGTACCGGCGCGCGTTCACGCGCGGCGACGACGTCGCGCTGGTGCTCAAGCTCTTCGGGACGCGCACGTTCTATCAGCTCGAGGACGGCGGCGCGGCGCTGCGCGCGTTCGCCGCGGATCCAGGAGCGCCCGAGCTGGTCGTGATGGAAGAAGAGCTCAGCGACGACGACGTCGTGCGACTGTACCGCAGCTGCGACGCGCTGGCGTTTCCGTACCGCAGCGAAGGCTTCGGGTTGCCGATGCTCGAGGCGCTGGCCTGCGGGCTGCCGGTGATCGCGACGGCGGGCGGCGCCGCCGACGCGTTCTTGGGCGAGGACGCCGAGCTCGTTCCCGCGCGGCGCGTCCCGCTCGACGGCGTGATGCGCGGCGAGCGGCTCGCCGGCGAAGGCTGGTGGCTCGAGCCCGACGTCGAGGCGCTCGCCGCGACGCTGCGTCGCGTCGCCGCGCACCCGGACGAAGCGCGCGCCAAGGCACGACGGGGCGCAGACCGGGTCCGGCGCGACTGGACGTGGGAGCGCGCGGCCGCGGTCGCCGCGAAGCGTCTGGAGCGATTGACGCCGGCCGAACACGCAGCGCCCGCAACCGCAGCGAGGACCGAACCGATGACGACCAGCGCCGACTCACAGCCGAGCGACCAGCGGATCGCAGAGCGGCGTATCATCTTCGGCGATGCGCGCGCCGCGTTGCGCGAGCTGGAGCTGCGCGGACACGTCGCACTGCTCGGCACGCAACGGTCGCTCGCCGCGCTTGGCGACGATCCGGTTCCGAGGCTCGCGACGCGGCGCTACGCGGGCGCGGCGAATCACAACCCGCGATCGACCGTCGACGCCGCGGGCGCGGTGGTCGACGAGCACCGTTGTGCGACGGTCGTCGCGACCGGCAGCTCGGCGGCGATCGATTTGGGCAAGGCGGTCGCGGACGGTCGTGAAGTCCTGCTGGTGCTGATCCCGTCGGCGCTCGGCGGCGCGGAGATGTCGCGCGGCTACGGCGTGCTCGACGGCGACCGCAAGGGCGGCGGCCGGCTGCGCTCGCCCGCGCAGGTCGTGATCTACGATGCCGCGCTGCTGGCAACGCTGCCGCCGCGCGAGCTGGGCTCGATCGGGATCAATGCCTGGGCGCACACGATCGAGGCGTCGTATGCGCGCACGCAGCACGCGCTCGGCACCGCCGCCGCGGCCGACGCCGGCCGCCGGCTGCCGTCGCTGCTGCGCACTGCCGCCACGGCGCGCGACGAGAAGCTCCATCGCGCGCTGTTCGAGGCCGCGCACCTAGCGGGCTTTGCGCTGGACACGCGCTCGATGGGACTGCACCACGCGGTCTGCCACGTGATCGGCGGCTTGACGCAGCTTCCGCACGGGATCAACAACGCGATTGTGCTGCCCCACGCCGTCCGCGCCAACGCGCAACTGGCGCCCGAAGCGGTGGTCGATGTCGCGATGACGTTCGGCATCGAGGATCTCGCCGCCGAAGCAGAAGCGATCGCGGCCGCCTACGGACTCCCACGCACGTTCAAGGAGCTCGGCGTGCCGGCCGATCTGGTCGAGCGCGCCCTGCCGCGGGTGATGGAGCAGCACCTGCTCGACAACAACCCCGTCCGTCCCGACGAGGCGACCGTTCACCGTCTCTTGCGCCGCGCGTACGACGGGACCTGACGGGACGGCGGCGCGCGTTTCGCGCTAGACGAGCACCTCGATCCGGTCGTCCGAGTAGACGCGGAAGCGGGTGTGAAAGGTGCGGATCGCGTTGGGCGCGCGCAGGCGGCTGACGACGGTGACGTCGCGGACCTTGCGCCCCTCGGTGATGTCGAACAGCGGTCCCATCTCGAGCCGGATGAGGGGCGCGGTCTGCCCGTTGGGCGTGTTGAGCCGCTTGAGCCGCACCAGGTGCGCCACCACCTTGGCGACGAGCGGGGCGGGTAGCGACCGCGCGTCGGGCGACAGCGCGCTCTCGACGATCTCGGGCTCGGGGGTGTTCTCGACGTACCGCCCGACCGCGTCCCAGTCTTCGGCGGCGATCGTCGTGAACGCGCACAAGTAACGGTGGACGGTCTGGGCGGCGGCCTTGATGTGGTCGCCTTTGACGATCCGGACCCGGCTGGGGATCGTGCGCCGGCGGATCGTGAACGTCAGCGGCACGTCGGTCCCCCGGACCTCGACGTTGGACACGAACGCCAGCCCCTCACGGGCGATCTTGGTGCCGACGACGGGGATGCGCTTGCCCTCGCTGAGCGCGACGGCGTTGAACGCGCCCTCGCGGCCGTGTTCGCTCTCGAACCAAAGAGGCCGTTCCCATTTACGGAACAGCTGGTCGAACATGTGCATCCTAGACTATGTTTCGGCAGTTTCGTTGACGCCAGGAGCGAGGGCTTGGTCAACCGTGTACAGCGCGTAAACGCGCCCGTCACGGCCCGCGCCCCTAAGCCCCGCCTCTTCCGGCGCGTCCGACGCCGCCGAAGCGAAGCGACGGCGTTCGTGCCGCGGAGCCGGCAAGCCGGGGAGCACGTCGGGTATTTCCGTTATCTGAGCGCGGAGCCAGATCGAGGCGAATAGCAGGGGTTCTCTTCCCGCGCTCAGTAACGGAAATACCAATTATCGTTACTCGAAGAGGCGGAAGAAGCTTGGGCTTTGAGGGGGCGCGGTGAGCCGGGCTCGGCGGCGGTACGACGTGGCTGCGTTTGCTTCGGCCGATCCGGCGATCGCGCGGTTCGCGGCGTACCTCGACCTGCGGCGGATGAGCCCGAAGACCGCGGTCGCGTATCAGCGCGACCTCGAGAGCTTCGGGTCGTTCCTCAAAGCGCGGGCCGGCAGTCTCGACCTCGACGCGCACCAAGCGCCGCCGTACGACGAGCTCGAGTCCGCCGGCGTCGCGGACGTGCTGGCGTACCTGGCGCGGCTCAACGGTTCGCGCGCCTATGCCCCGCGCTCGATCCGGCGCAAGATCTCGGCGCTGCGGACGTTCTACAAGCAGCTCAAGTTCGACGGTCGCCGGCCGGACAATCCGGCCGCCGACGTCCCGGCCCCGAAGATCGGCAAGCCGCTCCCGAAGGCGCTGACCGAGGGCGAGGTCGGCAAGCTGTTCGGGATGCGCGACATCGCCGGGCTGTCGGAGACGCAGCGGCTGCGCGACCGCGCGATCCTCGAGTGCCTGTACTCCAGCGGCGTGCGCCGGTCCGAGTTGCTCGGGCTGAGCCTCGGCGACGTCGATCTCGACGGGCGCACGATGCGCGTCGTCGGCGGCAAAGGCAACAAGGACCGCATCGTCCCCCTGACGCGGGTCGCAGCCGACGCGATGCGCGCGTACCTCGGCGTGCGGCCGCGCAGCGCCGGCGACGCGTTCTTTCTCGGCCGCGGCGGCGCGCGACTGAGCGAGTCGGGGCTCTACAAGATCGTGCGCACGTACATCGAGATCGCCGGGCTGGCCGGGCACGCGTCGCCGCACACGATGCGCCACTCGATGGCGACGCATCTGTACGAGCACGGCGCCGACCTGCTCGTGATCAAAGAGATCCTCGGCCACGAGAGCTTGGCGACGACGCAGGTCTACACGAAGGTCGCAAAGAGCCGCATGCTCGAGCAATTCGACGCCACCCATCCTCGCAGTAAGCGATCGTGAGGATGGCGGATCGAACTGAAGAAGCCGCCCGCGAGGGCGGCTTCTTCTTCGGTTAGACCCTGGCGCCGCGCCCGGTGATCAAGTTGAAGACCAACAGGATCAGCGCGACCACCAGCAACAGGTGGATCAGCCCGCCGCCGATGTGGATGGCGAAGCCGAGCAGCCAGAGCACGAACAGGATGACGATGATTGTCCAGATGAGTCCAGCCAAGGTGGGTTCCTCCTCTGGAAAACGTGGTTGCCCCGAAGGCGTGACTCCTAATCCTCCGGCCGGGCTGGGAAGCGCGATTCCGAAGCGTGCGACTAGGCGCGCGTCCCCTCGCGCGCCTTCATCAGCGCGGTCAGCGTCTCGTTGTAGGGCGTCGGGACCGCGGCCCGGCGGCCGGCGGCGGCGACCGCGCCGTTGATGAAATCGACCTCGGTCGGGACGCCGGCGCGCAGGTCGTAGAGCATCGAATTGTCGAGCTCGGCCGTCTGCTCCACGATCGTGCGGACGTACGACCAGGGGTCCGTGAACGGCAGCGGGATCCGCATCGCGTTGGCGACGGTGGCCGCTTCCTGCGCAAGCGAGCGCGCGACGTCGCCGGCGTACTCGTCGGTGAGGACGACGCCGTTGGGCCGGTCGAGCAGCGCAGCCACCGGGTTGATCGCGGCGTTCGCGATCAGCTTGCCCCACAGGTGCGGGCGGATGTCGTACGCGGCGCTGGCTCGGAAGCCGGCCTCGGTGAGCAGCCGCACGACGCGGTTCACGACTTCGGGCGAAGCGCCCGCGCTGCCGAGCACGGTCGCGCCGTCACCGATCCGCCGCACGTCGGCCGGACCGACGGTCAGCGCGGACTCGGTCGTTGCGCCGATCACCAGCGAGATCGTGCCGCCGAGCGAGGTCTTGATCGCCTCTTCGTTGCCGAGGCCGTTCTGGAGCGAGACGATCGCCGTCGCGGGACTGAGCTCCCCGACGAACGGCCGCAGCGCACGCAGCGTGTCGGTTGCGCGCACGAACACGAACAGCGCTTGCACGCCGTAGAGATCGCGTGACTCCGACGTCGCGCGAGCCGCCCGGGACTCGCCGTCGACGCGCAGCCCGTGCTCGCCGATCGCCTCGACGACTTCACGCTTGCGATCGAGCAGGATGACCTCATTGGCCGCCGCGAGCCGCTGCCCGAACAGCGCGCCGAGTGCGCCGGCTCCGACGATCCCGATCTTCACGCGCGCGTCCCTCGACCGCCTAGAACTGGAACTGGAGGCCGACCGCCGTGCGGCGGCCGGTGTGAAGCAGGTCACGCTCGCCGCCGAACAGCGTCAGGCCGTGGCCGAGGCCGTAGTTGGCGTAGGCGTCGGCCGTCGGGTGACGCGGGTCGTAGATGAGCGCGTCGAACCCGAGCCCGCGACTGAGCGCCGGCGAGTACACGGCGCGCGCACCCAGTCGCGAGTACACGATTCCGCCGCCGATCGAGACGTGCGGCGCGAGGTGCTCCATCGCGGCGAAGTTCACGGTCGATGACGGGCCGCCGATGTCGTTCACGCCGGTGTAGAGGTACGTGCCGCCGTTGGGCAGCGCGATCAGGTTGAAGTCGGTCGACGGACCACGGTCGCGGGTGAGCAGCGGCGAGCCGCTGGTACCGGCGTGCTGTGCGTCGAGCTCGGAAACGCGCAACTGCAGCGCGACGAGATTCTGCAGCAGGCTGCCCACCTTGTTCTTCACGTTCGCCGGCAGGCTGGGTGCCGGCGTGCCGAGCGGTCCGGCGGGGACGACCGGCCCGGGCTTCGCGCCGGGCGCACCCGAGCCTACCGGGGCCGGCGTCGCACCGCGGTCGACGCCGTAGACGCTCGACCGTCCGCCGAACTGCGCCAGCAGCGAGTTCGCCTTTTGCGTCGCGGCGTCGACGTTGGCGATCGTGTCGCGCAGCTGCGCTTGCGTCTGCGCGTTGCCGCTGACGTTGCGCAGGTCGTTGGCGATCGACGCGAAGGTGGTCGCGGTCTCGGCGATGCCGTGGGTGGTTTCGAGGATGTTCTGCTTGAGCCGCGGGTCGGAGGCCAGCGACGAGACTTGGTCGGCAGTGCGGTTGAGGTCGCGCGACGACGCGTCGAGCGCGGCGACGATCGCGTCGAAGTGACCGGTGTTTCGCCGGACCGTCGCGTCGAGCTGGCCGGTCATGTCGTTGATGTTGCGGCTGCCCGACGCCAGCGCCAGCTGCAGCGTCGAGGTCAGCGAGTCGAGCCGCGCCGACAGGCTGGTGAAGGTGCGGTCGGCGGTCACGCTGACGTGGTTGGCGTTGTCGAGCGCGGACTGCAGCGTGTTGAGCAGCGCGGGCTCCTTCTTCTCCAGCTGCGCGAGCATGCGGTCGAGCCGGCGCGTCTCGCCCTGGCCCTGGTCGAGCAGGTCCTGGATCGTCGCCGGGTTCGTCCCTTGCGGCTGCTGATCGAGCGGCAGCACTTCGCGCGGCAGCACGGCTACCGCGGCCGGCGCGTTGGTCGGCGCGGCCATGCCGGCCGGCTGCGGCGGCGGGACCACCGGGACGATCTCGAGATCGGAGTCGCCGGTCAGCGGGGCTTCGATCAGGAAGCGCGCGTTGCGCGGCACGTCGACGCTGTTGTTGATCGCGAGCACGACCTCGACGGTGAAGTCCTCGGGGATCAAGTTCGTCTGGTCGACGACGCCGACCACCACGCCGCTTTCGTACACCAGCGCGCCCTTGTGCAGCCCGGCCGCCGACTTGAAGTGGACGCCGATCTTGTAGCGGCCGGTCGGTCCGACGTTGGCCAGCACCAAGAAAAAGGCGAACAGCCCCAGCAGGGCGACGACGGTGAAGATTCCGACCACGGCTTGTCTGTTCATGATGATGTCAAATCGGGATCGGCCCGACCTCGCTCCCCTGCAAGAACTGTTGGACGATCGGATTCGGCGACCGCCGAATCTCGTCGACGGGCCCGTAGGCGACGATCGCGCCCTCGAAGAGCATCGCGATGTAGTCCGCCATCAGGTAGATGCTCTCGAGGTCATGCGACACGACGACCGCCGTGCCGTTGTGCCGCTCGCGCAGCTTGACGATCGTGTCGGTGAGCACGTGCGTGATGATCGGGTCGAGGCCGGTCGTCGGCTCGTCGTAGAGCACGGCGATCGGATTCGTCACGACGGCGCGCGCGAACCCTGCGCGCTTGATCATTCCACCCGACAGCTCGGCCGGAAACCGCTCCTCGACGTGCGCCAGCCCGACGGTCTCGAGCGTCTCGGCGACGGTCTGCCGGATCTCGCGGTCGTTCATCTTGGTGTTCTCGCGCAGCGGGAGCGCGACGTTCTCGCCGATCGACAGCGAGTCGAACAGGGCCGAGAACTGGAACGCGAAGCCGATCGAACGGCGCAGCTCGATCAGCTCCCGCTCGCGCATCTGCGTGATGTCCTTGCCGCGCACGAACACGCGTCCGGTGTCGGGCTGCTTGAGACCGTTGAGCAGGCGCAAGATCGTCGACTTGCCGGCGCCCGACAGACCGATGATGCAGGTGATCGCGCCTTCGACGATGTCGAGCGACAAGTTCTGCATCACGATCTTGGGCCCGTAACGAACGCAGACGTCGTCCAGCCGTCCCCACAGCGCCACCTACTGTGCCCCGTACAGCACGTACGACAGCGCGAAGTTGAAGATGAAGATCAGGATGATCGAGGTGACCACCGCGCCGGTCGTCGCCTTGCCGACGCCGGCCGCGCCGCCGCGCGTATTCAGCCCCTGGTACGACCCGATCATCACGATGATCACCGCGAAGACGACCGATTTGAACAGCCCTTTGAGCACGTCTTCGAACGGGAGCGCGGCGCGCGCGGAAGCGATGAACGACTCCTGTGAGATGTGCGCGTACACGCCCGCGACCCACATCCCGCCGACGATCGAGACGATGTCGGCCAGGATCGTGAGCAGCGGCAACATCACGATCAGCGCCAGCAGCCGCGGCACGACCAGCATCCGGGTCGGTGAGAGTCCCAGCGACTGGAGAGCTTCGATCTGCTCGGTGACGACCATCGAGCCCAGCTCGGCCGCGATCGCCGCGCCGGTTCGGCCGGCGACGACGACCGCCGAGAGCATCGGGCCGAGCTCACGAGCCGCCGAGAACGCCACCGCACCGCCGACCAGGTTTCCGACCCCGTAGCTCACGGCTTGGACCGCGCTCTCGAGCGAGAACACCATGCCGGTGAACAGCGAGGTCAGGATGACGATCGAGACGGACTGGACGCCGAGCAGATAGGCCTGATCGACGGTTTCGCGGAGCCGGATCCGCAGCGCAATGACGAAGCGCAGCGCGTCGCCGAGGAGCTCCGCGACGCCGCCGGCGTAGGCGAAGATGCCGGTCGTGCCGCGCCCCACCTCGTCGAAGACCTTCATTCGGGGCCGATTTCCGCGACCGCGCCGAGGACGCCTCGCACCGCGTCGATGCGCTTGGTCACGACGCCGCGCTCGGCGGCGAGGTTGAACTGCTCGAGGTAGAGTCGCTCCAGCGTGCGGTCGACGTGACGCAGCTGGCCCTGCGCCTCGCGCTCGTACGGCTCGAAGTAGCGGCGAACAGCGGCGAGGTAACCAGCCACCGTCGCACGGTCGACCTCGCCGCCGCCGGCCAGCGCGCGCTCGACGCGCTCCTGCGCGCCGCGCATCGCGCGGTCGGTCAGGTGGAACGCGCCGACCGCGGCGGCGAGCGCCGCCAGCGCGGCGCGGTCAGCCACCGCCGACGGCCGCGAGCTGGGCGGCGAACAGCTCCCGAATCCCGACTTCCGCCAGGCCGAGCAGCCCGTCGAGCTGTGCCCGGCTGAACGGCTCGCGCTCGGCCGTGCCCTGAACCTCGACGAAACCGCCGCGATCGGTCATCGCGACGTTCATGTCGACCTCGGCGCGGCTGTCCTCTTCGTACGGCAGGTCCAAGACCGGCGTGCCGGCGACGATTCCCACCGAGACCGCCGCGATCTGACCGGACAGCGGCCACGCCGCCGCCTTCGCCGGATCGAAGTGCTTGCGCAGCGCGAGCGAGAGCGCGACCCATGCACCCGTGATCGACGCGGTGCGCGTCCCGCCGTCGGCGCCGATGACGTCGCAGTCGACCAGCACGCTCCGTTCACCGAGCTTCTGCATGTCGACTACGGAACGCAGCGCGCGTCCGATCAGTCGCTGGATCTCGTGCGTCCGGCCGCCGACGCGCCCTTTTGACGACTCGCGCTGGTTCCGCTCCGGGGTCGCTTGCGGGAGCATCGCATACTCCGCCGTCACCCAGCCGGTCCCGCGCCCGCGCATCCACGGCGGCACCCGCTCCTCGATCGTCGCCGCGCAAATCACCCGTGTCCCGCCGAGCGTAATCAGGACGCTCCCATCGGCAAAGGGAAGATATCCCGGCTCGAACGACAATGAGCGAAGCTGCTCAGGGCTTCGCCCATCGAGACGCAACGGCATGCCTCAGGCTTAGGCGCCGACCTACGAAACCTTGTCGGCGGTCTCGGACTTCGGATCGTTGCCGTGCGCGCGAACCTGGCGAATCGCCTCGAGCTCGATCAGCCCCGGTTCGTCCTTCGGTCGACCGGCGGCGCGTTTCGCGCGGATCAGCGCGTCGACCGACAAGATCTTGACCTGCAAGTCGCCGTATCGAACCGTATCCGATGCGGCGTCGACCGCAGCATAGTCGCCGACGCCCTTCACAGTCGCTAGGAGGTCAAGGTCCCCAACGGCTATCGTTCGTGATGTACGACGAACCTTGAAGGCTCAGTGCGACGCCGCCGATAACGACGAAACGTGCGTCCTCTCGGCTCAAAGCCTCGAGAATTGGGCGTAAGCCGCTCAATGCTTGGCTTGTTCGCGCATCGACCGCAGCTCGCGCGCCATGTCGAGTGCCTGGTCGGCTTTCGCGAAGCGCTGCTCCGGAGAGAGGGAGAGGTTTCGCGCGAGTTGGGTGAGATCGATGCCGTAGTCGCGGGCGCGTGCGATCGCCGATCCCGGGGGTGGGTCTGCAAAAAGGCGCTGGAGCTCGCTGCGCATCGTAGCTGGATTATACCATGCGGTGCGAGTCGGTGCCCTATTCTACCGTGACCGTTTTGGCGAGGTTGCGGGGCTGGTCGACGTCCTTGCCGTCGATGTCGGCGATGTGGTAGGCGAGCAACTGGAGCGGGATCACGTTGACGATCGGCGAGAGCAGCTCGTCGACGCGCGGCACCCACAGCACGTGGTCGGCGATGGCGGCGGCTTCTTCGTCACCGTAGTTGGCGACCAGCACGACGGGTGCTTCGCGCGCCTTCGACTCGGCGATGTTCGACAGGATCTTCTCGCGCACGCGCCCTTCGGTGACGATGCCGACGACCGGCGTCTTGGCGTCGAGCAGCGCGATCGGGCCGTGCTTCATCTCGCCGGCGGCATAGCCCTCAGCGTGGATGTAGCTGATCTCCTTGAGCTTGAGCGCGCCTTCGAGCGCGGTGGGGAAGTTGACGTAGCGCCCGAGGAACAGCGCCGAGCGCGCCTTGCGCACCTGCTTGGCGACCTTCTTCACCTCGTCGGAGGTGTTGAGCACGACGTCGATCGCGGCCGGCAGCAGCTTCGTGCCCTCGGCGATCTCGCGCAGCCGTTCGATCGGCGCCGACTTGCGGATGCGCGCCAGGTAGAGCGCCAGCAGCACCGACGCGATCGCTTGCGAGACGTAGGTCTTGGTCGCGGCGACCGAGATTTCCGGACCACCGCGGGTGAACAGCGTGGCATCGGCCAGGCGCGTCAGGTGCGAGCCGACGACGTTCGAGATCCCGATGATCGGCGCGCCGGACTGCTGCGCGATCCGCACCGCCTCGATCGTGTCGGCCGTCTCGCCCGACTGCGACATCGCGATCGTCAGCGTGCGCGCGTCCATGAAGCGGTCGCCGTAGCGGAACTCGGAGGCCAGCTCCATCTCGACCGGGATCTTGCACAGCGCGCGCATCAGGTACATCCCGACCATGCCGGCGTGGTAGGCCGTCCCGCAGCCGGTGATCGAGATCTTCGTCATCGCGCGCAGCACGATCTCGTCGATCCGCAGCTCGGCCCCGAGCTGGACGTCGTGGCTCTCGTCGATCCGGCCGGTCAGCGTCTCCTTGACGACGTTGGGCTGCTCGAAGATCTCCTTGAGCATGAAGTGCTTGAACCCGGACTTCTCGGCCGAGCTCGCGTCCCAGGTGACCTGCTGGACGTCGCGCTCGATCGGCGCGCCGTCGAACGCGGTCAGCGCATAGCCGTCGCTGCCGACGTCGACGACCTCACCCTCCTGCAAGATCACGATCTTGCGGGTGTACTGCAGCATCGCCGGGATGTCGGAGGCGACGAACATTTCCCGGTCGCCGAGGCCGACGATCAGCGGCGTCGCGCCGTTGCGGGCGAAGATCAGCCGGCCCGGCGCGTCGGACGAGATGACGCCCAGCGCGAACGCGCCGCGCACGAGCGCCAGCGTCTCGCGAACCGCATGCACGAGATCGCCCTTGTAGCGGGTCTCGATCAGGTGCGCCAGCACCTCGGTGTCGGTCTCGGACGTGAAGACGTGACCCTGGGCGAGCAGCTGCGCCCTCAGCGGGGCGTAGTTCTCGATGATCCCGTTGTGCACCACCGCGAAGCGGCTGGTGCAGTCCATGTGCGGGTGCGCGTTGGCGTCGGACGGCCGGCCGTGGGTCGCCCAGCGAGTGTGACCGACGCCGGTGGTCCCGTGCAGCTCCTCACCGTCGCGCAGACGCGCGGCGAGGTTCGACAGCTTCCCTTCGGCCTTCGAGCCGGTCAGCTGGCCGGCGTCGTCGATGACCGCGATCCCGGCCGAGTCGTAGCCCCGGTACTCCAGCCGTGCCAGCGAGTCCATGATGATCGGAACGCTGTCGCGCCCGCCGACGTACCCGACGATGCCGCACATGACCGCTGCCTCCCGTTACTTGATGCCTTCGCGCGTCCGCTTGTAGGGAATCTTGCCGAGCCGGACTTCATTGAACGCCGTCGACACGGGCTTGTTGGGGTTCACGCGCTCGGTGAGCGGCGGGGCGCCGTTGTTGAGCTGCTTGGCGCGCTTGGTCACGACGTTGACCAGCGAGAACTTCGAGTCCACGTGCCGAAGCAGGCCATCCAGGTCGCCGAATACACTGTCGCTCATCGTTAGCTGTCTTCCAATTCCTTCAGACGAATGTCGGGGTAGCGGTGGATGCGGTAGCGCTCGGCCCGCACGATTGCTTCGAGCTCGTCCACCGCGCGCTCGGGTTGGGCTTCTTCGTTGATGACCAGGTAGTCGAACCGGCGGACGAAGGTGAACTCGTCGTGCGCGATCTCCAGCCGCGCTGCGATCTGCTCGTTCGTCTCGGTTCGCCGCGCCTCGAGCCGAGAGCGCAGGTGTGAGAACTTGTCGGGGACGATGAAGACCAGAACCGCGTCGGGAAACTGCGACTTGAGCGCCAGCGCGCCGTTGACTTCGGGCTTGAGCACGATGTCGTAGCCGTCCCGAAGCCTCTCCAAGATGAACGAGCGCGGAGTACCGTAGAAGTTCCCGTTGTACTCGCGCCACTCCAGAAAGGCGTCCTGGGTGAGGCGGCGGCGGAACTCTTCGACCTCCAGGAAGAAGTAGTCGATGCCCTCGCGCTCGCCCGGGCGCGGCGCGCGCGTCGTGGCCGAGACCGAGTACAGGAGCCGCTCGTGCCGGGCCTTGAGGCCCTCCACCAGCGTGTCCTTCCCGGCACCCGACGGGCCCGATACCACGAACAAGAGACCGGGCCCGGTCAGAACGGCCATCCTCCCTTACGAACGGGTCAAACACGGTACGATACGCAAGGGGCCGGAAAGCACCTCCCCACCGTCCGTCAAGGCTTGGAAACGAGCGACCGCCACCGTGATCACCGACTGGATCCTCATCCGACGCGCCGCCGCCGAGCTCGAACGGGCCCTGGCCGGGGGCCGGGTCTCCGACGCCGGCCTGCTCGACGACGGCCGGATCGGGCTCCGGATCGCCGGGCTGCGCGGTCAGCAACGGGAGGCGACCCTGGCGATCGACGCCTTCGGCAGCCCGCCGCTGGTGACGATCGAGGAGCACGAGCTCGGACTCGCGCTCGAGCCGGGCTGGCTGCGATCGGCCGGGACGACTCTGCGCGGCATGCGGCTGAGCGGCGTCCGGGCCCGTCCCGGCGACCGAGTATTGGCGCTCGACTTCGGGACGTCATCGCGCTTCGGGGTCGCGTCGGCGTCGCAGCTCGTCGTGGAGCTCGTCCCACGCTACGGCAACGTCGTGCTCCTGCGCGGCGGGGTCGTCGTCGCGGCGGCCAAGCAGTTCTCGCCGGCCGAGAACGAGGCGCGCTCGGTCCAGGTCGGGTTGCCGTACCAGCCCCCGCCGCTGCCGCCCGTGCCGGGGCTGCCGAAGCTGCTGGCGGCGTCATTGACCTCGTCTCCCGGCGAGCCGGCCCGCGAGCTCCTGGCGCGCGCCGAGCGCGCGGCCGACGAGCCGGGCCGAGTGTTCGTCTATCGCGACCCGGACGGCGCGCTCGTCGCTGCGCACGTCGTGCCGCTGGCGCAGTACGCGGGGCTGACGCTCCAACGCGTCCCGTCGCTGCTCGCCGTGTTCGCCGAGGTGCGCGCGAGCACGGTGCGCACGCGCCGCGGCGATGCGACCGAACGCCGGAGGACCGCGCTCGTCGCGCGGATCGGGAAGCGCGCGACCGCCACCGCCGGCGAGATGTCGTCGGTCGGCGGCCGAATCGCCGCCGGTGCCGCGCGCGACGCGCTACGACGAAGCGGGGACGCGCTTTTCACCTACGGTCACGCGATCCCGGCCGGCGCGACCGTCTTCGCGCCGCCGGGCGAGCCCGACCTGACGATCGCGCTCGACCCCGAGCTCGACGCCAAGCAGAATGCACAGCGCTACTACGCGCGCTATCGCAAGGCGACCGACGCGATCCCGCATCTCGAAGCGCGTCGCAACGTCCTGAGCGCGCGGAGCGACGCGCTCGAGGTGCTGGCGTTCGAAGCCGAGCGCGCCGACGCGCCGACGCTGACCGAGCTCGAATCCGACCTCGACGCGCTCGAAGGCCGTCCGCCGCGCGCGCTACCGTCCACCAACGGGAAGCGGCGCGCGCCGCTGCGGCTCGAACGCCCGTCGGGCGCGCGTATCTACGTCGGCCGTTCGCCGCGCGAGAACGCCGAGGTGACCTTCCGGATCGCGCGCCCCGACGATCTGTGGTTTCATGCGCGCGGGATCCCCGGCTCGCACGTCGTGCTCCAGGCACCGTCCGGTGCGGCCCTCAGCGACGACGATCTCGACGCCGCCGCCGACCTCGCCGCGACGCACAGCAAAGCGCGCCGAGCTGGGCGGGTCGAGATCGACTACACCGAGCGCAAGCACGTGCGCAAGCAGCGCGACGCGGGGCCAGGGCTCGTCTGGTACACCAACGCCCGCACGCGCATCGGCCGCCCTGCAGTCGGACTTTCGGCTGGGACCAGATCGGATTGACCTCCCATCGAATAACTATATCTGGCACCAAACGTTCGTTCGCCCGCAGGATATAGGAGGAACGAGGAGAACAGGGCGCAGGCTGTTCGGCAGGAGGGATTCCGGCCGATTTCGGTGTCTCGGGGTCCCCTCTCAGTCCCGCTGGCTCCCAGCATAGCAGGGAGGTTGACGGACGCTTCAAGACAGAGGCGCAGTACGTGGATCAATCCTCCGGATGTCTCCCATGAGTCTCGATGAGAGGGTAACCAGCTCTGACATCGCAGCGTGGGCGGAGCGGCGCGTGAATCTCAGTTCGGAAGCTGCTAGAGCCTACCGAGAACAGGGCGAGCGTTTACGGGTCAAGTTGGAACGGTACGTCGACAACCGTCGCGACTTTGATCTCGTCAAAATGCTAAACTCAGGGAGCGTTGCAAAGGGAACCGCTCTCCGAACTACCTCGGATTTGGACGTCGGTGTCTATGTGCGTCGCACCGCCGCGCCGACTGCAACACGGGACCTCGTGAGTTGGCTAGCCAACCAATTGCGGGATGCCTACGGTGATCTAATTGCGGCCAGCCAAATAACGGCCGACGATGCATCCGTTCGGGTTGCGTTCCTTGGGACTGGGGTTGACGTCGAATGCGTGCCGATCCTATACGACGGCGCTGCTGACAACTACGGCGACTTGCTCCTTCGGACAGGGAAGCGGGTCCGAACTAGCATTTCCAAACACCTTGAGTTCTTCCGCGAGCGAAAAGCTCGCTGTCCAGGAAAGTTCGCCCAATGGGTTCGCCTTCTCCGCTTCTGGCGCAATCAGCGTGCGGAAGAAAATCGCATGCCATTGTCGGGATTCGCAGTTGAGCTCCTAGCGTGCCACTTATTGGACCGAGGTCTGGACCCCGGCGACTATCCAAGTGCGATGCAGGCATTCTTCACCTATATCGTCAGAACGGGTCTATCCGAACCGGTTGTCTTTACCGACAATTACCCCGCTCGGAATGTCATTGACGATGGCAGGCCGATTCGAATCGTCGATCCAGTCTCTGAAACGAACAACGTCACGGACGGCGCTTCCGCCGCGGATCTCGCTGTCCTCATTGACGTCGCGGCAGATGGGCTTGACGATGTAACGATTGCGCGAACCGCAACGACCAAAGAGGACGCCGTCGAGGCCTGGCGCGAGGTCTTTGGTCCGGAGTTTATTCTATAAAATGTACCAAACCCGAACCGTGACGCAGACCACGACCCAAGCGAAACGCTTGGCCTCGCGGATCGGCGCAGAACTCCTTCAAGTCTACGCGGCCTACGGCAAGCCGAGTCAGAAAGATGTCGTTGAATTCATCGGCGAAGCCGAATTGTATCTTGCCCACGGATACCTACAGTCCGTTCGATACGGATTTAAGCGTGGGGGTAAGGTGATCTTTGAGCTCTGCTATACCGCAGAAGAAGCGACCGGGATTGACGACAAGCCGGGTCGCGTTCCCCTCGGCTTGAGTCTTTCCGGTTCGAGTTGGTTCTCGTTCCTGAAGCAGAACGACGCATGGTGGCGACTAACGAGTTCGCAACGGGAGGCATTTCGAGCGCGGCTGCCAGTCCAACGTACGTTTGGCGTTGAGCCCGAATTGGCTCCCGGCGTTAGAGTTCTTGGTTCGAAGCAGTTCTCGGAGCAGACACTCGGCCTTCGCCGCGACGTGCACGCATAATGGCAGATAGCCCTAGCCTCCGAGCGGTTAGCTATCCGTCGGACGAATACCAACGACGCTATGATGCACTAGTCGGTCTCGATAGTATTAAGTCGGATCTAGTCGCGGCGCTGCACGTAGCACTGAGACCCACTGATTTCAACAAATGGGCGGAACAGCATCCCGGTCTTCGAAAGCTTCGCGAATTAGTTCTCTCGCGACCACAGCTCTTCATCTTCGCCGGCGATGTTGGTTCAGGAAAGACTGAGTTAGCCGAGACCATTGGGGACAAACTCGCGCGCGAGTACCGAATTTCCGTTACCTTATTTAGCATGAGTCTTACCACTCGAGGAAGTGGGTTTGTTGGAGAGATGACGCAACGGCTGGTAAGCGCATTTGACGAGGTTCGTCAGTGGGGAGAGAAGCGCGCTGCCGGCACATCGGCTGGCATTCTTTTTATTGACGAAGCCGATGCTATCGCCCAGTCGCGGGAATTAGTCGAAATGCATCATGAGGATCGGGCTGGCGTGAACGCGTTGATCCGTGGCATTGACGACATTTCGAAAGCAAACATTCGCGTAGCAGTGATCCTCGCCACTAATCGGCTCGACGCACTCGACCCGGCCGTACACCGACGAGCGGCTCTCATTTGCCACTTTCTGCGCCCAAACTCCGAACAACTGCTAACGCTTCTTGAGTCTTATCTTCCATTCCCGCAAAACGTGCTAAACCGAATTGCACAGTCACTTCTGCCTTCGGGATCCCGCGAGCACGGCATGACGTACTCCGACGTTTTGAACAGACTCCTCCCCCGCATTGCGCTAGCTGCGTTTCGCGACGGCCTTGAGATCACACCTGCTCTCGTTCAGCGATGCGCAGACGAGACGCCATCAACTGTGCCATTTAGTGGAGTCAATTGATCTCATCTGAACGAAACACCGATCGATGGCTCGCGGCAGCACAGACATACTTTCGACGGGCAGGATATTGGCGTTTCTCGCAACTTATTCTTATTGTCATTGTTCCGACTACTGTCGCATTTTACGGCGCGTTTCAGCATACCGCTCCGTTTTTTATCCCGTTCCTCGGCTTTGTCGCAGCCGTCTTGGATTCAACGCTCTTTAATTGGGCCATTACGTCTGCGAGATTTACTGCTGCGCAATTGATAGAGACATATGATGCAAGCTTAGCGGAGAAGCCTCCATCTCGTGCGAGAACCGCTGCGTGTGCGCCGGTTGAAGTCATGTTTGAGGCTGCTTCTGCTCACTTAAACCGCAAGGGGGCTGCTGAATCGGTAAAGACCTGGCACTACGTGCGAATCGCAGAATTACGCAGTCCCGTTGCAGACATGTTGTATATTCGTTCCGACGTCGCTGCAGATGAACGCGACCGACGCTGGTATGCTTCGTTTCTCCTTGCGACTGGCATTGTGGCAGCATTTGTAGTTCTGGGCGTGGCCGGTCTTATGGGTTGGGATGTGAGACTCATCGTAAGCAATGTACTTTTCCCACTCGTTCCGGCAGTAACGTGGCTCGGACGCGAAACCGTGGACCAGTTTACGGCCTTAAATCGAAAGCGCTCGGTGCGCGCTCTTGTTGATGAGAGTCTTTATACTGAACAACTGCGAGAGGGGCCTGACCGAGACTCGTTGATCCTGGAGCGCGAGGCTCTGCATGGACTGAAGTTCATGTTTCGCTGCACGCAGCCGTCCGTACCGTGGTGGGTGCATAAGTGGCGCGAACGCAGGCGTCGAGAAGCGTCTCATGCGGCACTTGATGACTTCGTAAACGACGCGATAGCAACGGGACATTCGAAGACGCCCCCGTACGACTCTGGGAGCCAGCAACGGTGAGCGAGTCCTGGTTGGGTCTCCAAAATAGCGACGAGGCGTTGCTCGCTCGGTCAGCCTCGGACTGTCTCTGGACTCGCGTTCAGCAGATCCGCGCCATCCAGCTGACCGTCATTGTGCTGTTCCCTGCCTCCCTAGCGGTGATTGCTCAATGGTATCCGAGTGCCGCTTCGCTGGCTTCGCTGATCGGTTTTGCGACCACGATCTTCGACGCGGCGTGCTTAGTGCCACAGGCCAAGAGATATCGGGAAGAAGCCGCGCACGCCCAGCGTCTAGTCGACGACGTTGCGCTGTCGTTGCCACGCCCCGGCTGCAGGCGCCCAGCCGATATCGACCCGACGGACCTCCGGGTTCTCGCACTCAAACAGAGCCGGGCGCGAATCGACCGAAACCGTGATTGGTACACGGCGGCGCTTGGTCGACTTCCGCTGTCCGTTGGAAGAATTGCCTGCATGCGCGAGGCAAGCGCGTGGGACGAGAATTTGCGATCACGTTGGGCCACGAGCGTTCTCGCTTCGGCATATATCATCGGTGTCATCTTTACTCTTGTGTCATGGTATGAGCACTTGACATTAGAGTCGTTTCTACTCCGTGTGTTGTTTCCGCTGACACCTCTATACGTCTGGGCAATACGCGAATACCAATCTCAACGAGCCGCGGGGAATACGATTGGAATACTGCGTCGCGATCTCCGAGATGTTTGGGAGAAAGGAGTGCTGGGAGCTCTTGATGATCAGTCGCTTTTTGCTTACGCTCTCGAGTATAACGCCGCACTCTTTGACTACCGGCGATCGACGTTTCCCGTGCCTGACGTGATGTATAGAATGCTTCGATATTTTCAGGCGCGTGCCGCGGGCGAAACCGCTGATGACTTTCTACACCAATACGATTCGACCCACCGCCATACGGGCGACCGACCGGCGAGCCTATTCCGAACTATTTCAGAGTTGAGCGATATTCCCTGACGGCCTCGGCGACCCGGTCGTACTCGGCCGCGATCGCGACGACGCGTTCGCGCGCACCGTCGAGGTTGCCGGCGCGGGCGCGCTCGTCGAGGTCGACCGCCAGCGACTGCACGCGCAGCGCGCCGATGTTGCCGGCGCTTCCCTTGATGCCGTGCGCGGCGCGCGCGACGACGCCGGCATCACCGTCGGCGACGCCTTGTTCGAGGAGCCGCCGGTGCTTGGCGCCGGTTTGCAGCGCCATCTCCAACAGCTCGGCGATGCCGGCACGGTCGTCTTCGAACGCTTCCTCGAGCCGCGTCAGGTCGAGCACGGCCTTATCGCGCAACGTGGACCCCGTGAGCTAGCCGCTCGACGACCGCGCCGAGGGCCGCGAGCTTCACCGGCTTGGCGAGATACTCGTCCATCCCGGCTCGCAGACACGCCTCGCGGTTGCCGTCGACCGCGCCGGCGGTCATTGCGACGATCGGAACGTGCGCCCCGGTGCGCGCTTCGGCGCGCCGGATCGCGCGCGTCGCTTCGAAGCCGTCGACCTCCGGCATCTGGCAGTCCATCAGCACGATGTCGTAGCCGCCGGCGGCGACCGCGTCGATCGCTTCGCGTCCGTTGCTGACCGCGTCGGCGCCGTAACCGAGCCGCGCCAGCTGCTGCAGCGCGAGCCGGCGGTTCACCGGATGATCGTCGGCGACGAGCACTCGCACCGCGCCGGCGGACGGTCCGCGTTCGAGCCGTGCCATGACGATGCTGTCGGTCACCGCGGACCCCTGCGCATCGGCGAGGCCTTCGTCGTCGAACTCGGCGATGAGGTCGTCGACCACGGCGTGCAGCGCGCCGGCCGAGTTGCGCACGGTCGCCGCGTACTCGCGCGCCTCGTCCGACAGCGGGATCTCGAGCAGCAGCTCCGACATCCCGACCACCGCGTTGATCGGCGTGCGCAGCTCGTGGCTCATCCTTGCCACGAAACGCGCCTTGACGTCGGCAGCGTCGCGCGCGCGCTCCTCGGCGGCGGCGATCGCGGCCTTGGCCTGCGCGGCGACGCGTTCCACCCGCACGGCGAGCACGGCCAGCGCGCCGATGGACAGAGCGGTAACGAGCAGCAGCACGAGCGCAGGAAGCGCCGTGCCGAAAGAGATGGGGTTCACTCCCCGGCGGCTTTCTCGGCGCCCGGCGATCTGCCCGCACAAACGAGCGTCTGCTGCGCTAAGAATCCGTTACACCGGCACCGCGGGCACGCAGGTCCGAGCGCATCTTTACCTGCGCTCCACAAACATCGCGTCGCCGAACGAGAAGAACCGGTACTCGCGCTCGACCGCGGCCCGGTAGGCGGCCCGGATCCGGTCGTAGCCCGCGAACGCAGCAACCAGCACCAGCAGCGTCGAGCGTGGCAGGTGGAAGTTGGTCAGCAGCGCGTCCACGACGCGAAAAGAGAAACCCGGCGTCACGAACAGCGCGGTCGCGCTCTCGCCGGCGTGTACGCTACCGTCGTGCCGCGCGCAGCCTTCGAGCGCGCGCAGGACCGTCGTGCCGGCGGCGACGACCCGCCGTCCGTCGCGCTGCGCGGCCGCGACCGCTGCGGCGGTGTCGGGCGGGATCGCGTAGCGTTCGGCGTGCATGACGTGCTCGTCGATCGTGGCGCCGCTCATCGGCCGGAACGTCGCGATGCCGACGTCGAGCACCAGCGGCGCGATCGTCACGCCGCGCTCGCGGATCGCAGCCAGGATCGGATCGGTGAAGTGCAGCGAGGCGGTCGGCGCGGCGACGCTGCCGGGGACGCGCGCGAAGACGGTCTGATAGCGTTGCGCGCGCGCTGCATCGGCCGCGGCGGCATCTGCGCCGCGCGGCGCGACGTACGGCGGGAGCGGAACTTCGCCGTGCGTTTCCAGCAGTGCGCCGACGTCGACGCCGTCGTCGAACCGCACCACCCGCGGCCCGTCCGGGAGCACGTCGGTCACCGTGACGCCGGCGCCGCCGGCGGTCGCGCGCGCGCCGGTTCGCAGCTTGCGCCCCGGCCGCACGAGCGCAAGCCACTCGCGCGCGGCCGGATCGAAGCCGGCGCTCGCGCGCGGGCGCAGCAGCAGCAGCTCTCCCTCACCGCCGCCGGTCACTTCGAGCCGCAGCCGCGCGCGCACGACGCGCGTCTCGTTGACGACCAGCACGTCGCCGGCGCGCAGCAGCGACGGAAAGTCGGCAAAGACCCGGTCGTCGAGCGCACCGCCGGCGCCGACGTGCAACAGCCGCGCTTGCTCGCGGCGTGCGGCGGGATCTTGCGCGATCAGCCGCTCCGGCAGTGCGTAGTCGTAGGCCGCGACGTCGCGCGGCCCGGCCTCGCCGCTTAGCTCGGAACGCGCTGCCGTTCGATCTCGAGAAACTGCTGCAGCCGTCCTTGGTCGGCCTCGGACAGGTCGAGGAATCGCACACCGACCGCGAAGGTGTCGCGTTCGAACGCGCGCACCCAGCGCACCTCGCCGCGGAACACGAAGAACGGCGCGCGCTTGAACGTGAACGTGTAGACCGTGCGGGTGGGCAGGTACTGCTCGGAGATGACCCGCATGCCGCTCGCGCTGATGTCGGCGATCGACGCGCGGAAGAGCGTGAACGACACTTTGTCCTCGACGATGACGTCGATGAACTTGCGCAGCCGCAGACCTTCGTCGGCCGGCTCTTGGTCAGCCATTCGTCACCGCGGTTCCGGGAAAGTAGAACGCCAGGATCGCCGCGGCCGATCCTCCCGACGACGCGAAGTACCGCGCTCCCCACTGACAGAGCCCCACCCCGTGCCCATGTCCGGCCCCTTCGATGACCAGCCGCGCTGCGGCCTGCGAGGTGTCGATGCGCAATCCGCGCAGCCACAGACTGCGCACGGCGTCGTAGCCGAGCTCGCGCCGGAAGTCGGCGACCGGCAGCGTCAGCTCGGTCGCGCCCAGCAGCATCACGGTGCGCGGCCGGCCGCTGGCGTCGACCGCGCCGAGGGCGGTTCCGACCAGCGTCCCGCCGGTGCGCGTGCCGAACGCCGCCAGCGCGCGGTCGAGTGGGACCGTGCTCGTCCAGCGGTAGCCCGGTGCCGGCGCGCAATACGGGTCGGCGACGCCGTGCAGGTACGGCAGCGCCGCGCCGCCCCACACGGTGGCGCTGTCGGCCGTGTGACCGCCGCAGCACGAGCTGTAGAACGCCGACGCCGGACCGCCGTCGTAGGTCAGCGTCCGCCCGCGCGTCGCCGCAATGGCCGCGTTCGATGCCGGGTGCTCGGCCTCGACCCCGCCCCAGCGCTGGTCGTTCTCGTCCGCCGCGACGTCGTAGGCGCGCGACAGCGACCGGCGGGCCAGCGCGAACGTGCGCGCGACGATCGCCTGCGCCTGCAGTGCCGCCGCCGGCCACGACGGCGGCGCTTCGAGCGGGACGACGCCTTGCAGGTACGCGTCGACGTCGATGGTGGTGACCAGCGCCATCCGTCCGCCCGGCAGCCCGATCGTCGACGGCGCGCCGCGCCAGCGCTTGCCGTCGAACGCGAAGGTCCCGTCGGCGGCGACGCGCGGCAGCTCGCCGCGCACGTCGTTCGCCACCAAGACGCGAATCTGCGGCGAGAGCGGATCCCACACGTCGAGCCCGCCGGTCGCGATCGTCGCCGCGCCCGCCATCCCTTTGAGGAAGACCGCCCGCGCGATCACAGCAGCCGTGGCTGCGCGCCTTCGCGGACCGCGATCCCGAGGTGCGCGTGCGCGGCGGCGGTCGTCTTGCGGCCGCTGGCGGTGCGCTGCACGAAGCCGCTCTTGAGCAGGTACGGCTCGACCACGTCCTCGAGCGTCTCGACGTCCTCGGTGAGCGTCGCGGCGATGGCGGCGATCCCGACCGGGCCGCCGCCGTACTGCTTGGCGATCGTCTCGAGGTAGGCGCGGTCGAGCCGGTCGAGACCGAGTTCGTCGACGCCTTCGCGCCGCAGCGCTTCGTTCGCGACCTCGGCGGTGACGACGCCGTTCGCGCGCACTTCGGCGTAGTCGCGGACGCGCCGCAGCAGCCGGTTCGCGATCCGCGGCGTCCCGCGGCTGCGCGCGGCGATCGTGCGCGCCCCGTCGCGCTCGACTTCGATCTCGAGCACGCGCGCGCTGCGTTCGACGATCCGTTGCAGTTCCGACGGGTCGTAGTACTCGAGGTGGTGCACGATGCCGAACCGGTCGCGCAGCGGCGCCGACAGCATCCCGGCGCGCGTGGTCGCGCCGACCAGCGTGAAGCGCTTGAGCGGCAGCTTGAGCGTCTTGGCGTACGCGCCGCGATCGACGACGAAGTCGATCTGGAAGTCCTCCATCGCCGGATAGAGGTACTCTTCGACAACCGTGCCCAGCCGGTGGATCTCGTCGACGAACAGCACGTCGCCGTGCTCGAGCGCGGTGAGGATCCCAACCAGATCCTTCGGCTTCTCGAGCGACGGTCCGGACGTCGGACGCAGCGTCCCGCCGGTCGCGCGCGCGATCAGATTCGCGAGCGTCGTCTTGCCGAGGCCCGGCGGTCCGGAGAACAGCACGTGCTCGAGCGGCTCGCTGCGGCGCGCGGCGGCGTCGATCGCGATGCGCAGGTTGTCGACGATCTGTTCCTGGCCGACGTAGTCGCCGAAGGTGCGCGGACGCAGCGTCGCGCCGTAGACCTCGTCTTCGAGCGACGCGTCGGCGCCCACGATGCGACCGACGTCGAGCTCCGCATCTTCTTCCGCGGCCGGCTCGCCGCCGACGATCTTCTTGCGGACGTCACTCATTGGGCTGCGCTCACGATACGCCGGCCGTCTTGCGGTTGCGGTAGATCTCGGCGAGGAGCGTCTCGGCGTCGGCGACCTGCGGCGCGCGTTCGAGCGTCTCGGCGATCATCGCCTCGGCCTCGCTGCGCCGGTAGGCGAGCTGCAGCAGCACGGCCAGCGCCTCGCCGGCGAACTCCGGCATCGGCGGGGCCTCGGGGACGGCCCGGCGCGGCGCGTCCTGGATCAGTAAGAAGCGCGCGACCTTGCCTTGCAGCTTGGCGACGATGTCGCGCGCTTTCTGCTGGCCGATCCCGGGCAACGTGCGCAGGAACGTGTGGTCGCCCTCGTCGATCGCCCGCGCGATCCGCGCCATCGGCGCCGAGAACGCGCGCGCCGCCGACCGCGGACCGATCGACGCGACCGACAGCAGCGCCTCGAAGAACTCGCGCTCGATGCCGTTGGTGAACCCGAAGAACGTGAACCGGCCGGCATTGCCGTCGAGCGCGAAGTGCGCGTAGATCTCGAGCGTCACTTCACCGGTGTCGGGCACCTTGGTGACGATGCTCGGCGGCAAGACGACGTCGTAGGTCAGGCCGCCGGCGTCGACGCGCACGACGTCGGCCGCGCGCTCGAGCACGGTGCCGGAGATGCGCGAGAACACTAGGCGAGCCGGGTCGCGCGGGAGCGCCGCGTTGGCATCACGACGCCGAGTTCGGCGAAGCGGTCGCGTTGTGCTTCCACGTTGGAGAACGCGATCGCCAGGGCGAGCGCGTCGCTGACGTCGTCGGGCTGCGGCGGGGCGGCGAGGCCGAGCATCCGCACGACCATCCCTTTGACCTGCGCCTTGCTGGCCGCGCCGCTGCCGGCCAGCGCGCGCTTGACCATCGCGTGCGCGAGGTCGTGTACCGGCACGCCGTTCGCGCCGGCAGCCAGCGCGAGCACGCCGCGCGCGTGCCCCATCAGCACGGCGGTCTGCGGGTGCGCGTACGCGGTCCACAGCTCTTCGACCACCATGCAGTCGGGACGCGTCGCGCGCACGACCTCGACCATCGCGTCGTGGAGCTGCACCAGCCGCTGCGCGAGCGGGAGGGACGGCGACGGCTGCAGGACGCCGCCCTCGATCAGGTTCAGCGCGCCGTCACGCACCTCGACGACGCCGTACCCGGTCGTGCGCAGTCCCGGATCGACGCCGAGGATTCGCCGCACGGTCACGGGCCGCTCGCGCGCATCACGTAGAGGTTCACCGTCTCGCCGGGCTTGACGTTCGCGTTCGCTTCGGGTTCGGTCCGCGCGACGAGCCCTTCGGCCACCGTGCTGTCGCTGGTGTACGCGATGCTGCCGATCGAATAGCCCTGCGCGACGAGCAGCGCCTTCGCGGCGTCCGGCGTATCGCCGGTGACGTCGGGGACGATCCCCGAGACGCTGAGATAAATGATGACCTTCGAGCCCTCGTCGGCCGGCGTGCCGGCGTCGGGCTGCTGCAGCGCGATCTTCTGGGTCGGATTCGCCGCGTCGACCGTGTAGGCCAGCGTCACGTTGAACCCCGCGCTGCGCAGCGCCTGAGCGGCTGCATCGGCGTCCATGCCCACCACGTTCGGCACCGGCGCCGTCGCCGGACCGGTGCTCACCACGACCGTCACGCCCGAGTTCGGTGCTGCCGTCGAGCCCGGATCGGGCACCTGCGACATGATCGTGTTCGACGGCACCGTGTCGCTCTGCGCCTGCTGGCCGACCGTCAGCGTCAGGCCCGCGGCGGCGAGCTTGCGCCGCGCTTCCTCGAGCGTCGCGCCGGTGACGTCGGGGACGACGATCGGCTTGGCGCCCTTCGAGACGGTCAGCGTCACCAGCGAGTTCTCGCGCACCGACGTACCGACGCCCGGATTGAGCGCGATCACTTGGCCGGCCGGAACGCTGGTGCTGTAGGCGTCGATCGTCTTGTAGCGCAGCTTGCCGTCCTGCAACGCGCGCTCGGCGTCGGCGGCACTGTAGCTCTTCACGTCCGGGACCTGCACCCGCGGTGCGCCGCCCGAGACGACCAGCGCCACGCTGTCGTCCTTGCCGATCTTCGTGCCCGGCGCGGGGTCTTGGCGGATGACGCGGTCTTGCGCCACCGATTCGCTGATCTCGGTCGTGACGGTCGACTTCACGCCCAGACTGTAGAGCTGCTGCTGGGCCTGGATCGCGAGCTTGCCGGTGAGGTCGGGGACCTCGATGTTCTTGGCCGGCCCGAAGATCGGACCGTGCAGGGCGAAGTAGCCGATCCCGATCGCGAGCAGGAGCAGCAGCGGGAACACGACCCAGCGCAGGTCGGGCCCGCGGTGTTCCTGCTCGTCGAGCGCGACGGTGTGCACGGCGCGCCGCTCGGTGCGGTCGGGCGACGACGAGCGCCGCGGCGGCGGACCGGGCGGAACGCGCGCACTGGCGCCGGCGGCTTCGGCGAACGTCGCGGCCGGGGCGACGTTGGGGCGCTCGCGCGCTTCGCGCAGCGCGCTGGCCAGCTCGGTTGCCGAGGCGAAGCGCTGCTCGGGGGCCTTGCGCAGCAGGCGCGCAACGATCGACGCGACGGCCGGGCTGACCCCGCTCGAGGCCGGATCGATCGCCGGCGGCTCGGCCGAGACGTGCTTGAGCGCGACGGCGACCGGGGTGTCGCCGGTGAACGGCAGCGACCCGGTCAGCATCTGATACAGCACGACCCCCACCGAGTAGAGGTCGCTGCGCTCGTCGATGTCGTGACCCTGCGCCTGCTCGGGTGAGATGTAGGCGACGCTGCCCATCACCATCCCGGGTTGGGTGACCCCCAGCGTCTGCTCCGAGACGGCGCGCGCGATGCCGAAGTCGCTCAGCTTGACGACATCGTCCTTGGTGACCAGGATGTTGGCCGGCTTGACGTCGCGGTGCAGCAGCCCTTGCCGGTGCGCGTTGGCCAGCCCGGCTGCGATCTGGACCGCGTAGTCGACCGCGACCGGCTCGGGCAACACGCGTTCGTCGCGCATGATGTCGCCGAGCGTCGCGCCGTCGACGAGCTCCATCACGATGTAGTACGAGTGGTCTTCGCGCCCGAAGTCGTAGACGTTGACGATGTTGGGATGCGACAGCCGCGCCGCCGACTGGGCTTCGTACTCGAAGCGCTGCACGAACGCGTCGTCGGAGACGTACTGCTCGCGCAGCACCTTGATCGCGACCCGCCGCCGCAGCAGGGTGTCGGTCCCGACGTAGACGTTGGCCATCCCGCCGCTGCCGAGGCTGCCGTCGACGCGATACCGGTTGTTGAAGATCTTCTGGGTGTCCACTACAGTCCCGGGGCGGGCGGCATCGGCTCCTTACGTTCGCGACCGGGCGAGCGCGACCCGCAGGACCTCGCGCGCGATCGGCGCCGCGTACGTGCCGCCGTAGCCGACGTTCTCGACCACCACGGCGACCGCGACGCGCGGCGCCAAGGCCGGTGCGAAGGCGACGAACCACGCGTGCGAGCGCCCGTGCGGGTTGGTCGCGGTGCCCGTCTTGCCGGCGACGGTCACGCCGCTCAGCCGCGCTGCCGTGCCGGTCCCGTGCAGGACGACCCCGATCATCATGTCGCGCACCTCGTGCGCGGTCTCGGGTGAGACGGGCTCGGCGATCGTCTCGGGCCGGGTCGCGATCGCGGTGTCGCTGCCGGCGATCCGCCGCACGAGGAACGGCCGCAGCGTCGTGCCGTCGTGCGCAATGGTGGTGCCGACCAGCGCCATCCGCAGCGGCGTCACCAGCAGCGACGCCTGACCGAAGCCGAGCTGCGCCAGGATCCCCGGGCTGATCGACGCCTTGGGCGGAACGCGGTCGCGCGCGACCGGCAGATCGAAGTCGACCGGCCGGCCCAAGCCCCAGCGCGTCGCGTAGTCGTACCAGCCGTCGACGCCGATCGAGAGTGCGATCCGCGCGAAGTCGACGTTCGAGCTGAGCGCGAACGCGCCGGCCAGGTTTTGAAAGCCCGTCACTTCTTCTTCGTCGTTGCGGACGGTGAAGTTCCCGATTTTCAATCCCCCGGTGTCGTTGAACGTCGAAGCCGGTGTCACGACGCCGGCGTCGAGCGCGTCGGAGAGGGTAACGATCTTGAACGTCGAGCCCGGCGGATACAGCCCGTTCGTCGAGCGATCGAGTAGCGGCGACGACGTATCGCGGACCAGCGAGCTCCAATCTGCGTCGAGCACGTTGGGGTCGTAGCTCGGTACGGCGGCCATCGCCAGTACCGCGCCGGTGCGCGGGTCGAGCACCACGCCGGCCGCGCGCGGATAGCGTCGCAGCTGCGCGACCAGCGTGCGCTGCACCGTCAAGTCGAGCGTCGTCACGACGTCGGCGCCACGCGGCGGCCCGTGCGAGCCGGCGATGATCTCGCTGAGCTGGCTGATCGGGTCCTGGGCGCCGCCACGCGCCGTCAGCACTTGATTGAACGCGTCTTCGAGACCGGACGTACCGTAGCGCGCCGACGCGTAGCCGACCGCGTGCGCGACCAGCGACCCCTGCGGATAGACGCGCCGGTCGCCGCGGCTGATCGCCAGCGGCGTACCGTCCGACGCGAGGATCGAGCCGCGGCCGGCCGCGGTCGTCGCGTGGCGTGGGTTGTAGCGGCTCTCGGCCAGCGCCGGGCCTTCGATCACTTGCACCCACAGCTGGCGCAGCGCGAGCAGCGCGAACAGGACGACGAAGACCGCGCCGAGCCGCGCGATCGAACGATCGATCAGGGCGCCTCTCCGCCGGGCCGATCGCCGCCGGTGCGCTCGCGCTCGCGTTCGCGCAGCAGCGTGTAACCGCCGCTGGTGCGCACGGCCAAGTGCGCGTGGGCCGGGTCGGCTGCGATCGCTTCGTTGAGCAGCCGCTGCGCGAGCGCGTCGTCGAGCCCGTCGATCGCCAGCACCGCGTCGACGCCGGCCTCGTCGAGCAGCGGTCCGGCGACGAATGCCGCGCGCGGGATCGTCGCCCACAGCCGGTCCTCGTACGGCGCGTCGCGCCACGGGCCGCGCTTGCCGAACACCGACGCGTGATAGTCCCACGCGCACAGCCGGCGCTCGTTCCAGACGAAGTCGTCGCGCACGCAGGTCCGGCGGCAGATTGCGCACTGCACCAGCGCCTCGGGCGGATGCGACAGCCCGTCGAGGATGTCTTCAGGCAGGTCGTCGAGGTTCACGACCGCGCCCTCGGTCAACGCGTCGGGGACGCCGGCGGACCAGCCGATGCGCGCCAGCAGGTCCAGCTCGCGCAGCGACGACACGAACGACCGCTCGTCGGACGGCTCGAAGGTCTGATCGGTCCAGCCGGCCAGGTTGTCGGCGGCGATCCCGACCCGCTGCCAGTTTTCGCCGAGCACGACCCCGACCGGCGTCCAGGCCAGCGGGACGAGCCACGCGGTGACCTGCTTGTTCTCGGGCACCAGGCTCGACGTGAACGCGAGCGTGCTGGCGTTGCCGCCGAGCACGTAGGCCCGCGCCTCGTTTCGGGCCGGGGCGTCGCCGGAGTCCGGAGTGCTGCTCACCGGCCGCTGCGTACGGCACGGCGCGGGTCCGCTCCCGCCCTCAGCCGGCTCGTCCGAGGATCGTGAGCGCACCCATCCAGAGCCCGAGGCCGACGCACACCACCGCCACCCCGATCGCCACCACGTTGCCGAGCACCGAGTTGACCCGGTCGCCGAGGATCTTGCGGTCGTTGGCCATCACCAGCAGAAAGCCGAGCACGACCGGCAGGACGAACGCGTTGAACGCCTCGACCCAGACCGTGATCCGGATCAGCGGCAGGTGCGGGATCAGCACGACGCCGGCCGCCGCCAGCACCATCGCGGCGTACATCCCGTAGAAGCGCTTCGCGTCGTAGCAGGCGGCGTTGAGCGAGCACCGCCAGGCGAACGCCTCGCCGAACGCCCAGGCCGTCGCGAGCGACACGACCAGCGCGCCGATCAGCGCCGCGCCCAGCAGTCCCGCGCCGAACGCGATCCCGGCCAGCTTGGAGCCGGTCAGCGGCACCAGCGCGAGCGCCGCCTGCGCGGCGTCCGACACGCTCTGGTGATGCACGAACAACGTCGCCGCGCAGGTGATGATGATGGCGGCCATGATGACTTGGGTGAGGACCGCGCCGAGCGCCGTATCGAAGCGGGCGAACGTCAAATCCTTGGCGCGCAGTCCCTTGTCGACGGTCGCCGACTGCTGGTAGAAGATCATCCACGGCATGATGACCGCGCCGATGTTGCCGGCGACGAGCAGCAGATAGTCGCGATTGCCCAACGGTTGGCTGCCGAACAAACCTTCGCGCACGACGGACGCCGGGTTCGGATGCGCGGCGAACGCCGCCGGGACGAACAGCAGCTCCAGCAGACACAGTGCGAGCGCGAAGATTTCGGCGCGCTTGTATCGTCCGCTCAGCGCGACCGCGATCAACAGCGCCGCACAGGCCGCGACCATCGGCACGACCGGGATGCCGAACACCAGCGCGGCGCCGGCGACGCCGATGAACTCCGTCACCAGCGCCGCGACGTTGGTGAACAGCATCGTCCCGAGCGAGACCCACGTCCAGGCCAGGCCGTAGCGCTCGCGGATCAGCTGCGCGTGCCCCTTGCCGGTCACGGTGCCGAGCCGCACCGCCATCTCCTGAACGACGAACAGCGGAACGATCAGCAGCACCTGGAGCAGTACCAGCTTCATGCCGAACTGCGCGCCGGAGGTCGCCGCCGTGGCGACGCTGCCCGCCTCGGTGTCGGCGAACGCGACGATCAGGCCGGGGCCGGCGACGGCCAGGTAACGCCATAGCGCCGCGCGGCGCGTCCGGACGGCAGCGGGCTGGTGAACGGTCGAGCTCGCCGCCATGGAGTCTCCGAGCGAAAGGATGTAAGGTCAGCCTCACGCTTCTCTGAGGCTCGCCAAATTCCGCTTCGTTCGGAGCGGCCGCAGCGGGCGCCGGGCCTGTGCTGCTATTCGAGCGTCGTTACGCGGCGCCGCGCGTCGGCCGCGAAGACCGGCGCGAAGTCGGGGTTGAGCGCCAGCGCCCGGCGCAGGTCGGCGAGTGCGGCGGCGCGCTCGCCGGCGTGCTCGGCGATCACGCCGGCGTGATACCAGATCCGCGCATCGGGCGTGTTCCACGCCGTCGCGCGCCGGGCGGCCCGCCGGGCGACCTCCCAGCGGCCGGAGCGCGCCGCGGTCCACGCGAGCGTGTCCTCCGAGAGGACGTCCGGCCGTACGCGCGCGTCGCGCGCGGCGATCGCGTACGCATCGTCGAGCCGAATCCCGTGATCGGCGTAATAGACGGCCAGCAGCCGATCGACCAAGCGGTGCGCGTTCCCGATTCGTTCGACGGCGACGATCTCGTCGCAGGTCGCAGCCGCGCCGGCTGTGTCACCCGCGCGCTGTTGCGCATCGGCCAGCAGTCCGAGATTCTCCGGCGACGGCATCACCATGACGGCGTGCTGCGCCGCGTCGCGCGCGTCGCTCCAGCGGCCGAGCGCGGCGTCGAATCGCGCGGTGTCGGTGAGCGCCTGCGCGTCGTCGGGGAAACGTGCCAGCGCGGTCGCTTCCTCGCGCAGGGCGTCGCCGTTCGCACCGGCCTCGAACGCCAGCTCCCCGAGCCGAACATGGTACCACGCTCGCCGTTCGTTCGGAACCCCATAGATCGCGTCGACCTGCCGCGCCGCCAGCGATAGCAGCCGGCGCGCGCGCGGCAGGTCGCCGGTCATCTCGGCCAGGCGCGTGGCGACGCCCTGCGTCGCGTCGGTGTTCGTCGCGAAGCGCGCTACCAGCCGGCGCGCGCCGGCGTAGTCGCCGACCTCCATCTCGAGCGATGCTTCGCCCATCGCGAGCGACGGATCGTCGGGTGCGAGCCGGCGCGCGGCGCGCGTCGTCGTCAGCGCATCGTCGAAGCGGTGCAGCGCGAGCTGCGCCGACGCCAGCTCCTGCAGCGCCGCCACGTTGCCGTCGGGCTGAATGCGCAGCGAGCGCTGCGCCTGCGCGCGCGCGCGCAGGATGTCGTCGACGTCGCCGCGCTCGCGATAGCGCTGCAGGTACTGCTCGGCGAGCATCCGCGGCGTGATCTGGTCCTCGCCGTCCTGCCGCTCGCGCGTCTCTTCGAACGCGATCGTCCGCGCGCGAATCAGGGCGTCGTCACGCAGCGGCGCCGGCGCCGGCCCGTCGTGGAACCCGGCGCCGGCCCGTGCGGCGAACGCCGGCCAGGCCGCCAGCGCGAGGAGTGACGCGGCGGCGAGACCGGCGATCGCTCTGGCGCTCAGAACCGAAGCCCCAAGCCGACGTACGGACCTTGGTGATTGAATCCGACCGGCGCATCGGTCCGCACGTAGCTGCGGTCGCCGAGAAATCCGGCGTCGAGGAACACCGGCGACCGGTTCGGATCGATCGAGACACCGATCAGGTAGCGCAGCACGCGGTAGGAGGCGTCGTATCCGGTCGCGCCGCCCACCGTGTAGTTCCCGCCGACGTTAGGATAGTAGAACACGCTGCCGTGCAACGAGAAGTTCTGGTCGACGTCGGCCAGCTTTTCGATACCGTAGCCGATCCCGCGCTGGTGTGTCGTCAGCTCGTCGCCGCGCGCAAGGAACGACACGGCAGCATACAGGCGTGGTCCGGTCACCTTGAGTCCCGCGCGCACGTCTTCGTCGTAGTCGCGAGCCGTGTAGGCCGGCACGAACCCGCGGCCCTGTGGAAACAAGCCGGTCTCGACCGCGCCGCCGGCCGGATACGTGTACGAGCGTCCCTCGCCGCCGACGTAGGCGTCGTAGCGGCCGAGCGGGACCTCGAACACCGCGCGCGCGTCGTACGAAAGGAAGTTGTCGCCCTTGTCGCCGGGCGAGAACGCGTTCCAGATAAGCGGCGGTGCGATGTAGTCTCCGGCGATGTAGTGCACGGTGCGGTTGATCGGCTCTCCGATGTTCTGCTGCGGCCCGAGCGGAGGCGACGCGGTAAAGCCGTTTCCACTCGACGGATCGGGACCGTACGGCGTCGGCGACGCTTGCGAGCCGGGCGCCGGCAGCGTCGCCGGACCGCCGGGGCCGGTCACCGTCGACGGCTGCGCTTCGGCGGCGCCGGGGTTGGGCGGGTTTTGGGGCTGCGTCGTCGTCTGCGCCGACGCCGCGGCGCTCAACGCGAAGAACGCAGCGAGGCCGAACGTCGCAAGTCGCGCGCTCATCGCGGATCTCCCAGGTAGGGGAAGCTGCGCAGCGTGTGCTTCGCAGCGGGGGTGGTATTGTCGCTGGTGAGGCACGGCGTCTCACGGTTGTCCTCGGGCGCGAGACCCAGCTTGGGGATCAGGCTGCCGTAGATCGCGCCGAGCGACAAGTCGATCGCCGGCGAGTCGAGATCGCGACCGCCGAAGTGGCGATACGGATCGCCAAGAGCCTTCTTGATGCCTTCGATTCCGTCGGGCGGAACGGTGCGCACGATCTGCACCGGAAAACCGCTCTTGCCGTTGGTCTCGACCGCGAGGTAGCGGGCCGGTCCGCTCGCCGACAGATCCGCCTCGATGTAGTCCGGAATGAGCACCTTCACCGCCGCGTCGGCGACCGCGGTCGAGCGACCCGCCGTGTGGATCATGTACTCGCGGATCGACTTGGCCAGCACGCCGTCGTCGGTGAGCGCGGCGCGGTTGGTGGCGTCGTGGTTGGCGAACGCCTCGGTCGCCTCTTTGACCGCGGGGCGCCCGAGCCGCTCGACCTGCGTCCAGGTTCCGCCGGTATCGGTGGCGCCGCCGAAACGGGTGTTGAAGTTGCGCACGACGTCGGCGAGCCGCGCGACCGGCGACTGCGGCGACGCGTCCGGATCGCCGTCCTTGAGCGACGTCGTCGCCCAGACGTTGATGCGTCCCAGCTGCCCGCCGTCGGCGAGCATCGTGCGCGGCAGCTCGACGACGAGCGAGAGCACGTTGTAACCCGCCAAGAAGTCCTTGCCGTCCTTGCGGAAGCAGCGCGCGCTGTTCGGCGGCGGGTTCGGCTGGTTGGCGAAGTTGCGGTCGGGCTCGATGCGATAGAACTGCGTGAGGTCGAAGTAGAACGGATCCTCGCGCGGACCGGCAAACGCCATGATGCCGTTGCCGAGACTCGCCGGCGCGTTGTACGGGATGTCGCCGGTGCGCGCGCCGGCGACGATCGTGTTGCGCGTCCCGACCGCTGCCGGTCGAGCCGGCCCGTACAGCGTGACGTGCTGGCCGGCGCCGACGCCGTCGGCTTTGAACTGCAGCACCAGATCTTCGGTCGCGTCGGACTGAAGCCCGATCTTGAGCTGGTAGAGCACGCCGGGATCGAAGGACGTCTGCGTGCCGAGACCCGGCGGGATCAGCGGCCAAACGTCCATCGCCAGCACGACCTTCGACGGATCGGCGGCCGGGAAGACGTAGACGTCCGTGATGTCGGCGCCCGGGCGCGCGACGGTCAGCGGCGAGTCTTGGTGATCCGACGCGAACGCGCGCGGCGCGACGTAGAGAATGCCTGCGAGTGCGACGACCGCAACGCAGCATACCGAAAACAAGAGTGCGGCGAAGCGGCGCACGGGCGAAGTCTCCTAGCGGGTGATTGACCGCACAGCTACCCGCGGACGTCAGCGCCCGCCACGGTGCGAACGCCTGGTTGCTGCGTTCTTGTAGACGGCGCGGGAAGCGTGCCGAAATCCCGACGCACTCCAGATAGGGAGCAATAGCGCGCAGTTTGCCATCCGTCGCATCCGACGACGCGTTTCATCTCGCGTGCCACGCAGGTCCCGGTATGTTTACGCGCATGGGGTGCTCGTCGCGCGCCTCGGGCCGGGATGCTTCGAGCGTAGCGAACGGGTTCTCGATTCACACGGCCGTCCGACCGGGCGCCGTCACCTCGGCTGGCGCTGGCCGTGCGACTGTCTCACCTTCGCTCGTCCCGGCGACGACTATCTGTGGGTCCCGTGCGGCGACCATCAGCCGCCGGCACCCCGGCCCACGGGTCGCGTTCGTCGTCCTCGCGAACCGCAAATCATGGCCACCGCGGACGAGCACGCTCACCTCCATACGCACGCCGACGGCGTCACGCATCGGCACGAGCACGCTCACGACGATCCCGATCACCGCCACGAGCACCCGCACGCTCACGGTCAAGCGCATCCCGACGCGACGGCGCACCAGCACGACCACGTCGACGACCACGACCACCACAGCCATGGTTGACGCCCCATGCCGCGCCTGAAAGGTTCCGGGCAGATGGGGCCGACGCGCTCGACGCGGCTGCCGGCGCCGATCGACGAATGGCTCGAGTCGCGTCTGATGCTGCACCGGGAAAAGTCGGTCAGCGAGATCCTGCTCGAGCTGATCCACGGCGGTCTGCGGCTGCGCGAGGGCTACATGTCGGTCCACCGCCGCGCGCTCGAAGCGCAGGTGGGGGGCGACCCGATCGCGAGCAGCGCCTATCGCGAGTGTCTGCTCGACACGTTTGGTGTGCAGTACGTCGAGCATCTCGACCGCTGGCTCGAAGCGGACGGTATCCGCAAAACGACTACGGTGTAGACACTCCACGCCGCTTGCGGCCGCGTTGAGTCGGGTACAGCGGCGCCGAGCCGTACGCTCTACCAGACGGGAGTCGTCTCTTGCGTTTCCGGGCATTCGTGATCGTGGCCGGCATCGTGGCGTCCGTAGCGTCCGGTATCCCCGTGCGCGCGCAGGCGCCGTCCCAGCCGCCGGCGACGGGAAGCCTGTCCGGTCACGTCTTCGGCGTGGACCAAAAGCCGGTCGCGGGCGCGACGGTGACGTTGGTCGGGCCGCCGGAGCGCCGGGCGGTGACCGCCTCCGACGGTGCGTTTCGTCTCGACGGCGTCGCCGCGGGCCGGCAGTTGCTCGTCGTTCGCGCGACCGGTTACGGGGAAGCGCGCAATTCCGTCTCGACCGCCGACGGCGAGATCACGGTCCGGCTTTTCGCGCTGCCCGCGCCGGCCCCGTCGCTCGCGCCGGGTACGCTTCAGCAGATCGGCAGCACGTCGACCGTCGTCGGCCGCGGCACGAACTTGGTCGGCACCGCGACCGCTGCGTCGGAAGGAACGATCGATCAGGAGCAGATCGCGAACCGCCCGGTGCTCCGGCCCGGGGAGGTGCTCGAAGAGATTCCAGGGCTCGTCATCAGCCAGCACAGCGGCGAAGGGAAGGCGAACCAGTACTACCTGCGCGGCTTCCAGCTCGACCACGGGACCGACTTGGCGGCGACGATCGCCGGGATTCCGGTCAACATGCCGACCCACGCCCACGGTCAGGGCTATTCCGACATCAACTGGCTGATGCCGGAGCTGGTGAGCTTCGTGACCTTCAAGAAGGGACCGTACTACGCCGACGAGGGCGACTTCTCGACCGCCGGATCGTACGATCTGTACTATCGCAACACGATCGCGCCGACGCTGTCGGTGGGATTGGGCGACTACGGCTACGACCGCGTGTTCCTGGCCGACTCGCCCAAGCTCGGCGCCGGCAACCTCCTGTACGCGCTCGAGCTCTACCGCGACAACGGGACGTTCGAGCGGCCGGACGAGTACAAGAAGGCCAACGGCGTGCTGCGCTGGAGCACGACGACCGCGAACTCGTCGTTCGCCGTGACGGCGCAGGGGTATCGCGGCGACTTCAACTCGTCCGACCAGATCCCGCAGCGGCTGGTCGACGCCGGCGCGATCGGCCGCTTCGGCTACGTCGACCCGACCGACGGCGGCCGGACCTACCGCTACGCGCTCTCGACCGAGTACGAGCACGACGATCCGCACGGCGTCACGCGCTTGAGTGCGTACGGCGAGTCGTACGGGCTCGACCTGTTTTCGAACTTCACCTACTACCAGTTCGACGCCAACGACTACTACAACGTCACCGCCAACCCGGTGACGTGCAACCCGTTGTACTCCACCTGCGCACCGGGCATGCAGCACGTCAGCACGTACACGTCATACTGTCCGGCTAACGTCACGCCGACATCCGGTGCGACCGTGCCCGGTTCGGTGACGCCGAACCCGTTCAGCTACAGTTGCGGCGACCAGCGCGAACAGGAGGACAAACGCTTCGTCTCGGGCTTCAGGCTCACGCGCACGATCGAAGCCGGCAAGGCCGCGACCACATTCGGAGTCGGCCTTCGCAACGACAACATCACCACGCTGGGACTGTTCCTCACCCACGATCAGGTGCGGCTGCCGGGCGGCACGCTGAGCGACGACCGCGTGCTCGAGCGCGATGAGTTCTTGTGGATCGATTCGCAGTACCGCGCGAGCGACAAGCTGCGGCTCACCGCCGGCCTGCGCGGTGACGCGTACGATTTCACGATCGGCGACTTCCAGCCGGCGAACTCGGGGTCGACCGCCGAGAGCATGGTCAATCCGAAGTTCACCGCCAGTTATGCCGCCTCGCCGCACCAAGAGTTCTATCTCGACTTCGGCGACAGCTTCCACAGCAACGACGGCCGCGGCACGACGCAGACGCTCGACCCGCAGACGCACGCAACCATCGACCCTACCGGCGCGCCGGTGCAGCGCTACTCGCCGCTGGTACGCGCGTGGGGCGAGGAGCTCGGCTACCGTTACTCGGCGCCGAAGCTCACCACGACCGTGTCGTTCTGGAAGCTGAACCTGGCGTCGGAGCTGGTGTTCGACGGCGACCACGGCGTCACGACGCCGAGCGGGCCGACGGTGCGCAAAGGGATCGAGCTGACGAACTACTACCGGCCGACGCGTACGCTCACGCTCGATGCCGATATCGCGACGGCGACCGCGCGTTTCACGACCAATCCCGGCAACCTCGGCACCTACGTTCCGGAATCGCTCAACGTCGTCACCTCGGCCGGCATCACGCTCGACCGCGCGACGTACGCGGCGAGCTTGCGATACCGCTACTTCGGACCGCGCGTCCTCGACCAGCTCGGCGACGCCGTATCGAGCCCGACCAACGTCGTCAACGCCCAAGTCGCGCTCAAGGGCCACCACGGAACGCGTCTCACGCTCGACGTCTTCAACCTGTTGGACTCCGTCGGCGACGACGTCGAGTACTACTACGGCTCGTGGCTGCCGCAGGACGCACGGAATCCTGCCTACACGACGGATCCGACGGTGAACCCGCTGCTCGGCGGCGGGGGCGTCAACGACTATCACTTCCATCCGACCGAGGCGCGCATCATCCGGCTGACCCTCACGCTGCCGACCTGACAGCCGAGGTACTTCCGCCGCTCGGGGCGTAGCGCGATCTTCTTCACGCCCGCCGAGGAGGTCGCCGCGACGTGCCGCGCCGTCCCGTCATCCGCATCCGCGTCGTCCTCGACGACGGCGTCGCACTCGGCCCCGGCAAGGCCGACCTGCTGGCGGCGATCGCCGAGCTCGGTTCGATCGCCGCCGCCGGCCGCAGCATGGGGATGAGCTACCAGCGCGCCTGGTCGCTGGTCGACGAGCTGAACCACTACTTTCGCGAGCCGGTGGTCGAGGTGTCCCGCGGCGGCGCGGCGCGCGGCGGCGCACGCCTCACGCCGCTGGGTCAGGACGTCCTCGCGACCTACCGCACGATCCAGAAGAAGGCCGCCGCCCACTGTGCAGCCGAGCTGGACCGGCTGCGGCGCAGCCTCGCCGACGGCACCGTCCTCGACGCGCCGAACGCGCCGGGCTGAGCGGTCAGCCGAGCTTGCCGGTGTAGCCTTCGAGCAGTCCCCAGGCGGTCGGGCCGAACTCGGCCTTCCAGCGGCGGTAGAACTCGCCGAGCCGGCCCTTCATGCTCGCCCGGTCGGCGGCGCTGAGCGTGTTGACCGACATCCCTTGCGACTGGAGCTTACCGACGAGCGAGTCGTTGAGCTTGGCGATGTCGTTGCGCTGGCGGTCGGTGATCGAGGACGCGTTGCGGACGACGATCGCCTGCGCGTCGGCCGGGATCGACGACCACCACTGGTTCTCGGCCAGCAGCCAGTAGCCGCCCCACATGTGGCTGCTCATGCTCAGGTACTTCTGCACCTCGAAGAAGCGCGCGAACTCGATGTTCGCCAGCGGATTCTCCTGGCCGTCGACGACGCGCGTCTGCAGCGCGGTGTACAGCTCGCTGAAGTTGATCGGCGTCGGGGCGGCGCCGAGCGACTTGAACAGGTCGAGCGCCATCCGGCTGTTGGGCGTGCGGATCTTCATCCCTTCGATGTCGGCGGCGTTGCGCACCGGTTTCGCCGCGGCGGTGATCTCGCGCATCCCGTTCTCCCAGATCTTGTCGAACGCGTGGATGCCTTTGGCCGCGATCTCGCCGCGCACGTAGGCGCCGAGCTTGCCGTCGAAAGCGCGGAACGCGGATGGAGAATCGGCGAACGCGTAACCGACGCTCTGGATCGCCGCGACCGGCACGACGGCTTCGAGGATCCCGCCGTCGAGCGTCATCACTTGCAGCGCGCCCGAGCGCAGCTGCTGCATCATCGCGGTGTCGCCGCCGAGCTGGTTGTTCGGGAACACCGTCACGTCGACGGCGCCGCCCGTCTGCTTGCGGACGTTGTCCCACAAGTCTTTCATCGCGACGCTCAACGGGTGGTCAGGCGGCTGGTTCGTACCGGCCTTGCCGGTGACCGACGCTGCCTTGGCCGGCGAACGGACGATCGCGACCGACGCGAATGCCGCGGCCGACGAGGCGATGAAGGCGCCACGCGAGCTGCCGTTCATGGTGAACCTCCCACGAGCTGAACGTTCCGGTGATTGGAACGAGGAGTAGGGTGCGGCGCCTCGGCAATCCTCTCGCATGAGCTTCGCGCCGCCGCTGGCCGGGATTCGCGTCGTCGAGGTCGGCAACTTCATGGCCGTGCCGTTCTGCGGGCTGCAGCTGGCCGATCTCGGCGCCGACGTGATCAAGGTCGAGAACCCGCAGGGCGGCGACCTCACCCGCGCGACCGGCCCGTTCCTCGACGGCGAGAGCTCGAACTTCGTGCGGCTCAACCGCAACAAACGCAGCCTCGCGCTCGACCTCAAATCGGCCGCCGGCAAGCGCGTGTTCGAACGGCTCGCCGCGCGCGTCGACGTGGTGATCGAGAACCTCCGGCCCGGCACGATGGACGGTCTCGGCCTCGGCCACGCCGCGCTGTCGGCGCGCGCGCCGCGGCTGATCTACCTCGCCGCGACCGGCTTCGGCAACGACGGGCCGTACGCGCAGCTGGCGGGGCTCGACATCATCGCGCAGGCGATGTCGGGGCTGATGAGTATCACCGGCGAACGCGGTGCGCCGCCGGTGAAGGTCGGCGTCCCGATCGCCGACCTGTGCTGCGCGCTGTACGCGACGATCGCGGTGCTGGCCGCGCTGCGCGCGCGAGACCGCGACGGACGCGGGCAGTTCATCGACGTGTCGCTGCTCGAGTCGGCGGTCTCGCTCGGCGTGTGGGAGGCCGGCCGCTGGTTCGCGACCGGCGAGGTTCCGGCGCCGTCGGGCTCGGCGCACCAGGCGATCGCGCCGTACCAGGCCGTGCGCGCGGCCGACGGCTACTTCACGTTCGGGGCCAACACGCAGGCGCACTGGCTGCGCGCCTGCGCCTCGCTCGGCCTCGACGCGCTGACTGCCGACGACCGCTTCGCGACCAACGAGCTGCGACTTGCGAACCGGCCGGCGCTGATCGCTGCGATCGAAGCCGTCACCACGACTCGGCCGTCCGCCGACTGGACCGCCCGCTTGACCGCGGCCGGGATCCCGTGCGGACCCATCCTGACCTTCGACCGTGTGTTCGGCGATCCGCACCTCACCGCGCGCGCGTTCTTCAGCGACGCCCCGCACCGCACGCTCGGGCAGGTGCGGCAGATCGGTTCGCCGATGCGCTTCTCGCAGACACCGGTTCGGATCGAGCGCGCGGGACCGTTGCTCGGCGGCGACTCGGCCGACGTCCTGCGCGAAGCGGGTGTCGGCGACGACGAGCTGGCGCAGCTCGTGCGTGACGGCGTTACGGTGGTCGCGTGATCGCGGTCGAGCGGCGCGCCGCCGGGATCATCTGGGTCACGATCGACCGGCCGGCCGCGCGCAACGCGATGACGTTCGCGATGTGGGCTCGGCTGCGCGAGATCGCGCTCGAGCTCGACGCCGATCCGTCAGTGCGCGTCGTCGTGCTCACCGGCGCCGGCGACGAGGCGTTCGTGGCCGGGACCGACATCGCCGAGTTCCGCGCCTTCGCCGGCGGCGACGACGGCGTCGCGTACGAGGCGCGGATGGACGCGACGGTCGGCGCGCTCGACGCGCTGCGCGTGCCCGCGATCGCCGCGATCGCCGGCGCGTGCACCGGCGGCGGCGTCAGCATCGCGGCCGCCTGCGACCTGCGGATCGGTGCGCCGAACGCGCGGATCGGGATCCCGATCGCGCGCACGCTGGGCAACATCGTTTCCCTGCGCAACGTCGCGCGGGTCGCCGAGCTGATCGGCCTCGACCGCGCCAAAGCGCTACTGCTGACCGGGACGCTGATCGGCGCCGGCGACGCGCTGCGCGCCGGCTTCCTCACCGAGATCGTCGACGACACGGCCGCGCTGCACGCGCGCGCACAAGCGCTGGCCGAGTCGATCGCCGCGCTCGCGCCGCTCACCCTGCTCGCGAGCAAGGAGATCGCCCGCCGCCTCCGCGCGGCGCAGCCGCTCCCCGCCGACGAGGACCTGATCCGCCTATGCTACGGCAGCCAGGACTTCCGCGAAGGGCTGACCGCGTTCTTGGACAAGCGGCGCCCGAACTGGTCCGGCGACTGAGCGCAGCTACAGCGTCGCCAGCTTCGCGCGCGCGTCGTCCGCGTAGAACGGGTGGAAAGACGGGTTGAGCGCGAGCGCGGCGGTCAGCCGGCGCTTCGCCGCCGCGCGGTCGCCGAAATGCAGCGCGATGACGCCGGCGTGGTAGAGCAACAGCGAGTTCTGCGTCCCCAGGCGCAACGCCATGTTCGTGCGGGTGCGCGCTTCGCTCCAGCGGCCGTCGCAGGCGGCGGCCCAGGCCAGCGTGTCGTCGGTGAGGACGTCGTCGCGCGCGGCGAGCTCGCGGTGCGCGATCGCGTAGGCGTCGGCGAGCCGCTCGTGGTGCTCGTCGTAGTAGATCGCCAGCAGCCGGTCCGAGATGCGCTGGGTGTTGCCGATCCGTTCGACCGTGCGGATCAGGTCGTCGGTCTGCGCCGCGCCTGCCGCGTCGCCGAGGGCGCGCTGCGCATCGACCTCGTAGCCGAGGACTTCGGGATAAGGGATGACCGCGGCCGACGCGCGCGCCGCGTCGAGGCAATCCTGCCAGCGGTGCAGCGCGCAATCGACGCGTGCCAAGACCCGATTGGCTTCGGAGTAGTCCGGAAAGCGCTCGAGCGCGCGGCGCTCGTCGGCCAGCGCGCCGTCGTTGTCGCCGGCTTCAAATGCGAGTTCACCGGAGCGAAAGAGAAACCAGGCCCGCGACTGGGCGGGCTCGTCGTAGCTCGAGTCGGCCAGCGCGGTGACCCGCGCGAAGCGCTCCCGCGCCTCCCCGAGTTTGCCGCTGAGCTCGTCGTAGCGCGCACGCAGCGTCTCGGCCGGGATCGCCTCCGCGCCTGACTGGTGCGGCAGCGCGGCGATGATCCGCACGGCGCGATCGTAGCGGCCCAGCTCGAGGTCGAGCGACGCTTCGCGGACCTTCATCGACGGATCGCCGGGCTCGTAGCTTTCGACGTGCCGCGTCACCGCCAGCGCGTCGCGAAAACGGTGCAGCGTGAGCAGCGCCGAGGCTAGGTCGACCTCGGCCGCCGCGTTGCCGCGGGGTTCGGCGCGCAGCGAGAGCCACGCGTCGTGCAGCGCGCGCAGCACGTCACCGACATCGCCGCGCTCGCGGAAGCGCTGCAGGTACTCTGCAGAGAGCGTCGCCGGGCTGAGCATGTCGCCGCGGTGGTGCTCGCCGACCGCGCGCTCCCAGAACGCGATCCGCTTGTCGCGCCACACGTAGTCGGCGTTGACCGGCGCCGGCGCGGGACCGGCAGCACGCGCCGCGCTCGTGCCGTCGCGCACGTACCACGGCCAGGCGGCGACCGTCCCGAGGACGATCGCCGCGACGCCGCAGCCGAGCGCGAGCCGCAGCCGCCGCACCGTCAGTGCGGAACGGCGGCGTACGGGAACGTCGTCCCTTTGGCTTGGGTCGGGTTCTGCGCGACGTGCTCGTTCGACAAGCAGGCATTCTCCTCGCCGTCGTCGCCGATCACGCCGAGCTTGCTGAGCGTGTTGCCGAACAGCGCGCCCAGCGAGATGTCGACGACGTCGTCGCTCAGGTCGCGGCCGCCGAACTTCCCGCCGGTCGCCCCGCCGGTCTCGACGCCGAGGTACGACGCGTTGTCGGTCGTGTCGCCGAGGTTCGCGACGAGCTCGTTCGGATACAGGATGGTTTGCAGCGTCGCGCCGTAGTCGAGCCCGGCTTTGGGCGGCCGGACCGTGTCCTCGAAGCTCTTGATCTCCGCCTGCAGCGGGTCCGCCGGCGAGCCGGCGTACGGTTCGACCGCGTTGGTCGTCTTGTGATCGTTGAAGTTTTCGAAGACTTCCTTGACCGCCGGCCGCGCCAGCAGCTCGATCTGGATGTAGGACTGGGTGCTCGTCGGCGGGTTGGTCGGGTTAGGCGACGCGAACGTGCTGCCGCCGCCGCCCGTCGTGTTGAACGGTGCAGTCGTCACCGTGCCGCCGTTGCAGGCGACCAGGCCGAACGCCAGCGCGCCGAGCGCGCTCAAACCGATGATGGGATATCTCATGGCGTTCTTCTCCTCACGCGCCGGTCGACGAGTTGGCCGTCGCCCAGACGTGGATCGTCGAGCTGGTATAGCCTGTCGTGAGCATCGAGCGCGGCACCTCGACGATGAACGACAGCACGTTGAACCCGCCGGCCAGATCGGTCAGCGTGTTCATCGACGGGTTGGTGCTGCACGCGTAGTTGCCCAGCGCCGAGCCGGCGCCGGCGGTCGTGCCGGCGGCGAAGCCGTTGAACGTCGGCTGGGCCGGGTTGGCAGCCTTGTCGTAGGCCGGCGCGAACGCGCCCGGCGGTCCGACCGAGTCGCCGTTGTAGAGCGGTCCCTGCGTCTCGGGACCGGGATCGGTCTGCGAGCTGTGGGTCGCGAAGTTGCGGTCGCCCAGGAACGAGAACAGCGCGAACAGGTCGATGAAGAACGGGTCGGCGCGCGGTCCCGCGAACACCTTGATCCCACTGTTGAGCTGGGTCGCGACGTTGTAGTTGAACGACGCGGTCGGTGTGACGAACGTGTTCGAGGTACCGACCTGGTTCGGCCGCGCGGGGCCGTAGAGCGTGATGGTCTGCGTAGTGCCCGTTCCGGTCACGCCGAACTGGATCACTTGATCTTCGGGCGAGCTCGCGCCGTGCGCGATCTTGATCTGCCACATCACCGTCGGATCGAAGGTCGCCGTCGTCCCCATCCCGGCCGGGATGAGCGGCCACACGTTGACCTGGAAGACGACGTTCGCCGAGTTCGCCGGCGACGGATAGACGTAGACGTCCGTGATGTCGGCCGACGTGTTCGCACGGTGGGCGAGGTTGTAGGTGTCTTGATGGTCCGAGCTTCGCGCCGGGTGTGCGGCGTATAGCAAGGCTACCCCGGCGAGGGCGGTCACCGCCCCGACGCCGAGTATTCGCCGGAAGTTCATACGAGGGTTCCTCTCAGGGAGTGATGGGTGGCGAAACGGTCCCTACCGGAGATGTGAGGGCGGTGTCGGTAACGGATCGACGCGTGCGCGCGAACACGTAGGCGAACACGACGACCAGGCTGGAGACGAGGATCGCGCTGACGGCGAGGTCGCTCACCGGAGAGCGCCAGCCGAAGAGCTGCGCCGTCTCGTAAACGGCGACGAGGAGCGCGAGGATGGTGACCGCGACGATCCAGACGCGCATCAGGCCCGGCAGACGGTCCGAGCGGTACGCGACCAGGCGGTGGACGAGCAGCGAGTCCAGCGTGTCGGTGCAGATCATCCCGGCCGAGAACATCGCTCCGACGATCAGCGCGCCGGCCAGGCCGGCGTCGGCGCCGAACACGACCGCGTACGCGGCGATCTGGCTCGACGTCTCGAATCCGAAACCGAACAGCAGACCGATCGGGATGGCGATCAGCGCGCTCGTCCCCTCGCGGAGGCGCTTGGGAAGGAGCCGGGTCTTCGCGCCGGCGATGCGCGTCCCGCCGTGGCGCAGCCCGTGCAGGTTCGCGCCGGCGACCACGAGCAGGACGACGATCGAGATGATGGTTCCGATCGTCTCGATCAGCGCTCCGTGCGCGGCGAAGCGCGCGCCGAGCATCCCGACCAGGGCGGAGATGGCCAGGACCATCACCGTGTGGCCGCCGGCAAAGAACGTTCCGACGAAGCGGCTGAGCCGCGGCGCGGTCGGATAGGCGTTGCGCGTGACGTTGTCGATCGCCGCGATGTGATCGGGATCGGCGCCGTGCCGCAGTCCCAGCACGAACACCGTGAAGGCGCCCGGGCCGATCATGCTCGAGCTTCCGCCGGCAGGTCGTGACGGTGCCAGGCGAATGCGTAGCCGACGATCGCGGCGAGCACCAGCGCCGCGACGACCGCGGCCGGCACGCCGATGCCCTCGGCTGCGAAGCCCTGCCCGACCATGATCGAACCGACCGTCGCGATCGCGAACGCCGTCACGAGCGGGGCGAACCGGGTGACGCGATCGAAGCGCGGCCGCGCGACGAGCCAGGCCGCGCTTCGCACCACGGCGATCCCGAGCCCCGTCAGCACCGCGGCCAACCCCAGACTGAACGCGACGATCAGGACCATGCCGTAACCGATGCGGTGCAGGCTGATCGCGGCCAGCAGGACGACGAGCGCAGCCGGGCAGGGCGCGATGTTTCCGCTCGCCGCGGCCAAGACCGCGGACCTGAACGTCAACGGCGCCGTCCCTGGGATGGCGTGCGAGCGAGCGTGGGCGACGTCGTCGACGTCGCCGTGGCCGTGCGGCTCGGCGCCGTGATGATGATGATGGTGCGCTCCACCGGTGTGGACGTGCGCGTGCTGGTGTGGATGCGTGTGCGCATGGGCGTGCGGGTGCGCGTGCGCGAACGGCAACCGCCGGCGAATCTCGCGGGCCACCGCACGCGCACCGAGCAGGGTCACGAGCACACCCGACCCCAGCGTGACCCACGAATACACCTGCTCCGGGACGATCCACTGAGCGGCCACCAGCAGCAGCGCTCCGAGCGCGAGCACGCCGGCCGTATGCGCGACGGTCAGCGCCGCGGCCAGGATCAGCGCTTGGCGGGGCGTCGCGCGTGCGCCCACCAGCGAGACTGCCAGCAGCGTCTTGCCGTGACCCGGCTCGAGCGCGTGCAGCGCGCCGAGCACGATCGCCAGCAGCAGCGCGCCGATCACGACCAGCGGATCGCCGGCGCCTCTGGCGAGAACGTCGGACAACCCGTTCATCCGCGCCAGCGGCGCAGTGCCGGTCGCGTCGCCGGAAAGGTCGGCGCTCGCCGACGCGTCGACGGTTACCGCGCCCGACGGCGCGACGTCGGCGACCAGCGAGGTCCGCGCGCGCGGTGAGCCGAGCAGGGCGCTGGGATAGGTCCGCAGCGCGTCGGTCGGTTCGCGCTGCGTGCCGGCGACGACGTCCTTCCAGCCGAGCCGTCCCGGCTCGGTGTCGTCGTCGTAGGCGATGCGGTGCGCTCCGGAGCCGAGCGGGACGGCGTAGTCCGCGGTGAGGTACAACGTCGGCAGTCCGCCGGCGCCCGGTCGTGTCGCCACCGTCGTCGCGACCGGCGTCAAGGTCAGCGACTGCCCGTCGGCGGTCGCGTGCAGCTGCGGCGCGATCGTGCGTGCGTGCTCGCCGGCCCAGCGGGCGAGGACCGCGTGCGGCGGCGTGCCGTGCGGATCGAGCGATCGATCGAGCGCGAAGGTCGGAATCTCCGCCATGTCGAGCACGTAGCGCACGTGCAGCGCGCCGTTCGCGACGGTCAGTCGCGAGAGGTGGTTGACGGTGAAGTTCCCCAGCGGATGCGCGGACGCCGCGCCTTCGACCGCGAGAAGCGCGACGACCACGATGCCGATGGTCCGCAACAGGTGACGCATGGACCCTCGTGCCGGTTCGGAAAATCCGGTGAACGCTGCCCGCTCAACGAGCGGTAGCCTCATCCGGATTGGATTGATCTTCCCGCCCGTCCGCCGTTCCATCTCCGACTGATCGCCCGCTCGCTTCGACCGGGCTCCCGATGCGTCGGAGATCCAGGGCGTAACCGGCGACGACCAGCTCGACCCGGCCGGCGCGCGCGGCCAGCCGACGTGCGAGGCGGCCGAGCGCGTCGCGGAACGCGCGCCCGAGTGCCGACGCCGGCACGACGCCCCAGCCGGTCTCTTCGGCGACCAGGATCACGTCCGCCGTCGCGGCTTCGAGCGCTGATTCGAGCTCGGCCGCGTAACGTTCGAGGATCGCCGGCGCGTCGCGTTCGTCGCAGTCCACCAGCGGCTCGGCCAGCCAGGTGCCGAGCGCGTCGACGAGCACGCAGCTCCCGGCCGCGGCGTCGCGGAGCAGTTGCGGCAACGGCATCGCGTGCGCGGTCTCCACGACGGTCCACTCGCGCGGGCGGTCGCGGCGGTGCCGTTCGACGCGCGCGACCATCTCCGCGTCGTTCGGATCGATTGCCGCGGTGAGCGCCGCGATCACCGGCCGGCCCGAGGCGCGGGCGAGTTCGGCGGCGCGCGCGCTCTTTCCCGAGCGAACCGGACCGAGCACCAGCGTGATCATGAGTCCGCCTTTCGTCGCGCGAGTCGCGCGCACCAGGAAGCGTCCCGCGGCGTGAGAACTACAGTCGAGTTCGCGTGCGCGGGAACCCGGTGAAGTTCCGGGACGGTCGCGCCACTGTGAGCGGGGAGCCGCCGTTCGTCACGGTCCTGGGGACTGGAAGGCGCACGGCACATGGCAATGATCCGCCGAGTCAGGATACCGACGCGCGAGCCACTCTGCACCCCCCACCTCGCGAAAAGGTCGGTGTCATGATCCACCTCGTTCGCGCGGGCGCGCTGACCGTGCTCTTCGGAGCATGTGCTGCCGCGGCCGCCGCGCAGTCCCCGCTCCCTTCACCCTCGCCGTCACCATCGGCCATTCCCGAGATCGGCCGCGTCGTCACCAGCGACCGCCGGGCCGAAAGCGCCGCGAGCGCGACCCGGCCGACGTTCGTGGTCGACCGCTCGACGATCGAGAGCTTCGGATCGCGCACGATTGGCGACGCGCTCGAGAACGTACCCGGCGTCGACCTCTTCTCCTACGGCGCGTTCGGCGCCCAAGTCAACTACGGGATTCGCGGCACCAGCTCGACCGAGACGCTGATCCTCCAAGACGGCATTCCGATCGCGACGGCCTCGAACGGGGTCGTCGACCTGGGCTCGCTCTCGACCGCCGGCGTGCAGCGGATCGAGGTCGTCGAGAGCGGGGCCTCGACGCTGTACGGCAGCAGCGCGACCGGCGGCGTGATCAATATCATCACGGCGGCATCGGCGCAGCCATATCTGCGCGTCTCCGCCGGCTCGCTCGGCGATCGTTCGGTCGCAGCCCAGTTCGGGATCGGGAACCTCGCCGTTTCATTCGAACGGCACGTGGCCGACAACGTCTACGACTATCCGGCCTTCGCGTATGCGGGCGGGAACGCGACGACCGCCGGCACCCGAACGAACGACGACGCGCAGCAGACGACGCTGCGCGTGTCGTACCTCGCGCAGCTCGGCGGCGGCTGGACGGCGCGGCTCACCGGGGGCGATGACGCGATCCGCATCAGCGTGCCGGGCTCGTTGCAATTCCTCACCACCGAAGCCCGGCAAGGTACCGGTCGCACCGACGGCCTGCTCGATCTGTCGCATGCGCTGGGCCGTGGGATGCTGACGGCCGACATCGCCCTCACCGGCCAGAGGCTCGTGTACTCGGATCCGGTCTACGTCGGCGGGGAGGACGACACCTACGACGCCCGCGCGCAGGCGTCGCTGCGGTACACGTCGTCCGGAACGCACGACGACGTCGTCGCCGGAGTCGACCTCTCGCGCGAGACGGCGCTGCTGACCTTCGCACCGTCGACCCCGCCGTCGCCGGCGCTCGGTGTCGCCGAAGCGCAGTCCGCGGCGTACGCGCAGTACGGCTACGACCCGACCGCGGCGCTGCGCCTCACTCTCGGCCTGCGGGGCGAGAACGATGCGCCGCGCGGCAAGGTGCTGGCACCGTCGTTCGGCGTCCGGCTCGACCTCGGCGGCGCGCGGCTGACCGCGAACGTCGGCGAGTCCTATCGCGTCCCGACGCTGATCGACCTGTACTACCCCGGCTACGCGAACCCGAACCTGCTCCCCGAACGTCTCGCGAACTACGATACGACGCTTGCGTTTGCGCACGTGCTCGGCGGCGTGACGCTGGGCTACTTCGGCCGCGACGGCTCGAACCTCATCGTGCTCGATCCGACGACGTTCGCGCCGTACAACGCGTCACGCGCGTCGGTCAACGGCCTGCAGCTGACCGTCGCGACGCGGCCGCTCGACCACTGGCGCGCGACGGCCGGCGTCACCGACGTGTACCGCGCGCAGGACACGTCGACCGGAATGCGGCTGTCGGACACGCCGCCGATCGTCGCGACGGTCGGGCTCGAACGCGGTTTCGACGGCGGACCGTTCGCGGCCGGCGTGCGCGTGCGCGTCGTCGGCTCGTCGCCCGACGTGCCGAACTACGCCGGCGGTCCGCCGTACGCCGATCCGTATGACGCCTTCACGACCGCCGATGCCTACGTCCGGTTCCGGCTCGTGCCGAGCGCGATCCTGACGCTGCGCGCGCGAAACCTCGGCGACGAACGCTACGCACCGCTGTTCGGCTATCCCGCGCCGGGACGAACGTTCGAAGTCGAGCTCTCGACGCGCTGACACCTGCTCGGCGCGCAAACGGACTCACCGCGCAGCACTGCGTTCGACGCCGTGTCCTGAACCACGAGCGAGCGCGCGCGTCTCCTCATCGCTCTTCGTACCGGCCGCGGAACAGGACCGCGTCGAGCGGCAGACCCTTCTCCCACCCGACGCGCTCGAGGTCGGGCTCGCCCGCGAATGCGCTCACGTACCCGATGCAGAGGTATGCGACGATCGCCAAGCGATCGGGGATCGCCAGGATGCGCCGCAGCTCGGCCGGATCGATGATGCTGACCCAGCCGACGCCCAGGCCTTCGGTGCGCGCGGCGAGCCACAGGTTCTGGATCGCGCACACGGTGGAGTAGCGCGCCGTCTCGGGCACCGTCTGCCGCCCTAGGCCGCGCCCCTGCTGCGGATCGTCGTCGCAGAGCACGCACAGGCTGACGGGCGCGTCGAGGATCCCTTGCAGGCGCAGCGCGGCGTACCGCTCGCGCGTCTCGCCGGCGTACACCGCGGCCGCCGTCGCGTTGGCGCGTTCGAACGCGTCGTACACCGCGCGGCGCGTCGCAACGTCACGCACCACGACGAACCGCCACGGCTGGGAAAGACCGACCGACGGCGCGCGGTGCGCCGCGCCGAGGACGCGCCGCAGCACGTCGTCGGAGATCTCGTCCGGTACGAAGCCGGCGCGCACGTCACGGCGGGCCGCGATCGCGCGGTAGACGGCCGCGCGTTCCTCCTCCGAGAAGTCGCTCACGATCGCGCCCGCAACGCGCGCCGGGGAACCGCCACCATCGCGCCGTCGGTGGTGCGGCGGACCGCGATCTCGGCCCCGTACGCGCGGCTGAGCAGCTCGCCCTGGAACACGTCGCCGACCGGACCGTCGGCCAGCACGGTCCCGTCACCCACAAGAATCACGCGGTCGACGCAGGCGACGGCCAGATTGAGGTCGTGCAGCACGACCGCGATCGCGGCTCCGTCGGATGCCAAGTCGCGCAGGATGTCGAGGGTTGCGTAGGCAGCGGCCAGATCGAGGTGGCTCGTCGGCTCGTCGAGCAACATCGTCGGCGACTGCTGTGCCAGCGCCGTGGCGATCCAGACGCGCTGCCGTTCGCCGCTCGACAGCGTCTGCAGGAAGCGCTCCGCATGGACGGTCAGATCGACGCGCGCCAACGATGCATCGACGATCGCGTCGTCCTCGGCGTCGCCGCTCCAGCGCCACCACGGCCGGTGCGCGAGCCGGCCCAGCGCGACGGCGTCGCGCACCGTGACGTCGCCGTCGGCATTCTCCTCGGCGACGACCAGCGCGACGTGCCGCGCCCGCTCCGCCGGCGACAGCGCGTAGACCGGCACGCCGTCGACCTGCACGGTGCCGTGACGCGGAGCGAGTGCGCCGGCGAGCGCGCGCAGCAGCGTCGACTTCCCCGCGCCGTTCGGCCCGACGACCGCGACGAGCTCGTGCGATTCGAGCCGAACGTCGACGTCGCGCAGCACGACGTGCTCGCGATAGCCGAGCTCCAGGCCGCGCGCGTCGATCACGCGACGCGCCGCCGGCGGAACGCGATGAACAGGAACGCGGGCACGCCGAGCAGCGAGAGCAGCACGCCGATCGGCAGCTCGAGCGGCGGCGCCGCGGTGCGGCCGACGGTGTCGGCGATGACGACGATCGCCGCGCCGGCGGGAACGCTGGCCGGGACCGTCCAGCGCGTGTCGGCGCCGCACAGCGCGCGCACCAGATGCGGCACGATCAGACCGACGAATCCGATCACGCCGCTGACGCTCACCGCCGCCGCGACGAGCAGCGACGATGCGATCAGCGTGAGCCAGCGCGTCCGTTCCATGTCGACGCCCAGCGCCATCGCGCGCGTGTCGCCGAGCCGGCTCGCGTTGAGCGCGGGCACGACCGTCGCCGCAACGACGAGCCCCAGCCCGGCGTACAGCGCCGCCCAGCCGAGGTCGCTCCAGCCGTGCCCGACCAGCGAGCCGCCGAGCCACGCCAAGATGCTCAGCGAGGCGCTGGCGGACGGCGCGAGCATGATCACCAGCGTCGTCAGCCCGGCGAACAGCGCCGACAGCGCGATTCCGGCCAGGATCAGCCGTTCGGGCGAGACGCCGCGCCCGCTGCGCGCGAGCGCGGCGACGACCAGCGTCGTCGCCAGCGCGGCGACGAATGCCAGCCCCGCGAACAGCGGCGGCGGCGCACCCAGCGCGATCGCGACGGCGATGGTGAACGCGGCGCCCGCGCTCCCGCCGGTGAGGTACGGATCGACCAGACCGTTGCGCAGCATCCCTTGCAGCAAACTGCCGCTCACGGCGAGCGTCGCACCGACCAGGATCGCGATCAGCACACGCGGCAGCCGCAGCGTCCACACGATCGAAGCGACATCGCCGCCGGCCCGCGGATGCAGCAGGCTGAAGAGCACGGCGGCCGACGACAGGTGGACGGCGCCGGCCGCGACGCCGCCGATCGTCGCCAGCACGAGCACGGTGAGCAGCACGATGACGCTCGCCGTGCGCCGTGCGTTCAATCCCATCGGGCTACGTTCACCGCCGGGGCGAGCGAAACGATGCGAAGCGACGTGGCGACCGCGGCGGCGGCGATGAGGAACGGCACGGTACCAACCCTGACGCGAGGCGACCGAGAAAGGTGATGTGCTCGCGCTGGTATCCTGACTTCGCGGATCTCCGCCTGGTGCCGCGCGCCTTCCAGTTCCGGCGAACCGTGACGTGCGGCGGCTTCCCGCTCACAGTGGCGCGACCGTCCCGGATTCACACCGGGTTCCCGTCGCGAGCACGAAGGGGCTTCGGCGCACCGTGGGCTAGTCCTCGCCGGTGACGAACGACTGGCAAGCGACGATCCGTCCGGTCGATGCGCGCGCCGCCGGCGCCGCGCGCGAGCGAATCGACCAACTCACCAAACCGCTGCGCAGCTTGGGTCGCATGGAAGAGCTCGCGGTGCGGCTGTGCGCGATCGCGGGCGGCATTCCGTCGCACGTGTACGAGAAGCGCGCGATCCTGGTCGGCGCCGCGGATCACGGCGTCGCGCGCGCAGGCGTGAGCGCGTATCCGGCCGAGGTGACCGCGCAGATGGTCGGCGCGTTCCTGGCCGACTTCGCCGCGATCAGTGCCTTCGGTCGCGCCGCGCGCGCCGACGTGTACGTCGCCGACTTCGGTGTGCTGACGCCGCTCGCGCCGCACCCGCGCTTGATCGATGTGCGCTGCGGCCCAGGAACGGCCGATCTGTCGGTCGGTACCGCGCTGAAACCCGCGCAGGTCGACGCCGCGCTCACGGCCGGCGTCACGGCGTTCGACCGCGTGCGCAGCGAGACGTCGCTCGACGTCATCGCGCTCGGTGAGATGGGAATCGCGAACACGACCGCCGCCGCGGCGATCGTCGGCGCGTTCACCGGTATGCCCGCCGAGCAGGTCGTCGGTCGCGGAACCGGGATCGACGACGCGCGGCTCGCGCGCAAGGTGACGGTGGTGCGCGACGCGGTCGCGCGCCTCGACGCGAGCGACTGGCGCAGCGTCGCCGCCGAGGTCGGCGGCTTCGAGATCGTGGGCTTGGCCGGCGTGATCCTAGCGGCGGCGCGGGCCGGAGTTCCGGTCGTGCTCGACGGGTTCATCGTGTCGTCGGCGGCGCTGCTCGCGCGCGCGGTCGCGCCGGCCTCGATCGGCTACTGCATCGCCGCCCACCGTTCCCGCGAGCCCGGCCATCGCGTCGCGCTCGAATCACTCGGCCTCGAGCCGCTGCTCGATCTCGACCTCGCACTCGGCGAGGGCACCGGCGCCGCGCTGGCGCTTCCGCTGATCGAGGCCGCGGCGAGGATGGTCCGCGAGATGAAGACCTTCGCCGAAGCCGGCGTCGCGACGAAGGACGTGTCCTGAACCCTCTGCGCGACCTGCGCGCAGCGTTCGGCTACTTCAGCGTCGTGCCGGTGGGCGACGCCGGACCGCCGACCGGTGCGGCGGCGGCCTGGCTCCCATTCGTCGGGGCGGTCATCGGCGCGCTGTCGGGCGCGGCGGCGCTTTTGGTCGCGCGCGCGTCGCCGGCGCTCGGCGTCGCGACGGCGTTCGGGCTGTCGCTCGTGCTGAGCGGCGCGATCCATCTCGACGGCTTCGCCGACTCGTGCGATGCGCTGTTCGCCAACGTCGGCGTCGAACGACGGTTGGAGATCTTCCGCGATCCGCGGCACGGGACGTTCGCGCTCGCCGGCTGCGCCGTCGCGGTCGTGGTGTGGGTCGCGGCGTTGGCGAGCATCGCGCCGGTCCACTATCCCGCACTGCTCGCGCAGGTCGGCGCGGCGGCGCGCTGGGGCGCGGTCGTTCACCTGCTGAGCGCGCCGCACGCGCGACCCGGAGATCGGTCGCCGGCGTTCGCGCAACGCCCGCCGGCGACCGTGCTGCTGGTCGAGCTTCTGCTGCTGATCGCGGCGGCGACGTTCTTCGTCGCGCCGCGGAGCGGCGCGCTCGCGGCGACGATCGTCGCGTTCGTCGCCGCAACCGCCGCGGTCACGTTTGCGCGACGCCGCCTCGCCGGTGCGGTAGTCGGCGACGTCTACGGTTTCGCGATCGTCGCCGCCGAGGTCGCCGGACCCGTCGCCTACGCGCTCACCGCGCGCTGAGAGTGTCGATCAGAATCGTCACCGGTCCGTCGTTGACCAGCTCGACCGCCATGTCGGCGCCGAACCGTCCCGTGCGCACGTCCGGCCCGGCCGCGCGAATCCCGTCGACCACGCGTTCGTAGAGCGCTTCCGCGCGCCCGCCGCGCTCGGCGGCGACGAAGGACGGCCGACGTCCCTTGCGCACGTCGCCGAGCAGCGTGAACTGCGAGATCGCCAGCACTGCGCCGCCGACGTCGGCGAGTGCGAGGTTCATCGCGCCGTCTGCGTCGTCGAACACCCGCAGGCCGGCGACCTTGCGCGCCAGCAGATCGGCGTCGCGCTCCTCGTCACCCACCGCGACGCCGATCAGCGCGACGAAGCCGCGACCGATGGCGGCGATCTCGATCCCGGCGACCGCGACCGACGCGCGCGTCACCCGCTGCACGACCGCCCGCATCAGCGGCGAGTCGTGGCGCGCTGCACGACCGTGGGCGGGGTCGATGTCGTCACGGGTGGAAGTCCCGCCCGTGGCCGAGCCGATCCTCTCGACGCGCGACGTGGCGAAAGTCTACGCGGGGTTCACGGCGCTCGACGGCGTCTCGCTCGACGTCGCCGAGGGAACCGTCCACGCGATCATCGGCCCCAATGGCGCGGGCAAGACGACCTTCTTCAACGTGCTGTCCGGCTTTGCGCCGGCGACCCGCGGCAGCGTGCGTTTCGGCGGGATCGAGGTCGGGCGGCTCGACCCGGCCGCGATCGCGCGCATGGGGATGGTGCGCAGCTTCCAGATCAACAGCGTCTTTCCGCACCTCAGCGTGCTCGACAACGTCAAGATCGCGCTGCAGGCGCGCACGCCGCTGTCGCGCCGGCTGCTGGCGTCGCCGGCGGTCACGGCAGTCCTCGACGACCCGGCGCGCGCTGCGCTCGACGCGGTCGGCCTCGACGCCGAACGCGCGGCGACCGCCGCCAACCTGCCGTACGGCAAGAAGCGCTCGCTCGAGCTCGCGATCGCGCTCGCGCAGGACCCGCGCGTCCTGCTGCTCGACGAACCGACCGCCGGAATGGGGGTCGAGGACGTCGAGCGGACCGTCGAGCTGGTGCGCAAGATCGCGCCCGGCCGGACGATCGTGCTGGTCGAGCACAACCTGCGCGTGGTGGCCGATCTGTGCGACCGGGTGACGGTGATGCAGCGCGGGAAGGTCCTGGTCGAAGGCAGCTACGAGGAAGTGCGCGCCGACGCGCGGGTCGTCACCGCCTACCTCGGCGGCGGCGCGGACGCACACGCGGCACATCGAGCGGCGGACGCGTGATGCTCGAGCTGCGCGACGTTCATTCCTACTACGGCGAGTCGCACATCCTGCACGGCATGACGCTGCGCGTCGAGACGGGCACCGTCGCGACGCTCGTGGGCCGCAACGGCGTCGGCAAGACGACGACGCTGCGCACGATCATGGGCATCGTCCCGCCGCGGCGCGGCGCGATCGCGCTCGACGGCGCGTCGCTGGTGGGCGTACCGTCCGACCGGATCGCGCGGCGCGGCCTCGGTTACGTCCCCGAAGAGCGCGGCATCCTCGCCACGCTGAACGTGTACGAGAATCTGACCCTCGCTCCGGTCGTCGGTTCCGGCGGCTGGAGCGTGGAGCGGATCTTCGACGAGTTCCCCAACCTGCGCGAGCGTGCCCGAGCCGGCGGCACGACGCTGTCGGGCGGCGAGCAGCAGATGCTGGCGATCGCGCGCGTGCTGCGTTCGGGCGCGCGGACGGTGCTGCTCGACGAGCCGACCGAAGGCCTCGCCCCGGTGATCGTCGAGCGGATCGGCGCGCTGATCCGCGCCATGAAGGACGACGGCATGACGGTCCTGCTGGTCGAGCAGAACCTGCGCTTCGCAACCGGCGTCGCCGATTGCCACCACATCGTCGATCACGGCACCGTCGTCCAAACCCTGTCGAACGCCGACGTCATCGCGCGCGAGGACGAGATCCTGGCGCTGCTCGGCGTTTAGCGAACCGGACTCGTCCAGATCTTGAGGCTGACCAGCCGAACACCGTGCAGCGTCGCGCGCTCGTAGCGGAAGTCCGACGGACAACAATTGCCGCCGCTGCCCGGCCCGTAGACCGGAATACGCGACAGCAGCGTTCCATGGTCGAGCGTGACGCGGAGGTGCCCGTTCTCCGACGGGATGTAGCCGACGAAGCGGACGCGACCGCCGAGCCGGGTGAACAGCAGCGCATAGAAAATGCCGCCGGTGCCGCCGGAGACCAGCGGCACGACCATGACGTGCTGCCCGTCCGTCAGCGTTCCGTCGAAAGCCGACTCCTCATCGACGAAGCCGGTCACGGACGAGTTCCGAACCTCGACTTGCCACTGAAGCACGCTCCCAGGGAGCACGCCGGCCGTGCTGCGAACGATCTGCGGGGTCGAAGCGAACCAGGCCGCGATCTCGGCGTGCGTTGCCGCTGCTGCCGCCGGAGCGGTCGCGAGCGCCGATGCAAGGATGAACGAAGCTGCAAGCCGTGCGCGTCGCATGCAAGTTTCTTCCTGGACCCGGCGAAACCGCCTGCCCGATGAAGATCGCGGTCACCGGCTCGGCCGGAACGATCGGCCGGCCGCTGTGCGCCGACCTCGCGCGGGACCATGACGTCGTTCGGATCGACCTGCACGATGCCGACGTCACGCTCGACGTTCAGAACGTCGATGCGCTTACCCGCGCGATCGCCGGCTGCGAGACCGTCGTGCATCTGGCCGGCGTGGTCAGCCTCGACGCGACCTGGCAGGACACGATCGGCCCGAACGTCACGGGCACCTATGCGGCGTTCGAAGCCGCGCGCCGCGTCGGCGCCAAGCGCGTGATCTTCGCGAGCTCGAACCACGCGGTCGGGATGCACGAGGTCGACAACCTGCCGGCGATCTACGAGCCTGGGTTCGGGCTGGTCGTTCGCACCGACACACCGTACCGGCCCGACTCACTGTACGGCGTCTGGAAGGCGTTCGGCGAGACGCTCGGACGCTTCTACAGCGAGAACCACTGCTTGCAGGTCACCTGCATCCGAATCGGCTCGATCACCACCGCCGACGATCCGCGCGACTCGAGCGTCGCGCAAAGCTCGGGCTGGCTCCCGCTGACCGAAGCGCAGAAGTACGCCCGCTACGCCGCGACCTGGCTGTCGCAGCGCGACTTCGCGCGCCTCGTCCGCGCCATCATGGCGCGCGACGTCCCCTATGCCGTCGTCTACGGGGTCGGAGACAACGCCACACGCTTCTGGGACCTCGAACCCGGCCGCGCCATCTTCGACTTCTGGCCCGAGGATGGTGTCCGCTAAACAGCCCTAGTCGCACGAGCCCACCTGCGTGATGGACACGCGGGCGGCCTAGGCCGAACGTCAACCGCTCCCGTTCGCGTACCATCGCGAGCGGACGCGGCCGGCGAGGCGAGTGCGTGCGAACGACCCACGTCAGATTCGAACGATCGGCGAGGCCTTCGACCTCTCCACAACGGATGTCCAGCAGTGGGAACTCGACCTGCTTTGGATGGCCGCCGATCTCGGACTTGTCGAGCTTTCGGCGCACGCTCTATTGGCTGCCCGTGACGAGTCGATCCCCGTCGCGAGCGTACTGCGGTTATTCGGGCCCCGCATCGACACTCCAAGGACGTCGACGAGGTTGGCACACAAACGATCGGGCTCAACCTGGAGGGGAAGATCCGGGGCCGTTCGTGGATCCGGCTCAAGGTCACGTGGAGCATGGAGTATAGCGTCGTGACGGTTCACACGCTATAATGAACCGAGAGATGCCCAAGCGAGCAGTCGAAATTACCGAGACGTATACGCCGGGTCGGAAGTTTGGCCAGACGCGACAGGTCGTGGTCGAACGTATACCTGCAACTGAAATCACGTTTGACGGCGACCGCGACGTCGTCATGACGTTCGATGTTGCGCAACGAGTCGAAGATCTCGTGGACCGTGCTTTAGAGTCAAACTCGCTTCAGGCGCAGCGGATCCTTTACACGCCCGGACGCACCGCACAACCGAAAGTGCGTGCGTCGGTCGGAGGACCGAACGTCGCGCCGGCGCTTCGCCGCGCGGACCGCCGTCGTAGCGCCTGATCGTGACGGCTGGAAAGCGCTAGCCTTTCGATTCTAGGACTCGCGTCGCACCGCCAACCGCGCGTCGATCGTCGCGCAGAGGGTGCCGGCGGCGAAGACGATTGCGGAGAACAGTGCGACGGCGTCGAGGCCGGCACGGTCGGCGACGATCCCGCCCGCGAGCGGGCCGAGCAGCTGACCGCAGCCGAAGATGGTGGTGAAGGCGGTGAAGGCCGTCGCTGACGTCGCGGTGTCGCTGCGCATGCGGGCGAAGGCGCTGGCGACCGCCGGCGATGCGGCGATGCCCATGCCGACGCACAGCGCACCGGCGATGGGAGCAACGCTGCCCGCCAAGCTCGATATCCAGCATCCCAGCGCACCGGTCGCCATCGGCGGGACGAACGCGTAGCGCGCCCAGCGGCCGGCAACCACCGGGCCGATCGCAAGCGCTCCGATCGCGGACGTCAGACCGAGACCGGCCCACACGCCCGTGACGACGGCCGGCGCGACGCCGCGCGCGGTGAACGCCGCGACCGCGAAGGTGGCGTACGCGATGTACGCGATGCCGAACGACGCGTACGCAACGGCAAAGAACGCGTTGCGCGCGCGCAACAGGTCGCGCCACGCGAACGGCGCGTCGCCCGCGCCCGCCGCACGGCTCGGCGCAGCCGGCGGCGCCAAGCGCATCGCGAGTGCGACGACCGCGATCGCCGGTAGCACGCACAGCACGGTCGCGATCCGCCAGCGCGTGGGATCGGCGACTGCCCAGGCTCCGGCCGGCGCCGAGACGATCAAGCCGAGGCCCGTCGCACCCCAGGCGATGCCGCTGGCGAGGCCGCGCCGACCCACCGGGACGCGTTCGAGCATCTCGGTCACGACCGCGGCGACGCCGATCCCGCTCGCGATCCCGATCGCCAGGCGTGACACGAGCAGCAGCGGTATCCCGTCGGACGCGGCCGAGATCGCGACCGAAGCCGCGACGGCCGCGTGCGCGATCGCGATGACGCGCGGCACGCCGTTGCGCGCGCGCAGCAGGCGCGGCGACGCGAGCGTCCCGGCGAGGTAACCGCCGAGGTGCAGCGCGCCGATGAGTCCGTAAATCCCGTACGAGCCGCCCAAGTCGAGCCGGATCGCCGGCAGCAGCAGCCCGTAACCGAGCCGCGCGAGACCGATGTCCACCGCGATCGCGAGCGCCGCGATCACGATCGGCAACCTCGGCACGTCGCTAGGCCTCGCCGTGCTGCGGCGCGGTCAGGTAGTGGAGATAACGCTTCGGCGCATCGAGGAAGTCGCGCGTCACGCGGACGTGCTCGAGATCGTCATACGCCGTCTCGATCAGCCGGTCGCCCTCGAAGACGACGATCTGCGCGCCCGGGAACGCCGCCAAGATCGGCGAGTGCGTCGCAATGACGAATTGGGAGCCGCCTTCAGTCGCATCGATCAGCAGGTTCAACAGCGTCAGCACGCGCGTCGGCGAGAGCGGCGTTTCCGGCTCGTCGAACAGGTAGAGCCCGCCTGTCCTCAGCTGCGCGCGAACGATGCCGAGGAAGGTCTCGCCGTGCGACCGCGCATGCGGGTCTTCACCGTACATATTGGCCAGCGACCACTTCGAGCTGCGGGTGATGTTCGCACCCATCTGCCGCCGCTCGGGGCTCGCCTTCTCGTCGAGCAGCATCGCATCGGCCTGGGCGTCGATCTCGGCCATCTCGGCCTCGACCCGTTTGGTGAACCCGAACGAGTCCTCGGCGCGAAAGAACACCCGCGCAGCGGGCCGGCCGCGCTCGTCCGCCTCGAACGCGCTTGCCATCCGGCGTGACCCCGCCAGCGTCGGGTCGTCGTCGACCGTCGCCGAACCGGCCGCCGTTGCCTCGACCGCCACCGCAATCGCCTCGAGCAGCGTCGATTTCCCGCACCCGTTCTCGCCCATCAGAAACGTCACGGGGGCCGCGAACCGGAGCTCGTTCAGCTTCCGCAGCGCCGGCACCGTCCACGGAAACGCGCGGTCGATCCGAACGTCGCGCTTCCGCCGAAACGCCTCGAGGAACACCCCAGTGTTCTCCCCGACACGTACTGCGTGTTCCTTTTACACGTTGATCCCCATCTGGAAGAGCCGGCCGACGAACGACGGAATCGCTGGTGCAGCGCGGGCAACGTTCGGTGCCTCGACGAACCGAATTATGACGAGCAAGCCCGTACGCGCGTAGAGCCAGAAGGTCGCACGCCGGAGCAATCGTGCTTTGATGCCGACGCCGAACATCGTCGACACCTTGGTCTCCATGCGTGCTAGGCTCGCGTACGATTGACGCGCTCGCTCCTGCAGAAGCTCCAGTGGACGATCGTAGGTCGTCAGTGGTGTCGCTAGCGGCTCCGCGGCGTCCGGGGTGGAGGCCGCGGCGTCCGGCACGGCCCTTCTCGAATGCCCGACCGGCAGTATAGGCTAGCTCGCCAAGACCCTCTAGGGCCGTCAGAGCCTAGCGCCCCTTCGGTACGTCGATGCCTTCGCGAAATCGAACTCGCATCGAATCAGCCGTCGGCGGCGGCGGGACACTGGGGCGCTTCGGCGCGGCGTCGGTGACGTTGCTTCGCGCTCGGTCGTCGCCGACGGCTATGAACATGCCCGAAGCCGGGCCGCGGAACGGGACCATTGGGTGACGCAGCATCACGTGCATCTCACCATAGTTTGAACATCAGCGCAATTCCGCACTGTGAAGGGCGGATTGATTTAGGTGAGCTCGTTCGGTTCGACGGTACGGCGCTTGGTGCGGGGCGCGAGCAGCTCGCCGACGATGCCGCGCCGGAACAGGAGGACGCACAGCGCGAAGATCGTGCCCATGACGATGTTGGTCTTGTCGCCGATCGCCGTCTTCGAGACGAAAAAGTCGAGCGACTCGAAGATTCCGGCGCCCACGAGCGGGCCGAAGACGGTGCCGATCCCGCCCAGGATCGTCATCATGACGACCTTGCCGCTGGTGTGCCAATCGACGCCGTCGAGTCCCGACAGCCGATTCCCGATCGCGAACAGCACGCCGGCCAAACCCGCCAGCGTCCCCGACAGGACGAACGCCGCGAGCTTGTATCGGTCGACTCGAAAGCCCAGCGCGACCGCGCGCTGCTCGTTCTCGCGCATTGCGTGCAATACCGAACCGAAGGGTGAGCGCACGACTCGCACCACGAACCAGACGCCCAGCGCCGTCACCACAAGGGCCGCGTAGTAGAACGCCCGGTCGTCGTCGAGGCCGAGGCCGAACAGCGTGCCGCGCGAGGCGACCTGGACGCCGTTCTCGCCGCCGGTCCAGCTGCCGAGCTGGAACGCGACGAAGTACTGCAGCTGTGCGAGCGCCAGGGTGATCATCGCGAAGTAGATCCCTTGGCGTCGGATCGCGATCGCGCCCACGATGACGGCGCTGACCGCAGCATAGACCAGCGCCGCGATCACCGCGACCGGAAACGGCGCGCCGGCGTGCGCGATCAGAATCGTCGCGACGTACCCGGCACCGCCCCAGAACAGCGCGTGGCCGAACGAGAGCAGTCCCGTGAATCCCAGCAGCAGGTCGAAGGCGACCGCGAACAGCGCGTAGGCGACGATGTCGATCGCCAGCACGGGATAGATCAGCCACGGAAGCCCGAGGCCGATCACCGCCAGAACGGTTGCCAGGATCGCGCCGCGCCGGGTGCCGAGCAGCGCGGCGGTCATTTCGCGCCGGCCGCGCTTCCGAACAGGCCGGCCGGCCGAATCAACAGCACGACGATCATCAATAGGAAGATCAGCGTGTCGTTGAAGGCCGGGAAGATCACCGCACCGAGCGTTTGCAACAGGCCGATCGCGAAACCCGTCAGCACGGAACCGCCGATGGAACCCAGCCCGCCGATGACGACGATCGCGAACGTGTTGATGATGATCTTGTCGCCCATCGTCGGCTCGACGTTCTGGTTGGGTGCAGCGAGCACGCCCGCCAACGCCGCGAGCGCGATCCCGGCCGCGAAGGTCAGGGTCACCAGCCGCTGCGTGTCGATGCCGAACGCCCGGACGAGCGCCGGCGCTTCGGTCGCGGCCCGGATCCGCGCGCCGACCGGGGTCCGTTCGAGCACGTACCAGACGGCCGCGCAGACCACGATCGACGCCGCGATCACGAACAGCCGGTAGGTCGGGAAGATCGTGAAGCCGAGATTCGTCGCCCCCGACAGCGACGGCGGAGGTGAGTAGGGCGAGCCGAGCGCGCCCGCCGCGAGCCGCATCCCGTCCTCGATCACCAGCACCAGTGCGAACGTGAACAGCAACCCGTAGAGTGGATCCAGGCCGTACAGCCGGCGCAGGAACACGACCTCGATCAGCAGGCCGAACGCGCCGACCACCAGCGGCGCCACGATCAGCGCAGCGTAGAACGGCAACCCGATCAGCTGCGCACCATAGTACGCGACGAACGCGCCGAGCATGAACATCGCGCCGTGGGCGAAGTTCACGATGCGCAGCATCCCGAAGATGACGCTCAGACCCAACGCCAACAGGGCGTAGTATGCCCCGTTGACGAGGCCGTTGAAGAGCTGGGTGAGGACGTAGTCCGGGGTCAGCCTACCAGTCCTTCTTACACGTCGATTCCGACTCCGGACGGAACGCGCGGCCGGGCGGGATCACCTGCAGCACCTTGAACCACGCGTGCGGCTCCTTCACTTGCTCCTTGGGCAGCACGTCGACGACGTACATCTCGTGGATCACGCGATGATCGCGCGCGCGCCACTCGCCGCCGCGGGCGTAGAAGTCGTTGAACTGCCGGCCGTCGAGGTACTGCTGGACCTTGTCGGCGTCGGTCGTCCCGACCGCCTTGACGGCGTTGAGCCACTGGGTCGCCGCCGAGTAGTCCGACGCCTGGATGTCGGTCGGCCGCAGCCCGTGCATCCGGGCTGCGTAGCGGTCGGCCCACGCGCGCGCCTGCTTGTCGTAGTTCCAGTACCAAGACGTGGTGATGCGCGAACCGGCGAACACGTCGGGCAGCGCGTCGACGTCGCTGAGGAACAGCAACCCGACGGCGATCTTCATCGTCTTGTCGACGCCGAACTGCTTCGCTTGCTTCATCGAGTTGACCGTGTCGGCGCCGGCGTTGAACAGTCCGAGCACCTGGGCGCCCGAGTTCTTGGCCGCCAGCAGGTACGACGAGAAGTCGGTCGTCGTGCCGAACGGATACATGTCGGCCTTCTGCATCTTGCCGCCCTTTTGTTCGATCGCAGACGTGAAGTCGGCAAGCATCTGCTGTCCGAAAGCGTAGTTGGCGACCAGCGCGTACCAGCTCTTGCCGTTGGACTGCGACGCGATGTACGAGCCCGTCGAACGTGCCAGCGCGTACGTGTCGTACGCGTAGTGATACGTGTAGCGGTTGCAATCGGCGCCGGTGACCGCGGACGAGCCCGCCCCAGTGACGATCGCGAGCTTGTGCTTTTCCTTGGCGACCGCGGCGACGGCCAGGGCGACCGCGGAGTTGGTCATGTCCAGCGCCAGGTCGGTCCCGCCGTCGAACGCCTCGCGAACCTTGATCGCCGAATCGGGACCGTTGTTGCGATGGTCGATCGTGTCGACCTCGATCGTCCGGCCCAGCACCTTGCCGCCGAAGTCCTCGACGGCCATCTTGGTCGCCTCGACGGCGCCCGCACCCGACAGGCTGGCATAGACGCCCGACATGTCGGTGACCACGGCGATCTTGACCGGGCCGGTGTCGGCCGCGCGGGCGGGCGGTGCGACGAACGAGGAGGTCACCAGAACCAGCGCGAGCGCCGCCGGTAACGAGCGATGAAGACGCATCAAAGCTACCCCGATGGACGGTAGAGTTGCGGCCGACGTTACGCGTCGGAAAGCCCGTTCCTCCGCAGCGTGCGAACCGCGCCGTTCGGGGGAACGAACGTCTCGATGTCCCGGCCCATCGAAGACTACGCGCTCATCGGCGACACGCGCACCGCGGCGCTGGTGAGCCGCGACGGCGCGATCGACTGGCTGTGCCTGCCCGCGTTCGACTCGGCCGCCTGTTTCGCGGCGTTGGTCGGGGACGACGAGAACGGTGCCTGGCGGCTCGCTCCGGAGGAGCGGGTGCTGTCGCTCCGGCGCACGTACCGCGAGCAGAGCCTGGTCCTGGAGACGACCTACGAGCTCGAAGGCGGCGGCAGCGTCCAGGTCTGCGACGCGATGCTGACCGGCAGCGACGCGCCGCGGCTGGTTCGGCTCGTGACGGGGATCGCCGGGCACGTCGCGATGCGCTCGCAGCTGCGCATCCGGTTCGGCTACGGCGAAATCGTGCCGTGGGTCCGCCGTTCGTCGGGGTCGCACGTCGCGGTCGCCGGACCCGACGCGCTGGCGATGTACGCCGACGTGCCGCTGACCGGTGAAGACCAATCGACCGTCGCCGAGTTCTGGGTCGGCGCCGGCGACCGCGTCGGCTTCGAGCTCGCATATTTCTCCTCGTACGAACAGCAGCCGGGACCGTCCGACGTCGTGGCGGCGCTCCACCGCACCGAGTCGTTCTGGCGCGACTGGGCGCGCACGTGCGCGTACGACGGACCGTGGCGCGACGGCGTCGTCCGCTCGCTGCTGACCCTCAAGGCGTTGACCGACGCGCGGACCGGCGCGGTGCTCGCGGCGCCGACGACCTCGCTGCCCGAAGCGCTGGGCGGCGTTCGCAACTGGGACTACCGGTACTGCTGGCTGCGCGACGCGACGTTCGTGCTCGTCGCGCTGCTCAACGCCGGCTACGAGGAGGAGGCCTTCGCGTGGCGCAGCTGGCTGCTGCGCGCAGTCGCCGGCAAGCCCGACAAGATCCAGATCCTGTACGGGCTGCGCGGGGAACGTCACGTTCCCGAGTTCGAAGCGCCCTGGCTGTCGGGGTACGCCGGTTCGCGTCCGGTGCGCATCGGTAACGCCGCCGCGGCCCAGTTGCAGCTCGACGTCTACGGCGAGGTCACCGACGTCATGTTCCAGGCGCACCGCGCGGGGCTGCCGCCCGACGGCGACGAGTGGTCGCTGATGCGCGCGGTCGTCGACACGGTCGAGCAGCGCTGGTCCGAGCCCGACTGCGGGCTGTGGGAAGTACGCGGGCCGAAGCGGCACTTCGTTCACTCGAAGGTGCTGGCGTGGGTCGCGCTCGACCGCGCGATCCAGGCCATCGAGCAATTCGGTCTCGACGGCCCGGCCGATCGTTGGCGGGCGCTGCGCGCGCAGATTCACGACGAGGTCTGCGCGCGCGGCTACGATCCCGAGCGCAAGACGTTCACGCAGTCGTACGGCTCGGCGGAGCTCGACGCGGCGACGCTGCTGTTGCCGCTGGTCGGCTTTCTGCCGCCGAAGGATCCGCGAATCGTCGGCACCGTTCGCGCGATCGAGCGCGAGCTGCTGGTCGACGGCTTCGTGCGGCGGTACACGCAAGGGAACGAGCAGACCGACGGGCTGCCGCCGGGCGAGGGTGCGTTCTACGCGTGCGGCTTCTGGCTGGCCGACAACTACGTGCTGCAGAACCGGCGCGGCGACGCGCGCAAGCTGTTCGAACGGCTGATCGGAACCGCCAACGACGTTGGGCTGCTGGCCGAGGAGTACGACCTGCAGGCCAAGCGCATGGTCGGGAACTTCCCGCAGGCCTTCTCGCACGTCGGCATGGTCAACACCGCCTACAACCTCGTCGACAAAGCGAAGCCCGCCGACCAGCGCCGCGGCGAGGCCGAGGTCACGACCGCTCCCTAATCGACTTGGCGCAGGAAGGCGAGCGCGCTCATCAGCTCGTCGATCGCCTCTTCGGTGTGACCGGCTTCGACCGCGTCGACGAAGGTGCGTTCGAAGTAGTGGCGCAGCGCGGTTCGCACCGTCGCGTCGAGGGCGCCGCGCACGGCCGCGAGCTGGCGCAGCATGTCGAGCACGTACGGATCGTCGTCGAGCATCGAGATGACGTGATCGAGGTGTCCGCGCGCGGACTTGAGGCGGTTGACGACGTCCGCTTTCCGGTCGCCTTCCAGCGGCCGGCGCAGGCGGTCGAGCGTGCGGTTGCGGCGCATCTCGCTAGGGTCGTACCCCGGAGGGGTGGGAGCTTCCCCTTTCTGGGAGGGCCGGGGACCTTACCGGGCCGCTGTGGCGCTACGGCGCCAGCGCCGCCGTGTGCATCGCTTGATATTCTTGCAGCGAGCGCGGCGGGCCGGCCTCCGACTCGAGCGCCGTGACGAGCGCGCCCGCGGTGTCGAGCGAGGTCAACGACGCGATCGACGCTTCGACGGCCGCGCGCCGGATCCGATAGTTGTCCGTCTGCCCGGTGCTGCTCTTGAAGTCGTTCACGACCAGATCGACCGATCGCTCGCGGATCGCGTCGAGGACGTCGGGCGAGCCGCCGCCGATCTTGTTCACCCGCACGGCGGCGATCCCGTTGGCTTCGAGCAGCTCGTAGGTGCCGGGCGTCGCGACCAGCACGTGCCCCAGCGCCGCGAGCCGCCGCAGCAGATCGACGGCGGCCGGTTTCTCCTCGTCGCTGATCGAGACCAGCACGCGGCCGCCCTCGCGCGGCAAGCGGATCCCCGCGCCGACGAATCCTTTGCGCAACGCGCCGGCGTAGGTGGCGTCGATGCCCAGCACCTCGCCGGTCGACTTCATCTCGGGGCCGAGCATCGTCTCGACGCCGCGCATCTTCGCGAACGAGAACACCGGGACTTTGACGACCACGTACTCCGGCTTGGGCCGCAGCCCGACGCCCCAGCGCATGTCACGCAGCTTGTCGCCCAGCGCGATCCCGGTCGCGGCCGCGACGAGGTTGATCCCGGTCGCCTTCGAGATGATCGGCACCGTGCGGCTCGCGCGCGGGTTCGCCTCGATGATCAGCAGCTCGTCGGTACCTTCGGGGATCACGAACTGGATGTTGATCAGGCCGCGAATCCCCAGCTCGCGCGCGATCGCCTCGGTCACCGCGGCGATGCGGCCCTCCATCTCGCCGGAGACGGTCTGGGTCGGAAAGACGCTGATCGAGTCGCCGGAGTGGATCCCCGCGCGCTCGACGTGCTCGAAGATTCCGGGGATCAGGATGTCGTCACCGTCGTAGGCGGCGTCGACCTCGACCTCGCGACCGCGCATGTACTTGTCGATCAGCAGCGGCGCGCCGGGACTGATCGGCGGCGCGCTCTCGACGTACGACGCCAGCTGGCCCTCGTTGTAGACGATCTCCATCCCGCGGCCGCCCAGCACGTACGACGGCCGCACCAGCACCGGAAACCCGATCTCGCGCGCGATCGCGCGCGCCTCGCGGAACGTCGCCGCGGCGCGTCCGCGCGGCCGCGCGACGCCGAGCTTTTCGAGCGCCGCGTCGAACTTCTCGCGGTCCTCGGCCATGTCGAGCGAACGGCGATCGCTGCCGACGATGGCGATCCCACGCTGCGTCAGCTCGTCGGCCAGATTGATCGCGGTCTGGCCGCCGAACGCGAGCATCACGCCGCGCGCGCCGGTCGCGCGCGCGGTCGCTTCGACCTCGTCGGCGCCGGGCGGCTCGAACACCAGGACGTCGCTGACGTCGAAGTCGGTCGACACCGTCTCGGGGTTGTTGTTGATCACCACCGCCGCGCGGCCGTTCTCGCGCAGCGCCCAGGCCGCGTGCACGCAGCTGTAGTCGAACTCGATCCCCTGGCCGATCCGGATCGGACCGCTGCCGACGACGACGACCGCCTCGCGGCCCGGTGGCCGCATCTCGTCCTGCTCGCCGCGCGACCGGTAATAATAAGGAGAGACGGCCGGGAACTCGGCTGCGGCGGTGTCGACCATGCGGAATTGGCCGCCGTCCGGCGGCGCGGCCGGGAGCTTGCCCCCGAACAGCGAGGCGATCCCGCGCAGGCTGTAGCCGTCCTCGAGCGCGCGCGCCTGCAACTCGGGCGGCGGCGTCTCGCCGAACAGCGGCCCCGCGGTCGCGTGGGCGCGAAACGCTTCCTCCAGCTCGACCAGCGCCGCTAGTTCCCACAGCCAGAAGCGGTCGACGGTCGACAGCGCGTGCAGCTCGTCGATGCCGCGACCGCGGCGCAGCAGCTCGGCCAGCGCGAAGATGCGGTCGTGGGTCGGCTCGGTCGTCGCGCGCACCAGCTCGTCGTCGCTCCACTGCGCGAACGCGTTGCCGGTCAGCGTCTCGAACTTGAGGTCGAGCCCGCGCACCGCTTTCATCAGCGCGGCGGCGAACGTCCGGCCGATCCCCATCGCCTCGCCGGTCGACTTCATCTGCGTCCCCAGCCGGAAATCGGCCAGCGGGAACTTGTCGAACGGCCAGCGCGGGATCTTGACGACGCAGTAATCGAGGGTCGGCTCGTAGGCCGCCTTGGTGCGGCCGCCGGTGACCGGGTTGGGGATCGTGTCGAGCGTCTGGCCGAGCGCGATCTTGGTCGAGATCTTGGCGATCGGATAGCCGGTCGCTTTCGAGGCCAGCGCCGAGCTGCGCGAGACGCGCGGGTTGACCTCGATGATCTGGTACTCGGAAGACTGCGGATGCAGCGCGAACTGGATGTTGCAGCCGCCCTGGACGTTGAGCGCGCGGATCACGTTGATGCTGGCCGTGCGCAGCATCTGGTAGTCGAGGTCGGAGAGCGTCTGCGACGGCGCGACGACGATCGAGTCGCCGGTGTGCACGCCGACCGGATCGATGTTCTCCATGTTGCAGACGATGATGCAGTTGCCGGCGCGGTCGCGCAGGACTTCGTACTCGAGCTCCTTCCAACCCAGCAGCGACGTCTCGACCAGCGCCTGGTGGATCAGCGACGCGTCGAGACCCGTCTGCAGCGTCGCGCGCAGCTCGGCCTCGTCGCGCACGACGCCGCCGCCGGTGCCGCCCAGCGTGTAGGCCGGCCGCACGACCAGCGGATAGCCGACCTCGACCGCGAACGCGACGCCGGCCTCGACGTCGGTCACGATGTCCGACCGCGGCACGGGCTCGCCGATCTCGATCATCTTGGCCTTGAAGCGCTCGCGGTCTTCGGCCAGCTTGATCGTCTCGAGCGGCGTGCCCAACAGCTCGACGTCGTACTTCGCGATCACGCCGGCCTCGGCCAGCTCGACGGCGAGGTTGAGGCCGGTCTGTCCGCCCAGCGTCGGCAGCAGCGCGTCGGGACGTTCGCGTTCGATGATGCGCTCGACCGACGCGACCGTCAGCGGTTCGAGATACACCGCGTCGGCGATCTCGGGGTCGGTCATGATCGTGGCGGGATTCGAGTTGACGAGGACGACGCGGTGGCCTTCCTCGCGCAGCGCGCGGCACGCTTGGACGCCGGCGTAGTCGAACTCGGCGGCCTGCCCGATGACGATCGGGCCCGAGCCGATCACCATCACCGTGCGCGCAGACATCCCGCCCTGGATACGGCCGCCCCACCGGAGGTCCTGCCCGCTCAGTGCTTCTTGGCGGAGCTCAGCGGCCAGTGCTTGACCAGGTACGGGTTGACTTGGGTGAAGTCGAACGCGTTGCTGAACGGGTTGGCCGCCGCGTCGTCATAGGTGATGACGATCAGCGTGTTCTTCCAATACGGGCTGGCCTGCACGGCTTGGATCAAGCTCGCGACGTGCGCTTGTCCGGTCTGCAGCGCCGAGTATCCCGGATGCTCGTTGTCCTCACCGAGCGGTTTGATGAACGAGACCGACGGCAGCGCGTTGTTGTGCAGGTCGGCCAGGAAGTTCGTCTCGTCCTGGAGGTGCGCGGCCTTGGCAGCGGTCCCGTTGGCGAAGTTTGCGTAGTATGCGAACGGCTGGTGGTGGAACTGGAAGTTCGGATCGGGATTGCCGGCCAGTGCCGCCGTCCAGCCGCCCGAATACCACTTCCAGCTCACGTTGGCGGCGCTGAGCCGGTCGCCGATGGTCGGGTTCGTCTGGTTGGGCACCAGCCGGTTCGCCGCGGTCCCGGCCGGGTGCGGCGAGTTCACCGTGTAGGCGGTGTTGACGACGAAGCCGTCGGGCGTGACGAAACCGTCCTGCACGATTTGACCGCTGCCGTTGAGCGCGAGCTGCTTGCCGCTCGCGTCGACCGTCGCGACGACCGCGGCGGGCGCGCCCGGGAACGTCGGCGTGCAGGCGCAGATCAGCCACTGGTGGTTGAGGAACGAGCCGCCGAAGGCGCTGTGGAAGTAGTTGTCGGCCAGGGTGTACCGCGCGGCGAGCTGTCCTTCGGGCAGCGTCGTCACGTTGAAGTAGCTGAACAGCAGCCCGGGGTTGTCGCTCCAGGTCATGAACTTGTCCATCTTGCCGCCGTCGATCTGCGACTGCTCCTGGTAGAAGCGGTGCACGATGTCGCCCGTCAGCTGCGACGGTTGGATGTAGTTGATCGCCCGGTCGCGCGCGTCGCGCACGTGCTGCTGCCGCCGGCCGGCCGCGCCGAGTTCGTGGTCACCGCGCCGGCCGGCCCGACCGTCCTGCGCTCGGCCTGCGTCGACACCGGCCGCACCGGCGACGCCGATCCGCCGGCGGTGCTGGCCGACCTCGACGACCCGGCGCACTTCCTCGGCGTCGCATCGGCCGCCGCAGCGGTGGCGGCAACCGCACCTGCGCAGCTGCTGGTCGGCCACGCGCTGCCGCGCAACTGGTACGCCCGGCCGCTGCCGGCGCCGGCCATGCGCCGCGTCGTCCGGCTCACCGAAGACGACGCGGGCTTCTACCTCAACGGCAGAGCGTTCGCGATGCGCGATCTGCACGCGCCGCCGGCGATCGTCGCGCGGTCGGGGACGGTCGAGGAGTGGACGGTCGTCAACCACACCGACGAAGTGCACGCGTTTCACATCCACCAGGTACACTTCGTCACCGAGGCGGTCGACGAACGGCCCGTCCTGCCCCGGTCGTGGGCCGACACGGTCACCGTCCCGCCGCGCCGGCGCGATCGATCGGGCCGCTACCACGACGGCACGGCGAAGCTGCTGATCGACTTCCGCGATCCGGTCGTGCGAGGCACGTTCATGTTCCACTGCCACATCGTCGACCACGAGGACGCCGGTATGATGGCGACGATCGGGGTCCGCTGAGCTCGGGCGTCGAACGGCGCCGCGTGCGCGCCGTGATCACCGCCGGGGGAACGGTCGACGGCGCGTTCGCCGACGCGATCGGGTCGCCGGTCAAAGCGCTGGCGCGCTGCGGTCCCCGAACGCTGCTCGACGTCGCGCTCGATGCATGCGACGGTGCGGGAATCGACGGCGTGACCGTGATCGGCGGCGACGAGGTCCGCGCGCACCTGGCCGGCCGCGCCGGCGTTCGTGTCGTCCCGGCCGCGGCCGACGGGCGGACCAACGTGCTGCGCGCGCTCGACGCGTGGCCCGGCGAGCGGTTCGCGTACCTCGCGTCGGACTTGCCGTTCGCGAGCGCCGCCGGGCTGCGCGACTTCGTCGAGCGCAGCGACGGTGCGGCGGTGACGATGGCGCTCGCAGCGGCGGACGCGTACGCCGCGCGCTTCCCCGAATCGCCCGAGCACGCCGTGTCGCTGCGCGGCGAGCGCGTCGCCAACGGCAACGCGTTCGTGATCGCGCCGCAGGCGGTCGATTCGATTCGCACGCTGGCGACCCAATTCTTCGACGCGCGCAAGCAGCTGCTGCGGCTCGCGCTGCTGCTCGGGCCGGCGATGTGCCTGCGCTTTGCGACCAAGCAGCTTCGAATCGCCGACCTCGAGGCGTACGGCCGCCGACGGCTCGGCGTCGCGGTCGCCGCCGTTCGCGGCTGCGATCCGGGCCTGTGCTACGACGTCGACACGCTCGACGACTATCTCTACGCGCGCGGTCGCGCGACGGCCGAGGCGTGAACGCCGCCCCGCTCGCCGACCCGCGCCGGCTCGGCGCGTTCTGGTTCGGTATCCAGGCGGTGTGGATCGCGGTCCTCGGCGTCATCTTGCAGGAACGCGCGACCGCGATCGGCGGTCAGGCGGTACTGCAGTACGCGGCGCTCGCTGCCGCGGGGGCGGCGGTCGGCGGCGCGGTCCAGGTCGTCGCCGGGATCTTCTCCGACCGTGCGCTGGCGTCGGCGGGCAGCCGCCGCGCGTTCTACCGGGCCGGGGTCGCGCTGGCGATCCCGGCGGTCGTCGTCCTGCCGGCCGTCACGTCGCTCGGCGTCCTGTGGACGGCGCTGGTGCTCTTGCAAGTCGGGATGAACGTTGCGAGCGGGCCGTACCAGGCGGTCGTCTCCGACTATCTGCCGGGCGACCGCGTCGGACGCGCCTCGGCCTGGATGAGCATCTACCAGTTCTCGGGCAACGTCGTCGGCATCGTCTTGACGACGCAGCTGCACGGCCTCGCGCTGGGAGGCGCGCTCGCCGTTTGCTTGGCCGGCGGGTGGCTGGCGACCGAGCTGTACCTGCGGACGCGGCCGCGCATCGCCGCGAGCGCGGCCGCGCCGCTGCGGCTCGACGCGAACGTGCGCACCGTCCTCGCCTCGCGCGCGTTCATCAACTTCGGGCTCTACACGCTGTTCGGGTTCTTGTTCTTCTTCGTCGCGGAGTCGCTCGGCGCGGCCGACGCGCGCACGACGACGGGGATTCTCATCCTGGCGTTCACGGTCGCCGGCATCGGCGGCGCCGCCGTCGCGGGACGCCCCGCCGACCGGCTCGACAAGCGGCTCGTCGTGACGATCGCGTGCGTCGCGATCGCGATCTCGGTCGGCGCGTTCGCGGCGGCGCCGACGGTCGCGATCTCGATCGGCTGCGCGGTCGCGTCGGGATTCGCGTGGGGCGCGTTCTTCACCGCCGACTGGTCGATCGCGTACGCCGTCCTGCCGCGCGACGCGATGGCGAAGGCAATGGGGATCTGGAACCTCGCGCTCGCGATCCCGGCGGTCGCGGCGCCGGCCGTCACCGGCCCGCTGGTCGCCGCACTCGACGCGCGCCGCGCCGGGCTCGGCCCGCGGGTGGCGCTGGTGTGCGTGATCGTCGAGTTCGCGATCGGCACGGCGTGGCTGTGGCGCCTGCGGCTCGCGCGCGCGGACGAACGGTGAAATCCCTCCGGTCCTCGGTCCCGAACGAGGACCGGAGGGGTGCCCACACCCGATGTGGGGCAACGTCTTTGAATCAGCCGGTCAGCGCGATCTCGGCCAGGACGATGTCGGTCGCCGGCGGCGTGATGCTCGCATCGGTCGAACGGTTGCGCGCTGCGGCAGCGGTCGCGACCATCGCTTCGACGATCGTTCCGTCCCACTGACTGCCGGCGCCGTGGCGCAGGACGTCGAGCGCGGTGCCGAACGAGCACGCCGCACGGTAGGGACGGTCGCTGATCATGGCGTGGAACGCGTCGGCGACGGCGATGACGCGCGCTTCGTACAGGATCGTGTCGCCAGCCAAACCGTCGGGGTAGCCGGCGCCGTCGAGGCGCTCGTGATGGCTGCGCACGATCGGTGCGTACTGCGCCAGGCTCGGGATGTCGTTGAGAATCTCGGCGCCGAACACGGCGTGCTGGCGCATCGTGGCCCACTCTTCGGTGGTCAGCGGCCCGGTCTTGAGCAGGATGTCGTCGGGCGTCGCGATCTTGCCGACGTCGTGCAGCATCCCGGCTTGCACGACCCGCTCGGTCATCGCGGTCGAGAGGCCCAGCGTGTCGCACAGCCGGCGACACCACATCGCGGTGGCGCGCGAGTGCACGCAGGTCGCCTCGTCGCGGGCGCGCAGCATCGCCAGCACCGCTTCGATCGTCGCGCGGTCCTCTTTGGCGGCGGCGACCTCGGTGCCGCGCAGCGACAGCGCGTCTTGCGCCTTCACGTTGATGATCTCGATCAGGCAGCGCAGCATCCCCGCGTCTTCGTGCCGGCGGCTCAACTCGGCGGCTGCGTCGCAGACCGCGGCGATCGCTTCGGAGACGTCGGCGCGGCAATGCGCCCCGCGCGCCATGTGCGCCCAGTGGACGATCACCTGCGGGTCGGCGGTTTCGACCGCCGTCGCCATCGCCGTTACCAGCGTGCGCGCGATCAGCGTCGCGCCGCGGCCGGGCTCGTGCATCAAGCGCGCGCCGACGGCGTCCGCGAGCAGCGCCCGGTTCGCCTGCAGCGTCCGAGCAAAGGTGAGGCGCGATCCCGTCATGGGATCCGCGTGCCCATCCGTGCAGCGCATCGAATCGGTTCTACGCGTACACGACGTGGCGCCGGTGCGACCTGCGTTCCACCGTTACGGCGGATTCGCAGGCGCGACGAGCGTCACGAACGATCGAACCGAGCCGGACCGCGGCATCGTGCAGCACCGACAGTCCCTGGTCGAGCAGGCTCTCGTTGATCTCGTACTCGGCGGCGGCGAGCAGGTCGTGGACCGCGCTCCCGCACTGCTCGGCACGGCGGACGGCGCGGCGCAGCGGCTCGATCCCGTGACCGTCGAGCGCAGCGCGCAGCGAGTCGCGAAGAACGCCGACCAGTGCGAGGTTTGCCGGCGTCGCCGGCGTCATCGAAGATGCGACGAGGAAGTGCTGGGCGGACGAATGCTCGCCTACCCCGTTTGCGAGTTCGTACATGGTTCTTCTTCAGTCCATCGTGGGGGGGACGAATGCAACAATGACGATTGCGAGAGCGGCGGCGGCAGCGGCTAAGTCCATGCGAAACTCCTGACGGATGAAGACGATCTGTGCGCACAGTCTAGCCGCGAACCGCACGTCGCCGCATCGGTCAAAGACCCCACGTTCGTTGAAAACCCTGCCACGACGCCGTTTTTCGACGCCGCTAGGCGTAGATGCCGAGTTCGCGCGCGCGCTGGACGGCCTGCGCTCGGTTGGACACGTGCAGCTTGCCGTAGATGCTCTGCACCTGGCGCTCGACGGTTTTCGGCGACTTGCCGAAGTCGAACGCGATCCGGTTGATGGTGGTGCCCGAGGGAAGCGCACGCAAGATCTGCATCTCCGCCGGGGTCAAGCCGGCCTTTGGCCGGTTGGCCGCAGCCGCGCCGGCCACGGCGTTGACGGCGCGCGCGTAACCGAGCAGCAGCTCCGGCGTCTGGCGTTCGTCCATCCCGCCCGCCGAGACGATCCGCGCGAACAGACCGTTCGGATCGAACCGGTGGCTCAGCGACCGGTAGCCGCGCGCCGCGTCGCCGGTGAGCACGCTGGCGGCCGCCGCCATGAGCCGTGCGACCTGGCGGCGGCGCGCGTCGTAGAGTGACTCGGGATCCGCGTGCTCGGCCGTCGTCGAAAACGCCGAGCGCACGTACCGCCGAACGTCGTCGAGATTCCATAGCGCGACCGCACAGAGGGCGAGCATCGCGTCGCACAGCGCGCGCTCGGGCCGCGACCTGGTCTCCCCGCCGCGGAGGTTGAGCAGCATCGCGTGCGCGGCCTCGAAGCGGCCCATCCACATGTTCGAGAGTGCCTCGGCCAGCACGAAGGAGAACCGCTCGCGAAACTGCTCGTTGACCGGATTCGACAGCAGCCGCACCCGCAGCGAGTTCAGTCGCCGCTCGTCGGCTGCCTCGGCCGCGATCTCCATTTGGGCGACGAGCCCGACGTGCTGCAGCGAGACGTCGCCGCAGCGCTCCGCGTTGGTCGCGATGCGCGTCGCGTAGAGCCGGGCGACGTCGGGCGAGCCGATGACGCCGTGCGCGATCGCGTAGAGCACCGAATAGGCGTGCGCGGCGCTGCGATACGCCCCGACGCGCTCGTACGCCCGGGCCGCCTCGAGCGCCCACTCTTGAGCTGCGGCATAGTCACCGCGGAAGAACGCAGCCAGCGAAACGCGCTGCAGCACGCGCGCGACCATGAACGGCTCGTCGAGAATCCGCGCCGCGGCGATCGCATCGGCGCCGTATTGCGCGCTGCTGTGGTCGTCGCCGCGCCGCGCCGCGATCACCGAGCGCGCCGCGAGGTACGGCGCGTCCATCTCTTCGCCGACATCCGTCTCGGCGTTGACGTACCGTTCCGCGTCGTCGAGCTGTTCGGTCGAGACCAGCAGCGGCACCAACAGGTCGACGAGGTACCGGCGCACCGGCTCGTGGGCGTGGTCCGCCGCCCGGCGCAGCACGGCGACCGCCGTCGGCACGTCGCCGACCAGCACCGAGCGCATCGCCCTCAAAGCCAGCGCCGCGGGGTCGCGCATGCGCTGCGACGTGCTGAAGACGTCGAGCCCACGCTGCACCTCGGCCAGCACTCCTCGCGTCGCAATCGCATACGCCGACTCGATCGTCATCGGAGCCGCGTCCGCTCGGCCGCCCATCGGCGTTACCGTCGCGTGTTCGAACGCACCGACGCGAGGATTGCTCGGTCGCTCGCCATCCTTGCCGTGTTCGAGGGGGCCCAATCAGTTCCCCGGGATTGTATGGGGCCAAACGGCCTGCGGTCGCAAAGCTGGCCGAAAGGACCGTGTCGTCCCAGCGGACGCGCAGCGCGCGCGCCGGTCACCGGACGGCACCGGGATAGAGGCGCGCGTCGTCGGCTTCGAGCAGGTCGAACACGATCGGATGGCCGGCGCGGAGAGCGGCCGGGTAGAAGCGCTCGAACAGCGGGCGCAGCTCGTCCGGCATCCGGCTCGACGCAAAGTGCTCCATCCGTTCGTTGGCACGGTCCTTGTCGATGCCGGCCGTGCGCTGCGCGATCCATGCTTCTACCTCGGCTTCGGAGTCGAGCGCGGCGACGGCGGCTCGAAGCTCCTCCAAATCGACCTTGGTGTAGTATGCCCACAGCGCGCTGAAACCGACGGTCGGGACGTAGCCGCTGAGCTCGCCGCCCGGCAGCGACGCGCGCAGTTTGTCGACCAGGCGGGCGGTGAAGACCAGACCGGCCAGCCGCTCGCGTGGCCCGCGCGGCGGCTGCGCCGCAAAGCTCAGCGGCGTCACGGCGCGAGCCGTTCGATCCGCCAGCCGGCGCCTGTCGCGACGTAGACGACGCGGTCGTGGACGCGGTTGGGGCGGCCCTGCCAGAACTCGAAGCGATCGGGCGCGACGCGGTAGCCGCCCCAGTTGGGCGGCCGCGGGACGTCGGCCGGAAAGGTCGCCGCCACGCGGGCCATCGCGGCTTCGAGGTACGCGGCGTCGGGGATCGGCGTGCTCTGCGGCGAGGCCCACGCGCTCAGCCGGTGGCCGCGCGGGCGCGACGCGAAATACGCGTCGCTCTCGACGGCGAGGATCCGCTCGGCACTCCCTTCGATCCGGACTTGGCGCTCGAGGGCACCCCACCAGAACAGCAGCGCCGCGCGCGCGCCGGCGGCCAGCTCCTCGCCCTTGCGGCTCTCGTAGTTGGTGTAGAAGACGAAACCGCGCGCGTCCCACTGCCGGAGCAGCACGATGCGCGCCGACGGCCGCCCGTCAGCGGTCGCCGTCGCGACGGTCATCGCGTGCGGCTCGATCAACTCCGGCGTCGCCAGCGCCGTTTCGAACCAGCCGCGAAATTGCTCGAACGGATCGGCCGCGACGCCGGCGACGTCGAGCGATCCTCGATCGTAGCTGATCCGTCGCGTGCCGTACGCGTCGGTCATCCGATGACCGTCTCGCGCAGGATGATGCGGCTGTGCGTCTCGGCCGCGCCGCGGGCGCGCAGGCCCTCGATCAGCGCGACGAGACCAGGCTCGTCGGCGACCGCGACGCGCAGCGTGTAGTCGAAGTTGCCGGTCGTGAGCGACGCCGCGACCACGCCGCGCATCGCCCGCAGTTCCGCTTCGAATGCGTCGGCCGCCGTCCCGGCGGCCAGCCGCAAGTCGACGAACGCCGCCAGCTTGACGCCGGTCGCGCGCGGATCGACCTCGGCGTGGAATCCGCGTATCGTCCCGGCGGCGACCAGCCGGCGCACGCGCTCGGCGGCCGCGTTCGCGCTCAGCCCGACGGCCTCGCCCAGGTCGCGGAAGCTGAGCCGGCCGTCGCGCCGGAGTGCGCTGAGGATTGCGCCGTCGATGTCATCCACTGCCGAGGAAAGCGCGCTGAAGCCGCCGTTTTCCTCCGCAGATCAGTGTGTACGGCGGCACCAGGCGCGCTATACTGCGCCCAATGAGAACGCTGCTCGCCGTCGCACTTGGTCTTACGCTGCTTACTTTGCCGCGGGCGGCCGGCGCCGGCGACGACACGCCGCGGGGCGTCGCCGCCGTCGTCGCGAGCGACCTCGAGACGCTCTACGTCTACCCCGCCCGCGCTCGCCGGACGGCCGCGCTGCTGCGGCGCCGGGCCGCCGCCGGCGCGTACGACGGGCTACAGCGTGACGCGCTGGCAAAACGGATCACCGCCGACGCGGCGACCGTTCTGCACGACCGCCACGTTCGCGTCAGCTACTCGGTCGACGTGAACCCGCCGGCGAACGCTTCGGGCAAAGGCAACAGCGCGGCCGAACGCGCCGCATACGAACACTTCGCGCGCTTCGTCGGCTATGGGCTCGGCCGGGTCGAGCACCTGCCCGGAAACGTCGGCTACATCGACCTGCACGCCTTCGTGGGCGACGCCGCGCACGCGGCGACCGTCTTCGACGGCGCGGCGAACGGCGTCGCCTACGCCGACGCGGTGATCTTGGACCTGCGCAACAATCACGGCGGCGAACCGAAGATCGTCGCCCGGCTGCTCAGCCACTTCCTTCCACCCCGCACGCACCTGAACGACTTCGTCGCGCGGGGGGACGGCACGCCGAAGATCGTCGCGTCCAGCTACACGACGCGGGTTCAGGGGCCGCGCATCACCGCGCCGCTCTACGTGCTGATCTCGAAAGTCACGTTCTCGGGCGGCGAAGAGTGCGCGTACGACATCCAGACCCTGCGACGCGGGACGCTGTACGGCTCCGTCACCGGCGGCGGCGCGAATCCCGGCGACGATCACCGCATCGACGATCACTTCTCGGTCTTCGTGCCGACGATGCGGGCCCGCAATCCCATCACCAAGACGAACTGGGAAGGCGTCGGCGTCGCACCCGACGTCGCCGTCGCGCCGAGCCGCGCGCTCGCCACGGTCTACGCGGCGATCCTCGACGCGCGCTTGCGCGACCCGAGCCTGCTCAGCATCGAACGCGCCCGCCTTCGCAACGTGCGTTCGAAGCTCCATGCGCTGAACGATCGCGCCATCCTCGCACTCTAGTGCGTTGGCGCAACGTGCGCTTACACTCGCGTCACGGGAAGCGGCCGGCGATCATCCCGCCGGCCAGGGCGACGATCACCAGCACGCCGCCGCCGAGCGCCAGCGGCAGCTCGAGGTCGATACGGCGCCGTTCGCGGGTCGTGCTCGCCGCCAGCGCGCTGAGGTGCGCGCGCAATGCGGCCGCGTCGGCGGTGCGCGCGTACGTGCCGCGCGCGTCGGCTGCGATCTGACGCAGGCCGTCTTCGTCGATCGACGCGACTTCGTCGGTGCCCGGGATGAACTGGCCGCTGCCGTTGGTCCCGATCCCGATCGTGTCGATCTCGATCCCGGCCGCGCCCAGCTGCGGCGCGACCTGCGACGGATCGCTGCCGAGGTTGTTCACGCCGTCGGTGATCAGCACGACCGCACGCCGGCCGGCCGGCGGCAGCTGGCGGGCGGCGGTGAGAAGCGCATCGCCGATCGCCGTCCCGCCGTTGGGCGGCGGGATCCGGCCGATCGCGTCGCGCAGCGCGTCCTTGTCGTCGCTCAGCGGCGCGACCACGCCGGCACCGCTCGAGAACGCGACGATCGCGAGCCGCGTCCCGTCGGGCACCGCGTCGACGAAGCCCCGTACCGCCGCGGCGGCAGCCTCGGCGCGCGACGGTTCGACGTCCGTTGCGCGCATCGAGCCCGACGTGTCGACGCACAGAACGACCGCGACCCCGCGCACCGGCACCTGCGCGACGAAGCGCGGCGATGCGAGCGCCGCCCCGAGCGCTGCGATCCCGACTGCGCACGCCAGCGCAAGCCAGAGCGCCGGGTCGCGCCGCGCGCCGGTCGCGCGCTCGAAGAACGCGAGGTCGCTATACGCGAGCGCCGACGCCGACGCACGCCGTGATGCGACGTGCGCGAGCCACAGGAACAGCGCCGCGAGCGCAATCCCCGCGAGCAGCCACAGCGGATGCGCGAGGGTCACGCCGGGAGGCCGAACGCGCGCAGCAGCGCGGCTCGGCCGTCGCGTTCGTCCAGGGTGCCCACGCGCCAGCCGGCGGCCCGGAAGCGCGCAACCAGCGCCGTCTCCCGTTCGCGGCTGGCGTCGCGGTAACGAGCCCGCGCGCGCGCGCCGACGTAGACGCGCCGCGTTCGCCCCGACTCGGCGTCGCGCAGCCGCACGAATCCCCGCAGCGGCAGATCGTCGCGCCACGGGTCGCGCGCCAGCAGCACCGTCGCGTCGAATCGGAGTCCGGCCCGCACCAGCTGCTCGTCGCCGGGAATGTCGAAGCCGTCGCTGACGGCCAGCAGCGACGCGCCCCGCGGCACGGCGCGCAGCGCGATCATCAGCGCCGCCGCGAAGTCGAACGGCGCGGTCGCGCGCACCAGCGATGCCGCGCGCCGGTCGCGGACGACGCGCGCGTCGACGATCCGCAGCGCTTGGTCGGCGCTCTCGAGCGCACCGAACCAGGCGCGCACCGCTTCGCCGGCCGCCCGGGCCAACGGCCGGCTGCGGCCGACGTTCATCGAGCCGGACTCGTCGACGATCGCGGCCAGCACCAGCGCCGTCTCTTCGAGGTACACGCGCGTCTGGAGCGTCCCCGCGCGGGCGGTCGCGGCGTGATCGATGCGGCGCGGGTCGTCCCCCTCGACGTACGCGCGCAGCTGCGAGAACGCCAGGCCGTCGCCCGGCCGCGTGCCGCGCGCGGCGCCGCCCGGCCGCGCCGTCGCGCGCGCACCGCGCAGGAGCGCCGTGCGCAGCGCGTTCACGGCGCGCGCACGGCGGCGACGATCCGACGCACGACGTCTTCGGGATCGGTGCCGGCGAGCGCGATCCGCTCGTCGTACGAGATGCGGTGGCGCAGCACCGCCGGCGCGACGTCGCGCACGTCGTCGGGGACGGCGAACGCACGCTGCTCGAGGTACGCGCGCGCCCGCGCCAGCGCGACCAGCGCCAGCGCCGCGCGCGGGCTGGCGCCGTGCGCGACCAGCTCGGCACCGCGGGTCGCGCGCACCAGCTCGACGGCGTAGTCGCGCAGCTTCGCATCGACGAACACCTCGCGCGCCTCGCGCTGCCAGCGCAACACGTCGTCGAGCGTGGCCGCGTTCGCGCGCAGCGGCGGCTCGCCGGTGCCGAAGCGGTCGACGATCGCGCGCTCCTCGTCGAGCGACGGATACGGCACGACGACCTTGGCCAAGAACCGGTCGAGCTGCGCGAGCGGGAGCGGGTAGGTGCCGTCGGTGTCGTAGGGGTTCATCGTCGCCATCACGAGGAACGGCGACGGCAGGTCGTGCGTCTGCGGTCCGATCGTCGCGCGCCGTTCCTGCATCCCTTCGAGCAGCGCCGACTGCACCTTGGCGGGGGCGCGGTTGATCTCGTCGGCCAGCACGACGTTGGCGAACAGCGGTCCGAGCACGGTGGTGAACTCGCCGCCGCGCTGGTCGAACACGCGCGTGCCGACGATGTCCGACGGCAGCAGGTCGGGCGTGAACTGCACCCGCCGGAACACGCCGCCGACCGCCGCCGCCAGCGCGCGGCACGCGAGTGTCTTGGCGACGCCGGGCGCGCCTTCGAGCAGCACGTGGCCGCCGGCGATCAGCGTCAGCACCAGCGCTTCGACGACCTCGTTCTGGCCGACGATCGTCGCCTGCAGCGCATCGACCACGTCGCGCGGGCGGCTCATCGCAGCCAGCTCTCGGTCGCGCCGATCAAATCGGCCGAGGATGCGTCGCGCACCGCGGCCGGACCGAACGCCGTGCGCTCGGCGGCGGCCAGCGCGGCGTGGAGCGCGCCGTCGCCGCTGGCGCGCAGCGCGTCGCGCAGCGTCGCGCCGGGTGCGGCGCCGGCCGCCGCGAACAGCGCGCCGCGCAGGCGCAGCAGCGCACCGTTCGCGGGCGCGGTGCGGTAGGCGCGCAGCGCGTCGGCGACTTCGTCGCGCGTGGTCCGCGCCGGTACGGGCGGAGGCGCCGCCGGCGGCGGCTGGAGCGCTGCGACCGGCCGCCGGCGGCGCAGCACGATCGCCGCCAGCACGGCGGCGACGAGGACGGCGAGCAGCGCCACGCCGGCGACGACCGCGCCGGCGAGTTGCCAGAGCGCGCCGGCGACCGCGGTCTCGGGCGCAGCCCCGGCCACGACGACGCGCACCGGGTTGGAAGAGAAACGCGTCGGCTTGCGGGTCCGCGCGTCGATCGCGTCGAGGTAGGCGGCATTGAAGGTGTACGTGCCGGCGGCGGTCGGTTCGAGGGTCAGCGTCTCGACGACGTCGGTCCCCGTCGCCGACGCGCCGACGCGGCGCTCGTCGCCGTCGAGCTGCATCGTGCCGACGTTGGGGACGACCAGCTCGTCGAGCGCCGCCACGCGCTCCGCGACGTGGACGTGGATCGCGAGGTGGAACACCTCGCCGACGTGCAGCTGCACGCGGTCGGCGCGCATCGAGAGCGCCTCGACGTGCAGCGCGCGCAGCCCTTGCGCAGCGGCCGGCGCCGCCGCTGCGAGCACGGCCGCCAGGGTCGCGGCAGCCGCCGCCGCGCGGCTCAGATCCGGTCGAGCCATCGCGCGAACAGGCTGCGCGCGTCGAACGGGCCCGGCGACGCCTCGGGATGGAACTGCACCGCCTCGACCGGCAGCGTGCGGTGCCGAAAGCCTTCGTTGGTTCCGTCGTTGAGGTTCACCATCGTCGCTTCGAGCTCGGGCGGCAGCGTCTCGCCGCGAACGGCGTAGCCGTGGTTGTGCGCGGTCACCAGCACCTCGTCGCGCACGAGGTCCTTCACCGGCTGGTTCCCGCCGCGATGACCGTACTTGAGCTTGTACGTCTCCGCGCCGCAGGCCAGCGCCAAGAGCTGGTGCCCCAAGCACACGCCGAACACCGGCGTCGCCCCGATCAGGCCGCGCAGCGTTTCGACCGTGTCGCCCAGATCGCGCGGGTCGCCGGGCCCGGGCGAGACGACGACCGCATCCGGCCGGCGGGCCAGGATCTCGTCGCGCGACGCGCCGTACGGCAGCACGGTCACCCGCGCGCCGAGCGCGGTCAGGTCGCGGATGATGTTCTTCTTCACCCCGCAATCGACCAGCACGACGTGCTTGTCACCCTCGCCGATCGTCTCGCCGGGACGGTAACCGTCGGCGACGGTCGCCACCAGCCCCTGCGTCGTCGCGTCGCGCACGTAGCGCGCCAGCGTCGCCTCGATCGCGTCGATCGCCGCGTCGCCGACCGCCAGTGCGGCGGCGATCGTGCCGTGCTCGCGCAGTGCGATCGTCAGCGCGCGGGTGTCGATCCCGATGATCGTGCGCACCCCCTGCGCGTCGAGCCACGAGCCGAGGTCCTGCTTCGAGGCGAAGTGCGACGGGTGGCGCGCGAGGCGCTTGATCACCGTCCCGGCGACGCACGCGTGCGGATGCTGCGCGACCGCGCCGCTGACGCCGTAGTTCCCGATCAGCGGATAGGTGAAGGTCAGGATCTGACCGGCGTACGACGGGTCGGTGAGCGCCTCTTCGTAGCCCGTCATCCCGGTGTAGAACACCGCTTCGCCGAGCGCCGTCCCGGTCGCGTTCAACCCCTCGCCGTCGAACCGCGTGCCGTCGGCGAGCAGGAGCGTCGCGCGGTTGCTCACGCGCCGACTTCTTCGCGCGGCAGGACTTCGCCGTGCTCGAACACGACCGCCCCGTCGACGATCGTCGCCAGCGCGCGGCGCGGCAACACCGTACCGTCGAACGGCGTGTTCTTCCCCTTCGACCGGAACAGCCGCGCGTCGACCGTCCAAGGCCGGTCCGCGAACACCGTCACGTCGCCGGGCGTCCCGACCGCCAGCGTCCCGCCCGGCACGCCGAGGATGCGGGCCGGATTGGCGGACAGCAGCTCGACCAGCCGCGCCGGCGGCAGCTCGGGAAGCGCGAGCGCGTACGCTCCGAGCGCGATCTCGAGCCCCGAGAAGCCGACCGGCGCGACCGAGAGCAACTGCGCTTTCTCGTCGGCGCCGTGCGGCGCGTGATCGGTCGCCAGCACGTCGACCGTTCCGTCGAGCACGGCGGCGCGCAGCGCGTCACGATCGGCCGGGCCGCGCAGCGGCGGGTTGACCTTCGCGTCGGCGCGGTAGTCGTCGAAGCGGTCGTCGACCAGGTTGAGGTGGTGCGGCGTCACCTCGCAGGTCACGCGCACGCCGCGCGCACGCGCCCAGCGGATCAGGTCGAGCGAGGTCGCGGTGGTGACGTGCGCGATGTGCCAGCTCTTGCCGGTGTCGCCGGCGATCAGCAGATCGCGCGCGACGATCACGTCTTCCGCCAGGCCCGGCGCACCGTCCAGGCCGAGCCGCATCGACGCCGCACCTTCGTTCATCACCGCGTCGGCCCGCAGATCGGGATCCTCGCAGTGCGAGATGAACACGCACGGCAGATCGGCGGCGTAGCGCGCCGCGTTGCGCAACAGCCGCGCGTCGCGCGGGGTCGAGCCGTCGTCGCTGAACGCGACGCAGCCGGCGTCGGCGAGCAAGTGGTACGGTGCGAGCTCCGTGCCGGCCCGGCCGCGGGTCAGCGCGCCGATCGGATAGACGCGCGCGAGCCCGGCCGCGTCGGCGCGCCGCATCACCTCGCTGACGATCGCCGCCGAGTCGAGTGCCGGTTCCGTGTTGGGCATGCAGGCGACGGCGGTGAAGCCGCCGGCGACCGCCGCGGCCGTGCCGCTCGCGATCGTCTCCTTGTGGGTCTGACCCGGCTCGCGCAAGTGCACGTGCATGTCGACGAAGCCCGGCGCGACGTAGGCGCCGCGCGCTTCGACGACCCGCGCTTCGTCGTCGTCGAGACCCTCGCCGATCGCCGCGACGAAGCCGTTCTCGATCAGCACGTCGCGCAGCGCGTCGATTCCCTGCTGCGGATCGATCAGCCGGCCGCCGCGGATCAGAGTCTTCACGCCGCGACCGGAGCGCCGTTGACGAGCAGATCGAGGACCGCCATGCGCACGAAGACGCCGTTGTGGACCTGCGCGACGTAGCGCGAGCGCGAGTCTTCCAACACGTCGTCGGTCAGCTCCACGCCGCGGTTGTAGGGACCGGGATGCAGGATCGCCGCGCGATGGCTCAGCGCGCGCAGGCGCGCACGATTGAGCTGGTAGCGCTGCGTGTAGTCGTCGAGCGACGACAACAGCCCGCCGCTGATCCGCTCGCGCTGGATGCGCAGCATCATGACCGCGTCGACGGACGGCAGCACGGCGTCGAAGTCGCGCTCGATCCGGACGCCGCCGGCCGCGAACTCGCGCGGCAGGAGCGTCGGAGGACCGACCAGGATCACGTCGATCCCCAGCGCCCGCATCCCGACGATGTTCGAGCGCGCGACGCGCGAGTGCAGGATGTCGCCGACGATCGCGACGCGCAAGCCCTCGAAGCGCTCGAACTCCTGCCGCAGCGTCATCAGGTCGAGCAGCGCCTGGGTCGGATGCGCGTGGGTCCCGTCGCCGGCGTTGATCACGTGACCGTCGAACACGTCGGCCAGCCGGCGCGCGAATCCCGACTCGGCGTGGCGCACGACGATCACGCGCACACCGATCCCGTACAGCGTCAGCGCGGTGTCGGCGATCGTCTCGCCCTTGCCCAAACTCGACGTTCCGGGGGCGAACGAGATCACGTCGGCGCCGACGCGCTGCTCGGCCAGCGTGAACGAGGTCGCGGTGCGGGTCGAGGCTTCGAAGAACAGGTTGAGCACCGGGACGCCGGCCAGCAGGTCGCGCGGCGGCAGCGCGTCGCGAAAACCGACCGCGCGGTCGAGGACGGCGACGAGCTCGGCGGGGGTGAGGTCGTCGACGTCGAGCAGGCTACGCGCCGGCACGGTCGGCGTCGGTGACGGTGACCGCGTCGGCGTCGGCGCGCTGCGGCGCGACCGCGACGTCGATGTGCTCGCGCCGGCTGGTCGGGATCGTCTTGCCGACGTAGTCGGCTTGGACCGGCAGCTCGCGCAAGCCGCGGTCGACCAGCACCGCCAGCCGGATCGCGCGCGGTCGGCCGAGGTCGGTCACCGCGTCGAGCGCGGCGCGCACGGTGCGGCCGGTGTAGAGCACGTCGTCGATCAGCACGACGGTCCGGTCGGTGATCGGCCCGCGAATCTCGGACTCCGGCAGCTCGCGCGACACGTCGTCGTCGCGGTAGAGCGTCACGTTGAGGAAGCTCAGGTCGGGCGTCGCGCCGAGGATCTCCCCGATCCGCGACGCCAGCCGCTTCGCGATCCCTTCACCGCCGCGCCGGATTCCCATCAGGTGCAAGCCGTCTTGCACGTCGTCGGGTTCGACGATCTGGTGCGCCATGCGCGCGATCGCCCGCTCGATCTCGTCGGACGACATCAGGACGCGTCGCCTCGTGACCGCCGTCTGCATCGGGCGGAGGTTCGTCGCGGCGGGACCGCTTGGCCTCTCCGCACCGCGGCGGCGAAGTGCCGCCTATGGGCGGAAGACGGCGCAGGCGGTGGTGCCGGTTCCCAGCACGCGGCCGCCCGCGTCGCGCAACGTCGCCTCGGCGACCGCGGTCGAACGGCCGACGTGCACGACCTTTCCCTCGCAGGTCACCGGTCCGGTGCCGACGGTGATGGCGCGGATGAAGCGCACCTGAACGTCGGTCGTGGTGTAGCCGACCCCGGCCGGCAGCATGGTGTGGATCGCGCAGCCCATCGCCGAGTCGCACAGCGCGAGCGCAAAGCCGCCGTGCACCACGCCGATCGGGTTGTAGTGCTCTTCGGCCGGCGTCCCTTCGAACACGACGCGGCCTTCGTCGGCTTCGACGATGCGGAAACCGATCAGATTTGCGATCGGCGGCGGCGGAACGAGGCCGTCGCGCACCGCGCGGATCGCCTCCAAACCCGGCAGCGCGCGCAGCGCGCTCGCCGACGCGTGCGGATCCTCCCACCGAACCAGACGCTCGCGCGCGGCTTGCATGATGCAGCGAACCCACCGCCGCGCGACGGAGTTTCGACTCGCGCGCTCGACCGCTAGCGCGTCGTCGATGCGCCGCCGGCTCGCCACGGCGCCAGCGCCGCGAGCCGGTCGGCCAGCGCATCCGCGATGATGCGGCGCGCGCGCGGGGTGAAATGGAAGTCGGCGGTGCCGAACAACGGCACGTGATCGGCGGCGCGCTCCTCGGCGGCGAACGCCGGATGCACGTCGACCGTCGCGACGCCTGCGCGCGCGACCGCGTCGATGAGCGCCTTGGTCTGCGCCGGGTTGGGCGCCATGTCGTACGGCGGCGCGAACTGCTTGGCGATCGGATACCAAGTCGCTTCGCTCGGCGCGAACACGCTGGGCACGGGGTGGATCACGACGACGAAGCCGATGTGCTTGGCGGCCAGCTTGCGGTTCACGTCGATCAGCATGCGGGTCAGCGCGCCAGGCCAGTCGGGTGCGTCGAGGTTGGGCGTGCGCTGCTCGTTCTCGTACGTCGCCACGACGTCGCCGAGGTTCCAGTTCAGCACCACCAGGTCGTAAAAGCCCGTTTGCGCGCAGAGGTCGGCGAAACTCTCGACCTGCGCGTTGGCGAGCTTCACGATCGGCACGACCTTCGGATGCTTTCCGATCGCGGTGAGGCTCGGCAGCGCGGCGAGGCGGTCGGCCAAGATCCCTTCGATCGACGTCGGCCAGTCGGTGACGTCGTAGATGAACGAGTTGCCGACGTAGGCGATGCGGTACTCGGTCGGGTCGGGGTTTTCTTCGACGCCCGGGAAGGCGTCGTTGAGGTAGGACCACGGATCGACGCGGTCGATCGGCGACAGCTTGCGCAGCCGGCGGTTCCCGCCGTCGGCGATCAGCAGGCCGCCATCGGGTGCGCGCGCGATCCCCAGCGGCGTGAAGAAGCGCGCGCTCGCGCCGGGTCCGTCGGCGAAGCCGCCGGTCTCGCCCGAACCGTCGTCGTTGCGCTGCCCGGCGACGATCGCGACCTGCCCGGAGGTCGTCTCGAGCGTGCGCACCGTGTTCGAGCGCAGCTCGGTGAACGCGACCTCGCTCTCGTCCAGTGCGGCGAGGAACGCCGGCGCGCCCAACGGTGCTTGCCCGGCGGTGCTGAACGGCCGCTGCGGGTTGCCGATGCCGTCCCAGGCGTAGCCGCGGTCGGCGCCGGCCCCGAATCCGGGCCGGCGCGAGACGATCCCCTGCTGGTCGCCGGCGTAGATCGTCACCCCGGTCGGTCCGTCGTAGACGGCGACGGCATACGGTTCGATCCCCAGCGACGGGATCGTCGCCACGTTCCCGTCGCGATCGATCGTGCGGATCCCGGTGTAGTCGGCGACGTACAGCACGTCGTGACGATCGACGGCGAGGCCGGTCGGCAAGCCGAAACGCGCCGTCGCGCGCGGACCGTCGGCGTGCCCGGCCGCGTTCGGCGCGCCCGCGTACGTGGTGACGTTCCCTTGCGCGTCGATGCGGCGAACGCAGTGGTTGAGCGTGTCGGCGACGTAGACCGAACCGTCGCTGCGCACGGCGACGCCGGCCGGCCGGTTGAAACGCGCCGCGGTTCCGCGGCCGTCGGCGTAACCGCCGGTAACCCACAGCCCGCTCGCGTCGAGCGCGCCGCCGCCGGCGATCGTGCGCACCGAGCCGTCCGGGTCGACGCGCCGAATGCGCTGCGCGGCGCCGTCGGAAACGTACACGTCGCCGGCCGCGTCGTAGGCGACGCCGGTCGGCATCACGTACGTCCCGGCGCTCCCGTCGGCGAAGCCGACCGCGCCGGTCCCGCTCAGGGTGGTCACCGTCGCGGTGCTGCGGACCGGCGCGGACGACGCGGCGCCGCCGAGCGCGGCGATTCCGGCCAGCCCGGCGAGCAGCGCGAGCGCGCGACGCGGCGCGCTACTGCGAGCCGTCATTGCCGTACGGCAGCGACGGCAGGTCGGCCGCCGGCGTCACCGTCACGCCGCGCGGGAAGACGCCGCGTTTCGCGTCGGCCTCCCAGCCGGGCGCGAACGTCATCTGCGGGCGCACCGCGCCTTCGGCGACCAGCAGCGTGCGGACGCTGTCGGCGATGCTGGTGTGGTACGTGCCGGCCATCATCCCGCCGCGCGCGAAGACGACGACGACGCGCAAGTGCGCAGCGTGCGTCGGCAGCGACGGCGCGCGGGTGACGAACAGCTTGACCGCCTCGAGCTCGAGCTGAGAGAGCGCGGCGCTGCGCGGCAGGCCGTCGTTGACCATCCGTTCCACCCACGGGGTCGCGTCCCACCACAGCACGGCACCGGTCGCATCCTGGCTGAGGACGACGCGCGGCGCCGGATACGCGGCCAGATCCGGCGCGTTCGACGCGCCGAAGGCGGGCGCGCTCAGCGCGGCGCTCAGCACGGCGGCGCGCGCGAGCGCGACCGCGAGGGTGCGCCTCACAGGAAGGCCCGGTAGATCGTGAGCGCGTCGCCGATCGTCGGCGCAGCGACCCAGCCCAAGCCGAAGGTGAAGCTGGCATACGTCAGCGCGACGGACGGCACGGCCAGCAGCGGCGACGGTGCGCGCAGCCACCCGACGCGCCGCGACACGCCGCCGCGCCAGAGCTGGTAGATCGCCATGCAGGCGCCGTTCCAAGCTCCCCAGATCACGAACTGCCAGCCGGCGCCGTGCCAGACGCCGATGATCAGCATCACGGCCAGCATCGACGCCAGCACCGAGAGCCGTACGCCCGCGATCCGCGCGGTGCGGTCGCCCCACCGGGATGCGAGCGGCAGGAACACGTAGTCGCGCACCCACGAGGTAAGCGAGATGTGCCAGCGCGCCCAGAAGTCGAGCACGTTGGTCGCCGCGAACGGCCGCGCGAAGTTCTCGGGGACGCGCAGCCCGAACAGCGTCGCGAAGCCGATCGCGATGTCGGAGTATCCGCCCAGGTCGTAGTAGACTTTGATGCTGCCGGCGACCAGCGCCACCGCGTACGTGCCGGCCGTATACGACGGATCGGGATGGAAGATCGGCTGCGCGAATACCATCGCCGGATCGGCGATCGCGATCTTCTTGAACAAGCCCAGACAGATGCGGAACAGCGCCGCCTGGAGCGCGGCGCCGCGCGCGAGGCCCAGCTCGTCGACCTGCGGCGCGAAGGTCCGGTAGCGTTTGATCGGCCCCGCCACCATCGTCGGAAAGAACAGCGCGAACACGAGAAACTGCTTGAGGCTGAACTCTTTGATCCGCCCGGCGCGCACCTCGTTGATGAAGTGGATGAACTCGAAGGTGAAAAACGAGATCGCCAGCGGCGCGATGAGCGGACCGAACACCGGCAGGTGCCAGGCGGGCCACTGCGACGCGACCGCCGCGCTCAGCCAGTGCGCGTACTTGAAGTAGCACAGCAGCAGCAGCAGCACGACGACCGCCGTGCCGGCCAGGACGTAGCGCCGGGAGCGCTCGCCGGTCGCCTGCAGCAGTCGCGCGCAGCCGTAGGTCGCGAACGTCGCAGCGACGATCAGCAGCAGATTCGGCGGCCCGGCGTTGGCGTAGAACGCCAACCCCGCCAGCACCAGCACGTAGGCGCGGAAGCGCGGCGGTGCGAGCGCGTACAGCGCGACGACGACGACCGCGAACAGAGCGAACAGCCAGGTGTTAAAGAACATTGAGCAGCCGCGCGACGGGGTGCGACAGCGCGAGAGCGAAGCGCGCCGCGCCGGCCGGGTTGACGTGGGTGTTGTCGATGAAGTCACCGGCGCCGAGCAGACCGTCGCAGTCGAGCACGGCCGCGTGGTGCGCCGTCGCCAGCCGCGCCAGTCGCGCCAGGTTCGCCGTATAGGCGGGGTTGTCGATGTAGGCGTGCAGCAGCGCGTGGTTGGTCGGCGGCAAAACGACCAGCGCCGGGACGTGGGCCCGCTCGAGCAGCGTCAGCGCGTGCTCCGCGTAGGCGAACGAGACGTTGCCGGCGTCGAGCGGCGTGAGATCGTAGGTGGCCGCGTACGCGGGCGGCCGCGGGCGGCCGCCCTGCAGCAGCGGCGAGACGCGGCGCTGCAGCGCGGTGGCGAAGTCGGCGTCGCCGAACAGCGCCTGGTGCACGTCGACCCGCGATGCGTACAGCAGCCAGTGGTCGGCGACGAACCGGTCGAGCCGGTCGGCCGTGGTCGGCGGCCGTTGCTGAGCCGGGTCGAGCTTGTCGCGGTCGAACGGCTCGAGCAGGGCCGGCAAGGCTAGCTCGGCCACGTCCGGCGCGAGCGTATCGTAGGCGGCCGCAGTCTCGTTGAACGCCTCCGCGTTGAGCTCGAGCACGACGGCGCGCGGATGCGCGCCGCGCGCGAGCAGGTAGCGCAGGATGAAGTCGGCGTTGATCGGCGTCTGCGCTTCGAACGCCAAGTTGGTGACGTGCGCTCCGGGCAGCGCGAGCGCCAGCTGCGCGACCGGCGACTCGGCGGCCGGGACCCCGTAGCCCCACAGCTCCGAGTCGCCCAGCACGACCAGGTTCGCGCCCGGCGCGGGCTGCGCCGCATAGCGCCCGAGGTAGGCGCTCGAGAAGTGCTCCGGCAAACGCTGCGGCCACGCGTGCCAGAACCCGAGCGCGAGATCCGTGAGGACCAGCAGCAGCAGCGTCACCGCCGCGCTGACCCACGCACCGCCCGGCCGGCGCGCGAGGGCGCGCTCAGAAATTGCCATAGAAAAAGCGGTAGCGCTCGGACGAGGCGAGCACGATCATTCCCACGATCAACACATAGTAGATGACGCCCATCATGACCGCGTCGTCGAACGGGATGCGGCGACGGCGGGGCGAGGGCGGATCGACAATCCGTTGTGGTCCTTGCATTCGTGCCTCGGCAGCGGGTGACAGAAGCCGCCCGCTCGCCGTTCTTTCGCCCGAACAGGGTGCGTTTGCCTCGTTCTATCCAATCGTCTCGCCAACCGTAGGAACCGGCCGCGTGCGCCGGAGCGCGAGGCCGAGCGTCGAACGCGCGCCCGATGCGACGCTCGACGTTCTGCGCCGCGGCCGGCGCGGCGGCCGCCGGGTTGGCGTGGCCGGTCGCGGCCGGCGCTGCCCCGCGCGCGCCAGGGGCGCTCGAACCGCGCGCGGCCGTCCCGGTCGTGCGGGTGCAGTCCGGTGCGCGCGAGCTGCTGCTGGCGGTCGACACGGGCGATGCCGCATCGACGCTCTCGCCGGCGGCCGCCGTCGCGCTCGGTCTGACCGTCACGCCGCTCGCCGGAACCGGCGCCGGGCGCGCGACGCTGCACGGGCTCGTGCTGGGAGACGCGGCGCTGCGCGATCACTCCACCGTCGTGACCGGCGTCGGCGAGCTGCGCGGCCTCGCCGGCGCGCCGATCGACGGCGCGCTCGGCTACGAAGCGTTCAAGGATCGCGCCCTGACCATCGACTTCGCGAACCGTGAGATGCGGTTCCCGACCGAGCTCCCCGACGGCGAGCAGACGACGATCACCTGGCTGAAGTACCAGGACACGTCGCCGCCGCTGGTCACCTTCGACGGACTCGACGTCGACGGGTTCACCGTCACCGCGCAGCTCGACACACTGATGAGCAAGAACGCGATCCTGTTCACCAGCAAGCTGCCTGACCTCGCCGTCGACCCTGACCTCCGCGCGAAGCCCTACACCTATGAGGAAGAGCAGCTGCAGCCGGGCCGGGTCGGGGCGCTACGGCTCGGCTCGACGCTGCTCGCCGCGCAGCCGCTGGTCTACGCCGCCGACGCCAAGGCGCACGTCCCGACGACCGCGATCGCGGTGGTCCTCGGCGACGCGCTGTTCGCGCGCCGCGCCGTGACGCTCGACTTTCCGGGCTCGATTCTGGTCGTTACGTAGCGTCAGTCGCGCAGCGCGCCGAGGGCGTCGCGCGTCCGGTCGAGCTCGCGCCGGTACTCGTCGAGCTTGGAACGCTCGGCGGCGACCACGTCGGCGGCGGCCTTGGCGATGAACGCCTCGTTGGCGAGCTTGCGCTCCGAGCGCGCGACCTCCGAGCCAAGCCGCGCCAGCTCGCGCTCGTAGCGATCGCGCAGCTTCGCGCTGTCGGCGACCGCGCGCACTGCCAGGACGCGGTCGCGCAGGCTGCCGTCACCGCCGTCGTAGGTCGAGACCTCGGCGCGCGCGAGCGTGGCGATCGCTTCGACGAGCGCGGACTCGCCGGCGAGCTGCGCCGGGACCTCGACTCGCATCCACTCCTTGGGTGCGATTCCCCACTCCGACCGCGCGTTGCGGAGCTGCTCGACCTTCTCGATCACGCTGCCGAACAACTCGGCTTCGGCCGCGAAGCCGGGGATCTCGGCGGCGTCAGGCCACGAGGCCGTGACGATCGTCGCGCCGTCGTGCGGGAGCGTCAGCCAGATCTCCTCGCTGACGAACGGCGCGATCGGATGCATCGCGCGGACGAAGGTGTTGAGCACGAACGACAGGACCGCCGCCCGCGTCGTCTGCTGGCCATTCGCTTTGGTCGCCTCGACGTACCAGTCGCACAGCGTGTACCAGCCGAACTGCAGTAGCGCGTCGGCCGCGACGCCGAACGCGAAGCCGTCGTAGGCGCGGGTGACCGTCTCGATGCAGGCGCGCAGCTCGGTCAGGATCCACTTGTCGGCGACGGTGAGCTGCGCGGCGGCGGGCAGCACCGTTGCGCCCGGCAGTCCCTCGGGGAGCGCGCAGGTGTAGCGCAGCGCGTTCCACAGCTTGTTGGCGAAACGCCGGGCTTCGTCGCAGTAGCGTTCGTCGAAACGCAGCTCTTGCGACTCGAGCCGCATCTGGCGCACGATGCCGAAGCGCGTTCCGTCGGCGCCGTACTTCGGCACGAGGTCGGTCATCGGATCGATCGCGTTGGCCAGCGACTTCGACATCTTGCGGCCGTGAATGTCGAACACCAGCGGCGTGATGAACACCGTCGTGAACGGGATCTTCCCGACGAAACGCATCCCGAGCATCACCATCCGGGCGACCCACAGGAAGATGATGTCGCGGCTGGTGACCATCACTTGGTTGGGATACCAGTGCTCGAGCTCCGGCGTCTGCTCCGGCCAGCCCAGGATCGAGAACGGCCACAGCCCCGACGAGAACCAGGTGTCGAGCGTGTCGGGATCGCGTCGCAACTCGGAGGCGCCGTAACGCTCGCGCGCGATGCGCAGCGCTTCTTCTTCCGAAGCTGCGACGATCACGTCGTCGTTGGGCGTGTACCAAACCGGCAGCTGGTGGCCCCACCAGACTTGGCGCGAGATGTTCCAGTCGCGAATGTTCTCGAGCATTGCCGCGTAGGTGCGGCCGAAGCGTTCCGGCACGAAGGTGATCCGGCCGTCGCGGTAGGCGGCCAGCGCCGGCGCGGCCAGCTCCTCCGTCTTCACCCACCACTGCAGCGAGAGCAGCGGCTCGATCACCGCGCCCGTGCGCGAGCTCAGCGGCAGGTTGGTGCGATACGGCCGTGCTTCGACCAGCGCCCCGCACGCGCGCAGGTCGTCGACGATCCGCGTGCGCGCCTCGAACCGGTCGAGCCCGGCGTACGCCGCCATCTTCTCGGCCTGCGCGTCGATCGGTGCGCGGCGCTCGAGCGCTTCGTCGTAGCGCCACAGCGGCGCGCTGACGCGGCCGTCGAAGTCGATCACGGTCGGCATCGGGAGATCGTGGCGGCGCCCGATCTCGTAGTCGGTTGCATCGTGGGCCGGCGTCACTTTCACCGCGCCGGTGCCGAACGCCGGATCGACGGCGTCGTCGGCGATCACCGGGACGGGGCGGTCGACGACCGGCAGCACGACCCGCTTGCCGATCAGCGCCGCGTAGCGTTCGTCGTTCGGGTGGACCGCGACCGCGACGTCGGCGAGGTAGGTTTCGGGCCGCGTCGTCGCGATGACGACGCCGTCACCGCCGTCCTCGGCGCGGTAGCGGATGTGCCACAGGAACGCGTCGCGCTCTTCGTCTTCGACCTCGGCGTCGGAGAGCGTCGACTGCGCGACCGGATCCCAGTTCACGAGGCGCGTTCCGCGGTAGATCAAACCGTCGTCGTAGAGGTCGACGAAGACCTTGATCACCGCCGCCGACAGGCCGGGATCGAGCGTGAACCGTTCGCGCTCCCAGTCGGGACCGAAGCCGAGCACGCGGAACGCCTCGTTGATCGCGCCGCCGTAGTCTTCGCGCCACTGCCACGCGCGTTCGAGGAACTTCTCACGCCCCAGCGAGTCGCGCGTCAGACCTTCCTTCGCGATCTCCCGGACCAGCACCGACTCGGTCGCGATCGCAGCGTGATCCTGGCCCGGCAGCCAGTCGGCGTTCTCGCCGAGCATGCGATGGTAGCGCGTCAGGATGTCCTGCGGCGTGAACGTCGATCCCGTCCCGAGGTGCGCGCGGCCGGTGATGTTCGGCGGCGGCATCGAGATGATGAACGGCGGCCGCGCCGGATCGGGCTCTTCATGGAAGACGCCGGATGCCAGCGAGCGCGCGTAGAGCCGCGGTTCGACTTCGGCGGGATCGTAGCTCTTCGGCAGCTCGGCGCGGTCGGTCACCGCGCTACGATACGCGAAACGGCGCCGTTTCTCCGGGCGGCGCCGCAGACGGCCTCAGCTGCGTCGCTCTACTCGGTCGCGTCGGTGGTGGCACCGCCCTTGCCGTACGCCGGCGTTTCGTCGTGGGCAGTCTCGTCGTTGCGCGCGGTCTCGTCCTCGGCCAGCCGCTCTTCGCCGCGAATCGTGTCGCTGTTGCGCTGCGTGAGCGCGGGCTCTTCGGTCTCGCGCTCGATGTCGGTCCGGTTCGCGTCGTCGTTCACTGCGCTCTCCTCGCTACTCGATGGCACCGACGTGGTACCCGCGTCGCCGCGCCCTCACACGAAGGCCGCGAGCTCGTCCAATCCGCGCAGCTCGGCGGCCGGCGCGGGCGTCAGCGCTTCCGGAGCGTTGCCGTGGCGGTTACACCAGGCGACGCGGAAACCGAACTGCGCCGCTCCCCACGCGTCCCACGGGTTCGAGGAGACGAAGACGATCTCGCTCGGGGCGCAGGCGAAGCGCGCGGTGGCCAGTGCGTAGACGGCAGGGTCCGGCTTGAACGCGCGCACCGCCTCGACCGAGAGCACCGCTGAGAGGAGATCGAGGACGCCGGCCGCGCGCAGCGCCGCGCGCGCCGAGGCGAGGGTTCCGTTGGTCAGCACGGCGCGCGGGAGGTTGCGTTCGACGAGCGCCCGCAGGGCGGGCGCGACGTCGTCGTAGGCCGGCATCGTCTGCCACGCGGCGACCAAGTCTTCGCGCGCGCCGGCAGCCAGCGGCGCGCCCCGCTGCGCGCAGGTGACGTCGAGCGCGAGCGCGGTCAGCTCGTCGAAGTCACGGTATGCCTGCGCGAGCGTGGTGAGAAAGGTGTATTCCAGCTGCTTGCGGCGCCAGTCGGCTACGAACGCCGCCGGGTCGTCGACCCCTGCCGCCGCAACGTGCGCTGCCATCGACTCGATCCCGAGGATCGTGCCGTAGAGGTCAAAGACGACCGCCGCGACGGCCATCAGGTGCGGCCTGCGATCGTGCGCTCGAGGAAACGCAGGACCCGGGTCAGCGGAAAGTCGTGCGCGACCAGCGGCGTCGTGAGCAGCGTCCGCAGCCCGAGCAGCTTCGCGCCCAGCACGTCGGTGAAGAGCTGGTCGCCGATCACGATCGTCGCCTCGCGCCGCGTGCCGAGCAGCCGCAGCGCGCGCCGGAACGCGAACGGCAGCGGCTTGAGGGCGTTCGGAACGACCGGGATCCCGAGCTGCGCGCCGACCGACGCGACCCGCTCGCTGAAGTTGTTCGAGACCAAGACGAGGGCGAAGCCCCGTTGGCGGGCGGAGGCGACCCAATCGGCGACGCCGGGCGCGAGCTCAGGCCGGTGGTACGGACAGACGGTGTTGTCGAGGTCGACCACGATCCCGCGGACCCCGGACGCGGCGAGCATGTCCAGCGAGACCTCGGGCAGCGTCTCCGCCTGGTGATCGGGCCGGAACCTCTCCACGCTATCCCCGATTCCGTCCACAGCTAGCTCACCCCGCTCGCCGCCGCCCCACAGGGCAGATGTTTACGCCCCTCATGGCCCCCACAAAATCCACAGCGTACAGTCCTATCCACGAAAGCACACGCGATATCTTGTGCCCCATGGCTCGCAGTAGTACAATATCTGGTACCCGGCTAATCGAGGCCGGGCAAAAGCTGTCGCCGAACATATGTTCGAGGCCGCTAGATAGAGCCGCTCCAGGAGGCGCAATGTCGAGCGAATTTCCCGAAGGTTTGCTGCCCGATCCCGTCTTCGACTCGAACGCGCTGAGGGTTCTAAACGAGCGGTATCTTGCGGCAAAAGCCGACGGATCGAAGGAGACGCCAAGAGAGTTCCTCTGGCGGGTCGCTTGGGCAATTGCCCAACCCGAGCGCCAATATGTAAAGGACAATCCTGAGAAGACCGTCGTCGCAACAGCGGAGGCGTTCTACGGGATGCTCGCCAGGCGCGACTTCATGCCGAACACGCCGTGCTTGGTCAACGCCGGCCGGCCGCTCTCGATGCTATCGGCCTGTTTCGTCTTGCCCGTCCCCGACTCAATCGACGGCATCTTCTACAATCTCAAAGCGATGGCGCTGATCCAAAAGTCCGGCGGCGGCACGGGCTTTGCTTTTTCGGACCTACGCCCCCAAGGCTCTCCCGTTGAGTCCACCGGAAAGGACGCTTCGGGGCCGATTAGTTTCATGAAGGTGTTCAATGCCGCCACCGACTCGATTAAGCAAGGCGGCGTCCGACGAGGCGCAAACATGGGTGTGCTGCGCGTAGACCATCCCGATATTCTCGAGTTCATGCGCTGCAAGAAAGAGCTCGATGCCGAGAACCGGGCACTCTATAACCGTCTTAGCGATACGGGGCAATACACGTCCGCACAACTGGCGCACGTGAAGCAAGAACTGCTTCAGACGCAGATCAATAACTTCAATATCTCCGTCGGCGTCACGGATGCATTCATGTCAGCCGTAGAGAACGAGCAGGACGTCGAGCTCGTCGACCCGCGCACGAAGGAAGTAGTCCGAACGATCGCCGCCCTTGAGATCTGGAATGCGATCGTGGACGGAGCCTGGCAAAATGGAGAACCGGGCGTCCTCTTCCTCGATCATCCGGATTGGAATCCACTGCCGGGCCTAGGACCGATTCAGGCGACGAATCCGTGCGGCGAACAGGCCCTACACGGCTACGATTCCTGCAACCTCGGGTCCATCAACGTCGGCCATTTCTTCGATGGGGCGACGCGCGACGTCGATTGGATTCGGCTGGGAAAGGCGGTAACGCTCGCGATTCGTTTCCTCGACAACGTCATTGACGCAAATATCTATCCGCTCGACGAAATCAAGGACATGGTCACAGGAAACCGGCGAGTTGGGCTTGGCATCATGGGGTTTGCCGATCTGCTGATCCAGATGGAAGTCGTATACGGGTCAACTGACGCCATCTCATTCGCCGAGCGGTTGATGAAATTCATTCGTGAACGGGCTGAAGACGCATCCGAAACGCTCGCCCGCGAGCGCGGTGACTTTCCGAACAAACATCTGTCGCGCTGGGCAACCGATGCGCGCCCGCGCCGAAACGCTGCTTTGCTGTCGATTGCTCCGACCGGTACCATCTCGATGATCGCCGGCTGCAGCTTCGGCTGCGAGCCATATTTTGGCATGGCATATACAAAACATGTCATGAAAGACTCCGAGGGTCGCCCTCAACACCTATACTACGTCGTCCCTCTGTTCGAGGAAATTGCCAAGGATGAAGGTTTCTATTCGGACGACCTCTTGGCGCTCATCGAGGACCACCGCGGGTCCGTTCGCGGGTTGCAGAGCGTGCCGGCGAAGTGGCAGCAAGTCTTCACCGTTGCCGCCGATGTCACGGTTGATCAGCACATCGACATGCTAGCTGCGTTCCAGAAGTGGACCTGTAATGCCGTCAGCAAGACGATCAATGCACCGAACGACGACACGAGAGAGAACGTCTCGAGAGCGATCTTTCGAGCATATCGAAACGGTTGTAAGGGGTTTACGTACTACCGTGACGGCTCGCGCACTGAGCAAGTAATCAGCTTTAGCAAAGACGCGGACATCGGCGGGGTCAACCGCGATCAGACCGGCACCTCCCAAGCCGTTGTCGTGGCCGAGTCCGTGATCAAGAGCGCGTCGACTTCGGAGTCTCTCGAAGCGCTGCTCGCCCGCGCTCAGGCACTGCTGGAGACCTGACCGATGGAAGAGACGAAAGTTGCGGCAACGATTCAGCGTTTGATCGAGCGAGTTGAATCGCTCGAATCAGAGAATACCTCGCTTCGTGCCCAGAGTGCGGAATGCCAAGCCACCGTTTCCCGCCTGGTTCGCCGCGTCGAGGATTTGAACGCCGTAAACGAGGAGCTGCGAACCAAGTCTGCTGAGGGACCGCAGACTAACTATCGGCAGCGACCAACAGTAATGCGCGGCCGCACTGTACAGGCGAATGTCGGTTGTGGGCCTCTCTACATCACGCTCAACGAGGACGATCAGGGACATCCATTCGAGGTCTTCTTCAAACTCGGCAAGTCAGGCTCGTGCCAGCAAAGCTATCTCGAAGCTCTCGGGGTCGCCATTTCCGTCGGCTTGCGATACGGCGCGGATCCGCAGAAGTTCATTGACAAGTTCGAAGGGATGCGCTGCCCAAATCCCAAGATGCGTGACGCCGCTGGGCCGACAACTTTGTCCTGTGCCGACGGCATTTCGAAGGGACTTGCGCAGGCCTTAACCTTGGCACTTCCGATGGAAATGGCACTTCCGGAGATTCGGGGCGAAGCAGCGGTGATCTCTGTCGCAGAACCCAAGGTCCAATACCCGCGTGAAGAGATTCGCGAGGACGAGGCCAATCGGATGTCGGTCGATCTCATCGAAACCTTCATGGGCCGATCTGCGGAAGCTGGCGGAAAGCACGCGAACGGCAACGGTGGCGGAATGAGCATGATGAGCATGCGCCGCGCCATGCAGACGGGGGTAGGCTTGTGCCCGAAGTGCAGCGGACCTCTGATCTCGCAGGGCGGGTGCGTTCAGTGCCTCCAGCAATGCGGCTATGTTGGGAAATGCTCGTGAGGGACGACCGCCAAGAATTGCTCTTTAAGCGGTCGACACTCCTCAGTTCTGCGATTGGCAGCCAGAGTCGATACGTCGAGCGCCTGGCGCGTATTGATCGACTGCGCGATGAGCTATGGAATCATCCGTATCGCCTGGGCACTCAAATGGTTTTCAAGAGCTGGAATATGCGGCTCATCGACGACCTCGCTGCTGCACGTGAAGAGGCCTCCCAAGTTGAGCATTATCTGAGGCGCGCTCAGGAACTCGACATCAGACTTTCTCAATTGCCGCCCGCCGCGTAAGCCTTTATGGCGCCGGCAACCGGCGCCGAACTCGTAGCAGCCCGCAGAGACGGGTGCGTTATGCGTAGATAGCCTTGGCGCCGTTCCTCACAGGATTGGAGGAAACGACGTGCGTGAATCAGCCGTGTCGAGCCCCGCTCGGGCCGCCCAGCTGCCCCGATCCTCGCGAACGGGCGTCGCTGGCGTCACTGGGTCAATGCTCGTGACGAGCCGGGAGGGCTTGCTCCGCACTGCCGCGTCCAGCGAATGGCAGCGATGCGGGACAAGTTCTGGTTTGTGGAAGGTCCGTTTGCGATCCGGCCACACAATCGAGGCCTCGCCCAACTACCGCGTCCTAACCTGTGACGGCGCTCTCGAATGGCGCGCCCTTTCGAAGATCAGCGTCGGCGACTATGTTGCCGTCCGATACGGAGCGAACCTCTGGCCTTATCGAGCAACTTCGTTTCACGACTTTCTACCGCCGCCGGCACATGGTAGTCAAAAAACGATCCGGATTCCAGCAGTGATGACGGTGCAGTTGGCGTTCTTCCTCGGTGCGTACGCTGCTGAGGGTCATACGACTCGTGACAACCACACCGTGACCCTCACGAACTCCGATCTGGCCGTCCTTGACCGAATACGAGAGGCCGCTCACAAGTCATTCGGTCTCGATGGACGGCTCCTAAGATATCTCGGGAAATGCCCGGGCGTGAGCTTCTCGTCCAAGACCCTGGTGGAATATCTTTCCTATCTAGGCTGCGGCACGCGAGCATCAGAAAAGCGAATCCCAGACGCCATTCTTGCGTCGGAACGAACGCACGTTCTGTCATTTCTCCAGGGCCTATCACTGGATGCCTACGTGACATCAGGTCCACAGAAGAAATGGGCCATCTGCGTCGATTCTCCTGGTCTCCTAGACGACTTGCAGGCGCTTCTCACTAACCTAGGGATCGTGCACAGCCGTATTCGGAAGTACAACTCGACGTATGATAAATCATACGACGAAGTCTACGCATCCGGTCAGGCGGCGCGGGCGCTTCTCGACCTGGTACCCTTTCCCGAGGCTCTAAAGCAGCAACGCGCCAGTCTCTTCGGGTCGACATTCTCACAAAGCACGGTAGATATTGTTCCCGGCGTTTCTGGCCCGCAACTCTACGCTCGACTATTTAACGTGTCCCTGCCCGCCTCGGACGGCACGCGAAAGCGCTTCGGATTTCTCAGAGACAGTCGCTCGATGAACGTCTCGCGCAACACCATCCGCCGCCTGTCGGCGGAGGGGATGGTTCCGGTGCCATCCTGGCTCTTGAGCATAATCACGCGTGATGTTCATTTCAGTCCAGTGGTGTCTCGCAACGCGAGTGTGGCTGACATGTTTACTCTTCGCTCGCGCGAGGGGACGCCGCATCTCGTAAACGGCGTCGTCGCGCTGACAACGGGAGACTATAAGCACGTTGATCACGCCGTCGACTCATTATCAGGTCTGAATTTCTGAAGGCGATCCGCGGACTCCTGACGCGGAGACCCAATGGAGATCTCACCGGCAACGAGATGAACGGCATTCCTCGCAGCCCTAGGGCGTCAAAGCTGTTGATCGTGGCGCACCAGAGTGCGCAGCCATTCCTCTTCATGACGCCGCCCCGACTCGAGAGCCGTGACGCCCCAGCCGGTGCCGGCACCGAACGCGGCTACGAGAACAGCTCTAATGACAGGTTGCGGAGCAGTACGGCACCGATGGTGAGGGAGAGAAACGGCGTCCCGCCGCGCTCAGTCACCGGTTGCCACGCTCTTCCTTTGCTCAAACCGCGCAAGCAGATTCGGCCGCGCCGCTATGGACTAAAATAGACGGCTACGGTGCCTTCGCGCGCGAGGCGTACATTTTCGTCACGGTGTCCGCGCTCAAGAGGGCGACATCGGACCCAGAGCAGGAGCCGCCCCTAGAGTAGCCGCGAGTTCCGTTCGATACTCCACGCAGCCACCTCCAGCAAGCCAAGAGCATTATCATCTTTGCGCGCGTCCGGGACTCAGCCGCTCGGCGATGGCATCAGACAATGCCAAGGTCGCCTCGGACAACGAGCGTATCGACTCACGAATCTCCACCAGCTCCGGGTCGGCGAAGCGGGCACCCTTCGCTGCGAGCACGTCGAGCGCGTCGGCGACGCCTCCCGCGAGCGCGAGTAACGCATGGGATTCATCCGGCGCATAGACATCGCCGTCGCGCTTGGCTCCGCAGATGAGGGCGCCCATGAGCCGGCCGCGTGAAATCATCGGAAACGCTAACTCACCGCGCAGCGCGGAGCCGGTTATCCCGTGCAGGGCGACCGGCTTGTTCCATGCGATCAAGGCGACAAGTACGGGGTCATTCTCGCTGACGTCGAGACCGCCGCCTTTGGAGGTTGAGACGTACCGCCCCGCTGCGCCACGAACGAAAATCTCGACGGCGTCGGCGGCGGTGTGATCGCGCACCGTCCTTATCGCGCGTTCCAGTAACGTCTCAACGTCGGTAATGTACGCCGACTCGTGCGCGAACCGGCGCAGCGCCGATTCATCGTCGTGACGCTTGCGAAAGAACACGCTGTCGACGACGCGATCGACGTACTCGTGGATCCAGCGCAGCGAAAACCCAAGTGCTAGCGCCACGACCATGGCGACCACTGCGCTGGTCGTATGGCTCGCGTTGACGAACCACGCGCCGACGGCCCACTCCACCAGCACGAAGGCGCCGACCATAATCGTCGAGACGACTGCGAAAACGACCGTGCGGTTCAAGACAAATCCGAGATCGATGAGCCGCCGATTCAGCGCAACGTAGGTGAGCACGAGCGGAGTAACGATCGCCACGATGCTGTAGCACTCTCCCGCGACGAGCAGCGCCGAATACGACAGAAAGTGGAACGACAGCGTGCTCGCCCCGCGAACGCCGTAAAAGACCGCAAGGGGGACCAGCAGCCACACCGCGCGTTGCCGATCGACGCCACGTGCGGCCGCGATCGCCATGGCGCTGCCCAGCAACGCTATCAGGACTGCGGCCTCCGTTGGGATGATCCAAAGCGGTCCAAGAAACAAGGTCGGATCGAACCATAGCGTGAGCGTTGCAACCAGCGGAGCGATCCCGCTGCTCAGATCGGGCGTCCCGTCGCCGGTGACGATGGCGACAGCGACCAGCGCATAGCAGAGCACGAGCGCACCACGCCTGGCCGGCGAGAGCGGACGCACGAATCGACTCGCAAGCGCGGCCCAAAGGGCAATGGATAATGGGAGAGCTTGACTCGCGATGGTGAGCACGACATAGGCCGAGACCCACGGAACTCCAAAAAATATCGGTTCTGCGCTGGCGCCGATTCCCGTACACGCCAAGACCGCCGAGAGTAGGAGATTGCTGTCAACGTATGGCCGCCGCCAAGCGATCAACGCCGCGAAAAGGAGGAGCCAGAGACTGGCGAGCTCCCAGACGGCCAAATTCCAAAACCGCGAAAAGACGAGCGGTCCCGGGACGATAACCACGTCCGAGCGTGCCGACCCGCGTTCAACCCGCAACGTCACCGGTCGACTAGCCTGCGGCTGCCCCATCAGAGAGAGGCGCTCGAGCAGCGAGGACGCGCGTAGATCGACGAGGTCGTTCTCGTGCAGCCCGCTGCGGTCGGCCGGCCCGCCCGGATCGATGCCGCGAAACCTCAGATGGTACGGCACCCCCGATCCATCGAAGTAGCCTCCCCAGATGCCGTATCGAGCCGGCGAGCCGCCCATCCCCGTCTGATCCGCCAGCGCGCCAACGGCAAGGAGCATTCCGGCCGCGCAGAGCGTCAAGAGCAGCGCGCGCCACGTCGCGAGCTTCACCAATCGGAACTCTCTGCGACTCGCACGTCAGATCGACTGTCGGCGGTCAGACAGGCCGTCCACACGAAAGCTCTACGACGAACCGACGCCTCCCGCTCATCACTGGGCATTCAAACGCGATGCGTAGATCCTCGCCACCGTATCGGCGCTCAGGGCGGTGTTCCACAATCCGACGTCGCTGATGTCGCCGTCGAAGAAGCGACCGGTGAAGACCTTGCTCTCGCCGATGGTGAACTCGTTCGACTTCCCCACTGTGCCGCCGCCGGTGTCCATCTTGCCGAGCTTGCCGTCCCAGTAGATCGCGCGCTCCTTCGTCGCCGCGTCGAACGTCGCGACGATGAAGTGCCATTCGCCGTCGAGCGTCGAGGCCACCGGAGCGAAGGCGACGTTCGAGCCGGACGCGGTGTAAAACCGCACGGTGTTGTCGGGCTCGAACTGCAGGTCGAAATCATTCCCCGATTGTGAGATCCCAGCAACGTATTCGATCCGGCCCTTCATCTTCGGGCGCGAGTTCAGGTGCACCCAGGCCATGATGCTGCCGGCGCCGCGGATCCCGCCCATCTGCGAGGTGTTGAAGTAGCCGCTCTTGCCGTCGAATACGGTGCACTGATCGTTCGGCACGCCAACTGGGGCGCATGACGATGCCATCGAGACAGGGCTCACACCTCCGGCGGCAGTGTACGTCGTCGTCCCGACCTCACTCGTCCCGCTCGTCGCGGCGAGCCGATAATACGCGATCGGATGCGTCGATTTCACGGTTGCCACGAAACCGAGACCTGCCGCCGAGGGCGAAACCGGACCGAGGGCAAGAACCATTCCGAAAACAACCGCAAGAGCCGTTCGATGAACCACGCAACACCTCGTCGTCGACCGTGAGTCGCGCCGCCTTCGGCTCGGGGCAAGTCGCTCCTCCTGCAAGGCGACCTATCAGCGTCACGGTTCCGATGCACGAAGCGAAGTCAATTTCCGCCCTCCGTTCAGCGGTCGCCCCACGACCGGTGGCGAAGCCCTGGCCCGGGATGATGAAGAGGTTGCTCGCAGCGGCGGCGTTTGCCACGCTCTCGGCGACGGGTTGCGCGAGATTGCACGCCACGTTTGATACCGCACGCGAAATCGGCGCGGCCATCAAACCTGGGCACGCGTACCGGACATTTTACGTCCCAGCCGGCAGCATGGCGCCGACGATCCGGCCTCGGACTGATACCGTTCTCGTCGATACCTCCGCGTACGATTCAACCCTTCCGCAGCGCGGCGACATCATCGCCTTCGTGCCTCCGCTGGACACGAAGACTCCGTACCTCAAGCGTGTGCTCGCGGTTCCCGGCGACCGGCTCAGCATGCGCACCGGGCAGATCGAGGTCAACGGCCGTCCGCTGCCGGCTTCCTATCCGCCGCTCCATCCGAACTACGATCTCGTCATTTCTTCCTACAAACTGATCGAAGACGGCGAGCCGCTCGATCCGGCGCAGGCCGACCTTCCTCCGCGCGCACGATGGCCGGCTCCGGATCGCCTTCCGTCGGGCTGCTATTTCGTCGTCGGCGACAACATCAATAACTCCGAAGACTCGCACGTTTTCGGATGCGCCGAGCTTCGCGGAACGTTCTCCAGCGGCCCGGCCCGCGGGAAACCGACTGCCCTGGTAGGGAAGGTCGTAAAGATCATTCACGGCCTCCAGCCGTGACCTACTTCTTCAGCTTGTTGAGAACGGTGATGCGGGCCGTGCCGCTGACTTGCCAGGTGAGCTTGCCGAGGCCGAGCGTCGACTCACGCTTGCCGTTGAAATCGAACTGGTAGCCCTGGTTGACGCTGCCGCGCGCCGTCGCACCGCTGAACGGCGCGAACTGGGCCATGCCCGGCATCATGGGCTGCGCCGGCCCCGACGTAACGTCGAACGATTGAGCGATCGTCGTCAGCCCTAGAACCCTGAGTCGCGCCGCTCAGATGTCGAGCAGCCCGTCGGAGAGGCGGCGCGCGAAGTCCCACGGATACGATACGGTTGCGGCGATACGCCGGAAGCCGCCGGCCAGGAAGTACACGCGGAGATAGTCGACGAGCCACACCGGTTCGGCGCCGTCTTCGACGATGCGCGCGTCGGGCTCGTCGGACGGCAGCCGAACGAACGTCGGTCCACCGCCGCTGATGTCGTTCTTGTGGAGGTAGTCCCCGGCGATCGGCAGCTGGAACGCGCGGTCCTCGGGCACGACCTCGGGATCGGTGACGCGTTCGATTTCGCCGCGCACGTCGGGCGTGAGCTCGAGCGGATCGACCAGCTGCGACTCCCATGCGTCTTTCGAACCAGCCGACGGCAGCCACCCGCGGAAGCACGCAGAACCGACGACCATGAAGAGCGCGCGCAGTGTCGCCGGCACCGCTCCGACGTGCTCTTCGAGCAGCGCCAAGTCACGCTTCTGCCTCCCTTCGGGCGCGACGCACGCCATCTCGGGATGGATGAAGCGAAAGCCGGTTGCAACGAGCCGTCCGTACATCGTTTCGATGTTGTGCGCGGCGCGCTCCATCGTCCGGCGCGCGACCGCCTCCACGTCGCGCCGTACGTCGTCCGGCAGCGCGCCGGTCGATCCCAGCGCATGCACGTCGTCCCACACGCGCCGGCGGTCGCCGGCGTCGTACCGTTCGAGAAATGTTCCCACTGCTGCGCGATTGGCGGTCGGCCGTGTTCGTTCATCCTCTTTGCGTGGGTAAATCCGGCCGCTTTTCGATGAAGGTGAATGCCGGCGCTCGCAACAGCGAAGGGACTGACGGCGTTTCCACCAATCCACTCGCGACACTCCGTAGAATCGTAGGTATGAATACTCCGACAGACCTCTGGCAACACATTCTCGCGGCGCCCGCCGACGCAGCTCTACGCGCGCAGTTCGTCGCGGCGCTCTCCGAGACGCACGACGCGCGCGCGGACCTTTTCACGACGCAGGCCGAGTACGACCGGCTCGTCGCGGCGAAAGATGCCGGCGGCGCAGCCGCGCTCAAGCCGCGGCTCGATGCCGCGCTCGACGGTTACCGAACGCCGTTCGACCGTCGCGCCTCGACCTGGCCGGGACGCATCGCCTTCGTGGACGCGTGGCCGATCGAACTGACCATCGCGGCGCGCGACTTCGCGGCGCACGCCGCCGACGTCGTCGCGACGATCCCGCTGCGCCATCTCAACCTTTTACGCGTCGCCGACGCGCCCTCGGTGTTCGACGTGCCGCAACTCGCGCAGGTCGTCTCGATCGACGCCTCGGGCCAGCCGTGGACCGACGACGCGATCCGCGCTCTGGCGAGATCGGCGCGCGTCGCCGGCCTGCGCTGGCTGAAACTGTCGAACGCGGGGATCACCGAAACGCAAGTCGACCTGCTGGCCGCGTCCACCGCGCTGCGCGATGTCGCGATGCTCGACCTCACCCACAACCCGACGCGCGATCCGGTCGACGCCGCGGCCGGCTACGGCGTCGACTGGAGCTCGAACCGCATCGTTCCCGAGTCGATCCAGCTACCCGCGTTCGGTGCCGAGTTGCAGGCGAAGTACGGCAGTATCGCGTGGCTGAACGGTCTGTGGAACTACTTTGAGGAGTACCCGCCGAGCCGCTACACCTTCTAGCGACCGTCGGCAGGTCGTTGCGCCGCCCTCGGCGCGATGGCACGGGCTCAGCCCTTGGCGAGCTCGGCTTCGATGGTTTCCACCAGCGCCGGATCGTCGGGAACGACGTCGGGTGCGAAGCGCGCTGCGACCTCGCCGTTGCGGCCGACCACGAACTTCTCGAAGTTCCATAGGATCTCGTCGGGCTCGCGCGAGCTGAAGTAGCCCTTCGAGATCAGGCGCTCCTCGAGCTGGGTTCCGGGCCTTTGCCGCGCCGCCGGTTGCGCGGAGACGAGCTCATCGTAGAGCGCGTGCCGCCCCTCGCCTTTCACGACGATCTTCTCGAACATCGGGAACGTCACCGCGTAGCTCGTCTCGCAGAACTGCGCGATCTCGTCGTTCGAACCGGGCTCCTGCGCGCCGAACTCGTTGGCCGGGAACCCCAGCACCGAGAAGCCTTGGTCGCGGTAGCGCTCGTAGAGCGATTGCAGTCCGGAGTACTGCGGCGTCAGGCCGCACTGCGATGCGACGTTGACGACGAGCAGAACGTCACCCTTGAAGTCGGACAAGCGCGTCTCGGATCCGTCGATCCGGCGCAGCGGTATCTCTTGCAGCTTCTCGCTCATGCCGCAGCCTTCGCCGGTCGGCACGCGGACCATCCCGTGCGCGCGCCGATCGGTGAAGGCTGGGAGACGACTGAGCCGCCGGAAACGCGGACGGGTCAGGTGCGGAGGTCGAGCGCCGCCAGCTTGTCGAGGATCGAGCCCCAGCCGAAGCGGTGGTTGTCGCGCGATTCCTCCGATGCGAACTGTGCGTGGGTCAGCACCAGCTCGGTTCCGTTATCGTGCTCGTTGAACTCCAGCGTGAGCAGCGTCTCGTGCTCGTCGGCCGGGTCGTCCTCGTGCCAGCGCCAGGTCATCACCAGCCGTTCCGGGATCACGACCTCGCGATACACTCCCGACGTGACGAGCCGTTCCCCGTCGGGCTTGACCATCGTGATGCTGTACGCGCCTCCTTGCCGCACATCCATCGTGATGTCGGTGGCCTTGACTTCCATCGGCCCCATGAACCTGGCGGCGATCTCGGGCTTCGTCCAGGCGTCGAAAACGCGCGCTCGCGGTGCGTCGTAGGTATGGCGCAGCGTCAGCGACGGCGCCGTCGAAGTATTCGTCATCTCTTCTTCTTTCGTTCGGGCGAATCGGTCAGAACGTCGCCGAGCCGGTCGAGGACGCCGTTCCAGAAGCGGCTCTGTTTGTCGATCCAGGCCGCCGCCGGTGACATCGCGCTCGGGTCGAGCGTGCAGTGGTGGACACGGCCGTCGACGCGGCGCTTGAGCAGCCCGGAATCCTCCAGCACGCGGACATGCTTGGAGATCGCCGGCTGCGAGACCGCGAACCCGGAGGCGATCTCGCCGACCGTGAGCGGGCCGCGCGCGAGCCGCTCGACGATGCGCCGCCGGGTCGGGTCGGAGAGCGCCGAAAAGACTGCATCGAGCCGCGTCGTACTGTTAACCATGTCGTTATATAACTATACGGTTAACCGTCGCGACTGTCAAGACTCCGTAGGCGGCTCAATCGGCAGCGGGATAGGCCGCGATCTCGATGAGGTTGCCGTCGGGGTCGCGGCAGTAGATCGACGTCATCGGTCCGAGCGCGCCCTGCTTCGGAACGGGACCCTCGACGATCTCCGCACCGCACGAACGCAGGTGCTCGAGCGTCTCGCCCGGTTCGGCGCTCGTGATGAAGCAGACATCGTCGCTGCCCGGCGCGGGCCGCGCGCCGGTCGGCCAGTGCGCCGGCTCGGTATCGAGCGGGCGCAAGTTGAGCTTCTGCCGCCCGAACGCTAGCGCCACGCGCGGCGCCTGGCCCGCACCGCCGGGTGAGAACTCGACGCGTTCCATGCCGAGCACGCGCACGTACCACTCCGCTGCGACCTCGACGTCGCGCACGTTGAGCACGACGTGGTCGATCCGGTCGATTTTCATGCTTTCGTCAGCTCCAGGAGTTCGTATGGACTAGAACGACCTCGGCATACCGAGGACGTGCTGGCCGATGTACGACAGGATCAGGTTGTTCGCGACCGGCGCCGTGATGTAAAGACGCGTCTCGCGGAACTTCCGCTCGACGTCGTACTCTTCGGCGAAACCGTAGCCCCCGTGCGCGTCAAGGGCCGCGTTGGCCGCCTGCCATGATGCTTCGGACGCCAGCAGCTTGGCGGTGTTTGCCTCGGCGCCGCACGCGCGGCCGGCGTCGAACAGCGCCGCGGCTTGGCGGCGCACGAGGTCGGCAGCGACGATCGCCGCGTGCGCCCGCGCGATCGGAAACTGCACGCCTTGGTTCTGCCCGATCGGGCGGCCGAACACGATCCGCTCGCCGGCGTACCGCGCCGCCCGCTCGACGAAGAACGTCCCGTCGCCGACGCACTCGGCCGCGATGAGGATGCGCTCGGCGTTCATCCCGTCGAGGATGTACCGGAAGCCGCGGCCTTCTTCGCCGATCAGGTTCTCGACCGGAACCTCGAGGTCACGCAGGAAGACCTCGTTGGTCTCGTGGTTCATCATGGTGCGGATCGGCCGCACCTCGATCGTGCCCGGCGCGGCGGCGCGCAGATCGACGAGCAGAGCCGACAGCCCGAGCGTCTTCGCCTTGGGATCGTCCGACGGCGGCGACGTGCGGGCCAGCAGCAGCATCAGGTCGCTGTGCTGGACCCGCGACGTCCAGACTTTCTGCCCGTTGACGACGTAACGGTCGCCGCGGCGGACCGCGGTCGTCGCGATCTTGGTCGTGTCGCTGCCGGCGTTGGGCTCGGTGACGCCGAACGCCTGGAGCCGCAGCTCGCCGCGCGCGATCGGCGGCAGCCAGCGCCGCTTCTGCTCGTCGCTGCCGTGCCGCAGCACCGTTCCCATGATGTACATCTGAGCGTGACACGCAGCGGCGTTGCCGCCCGAGCGGTTCACCTCTTCGAGGATGATGCAGGCCTCGGCCAAGCCGAGTCCGGCGCCTTCATAGTGCTCGGGGATCAGGGCAGCCAGATAACCGGCCTCGGTCAGCGCCTGGATGAACGCGTCCGGATATGCGCGCTCGGCGTCGATGGTGCGCCAGTACACGTCGCCGAACGACGCGCACAGCGCGCGCACCGCACCACGCAGCGCCTGCTGATCGGGCGTCGGTTCGAGTCCGACGGGGGCGTTCTCGGCGATCACTCGGCGAATGATTCGCGGCGACGGTGCCCGGGCGCTTCCTCCTTACAGGTCGCGCCGCAACAGAAGCACGGTGACCCCGAGATACCAGGCAGCCTGCGCTGCGACGATGCCGACCAGCAGGTGCGCCGACACGGTGCCGTGCATCCCCAGCGCGATCGGCGGATAGAGCGCGGCCACGCCGAGGATCCCGACGATCCGCGCCGCACCCGCCGAACGCACGAGGCCGACCGACCAGAGGACGATCGCGACCGACTGCGCGACCAGCCCGAGGTCCGTCGCGGCCTGAATCGCCGCGAAGCAGAGCCGGAACAGCGCCACCGCCTGCGCCGGCGATTGTGCCGGGTCGGCCGCGTAGGCCGCGGCGATGAGAGGGATGACGAAGCCGTCGACGAGCGCGGCGCCGATGAGCGCGATCACGCCGAGCGCATACGCGATCAGTGCGGCGAGCACGGGCTCGTCGCGCAGACCGCGCCGCAGCGAGAACACGGTGAGACCGTACAGCAGCGCGCCGACGAGCACGATCATGGTCCCGTGCACGAGGCGGTCGACCGCCGCCGAGCGCATCATGTCGGCGATGAGCCCGGAGACCTGGTGGTGGCCCGATGTCGGGTGGTGCGTCAGCACGAAGATGCTCGCGACGGCGGCAACGGCGATCGCGACGCCGGCCGCCGTGCCGTCCGGAGCGCGCACAGAGGGGTCGGCGGGTTCGAGCACGATGGTCACCTCGCGACGGGTTCAAACCGTGCGAGGATAGCAGAACACGCGCGCGCGGCGATGGACGAACCGCGCGAGCCGTCCGCTTCCGGACATCGGCCGCGAATCGTCCGGAAACGCACGACATCGGAGGGCAGCGGTGGTACGACCGGACCGGCGAGTCGAACGCACGCGGAGCGCGCTGGATCGCGCCTTCGGCCGGCTGCTGCTGGCGCGCGGCTACGCGGCCCTGACGGTGCGCGAGGTCATCGAAGGCGCGGGGGTCGGACGCTCGACGTTCTACGAGCATTTCGAGAGCAAAGAGGACCTGTTGCGCCAGAGCGTACGGCCGTTACTCGGCGCCCTCGCCGCCGTCGTCGACGACGGCGCACCGGCCGCCGGGCTCGAACCGGTCGTCGCGCACTTCCAGGAGAACCGTCGGGTCGTGCGGGCGATGTTGGACGGTCCGGCGCAGGCCGTCCTCACGCGACTCCTGGCCGAGTTGATCGAGGAGCGGCTCGCCGCGTCGCGTTCGCGCGATCATGCGCCGCCGATCGCGCCGCGACTGATCGCCGCGCAGCTGGCCGGCGCGCAGTTGGCGCTGCTCGACGCTTGGCTCGCGTCGCCGCACGGCACCTCGCCCGCGGCCGTCGCCGCGGCGATCGTCCGCGGCACGCGCGCCGCGGCCCGCGCGCTGCTCGCCCCTGGCGACGCCGCGGAATCAGCCGGCGCGCGCGCGTGAGACGAGCATCGCGCGTGCGGCCTCGAGCGCGCGCGCGATCGCGGCGCGCCGGTAGTCCCACTTCGGATCGGGCTCCGGCGGGACGAGCACCATCGTCGCGTTCGCCTCGAACACCAGCAGCCGCCCGTCGAGCAGCGGCGTGAAGTCGATCCCGCCGTAGTCGAGTCCGAGCGCGGCCGCGACGCGCTCGAGCGCCGCGATCGTGCGCGCGCCGAGTACACCGTGCGCGTCGCTCAGAAACGCCGCCTCCTCGTCGCGGTGATCCGAGCGTTCCGCCATCGCCGATCGAAAGTAGTGGACCTTCCACTCCGGTGCGATCGCCAGATGGACGGGGTAGAGCGCGCCGCCGATCGTCATCATACGATACTTGCGGAACGCGCCGTCGGCGTGCCGGGCGTCGACGTACGCGATAGCCAGCAGCGACTCGCCGGGCAGCGCGGCGGCCGCCCCGGGAAGCGCTGCCGGATCGTCGACGCGCACGAAGTGCTCGCCGGTTTGGTAGCCCGGGCTCCGCAGCAGCACCGGCCACGCGAACCCGGCGCCGGCGAGCGCCGCCGCGCCGTCCGGCCCGGCGAGATCCGCTCGCTGCATCATCGACATGCGCGCCGTCACGACGTCACCGAGCGCGGCGAGTCGCTCGGCGTTGCGCAACCGCGTCGTCTCTCGCACGCGCGCGGGATCGTTCACAATCGGAGCCGGCGTCGCCGCGACGATCCGCTGCACTGCGCCGAGCGCGCGATCGCTCCGGTCCGCATCACCGACCGCGTTGAACACGACGTCGTGCGCCGGCAGCGCGATCGGCGCCGGCGCCGATTCGGCGATGAGCGTCGTCACCTCGAACGTCCGCGGGTCGAAGACGTGGCGCATCGGCACGTTGCCGCCGACCGCCGACGTCAGGTACAGCACGCGGACCGGCCTACCGGTGCCGCGATACGCCGCCGTCTCGAACGATCCGCCGGGGAACGCGCGTCGCCAGATCGCATCGGCGGCCTCGCTCTCGCCCTCGCGCTCGTGCACGACGGCGATCCCGCGCTGTGCTTCACGATTGGGTGGATCGAGCTCCAGCGCCGCGGTGAAGTGCCGGACCGCCTCGGCATGCTCGCCGGCGTCGACGAGCAGCGTGCCGAGGCAGACGTACGGCCCGGCGACGGACGGATGCTCCCGCACCGCCTGCGCGTACACGGTGCGGGCCGCCGCCTCGTTCCCGGTCTCGGCCAGCAGCGTGCCGAGCCGCATCAGCACGCCGTAGTGGCGCGGGTTGCGCCGGACGCGCTCGAACAGCTCCGCGATCGACGCCGCGGTGCCGGTCTCTGCGCTCACGGCCTCAGCCGCGACGCGGCCGCGCTACGACGTCCCGCTGGTGTCCGTTTGATCGGGATCCCAGGGATCGGTCGTCGTCGAGGACGCCGTCGCGCTCGCCGCGCTGGAACTGCCGCCGCCATGATGGTGATGATGGTGGTGCCCCGTGTGACCCGCTTGTCCTTGCTGCTGCTGATCGGTTTGCAGTTGCTGCTGCTGCGGCGTGAGGACCGCGTTGATCTGGTTCTGCATCTGCGCTTCGCTGGTCCCAGCGCTGCGCGCGGTGGTGAGGATCTGCCGGATCTGACTGCGCTGGTCGGAGGTGAGGTCCAAATTCGCGAACGGCCGCAACCCCGTGCTCGCGTCGCCTTGTGCCGCCCCCAGCGAAGCCGAAACTCCCTGGACACCAAAGCTCATCGCTGCTCTTCCTTTCAAGAACGCGTGTGCGCGCGGCGTCGTGTGAACGCCGTCGCAGAAGCTATCGGCAGCAAGCCTGGGACTGGGCTTGACCGCGGCTGGCACAGGAAATCTTAACCATCGGCACGGACCAACCGGCATGATCGACACGAAGGCGCCGGCTCACTACCGCTGGGACGATATGAACGCCGAGCCGCTCAAAGGGACGATCACGCGGCGCATGATCACCGGAACGTCCCTGATGATCGCCGAGGTGCGGCTGGGCAAGGGCGAGCTCGTCCCGCAGCACGCGCACCACAACGAGCAGATCACCTGGATCACGCAGGGCGCGCTGCACTTCAAGCTCGGCGCCGGCGGCGAGCGCGAAGTGACCGTCCGCGCCGGCGAGGTGCTGGTGATCCCGCCGAACGTGCCGCACTCCGCCGAGGCGCTCGAAGACACGATCGACATCGACGTCTTCTCGCCGCCTCGCGAAGATTGGCTGAGCGGAAACGACGCCTACCTGCGCGGAGGCTCCTAGCCCGCGCGCGGCGTCCGTGGCCTCCTAATGGCGGTGGTGGTCGTCGTGATAACGGCTGCCGTGCCAGTTGCCTTCGGGCCCGCGATAGCGGCCGCCGTGGTTCTGGTAGTACGACGCGGTGTTGTTGTTGACGTAGTAGCGATGGCCTGACCGCACGTAGTAATACTGATGGCGGTTCGAGTCGAACAGCAAGCCGCCGATGATCAGCGCGGCGGCGGCAGCGATCGCGGCCGTCGAGGCGGTGTCCGCGACTGCCGGGCGCGGCAGCGCGGTGGTGGTGACGGTGCTGACGACAGCGGCGGCCAGCACGACGCGGAGGATACCGGATTTCATGGGTTCATTCGTACCCGGAATCCTCGAGACTCTGCTCAGCGTCGTCCCAGCTTCGTTCGAACCGTCAGAACAGATTCCAGAGGTACTGGTTGTAGACTTCGTGATGGTACTGCACTTCTTGCGCCTTCACGAACGTCCCGAGTAGCCGCGGACAGCGATCTGCGCTCGCCTGCTTGAGCTCGGCGTAGCGCTCTTTCACGTCCGCACCGAGCATGTGCGTCGTCCACTTCGACTCGCGAAAGTCGGCCAGCGCGTCGTAGATGTTGTCGGGCAGGTAGCGCTCGGCCTGGCGCAGGTTTTCGACGGCCGCAACGCTGCCTTCAAGCCCGGTCTTGAACACGCCGAGCATTACCATGTACGGGTTGGCGTCGGGCGCGACCGAACGCACCTCGACCCGCGCGCTGCGCTCGTTGCCGATCGGGATGCGGATCATCGAGCCGCGGTCGACCGCCGACGCTTTGATCTGGTTGGGCGCCTCGAAGTGCGGGTCGAGGCGGCGGTACGCGTTGACGCTGCTGTTGAACATCAGGCAGAGGTCGCGGCCCTGGCTGAGAATGCGGTCGACGAACTGCCAGGCGAACGTGCTCACCTTCTCGTTCCCGTTCGGATCCCAGAACTGGTTCTTGCCGTCCTTGGAGACCGACACGTTGGTGTGCATCCCGTTGCCGTTGACGCCGACGACCGGCTTGGGCAAGAAGCTGGCCGTCATCCCCTGCAGCGTCGCGACCTGACGGCAGACCAGCTTGTAGAGCTGGATCGTGTCGGCGGCGGCGACCGCCTCGCCGTAGCTGTAGTTGATCTCGAACTGCGACGGCGCGACCTCGGGGTGGTCCTTCTCGTTCTCGAACCCCATCGCGCGCTGCACCTCGGCGACCGTGTCGATGAAGTTGCGCAGCGGATCGCCCGGCAGCGAGTGGTAGTAGCCGCCGCGGTTGGCGTACTCGAACCGCCCGTTCTCGTGATAGCGGCGCTCGGCGTCGACGCCTTCGAATACGAAGCCTTCGATCTCGTTGGCCGCGTTGAGCGTGTAGCCGTCGCGCTCGTAGCACTCGTTGGAGAACTTCTTGAGCACGCCGCGGATGTCGCCGTCGAACGGCGCACCGTCGCGGTCGAGCACGTCGCCGAATACCAGCACCTTGCCGCCGCCGAAGATGTCGGCCGGTCCCCAGTAGAACGCGTGCCAGTCGAGCGCCAAGCGAAGGTCGCTCTCGCGCTGCGGCGTGAAGCCGCGGATCGACGAACCGTCGAACGTCAGGTTGTCGGCTGACTTCAGCAAGAACTTCTTGTCGTAGTCGAGCATGTGCAGCCGGCCTTCGAGGTCGGTGAACAGCACGGTGACCGCCTTGATGTGTTTCTCGTCGGTCAGGTATTTGAGCCGTTCTTCTTGCACTCTGCCGAGCGGGACGCGGTCTCTGCGCTGGGCTTTGGCGGCGAGGTTGAGCTCCTCGAGCTTCGCATACGGGAGAGCGAGAAAGTCTCGCAAGTCGTTCACCATCGTGCGGTTGGGCTTGGCAGTCCGGGAACCATCTCCCTCGCCCGGCCGCAAACCTTAGCCGGATGGAGTGCCCGCCCGCGCAATCGTTACGCGCTTGTCGAGTGCGCCTGGACGCTCATCCGCCGTACCTTGTGGACAACCTTCATGACCGCCCAGGAGATCGGCGTGCTTTTCCTATTGGCCGACGCGAACCCGTACATCCCGGCACCGAGTTTCTTGAACTCCGGCGACACGGCGTGGCAGCTCACCGCAGCGACCTTCGTCGGGATGCAGAGCATTCCGGGCCTGGCGATCCTCTACGCCGGCCTGGTGAAGAAAAAGTGGGCGCTCAACTCCGCGGTGATGTGCTTCTACGCCTTCTCGGTCGTGCTGCTGTGCTGGGTGTTGTGGGGCTACAACATGGGCTTCGGCAGCCCGGCCACGCTCGGCCCCGGCATCCTGTCGCAGATCGTCGGGATTCCCCACCCGGCCATCGACGCCGTCGGTGAAACCGGACAAGCCGCGATCCCGCTGGCCGGCAGCGGCTTCCCGCCGCTGCGCTTCGCCGGCTCGGCGATGATCTATTTCCAGTTCGTGTTCGCCGCGATTACGCCGCTGCTGATCGCGGGCTCGGTGCTCGGGCGCATGAACTTCAAGGCGTGGATGCTGTTCGTGCCGCTGTGGAGCTCGCTGGTCTACACGGTCGGTGCATTCATGCTGTGGGGCGGCGGCTGGCTGGCCGCGCTCGGCGCCGTCGACTATTCGGGCGGCTACGTCATCCATTTAGCCGCCGGCGTCTCCGGCTTCGTCGCCGCGGCGATGGTCGGCCCACGCCTGATCGAAGACCGCAAGAACTTCGACCCCAACAACCTCATCGTCGCGCTGGCCGGTGCCGGCCTGCTATGGCTGGGCTGGAACGGCTTCAACGGCGGCGACCCGTATTTCGCCAATGCCGACGCCGCCGCCGCGGTGCTCAACACGAACATCGCCACCGCAGTCGCGTTGCTGGTGTGGTTGATCTTCGACATGTTCGCGCTGGGCAAACCGTCGGCCGTCTCGATGATCAACGGAATGATCGTCGGCCTGGTGGCGATCACGCCGGCCGCCGGCTATGTCGACGGATTCGGCGCGATCGCCACCGGCGGGGTCGCCGCGATCGTCGCCTGGTTCAGCCTCAACAAGATCGGACAGCTGGCGATCCTCAAAAAGGTCGACGACACCTTCGGCGTGCTGCACACGCACGGCGTCGCGGGGCTGATGGGCGGCTTGTGCGTCGGCCTGTTCGCCAACCCTAACATGATCGAGTACCTCTCGAGCGACCACAAGACGTCACCGGTCTCGGTCCAGGGCCTGTTCTTCGGCAACCCCAAGCAGCTGTGGATCCAGTTCCTCGCCGCACTGGTGATCATCGGTTGGAACGTCGTCGGAACCGCGGTCGTGCTCAAGGTCGTATCGTTCGTCGTGCCGCTGCGCGCCAGCGACGGCGAAGTCGAGGGCGGCGACCTCGCGATCCACGGGATCGATCCGGTTCCTGCTTACGCTCCGGCGGTTTCGAACGGCGCGCCGCAAGCAGTGGCAACAGCAGCTCCGCCCTAGCGCGCCGGCCGAGGCCGGCGCTCGCCTTCGCCCGTTCGCACTGATCCGCGGCATCGAGGACTCCGGCCGCGGGACGGCGATACTCCGCCCGATGGCCTCTCTCTCGCCCGCGCGCCTCAACGAGTTGCGTCTGCACGCGAACGACGTGCGGCAAGGGATCATCCGGTCGCTGGTCGCAGCAGGCTCGGGCCATTCGGGCGGATCGCTCGACATGGCCGACGTGTTCACCGCGTTCTACTTCGAGGTGCTGCGGCACGATCCGCACAATCCCGACTGGCCGGAACGCGATCGGCTGCTGCTGTCGTGCGGACACATCGCACCGGTGCGCTACAGCGCGATGGCGTACGCCGGCTACTTCCCGGTCGAAGAGCTGCTGACGCTTCGCCACTTCGGCACGCGTTTGCAGGGACATCCGGAACGCATCAGCCTGCCGGGGCTCGAGACGACGTCGGGGCCGCTGGGCGAAGGGCTCGCGCAGGGCACCGGGATGGCGCTGGCGGCGAAGATGGATCGTGCCGACTGGCGCGTCTACGTGGTGACCTCCGACGGCGAGCACGAGTGCGGCTTGCACTGGGAAGCGATGATGACCGCGGCCAAGTTCAAGCTCGACAACCTCACCTGCGTCGTCGATCGCAACTTCATTCAGATCGACGGCAGCACCGAAGACGTCATGCCGCTCGAGCCGCTGGCCGACAAGTACCGCGCCTTCAACTGGGAGGTGCTCGAGTGCGACGGCAACGACATCGGCGCGTTCATCGATGCCGTCGAGCGCGCCAAGCAGGTCAAAGGGAAACCGCAGGTCATCATCGCGCATACCGTCATGGGCAAGGGCGTCTCGTATATGGAAGGCGACTACCTGTGGCACGGCAAGCCGCCCAAGCCCGACGAGGCGGAGAAGGCGCTGCGCGAGCTGGAGTCGGCGCGCGAGCTGATCGGAGCGAACCGTGGCTAGCGCCGGCGTCGGCGACGCCGCGGCCACGATGCACCTGGTCGACTACGCCGACGCCGCGTCGGTCAAGCAGGTTCCGACCCGCAACGGTTTCGGTGAAGGTTTGGTCGAGGCGGGGCGCCGCGACCCGAACGTGATCGCGATCTGCGCCGACTTGTCGGAGTCGACGCGCATGGAAGCGTTCAAGAAAGCCTTCCCCGACCGCTACGTCGAGATCGGCGTCGCCGAGCAGCTGCTCGTCGCGATGGCCGCCGGGCTCGCGGCGAGCGGCAAGGTCCCGTTCATCGCCAGCTACGCGATGTTCAACCCCGGGCGCTCGTGGGAGCAAGTGCGCACCACCATGGCGCTCAACGAGACCAACGTGAAGATCGCCGGCGCGCACGCCGGCGTCTCGGTCGGTCCCGACGGCGCGACGCACCAGGCGATCGAGGACGTCGCGATCATGCGCGTCATCCCAAGGATGACGGTGATCGTCCCCTGCGACTCGGTGCAGACGAAGCAGGCGACGCTGGCGGTCGCCGCGCGCACCGGCCCGACCTACCTGCGCTTCGCGCGCGCCGAGTCGGCGGTGATCACGACCGGCGACACGCCGTTCGAGGTCGGGTGCGCGCAGACGTTCCGTGACGGCGACGACGTCGCGATCGTCGCCTGCGGGATCCTGGTCTACAACGCGCTGGTCGCCGCCGATCGGCTGGCACGCGAAGACGGCATCGAGTGCCGCGTCGTCAACAACCACACGATCAAGCCGATGGACGAGGACGCGATCGTCGCGGCCGGTCAGGGCTGCGGCGCGGTTGTGACGGTCGAGGAGCACCAAGTGCATGGCGGGATGGGCTCGCGCGTGGCGGAGATCCTCGCCGCGCAGCACCCGGTCCCGATCGAGTTCATCGGCGTCCAAGACCGGTTCGGGCAGTCCGGCAACCCGCAGGACCTCGTCGAGGAGTACGGCATGGGCGTTTCGGCGATCTGCGCCGCGGTCAAGCGCGCGCTCGTGCGCAAGCGGGCGCGCTCGTGACCGCGACGGCCGCAACGGCTCGCGACGGCGCGCGCCGCGTCGAGCTGACCTATCGCGGGATCGTTCTCGGCGCGCTGATCACCTTCGTCTTCACCGCCGCGAACGTGTACTTCGGCCTCAAGGCCGGGCTGACGTTCGCGTCGTCGATCCCGGCGGCGGTGATCTCCATGGCGGTGCTGCGCTCGCTGTTCCGCAACGCGACCGTCTGGGAGAACAACATCGTCCAGACGATCGCGTCGGCGGCCGGCACGCTGTCGTCGATCGTGTTCGTGCTGCCGGGACTGGTGATGGTCGGCTGGTGGAGCGGCTTCCCGTTCTGGCTGTCGTTCGGGATCTGTGTCGTCGGCGGAATCCTCGGCGTCATGTACAGCGTGCCGCTGCGGCGCGCGATGGTCACCGGCAGCGACCTGCCCTACCCCGAGGGCGTCGCCGCCGCCGAGATCCTCGAAGTCGGCTCCGGCACCGCCGACAGCGACGCCAGCCCGGCGGCGCTCGCCGAGAACCGGGCCGGGTTCGCGACGGTCGTGTGGGGCTCGGTAGTGAGCGCGGCGTTCGCCGCGGTCGTCGCGATGCGGCTGTTCACGAGCGACCTCATCGGCTACGCGCGGGCGGGTGTCGCCTCGGTCACCGGGTTCGATCTCGGCCTGTCGCTCGCGCTGCTGGGGATCGGACACCTGGTCGGGCTCACCGTCGGCGTCGCGATGTTCTGCGGGATCGTGATCGCGTGGGGGATCCTCGTCCCGGTGCTGTCGGCGATGCACCCAGCGACCGGAGACGTCGCGACGGTCGCGAACGCGGTCTTCCACACGCAAGTGCGGTTCATCGGCGCCGGTGCGATCGGCGTCGCGGCGCTGTGGTCGCTCGGACGTCTCACGCGGCCGGTCATCGGCGGCGTGATCTCGTCGCTGGCCGCTTCGCGGGCTCGCGCCGGTGCGGGTGCCGACTCGCTGCCGATCACCGAGCGCGACATCCCGTTCAACACCGTGCTCGTGGTCAGCGCGGTCTGCCTGCTCCCGCTGATCGTGCTGCTCGTCGCGTTCTTGTCCGGGACGCCGCTGGCCGGCTCGGCCGTGCCGCTGGTGATCGGTGCGCTGATCTACATCGTGATCGCCGGGATCTTCGTCGCCGCGGTCTGCGGCTACATGGCGGGGCTGATCGGCTCGTCGAACTCGCCGGTTTCCGGCCTCGGGATCCTGACCGTGCTCGGCGCGTCGCTACTGCTGCTGGCGCTCGCGCATCCGACCGATCCGAACGCCGCCAAGGCGCTCGTCGCGTTCGCCCTGTTCGCGACCGCGATCGTGCTCAACGTCGCGACGATCTCCAACGACAACCTGCAAGACCTCAAGACCGGCCAGCTCGTCGGCGCGACGCCGTGGCGGCAGCAGGTCGCGCTGGTGATCGGCGTCGTGTTCGGCTCGCTGGTGATCCCGCCGGTCCTCAACCTGCTCAACGCCGCCTACGGCTTTCCCGGCGCTCCGGCCCACGGCATCGCGGCCAACGCGCTCAATGCGCCGCAGGCGACGCTGATCTCGGCGCTGGCCAACGGCGTCATCGCCGGGAAGCTCGACTGGAACCTGATCGGGATCGGCGCGCTGATCGGCCTTTTGATCGTCGCGATCGACGAAACGCTGCGCCGCACCGTGCGGCGTCAGTTTCCGCCGCTCGCGGTCGCGCTCGGCATCTACCTCCCGATGGCGGTGACCCTGATGGTCGTCGTCGGTGCGGTCGCCGGCAAGCTGTACAACGACGCCGCCGCGCGCGGGCCGAAACCCGAGGCGGCCAAGCGGATGGGAATCCTGCTCGCCTCCGGCTTGATCGTCGGCGAGAGCCTGTTCGGGATCGTGCTCTCCGCGATCATCGTGTTCTCGAACAACCCGACGCCGTTCGCGGTCGTCGGCGACGCGTTCGGTCCGGCCTCCAACTGGCTCGGCGCCATCGGCTTCGCCGCCGTCGTGTTCCTCATGTATCGCTGGGCAGGAGGCTTGGCCCGGAAGCTCGGGTGACTGCGCACCCGCCGGACACGCCGGGCCGGCGCGAACGGGTCACGCACCGGCTCGAAGCGTTTTCCGACATCGTCATCGGCTTCAGTCTCGCCCAGCTGACGCTCAGCTTGGTGATCCCCGCGCATGCCATCGACTTCGTGCAACGGCCGGCCGGCATCATCGCATTCCTGGTCACGTTCGTTCTGGTCGTACGGTTCTGGTGGCTGCACTTCGTGATCTTCGAGCACTACTTCGTGCCGAACCGGCTGGCCATCACCGCGAATTTCGTCGCGCTCGCGAGCCTGATCTTGCAGATCTTCTCGCTGCAGCTCTACTCGCACTTCGTACCGCTGGGCGAAGGGATCGTCGCGTCGCGAATCTACTTCGGCCTGTTCGTGCTCAGCTACGGCATGCTGGTCGTGATGATGGGCCTCGGCGTTCAGGCGCGCTGGGCACTGCTCTCGGTGGGGCGCCGGCGCGCCGCCGTTCAAGCGATGATCCGCATCGGAGGGACGATCACCGGCTGTGCGATCGGCGACCTCTTCTCGACCGGCGCGATCGCGAATCTCTCCGTCTCCGTCGGCGATCATCGCGAGATCGTCGCGACGATCCCTTGGGCAATTCTCTTCGCGATCTTGGTCGGCTCGATCATCGGCTTCGTCGCCGCGCGCCTGGTCCCACGATACGTTCCCGAGCTGCAGACGCGCTAACCCACGGAACTCGATGCCATAAGCGAGATTCGTCGTGACGAGGTGGCAACACACGCCATTCTTGACGAACATACGCTCGATATCGTAGTATTACTGCAATCGCTCCGCTAGGGGCGAGTTATGTGCCTCGAGGAGGGGATCGTGAGATCTCCTCCTTTTTCTGAGTGGTGTGGAGTGTGAAGAAGACTGCGGTCCTCATCGACGCTGGGTTCCTCCGAATGTTCCTTCCGCGAACGGGCTTTTTCGGAGCTGGCCAACATCATCGAAGCCTTCGCTCTGACCTGCGTCGTGAAGTCGGACGGAGAAGAGATGCATCGCGTCCTCTACTACGACTGTCCACCATACGCGCAGGACTCAGGGCGTTTTCTGCACCCGATCGATCCCGCCAGGACCCCAACATCTACTCGATACCAGAATTTCTGGAACTCGGTCTTGTCACTGTTGAAGAGCAAGCCTTACTTCGCCGTTCGTCTCGGTGAGGTTTCCTTCGACGGATGGGCGATCACGGACAAGGCAGCGGCGGAGATCATCACCCAAGCCCGACCTCCGGTCGCCGACGACTTCCAGCCCGTCTTGCGCCAGAAGGGCGTCGACCTGCGAATCGGCCTCGACGTACCGCTCATGGCGAAGGATCGTTTGATCGACCGAATCGTCATTGTCTCGGGAGATGCCGACATTGTGCCGGCCATGAAAGTAGCTCGCCGCGAAGGAGTACAGGTCGTCTTGACTTCCTTGGGTCATCATATCAAGGCGTCACTACGCGAGCACGCGGACCTGTACCGCAACGTGGACCTGGCCGCCGTAATCGCCTCGACGTATCCCGGCGGGCTGCCCCAGCGCCCGGTTCCAACTTCCCGCCCGGCGGCGTCGCTACCGGAAAGCTGATCGGGCCTTCTGTCAGCGCTCCTGTTCGGTGGGACGGACGAGGAGCTCGTTGATCGTCATGTGGCGCGGGCGGGTGACGATGTAGGCGATGGCGTCGGCGATGTCGTCGGCTTGGAGCGGCTCGGTGATCGTCAGACCGGCCCGCAGCTGCGCGATGACTTCGGGACGGTTATGTGACGCGAGCTCGGTCGCGACCATCCCCGGCTCGACGAGCGAGACGCGCACGTGACGTTTGGTGACCTCTTGGCGGAGCGACTCGCTGAACGCGCCGACGGCGAACTTGCTGGCGTTGTAGACGCCGGCGCCCGAGCGCGCGACGCGGCCGGCGACCGAGCTGACGTTGACGACGTCGGCGACGTGGCGCGGCGGCTCCTCGGCGGCGCGAAACAGGTGCGGCAAAGCGGCGTCTGTCAGCAACATGAGGGCCCGAACGTTGAGGTCGAGCATCCGCTGCCACTCGTCGACGTCGGCGCCGACGATGGGGCCGAGCAGCATCACCCCGGCGTTGTTCACCAGCGTGTCGAGCCGGCCGAAGCGGGCGACGGTGCGCTCGACCGCGTCGCGGGCCTGCGCCTCGACGGTCACGTCGCACTCGACGACCAGCGCCTCGCCGCCGGCTGCCGCGATCTGGGCGGCGAGCGCATCGAGCCGCTCGCGCCGGCGTGCCGCGAGCCCGACCTTCGCTCCTTGCGCGGCGAGCGCGCGCGCCGTCGCCTCCCCGATCCCCGAACTGGCGCCCGTCACGAGCGCGACCGTCGATTCCAACGTTGTGGCCATGGTCCTCACCGACCCCTCTGCCCCGGCGCGCGTTGCGGCGCCGCGCGCTACTGCGCGGTCAGGCCGCCGTCGATCACCAGCTCGCTGCCGGTAACGAACGCCGACTCGTCTGACAGCAGGTAGACGATCGCGTCGGCGACCTCCCGCGGCTGCGCGATCCGTCCGAGCGGGACTTGCGCGACCAGCGCCCGCTCCATCTTCTCCTGGTCGCGCCCAAGCGCTAGGATCGAGCGATACATCGGCGTGTCGACGAAGGTCGGGTGAACGGAGTTGCAGCGGATTCCGTAGCGCTCGCGCGCGCAGTGCAGGGCGACCGACTTGGTCAACAGCCGGACGGCACCCTTGGACGCGTTGTAGGCGGCGACGTTGTGACCGCCGACGATCCCGCTGACCGACGACAGGTTGACGATCGATCCGCCGTGGTCTTTCATCGCGCGCATGCCGGCGCGGCAGCCTAGGAACACGCCGTCGGCGTTGACCGCCATCGTGCGGCGCCAGTCGTCGAGCGAGAGCGACTCGACGTCGCCGATCACGAAGATGCCGGCGCCGTTCACCAGCCCGTCGAGCCGCCGGAAGCGCGCCCGCACGTCGTCGACCGCCTGGGCCCAACCCGTCTCGCTGGTGACGTCGAGCCGCACGAAATGGACCCCGCGGTGTTCGCGCGCCGCGCGCTCGCCGGCCGCGACATCGACGTCGCCGATCGCGACGTGCGCGCCGCAGGCCAGCGCGCGCTCCGCCGTCGCCAGGCCGATCCCGCTCGCTCCGCCGGTGATCAGCACCGTCTTGCCGGCGAGCCGTCCGTCACTCATCGTTGAACCTGCCTTCGAAGTGGGAAACGGTCGGTCATGGGACTCCTTTGGAGCATCGTCAAGACCATCACGCTGGCGATGGCGGCGATCATCGCGATCCTGTTCGTGGTCGACGCGATCCTCTTGCGCAATTTGTTTCGCAAGGGCGACACGTAGCCGCGCGCCGCGTCGACTCTAGCCGGTCGACGTCGGCTGGATCGCGTAACGCCTCGGCAGCGCGGCGCGGAACGGATCGAGGCGCGGATCGGGGAGCGGTGAGTCTTCCGTGACGCGCCGGCGGTCCATGTGCCCGAGGATCGCGAGGCCGCGCGCGCGCTGCCCGATCGCCAGCAGAGCAAACGCCGTGTCGCCGTCGTGCGGGCGCAACCGTTCGGCGATCCGAAGCGCGGCGTGCGCGGCGCCGCGCTTGCCGGCGCGCGCGTACGCTTCCGCGAGCAGGCCCGGGGCTTCGGCCGCGTCGCGACTGCCGGCCATCCGCCGGAACGCGGCGATCGCGTCGGGCAGGTCGCCGGCGAGCTCGTAGGCGAGTCCCAGCCGTTCGAGCGCGCCGCCGCGGTGCGGATCGAGGTCCAGGGCGCGACGTGAATAGGTGATCGCGTCGGCATAGCGGTGCCCGAAGTACGACGCTTCGGCCAGCCACGCGCTGGTCGCCGCCGAGACCGGGTCGAGCTCGATCGCGCGGTGCAGCTCGCGCGACGCTTCGCTCAGGCGTCCTTGCTGGAAGAGCATGATGCCGTACCAGTGGTGCGCGACGGCATAGTCGGGATCGAGCGCGATCGCTCGCCGGAACTCCACGAACGATCCCGCCACGTCGTGGTCGGCCGCCGAGCGAACCATCGCGAGCGAGGTGTGGGCCGCAGCGGAGCTCGGGTCGAGCGCCAGCGCGGCGCGCGCCTCGCGACGCGCGCGCGCGTACAGCACCGCGACGCGGGCGTTCGGACGGCCGTAATCGGCCAGCATCATGTCGGCGTCGGCCTGTCCGGCATGGCCGAGCGGGTTGCGCGGATCGGTCGCGACGACCGCGGCGAACAAACGCGCACTCTTCGCGAGGGTAGCCGGAGTTCGCAGGTTCCAGTAGTAGCGGGCGAGCCGGTACAGCTCCGTCCCGCGCGCGCTCAGCGGTGGCGGGGTCGCGCGCCGCGCAGCCGGGACGGCGCCGACGGCGAGCAGCGTCGCGGCAGCGGCGGCGGCAGCCACCAGGCGCCATGCCCCCCAAACCCCGCGCCGGCCAGCCTCGCTCGGGCTCGGGGAGCCAACGACGGCCGGTGCGGCGCGCGAAGTCCGCGGCACCGCGTCCGGCAGCAGCGTGACCGCGGCGGTGAAGCGGTAACCGCGTCGCGGGACGGTCGCGATCGACCCGTCGAGCCCGTGCGCGTGCAGAACCTTCCGCAGCGTGTACACGCTCTGGGCGACGTTGCTCTCGCCGACGTCGGCTGAGCCCCAGACCAAGTCGAGCAGTTCGTCCTTGGTGACGACCGCGCCGGCGCGCTCGACGAGCGCGGCGAGCGTCGCGACGACCCGCGGCCCGAGCGGGAGCGGCGCACCGTCGCCCAACGCGACCACCGAACGCTGCGCGTCGAGGACGAACGGGCCGAACGCGTAGCGTTTGACGACTTCCTGAAGACTCCGGGACGCGGGATCGCCGATGCTGGCGTCAACGATGCGTGCCACGTCCCTCCTGTTCGCCGTCGCGTGCTGCCTGCTCTGCGCGGCGCCCGCCGGCGCGACCGCGACGGGCGCCGACACGATTCCGATCGCGCGCGCCGCGCAGCCGCCCTCGCTCGACCCCGCCCTGACGGACCCGACCTGGCAGGCCGGCCGTATCACCCTGCGGCCGGGCTTCGGGGACCTCACCACCCGCAGCCCCGCGCCGCTGACGACGACGGTCTACCTGTTGTACGACGACCGCACCCTGTACGTGGCATTCCGTGCCGAGCAGCCGGCCCAGCCGATCGTCGCCGGTCAGACCACCCACGGCGTCGGCTTCGGCATCGACGACTTCGTCGGAATCGGGATCGATCCAGGGACGAGCGGATCGCAGGTCTACTATTTCGAGACCACCGCGCGCGGGACGCGCTACGAACAGGCTAACGAGAACGCGCGCTACGCGCCGATCTGGGCCGCCGCCGGTCGCATCGACCAAGGAGGTTGGAACGCGGTGATGGCGATCCCGCTCGCCGCGCTGCGCCTGCATTCCGGAACGCAGCACTGGCGCGTCAACTTCATCCGCGGCGTTGCCGCGAGCGGCGAGCACCTCACCTGGGCGTACGACCCGCTCATGAACGACGGCCCGATCGGAAACGGCTGGCCGAACTTTCCTGATTCGCGCTTTTGGCCGTACCTGCAGCCGTTCGCGCTGGCGAAGGTCGCGGGCGCAGCGCGCACGCCGCGCGCCGACGTCTTCGCGCTGGCGAGCGTCGGACGGGATCGCGACCAGTTCCAGCAGGCCGACCAGCAGTTCCTCGCCGAGAAGCCGCGCGCGTTCGGGATCGATGCCGCGGTCCCGCTGACCGATACGATCACGTTCGTCGGGACGCTGAACCCCGACTTCTCCAACGTCGAGATCGACCAGCAGACGATCGCGCCCCAAGAGTTCCGCCGCCAGCTGCTCGAGTACCGGCCCTTCTTCGCGCAAGGTGCGGCGTTCCTCAACCCCAACCCGTACCCGGTCGGCGTGATCGTGCCGCCGAACTTCCTCTTCTACTCGCCGAGCATCGGACCGTTCGACCGCGGCTTCAAAGTCGAAGGGACGCACGGCTACGACAGCTTCGGCGTGCTCAGCGTGCGCGGTTACGACATCGCCACCGCCGACACGTTCGACGACGTCGCGTACGGGTTTCACCACGCGCTCCCGGACCGGACCTTCCAGTACTGGGCCGACGGCGTGCTCGCGCATCACAGCGCGGCCGGCAGCGACGAAAGCAACGAGGCGGGCTTCGCCGGGCGCAACAACAAGAGCGGTTTCGTCTACACCTTCGACACCGCGGTCGAGCAAGGCACGGCCGACACGACCGTCGCGCACTCGACCAGCGGCTTCGTCGACCTTCACAAACCGAACTACGAGCTCAACGCCGGCTACTACGACATCAGCCCGCACTACAACCCGCTCGACGGCTTCACCGCCGACGACGACATCCGCGGGCCGTACGCGATCGTCAACCTGATCGGCAACGGCACGCGGATCAAGAACTGGCTCTTCACCGCGTACGGCGATCGGTTCTTCGACGGCTCGGGCGCGGTGCACCAGGCCGACACGCTGTTCGCTCTCAACGCCGTGTTCAAGAACGGGTTCAGCCTCGACGGCGTCGGGCCACTGGTCGGCGAGCTGCGGACGTACGCGATCCCGACCGGGCCGCACTGCAGCGGCACGATCGCCGGCCGCAGCGCGTTCGGGGGCGCGCCCTGCTACCTCGACGGTCAGACCGCGCGCTTCGACCTGTTCACCGCCGCCTTCGGCTATCGCGACGGCACGCCGGCGCCGGTCGACTGGAGCTACGCATACGGACCGTTCGGCGACGACGAGCTGCACGAGTTCACCAGCACGACCTCACGCCCGCTCGGCGGCCGCTTCTCGCTGACCCTCGAGTACGACGGCAGCTGGGAGCGCTCGTTCGCCACCGGCCTGCTCGACTCGCAATTCCTGCGCCGGATCGGGATCGGCGCGTCGCTGGGGCCGAACACGAACGTCTCGCTCGCACTGCGCTCGATCAACGGAACCGGCGGCTTCGCGCTGCCCGGAACCAACGTCGCGGCGTCGTTCCACCGCCACTGGAACAACGGTGACGACCTCTACCTCGACTTCGGCACGCCGGCGGCGACGACGACGCTCGACCGCTTCGTCGCCAAGTACGTCTTCCACGTCGGACCGCTGCCGGGAACATAGCGTCCCCCGCGGAGAGGACGTTCGCCGCGGCGCGCCGGACAGCGCGGAATGCCGCCTCGCACCGGTGCCCGCGCGCTCGTCGACGTGCTGCTCGCCAACGACGTCGACACGATCTTCTGCGTCCCGGGCGAAAGCTACATCGCGGTGCTCGACGCGCTCTACGACGCGCCGAGCATCCGGCTGATCACCTGCCGGCACGAAGCCGGCGCCGCCAACATGGCCGAGGCGTACGGCAAGCTCACCGGCCGGCCGGGGATCTGCATGGTGACGCGCGCGCCCGGCGCGACGCACGCGAGCATCGGCGTACACACCGCGCGCCAGGATTCGACGCCGATGATCGTGTTCGTCGGTCAAGTCGAGCGCGCAATGCGCGGTCGCGAAGCGTTCCAGGAGATCGACTACGCGCAGGTCTTCGGCGGGCTCGCGAAGTGGGCCGGCGAGATCGACGACGCCGACCGGGTCGTCGAGCTCACCTCGCGCGCCTTTCGGGTCGCAATGTCGGGCCGGCCTGGGCCGGTCGTTCTCGCGCTGCCCGAAGACGTGCTGACCGCGCCGACGGCGGTTCCGCGACCGGCGCGCGCGACGCGCGTCGCCGCGCATCCCGGACCACGCGACGTCGCCCGGCTGCGCGAACTACTCGCTGCGGCGCAACGCCCGCTCGTTGTGCTGGGCGGCAGCGGCTGGGACGAGGACGCGTGCGCCGCGATGCGGCGCTTCGCCGAGCGCAACGCGCTGCCGGTTACCTGCACGTTCCGGCGGCAAGCGCTGTTCGACAACCGCGACCCGCACTACGCCGGCGATCTCGGGCTCGGCCCGAATCCCGCCCTCGCGGCACGGGTTCGCGACGCCGACCTGATCGTCGCGATCGGCACGCGGCTGAGCGAGATCCCTACCGGCGGATACACGCTGATCGAAGCGCCGCGGCCGAAACAACGGCTGGTCCACGCCCATGCCGGTCCCGACGAGCTGGGGCGCGTGTTCGAAACGGATCTCGCCATCAACGCCGGACCGGCCGAGCTTGCGCGAGCGCTCGACGAGCTCGAGCCGCTCGGCGCGCCGCCGTGGCGTGACTGGACGGCCGCCGCACGGCGCGACTACGAGGCGGTGCTCGAGCCCGGCCCGCGGGCACGCGACGGCTACGTCGACATGACCCACGTCGTGCGGCACCTCAGCGCGACGCTCCCCGACGACGCGATCGTCTGCAACGGCGCCGGCAACTTCAACACGTGGCTGCACCGCTACTTCGTCTTCAAACGGTTCGGCACGCAACTCGGCCCCGCCAGCGGCGCGATGGGCTACGGCGTCCCGGCGGCGATCGCCGCCAAGCTCCGCCATCCCGAGCGCACCGTGATCGCGTTCACCGGCGACGGCGACTTCGTGATGAGCGGACACGAGCTCGCGACCGCGGTGCAGTTCGGCGCGAACGTCGTCGTGCTGGTCGCCGACAACGGGATGTACGGTACGATCCGCATGCACCAGGAACGTCACTACCCCGGTCGCACGATCGGCACCGAGCTGCGCAACCCCGACTTCGTCGCCTACGCCCGCGCCTTCGGTGCGCACGCCGCGCGCGTCGAGTCGAACGACGAGTTCGCGCCGGCGCTCGCCGATGCACTCGCCGCCGGCGTCCCCGCGCTGCTGGCGCTGCGCACCGATCCCGACGCGATCAACACCCGCACGACGCTGACGAAGCTCCGCTCCGAAGCCGAACGCGCCACCGCGCGCTGAGGGCTTAGGACTTGGTCAGCACCAGCGACACGTCGTCGGCTTCACCGTCGTTGTAGCTGCCCGATGCGCGCGTCATCGTGAGCGTGATCGTCGCCGAACTCGCGCCCTTGGGAACCGTGTCGGTCGTCGTCTTGGACACGAAGCCGGTGAGGCTCTTGCGGTCGGCCGCGAGGACCGGTCCGAGCTGCACTTGGCCGACCGAAGCGCCGGCCGCATCTTTGAAGATCAACATGATCTTGGCGTTGTCGTCCTGCGACTCGAAACCGCCGAGCCAGGCGGAGAACTTGTAGGTCACCTTGCCGGCGGCGATGTCACTCGCTGCGGCCGCCAGCGAGATCGTCTGCGACGCGGTCGAAACCGCGACGTTCCCGCCGGCAAAGAAGTTCTTGCCGCGGTCGGCCGGCCCAGGCGACTTCTTGTCGGGGAATCCGCCCGACGCACCGTACTGGACGGCGGTGAACTCACCGGTCGTCGTCCAACCGGGCGGCTTCATCACGTGGCCGCTGTCCGGGGAGCCGGGACCCGCTTCCGCGTTTCCGTTGACGACGAGATTCGAACCGTAGACGCCGGCTGCGAGCGCGTTGTTCGCGGCCCCGGCGGCGACGAAGATTCCCAGCGCTGCCACGACGGCGGCCGCGCGACCGGCAAAACGTTTCATCGAGCTCCCAGCTTCGCACGGCTGCGCCCGAAACCTCGCGGTGCGCGCTCTCACACGTTGCGGTGCGGCGCAGGCCGCTCGCGCGAGCCGGCGCAACGGCGACGGATGCCGCTCGTGCCGTACCGGTCGACCGTCCTCTGCGCGCTCGCATTCGCGCTGACCGGCTGTGGCGGCGGCGGAGGCAGTTCGCCGGCGCCGTCGGCGCCCGGCGGCGGCGTTCCGACCACCGCTCCGACCGGCGCACCGACGTCGACGCCGACGACGCCGCCGGCGGGGAACGGTCGCGCGCCGAACGTGGGCGGTTGTCAGGTTTTCCCGTCCGACAACGCGTGGAACACCGACGTCTCGGCGTATCCGGTCGACCCGAACTCGGCCGCCTATCTCGCGAGCATGAACGCGTCGACGACGTTCCTGCATCCGGACTTTGGCAGCAATCCGACCTACGGCATCCCGTATACGACCGTGCCCGGATCGCAGCCGTTCGTGCCGATCACGTTCACGGCGTACGGCAGCGAGAGCGACCCGGGTCCGTACCCGATCCCCGCCAACGCCCCGGTCGAAGGCGGTCCCGGGGCGACCGGCGACCGCCACGTCATCGTCGTCGACTCGGGCAACTGCAAAGACTACGAGATGTACGACGCGCAGTACGTCGGCCCGGGCTGGGACGCCGGCTCGGGCGCCGTCTTCAACCTCGGTTCGGACGCCCTGCGCCCCGACGGCTGGACCTCGGCCGACGCCGCCGGCCTACCGATCCTGGCCGGGCTCGTCCGCTACGACGAAGCCGTTCAGAACGGCGCGATCGACCATGCGCTGCGCTTCACGGTCCACGCAACGCAGGCCGGCTTCATCCATCCCGCCACCCACTACGCGAGCTCGTCGACCGACCCGTCGCTGCCGCCGATGGGTCTGCGGGTGCGGCTCAAGGCCAGCTTCAACGTCTCGGCGTTCACCGGCGCGAGCCGGGTGGTGCTGGTCGCCCTCCAGCACTACGGGATGTTCGTGGCCGACAACGGGTCGGACTGGTTCGTGACCGGAGCGACCGACACTCGGTGGAACGACAACGACCTCGACCAGCTCAAGACCGTCCCGGCATCCGCGTTCGAGGTGGTCCGAACGGGGACGATCGTTCACTGATCGGCCGTATTCGGCCGATACTCCGTCCAAATGGCCGAACCGGCGGCGCAGATCGACGCGGGAGTCGAACGCTGCGCACTATGGCTCGAGGACCTGGCCCGCACCCGTGACCTGACCGCCGCGTTGCCCGGCTTCGAGCACGCGGCGCCGCCGGTCGCGGCGGCCGTGCGCCGCTTCGTCGCGCAGCTCTCGGACGAGATGCTGGAGTTCCGTGCGATCGTCGAGTCCGCGGCCAACGTCGCCGCCCTCAACGCCGGACAGCTGGACCGGATCGTCGTCAACACCGCCGAGCAGAGCGCGGTCGTCGAGCGCACCGCGGCCGCCATCGCCGAGATCGACCAAGGCGCGGCGCACGTCGCCGCGACCAGCGAGAGCCTGCGCGACCTCACAGCGAAGCTCGGCGACTCGACCTCGCGCTACGACGGCGGTGTCGAAGCGCTCGTCGCTGCGCTGCGCAACCTCGTCACGACGGTCGAAGGCTCCGCGGCCTTCGCCGCGTCGATGGAGTCGGGCGCCTCCGACATCCGGGCCTTTCTCGAACATCTACGGCGGATCGCGCGCCAGGCGAGGCTGCTCGGGATCAACGCGGCCATCGAGGCGGCCCACCTCGGCGACGACGGACACGGGTTCGTGATCGTCGCCGACGAGGTCAAGAAGCTGGCGTCGTCGACCGCAGACTCGGCGGCCGGCGTCGGTGCGATCGAAAAAGAGCTCTATGCCGCCAGCCGGCAGGTCGAGGCCGCGATCGGCGAGTCGGCCGAGATCCTGCGCGGGCTGGCCGGCGACTTGGGCAGCGCGCGCGACCGTTCGACCCAGACGCGACGGCAGGTCCAAGAGCTCGACGCGGCGATCGCCGACGTCGCGACGATCGTCGGCGAGCAGAGCGCGAGCCTGTCGGCGATCGCGCAGGGCGTCGCGCAGATGTCGCACCACGCGCAGGAAGTCGCGGGCGCCGCGCAGCGCGCGGGCGGTCTGGCGATCGGGGACGCACTCGAACGGCTACAGGCCACGATCGCGCAGTACAAGCTGGCGCCGAAGCGCTTCGGCGACGCCGTCCCTGTCGAGGACGTCGAGCTGCCTGAGCTCGTGCGTGCCGCGGCCGCCGTGCTGCGCGCGCGGGTCGACGACGACCAGCGCGAGATCCTGGGTCTGGTCACCACGATCGCCGTCTCGATCGCCCGCAACAGCTACGAGTGGCGCGCGATCGCGCAGTCGCTCGACGCGCTGCAGACCGAGCTGGCCGTCACCGTGAACGCGATCGACGAGACCGCCGCCGGTGCGACCGTCGCGGGTGAGGCCGCTCACCGGATGCGGGCGGCGCTGGCCGCGATGCGCGCCGGTTTCGCAGCTGCCGTCGAAGAGCTGCAGCACACGCTCGACCGGGTCGTCCGCGTCCGCGACGACGTGCGCCGGGCCGAGACATTCGTCGGCGCGACCTCGACTGCCGCCGCGCGCGCCGCAGCGATTCTCGACCTCATCGACACGATCTCGAGCGAGACGACGCTGCTGTCGTTCAACGCTGCGATCGAAGCCGCGCACGCCGGCGCGGCGGGCAGCGGTTTCGGCATCATCGCCGACGAGATCCGGACCCTCGCCGAGACGACCTCGCGCGCTACCGGCCACATCGGCGAGGTGCTCGCCGGGCTCGCCGGCGCCAGCCGCTCGATGACCGAGAAGTCCGCCCACGCCGTCGCGCAGACGGTCGAGGTCCACGACGAGACGACGCGTATGCAGTCGACGGTCGGCGCGCTGCGCACCGAGCTCGACGGGACGCTCGACCGCACGGCCGAAGTCGCCGGGATCGTCGAACAGCAGCTGGCCGCGCTGTCCGACGTGCGTCGCGCCGCCGAGATCGCCGTCAAGCGCGCCGAGAGCGACGCCGGCGCTGCGACCGACGGACGCCGCATCGAGCTGGCGCAGCTCGGCATGCGCGCGCATGCCCTCGCGGCGCGGCGCCCCCTCGGTACCGTCGCCGAAGGGATCCGCGAGCTCGGCCAGACCGTCGCCGGGAAGCTCGAAGGCGTCTTCGACGCCGCCCTGGCGCGCGGCGCGATCGCGCTCGACGACTGCTTCGACACCGCCTACATCGAGCTTACCGGCGCCGCGATCGCGCGGCTGGGCCGCTTGTTCGACGTCTCGCGCGTCCCACCGGCCGGCTTCGTGCCGCCGAAGTTCGAGACGCGCTACGACCGCGCGGCCGAGGACGGCTGCAACGCGATCATCGACGAGCACGTCCCCAAACACCGCGCGATCAAGGCGATGTTCGCGGTCGATCTCAACGGCTTCTGTTTCGGCCACTACAGCGAGTGCCGCCAGAACTGGACCGGCGACCACCTCACCGACCTCAACAACAACCGGATCAAGCGCTTCTTCGAAGACGAGCTGAGCCTGCGCTGCGCCCGCATCGGCCTGGGCAACGCCTCTGATGTCCTCCCGCCGCGCACGCCCTACGCGCGCTTCGCCGAGGCGGGCTGCACGCTGCGCCGCGAGGCCGCGCGCCCCTGGGCGATCTACACCTACGCCCGCGACACCGGGATCGTCTACAACGACCTCTCGCTCGCGCTCTACGCCCGCGACCGCCGCATCGGCACGCTCCGCATCGCCTACGACGCCGACGTCGTGTAGCGATTCGCTTTTCTCTCACATTTCGGCCATCACGAGGTAACTTCAGCGGGCGCATCGTGAAGCGCCATGTTGAAGTTCGGCCATATTCGGCGACGCTTACGTTCCGAGGGCTGGATCGTCGTGCGCAGGGAAGGGAGCCACGAGCAATGGAAACATCCGCTTCGAACGGGGTGCGTCACCATAGCGGGAAAGGATCGCGCCGTCCCGCCGGGCACGTTCAAGAGCATCGCTCGGCAGGCCGGTTGGCAAAAGGGACCATGATGCGGTACTACGTCGTCTTCGAACCGACCGAGACCGGCTGGGCAGCGTATCCACCGGAGCTGCCCGGCGTCGGCGTCGCGGGAAGCTCGCGTGGCGAAGCTCGCGACCTGATTCGCGGCGCGATCGAGTTGCATCTCGACGGCTTGCGCGAGGACGGGCTGCCGATCCCCGTGCCGACCGGCGAGTTCATCGAGGTCGCCTGACCGGAGGTTCCGTTCAGCGGTCGCTGCGAGCGATTCCGAACGCTTTGAGCAGCACGCGCTTGGGTCGCATGCCGTCGAACTCGCCGTAGTGGATGCGCTCCCACGGGCCGAGGTCGAGCTTGCCGGCGGTGACGGGCACGATCACCTGGTGACCGAGCAGCATGCGCTTGAGATGCGCGTCGCCGTTGTCTTCGCCGGTGCGGTGGTGCGCGTAGTCTAGTCCCGCCGGAGCGAGCTGCTCGACCCACGCGAGGATGTCGCTCCACAGCCCCGGCTCGTGGTCGTTGACGAACACGCTCGAGGTGATGTGCATCGTGCTGACCAGCACCATGCCGTCCCAGAGGTTCGCCGCCGCCCGCACGCGCTCGACGTGCTCGGTGATGTCGCGGATCTCGTAGCGCGTCTTCGTCGTGATCGTCAGGTAGTCGGTGTGCACTACCGTCTCGGTCGTCGTTGCCATCGAACCTTAAGACAATTTAATTGCTGCGCCGAATGTTGCCTCTTTTTTATGGAGGTGTTTCCGATTCGTGACGCATGGCCAACTTCGCTCCTAATCCGGAAGCGGTGGCTCGCGTGCCGCGCGCCCTCGCGTTCCGGCATGATGCACTGCCGCTGAACTTGGTCGACGGCGTTCTGGCCGTCGCGCTGCCCGATCCCGACAACGTCGAGGTCGTCGACGCGCTGCGCGCGGCGACACGGTTGCGCGTCCGGCCGCTGCCGATGTCGCGCGACGCGATCCGCGAGAACTTGCGCGCGGCGTACGCATCGTCGCCCGGCGACCGCGAAGGAAGCGACGCGCCGGTCGTGCGCGCCGTCGACCGGGTCTTTGCGCGCGCGATCGCGGCCCATGCCAGCGACGTCCACATCGAACCGTCGCCGGCCGGCGGCCGCGTGCGCATCCGCGTCGACGGTTTGCTGCACGAGCTCGAAACGATCCCGGCCGAACTGTTCGCCGCTTTCGCGTCGCGCGTGAAGGTGCTCGCCAATATGGACGTCGCCGATCGCCGCCAGCCGCAGGACGGCCGGTGCGGCATTCCCTTCGAGCAGCGCGAGATCGACGCGCGCGTCGCCTCGGTTCCGACGATCGGCGGCGAGAAGCTCGTCGTCCGGCTGCTCGACGGCTATGCGTCGGCGCCCGAGCTCGGCGCGCTCGGTATGCCACCGGCGATTCTCGAACGGTTTCGCGCCGCGGCGCACGCGCCGTGGGGCTTCGTGCTCGTCACCGGTCCAACCGGGAGCGGGAAGACCACCACCCTCTACGCGTCGCTGGCGGAGCTCGACCGGCGGACGCGCAACGTCTGCTCGGTCGAGGATCCGGTCGAGATGCGCTTGCGCGACGTCTCGCAGGTCCAGGTGAACGTTCGCGCCGGGGTGACGTTCCCGGCCGCGCTGCGCGCGTTCATGCGCTGCGACCCCAACGTCGTCATGGTCGGTGAACTGCGCGACGCCGAGACGGCGGCGGTTTCCGTTTCGGCCGCGCTGGCCGGACAGATCGTGTTCACGACGTTGCACGCGACCGATGCGCCGCGCACCGTCGACCGGCTGGTCGAGCTCGGCGTGACGCGGCACTCGCTCGCGGCGGCGCTGACCGCGGTCGTCGCCCAGCGCCTGGTCCGCCGGCTGTGCGAGCGGTGCCGGGTACATGCGGTGATCCCTGCGCAGCTCCGCCAGGCGCTGGGCACCGCGCAGGAGACGTGGTACGTCGCGGCAGGCTGCCGCGCGTGCGACGGGACGGGGTTTCTGGGCCGCACCGGCGTCTACGAGCTGCTGACGGTCGACGACGCGACGCGCGACGCGATCGCGACCGGCGGCTCGAGCGTCCAGGTCGCCGCGACCGCCGCGCGTTCGGGCTACCGCACGATGCGCGACGACGCGCGCGCAAAGGTCCTCGACGGCGTCACGACCTACGACGAGATCGCGCGCGTCGTCTCGTGGGACGCCGCGCGGTGAGTCTCGGCACGATCCGCGTTCACGAGTTGATCCGGTCGGCGCGGTCGCGCGGCGCGACCGACTTGCACTTCGGCGGCGAGGAACGGCCCGCGATGCGCATCGACGGCCGGCTCGTGCTCGCCGACGCGCCGGGCCCGCACGATGCGGTCGTGCGCGACTTCGTGGTGGCCGCGTTCAGCCCGGTGCAGCTCGCGCGGCTCGACGACCACGGCACAGGCGACTCGTCGGCGCCGCGGACGGTCGAGGGCGGTCCCTACCGCGTCCATGCCTACCGTCATTCCGGCGGCGTGCGCGTCGCGATCCGGCTGCTCGCCCAGCAGGTTCCGTCGCTCGAGGCGCTGGGGCTGCCGAGCGCCGTCGCGACCTTCGCGCGACGCTCGTCGGGCCTGGTGCTGTTCACCGGTCCGACCGGCAGCGGCAAGACGACGGCGCTCGCGGCGCTGATCGACCGCATCAACCGCGACAGCGAACGCAACATCGTCACCGTCGAAGATCCCGTCGAGTACGTTCATGCGCCGATCCGGTCGCTGGTGACGCACTGCGAGATCGGCCGCGACGTCGCCGACTACGGCGAAGCGTTGCGCGGCGTGCTGCGCGCCGACCCCGACGTGATCCTGATCGGCGAGATGCGCGACCGGACGACGATCGCCGCGGCGCTCACCGCGGCGGAGACCGGACACCTCGTCTTCTCCACGCTGCACACCAACGACGCGTCGCAGACCGTCGACCGCATCGTCGATTCGTTTCCGCCCGAGGCGCACGCGCAGGCTCGGCTTGCGCTGAGCTCGGTGCTCGGCGGGATCGTCGCGCTGCGGTTGGTCGCGCGGGCGTCGCGGCCGGGGCGCCGCGCCGCCGCCGAGATCTTGATCGGCACCGACGCCGTGCGCGCGCTCATTCGCGAAGGCAAGACCCACCAGCTCCGCAACACGATCGTGACCGGCCGCGCGGCCGGGATGCAAACCCTCGAGACGCATCTTTCGGAGCTCGTGCTGCGCGGCGAGGTCGCGCCCGCCGCGGCCCAGGCGGCGACGAACCGGCCCGACGATCTGCGGCCGATCGCAGCGAGCCCGGCGTGAGCGCCGTACTCTATCGGTACGCGGCGCGCACAGCCGGCGGCGAGCGGATCCGCGGCACGATGCAAGCGCTCTCGGCCGATCAGGTCGCCGCAGCGCTACGCGCCCGTGCCTTGCTCGTGACCGCGATCGAATCGGAATCGGTCTGGCAGCGCGCGGTGGGTCGAACCGTGAACCTCGGCCGCCCGCCGCGACGCGTGATGCTGGGATTCTTTCGCTCGTTCTCGACCCTGATCCGGGCCGGTGTCGCGCTGCGCCGCGCCCTCGACGTCACGATCGAACGCGCGGGCGACCGCGGCCTCGCCGAGGCGCTGCGGGCGATCGCCGCCGACGTCGAGCACGGTTCTCCGCTGAGCGACGCGATGGCGCGCCGCCCGCGCGTCTTCTCGGCGCTCGCCGTCGCGATGATCCGGGCCGGCGAGGCGGGCGGGATCCTCGACGACGTCCTCGAGCGGGTCGCGACGCTGCTCGAACGCGACGCCGACTTGCGCAAGAAAGTCCGCTCGGCGCTGACCTACCCGGCGATCGTCGTGACGGCAGCACTCGGCCTCGTGCTGTTCCTGCTGGCCCGCATCGTCCCGATGTTCGCGCAGATGTTCGGTGCGTTCCGCGTCGAGCTGCCGCCGACGACCAAGCTGCTGTTGGCCGCCGGGGACGCCTTGTCGCGGCCGGTCATCTGGACGGCAGGCCTCGGCGTGACCGCCGGGTTCATCGTCGCGGCCGCCGCGTTCGCGCGCACCGAACGCGGCGCGCTGGCCTTCGATCACCTGCGCCTGCGATTACCGGTGTTCGGGCCGCTGCTGCACCGTGCGATCACCGCGCGGATCGCGCGCATGCTCGCGACGCTGATCCGTTCGGGGATCGAGCTGGTCCCCGCGCTCGACGTCGTTCGGCCGGTCGCCGGAAGCCCCGTCTACGCTCGGGCGCTGCGCGACGTCGAGGTCGCGCTGCGTTCGGGCGAGCCGCTGACGGCACCGCTCGAGGCCGCGAAGGTCTTCGATCCGCTCGCGATCGCGCTCGTGCGCGTCGGTGACGAGACCGGACTGCTCGACGACATGCTGTTCAAAGTCGCAGCGTACTTCGAAAGCGACGTCGAGACGGCGATCGCGACGCTCGGCTCGGTCATCGAGCCGGCGCTGATCGTCGCCTTGGGCGGCGTGGTCGGCTTCATCGTGTTTTCGGTCTTCATCCCTCTCTACACCCTGATCGGAAGCGTGTCGCAATGATTCAGCGAGATGACATCGTCGCGCGCTACTGCGCGGATCGAACCCTGGAGCTCCGCAACGCCGTCGTCGACGCTCATCGTTATCTGTGCGTTCGCGGTGCGCGCAAGTTCAAACGGTCGCACAACGAGCGGGCCGACCTCGAGCAGGTCGCGGCGCTCGGGCTCATCAAAGCCGCCACGAACTACCGCGCCGAGATGCGGACGCCGTTTCAGGCTTACGCCTGGATCCTAATCGTGGGCGAGCTGATGCACTACGTTCGCGATCACGAATCGATCGTGCGGCCGCCGCGCGCCCTCATCGCGCTGGAGCGCCGCTACGTTCGCGCCTGGGATGAGTTCTGCGCCGTCAACGGTCACGAGCCGGGCGCCGCCGAGCTCGCGAGCATCTTGCACGTTCCGGTGCATCGCATCGTCGAGCTGCGCCGATTGCGCCGCGCCGGACCATGCGGTGCCGGCGACGGCGAGACCACCGACCGGGTAGGCTCGATCGACCTGCTGCCGGCGCCTGAACGTGGCCTCTGCGTCGACGAGCGCATCGCGCTCTACATCGCGGTCGACGAGCTCGGCGCGCGGGAGCGGGCGATCGTCTTCGGCACCTACGGCGCCGGCATGACGCAGGCCGAGATCGCGCGCCGGCTCGGTCTGTCGCAAAGCCACGTCTCGAAGCTGCTGTCGCGCGCCCTGTCGTCGATCGGCCAGCGCGTCGCGTGACCGCTCGGGCGGCATAGCCGCGCAGCGCCGCGGGCACCGCACCCTTCACACCACGCCCGGAGAACGAACCTTGGAACACGACCCGACGACCAGCCACGAAAGCGGCTTCACCTTGATCGAGCTGATGATCGTCGTGGCGATCATCGCGATCCTGGCCGCGATCCTGATCCCCAACTTCGTCAACGCGCGCTCCCAGGCGCAGACCGCGGCCTGCGAGTCGAACCTGCGCTCGATCGCGACCGCCCTCGAGCTCTACTATGCCGACAATCAAGTCTACCCGACCGCTTCGAGCGCAGCCGTCGTCCCCGCGCTGTTCACCGTCAACGGCGTCGCCTACCTCAACAACACGCCGCGCGATCCCGCCGCTCAGAACGCAACTGCCACCTACTCGGTCACCACGACGCAGGCAACCGGCGGGAGTCCGGCCGGCTATACGATCCAGTGCCCCGGCGTCCATGCCGGGTCGACGCTGGCCAAGCTGCCGCTGTCGAACGGGACGACGTGCGGCGCGACCTGCACCGCGACCAAGATCGTGTACCAAGCCACGCTGGGACTGCAGGCGTCGCCGTGACCGACGTCGTGAGCGCCGGATTCGGCGCGCTCGCAGCGCGCTCGCCGCTCGCGTTTCCGCTGGTCTTCGCGGCCGGACTCGTGACCAGCCTCGGGCCCTGCGCGGCGCCGCGTTACGTCGCGGTCACGGCCCTCGCGAACGGTTCGCGGTCCGGCCGGAGAACCGTCGCGCTGTTCGTCGCCGGTCTGGTCGCCGCGTACGTATGTCTCGGATCGGCAGCCGGCGCGCTGGCCGTCGTGCGCGGCTGGTCGACCTACGTTTACGCGGCGCTCGCGACGGCGCTGGCGATCGGAGGGGTCGTCACTTTGTTCGCCCGTGAGCACGCGGACGAGCAACATGCAGTCCCGCGCGCGGCCGCGTCGGGTGGCGGCGCCTTTCTGCTCGGCGCATCGAGCGCGCTGGTCGTATCGCCCTGCTGCACGCCGGTGCTCGCCGGGATCGCAGGCCTGACCGTCGCCAGCGGACGCGCAGCCGAGGGCATCGTGCTGCTGGCGTCGTTCGCGATCGGACATGCCGTGCCGCTGGTGGGCGCAGCGTTCGCCGGCCGTCGCGTCGCCGCGATTCTGCGGCGCGCCGCGGCATCGCCCGCACCGGCCGTCGTCGCAGGAACGCTGATGCTCGGGCTCTCCGCGTACTTCGGGCTGCTCGCGTGAAACGGATCTCTCGCGTCCGTCGCGCGTTGATCGCGGCCGTGAGCCTGACGCTCGGCGCGGCGGCGTTCCGCGGCAACGTCGCGTCGGCGCTCGTCACGCGCGGCGACGATCAGCTCGGCGGCGGCGACGTCGACGGCGCCGTGCGGAGCTATGCGCGCGCCGCGCGGCTGGACGCGCGCTCGGCGGTCGCCGCCGACCGGTTCGCCTTCTTCGCGCTGATGCGCCGCCGGCCGGGCGACGCTGCGGCCGCGTTCGCGATCGCCGATGCGGCGCTCCGCGCCGTGCCGCACGACGCCGCGCTGCTGGCCGATCGCGCGTTCGCGGGCGCGCGCCTCGCGCGCTGGCGGGCGGCCGAGCGCGACTTCAGCGCCGCGGCGTCGGCCGCGCGCGACCCGCGCTACGCGCACCTCGCGGCCTGCATGGCGCTGCGACGGCACGATCGCGCGGCGGCGCGGCGACATTTGACCGACGCCTTGGCGCTCGATTCGCGCTACGTTCCGGCCCGCGTCCTGATCGCGCGGAGGCCCCGATGATCGCGCCGGCGGCGGTCGCATCGGTCTGCGGCGCGCTGCTGGCGGGATCGGTCGACGCGCGCACGGGCCTCATCCCCGATCGAATCACCCGTCCGACCGTCGCCGTCGCGCTGGCCGTCGCGGCGGCGACGGGCGCCGCCGTCGCCGCGTGGTGGGGCGCGGTCGCCGCGGGCGGCGCGCTGTTCGTTCTCTACGCCGCGACGCGCGGGCGCGGGCTCGGTTTCGGCGACGTCAAGCTCGCGACCGCGCTCGGCGTCGGGTTCGGTCCGAACCTCGGGCTCGTCGCGGTCGGCATCGCCTTCGTCGCCGGCGGAGCGTATGCGTCGTGGTTGCTCGCGACGCGCCGTGCGGGCCGGCACGATACCGTGCCGTTCGGTCCGTTTCTCGCCGCCGGCGCGCTGATCGCGGCGATGATCTCGTCGGCCTTGCCCGCGTGAACCGCCGCGAGACGCTGCCGCTCGGCGTCGACATCGGCGCCGCGCGCATCCGCGTCGCCCTGCTCGAGCGCGACGGACCGCACGGAGCGCGACTGATCGCAGTCGCGGCGCGCGAGACGGCCGGTGACGCGACCGGCGCGGTCGCGGCAGCCCGCACGGAGCTGGCGACGCGCGAACGCCGCTGCGTCCTCGCGCTCGGCGCGGCGGACGCGCATCTGCACGTCAGCGCGCTGCCGGGGATGCGCGGCGGCGAACGCGAGCGCGCGGCGCGCTACCAAGCCGCGCAGTTCGCCGGTTTCTCGATCGCCGATGCCGCGGTCCGAGTCGTTCCGCTCGAAGCCGATCGCTGTATCGTCGGCATCGCACGTCGCGCTGCGCTCGCCGGGCGGCTGGCTGCGGCGCGAGCCGCCGGGTTGCGGCCGATCGCCGTCGACGACGCGGCGCTCGCACTCGGACGCGTGTACCCGCAGGCCGGGGCGATCGTCGACGTCGGCGTGCTGGCCGCGACGCTGGTCCTCGCTGCCGATCCCGTTCCGGTGTGTCGCGTCTTCGCCGGCGGCGGCGACGCGATGACCGCCGCGGTCGTCGCCGCGCTCGGCCTCGACCCGGCCGCCGCCGAAGCGCGCAAACGCAGCCTCGGCCTCGCCGGTGCCGGCGAGCACGCGCGTGACGCCCTCGTCGAGCAGCTCGCCGCAGCGCTGATCGAGCATCGGTCGCGAGCGCGCCGAGAGGTCGACGAGATCGTGCTGGTGGGCAACGGCGCGCGCACCTGCGGTTTGGCGGAGTCGCTCGAACGAGCCGTCGCCGTGCCGGTGCGGCTCGCGACGCTCGCGCCGGAGCTCTCGCCACGGCTTCCGGCCGACGTCGTGCGCGCGGCGGCGCCCGACTGGGCGCTCGCGTACGGACTGGGACTGTGGGAGTGCGCGGCATGAAGCGCATCAACTACTTGGTCGCGCCGAGCGAACGACTCTTCGGCGACGTGGTGGGGCGACTCGCCACGCCGTCCGTCCGGCTCGCGGCCGCGACGGTCGGCGGTGCGGTCTTGGCGCTGGCCGTACCGGCCGGCATCGAATCGGCACGCCTGCACGAACTCGAGCGCGTCGGCGCGGCGTACGAAGCGCGTCTGGCCGAGACTGCGCTCGACGCGGCGCGGGTACGGCGCTTGGAACGCGACGTCGCGCGGCTGCGCGCGCTCGACGACGAGTTGCTGTCGGTGCGCCGATCCGGCGGCGCCTCCGCCGATGAGATCGCCGCGCTCGGCAATGCCTTGCCCGGCGACACCTGGCTGACCACGCTGCGCCGGGACGGCGACGGGCTCGACGTCGAAGGCACCGGCGACCGCATGCGCAGCGTCGCGTCGGCGCTGGCGGAGCTCGCGCGGCTGCCGCGCTACGCCACCGCCCGCCTCGTGAGCGCATACGGCACGTCCGGCGGCGCGAAGGTGAACTACGCGATCGTGCTGGAGCGGCGGCGTTGAGCACGAAATCCGCCGCGGCCTGGCTGGCCGGCGCGTGCGTGCTCGTCGCCGGTACGGGCACCATCGCTGCCGGCGGCGAGCGCCGCATCGCATTGCGCGCCGCCGCCAACGACGGCCTGGCCGCGCAGCTCGCGGCAAACGAGCTGATCGTTCGATCGCGCGGAGCGCTGCTCGCCGAG